>Ga0209787_1000001_pt1 | contig 695846 bp, 624 predicted proteins | sample WorMetLIZISLAND2_2_FD_187414 | JGI IMG/M metagenome (GOLD analysis project Ga0209787, IMG submission 187414) | Marine gutless worms symbiont microbial communities from Max Planck institute for Marine Microbiology, Germany - Olavius loisae LIZARD... ... | reverse complement strand
GACAACGGGGATAGCGGCGACGGAGGAGACGGGGGCGACAGTGGAGATGACGGCGACGGCGGCGATGGAGGAGACGGGGGAGATAGCGAGGATGGCGACGACGGTGGCGATGACGATGACGACTAACCTCAGCACTCTGGAATAACCGGATCGGAATGCACGCGTCTGAGCATCGGTCGGCCGGTTTAGCCCGAGATCCTTCGGGAGCACGATGCACCTTGCGTCTAGCGCTCGCCGGACTTTGGATTTTGGCAGCCTTGCCGGGCTGTGAACCGAAGCTGCTGAACCTCGCATCTACCCACTCAGGGCAAGTGGCTCCATTACCGCGTGCCGAAGTGGGCGATCTATACATCTACGACAACAACAGTATTCAGCGGGTGGCGGTCGTCGGTCGCGATACGGTCCGTTGGTCCGACGAATATGGAAACCGGTATTCCTTGAGTCATTCTCCGTTCGGCCCCCGTCGTTTATCCGAAACGGCCAAATTTCGCATCGAGGCTAAACCTGAGAAATCCATCGATACCTTGTGGCCGCTGAAGGCGGGTAATGAGGTGGAAATGGCTGTCGAACGCCGGATCGCAACCGTCGCCGATGATGTTGAAAAGTCCGGTAACGAGTACTGGCGCTGCGCCGTGGAAGGGACGGGAAGCGTAAGGGTCCCGGTTGGTCGGTTCGACATCCATGACGTCAGGTGTACGATTTATTCGCGAAAAACCTCGGGGAACTGGTATCGGACTGAAAACTGGCAGTATGCACATAGCCTTGGACATTTCGTGTCCAGGCGGACGGCGAACCGCCGCCGAACACGGGACATAAAATTGATCGCCGCTGTACGATCCATCGACCGTTTGGGTTTTTCGGAGATCAGCGATATCCCCGGCTTTCGGGTGGGAACGTCATTTACCTACAGCGACGGCAGCACCGATGAAGTTACCGTCGTCAAGGGGGCACGGGTTGGCTGGTCGAGCAAAAACCGAACCTATATGGCCTACTGGAACCCTTTCGTTCCAAGGTTGGAATGGGAAACGGCCCGCATCACCGGAAAACTGATCGGCACACCGCCGCCGGTAGCTACTCTTTGGCCTTTGAACGTCGGCGACAACGCGCACTTCTTCTGTGAGTTCGAGACATTCAGGAAAAAACGAGATCGCGCAAGGTTCACTTCCAAGAACACCGTTGTTCTGTCTCCGGGCCTTTCGAGGTGACGGTCCCGGCCGGTGTATTCGAGACACTGCGGGTCCGCTGCGAACGATATTCTGAGAAAGGCAATCCCTTGGGATCGCGGTCCTGGTATTTCGCGCCGGACCTCGGTCATTATGTCCTGCTCATCAACGGCTTTCCCAAAAAGCGCGATCGGATACGGGCCCTCGTTTCCTATCGGAAATAGTTCGTCGTCACTAATAGCTAGGTTTAATATATCGAACTCCCGCATTGGCTTCCGATGATCGATGTTAGACGTCCTATCGAAAATTGACTCAAAGCCGTATCCGAACCGCAGTTTGGTTTGAGTCCGGAAATCGGTTCTGGGGAGCCTCGTAATAGACTAATCCAACCGTCGGATTTGATCCGAGAACATCTGAATAGCACGGTCTGCCAGTGACAAGGGGCGCTAGGTCCGTAACTGGCATTTTCCGGACGATCCGGTAACACGGTCGCTTAGCCCACGCCGATTTTTCCACTTTCCGTGAGAACCGACAAAAGCTCCGCCGGATCGACCGTCCGGGATATGGCAGTAATCATTTGTTCATTTTTTGTTCTTTACTAAGTGTCCGATTTCTGCTATAAATTCCTATTCTAAACAAAGTTTGGATCCGTCGGGATGGATGCAAGTCGGCACAAACTCGGAAATTCATTCCCGCGAGGACCGAATGGAATCGGCCGCGAGAAATTTTTCGTAGACGTTTATGGACAAATATAGACATTTCCCGCCGCCGTCCGGATCGATCGGTGAACGGACGGCAAGAATAACCGCCGGGCCGCTACCGTTTGGCCGGTGGCCGGCCAGGCCGTATCAGGCGGGCGGGGCCAGGATGCGGCGCCTGGTGCCGACGCCCTTCAGTTCGTGTTCGCCCAGGTCCTGCCAGTCGAGATCCAGCTCCCTGGCGAAGGCCTCGGAGACGACGATGGAGCGGCCGAGGTCCTTGGTCTTGCCCTCGAGGCGGCAGACCTCGTTGGCGGCCGGGCCGATGACCGAGAACTCGACCCGTTCGGGCACGCCGATATTGCCGAACAGGACCGGACCGACATGCAGCGCCAGGCCGTAGGCGACCGGGTAGCCGGGCGCCGCGCCTCTCTCCGCGTTGAGCTCGGCAATACGCTTGTCGGCATCCCGCGCCGCCTCGATGGCCCGGGCGCAGGCCTCCCCGGTCGTGAAGCGCCCCTCGGCGACGGGGAAAATGGCCAGCACAGCGTCGCCGATGAAGCGCAGCACGTCGCCGCCATGGTCGAGGACGGCGCCGGCGGTGCAGCGGAAGTAGTCGTTGAGGACGGCGAGGAAGGCTTCGCCCGGCAGGGTGTCGGCGAGGTCCGTCGAATGACGAAGGTCCGAATACCAGATGACCGACGGGATGACGTCGCCGTCGCCCAGCTTGATCTGGCCATCGAGCACCCGCGCCGCGGCGTCGCCGCCCAAATAGGCACTCAGGATATTGAGCGCCGTCTCCTCGCGGTTGGCGATCTTGGCCGCCGCCGCGAAGCGCATCTGCAGGCGGCGGATGGCGGCGAGATGGGTCTCCGTGAAGCCGCCGGCCCGGCGCGTCGCCCAGCCCATCAGCATGCCGTCCTGGCGGGCCAGGGCCTCGTCTTCCGGGCCGAATGGGCTGACGGCGCCGAAGTAGTCGGTGAATCCCGCCGCCTCGAGATCGACGAGCAGCGGGAAGTCCCGCCACGACCCGTCACTCTCCATCGGGTAGCGCACCTCGAGCTGGCCGACCTCGGTGAGGGGCCGGAGCGGGCTTCTCAGCCAGTCGTCACCCGGCGCGTCCCTGTGCGGGTGCTGTTCCCGCAACTCGATGCCCGTTTCGTTCCAGCGCATCGAGCGGGCCTCGAACATGGGATGCAGCGTGGTCATGGCGACGTGGACCCGCGCCACCGGCAGGCCGGCGGCCCGCGCCCGTTCGCAGAAACTATCCAGCGTATCGGCCAGGTCGTGCCCTTCGATGGCGTGGCCGATGATCCAGTCGCTGATCGCCTGGATGTCCCGGTCCCAGGTGGTTCCCGGCGCTCCACCGTCGTCGTTCACAAAGCCTCTCCCCGTTCGATTGCGGCTCGCCCGAGAGCGTCCTTGGGCTATTATCGCATTCCGTTTGCCGCCAAGGCACCCCCATTTGGAGATCAGGACCCCACCGACCGTGATCCTCGCCCGCGTCTTCCTGCCCTTTGCGCTCGGTTATTACCTGTCGTACCTCTTGCGGGTGGTCAACGCGGTGATCGCGCCCGACCTGATCCGCGAGCTCGACCTGACGGCGAGCGATCTGGGCCTCCTGACCAGCGCCAACTTCTTCGCCTTCGCCGCTTTCCAGCTGCCGCTCGGCATCTTGCTCGACCGCTTCGGCCCGAGGCGCACGGAAGCCGCACTGCTCCTGGTCGCTGCATCCGGTGCCTTGATCTTTTCGTTGGCCCAATCGCTCGATACCCTGATCCTCGGCCGGGCGCTAATCGGGCTCGGCACCTCGGCTTGCCTGATGGCCGCCTTCAAGGCCTATGTCATGTGGTTCGCGGCGGACCGCATCCCGCTCGTCAACGGATTTCAGATGGCGGCCGGCGGCCTCGGCGCGCTGACCGGCACCGTGCCGGTGGAGAGCGCTTTGGCCTTTACCGACTGGCGCGGCGTCTTCCTCGTCTTCGCCGGGCTGAGCCTGGCTGCCGCCTTGGTTCTGTTCTTCATCGTACCGAAACGCGGCCTCGGGGCCGGCGCCGGCGAAACTTTCGGCGACCAGATCCGCGGCATCCGCGAGGCCTTCACGGCGGTCCGGTTCTGGCGCATCGCGCCCTTATGTGTTGCCTCGCAGGCGACCTTCCTGGGCATTCAGAGCCTGTGGGCCGGTCCCTGGCTGACCGACATCGCCGGCCTGCCGCGATCGGCCGTCGCCGAACACCTGCTGCTGGTCGCCGCCGCCATGATCGCCGGCAACCTGACCGGCGGCACCATCGCCGTGCAACTGGGGCGCTATGGCATCAAGACCATGACCGTCGCCGTCACCGGCATGACCCTGTTCGCCGTGGTCCAGATCGCCCTCGTCCTGCAATGGGCCGATTGGGCGCTCGTCGCCTGGATGCTGTTCGGCTTCTTCGGCACTGCCGGCATCCTGCCCTACGCCGCCCTGCCCCAGGAGTTCCGGCCGGAACTGGCCGGGCGCGTCGTCACCGGCATCAACGTGCTCTCGTTTTTCGGCGCCTTCGCCGCCCAATGGGGCATCGGTGCCGTCATCGACCTGTGGCCGAGGACGGAGACGGACGGCTATGCGGTGGAAGGCTTCCAGGGCGGCTTCGCCATGATGCTCGGTTTCCAGATCGCCGGCCTGATCTGGTACGCGGTCTCCAACCGGAGGAAGGAGACATAGAGCGGGTTGGTCGGCCCCTAGATGCCGCCGACGGCGGCGATGAAGATGCCGGCGAAGATGGCCGAGGTGATGACGCCAGAGATGCTGGCGCCCAGGGCATGCGGCAGGACGACGGCGTCGGGAGTGACCTCGGCGACGCACTTCTGCGCCACCTTGGCCGTCGTCGGCAGGCAGCTGACGCCGGCGATGCCGATCACCGGATTGAACTTCTTGCCGGATGCGAAGTAGAGCACGTAGCCACCGAGTATGCCGCCGATGCCGGAGATGGTCAGGGCCACGATACCGAGCAGCAGCAGGATCAGGACGTCCGGATTGAGGATGGTGTTGGCTTCGCACAGCACGCCGAGCAGCAGGCCCAGGAAGAAGGTGGCGCCGTAGAGCAGCGGCCCCGAGAACAGTTCGGCAAAATGGGTCAATCCGGACTCCCGGACGATGACGCCGGCAAACAGCGACAGGAACAAGGGTGCGGCCACCGGGAACAGCAGGCTCAGCAGGGTACAGGCGGCGACACAGAAGGTGATCTTCTCACCCGCCGTCACCTCGCGCACTTTTTCCGGTTCCATGCGCAAGCCGCGGATGTGTTTCGGGACCATCAGCTTGATCAGGTAGGGGTAGCCGCCGTAAGTGAGGCCCAGATAGAGATAGGCGACGACGGTGATCGGCACGAACAGGCCATCCGACAGGATCAGCGAAGTGAACAGGATCATCGGCCCGTCGGCACCGCCGATGGTGGCGACGGCCGCCGAATCGGCGGTCGACAGCCCGAACCACTGGGCCAACGGGAAGACGGCGACGGTACCGAGCTCGGCGCAGAGCGCGATGAACATGCTGCGGAACGGCCTCGCCATAACGAAACCGACATCCAACAGCACGCCAATGCCCATGAACACCATGCAGGCGATCAGGCCGTTGGAAAAGGTGAGCGTGTAGACCGGCTGCAGCCAGTCGACCTGCAAGGTGGTCATCAGCTCGCCGACATCGGTGACCAGCGGATCGACGAACAACGTCCCATGGCGGCCGTCCTCGAGGAAAAGGACGCCGGCGTTGATCGTCACCATGCCGAGCCCCATGGGTATCATCAGCAACGCCTCGAGGATACCCTTGCGCCCGAGATAGATCAGCGCCATGCCCAGCACGATCAGGAAGATGCGCATGATCATGACCGCCGGTTCCGAATCCGCGAGCGTCGCCAGGCCTTGGAAGATATTGAGGAGGTTGACGTTTTCCATGAGCGGAGGCGGCCGTCAGGCGACCGTCATCAGGACCTGACCGGCTTCGACGCCATCACCCTCGCTGACGGCGATGGCGGTGACCTTGCCGGTGCAACGCGCGGCAACGACGGTCTTCATTTTCATCGCCTCGATGATGCAGATCTGTGTGTCCTCGCCGACGTCATCGCCAACGGCGACTGAGATGGCATGGACGACGCCAGCCAGCGGGCTGACGATATCGCCCGGCGCGGCTTCCGCCGAGGCTTGCGGTGCCGGTGCCGCGGCGGGGGCGACCGGTTCCGATACGGCGGGGGCGGTGACGGGCTGGGCCGAGCGTGCCATCGCCGTGGTGTCCGGGTACATCGACGCGCCTTCTCCCTCGAGCTCCTCCACCGTTACATCGTAGGGCCGGCCGTCGACGGAAATCTTGAACTTTCTCAACACGGTCACTTACCTCCTCGATCGAAATACATCATCGCCGCCCGCGGCGGGGAACATAGTGGGATGTCTGGTGGATCATGCGGCCTTCGGTCATCCAATCGCGGCCGCTGTGATGGTCTTCGATATGCAGGATGTGGCGCACCTTGACCATGGAGGCGACGGCGCCGGCAATCGCGGCCACGTGTTCCGGCGGTATGCCTTGCGGCGCCGTTCTAACTTGGCTCTGTGCCGCCTCGGCTTCCGGCTTGGCCGAAATGCGACCCATCATCGGCAGCGCCACGACGATGCCCTTGATCACCACGGCGACGATGAAGGAAATGACAATGGCGAGGCCGTAAAAAGCCAGCGAGAGTAAGACCTGTTCCCCCATCCCCTCTTAATCCTTTTTCGTCAGGCTGGATTGTTGCCGTGTTTCTTGGGCGGCCGCAACTCTCTTTTGGCCAAGGCCTTGCGAAGGGCCAGCGCGATCTTCCAGCGCGTTTCGGCCGGTTCGATGACGTCGGTGATGTAACCGTGCGCCGCCGACAGGTAGGGCGAGGCGAATTCGGCCCTATATTCGGCGGCCAGTTCGGCGGCCCGCGCCACCGGATCTTCGGCCTCCTTCAGTTCCTTGCGGTAAAGCAGGCGGACGGCGCCCTCGGCCCCCATGACGGCGATTTCGGCGCTCGGCCAAGCGAAGACGAAATCGGCCCCCATTTCCTGGGCGCACATGGCGAGATAGGAGCCGCCGTAGGCCTTGCGCAGGATGACCGTGATCTTCGGCACCGTCGCCGACGCGTAGGAATAAAGCATCTTGGCGCCGTGACGGATGATGCCGCCCCGCTCCTGCTCGACGCCGGGCAGGAAGCCGGGCACATCGACCAGGGTCAGAAGCGGGACGTTGAAGATGTTGCAGAACCGGATGAACCGAGACCCCTTGTCGGAGGCATCGATATCGAGGGCGCCTGCCTTCTCCATGGGCTGGTTGGCGAGGATGCCGACGACCATGCCTTCGACGCGGGCGAACCCAATGATCAAGTTGCGCGCCCAGCCGGCATGGATCTCCAGGAAACATCCGGGGTCGGTGATGTGGTCGATGACCTGGCGCACATCCATCGGCATCGACGAATCCTCGGGAACCAGAGCGTCAAAGGCCGGGTCCGGATCGAGCGAGAAGTCGGCCGACGGCCGGTGCGGCGGATCCTCCATATTGTTCGACGGCAGGTAACTGAGCAACTCGTGGACGAGAGCGATCGCGTGCTCGTCGTCGCGCGCGACCAGATGAGCGTTGCCGCTGACCGTCGCGTGAACGGCGGCCGAGCCGATCTCCTCCATGGTCGTCTCGCGGCCGGTGACGGCCTTGATGATCTCCGGGCCCGTAATGAACATGCGGGCGTTGTTCTCCGTCATGATGACGAAGTCCATGAGGGCCGGCGAATAGGCGGCACCGCCGGCACAGGGCCCCGCGATAACGGCGATCTGAGGCACGACACCCGAGAGCAGGACGTTGTTGTAGAACACGCGGCCATAACCAGACAGCGCATCGACACCCTCCTGAATACGGGCACCGCCGGAGTCCTTGAAAGCAATCAAAGGCGCGCCGACCTTCTTGGCGAACCGCATGATGTCGACGATCTTCTGGGCATGGGACTTACCCAGCGTGCCGGCAGCAACCGTGAAGTCCTGACTGACGACCGCGACCATACGGTCCGCCGTGTATCCGGTTCCGACAATGACGCCATCGGCGGCCAGTTCCTTTTCAGCCATGCCGAAATGGGTCGCCGAGTGGCGAACATGGGCGCCGACCTCCTGGAAGGAACTCGGGTTGACCAGACGCATGATCCGCTCTCGCGCCGTCAGGAGCCCCTTTTCGTGGCGTTTTTCAGCCTTGTCGAGGCCGCCGCCCGCAGAAATCCGCTGACGCCGTTCGGCAAGGTCTTCCAATGCTTTTTTGGAAATCGCCATGTTCTCCCCCTGTCAACGTGGTCGGTTCGGCGCCGACCTACGGCAGCAGCCCGCACCGGCGCGGCCGCCGCTGGTTACCTCTCCTGGGCCACCATCATACAGACCGGGCACCATGATGGGATTGACTCACGTCAATAGCTCATGGAGTGAAAATGGTGCCGTAACCGGCCCATCCCGCTCGTAACCCTTGACCACCAAGGTGCCCGAATTGGCGTTGGCGACGACGGCAAGGCGCGTCGTGGCATTAAGGATCGGCGGCTGTACCCAATCAAATCCATCACCGGCGCCGTCGCGCAAACGCTCCATCAAGGCCAAGCGTCCCGGGCTGTCCTCGCCGCGCATACGGTCGCCCGGATTTCCACCGTCGAGCCAGTGGTTGGCGGCGGCCGCCGGGCTGGGCCGGACCCAGGCCCGCGTTTCGTCGCGCTCAATGACGGCGCCCTCTTCCGCCGCATTGCCGCTGAGGGTGAAAAAGGCCGGCAGGGCAAGCGGCGTTTCCGTCAACAGGCGAAGAGCGTCGTTGAAGCTCCCACAGGTCTCGAAGACCCGCCGCAACAGGTGAACCGGCGGCAGCGCACGATTTCGCCAGGTGCGGCTCCGGTTGACCACCCAGTCGAACCAGCAACTCGGAGTCCAACGGCGCATGGGCGGTTGATTGATGGCAGCCGAGAATCGCCCCGGCGCCATCGCCGTCACGACGCCGGTGAAGCCCGGCCAGGTCGCGTTGAAATAGTCGCCAGCCGGTCCGGACTGGCGGGCGACGACGACATTGCGGCCGAGACCGTCGAGCGGCCAATCAAGGGTACGCAACAGCCGGTTGCCGGGCCCGGAGGGATCGCGCCCGATGCCGGTCGTGCAGGTCCACTCATAGGACAGGTTGAGCAGAAAAGCGCCGGCGGTGCCGACGGTTTCGGCGATGCGGTCGATCTCTTCGACGTAAGGGTTCTGGGCCCTTGCCAGCCAGGTTCGCGATATCCTGTCGCCGATGGTGAGCGACGCCGAACCATAATGGATACGCCCGGCCGCGATCAGGGCTTCGAGACGTTCCGGCGCCAACCGGCACAGGTCGACGGGACCGCCATCCGAAACGTCGAAATACGGAATGGTGGCGGCGGTCGGCCGTTCTGCGGAAGATACGTCCATGGAGTGCTTCCGGTTTACTTACCCCGTGCGGGAGAATATACCACCAACCCGGCCCGTATCGATTACGATCCTTTGTACGAAGAGTAGTTCCGATGATCCCACGTTATTCCCGTCCCGAGATGGCCGCCATCTGGGAACCCGCCAATAAATTCCGCATCTGGTACGAAATCGAGGCCCACGCCTGCGACGGTCAGGCGAAATTGGGCGTCATTCCTGAGGATGCCGCCAAGGCCGTGTGGGCGAACGGTGACAAGCCCTATACGGAAGAACGGATCGCGCGGATCGACGCCATCGAACGGGAAACCAAACACGACGTCATCGCCTTCCTGACGGAACTGGCCGAGCATATCGGTGATTACTCACGGTTCGTCCATCAGGGCATGACCTCTTCCGACGTCCTCGACACCTGTCTCGCCGTACAACTGAAACAGGCCGCCGACATTCTGATCGAGGACATGGACCGTGTCCTCATTGCACTCAAGAAGCGCGCCTACGAGCACCGCGACACACCGTGCATGGGACGCAGCCACGGCATTCACGCCGAGCCGACGACCTTGGGCCTCAAGTTCGCCCGGTTCTACGCTGAATTCGAGCGCGGACGCCAACGCCTCGCCCAGGCCCGCGACGAGGTCGCTACCTGCGCCATCTCAGGCGCCGTCGGCACCTTTGCCAACATCGATCCCGCCGTCGAAGAACACGTCGCCGCCATGCTCGAACTGGCGCCGGAACCGATCTCGACCCAGGTCATTCCGCGCGATCGCCACGCCCAATTCTTCGCCACACTTGCCGTCGTCGCCAGTTCCGTGGAGAATGTCGCCGTCGAAATCCGCCACCTGCAGCGTACCGAGGTGCGGGAGGCCGAGGAGTTCTTCTCGAAAGGCCAGAAGGGCTCATCGGCGATGCCGCACAAGCGCAATCCGATCCTCACCGAGAACCTGACCGGCCTCGCCCGCATCGTGCGCTCCGCCGCCGTGCCGGCCTTCGAGAACGTGGCGCTTTGGCACGAGCGCGACATCTCGCATTCCTCCGTCGAAAGGATGATCGGCCCGGACGCGACGATCACGCTCGATTTCGCCTTGAACCGGTTGGCCGGCGTCGTCGAAAAACTGCTCGTCTACCCGGACGCCATGCAGAAGAACCTCGACCAACTGGGTGGATTGATCTTCTCGCAGCGCGTTCTGCTGGCCCTGACCCAGGCCGGCATGAGCCGCGAGGACGCCTACGCCGCCGTCCAGCGCAACGCCATGGAAGTCTGGCAAGGCCGCGGCAACTTCCTCGACCTCCTGAAGGACGATCGCGACGTCAATGCGCATATTTCCGATGGCGAACTCGAGGATCTGTTCGACATGGCCTACCATACCAAGAACGTGGACAGGATTTTTTCTCGGGTCTTCGGCGATACGTGATCCGAACATGAACGCATCGATCAATCCGCTGATGCAACAACTCGCCGCCGGATCGCCGGCGATCGGTACCTTCGTCTCCATGCCGAGCCCGCAGCTTGTCCAGGTGCTGTCCGCCGCCGGTTTCGATTGGCTGACCATCGACATGGAACACGGCCCGATCGGACCCGAATCCATGCACGCGATGATCAACGCCACCGCCGTGTCGCACACGGTTCCGCTGGTGCGCGTACCTGCAACGGACCCATGGATGGTTAAGAAGGCGCTCGATGCCGGCTCGCTTGGCGTTCTCTTTCCACTCGTGGTTTCCGCCGAGCAGGCGCGGTCAGCCGTTTCGGCAATGCGCTATCCGCCAACTGGGTCGCGGGGATTTGCTCCATTCTTCGCACCCAGCCGATGGCGTCAGAGCACTTTCGAATACGCCGCCGTCGCCGATGACAACCTGCTGACCATCGTCTTGATTGAACACGCCGAAGCGGTCCGGAACATCGATGAGATTCTTGCCGTCGAGGGGATCGACGTCGCCTTCATCGCCCCGTTCGACTTATCGCAAAGCCTCGGCATTCCGGGCGAGTTCGATCACTCCAAGTTCCTTGATGCCGTGGCCACGGCGGAACAAGCCATTCTCTCTTCATCCGCCGTTCTCGGCGGATTGGCGATGGACGTGGAAAAAGGCCGCGCCATGATCGATCGCGGTTATCGGTTTCTGATGATGGCCTACGACGGACTGATCATCGAGAATGCGGCAAAGGACTTGGTCAACGGAATGAGAACCTGAGCAGAAGAAGGCTCAGCACTCGATCCCCTCTTCCTTGCACACCTGATCGAAAGCGACGTCGTCCAACTCGTCGATCTTGGCTCGCACCTGAGGGTCCGAAATACCGACGCCGTGGCGTTCGATGTCGGCCATGACCTTGCGCATCACGTCTTCGATACCCGGCTCTTCGAGGTCAGCGATGACAACCTCCTTGGCATAGGCATCAGCGGCCTCGCCGGTGATACCGAACGCCTCGGCCAACCAATGCCCCAGGAGTTTGTTGCGCCGGGCTTCCGCCTTGAAACGGATATCCTCTTTTTTCTTGAAAACGGATTCGTGGGCTTTTTTACGGTCTTCCATTGAGTCAATCATCGTCCGCTCCCTGGTGATTTCTTCCGCCCGTCATCGGGTATCGGGCGCTATATATGGTCATATGAAGTCCGTCTCAAGTGACAGATTTGAGTCGTTTTCGATAACTCCTGAGTGAGCCGGCTCAACCGACGTTTTCGTGGTCGGTCTCGAGAGCTTCCGGGAATTCCGAGTACAATTGCGATAGGGCGATGGCGTAGAATCGGTCCATTTCCGCCCGCAGCTCCTTATCGGTGATCTGGATGTTGTTTTCGGCGAGGTCACTGGTGACCTTTTCGATCACGGCCTGAGATCCCGGCTTATCCAGTTCCAGCGACACGATCTCCATAGCGTAGGTCTTCGCCTCGCCCTCGCCATATCCCATCTTGACCGCCACCCACAGGCCGAACAATTTGTCGCGCCGCGCCGTGGCCTTGAATTCAAGCTCCTGATCGTGCTTGTACTTGGCTTCGTAGCCTTTTTCACGATCGCGGAAAGTATCGGACATGATCGTCCCCTTTTGACTGCCGGCGTGTATCGAGTCGCGCGGAGTTTTAGCGCCTGGCACAGTCCCGTGCAACACTCGCTTCGCAAGTCCCGGCCTGGGATTTACAGATAAGACCCTCTATGAAGTAGGGACCCATGTGTACGCTCGTCATCCTCCGCCGGCCCGGCCACGATTGGCCGCTCATCGTCGCCGCCAATCGCGATGAGATGGCCGACCGCCCCTGGCTGCCGCCGGCCCGGCATTGGCCGGACCGGGACCACGTCACCGCCGGTCAGGATGAACTGGCCGGCGGCACATGGCTGGCGCTGGGAGACGACGGTATCGTCGCCGCCATCCTCAACCGCCGTCAGTCCCTAGGTCCTGCCGACGATAAACGCAGCCGCGGCGAACTTCCCCTCGAGGCGGTAGACCATGCGGAAGCGCGGGTCGCGGCGGACGCATTGGCAATGATCGAACCTGCGAGCTATCGCAGCTTCAATTTGGTCGTCGCCGACGCATTGGAGGCCTACTGGATCAAATCGACCGGGGAGGCCGGAACGCGCGTCCAGGCATTCCCCGTTCCGGAGGGCGTGTCGATGATCACCGCCTATGACCTCAACGACGCCGAGTCGCCTCGCATGCGGCGCAATCTCGGACGATTCCGCGCGGCCCAGGTCCCTGACCCGGGAAACGGCGACTGGTGGGCTTGGCAGGCCCTTCTTGGAACCCGCGATCACGAAGCCGATGCCGGCCCGGGCGGCGCCATGAACGTCGTCACCGACACCGGTTTCGGCACCGTCAGCTCGTCGCTGATCGCCTTGCCGTCACCGCAAATGATCGGTGAAAAGCCGCAGTGGTTGTTCGCCTCGGGACGCCCCGACGAGGCGCCTTATGAGCCCGTTGGCCTCTGATCACAAGGCCGGGAATACCGCCAAGCGCGAGATTGTGTTCCCCCAGAACTCCTGCTATTAGGGGGCTAACGATCGGGCCCATCGCGGCACCGGAACAACGGTCCGGTGCCTCTATCGGGTGGAGACTCATGGCAAGACGCAGACAAATCTACGAGGGCCGGGCCAAAGTACTTTTCGAAGGGCCGGAACCGGGAACGCTCGTCCAGTATTTCAAGGATGACGCCTACTCACAGAACAATACGAAACGCGGCGTCATCACCGGCAAGGGCGTGCTCAACAATCGCATCTCCGAGTACCTGATGAGCCGCTTGAACGAGATTGGCGTACCCACTCATTTTCTGCGCCGCCTCAACATGCGCGAACAACTGGTCCGCGAAGTCGAGATCATTCCGATCACGGTTTGTGTCCGCAACGTCGTCGCCGGCACGCTGGCCGAACGCTTCCGCATGCCGGAAGGCACGGCCCTGCCGCGTTCGATCGTCGAGTATTATTACAAGTCCCAGGAAGTGGATAACCCGCTCGTCACCGAGGAGCACATCACCGCTTTCGGCTGGGCCTATCCTCAGGACATGGATGAGATCGTCGCGTTGAGCTTGCGTGTTAACGACTTCCTGTCGGGTTTGTTCCTCGGCATCGGGCTACGGCTCGTCGACTTCCGCCTCGAGTTCGGCCGGCTCTGGGACAACGAACAGATGCGCATCGTCTTGGCCGACGAGATCAGCCCCGACAATTGCCGGCTCTGGGACATCGAGACCAACGAACGCATGGACAAGGACCGCTTCCGCCGCGATCTCGGACGCGTCGAGGAAGCTTACCAAGAAGTGGCCCGGCGTCTCGGCATCCTGCCTGAAGGCGGGCCCCGCGACCTGAAAGGCCCGGAGGTGATGCAGTGAAGGCAAAAGTCCTCGTAACCCTTAAGAACGGTGTCCTCGACCCGCAAGGCAAGGCGGTCCAGCATGCCCTGGGATCGCTCGGCTTCGACGGCGTCAACGACGTCCGCCAGGGCAAGTTCATCGAGCTCGAACTCGCCGAGACGGACGAGACCAAGGCCCGCGCCGCAGTCGAGGAAATGTGCAAGAAGTTGCTCGCCAACACGGTGATCGAAAACTACTCCGTCGAGATCGGGTAAGGGCAGGCGCCACCGACATGAAAGCCGCCGTCATCGTATTTCCCGGATCCAACTGCGACCGCGACATGCAGGTCGCACTGCGGAACGCCGTCGGATTGGAACCGCTGATGGTCTGGCACGGTGACAGCGATTTCGAGGCCGTCGACCTGATCACGGTGCCGGGCGGGTTTTCCTATGGCGACTACCTGCGGGCCGGATCGATGGCATCGCATTCGCCGATCATGCGCGAGGTGGTGGCACGTGCCAATAAGGGCGTGCCGATACTCGGCGTCTGCAACGGTTTTCAGATTCTCACGGAATGCGGCCTGCTGCCCGGCGTATTGATGCGCAACGCTAACCTCCTATACGTCTGCAAGGACGTGCATCTAAAAGTCGAGACAAACGAGACGCTGTTCACCGACCGCTACGCAGAGAACGAAATCATCCGCATCCCGGTCGCGCACCACGACGGCAACTATTTCGCCGATGCGGCGACCCTCGATGAATTGGAGGGTGAAGGCCGGGTTGCCTTCCGCTATGTCAACGCCGACGGCTCCAAGGGCAACGGCGCCAACCCCAACGGCTCGCAGCGAGATATCGCCGGCATCCTCAACGCGGAACGCAACGTTCTGGGCATGATGCCGCACCCGGAACGCCTGGCCGACGCCGAGCTTGGCGGTGACGACGGCAAACCGATGTTCGACGGCTTGGTGGCGGCCCTGTCGTAAACGACCCGCATAACAGAACAGTTTTGGCTAGACGAAAAGAAACGGCGAGCCCGTCACGGGCTCGCCGAATTGACTGGTCCCGTTTACCGGCGTGTCGGCAGTCAGCGTCGCTTCTTCGGCAGCATCTGCATCTTGGCCAGTATGTCCTTGACCGCCTTCGGCGACAGGGCCACCTGCCAGGCCGGCATGTATTCGCCGGGGTGTCCGTGCAGAATCTTGTGCAACGATTTCCACGGGTTGTCATTGGCGACGCGGCCCATAGCCGGCATGGTTCGGATATCGGTCCCATCTTCACCATGGCACGAGGCGCACAGCGCCGAGAAATAGGCGTGGTCCGCTTCACCGGTGGTCCGCGCTCTCAATGTGCCCTGGTCGATGTACTCGCCCATGTCGACTTGCCCGCGGCTGACGAAAGTCGCCAGATCCCAAAGATCCCGGTACTTAAGAGCTTTCGGCAACGCATGCTGCTCGTCTCTCAAAACTCGCATGATCATCGCCGGATGCGCGCCCGCCATCTTGGTTATCCCCTTGACGCCGGCGGTTCCCTTGTAGTCCCAGCCGTGACACTCGACGCAGCGCCAGCTGCTGGTGCCCGGCGGCACCTCGCGGCCTTCCGGATAGGCCGGATGCAGCGAATCCGAATAGCGGTAATGGATCTCGCGGCCCCAGTCATCATAGAGCTTGCCGCCGCGCAATATGGATGTAAGGACATCGGCCGACGGCAAGGTTTGCTGATAGGCGAGCAGATTGACCACGGTCTGAAGGTCGAAGACGCGGAGCGCCGGCATTTCATCGCCGGGGTGCCCGTTGAGCATCTTGTGCAAGGCCTTCCATGGATCGAGACGAACTTCGTCACCGATTGGCGGAATCTCGGGCATCGCTGTCCCGTCATTACCGTGGCAACTGGAGCAGACGGTGGAAAAAACCGCGGCACTCCCCGACGGGTCGCCCCGGACCCGCCGTGTCACCAAGTTGATATGGTTCTCCATATCGATCTGACCCGAACTGACAAATGCGGCGATGTCGTTAAGCGCCTCTTGATCGAACAGTTCCGCGTAACCGTGTTTCTCTCCGGCGACGACTTCGAGGATCGCTTCCTTGGAAGCGCCAGCCATGCCGGAAATGCCCTTGATCCCGGTGTAGTCCTTCCCTGTCCGGAAGGCCCCTTCGTCACCGCGGCAATCCCAACCGTGGCAAGTGACACACCGCCATGTCTCGGTTGGCTCACGGCTGTGCGGCCCCTCCGGCGAATACAGCGGATGGAGTTCCTTAGGGCTTTTCTTGGCCAGTTCCCTGGACCAGTTGTCGTAGAGGCGCCCACCGGCGGCGATCGAACCGAGCGTCTCGCCATGATCAGCGCTCGTCGGACTCGGCCATGCCGTCACCGCCACGCCGATCAGCCATAGCCCCGCGAGGATAAGAGAAAGGTGCAGCCCAGGTAGGAGGCGGCCGCGGGACCGTTCGCCGTAAAACCGTGTATCGATGATCTTTGTCATTGTTGTTGTTCCTTCGAATGGGCTTTCCGTCAACGTTCTCTACCCGGGGCACGTTCTATTGCCACGACGGCGGCTATCTCTTTTGTGGCCCGGCCAGGCCTTGCCTCGCGACCCTAAAACCTCTTTTCCGGTAGGGACTGGAGACTGGCCATCATGTCTTTGATTCCCTGCGGGGTCAGCGCAACCTGCCATGACGGCATGGTCTCTCCGGGGTGGCCGTTCAGGATCTTGTGCAGGGCCTTCCACGGGCTGTCCTTGGCGACACGCCCCATGGCCGGCATCGTCCGAACCTCGGTTCCATCCTCTCCGTGGCAGGTCGCACAAAGGGCCGAGAAGTAGACGAGATCTTTCGTCTTGGTGCCACGCGCTTTGCCGCTTCCGGGCTCGAGGAACTCAGCCATGTCGATCTGGCCGCGAGTCACGAACGTAGCGAGGTCCCAAAGGTCCTTATGCTTGAGTGTCTTGTCCGCTTGATGGGTTTCATCGGCGAGTATGTTCATGACATCCCGGGGATCAGCGCCGGCCATCCCCGAAATACCTTTGATTCCCTCGGTTCCCTTGTAGTCCCATCCGTGGCACTCGACGCATCGCCAGCTGCTGGTCCCAGGGGCCACCTTGCGGTTTTTCGGCCACGCCGGATGGGCTGTTTTCGGGTATTCGAATTTAACCTCGCGTCCCCAGTCGTCATAGAGCATGCCGCCCCGGGTGACGCGGATCAGGGCGTCGGCCGAAGGCAAGGTCTGCTGATAGGCGAGGAGATCGACGATGGCTCCCATGTCGAAAACACGGAGCGCCGGCATGGCGTCGCCGGGGTGTCCGTTGAGCATTTTGTGGAGGCCCTGCCAGGGATCGTCGCGGGTTTCGTCGCCGATTGACGGAATTTCCTGCATGGCCGTGCCGTCGACGCCATGGCAGCTGCCGCAAACCGTGGCGAACAACTCGGCACTACCCGTGGCTTCCCCTTTCACACGCCCCGAAGCCCCGTCGATGTGGTCCTGCATCGGAACTTGGCCGAAGCGGACGAAGGCCGCGATGTCTTTCAGCGCCTTCTTGTCGAAATACCGATCATAGCCGTGTTTACCGCCGGCGATCGTCTTGATTACCGTCTTTTCAGGGGCGCCGGCCATTGCCGAAATCCCTTTGATACCGGTCGCGTTGGGCCCTGAGCGGAAGGCGCCCTCGTTGCCCCGGTAGTCCCAACCGTGGCAGACGACGCAGCGCCAGGTTTCGGCCGGCTCATCGGCGAGTGCGCCGTCCGCCGGATACAACGGATGAACGTTCTTGGGGCGCCTTTTCTCCAGTTCACGGGCCCAATTGTCATAAAGCCGTCCGCCGGTGGCGATTGACCGCAAGGTCGCATCGGCCTCCGATGCATACGCGCCCGATGGCACCATGGAACCGGCGGCGGCGACCCAAAATCCCAAAACCAGTAATGACAGAATCAGTGCCTGATGGCAGCGGGCGCTAGCCTGAGAGCGGTTTAACCGTTTTTCGGTGATCGTTGCCATAATTGTTGATCCTTCGATATGGCCATCCCTCGGTTTTGGCTACCACGAGTGTTCGTCAGCCTTCGTACCCTTGCGGCAGTTCGTGAGCGACGCCTTTGTGGCAATTGATGCAGTGTTTACCCTCTTCCATGGCTTCCTTGTGCAAGCGGCGGGCGCGGCGGCCATGCTCCTCGATCAACATGTCGGTCAGTTCGTGACAGTTCCGACACTCGCGGGATTCGCGCCGCTCCATTTTGGCCCATACCGCCTTGGCCATCTTCAAGCGGTGTTCCTCGTACTTCTCTTTCGTATCCACGGTGCCGAGAATTTCATGATACACGTCCTTGGCCGCCATGATCTTGGCGATCAACAGATCCGGGTATTCCCGTGGCACGCGGCAGTCCTTGCATTCGGCTTGTACGCCGATGGAATTCTTGAAGTGGGCACTTTTCTTGTATTCCTCATAGGGGAATGTCATCGAGTGACAGGACGTACAGAAGCCCATGCTGTTGGTGAATTTCACGATCGGCGAATAGATCATCAGGAAGACAAACACGCCAACTACGCCGATCGACAACCCCCAAATCGCGCCGAGTTTTCGAAACCAATCCAAACCCTTCTTGATTTTCTTGATCATCGTTCACTACTCCTCGACCAGATTGCCGCGCCCGGCACCTTCCGCAGCGTTGGTCTTTTCAACACGAACATTCATTGGGGATTTGCGAGGCCTTCGTGCCGAAGGCGGTCCCACCTAAATGGCGGGACCGCCCCGGCGCGAGGAACCTCGGGAGACCGGGTGTTAGCCCCAGATGTCCCGAACGATGTTGTCGTACCAGCTGTAGGCGTACATCACCTCGCGTTTGAGGTCTTCCGCCGAAGCATCCATCGGGGTCAGACCGCCGGCGCCCTTGACGCCGCCGATGACATCGCCTTCGGCGTTGTAGCGGTATACGGCCGCAACCGAGAAGCCGTAGTCTTCACCGGCAATCGAGTAGCAGGTGTTGACGTACGACGGTATCGGCGCCTTGGCACCGGCGAAAATCGACCAGATGGCCGCCGCCGCAACCTTGCCTTGCGAGTTCGCCGCATAGCCGGACTTCGGCATCTTCGAGGCGACCGAAGCGTCGCCGAGCACGTGGACGCCCGGAACCTGCTTCGACTCGAAGGTCACCTTGTCGACCGGGCACCAGCCTTTGGCGTTGGCCAAACCGGCATCGATGGCGATCTTGCCCGCCGTTTGCGCCGGAATGTAGTTGATGACATCGGCCTTCAGGTCGACGAAGTCGGTTTCGACCATCATCGCACCAGCATCGATCTTGTTGAGCTTGTGCGCCTTGGCCACCGGAATCCATTCGATCATGGAATTGTCGGTACCGAAGCCGTAGAGCCTCTTCCAAGCTTGGGTAAACAGGCCCTGCTTGGAGAACTTGTCCTTGGCATCGATAATGACGATCTTGGATTTCGGTTTGTTGTGCTTCAGGTAATGCGCGATCAGGCTGGCCCGTTCATACGGCCCCGGCGGGCAGCGGAACGGATTGGGCGGCGGCAGGATGCAAACCGTGCCACCGTCCGGCATCGCTTCCAGTTGCTTGCGCATCAGCGCCGTCTGCGGGCCGGCTTTCCAGGCATGCGGAATCTTGTCGAACATGCCCATGCTGGCGCCTTCGAAATCACCGAGCTTGAAGTCAACGCCCGGGGACACGACGCAGCGGTCGTAAGACAGCTTCTGGCCGCCCTTGGTCATTACCGTCTTGGCCGAACCGTCGATGCCGGTGACCATGTCCTGAACGACTTTGACGCCCATTTTCTTGAGATTGTCGAACTTGACCTCGATACCGCTAAGCGGACGCTCGCCGGCCAACACTTCGTTCGACATGAAGCAGGTGTGGTAGGACGCGTTCGGCTCGACGAGGGTGACGTCGATGGCCGGGTCGGCGAGTTTCAGGTAACGCGCCGTTGTCGCGCCACCAACACCGCCGCCGACAATGACGACCTTGCCGCCCGCGGCGCGGGCGATGTTCGGCATTCCGGCGACGGTACCGGCAACGGCGGCCGCACCTGTCGCTTTCAGGAAGCCACGACGATTAATCGGAGTGTGAGTCATCTGTCTGCCTCCCCTTATTTCCGGCTGCCATAGAAATTAATGATCGCCGCGAAGCCTTGATCACCTTCGGCCGCCTTCAGATCCTCCATATTCCGGATCTTCTTGCGTTTTTCCTTTTTCGACATGGCCGGGTTCTTGTTGATGTCCCGGGCGCCGGACAGGAAGTCGTCGATCTGATAGGTCAGGTAGGGAACCGGTTGGCCGGCCAGCGCCGGATAGTCGACACCGGTGTAGCCGTCCTTCTCGTGGCAGTCCTGACAATACTTGCGCGACAGTTCCTGGCCCTTCGAAGCAAGCATGTCGTCAGTCTTCTGCATGACCTGACACACCAATTTCTTTTTCGAGAAATGCTTGGCGATGGCCTTGATTTCGGCGTCCGTATACCCCTTGGCGATCCGGCCCATAATGGTCGAATGACGCGCGCCGCTCTTATAGGCGTTCATCGTGTCGATGATATAATCCATATTGGTCCCCGAAATCGATGGGGTCGCCGGACCGTGGGTGCTGCCGGCCGGTCCGTGGCAGGCGTCACAAGTATTGGCCAACATGCTGGCCGGTGCCATGTCGGCAGCGGAAATGCTGCCCGGGGATATCATGAGCGTCCCCAACGCGGCAAAAGAAACCGCTAACGCTGTTCTATACCCTTTTATCACGAAGTCTCTCCCTCTGCTGGTACTGCAATACACTTTCCGGCTTCTATTGCGCCGGAGTGTGTCGGTTTTTATATACGATAATTCTTAATCGTGCCACAAAAAATACAACACAAAAATTGTGTATATTTTTCCACTAACGATCCGTGAGTCGATTCGCATCTACACCGCCTTGTCGTGAAAAGCGTTTAAGTAGTACGGACAAACATTGGAAAATTGACCAAAAGCAAGATTTTGGTGATCCCGGATAAGGCTGACCGGCCGAAAACCCCGCCATCGGCTCCTGCGGCGGCGGCATTGCGTTGCCAACGGTGATGCATCTGCTATTAAGACCCTGCCCGCGATTTGGCGCGGCCCTGATCCTCAGCCATCACCGCGATCCGGAAATCCGATGACCGAAATCACACCAAATATCATCGCCCAGCACGGCCTGACGTCCGAAGAGTACGACAAGATCCTCGACATCATGGGCCGCGAACCCAACCTGACCGAACTCGGAATATTCTCGGTTATGTGGTCCGAACACTGTTCCTACAAGTCTTCGAAAAAGTGGTTGAAGACACTGCCGACGGAAGCGCCCTGGGTGATTTGCGGCCCCGGTGAAAACGCCGGAATCGTCGACATCGGGGATGGCCAGGCCGTCGTATTCAAGATGGAAAGCCACAATCACCCCTCCTACATCGAACCCTATCAGGGTGCGGCAACCGGTGTCGGTGGTATCCTGCGCGACGTCTTCACCATGGGAGCCCGGCCCGTCGCCAATCTGAACGCACTCCGATTCGGGAATCCCGACCACCCCAAGACTCGTCACCTGGTTGCCGGGGTCGTCGCCGGAATTGGCGGATACGGAAACTGTGTCGGGGTGCCGACCGTTGGCGGCGAATGCGAGTTCCACGACAGCTACAACGGCAACATCCTGGTCAACGCGATGACCGTCGGCTTGGCGGAAACGGACAAGATCTTCTATTCGGCGGCCACCGGTGCCGGAAACCCGATCGTCTACGTCGGATCGAAAACCGACCGCGACGGCATCCATGGGGCGACCATGGCGTCGACCGAGTTCAACGAGGATTCGGAGGAAAAACGCCCGACCGTCCAAGTCGGTGACCCGTTCACGGAAAAGCTCCTGATCGAAGCCTGCCTGGAACTGATGCAGACCGACTGCATTGTTGCCATACAGGACATGGGGGCGGCCGGCTTGACGTCGTCGAGCTTCGAGATGGCATCGAAGGGAGGCGTCGGTGTCGAACTCGACCTCGACGCGGTGCCGCAACGAGAAGAGGGCATGACCGCCTATGAGATGATGTTGTCCGAGAGCCAGGAACGGATGTTGATGGTGCTCCGGCCGGGCAGCGAGGATCAAGCTCGGGCCATCTTCGAAAAGTGGGAACTCGATTTCGCAGTCGTCGGTAAATTAACCGATACCGGCCATATGGTGCTGCGCCACAAGGGCGACGTGGTCGCCGACCTGCCCATCGACCCCCTCGCGCTCGCCTCACCGGAATACGACCGGCCGTGGGAACCAACGCCGGAAGCGCCGGTCATTTCGGCCGAGGACCTGGCGCAGCCTAACGACCTGATGGCAGTCCTCGCCCGTCTCATGGCGACACCTGATCTCGCCTCGAAACGCTGGATCTGGGAACAATACGACCACATGGTCATGGCCGATACCTTGGGACTCGGACGGCCCGGCGGTGATGCCGCGGTTGTCCGCGTTCATGGCACCCGCAAGGGATTGGCGATGACCAGCGACTGCACACCGCGGTATTGTTATTCCGATCCCCGGCAAGGCGGCCGACAGGCCGTCGCCGAAGCCTGGCGAAATATCACGGCGGTCGGTGCGACCCCGCTTGCCGTCACCGACAACATGAACTTCGGCAATCCGGAAAAGGTCGAAATCATGGGCCAATTCGTGGGTTGTATCGAGGGGATGCGCGAAGCCTGCGAGACCCTCGCCTTCCCGGTCGTTTCCGGCAACGTGTCGCTCTACAACGAGACCAACGGCAAGGCGATCCACCCGACTCCAACCATCGGCGCCGTCGGATTGGCGGCCGACGTCGAGAAAATGGTCGGTATCGGCTTTAACGCGGACGCCGATACCCTCGTTCTCGTTGGCGAAACTTCGGGACACTTGGGCAGTTCCCTGTACCTGCGCGAGGTCGAGGGCCGCGAGGAAGGCGCACCGCCACCGGTCGACTTGAAAGCCGAACGACGCAACGGCGATTTCATCCGCGAACGGATCACTGCGGGCGACGTTACTGCCTGCCATGACGTATCGGACGGCGGTATCCTCGTCGCCGCGGCCGAAATGGCGCTGGCCGGCGGTATCGGCTGCCGGATCACCCCGCCCGACGACACTCCTTTACACGCCTGGGCTTTCGGCGAAGACCAGGCCCGTTACCTGGCGACGGTCCGGGACGTCGATACATTCCTCGAAGCGGCTCGTGCCGCCGGCGTCGAAGCCATCGCGATCGGTTCCGTCGGCGGCGATTCGGTGACGCTCGTCGATATCGGATCGACCGCATTGCACAAGCTCCATGCGGCCCATCAAAAATGGCTGCCGGAGTACATGTCACACGTCTAAGGGGTTATCCGTTCCCATCTGTTCTCGCCGGGAAATATGCTGCGGTGGATTTTCGTCTGCCCCCGGTTGTCCCATTGCGATAAAGCGGTTAGCGTATTTCGCTTAGGCGAAGTGAAAAGCCGCGGGTGCGACACGTGACCGAAGTCTCTGCTGCAGACATCGACAAAAAAAGTATGTGGCCGCGTACGGCGCAAGGCACTATCGACTGGATGGTGGTGTTCAACGACGAGGATGAGGGAATCATCCCGCTGGTGGCCAGCGCCCAATCCGTGGACACGCTCGTCGATTGTACGGCGATGGTCATTCAAAAACTGTTTTCCCGGGACAGCGACGGCGCCCTGAGGGCCGGATTCACGACCGCATTGGCCCAGGTCGTGTCCGAATGTGACGGCGATCGCGATGCCGTTTGCAAAGCCGTATCGAAAATCCTCACAGACATCCGTGACGACCGCACCGAGAAGGCGGCGGACTACGCGCGCCATAAGGAACACCGCCGCGCCGCCCAGAAACTGTGGGCCGGCGACGACAGCGAATTGGCGCCCGATGACGAGACCGAACCGGGTGATCCCCGCCCACCGGACGATCCGGCCCGGGTTTTCGAGGAAGGGTTCTGTGATGCTTACGATCAGCGGTTTCAGATCCTGTGGTCCGGAATCGAACAGAAACACACGGATAACCTGCCTCTTCCGTTTCTGCTCTCGGCCGATTACGCGATTCGGTTCGAAGGCATTCTGCGCCAGCACTTCCTACCGGCTTTGGCACCCCGTTGCCTCTACCTGGTGACCGAGATCGAGCGTCACAAACCCGAACAACGCCAAGCGTTCATTCGCCAGCATCTGGCGGACAGCAAGGTCCGTGAACAAGTGTGGCCGATTTGGAAGGACGTCTGGGTGCAGATGACCGAGAAGCAAAAGCTGCCCAAGAAACCCGAACAGGAAAAGGGTATGTTCGGCAACCTCGTCAAGGCGGTGAAGGCGGCGGCCACGGAGGAAGGCGACCTCGAGTTGGCCGAGTGGGAGGAAGAGGTCGAAATGATCAGGACCCGCAACGCCATGACCGACGACGTCACCACGGCACTTGTCGAAGCGTCGGATGCCTACGAAGCGCCGTTGAAGGGTGACGACAAATACCTTGTCGGCCTGCTCGGCCGGACGCCGAACGGCCTAAGGGATCAAATCGCGGCGCTGCGCCAGATCGCCGAACAATCGGACCACCCGGGACAAGCTTTCGACAAGTATGCCAAGGGGCGAGACCTCGAGTTCGCCCTTTTGGCCGTTTCCTACAAGCACCGGGACATGTTCCTGGAAGATAAGATCCTTCACAACATGCTGCGCGGTCTGAAGAAGCACGAGAAGGAGATGCAGTACCCGCTGCTCGTCCGCTATCTTCCCGAACACGTTTGAACCTTCCTGCACGTCACTGACGATCGCTGGGCTTCATTGATCCCGAGTCGGTTAGAAAAACGTCCGTCTCGACACGAAATCCCGACCGAGATTTCCGGCGTTGGCAAGTTGGGCCTTTCGCACGACTTTTCTCCGCTCCGTCGAGCCCCAATGCGGGTGGCCGATTGTGGCTTGATTACAAGGAGTTGTGGGAAAAGGCCCATGGTCAGCGATGGTCATCCTGACATCATCGGGCCTGGAGTCCGTCGCAAGCGGTTCCCGGGGTTGACCAGGGGGGGCGATCGGGCCATATCCTAGTCGCAGGGACGAAGCAATCCGACCACTCTGCGGATGAGGGATGCCAGACATGGCCATGGATGCGGCGGAAATTGAACGGCTGATCAAGGAAGGCCTGCCGGACGCAAGGGTTACCATCGAGGACCTGCGCGGCGACGGTGATCACTATGCGGCCTACGTCGTTTCGGCGGAATTCGCCGGGAAATCCCGTGTCCAGCAGCATCAACTGGTCTACAAGGCCCTGCAGGGACGCATGGGCAATGAGCTCCACGCATTGGCTCTACAGACAAGTGCCCCAGAGGGCACAAGCTAGTTTCAGGTAAAGGATCTTCAATGAGCGACAACCCCGTATTTTCGCGCATCCAAGGTGAAGTCGACGAAAACGACGTCGTGCTTTTCATGAAGGGTACGCCGATGTTCCCGCAATGCGGCTTCTCCGCCGCCGTGGCCCACGCCCTGACGACGCTCGAGGTCAAGTTCAAGGGCATTGATGTCCTGGAAGACGGCGAACTGCGCCAGGGCATCAAGGAATTCACCAACTGGCCGACGATCCCCCAACTCTACGTCAAGGGAGAGTTCGTCGGCGGCTGCGACATCGTCCGCGAAATGTACGAGACGGGTGAGTTGCAGAAACTGTTCGAGGACAAAGGCGTAAAATACGCCGCATAACGGAACCCCGACTTTCCCAGGGAGTTCTTGAGGGAAGGGCCGCCGGCGTGCGGCCCTTTCTTTTTTCACTCTCTAATCGAAGGCGAAGGCGGCCATGCTCAGTGAGCCGTCCATGAAACTACGGTGCAGGGCGCGGCCGTGAGTTCCCTCACCGCCGGCTCCGAAGGCGCATAGCAGGGGCAGGAAATGTTCGTCACGGGGATGGACGGTAACTGCGTCGGGAGCCTGGTCACGATAATCGACGAGAGCCTCCGCATCGCCGCCTTCGAGGACCTCGGCCAGCCAATCGTCGAACCGCAAGGCCCAGTCGTCGACCTCGCTGCCGCCTGGGCGAAAACCGCCGAGGTTATGGGTGGCGCCGCCACTGGCCAGGATCAATACGCCCTCGTCGCGCAAAGGTGCTAGGGCCCGGCCCACCTCCAAATGGTGCCGGGTTCCCCGGCCATGTTGCTGGGACAACTGCGTCACCGGGATGTCGGCGCCGTCGTAGATCAGTTTCAATGGCGCCCAGGCACCGTGATCGAGGCCACGGTCGTCGGATGAATGGCAATCAAAGCCCGCCGCGCCGAGGAGCTCGGCCGCACGCCGGGCCAGTGCCGGGGCGCCTGGTGCCGGGTATTGGATCTCATAGAGTTCGCGGGGGAATCCGTAGAAATCGTGAATAGTCTCCGGTCGGTCAGCCAGGCTGACGAACGGATCGTCGGTTTCCCAATGAGCGGAGATGCATAGGATCGCCTCGGGGCGGCCGAGGACGTCACCGAGGCCAGTCATGAAGTCCCGGGCCGGCGACGGTGTCTGGATCATGGTCGGCGCCCCGTGGGACACGAATACGGCGGGGAAACGGCGTTTTGACATCGTATCGGACCGTCTGTTTGCTCCGCCATCCAAGCTAGCCGCGGCATCACCACCGGGCCAGCAGCATTGATGCAAAAATCGTTTGCATATATGCTAATAGGTTGAACAGAATGACTGCAAACGAACGCGCCGGAAACCAAGACCGTGGCCGAACTCGTCTTTTCGATTACCGCGTCTGCCGACCGTTACCGCCTCGGCCTCGACGGCGTGCGCGCCCGCACCGAACAGCGAGACGCGCGCACGGCGGCGACCAATACGCGGGCCGATGAAGTCCAACGGCGCACCGAGATCATCACCGAGGATGTGCGGCGGCGCGAGGATGCCATCCGGCTCCGGCGCAACGATTTGGAGTACGAGCTCGAACAGGGCATAACGCTCCGCGAACAGCAGCTCGACTCGGACCGCATCTCGGACGACGCCGCCTTCCGCCGCCTGCGTGACGACCTGACGACGGAACTCCGCGACATCCGCGCCGACCGTGCCTTTGTGGATGGGCGGACCTTGAGCGAGTTCGATGAAGGCCTGGCCCTCGATCAGATCGAGCGCGGCCCCGCCTCCGGACCGGTTGCAGAGACCACGGGCCCAGACGCCGGCGGCGCTTTTCAGGACTTCCTGGCCGCCCGCGACGAGCGCCTGGCGCTGCGCCAGGAAGAGGACCGCGACTTCCAGATCCAGCAGCAGATCGACCTGCGCCTGGCCGATGACAACGTCCGCGACGTCGCCCCGAACGCCGACCTGCCGCGCGGTTCCATCATCGACGTCTTCGGCTGACTCGCCTCTCCCTCCGAGAAGCCCATACGAAAAACCCCGCCTCGGAGGCGGGGTTTCGAATTCGTAGGGTAATCCCGATCAGCGCGAGTAGAACTCGATGACCAGGTTCGGTTCCATCTGCACCGGATAAGGCACGTCGGCCAGTTTCGGGGTGCGGATGAAGGTGCCCTGCATCTTGCCGTAGTTGACTTCCATGTAGTCCGGCACGTCGCGCTCGGCGCTTTCCATGGCGAGTAGAACCATCGGCATCTGGCGGGCCTTTTCGCGGACCTCGATTATGTCGCCCTCGCGGACCTGATAGGACGGCACGTTGACGCGCGTTCCGTTGACCTTGACGTGGCCGTGGCTGACGAACTGACGCGCGGCGAAGACGGTCGGCACGAATTTCATGCGGTAGACGACGGCGTCCAAGCGGCGCTCGAGAACGGCGATCAGGTTCTCGGACGTATCGCCCTTATGGCGCACGGCCGTCTGGTAATAGCGGCGGAACTGTTTTTCGGTGATATTGCCGTAGTAGCCCTTGAGCTTCTGTTTGGCCATCAGCTGCAGGCCGAAGTCAGACGGCTTCTTGCGCCGCTGGCCGTGCTGGCCGGGACCGTATTCGCGGGTGTTGACCGGGCTCTTCGGACGGCCCCACAGGTTGACGCCGAGGCGCCGGTTGATCTTGTACTTGGAACTAACGCGTTTACTCATCTCAAATCCCTCGTTGATCCGGGTGTCATTGGCTCGTGTCCCGGTAGGCCTTGGTCCCGCCAACTCCGAAGAGCCGACGAGGGCGGGGAAAGACGAAACCAAGCCGCCGTCCCACATTCCCGGGAATGAGGCGCGGACTATAGGGATTTCGGGGGTTTTGTCAAACGGTTCCGATGGCGGAAAACCATTCAGTTGCCGAGTATTTCCCGGCACTTTGCGTCGGTCAAACTGCGGCGTTTTGCTTCCTTGATGTAGTCCGGGTTTTTGTAGACAAGTGATTTGCACAAGTCACGGTCTGGTTTGTTTTTTAAGGATGGTCGGTAGACATCGGGCTTCGTCAATCGGGAGTTACTGTCGCGGTCCAAACCTTCTTCTCGGGCCTCTTTGATATTTCTTATTATGGTAACCGATAGGATTTTGCTGTCTCCATCCTCGCATGCATGCCGAGCGAGATATCCGGGGATAAACATAGTTTCGCTGCGTTCTCTGATCATAGCCCTCCATTCTTCAATGTTGATCAGACATGAATACCACTCGCCCGATGTTTGTTCTTCTTCCGTCAACATGGCTAGCATTCTGTGAGAAACGTAGCTTCCGTCCTCGACTAAAAGGACGCAGGTTTTTCCAGACCGATGTTGGCATTGCTCGATTAAGGATCGACTAGTCTTATCCGGGTTTTCGCCACTGCTTAGCGTGGTTTCATATGTTCCGCCATCCACAGAAACAGCCAGGCTGCAAGAAGCTCCGGGGTTTGTGCACTCGTGCATGGTCAGCATTAAGTTGGGTGACAGAGGAATCTTTTTGGTCGCCGATGTCGTCTGACAACCGCCAAGGAAAAAAAGGGCCGCAATGATCCCGATGAGGGAGTGATGGTGCAACAAATCCCCATTCATTTCTCGCCCCTACTCCCCCCGCGTAAACGTCAGCACATCCTCACCCGCCTTCGGTTCCTGGGCCTCCAGGCGCTCGCCGAGGACGCGGTCCAGCGTCTGCAGGACCTGATCCAGGATCAAGCTGGCATGGGCGTGGTAGAGGCGAATCTTGCAGGACACCGGTTCGTGCAGGTTGTCGCGGCAGTCGGCCTCGAAGTCGCTCCAGGCCAAGACGGGGATGTCGTTGAAGGCGCGGTCGACGACGACCCAGGCGTCGTCGAGCAACAGGAGATCGAGGGTCTTGAGGCCGGGTATGGCGATCCTCGGCGGTGCCGCCCGGCGCCTCAGCGCGACGCAGACCCGGTTGAAGTAGACCGCTTCGACGGTGGCCTGGCGTTCGGCCAGGACCGGTACTTCGTCATGGCGGATGTAGATACTCAATCCTCGGCCACTTCCTTGTCCGGATCCCAGCCGGCGGCGCGGGCCTTGGCGACCGCGTCGTCCTGGATGCGGATGAAGCGCTCCTGGAGGTCATCGGGCAGGTTGCCGACGCGGAAACCGTAGTCCTCCCATTTGGCGCTGACCTTGTGCCACAGGTCCTCGATGCCTTGCGCCGTCCAGCCCTCGCAGGTCTCCGTCTCGTCGATCAGGCCGAACACCCAGGCGTCGCGGATGATCTTGCCGGTATCGGTCATTCCACCGTTGATATCTTTGTCGATGCCGACGTAGCGTTTCGGTTCGGCCATGATTGCCCCCGGCTGGTCGTCTCTAGCGTGTCAGGCTGGCGAACAGCGCCGGCAGTTTCTCCGGCAGGCGCCTGACGTGGTCGACGATAGTATAGTTGTTCATGCCGAAAATACGCTTCACATAATCGTCCGCCTCGCGATCGAGGGTCAGGCAGTAGGCCATGACGCCGCGGGTCTGCAGTTCCTCGACCGCCTTCTTGGTGTCGTGGCGCAGGTGCTGCGGATCGCGCTCGTCGATGTCGGCCGGTTCGCCGTCGGTAACCAGAAGCAGCAGCTTGTGGGCCTCCGGGCGGCGGCCCAGGTGATGGGCGGCATGGCGCATGGCCGCACCCATGCGGGTCGAGAGCCCGCCTTGCATGCCGGCGAGGCGTGCCTTGGCTTCCTCGTCCAGGCGGCGGTCGAAATCCTTGAAGCGGTAGTACTGAACGTCGTGGCGGCCGTCGGAGGCGAAGCCGTGGATGGCGAACGGATCGCCGATGCCGTTGATGGCGGTGGCGACAAGGGCGGCCGCTTCCTTGGTCAGCTGCAGCACCGTCTTACCGCCGTCCGGTTCGCCCTCGACCAGTTCGTTGGTCGACTCGGAGAGGTCGAGCAAGACGAGGACGGCGAGGTCGCGGCGCTTCAAAACGTTCCGCATGGTGATTCTGGGGCTCGGCTGCTCGCCCATGCGCATGGCGACCATGGCATCCACCGCGGCGTTGAGGTCGATCTCGTCGCCGTCCTCGAGGCCACGCTGGCGCTGCGCGCCGGCCGGCTGCAGCATGTCGATGATCTGCTTGATGCGGGACGTCACGGGCCGGTATTCGGCGAGAATGCCGTCGATGTCGTCGGGCTCGCCGCGGCTCGGGCGGTGTTCGTAGACGGTCGCCCAATCGGGGCGGAACAACTGCACCTGGTAGTCCCATTCCTGGCAGTGGAAGGGTTCGGAAACCGGGGGCTTACCCTCCAGCTCGTTGATGGTGCAGGCCTCCTGGTCGAGCCAGAACGGCGTCTCCAGACGCCAGATCTCCTGGGCGTCATCGCCGGCCAGTTCGTTGTCGATCTCGTTGACCATTTCCATGACGTTGACCGTGCGCCGGACCTGACGCTGGCTGGCCGGTACGTATTCGACGGTGTTCTCCCAGGCGGCCTCGTCGAAATCCCAGACGAAGCGGTTGTCGTCGCGGTAGGGAATGGAGATCGACTCCAGGATGCGCAGGCTCGGCACCTCTTTACGCCCGGCAAACAGGTTGAAGAGATCGATGCCGACTTCCCAGGAAAAGCGGTGGTCGTCCTGGCGCGCTTCGATGTTCTCGTGAAACGAGCCCGCTAATGCGTTCAATTCGCCGTCGTCACAGCTCACCGATTTGTCGAGCAGCATGAGAGCGAAGTGCTCGAGGGCGGAAACGGTTCGATGCCCGACACCAACGCGGGTATCCGCCATCAGGAAGGCGCGCCACAAGGGCTCGAGACCGGGAAATGTCTGGACCGCCTTGTATTCGATGCGCGCGTCCTCGACGAGCCCAATGAAGAACATCTGGGCCGGCGACAGTTGCTCGGCCGAAATGCGGCTCGAGGTGTTGGTGACATGCGCCGCCATGTGGGCGGCCATGGCCCGGTAGAGTTCCATCCCCGTCTTGCCGGCCGTCGGATCGACGGCATCCGGCAGATGGACCACGTTGTGTTCGATATAGGGTTTGAAGCCCTCGTAATCGGCGGCGGTCGGGCGCAGGAAAAAATCGCGGCCCCACAAGGCGCGCAGGTAGAAATTGAGCTTACGTTGGGAATCGATGAACAGCGTACCGCGCCGCTGGCGCTTCAGCATGGCGATGCTGTCCTGAGTCTCCAGGCTGAAGTACTTGACCAGATTCTGCAGGTCGCGGCGGTAGGCCTCGGCCCCGAAATTGGCCCACTTGCGAAGGCCCGATAGCGTCAGCTTCGACAACAAATCGTCGATGCGGGCCAGCATCGGACGCAAGCCCCGCGGCGCCTTGGCCGACATCTGGTGAATCAGGTTCAGATAACCGAGCAGCAGTTCCGCATCGCCCAAACGCCGGGCCGCCGTCGGCAGGCTGGCGAACAGGAGCGCCACCACTTCGCCCGAGGTCATCGAGGAGAGCTTGAGGGCGGCGTTGATGCACTCCTGGATGACGTCCTCGCCGCACTCCTTGACCACCTGTGGCATCTCCTGGAGGTAGGTGATGACGAGATCGGAACCGCGGCCGAGACCGCACAAACCCTTGGCGCCCTCCATGTAGATGTGGAGTCCGGCCGGCGACATGACGCGGGCCGCCTCTTGGAAGCTGCCCTCCAGCGCGGCCCGCACCTCAGGTGCGGCGTCGGCCAGGCAATCAGCGTATTCATCCAGATCGAGGGTCATAACGGACTAGCCCTGCGCTCCGTGGGCTTCCCCTACTCCGGCAAGAAGAAGGTGGCGACGGCGGCCTCCAGGGTCTCGCGCATGTCCGGGCCGTCGGTCAGCGGCGTCACCAGGGTCATGGAACAGGCCAGCGCCGGCTCGATGCCTTCGCCGATCATCTGCCCGGCATAGACGAGAAGCCGCGTCGAGATGCCCTCGTCGAGGCCGTGGCCCTTGAGGTTGCGGGCCCGGTGCGCGATCTGCACCAGCTTGCCCGCCGTCTCGGTGTCGATACCGGTTTCGGCGGCGACGATCTCGATCTCGATCTCGGTATCCGGGTAGTCGAAATTGAGGGCCGCAAAGCGCTGTTTGGTCGACTGCTTGAGGTCCTTCATCAGGCTCTGGTAACCGGGGTTGTACGAGATCACCAACTGGAAGTCTTCGTGCGCCGTGATCAATTCGCCCTTCTTGTCGAGCGGCAGCACCCGGCGGTGGTCGGTCAGCGGGTGGATGACGACCGTTGTGTCCTGGCGCGCCTCGACGACCTCGTCCAGGTAACAGATGGCGCCGATCCGTGCCGCCGTGGTCAGCGGTCCGTCCTGCCACTTGGTGCCGTCCTTATCGAGGAGAAAGCGCCCGACCAAATCGGAAGCGGTCATGTCCTCGTTGCACGCGATGGTGATCAGTGGCCGGTTCAGCTTCCAAGCCATGTACTCGACGAAGCGCGACTTGCCGCAACCGGTCGGGCCTTTCAGCATCATCGGCATGCGCCTCGAATAGGCGGCATCGTAAAGCTCGACCTCGTTGCCGACGGGCTTGTAGTAGGGCTCCTGCAGGATCCGGTATTGTTCGGTCGGGGTATCCAACATCTCTCTCTACCTTTAACACATGACCTCTAACACTTGGCCTTAAGAAAAACCCCCGGGGCAAGCGTCCCCGGGGGCTCTCTTGCCGTTCAATCGGGCCGCCCCGGTCAGACAGGCGTGCCCCGGTAAACCACCATTTCGGCACCTTTCGACTGAGCGTAATTGTCGAAACCAATGAGGCGCACGTGGTTGTTGGGGTGCGCCTTGTGGCAGGCCTCGGCCTCGGCCAGCACGACATCGACATCGGTCTCGCCGAACATCGGCAGTTTCCACATGTACCAGTAATGCTCAAAGGCGTTTTCCGGTTCCGTGTGTTCGATGGCCGGGTTCCAGCCTTTGGAGACGATGTAGTCCACCTGTTTGCGGATGCGGTCGGCATCCATCTCGGTCAGGTAGGAGAACGTCTCGAACTTGCGGCTGGCCACATCGCTGACGCTCGATTGATAGTCTTGTACGTCGGTCATTTTCTATACTCCTTGGTCGAGTTCCGTCGGCCTGGGCTTACTTGTGGGCCACGTCGAGCTTGTCGACGGTATCGAACTCGAATTTGATTTCCTTCCAGGTTTCCATGGCCATCTTCAGCTCGGGGCTGCTCTTGGCGGCTTCGGTCAGGATGTCCTTGCCTTCCTTCTCGAGCTCGCGGCCCTGGTTGCGGGCTTCGACGCAAGCCTCGAGCGAGACCCGGTTGGCGGCCGCACCGGCGGCGTTGCCCCACGGGTGGCCGAGCGTGCCGCCGCCGAACTGCAGGACGGCGTCGTCGCCGAAGATGTTGACCAGCGCCGGCATGTGCCAGACGTGGATACCGCCGGAAGCGACGGCGAAGACGCCGGGCATGGAACCCCAGTCCTGATCGAAGAAGATGCCGCGCGAGCGGTCCTCTTTGATGTAGCTCTCGCGCAGAAGGTCGATCCAGCCGAGGGTGGCCTCGCGATCGCCTTCCAGCTTACCGACCACGGTGCCGGTATGCAGGTGATCGCCGCCGGACAGGCGCAGGGCCTTGGCCAGCACCCGGAAGTGGATGCCGTGGCGCGGATGACGATCGAGAACCGCGTGCATGGCGCGGTGTATGTGCAACAGCACGCCGTTGTCGCGGCACCACTGGGCGAGGCCCGTGTTGGCGCAGAAACCGCCGGTCAGGTAGTCGTGCATGATGATCGGAGCGCCGATGTCTTTGGCGTGTTCGGCCCGTTTGAACATCTCGTCGGGCGTCGGCGCCGTGACGTTGAGGTAGTGGCCCTTGCGCTCGCCGGTCTCGCGCTCGGCCTTATCGATGGCTTCCATGACGAAGTCAAAACGCTGGCGCCAACGCATGAACGGCTGCGAGTTGACGTTCTCGTCGTCCTTGGTGAAGTCGAGACCGCCGCGCAGGCATTCGTAGACGGCACGGCCGTAGTTCTTGGCGCTGAGGCCCAGTTTCGGCTTGATGGTGCAGCCGAGCAACGGGCGGCCGTACTTGTTCATGACGTCGCGCTCGACCTGGATGCCGTGCGGCGGGCCGTTGCAGGTCATGACGTAGGCGATGGGGAAGCGCACGTCCTCGAGCCGGAGCGCCCGAACGGCCTTGAAGCCGAAGACGTTGCCGACCAGCGACGTGAAGACGTTGACCACCGAGCCTTCCTCGAACAGGTCGATCGGATAGGCGATAAAGGCATAAAAGCAATCGTCGTCGCCAGGGACGTCCTCGATGGCATAAGCGCGGCCCTTGTAGTGGTCGAGGTCGGTCAAGAGGTCCGTCCACACAGTGGTCCAGGTGCCGGTCGATGATTCGGCGGCGACGGCAGCCGCGGCTTCCTCGCGGGGAACGCCGGGTTGCGGGGTGATCTTGAAGCAGGCCAGGATATCCGTGTCAGTCGGAACGTATTCCGGCATCCAGTAGGTTTCCCGGTACTCCTTGACGCCCGCTTGATAGGTCTTCTCAGCCATTTCGGTCTGTCCTCTTTACTCTCTGCGATGCGTCGGCCTCAATTAAGTTCCAACGCATATGACTGTGGAATTTGTGTCTGGGGCGTAATGTGATGGATTTCACCATAAATTAAAAATTATTTCTTTTTATGTTTTCCATAAAGTAATGTTAATGGGACACATGCACGCGACATTGCAGCAATTGCGCCTGTTCGAGGCGGTGGCACGCCTCGAAAGCGTCACCCGCGCCGCCGAGGAGGCACACCTGACGCAGCCGGCCGTTTCCATCCAGGTCAAACGCCTGGAGGAACATGTCGGCATGCCGCTGTTCGATCAGGTCGGGCGCAAACTCTATCTGACGGCGGCCGGCCGCACGCTTCTGGAGAAGAGCCGCAACATCCTCGGCCAGATGGCGGAGCTGGACGACGCCCTGGAGACGTTGCGCGGTGAGGTCGCGGGTCCCGTCCGCGTCTCGGCGGTGACGACCGCGCAGTATTTCCTGCCCCACCTCTTGGGCGCTTTCGTGCGCCGCTACCCAAAGGTCCTGCCGTCAATGACCGTGACCAACCGCGAGCGCATGATCTCCCGGCTCGAATCCTATCAGGACGACCTCTATGTCATGGGACAGGTACCGGACAACATCGACGTTGAGAGCGTGCCGTTCCTCGAGAACGAACTGGTCGTCGTCGCCCATCCGGACCATCCCATCGCCCGGCGCGGCACCATCACGCTGGGCGAACTGACGGCCGAGCGCATGCTGGTCCGCGAGCCCGGATCCGGTACCCGCCAGGCGGTCGAGCGGCTGTTCGCCGCCAACGACGTGACGGTGACGCCGTTCATGGAATTGGGCGGTGGCGAGGCCTTGAAACAGGGCGTAATGGCGGGCCTCGGTGTGGCCGTCATGTCGCGCCACGGCATCGGCCTCGAGCTGACCCTCGGCCGCTTGGCCATCATAGAATGCGAAGCCTTTCCCCTGCACCGCCCGTGGTACGCGGTGCATCCCGTCAACCGCCAGTTGCCGCTGGCCGCACGCACCTTCCTTGAATTTCTCGAAACCGACGGCGAGCAAGTGGTCGCCGATATCAGCGGCTCAGGCAATACCGCAGCCGCCTGACCACGCGTCCACGCCGCCGCAGCGAAGGCCGACTATAGCCTTTTGTACATGATCGTCGTCGGATATAGGCGGTCGTCGATGGGGTCGTGGCAGAAATCCGGGATGGTGCCGACGGTCTCGTATCCGATCGATCGGTAAAGCGGTTCCGCCGCGTCCCCGGTCCGCGTATCCAGTGTGATCAAACTGCGCTCCAAACGTCCAGCTACCGTCTCCAATTCGCTCATCAAGGCCCGGGCGATTCCACGGCGGCGGCATTCGGGATGTACCATCAGCTTCGTCACCTCGGCCCGATGGGGTTGGTTCGGCGGCATGTCGCAGTCCAGTTGCACCGATCCGGCGACGCGTCCCTCCTCCTCGGCAACCCACAACAGCCGGGCACCCGAACCGACCGGCGGAAACACCTTGGCCTGCCAGAAAGTCTCGCTGTCTCCGAACGTGAACGGCAGCACGAAATTGATGTTGGCGCCGGCATGGACACAGGCGTGCAGGAGTTTGCTGAGGTCGGGCAAATAATCGAGCAACTCGGCGGCCGGCACCCTGGAGATGGCCATTGGGTCGCGCGTCGCCATGGGAGCTCATACCAGGAAAAGCAGGTATTTGGCACCTTCATGCTGCGTTGTCCTGAAAGACGTCGGGCCGTTCAATTGGTAGCGCAGGCAATCACCGGCGGTGAGATCATGGGTAACGGCGCCGACGGTCATCGCCAGCCGGCCTTCCGTCAGAACAAGGTGATGCTCGAGCCCCGGGCTCGGCGGTTCGTCGTAGGTGATTTCCGTCGCCGGGTCGAGCTCGCAGGACAGAACCTCGCCCGCCAGCCCCCAGGCCGGCGGCGAAACGGAGCGGCGCCGGAACCCGGTTTCCGGGTCCGTCCACAACGGCTGGTCGGCTTTACGGACCAACGGCACATGGTCGTCTTCGACCATCAGCATCAAGCGCGACAAGGAAAGTTCGTAAACGGCACAGAGCTTTCCGAGGACGCTGGCCGTGGCGCTGACCTCCGCGTTTTCGAGACGGGACAGCGTCGCACGGCTGACGGAACTCAACGCGGCGAGATGGTCAAGCGACCAGCCTCGTTCGGTCCTCAGCATTTTCAGGCGTTCGGCGATGCGCTGATCGACGGTCTCTTCTTCATGGTTCGCGTATCCCATAAATAGGAAATTTTCTCATTTACGGGAATTTGTCAAGGACTCTAACCAATCGGCGGGTTGGCGCACCTCGGATTTAACCGGTCACCGTTATTTGACCCAGCCGGGTCGGCGAGCGGACACCGTCAACGACGACGATGCCGCTGTCGGTGACCATGTGGTGTTTGGCGTCCTCTTCCAAGTCGTAGCCGATCACCGTATCCGGCGGCAGGGTGACGTTCTTGCCGATGATGGCCCGCTTGATCTTCGAACGCCGGCCGATGTTGCTGTTGTCCAACACGATGCAGTCGTCGATCTCCGAATACGAGTGGATGCGGACGTAGCGCCCCAACACAGAATTCTGGACCCGAGCGCCGGTGATAATTGTGCCGCCCGACATGATCGAATCGATAACCTGGCCGCGCCGCCCGTCCTCGTTGAACGACACCTTGGCTGGCGGGTCATCGTAGGAGGCCGTTCGCACCGGCCATTCCCGGTTGTAGAGGTTCAGTTCCGGTTCGATGGACCTGAGGTCCATCTGCGCTTCGTAATAGGCGTCAAGTGTTCCCACGTCGCGCCAATAGGCCGGTTTGTCTTCCGGCTCACCGGGAATGCGGTTGGTCGAAAAATCGTAGGCGTAGAGCCGGCCCTGTTCGCGCAGCGCCGGCAACACGTCGGCCCCGAAATCATGGCTGCTGTTCTCGTCGGCCATGTCGCGCCGGATGGCATCGACCAGGACCTTGCCGGAGAACACGTAATTGCCCATGGAGGCGAAGATCTCATCCGGACGTCCGGCGATGGTCGGCGCATTCGGGTCCTTTTCATGAAACCCGTGAATGCGGCCTTCCGCATCGGCCTCGATGACGCCGAACTCGTGGGCATGGCGTTTGTGAACCGGCAGCGCCGCGATAGTGGCGTCAGCCCCCTTGGCCACGTGATAGTTGATCATTTGACGGATGTTCATGCGGTAGATGTGATCGGCGCCGAAAATGCAGACCACGTCTGGTGCCGACTGCTCGATCAGGTTGAGGTTCTGGGCGATGGCGTCGGCGGTACCGCGATACCAGGTTTCGCCGGGCGAGCGCATCTGTGCCGGCACGGGGATGATGAATTGATGGCCCAAGGGGCCGGCGAACTGCCAGCCCTCGGTCAGGTGCTGCAACAGGGATTGGCTGCGGAATTGGATCAGAACGTAGATCGAGTAGATGCCCGAATTGATGAAATTGCTGAGAACGAAATCGACGATGCGGTGCTTGCCGCCAAAGGACACGGCCGGTTTGGCCCGTTCCTTGGTCAGGGGCGATAGGCGGGTGCCCTTGCCGCCGGCGAGAATGAACGCGAGAGCCTTGATCTGCACGGGACCCCCCTCAGAAGCTTGGCCGACAGCCCGCGCCGCCGGCGCAGTTGAACCACCCCCCAAACGACATCCGAAAGCCTCAAGATGATAGACAATGAAGGCCGGTCGGAAAAGCAGTGGCGTGTCGTCAAGCCGGCGCCGAGCCGTGCCGTTATAGGATTTGGCTCAGGAACTCCTTGGTTCTCGGGTCCTTGGCGTCGTTGAAGAACGTGGCCGGCGGGCCGTGCTCGACGATGATGCCGCGGTCCGTGAAATAGATGTGGTTGGCCACTTCCTTGGCGAAACCCATCTCGTGGGTGACCAGGATGCAGGTCATGCCCTCCTCGGCCAGTTCGCGGATGGTAACCAGGACCTCCTTCACCGTTTCCGGATCGAGGGCCGCCGTCACCTCGTCGAACAACATGACGTCCGGGCGCATGGCCAGGGACCGCGCAATGGCTACACGCTGCTGCTGGCCGCCGGAAAGCTCGCCCGGGTAGCTGTCCTCCTTACCGTCGAGACGCACCTTCTTGATCAGGTCGCGGGCCCGCGCCTCGACCTTGTCCTTGTCCTCCTTCAACACCAGAACCGGCGCCATCATGATGTTCTCGATCGCCGTCTTGTGGGGGAACAGGTTGTACTGCTGAAAGACCATGCCGACCTTTTTGCGAAGCTCTAGTTTGTCGAGGTTGGGGTCGTTGACCTCCTGGCCCTCGACCGTGATCGAACCCTGCTGGATGTCGTTCAAGGCGTTGATGCAGCGGATGTAGGTCGACTTGCCGGAGCCCGATGGCCCGATAACGCAGACGCATTCACCCTTCATGACATCCATGGAGATACCCTTCAGCACCTCCAGTTCGCCGAAGGATTTATGAACGTCCTTGGCGCTGACCATGGGCTGGTCGGGGGTCCAGGTAGCGGCGGTCATGTTTCGAACTCCCTCAAAGCTTCACCGCGAACCGGCGTTCGAGGCGGATGGTCCAACGCGCGATGGGATAGCAGTAGGCAAAAAAGATGAGCAGCGCGAAGCCGAAGAACGGCACCAGCAGTTCCGGATGGTTATCGGCCCCTTCCATGGCCTGGCGCGACAGGGTGATCAGTTCCTCGACACCGAGCAAAGAGCACAAGGGCGTGGCCATGGTCAGGATCGCATACCAGTTCATCCAGGGTGGAATCATGCGCTTGAAACACTGCGGCAGGATGATCCGCCAGAGCGTCTGGGTACGCGAGAAAGCCAGCGACTCGGAGGCCTCCCACTGGGCCGTTGGCACGGAGAGTACGGCGCCGCGGACGATCTCCGAAATGTTGGCCATGATCGGCAGGCTGAGGCCGATGACCGCCTTCATCCAGTCGGGGACGGGGATGATGATGTCGCCGATGACGATCTCAAAGGGAAAGGCCAACAAGACGATAAAAAGCAGGACCAGCCAGGGTGAGTTCCTAAACGCCTGGGTCAAGACCTTGGCTGTCAAACGGATCATCGGGTTCAGAGAAATCTGGGCGAGGCCGAGAGCAGCGCCAAGCACCGTGCCGATGGCCATGGCGAAGAACGAGATCAGGATGTTGAACAGGAAGCCGCTCGACACGATGAACGGCAACCAGCGGAACAGGGTTTCCATGGCGTCGAAATAGGTGAACTTCGCCGCCTCGGCGGTCAACGGCCACAACAGGATGACGGCGATGATGGCCAGCGGCGTCCAGGGCGGCAGTGCGGCTAACCAGCGACTGACCAGGAGCGCATCCGGCCCGACCGCCTTGGTACGATCCACCGGCAGCAACACCGGCAGATCGGTGGAAGGCGCGGCGGTGACGCCGGGAATGCCGTTTCGGGCCGTCGTCGTCATTGTCCGTACCCCGGAATGCGCATAGCCCGCTCCCATCGGTGCATCGAATAAACCAGAATACCGACGAGACCGATGTAGATAAGGAAAACAATGGTCAGCGACGGATAGAGGGCCGAGGGATAGTCGTTCCAGATGCCCACCATTTGATAGAGCAGTTCGGGCACGGCGATGGCCAGGGCCTGGGTCGTCGTCTTGACCAGATTGACCAGGTTGTTGTTGAGCGCCGGCAGGCTGACCCGGAAGGCCAGCGGCAGGACCACGTAAATGTAGGATTGCAGCCGCGACATGCCGAGCGATTCGGCGGCCTCCTGAGTCGAATGCGGCACCGCCTCGACACCGGCCCGGAAGATCTCGACGTTGAAGGCGCCGCCGAAGAAACTCAAAGAAATGATCGCCCAGCCGACGTTGGAGATTATCGGTAACTCGAGCCAGCCGTCCGGAGAATAGGTCGGCGTGAACTGGCCGAGGGCAAAATAGAAAAACAAAAGCTGCACGAGGGGCGGCGTGTTGCGGAAGAACTGGATGTAGCCCTGGACGATGCGCCGCACAAGCATGTGGTGCGAACCCTGCAGCCAGGCACCGATGACGCCTATGATGACGCTGAACACCACACAGGCGGCGGACAGTTGCACCGTCACCCAGAAACCCTCGACGACTCGTGCCCACTGGACCGGGTCGTGGAAAAAAATAAAGTTCCAGCGCGGCGCGACCTCGTAGAGGTCGAGGAAAAACTGGCGGATGAAGTCGATCATCGTTGGCGCACAGCGACGGAAGGAGGGGGCGCCCGGGCCGGGCACCCTCCCCCGTCAGGTGATTACTTGTCGAGCCAGTCCTTGGTCCGCTCGGCCTGGGCCTTCAGGAAGGCGGTGGCCTTGATGCCCCACTTCTTCTCCCATTCGATTAGCTGGCCGTTCTGCAGCCAGTTGTAGGAGATGCCGGACATGAAGTTGCCGAAGATGCAGTCCTTCTCAGCCAACGGCACAGCCAGGCCCCAGGGGTTGTCGTCCTCCGAGTTGAGCGGCATCTCGAACGCGTCCCAATTGCCGGACGCCAGGTCCGAGCCGATCGACGAATCATCATAGACCCAGGCGATGCACTTCTTGTCGCGCAGTGCCTGCTTGGCCTCGGCATTGCCGGTGAAGGCGATGACCTTGGCGCCGTGGCGTTCGGTAACGATCTTGTTGTAGAACGCGCCCTGCTTGCCGCAGACCGGCTTGCCCGAAAGGTCTTTCCAGCTCTTCAGGGCGAGCGCCTTCGGCGACATGACATTGGTGCCAGACGTGTAGTAGTTGGGCTGCACGATGCCGACGATCTTGCGGCGGTCCGGGCGGTCCGACATGGTCGCGATCATCAGGTCGATCTTGCCCTGCTCGAGGAACTGCATGCGGTTCGAAGATTGCACCGGCACCAGTTCAACCTCGACGCCCATGGCCGCACCGGCGGCCTTCGCCATGTCGATCTCCATGCCGACCAGTTCGCCGGATTCGTTCCGGAAACCCCACGGCTTGTAGTCGGCCTTGACGCCGACGACCATCTTGCCGCGGCTCATGACCTTCTTCCAAACATCGTTGGTGCACTGGGCCGCCTCGGCGACACCCGTCGACACCAGCAGCGCGGCCGCTGACGCGGCCAGGATCGCTTTTTTCATGATTTTACTCCCTGTACATGTTCGTCGGCAGACGCTTCGATTGGACCGCCGCATTGGCGCCACCCCTCAGAACTGGACGCTCATCGCTCCACCAGTCCCCCACCTGCGGTGACGTGTGCCGAAAGCTTATGAAGCATTTGTTTCTAGTGTCAACTTGATTGTGCTCGATGACTTTAAAGCTTGCATTCACAGCAGTAACAGGGCTCATATATTTGTAACATTTGTTACGGTTTTCGAGGTCCGACATGGAAGAGATCATCGATCAGCTGTCCCGGGAATACTCGCAACTGAGTCCGCAACTTCAGCGCGCCGCTTTGGTCATTCTCGGAAACCCGGGCGACGTCGCCGTCAATTCGATGCGAACCTTGGCCACCCGGGCAAAGGTGTCGCCGCCGACCATGCTGCGATTGGCTCAACGTCTCGGTTTCGAGAATTACGAAGCGTTTCGCGAAGTGTTTAAGGAGATCGTCGCCGGCTCCAGCTATGGCGTGCGTGCCGACGGTCTGCGCAAGGCGACGGACAAGCAGGGAATTGCCGGTCTCGTCGAGGCCACCGTCGGCGCCGCGGAAAACGGCTTTGAACGGTTTCGCAATCCGATGTTCGCCCTCAGCCTCGAGCGAATTGCAGACATCATGGTCGGTGCCAACCGCACCTTCGTTGTCGCCAGCGGATCATCGTTCGGTCAGGCCGTTAGTTTCCAATACGTGTGCCGGATGGCCCTGCCGACGGTCGAACTTGCCAACGGTCTCGGCGTTCGTTCGGTGGGGGAGGTCGCGTTCGCCAACGTTGACGACGCCGTCCTCGCCATTTCGACCTCGCCCTACGCCAATGCCACCGTCGAAGCCCCCCGCTTCGCCAAGGAACGCGGAGCAACAGTCGCCGTCGTTACCGACAACCGCGCCTCGCCATTGGCGCGGATCGCCGACGCCGCCATCATCACCGACACCCACAGCCCCCACTATTTCCCGTCGACGATCTGCCTCAACACGACTCTCGAGATCCTGAGCGCGCTCGTCGCCGTCAAGTGCGGCAAGGCCGGCGTCGCCGCCATCTCCGAATACGAAACCGTGCTTCGGGCCAACGATTACTACTGGACCGACACCCCATGACTTCCGGCCCGGCATTGCCCGCCCATGCTTCCGTCATCGTCGTCGGCGGCGGCGTCATGGGATGTTCGACACTCTACCATCTCGCCAAACTGGGCGTCGGCGACGCCATCCTGCTCGAGCGCAACCAACTGACTTCCGGAACGACATGGCATTCGGCGGCCCAGGTCCGGGCCCTGCGCTCGACCCGCAGCATGACCGAATTGGCGCGTTATTCCATTTCCCTCTACCCGGAACTGGAGAAAGAGACCGGCCAAGCAACCGGATGGATCAACAAAGGTTCGCTGTCAATCGCCACGACGCCGGACCGTCTCGTCCATATCGAACGCCAGGTGGCGCTCGCCAGGATGTTCGGCCTTACTGCCTTCTCTGTCTCATCCGGGGAAGCGAAGGAGATCTGGCCGCACATGAACGCCGACGATGTCATCGGTGCCGCCTGGTCGCCGGACGACGGCCGGGTCAGTCCGTCGGATCTGTGCGCCGCCCTGGTCAAGGGTGCCAGATCGCGCGGCGCGAAGATCTTCGAGGAGACCGGCGTCACCGGCATCCTGACGGACGGCGGCCGCATCACCGGGCTAGAGACCTCACGGGGCACCATACGGACCGACGCTATCGCCCTCTGTACGGGTCTCTGGAGCCGCGACGCGGCGGCGATGGCCGGCGTCGACGTGCCAGTCTGGCCCTGCGAGCATTTCTATCTCCTGACCAAGCCCATCGAGGGATTGACAGGCAACGTGCCAACGCTGTCCGACCATGATTCGCATCTCTACATCCGCGACGATTCGGGCGGTCTCCTGGTCGGTTGTTTCGAACCGATGGGCAAGGCGATCGCCCCGCAAACGCTCGGCGAGGATTTCGCCTTCCAGCTCTTGCCCGAGGATTGGGGCCATTTCGAGCCGATGATGATCAACGCACTTCACCGCCTGCCGGCGCTCGAGACGGCAGAGGTCAAGACGCTGCTCAACGGCCCCGAGAGCTTTACGCCCGACGGCACGTTCCTGTTGGGCGAGGCAGCGGAAACGCGCGGCCTCTTTATCGGCTGCGGCATGAATTCGGTCGGCGTCGCCACCGGCGGCGGTGCCGGCATGGCGCTGGCCCACAACATCGTCCACGGTCACATGCCCATGGACTTAAGCGAGGTCGACCCGGCCCGCTTCCCCGGTTGCTGGAACGACGCCGAAGCCCTTTCCCAGCGCGTGCCCGAGGTGCTGGGCCGGCATTACGAGATCACCTATCCGGGGCGTCAGTGGACGACGGCCCGCAACTTGCGCTCGACACCCTTCGATGCGGCCTGGCGGGCCGAGCGCGCACATTTCGGGCAGATCCATGGCTGGGAGCGACCGCTCTACTTTGGCAAAACCGAGGACCCGGAACTCGGCTTCGGCAAGCCCCACTGGTTCGAGACCGTCGCCGCCGAGGTTGCCGAAGCCCACGAAGGAGCTGCCCTTTTCGACCAGTCGACCCTGGGCAAGATCGCCGTCACCGGCCCAGACGCGGAACGCTTTTTGAACCGGCTCTGCACCGGCGACATGCGCCGCCGCCCCGGCAGTGCCTGGTTCAGCCTCATGCTCAACGAACGCGGCGGTATCGAACAAGACTTGACCGTGCTGCGCCTCGACGACGAGGCGTACCGGTTGAGTGTCGGCACCGGTGGCGTCAAACGGGCGGTGGCCTGGCTTCGCCGTCACCGGCAAGAGAACGAGCAAGTCGAATTCGCCGACGAGACCGCCGATCACGCCACCCTCGCCCTGGCTGGTCCGGAGGCGTTCCCGATCGTGGATGCCGTGGGCGCCGCGGGCCTCAAGGACATCCCGTATTTCCGCCATGGGAAAACCGAAATCGCCGGCGTACCGGTGCGCGCCGTTCGCATGTCCTACGTGGGCGAAGCCGGTTGGGAGATCACCTGTCCGGCCGATCGCGCGATCGATCTCTATAGCAACCTCGCCGACGCAGGCGCACGGCCGGCCGGCCTGTTCGCCCAAACCGCCATGCGCATCGAAAAGCGCTTCCTCGCTCACGGCCACGACATCGACAGCGACACCGCCCCCCTGACCGCCGGCCTCGCCTTCGCCCTCGCCTGGGATACGGATTTCATCGGCCGCGAGGCCCTCGAGCGGATCCTCGAAACGGGACCTGCTAAAACCATCGCTACCGTCCTATTCGACAGCGAGAAAGGCGGGGGCGCCTGGCCCCTCGGCGACGAGCCCGTCTATCGGGACGGCCGTATCGTCGGACAGACGACGTCGGCCGCCTTCGGCCACCGTATCGGCAAACCCATCGCCCTCGCCGTCGTCGAACGGGCCGCCGCCGAGGCCGCCGTTGAGGTCGACATCGCCGGCACCCGTCACCCGGCGAAAACCCGACCCGGCCCCGCCTTCGACCCGACGGGCCGGCGCATGCGGTCGTCGGTCGGGGCTGGCGGCTAGTCAAGAGGCGCGAAACGGTGCTATTCTCCTCTGTGATCGTCGTCATAGGCGGCGATAGCCGTTTGGGCTAGGATAGGCTGCAATCGGCAAACGATCGGCGACAACGCGCGGCAGAACAGGCCATCGCGGAAGGAAGAGAGAAGGTTTTCCATGATCGATAAGATCGGCGCTCTCCCCATGCATCCCAACGAACTCGGCGCCAAGCTCGAGGAACCCCTGCGTCCGGGTCCGGCCGACGAGGCGAGCAAGGGCGGTGGTTTCGGCACCGCGCTCGAGATCGATTTCTCGGAAGAGGCGTTGGCCATGTTGGGCGGCGGCCAGGGCGACATCGGCGGCGGATTCCCGGGCGACGGCGCTCCGGTTCTGACGCGCGCCGACGAACGCAAGCTCGACAAGCTGTTCGCCGAATTCGACCGCATTCTCGAGACCAATCCGGACGAGCCGCTGAGCGCCGAGCAGGAGCGCCGCCTCGACGCCTTGTCACGCGAGATCGAGGGCATCCTCGGCATCCCAGACGACCCGTTCAGCCACCTGAACCCGGAGGAGCGCGAAAAGATCGAGCAACTGTTCGCCCGCATCGATGAGATCCTCGGCACCAATGCCGGCGAACGGCCAACGCCTGAGCAGCAACGCGAATTGCAAGCCCTGCGCAGCCAAGTCGATCGCCTGCTCGGTCTCGAGCGGCCCGATCCGCTGGCTCACTTGGACGGTGAGGAACGTGCACGCGTCGAGCAGTTGTTCGCTGAGGCTGATGTCATTTTCGGTCAGGTCGACGGCCGGCCGACCGACGACCAGCGCCGCCAACTCGACGCCATTGGCCGCCAGATCGACAAGATCATCGGCGTCCGCCCGGATCCCATGGCCCAATTGACGGACAGCGACCGTGAGGCCGTCGACGCCCTGTTCGCCGAAATCGAACGGATCCTCGGCACGTCGCCGGACCAGCCGTTGAGCGAGGACCAGGAACGTCAGCTCGCCGGCGTCCACCAGCGCATCGAGGGCATCCTTTTCGGATAACCCATCGGATTTTCCGCCGGATTTTCGACCCGCAATTCGACACCGATTTATCGGTGAGCAGTTCCGCGCCGATCAATCGGCGTCCAATTCCGTATCCCAGTAAAGAAAATCCCGCCAACTTTCGTGGAGGTAATTTGGCGGGAAGGCGCGGCCGTTGGCCTGCAATTGATGGTTCGTTGGTCGGAGCGGCTTTCGCAACGGGTGCACACCCGTCTCCCGGGGTAGCCGGTGGCCCTTGCGCAGATTGCACGGCGCGCAGGCAGCGACGACGTTTTCCCATTCGGTCCGTCCGCCCCTCGAGCGCGGCACGACGTGATCGAAGGTCAGGTCCTCGGCCTGAAATCCGCTGCCGCAGTACTGGCAAGCAAAGCGGTCTCGCAGAAACACGTTGAACCGAGTAAACGCCGGACTCCGCGACATCGGCACGTATTCCTTGAGCGAGATGACGCTTGGCAATTGTACGGTCAATGACGGGGAATGAACGGCGCGGTCATATTCGGAGACGACGTTGACCCGGTCCATGAACACCGCCTTGATGGCGTCCTGCCAGGCCCAAAGCGACAAGGGAAAATAGCTGAGCGGCCGGAAATCGGCGTTCAGTACCAGGGCAGGGAAGTTGCCTGCGGACATTGTCACATCATGCTCCCTTCAACCGCGACGGAGCATACTACATATTGTGATTTAAAAACAAACCCGCCCGCATGAAATGTCGTTGACGCTGATGCTGCCCTTTTGTGACCGCCGCACGACCCGGAATCAGCCACCCTCCGGACTCGAGACCGCGTCAGGCAGGGGCACGCCGAAGGCGGTGCTGAGGAAATCCATGCCCAGCATGATACCGCGATCGTCGAGCCCATGGCCCAATCCCGGCCGCATCTCATGCTTGACGGAAAGCCCGGCGGCGGTCAGATGCTCGACCGCATGGCCGAGCGATTCCGGCGCCACCACGTCATCAGCGGCACCGTGAACAAGGAGCAGCGGCGGCCGCGACTTCATTTCTTCTGCGAGCAAGTGTTCACCGACAAGCGCGCCGGAGTAACCAGCGATGCCGGCCAACGGCTTGGCCCGCCGAAGGCCCACATGCAGCGACATCATGGTGCCCTGCGAGAAGCCGACCAGCGCGAGCTTGCTTTCGTCCAGTCCATGCTGGGCGAGCTGGCGGTCGATAAACCGGTCGAGAATGGGCGCCGCCGCCTGAACACCGGCGAGCCGGGTCTGCGGTGTCGCTTCCTGGATCGAGAACCACTGATATCCGAATGGCGCCATGTCATAGGCATAGGGCGCGTTGGGCGCAATGAACTCGGCGTCGGGCAGAACCTTGGAAAAATAGGGTGCCAGGCCGATCAGATCGGCGCCGTCGGCGCCAACGCCATGACACAATATGACCAGCTGTTTCGCGGAACCGCCGGACGCCGGTGAGAAATTCGGTCCACTCAGTTCGGGAATATCGTTCATCGTTGCCTCCCCATAAGCGTCAGCCGCGCCGTATCTGGGCGCCGGTAAAAGTCCTAACCGAATTGGCCGCCCCTTGCCACCCCGGAGCCCCGCCGTTAAGCAAGAACCATGGTTCGCACGCGCTTTGCCCCGAGTCCGACCGGGCTCTTGCATATCGGACACGCCTATTCGGCGCTGTTCTCGGAACGCGCCGCCCGCGAAACCAACGGGGCTTTCCTGCTCCGCATCGAGGACATCGATCCGGCCCGCTGCCGGGCCAATTTCGAGACAGCCATCCTCGAGGACCTGACCTGGCTCGGGCTAAAGTGGCTGCGGCCGGTGCGCCGCCAATCCGATAACTACGAGGACTACGAGCGGGCGCTCGACAAACTCGACGACAAGGGCCTGCTCTATCCCTGCTTTTGCACCCGCAAGGAAATACGGGCCGAAATCGAAGCGGCCGGACACGCACCGCACGGCCCCGACGGCCCCCATTATCCGGGCACCTGCCGGGCATTAAGCAAATCGGCCGCCATGCTGCGCATCATCAAGGGCGAAGCTTACGCCTATCGCCTGAAGACCGACGAGGCGATCGTCGAAGCTGGACCACTTACTTGGCACGATCGCGATCGGGGCGAGATCGAGGCGACGCCGGAAATCTTCGGTGACGTTGTGCTGGGCCGCAAGGATGTGCGTACCAGCTATCACCTGTCTGTCACCGTCGATGACCACCTGCAGGAGGTGACGCTTGTGACCCGCGGCGAGGATCTCGCCGAGGCGACGCACATCTATCGTCTGCTGCAAGCTCTGCTGGACCTCAATGTGCCTGAATACCAGCACCACCGTCTTCTCACCGGCGACGACGGCAAACGTTACGCCAAGCGCGACAAGGCTTTGACGTTGCAGGCGCTGCGCGAAGCCGGCAAGACACCGGACGATGTGAAAGCGATGATCGGATGGCCGGACTGAAACGCTTCGCCACTATTTTCACGGCCTTTCTTTTCCTTTCCACCGGCATCAACGCGGCCGAAGACCTTCCGCGAATGCAGCCCGGCGGTACGTCGACCGTGAAAGAAGTCATCGACGGCGACACGGTGGCCCTCGATCCGCCCGTCGACGGAGCGGATCAAGTGCGGCTGGTCGGTATCCAGGCACCGAAACTGGCTCTCGGGCGCAAGGGCTTCGAGGAATGGCCGATGGCGCCGGGAGCCAAGGCCGCACTTGAACGGCTGGTTCTCGGCCAACCCGTCGAGCTTCGTTTCGGTGGCGCCAAAATGGACCGCCACGGCCGGCATCTGGCACACCTGTTCACCGAAGATGGAACCTGGGTCCAGGGTGAGATGCTGAGCCGCGGGTGGGCCCGTGTCTATACCTTCCCGGACAACGAGGCCCTGGCCGCGGAAATGTATGCTGCCGAAGATTCCGCTCGTGCCGACCGCCGGGGCATCTGGGGCCACCGATACTACCGTGTCCGGTCTTCCAAGGCCGGTCCGCTTTATAACGACGTCGGCACCTTCCAGATCGTCGCCGGAACGGTCGCCGCCGCTACCAACGTTCGCGGCCGGGTGTACCTGAATTTCGGCGAGGACTGGAAGACGGATTTCACGATCACCCTGGATTCTAAGGTCCGCAAGCGGTTCGAGAAGGCCGGCCTTGACCCGCTGACCCTCGAGGGCCGCAGCATCGAGGTGCGCGGTTGGCTGCGTAAACGCAATGGCCCGATGATCTCGGCTACGCATCGCCAGCAGGCGCGCGTCCTTGTCGGTCACTAGGCGTCGGAGAACAGGCCCACCGTTGCGATGATGCGTCGCTCGGTCTAAGTATCGCTGGTATTGGTACTGGCGTTGGCGCCAGCCGGTACAACAGCAATAGACAAGGGGAGAAGGCAACGTGATCCATGCAGGTATCGCCGGCCTCGGGCGATGGGGGCAGATTCTGGTCGATTCCATCCAGGGCCGTAGCGAAGTCATCCGTGTCACCGCCGGATGCACTGGGCGCAAGGAACGGGCCCGGCACTTTTGCGGCCAGAATGCTGTCGACCTCAGGGATTCCCTTGACGACCTGCTGTCGGATCCGGCCATCGATGCCATCATCCTGGCGACGCCGCATAGCCAACACCGCGAACAGATCATCGCCTGCGCCGAAGCCGGCAAACACGTGTTCATCGAAAAACCCTTCACCCTCACCAAGGCCGATGCCGAAGCGGCGATCGGCGCTTGCCAAAAGGCAGGCATCGTCTGCGCCATCGGCCATAATCGCCGCTTCCTGCCGTCGATGAAGCGCCTTTCCGAGATGACGAGCGGCGGCGAGCTTGGCGAAGTCCTGCACGTGGAGGCGGCCTTCCATGCCGACGGCGGGCTGCGTTACGCCCCGGAACACTGGCGCGCCTCGGAAGCGGAAAGCCCGGCCGGCGGCATGACCGGCCTCGGCATTCATACCATCGACTCCTTGATCTCCCTGCTCGGCCCGATTTCTGAGGTCACCGCGGTCAGCGAAAGACGGGCCACACCCGTGCCCATAGACGACGTAACCTTCATTATCTTGCGCTTCGCTAGCGGTGCTACGGGCTATTTTTCGACGGTGTTTGCGACGCCGCGCGACTGGCGCATCCAGGTCATGGGCGACCAGGGTTGGGCCGAAATGCGCGGCCATGAGCGGCTCACCATCAAGCGGCGCGACATGGCCTTCGAGGATGTTCAGAATTTCGACCGAGTCGACATCGAGAAAGCCGAACTCGAGGCTTTTGCCGAGGCCGCCGCCGGCGGCGCCCCCTATCCCATCCCCTGGGAGGACATCGTCCATGCGACTGCCGTCCTCGAGGCCGTTATCAAGTCCGGCAAGACGGGAGAAACGATACGCCTATAGATTTTCCGCTTTCGCCCTCGCCCGCATTCCGTGTCATAATTTCGCCGGTCACGACGATGGCGACGAGGTCTTGGGTGAATACATGAGGAAGTTCCGCTACCGATTCCTGGCTTTGGCGCTGTTCTTGGCATGTTCGATGCCGACTTCTGTTTTTTCCGACGACATCGGCGACGGCGTTGCAGCCTACAAGGAGGGCGATTTCAAGGCGGCTATTGCTCTCTGGGAGCCTTTGGCCGAAGGCGAGTTGGCCGGTGACCCATGGGCGCAGTACTACATGGGCTTGGTCTACGAGCTGGGCCGCGGCGTCCGGAAGGACCGGTCCAAGGCAAAGAGTTATTACTTCCACGTTCTCGCCCGGCTGCCGACCATACTCGACGACGACGAAGCCCGCCGCGCCGGCCTAGATCTCCCCATCGGAGCCGTATTCCGTTACGCCATGATCCATTACCGCGAGGGTTTGGAGCTGGAGGAGGAACAGGATGGGGACCCGCGCGGGATGGCATCCAAGAACCTAAATGAAGCGCGGATAACGCTCGACCGCGCCGGGTTCTACGGCCATGCGGAAGCCTTTTACAACCGCGCCGTCATGACCGAGTTTGCCCACGGCCGTCGCTTTTTTTCCAACCGCCCGCTTTCCATGGCGCTTTACACCATCGCCGCGGAACTCGGCCACGAAGACTCCGAGATCCAGGCGCGCCGGCTCGGCCGTATCCTCGACAAGAAGGCGCGCGAGGAGGCCGAGGAACAATTGACCGATTACAAAAAATACATGGTCGCCTCCAAGAACGAGCGATGGCAGGACCCTCTGGGCGAGTCCGTGGAATTGCTGAAGCCGGTCGGCAAGGGCCGGACAGAAGCCGAGGCCAAGGCTCAAGCGTTTCGCGACAACGCCAAGTTGGACGAAATCATCGCCAAACGGCGGGCCGAGGAACCGAGCGAAGATGAGATCGTCAGGCGTCGCGAAGAACCGACGGCCGATGATTTGGATGCCGAAGAAGAGCCGGAAACGGTTCGCCGGCAACCCCGGGCAAGCGCCGCCGAGCCGGTCAAGCCCAAGGTTCGGATTCCCAACGCCCTCGATGAAATGCGACGGCAAAGGGCCGCCTACCGGAAAGCGGAGGACGAGAAGGGGACGGATATGGTCGAAGAGCCGAAAGGGCTCTGCGTCGAACGAACGCCGTCCGCCGTACCCCGTTTCCCGAAAGCGATCAAAATGAACGATCCGGAAAAGGTGGCGGCCTATCCACCGACACCCGGCCTTATGCAGCTGTCGCCGTTCGCCGCCGCCGCCGTCGGTGCCGGTTTCTTCGTCGAGGTCCTGTGCGGCGGGATGTTGTCCGAAATCCAGATCAAGAAAAAGTAACCGGACCTTCGGCGCCGCAACCGGTGGGACACTAAGACCGGTAGTCCGGTTCCTCGTCGTCGAGGATCGCCTTCAGTTCCCGGAAGTGATTGTCGGCGAGACCGGGGTATTCCTGCCACTGCCGGCACGTCAGTTCGGCCACGTCATGGGGCGCGATACGCAGTTCCTTGCCCGTCGAATAGGCGGTGATCAGCGTCTCGCAGGCGCGCTCGAAGTAATAGAGCTCGTCCAGCGCCCGGGCCACCGTATCGCCGGTGATCAGGACGCCGTGGTTGCCCATGACCAGGACCGACCGGTTGCCGAGCGTCGTGCTCAAACGCTCCGCCTCGTCATCCAGGCCCAAGCCCTGGAAGCCGTCGTCGACGGCGATGCGGCCGTAAAAGCGCATGGTGTTCTGGTCGATCGGCGGCATCGAGCTATCGGCCAGGGCGGCCAGCACGGTGGCGTATTTCGAATGGACGTGGAGGATGCACCGGGCACCGGGGACGTTGCGGTGGATCGCCCCGTGGATGCACCAGGCGGTGGGATCGGGCGCGTCGGGGCGGTCCATGGTCGTCGGGTCGTTGGCGTCGACGAGCAGCAGTTCGCTGGCCCGGATGCGCGAGAAATGCCGGCAGTTCGGGTTCACCAGGAACGTCGCGCCGTCGTCGGATACGGCGAGGCTGAAATGGTTGGCCACCGCCTCGTGCATGTTCCACCGCACGGCCCAGCGGAACGCGGCGGCGAGATCGGCCCGCGCCTCGGCATGCGCGTCGTCAAGTCCGCCATCAATGGTTTTCAATTCGCTCACGGTCACATCAGGTCTCCCACGCAAGGATATCGCATCCAACATAGCGGCTTCACGGCCGCCCGCCAATGGCCCCAGAATCACGCGCCGGGTTTACCGGAAACGCAAAAAACGGTACGATTTTTCCTTAATCCCCAGCAAGAAGGGCTCTGCCGCCTCGGGCGCGCGCCGATGTCTGTCGGTCCGGCGGCGCCCGTGATCCGTTTTCACGATTCGGACGGATGGCAGCCGTCCGAGAGACGTACGGAAAGGATACCGTTATGCCGAGCGGAACGGTCAAGTGGTTCAATACCGTGAAGCGTTTCGGGTTCATTGGGCCGGACGAAGGGGAGGACGGCAAAGACGTCTTCGTCCATGTAACGGCCGTCCAGGAAGCCGGTCTCCAGACCCTGGTCGAAGGCCAGCGTCTGGAGTACGAACTCAAGACCATGGAGGACGGGCGCGTCTGCGCTTCCGACCTCAAGCTCCTGGAGGAATGACGCCGGATTAGTCCGGCACGGGAGGAAACCAATCGTTCGGTCCTTTCGGGCCGCGCGTTTCCGCGCGCCCAGCGAACGTCGCTTGCGATTGAGGTTTGGCCGCCCGGTCGGTAATGTCCCGCGCCATGCGGGTTGACGATTTCGATTTCGAGCTTCCGACGGAGCGGATCGCGCAGGCGCCGGTCAGCCCGCGCGACGCGGCGAAGCTGCTGCACGTCGCCTCGGGCCGTTGGCGCGACCGCTCGATCCGTGACCTGCCCGGCCTTCTTGACCCCGGCGATCTGCTCGTCGTCAACGACACCAAGGTACTGCCGGCCCGGCTCACAGGCCGACGCGGCGAGGCCAAGGTCGAGGTCACCCTTCACAAGGCCGACGCGCCCGACATCTGGCGCGCCTTCGCCCGGCCGGCCCGCAAGCTGAAACTCGGGCATACCATCGATTTCGCGCCCGGCTTCTCGGCCGAGGTCGCCGGCAAGGGCGATGGCGGTGAGGTGGTGCTGCGCTTCAACCGGGAGGGCGCCGACCTGATCGCCGCGCTCCACGAACACGGCATCATGCCACTGCCGCCCTACATCAAGCGCCCGGCCGCCGGCGATGCGGCCGACCGCGACGATTACCAGACCCTGTTCGCCGCCAGAGAGGGCGCCGTCGCCGCGCCGACGGCGAGCCTGCATTTCACCGAGGACCTGCTCCACGCCATCGAGGCGCGCGGCGTCGCCATCGCCCGGCTGACGCTCCACGTCGGTGCCGGCACCTTCCTGCCGGTCAAGGTCGACGACACGGAGGATCATGTCATGCATGCCGAGTGGGGTGAGCTTTCGCCCGATACCGCGGCGGCGGTCAACCGTGTCAAGGCATCGGGCCGCAAGATCGTCGCCGCCGGCACCACGGCGTTGCGGCTCCTGGAAAGCGCCGCCACCGACGACGGCCGGGTCGAAGCATTCACCGGTGACACCGATCTCTTCATCACGCCCGGCTTCCGTTTCCGCATCGTCGACAAACTCCTGACCAATTTCCATCTGCCCAAATCGACGCTGTTCATGCTGGTCTCCGCCTTCGCCGGGCTCGAGGTCATGAAGGCGGCTTACGCCCATGCCGTCGATGAAGGCTACCGCTTTTTCTCCTACGGCGACGCGACGCTCTTGGAGCGGGCCGATCATCCTGGTAAAGGGTCCCCATGAACCCGCTCACCTTCGAGATCCTGGCCACCGACGGCCCCGCACGGCTCGGCAGCCTGATGACGGCGCACGGGCCCGTCGACACGCCGGCCTTCATGCCGGTGGGTACGGCGGGCACGGTCAAGGCGATGACCCCGGAAGCCGTGGCCGAGACCGGTGCCCAGATGATCCTCGGCAATACCTATCACCTGATGTTGCGCCCCGGCGCGGATCGCATCGAACGGTTCGGCGGACTCCATGAATTCATGAACTGGCCCGGCCCTATCCTCACCGACTCCGGCGGCTTCCAGGTCATGTCCCTGGTCGGCCTTCGCGACATGACCGAGGACGGCGTCACCGTCCGTTCGCATATCGACGGTGCCTACCACACCCTGACCCCGGAACGCTCCGTCGAGATCCAGCACCAGCTGGACGCCGACATCACCATGGTCTTGGACGAATGCACCCCCTTCCCGGCCACGGAGAAAGAGGCCGAGACCTCCATGGGGCTCTCCATGCGCTGGGCCGAGCGCTCCAAGGCCGCCTTCAAGCCGCGCTCCGGCTACGGGCTCTTCGGCATCGTCCAGGGCGGCGTCTACCCGGAGCTGCGCCAACGGTCGGCGGAAGCCTTGAAGACCATCGGCTTCGACGGTTACGCCATCGGCGGCCTCGCCGTCGGCGAAGGCCAGGAGGCCATGTTCGACGTGCTCACCGCCACCGTGCCGCATCTGCCCCAAGAGCGGCCGCGCTACCTGATGGGCGTCGGCAAACCGACCGATCTGGTCGGTGCCGTCAGGCGCGGTGTCGACATGTTCGACTGCGTACTGCCGACGCGCTCGGGCCGCACCGATCAGGCCTTCACCCGGCGCGGCACGCTCAACATGCGCAACGCCCGGCACCGCGACGACCACCGGCCCATCGATCCGGAGTGCGCGTGTTACTGCTGTCGCAACTATTCGCGGGGCTACGTCAATCACCTGGTGATGGCCAAGGAAATTCTTGCCACCATGCTGCTCACTTGGCACAACCTGCATTACTACCAGGAACTGATGGCGGGCCTGCGCCACGCGATCGGCGAGGGGGCGCTGGATGCCTTCACGGCGCTGTTCGCCGCCGAACAGCAGGCCGGTGACATTGCGCCGCTCTAGAGGAATTCGAGATGGCCAAGATTCAAAACCCCAGGTCCCGCGCCCTGTCGGTGGTCTTCCTGCTGGCTGCCGCCATGGCGCTGTCGGCCTGCACGGCCGAGCAGTTCTGGCGCAGCGTGTACGAGACCGGCAAGAACGCCTGCCAGAAACACCGCTCGAACTGCACGGACCACACCGACGACCGGACTTACTGACGCTGCCCGGTGCTGCAGGGATGAGCGAGGACCCATGGATCATTTCCCCCTGATGGCGCGGTTCAACGCCTGGGCCAACGACCGCATCTACGAGACCGTCCGCCACCTGAGCGACGAGGCCTACCGGGCCGAGCGCGGCGCTTTCTTCGGCTCCGTGCACAAGACCCTCAACCACCTGATGGTCGTCGACCGCCTGTGGACGCGGCGTATCGAGGGCAAGCCGCGGCCGGTGGCGGCGCTCGACCAGATCCTCTACGACGATTTTGCCGAGCTCCGCGAGAACCGTAAGGCCGAGGACCGTTACCTGATCGAGCTGGTCGACGGCCTCGACGACGAAGCTCTGACGGCCGATGTCGCCTACCAGCGCATCATCGGCGACGGCGAGCAGAAAACGCGCTGCGACCGCATCCTGCTGACCCTTTACAATCACCAGACCCATCACCGCGGCCAGGTCCACTGCCTGTTGACCCAGGACGGCGTCATGCCGCCGCCCTTGGACATCATCTTCTTTCTGGAAGGGCTGGGCCTGAGCTGAGGGACGCCAGGAAACGGGCCAACGGGAGACGGGAGAACGATCATGAGCGACGAAACTCTTGATGGACTGACCCAACTGGGCGCCACCGCGGCGTTGCCCGAGAGCCCCGACGAGGCCAGCCTCGAGACCGTGGCCAATCCGCACCCCGATGCGGACTACGTCATCCGCTTCACCTGCCCCGAATTCACCAGTCTTTGCCCGGTGACCGGCCAGCCCGACTTCGCGCATTTGGTCATCGACTACATTCCGGAAACGCTCATCGTCGAGAGCAAGTCCCTGAAGATTTTTTTGGGCAGCTTCCGAAACCACGCCGCCTTCCACGAGGATTGCACGGTCGGCATCGCCAAACGGTTGATCGAGACGCTGGCGCCCAAGTGGCTCCGCATCGGCGGCTACTGGTATCCGCGTGGCGGCATCCCCATCGACGTCTTCTACCAGACCGGCGAGGCGCCGGCCGGCGTCTGGGTCCCCGACCCCGGCGTGGCGCCCTACCGCGGGCGCGGCTGAAGGCAGGATCCGCCGGTTCCGCCGCGGTCGGAAAAGTGACGGAACGAACCCAATCCGCCGCCGCGTGGTCGTCATTTTCCGCCGAAACGTCGTCATTTTCTGAGCAAAAGTCGTCATTTCCTCTGCCAAAAGGGCCCGGAATGATGACATTTCGTCGACTTTTGATGACTTTTGCAGGCGGATTTTCAAATTTGCCGTTATCATATTCCGGCGCGACCTTGTAGAGGCGGTGCCCAGCGGAAAGCCCCAACCGCCGCAACACGCTTTCTGTTCTAACTTGTTCACGATGACAATCCGCATGGCCGTAAACCGTCAAAAAAAGATGCTAGGAATATTTACCAAAAATATGCCTAAATGTCAATCAAAACGACGGGGTCAATCCCTCCGGATCTAGTCGAATGGAAATGGCGGGAGACGGGCTTTGAGTCGGCGATGGCCGACGAGTGGCCAATGGGATTCTAGGCGCACTGCGACCGCCTTCCCCCCGTTGCCGTCGTCGCGCCTCTTGTAAGATGACGCCTGCTTAGCAATCGGATGCCGGTCATTTCCGCCATCGTGGCAGCACCGGTCATTATCGCCGAATCCGGTTGGTTACTTATTGAGCTGGATATAAACCAATAATTGTAATTTATTGATTGCGTTCGAATTAGGAATAGTCAGTTTGCACGCGTGAGACTGGGCTAGTGACGATGTTCGATAGCCATGAACTTGCAAAAATCAATAGATGGTCAACCATCCTATTCATTATAGCCGTTGGTTCGTTATTTATCGAGTTCCATACCATTATTAAAGGGCAAGTTGCCGAGTTAATCCCAATTAACACGTTGGCAGTACTATGCCTGATCTGGTCGATTAAACGTTTTGTCAGTCGTACTGCTGCCGTCGTGCTTTTCTTGGGGAGCGCATTTGATGCTGGAGAGATATTGTCCCAGATGTTGGGCATCCCTTGGTTTTTCAGAGAAGTTGGTCTTTCCGATATTTCTCAAGAACTGCAAATTGCCTCTGCATTTTTATTGGTTGGCACGGCCATCGGCAGCTTGGCTCTAGTCAGATTCACATGGATTTATCATCGAGAACGTGAATCAACAGTCGTAGTAAATCACTTGGCAAAACGCGTGACCGTGGTTGCAGTATTACTGCTTCTATTCTTCTTCCTTATGGTTTTCTTGGGCCCTCTGTTTGATGGTTATGAAAATGCTAATAGATACAGAGCGAGTATTTTTGGATTGTTGATATTGGCGGGAGTGTTTTTGCCATGTTGGGGCTTGATGCCTGTTTATAAAAATCAGCCAATAACATTGCCTAAAAATGAAGCGATTGAGCTTTCCCCATTTACACTCAAACGACAAGAATATGAGACCACGACGCGTTTATTTGCTCATCAGAGAACGGATGGAAAGCCAGTAATCCGAATTGGCTTATTTTCTTATTACACATTTGACGAAATCGATTTTGAGCGGTTGAGAGAATGGGACCAAAACCTTATCCGAAAAACGTTTAGAAAAAATCTACTAGCAATAATTCCCGCAATCGCGTGCGTTTTTGTCCTGACGTCTTTTCTCTGGGCAATGGATTTTGACTGGCCGGTTCTGTTGCTACCCGGGTCAATAATCTTGATCGGCTATTTTGTCTTTGTAATCAAATATGTTCGACCTGCATCATTTGCTGAATTTGAAAAGACATTTCCGAACGCACAACGATGCAAGAAGTCAGATATCTTTCATAAGCGAAGCATGATTGAAAACCTATCTGCAATTATCTGGAGCAAAAGAAAGAACGCGTGGATTCTGGGATGTGCCTCAGTGTTTTGCGTTCTGGAATCGATATTGTTATTCGTTTTTAGCGAAACCGCTGTTGCTAACCATCTTGCTATCGGTTGGGTATTCCAATGGCCGTTTCAACTGGCGTTTGCGATTTCGGGGGTCGTTTTAGCCGTTCTGTTTTTGAGAACGTGGCAAATCAAGTATCACTTTTTCAAATTGAATTGCTTGGAGCTTACACCTGAGAATTTAATCAAAGTTCGAGACTCCCCACATTCTGAAGCGGAAGCAAATGGTTGATCTGTTTTCGGCTTATCAAAATCCGAGATAGATGAATGCCTGCTTAGGGCAAAGTCCAGTTGATCAGGCGCTGAACTACTATTGCCCGCTTTGCGATCGAAAAGCGGGCATTTTCCCCGATATCGAATACGGGCCGCTCCTGGGATGAAGCAGACTAGGATGCGGCCCTTTCGCCGTGTTTTTTTTGGACCAAGAGGACACCCTTCCAACTGCACCTACGTCACCCCCGGACGTGATCCGGGGGTCCACTGCCGATTGCGTGGATGGCCGGATCAAGTCCGGCCATGACGATGGAGTTCGGGACGTCGAACAAGTCGCTATCGGGCTGGTCCAGTCGCGGCTGTGTCCGCATGTGGGATTTTCCGGAGGTCCAAACCATCGAGATGCACCCCGGCGCAGTGACCGTCCAACATCATTTGTAGACCGGACGGGATACGAAAGGTCCGGTTCTCGGCAGCCCGCCCCCCGAAGCCGTCATTTCGCTTGATGTCGGTTGGCGACCGTTTTGTTGATCGATTTTCGGGCATCTCAACGCGACTTGGCTCCTTCGTGCTATAAGCGGTCGGTCACGCCAATGGAAGCTGGCGGGTCTTCAGTCTTGTTTTGACGAGGCGCAGTTCTTTTCCAAGGTTGGCCCGGGATGCAAATCTATGGCCGAAATGCGGCCAATCACTATGCCGCTTATCGACCACCCCTTCACCAAACCGTTCTTGCGGAGGCGCTGGGCGGTCAACAATTCGAAACCGCTCTCGACGTCGGATGCGGGACGGGTTGGTCTAGCGTCGCTCTAGCCGGGTTTTGCGACAGCGTTATCGGTGTGGACGAGAGCGAGTCGATGCTGGCAGCCGCTTTGAGCCATCCGAAGGTCGATTACCGGCACGGGGACGGTACGGTTCTGCCTATCGGTGACGAAGCCATTGACTTGGTCACGATTGCTGGCGCCTTGCCCTATCTGAACATTACCGACTTCGTTCGCGAGTTGAAGCGCGTTTGCCGACCTTCGGCGACCATAGTGCCTTATGATTTCTGCGTCGATCTGGACGAACTGATGCAGCTTTTCTCACTTAACCGCGATTCGAACAGTGAAGCCTATGACCATTCTCTCAATCTTGCGGAAGGCCCGCGAGTTGAAACGCTGAAAGCCGTATCGCGGCGTGTTCGCTTCAAGGTTGACGCGAGCCACGCAGCCCACATTCTGCTCTCAAGCGACAAGCGGTTTCGCGTCCTTTCGGAGTCCCTCGGAACGGCCGACCCCTTCGATCATGTCCGAGAGGAAATCAGTGGTTACACGTGGGCCGGCCAACTGACGGCGACAATTTGGTATGCCGTGCATCTCCTCCATTAGGCAGGGTTCCATCTGAGTTTAGGAGTGTTTCCGGCCAAAAATACCGACGCCGCTTCCCGGTCCTTTGCGGCTGGCGCCGCCAGGGGTCCGTGTTACAGACAGTCACAAATCTTAAAGGTCATTTCGCGGATTGCGTTTCCTCCGGGTAGCGGCTTCGTCTACCATCGGATCGATGGCTGTTGGGGCGCCATCGATGCCGGGAACGAAGGTAATCTTCCTTACGAGCTTCGATGATTGAATTGGGACGGAACTGGATTCGGCCTGCCACGGCCCTGGTCATTGGCGTCTGCCTCTGCGCCTGTCTCGCGGGCATCGTTTTGCCGTCGGCGGCGCGCGCCGAGACCATCCGCGCCGCGGTGCCGGCCAATTTCCCACCGCACTACCTGATCGACAACAGGGGCGAGCCGGAAGGCTTCGCCATCGATGTACTGGAGGCCCTAGCCAAAGAGGCGGATATCGATGTCGCGTACGATGTCCTTTCGTCATGGAAGGAGGTCGAGAGCGTCTTCAAGGCCGGTCAGGCGGACATCATCCCCAACCTGGGCATCACCAAGGCCCGCCAGGAATGGGCGGACTTCACGCGTTCGCTGGAGACCTTTCCGATCGTCGTCATCATCCGCTCCGGATCGAACCTGGCGGGCTTCGAGGCCTTGAAGGGACGGCGCGTTGCCGGCGTCCGGTTCAACGTCGGCGCGAGAATCCTGTCTGGGCACGAGGACATCGACACGGTTCTCTTCGATACCAGCCGGGAGGCCCTGCTGGCCCTGCTGACCGGCGACGTGGACGCCTGGGTCTACCCCGAATCCGTTGCCTGGCGCCTGGCCCGGCAAGCCGGTTTGCAGGACCGGATCAAGGTCGCCGGCGAGCCGGTGCGGGAGATCCTCCGCGGCATCGCGGTCCAGAAAAGCCGCCCCGATCTCAAGGACCGCCTCGACAAAGTGGCGGCCCGGTTCGTCTTGTCCCAGGAATACCAGGACATCTACGCCAAATGGCATGGCCGTCCCGAGCCGTTCTGGACACCGCAACGGGTCGGCTTAGCCGCCGGCGGTGCCGCCGTCCTGCTCCTGTTGACGGGCTGGGTCTTCCTGACGGTCACCTTGCGCCGGCAGGTCCGCAGCCGGACCCGGGAACTGACCCTGCTGCTCAGCACGGCGGTCGAGGCCAACAAGGCGCAGTCGGTCGATGATTTGATGCGTCGTAGCCTGAAGGCCATTTGCCGGGAGATGGGGTATCCGGTCGGGCATGTCTACGTTCCCGACCCGCAAAGCGCGGGAACCCTGGTTTCATCGCGGACCTGGCATCTGGACGATTCCGACGGCTTTTCCGTTTTCCGCGAGATCACGGAGGAAACGGCACTCAGTCCCGGCGAGGGGTTGCCCGGCCGCGTCGTGACCAGCCTCGAGCCGGCCTGGATCGAGGACGTCCAGCAGGATCCCAATTTCCCGCGGGCGAAGCTGGCCCGCGATATCGGCGTTCACGGGGCGGTCGCCTTTCCCGTCCTGGTTTCCGGGCAGGTGCTCGCCGTCTTCGAGTTCTTCAGCCGGGAACCGGCGCGGCCGGAGCCGCAGTTCTTCCAGGGCCTGAGCCGAATCGGCTCCGACCTCGGCCGCGTCATGGAGCGCATCGCCATTCAGGACGAGTTGAACGAAAGCCAGGAACGGCTCGATCTGGCCGTCCGCGGCAGCGGCGACGCCATGTGGGAGTTTGATTCGCGGAGCGAGGTGAACTGGTTCTCGCCGCGTTTCGTCGAGATGCTCGGCTATCAGCCCGATGAGTTGCCCAACACGCTCGACACCTGGGTCGACCACCTGCACCCGGACGATACGGAACAGGCTTTTGCCGCCTTCAGCGACCATGTGGCGAACGACGCTCCCTATGACATCGAGTATCGCCTGCGCATGAAGACCGGCGATTACCGCTGGTTCAGGGCCCGGGCCAAATCCCTTCGCGACGCCGACGGCCGGGCCTACCGGACAAGCGGCACGGTCAGCGACATCACGGAGCGCAAAAACGCCGAGGAGAGAAGCAAGGCCAGCGAACGGCGGCTGGCCAAGGCCCAGGATATCGCCACGCTCGGCAGTTGGGACTGGAACATCGCCAGCGGCAAGATCACCTGGTCGGAGCAGATCTTTCGGATCTTCGGCCTCGATCCGGAGCACGACCAGCCGACCTACGACGGTTTTCTCACCGCCATCCATCCCCACGACAGGGAAGCGGTGGTCGAAGCCGTCAACGCATGCCTCGCCGATGCCGCCGTTCCCTACAGGATCGAACACCGGATCGTCCGCCCCGACGGGAGCGAGCGCATCGTCAACGAAATCGGCGAGGTGCTGCGCGACGCTGAGAACAACCCCGTTCATATGACCGGCGTCGTTCAGGACATCACCGAGCGTAAAGAGGCGGAAAAGGAACTGGCCGAGGCTTACGCGCAGATCTCTTCGTCGATCGACTACGCCAGCAACATTCAAAAGGGCCTGTTGCCGGATGGAGATTCGTTCCGTCAGGCCATGGGAGAGAATTTCGTCGTCTGGGAACCGAGGGACGTGGTCGGCGGCGATTTCTATTGGATTCGCGAATGGGCCGGCGGGCGGCTGCTGGTGCTCGGCGATTGCACCGGGCACGGCGTTCCCGGCGCCTTCATGACGCTGATCGCCACGGCGACGCTCAACCGGTCTCTCCGCGAGACGCCCTCCGGCAAACTCGATGAATTGATGAGCTGCATCAACGGCCGCATCAAGACGGTCCTCGGCCAGGGCTCCGGGGGGTCGATGTCGGACGACGGCATGGACGCCGCCATGGTCTTCTTTCCGGGCGACAGCAGCTCGATCGGGTTCTGCGGTGCGGGGATCTCGCTCTTCGTCAAGAAGGCGGGAGAGATAACCGAGCCCAAAGGGACCCGTCACGGTGTCGGGTTCAATACGATCTCGAAGGATCAGGTCTATGAAGCGGTTGAAATCGCCCGCTCCGACTTCGACACTCTCTACCTGGCCAGCGACGGCGTATTCGATCAAACGGGCGGTGAACGCGGCCACGGATTCGGAAAACGGCGCTTCCGCGAAACGATTTCAATGGCTAATGGTTTGACTTTGCCTGAACAAGGGCAACACTTGATAGATGCCGTCCGAACCCACCAGGGTGGCCATATACGGCGAGACGATATTACGATCATCGGTATCGAGGGCACGGGACTTTCGGAATAGACGAACATGCACCTTCAAAGCATTCACAACGATATGCTGAAAGACGGAATCTCGTTCTGTTTCACCGGCTTCATGTCCGAGGACATGCTGCTCGGCATCGGCAACACACTGAAAAAGAAATTCGAGATCGATTACCTCGATAAAACGACGTCGATGAACATGTTCTCCGTTTTCGTCGAGATGGTGCAGAACGTCATCCGCTATTCCGCCGAAAACCAGATGGACGACGCCGATCCGACCGTGATCGATCTTCGCTACGGGATATTGTCCATCGGCGAAGCGGACGGACGCTACTTCGTTGCCTGCGGAAACCTCATCAACCAGTGCGACGTGGAACGCTTATCCGACAATCTCTCGCGGCTGCAGACCCTGGACCACGACGAGGTACGCCGCCTGTTCAAGGAGTCGCTGAAGTCCGACGTTCCGGAAGGCAGCAAGGGTGCAGGGGTTGGATTTATCGAAATCGCGCGCCGCGCGCGGCACGGTTTTGATTTCAAGTTCGAGGATGCCGGCGAGGACCGGGCGTTCTTTTCAATCGCCGCCTATTTGTGAGGTGACCCGTGGAAAACGATAAGATGGTGATCGAGGGCAAGGAGCCCTGCCCCCATGTGGAACTCGACTTTGCGGCCAACACCTTCGTCTTTTCCGGCACCTGCTATCCGGAAAACACGGCCGAATTCTTCGACCCCATTTTCGCCAAACTGGCCGGGCACTTGAACGACCTGACCGATGCCGCGGTCCTGTTCGAGTTGAAGCTGTCCTATTTCAACAGCGGCGCCAGCCGCGCCTTTTCACAGTTTTTCGAGATCCTCGAAGGATGCGCGTCTAAGGGAAACGCGGTGACCGTCAACTGGTATTGCGAAGAGGGCGACGACAACATGATCGAACTGGCGACCGACTTCGAGGAAGATTTCCAGGCCGCGACCTATGCCGTGGTCGTCGTGGATGCCTTCTGAATGAGCCGCGCCGCCGCGATTTCACGGGCCCTCGAGCACTTCGACGACGAGCAGGGGTATTGGGCCGATTTGGCGCGGCGCGTCGCTGTTCCCACCGAATGCCAGAAGCCGGAACGCCTGCCCGACCTCTACCGCTACCTGGACGGGGAAATGCGGACCAGTTTCGAGGCCATGGGCTACGAATGCCGGACCTACGACAACCCGCTCGAAGGCTTCGGCCCGGTGCTTCTGGCGACGCGCATGGAGGACGAAGCGCTGCCGACCGTCCTCGGCTACGGCCACGGCGACGTCGTGCGCGGCCAGGAGGGCCAGTGGCAAGGCGGACGAAATCCTTGGGTGCTGGAGCGCGACGGCGACCGGGTTTACGGCCGCGGTACCGCCGACAACAAGGCCCAGCATTCGGTTCATATGGCGGCGCTGGCGGCCGTCATCGCGGAACGCGGCGAGCTCGGGTTCAACTCGAAATTCATCATCGAGACCGGCGAAGAGAACGGCTCCAAGGGATTGAAGCCGCTGGTCGCATCAAACAGGGACGATTTCGCCGCCGATATCTTTTTCGCCTCGGACGGCCCGCGTGTCGACCTTGCCGAAGCCAACCTGAATCTCGGTTGCCGCGGCGCGCGGAATTTCGACCTCGTCCTCGATTTGCGTGCCGGCGGCCACCATTCCGGCAACTGGGGCGGCCTCCTGGCTAACCCGGCGATCATCCTCGGCCACGCCATCGCCACCATCGTCGGCGCCAACGGCAAGATCCTCGTCGACGGCTGGCGGCCGCCGCCGATCAGCAATTCCGTGCGCGAGGCCCTGAAGGACATCAAGCGCGTCGGCGGCGAGAACGCGCCGGCCATCGACAGCGGCTGGGGCGAGCCGGGTCTGACGGCGCCCGAGCAGGTCTACGCGTGGAACAGCTTCGAGGTCCTGGCCTTCGTCACCGGCAATCCGGAGCGGCCGGTCAATGCGGTGCCGCCGCGCGCGCACGCTAATTGCCAGCTTCGCTTCGTCGTCGGCACCGATATGGACGACATCGTCCCGGCCCTGCGCCGCCACCTCGATGACCACGGCTTCGACAGGGTCGAAATCCGCGAACCGCCAGCCGCCAACAACGGCATGTTCAATGCCGCGCGCACCGACCCGGATCACCCGTGGGCGCAATGGATGATGGACGCCGTGGCGCGTTCGCTAGGCGAGCGTCCGGCCGTGCTGCCGAATTCCGGCGGTTCCATCTGCAACGAGGTGTTCCAGGACGCGCTCAACGTCCCCTTCGTCTGGCTGCCGCTCAGTTATGCCGGCTGTTCACAGCATGCGCCGAACGAGCACATCCTGTGGTCGCTGACCCGCGAAGGCATGGAACTGGTCACCGGTGTCTATTGGGACCTGGGCGGCCCGGAAACCGCCTATCGGCCGTGAGGCCGGGCGTTTCCTCAGCCAAACGCGTAAAACAACAGATAGGTCACGATCAGCGCCGACGTCCACAGGCCCATGTAGGAGAGGCCCGGCGTGAGCGCACCCTTCAGTTGGGTGATCATATAGGTGATCCAAAGCACGACCGCAGCGAGGCCGACGATCAGGTAGACGACGGCGCCGAGGTCGGGGCCCAGCCCCAAGTGCCCGGCGCCGGCTGCGGCGGCCGCCGCGAGCGCAATGACGGCGATGCCGGCGACCGTGATCAGCGTGATCTTGCGGTTGGGGTGGCCGGCGTCGAGCCACCATTGGGCGGCGGGCCCGTGGTGGTGATGGCCTGGATGATGATGGAAGGCGAGGATCATCGGTCTTCACTCCCGTCCGGTTGAAACCGTCGTGTCGTGAGACGTCGGAATTATACAGGAAAACCGGTGTGGCGTCTGCCGGGTCGCGGATGGCGAGGGCGGATGTGGGTCCTCAGAGAAATTGAGAGAACCCGCGGCAGCCTGGGCGGCGGGTTTGTTTTCATAAAAGCGGACGAACGTGGTTTTCGAGTTCTATGACTGTGGTCCCCCCCCGTTGGAGCCACACTCCAACCGTCACCCCCGCGAATGCGGGGGTTCAGGAAACAACCTCAAATCCAGAATGAGGCGGACGCCGACGGGATTCCCGCGTGTGCGGGAATGGCGGTGGGGGATTTGCGGGTTTGGCCTTAGAAGGACATGTAGGGCCATTTAGCGGTATCCGAATTTTCCGATTTGCTGACGAAATCGTTTTAGGAACGGGACCACTGCTATCCCCCCAAATCAGACATCCGCCATCACCTTTGAGACCGCCAGAAGGTATTGACCGAGGTCATATGAACGTCAAGCGATGCTACCTAGAATGCCAATAGACGTCGCCTCGAACGTAAAGTTGAAAGCTACCCAGGAGGGGCAAGATGAAAACGGTTATCAATTGGTCCGATGATTTGAGCGTCGGCGTATCAGCTCTTGATGATGACCACAAACAATTGATCAGTATTCTAGAACAGTTGTTCGTCGCTTCCTTCGCTGGAGTCGGTTCGGAACAGATTGACCAGACGCTGAACGAACTTCACCATTACACCAAGCATCACTTTGCGCGCGAGGAACGCGTGATGGAGGCACATGACTATCCATCGCTCGAACCGCACAAGTTCCAACACCAAAAGCTGGTTCGTCAACTCGATGAAATCGAGGCGCGAATAAAGGATGAGGCTGAAAACAACGTCGAGCCAAGTGCCGAACTGATCGACTTTTTACGGCAGTGGCTGATTGGCCATATTCAGGAATACGACCATGAATATGCGGCGTTCCTGAAAGAGAAAGGCATCGTGGATCCGCCAATCCCTCCGGGTCCCCTGCATTCCGACTAGCACTCAGTTCGTTGTTTTTTGGGCACGTGCATCCTCCGCAATGATATGCGGGATCAGGCGTTTTTCCATCCAGTGATCAAGGTCGGCCCCTGCATCTGAAGAGCCTTGTCTCTTCTCATGCCAAATCTCTCTGAGTTCGTTGATCAGACTCTGATGTTCGTCTTTTTGTGATCACAGGAGAGATGACCGAATTTCCTCATAGAATGCCTCTTCATCCGAAAAGTGCGTATTCACATATTGCAGTAAGAGATCGAAAGCCTGATTAAGGATATCATCTTCTTTTCCACGCATAACCGCGTCCGAAACCATGTTCGCGGCATCGAATATCAAACGATGCTGATCATCAATCTTGGTGTTTCCCGTTTCGTAATCATGATTCCAGACATATCGCATACTTCGATCCTTTGTCGGTTCTTGTTCCCTGCGAAATATGAAATGGGAAATCTAGCCTCGTTGTTTATACTCTGGAGGCCGGGAATTATTAGTTTACCAAACCGCAAAGCAGTTCGGCTTGATTCGTATCAACCTGAACCGGTTGAGCCGAGACACACGTCAGCATCTGAAATCGTCTAATAGGATTCGGGGTATTTGATCCGTCGCTATTTAATTTCGACGGCTCCTGGGATTTTGCTGACGACCGGCAACGCGATCGCAACGTCCGCTTCGACGTTTCCCAATTAAGCCAGGGAAATTTCACTTTCTGCGGAATCCGACAGCGGCGTTCAGCCGCCTGTCCAGCGTTCGTAGGCCGCCTGGTCGTCGACGTCGTCTAGGGTATCGAGAAAACCGATACGCCGGCCCTTGAGGTTGGCGAGCGTGTCTTCGAGGGCATGCTCCGTCGACCAGCGCACGCCGGCGAAGGGCTGCGTGACGACAGGCCGGCGCTTGAGGCCGATCAGCCAATAGCCGCCGTCAGGCGCCGGGCCGAAAACGGCGTCGTAGCGACCGAGTTTTTGGAAGGCCTCGGCGATGTGGCCGCACGTGATGCCCGGGATATCGGCGCCGATGATGACCACGGGCCCCGGGCTGAGGCGCTCGAAGACCCTTTGCATGCGCGCCCCGAGATCGCCCGTGCCCTGGCCGATGACGGCGGTGTTGGCCGGCCACCAGGCGCGCTCGGCGACGGCGCCGTCGGGCGCCACGGCGAGCCAGGTCGACCAGCGCCGGTCGCCGGCCAGGCGCCTGACAGTGCCGGTCAGGATCAGGCGGTAGAAGGTCCAGGCGGCGACCGGGCCGATGCCGGCGGCGAGGCGCGTCTTGACGCGGCCGAGCCTCGGCGCCTTGGCCATGATCACGAGATGGCGGTCGAGCGTCATCGCCGGCCCCTCAGCGGTAGAGGCCGACGAGGCTCGCCGGCGGTACGCCCAGGAAATAGAGCGACAGGCACATTAGGTTGCGGGCCGAACGCAGGAGGTAGCCGTCGCGCCGGTAACGCTCGGCGGAGGTCACGGCGATGGCCGGCAGCAGTTCCAAACGGTGGCGGCTGATGCGGCGCACCAGTTCGACGTCCTCCATTAAGGGCAAGTCCTTGAAACCGCCCAGCGTGTCGTAGAACTCGCGGCCGATTAAAAGGCCCTGGTCGCCGTAGGGCAGCGCGAAGCTGCGGCAGCGCCAGGCGACGATCTTCTCCAGACGGCGCGCCTCGGGTCCACTGTCGTCGAGCGCAAAGGCGAAGTAGCCGGCCCGGAAACGGTTCGCAGGCTCGGCCATGAAGCGGTTGACCACCGTCCGCCAACCCGGCCCGGGCCGGGTGTCGGCATGCAGGAACAACAGCCAGTCGCCGAGGCTCTCATGGGCGCCGGCCGCCAGTTGGGCGCCGCGCCCGGGAGCACTGGTGACGACCCGCGCGCCGAGAGCCCGGGCAACATCGCTCGTACCGTCGACGGAACCGCCGTCGGCAACGATGATCTCCGTGCCGCCGTCAGTGGCAACGATCTCCGTGGCGGCGTCCTCGCCGGTGAGCGTGTCCAAGGCGCGGGCCAGTCGGTCGCGGTCGTTGAGGGCGGGAATGACGATGCTGAGCATGCCCCTCAATAGCACAAGCGACGCTTGGAGAAAGACCCGCGAGAGAAAAAACGCCGCCGCTTCCGGTCACGGAAAGGCGGCGGCAGTCGGGATGAATGCAGGTGGTCGGGGGAACGGGCCGGGGAAGGGTCGCGGCGCTTTCACTGACCCCGTCAACCGCGACGCTTCATCGATGGTTGAGGCGCGTGATCCAGCCCTCGACGGTGCGCACCCAACGGTAGGCGGCGCTCGAGATCATTTCGTCGAGCCCCAGTTCGCGGCGGTAGGGCGCACCGGGCACGGCCGGGGTTTGCGGGGTCGGGCTGAGCATCGAATAGGGGTTCATCGCACCCTCCTTAGGTCAAGAATTTCTTTTCGAACGTGGTTGATGATGTCTTCTGATCGGCAACTTAGGTGGTTATTTTCGGCCGGACAAATCATGTTTCCTTTGTTGTTGATAAAGAAAATCTATCGTATCGTCCGATATGTCCCGTGACCTGCCGCCGCTCAACGGATTGCGCGCCTTCGAGGCGGCGGCGCGGCACTTGAGCTTCACCCGGGCCGCCGAGGAGTTGAATGTAACGCCGGCCGCCGTCGGCCAGCAGGTGCGTAACCTGGAGGACATCCTGGGCGTGCCCCTGTTCCGCCGCCTGACCCGGGCCCTGATGCTGACCGAGGAGGGCCAGGTGCTATTGCCGCACCTGATCGACGGCTTCGATCGCATCGAGGCCGGCGTCAAGCGGCTCCAAGTGGAAAGCGGCGCCGGCGAACTGACGGTAACGGCGGCGCCCAGCTTCGCCGCCAAATGGCTGGTCCGCCGCCTGCCCCGTTTCCAGGCCCAACACCCGGACATCCGCATCCGCATCGACCCGACCCTCAATATCGTCGATTTCGCCCGCGAAAACGTCGACATCGCCATCCGTTTCGGCCTCGGCGACTATCCGGGCATGCGCGTCGACCGTCTGATGACCGAACACATCTCGCCGGTGTGCAGCCCGAAACTGCTGGAAGGCGACGCGCCGATCAAAACCCCGCACGACCTTACGCATCACCGGCTGATCCACGTCGACTGGGGTCTCCAGGACATGACCCAGCCCGACTGGGCCATGTGGTTGATGACGGCGGGTGCGCCCGAAGTCGACGCCGGCCGCGGCCCCGTGTTCACGACGGAGGTGCTAGCCATCGAGGCGGCCATCGAAGGGCACGGTGTGGCGTTGATCAACCGCGCCATCGTTTTGGAAGACGTCGCCGTCGGGCGCCTTGTCTGGCCCTTCGAACTGACGCTGTCGACCGATTTCGGATTCTTCGTGGTCTGTCCCGAACAGACGGCGGACCTTCGCAAGAACGCCGTCTTCCGGGACTGGCTGCTCGAGGAATCGCGGGCGGACGATGCGAGACCGCTGATTTAGACGGTCATCCGTATCCGCTCCAACTTCCGTTCCGGGCAGCCCGTCAAACCGGTTCGTCGGATACGGCCTTCATTTCGAAGGTTGCGAATTCGAGATCCTCGGCGAACTCCTCGCCATGCTCCTCCATGGTGTCGTCCTCCTCATCGAACTTCCAGACGACGCTGACGTTGTTTCCCCGCTCGGCGGTGGCGTCGAGGAGTTCGCAGATATGGAGGATGTAGCGCGCCGAACTGCTGTTGAAGTAGATCATTTCGAATTCGAAGGCCACGTCGGCCCCGTCGAGGGATCCGAAATGGCCATCCAGCTTCTCCATCAGCGGCTTGAAGAACTCGACGACATCCTCGAGATAGCTCATCCCTCCCATGCGGAAGCGGTTCGAACGAAAGTCGAAATCAATGCTCGGCGCGTTTTCCGTTCCGTCGATTCTAACGCTGTCCACGAACACGCCTCCTCGCCGTTCGATCGAATTCCCTGATGAAGAACCGGGACAGGTCACTGTCGGCGCTTTTGAAAGCGAAATCAAACCCTCCCTTGACCTGTCGTGAGATCATTACTGTGGTTGCCCGCGCCGCTGAAGACATGGCCCCCTCTTATGTGACCTTGAAACCGATGACGGCGATATCGTCGAGCCTGGGCGCCGCTCCCTGATGACGGATCACCGCATCGCGGATGGTGTCGCGTTGCTCGTCCATGGCCTTGCCCTGGATGTCCCGGAGCAGGGACTCGAAGCGACGCTTGCCGAAGCTGCGTTGGTTTTCTTCGGAGATCTGATCGACGGCGCCGTCCGTAGTCATGTAGAACGTGCTGTCATCGCGGATGTCGATGGTGATCTCCCTGAACTTCTGATCGAGCGGGATCTCCCGGTACCCGATTCCTTTCTTGTCGCCCTTGAAGCGGGACACGTCGTCGCCGGAGACGACGAAGATGTCGAACCGGGCGCCGACGAATGTCAGCTTGCGGCCTTCCGGAGACACGTAACAGGCGCCGAGTTCCAGACCGTCGTCGGATTCCGCACCGTCGCCGTCCTGTCCCAAAGTCTGCTGGACGAGCTGGTGCATACGCTGGACGAGGCGGGCGACTTCGCCGACCGGGCATTCGATAAGCGCCCGGTCGAGCGCACCGGTGGAGATCAGGGCCATGAAGGCGCCGGGCACCCCGTGGCCGGTGCAGTCACCGAGAATGAGTAACGCGCCATCACCCCACTCCCGACACCAGTAGATGTCGCCGCCGACGACGTCGCGCGGATCCCAGATGACGAAGTGCTCGGCGAAGGTGCGTCGGAAGATGTCTTCTGGCGGCAGGACCGATCGCTGGATATGGCCGGCATATTTGATGCTCTGCGAGATCACGTGATAGGTCTTGGCGAGTTCACGTGTCCGTTCCTCGACGCGCTCCTCGAGGGTTTCGTTGGCCTCTCTGAGCGCTTGCCGGCTCTCCTCGATCTGATCGATCTTCCGTCTGATGGACAGACGCATCTTGTTGAAGTTCTCAGACAACACCCCGAGCTCATCGTTTCGCGCCACCGTCACTTCCTGATCGAGGTCGCCGCCGGCGATCTCGATCGATGAGCGGGTCAAGGACAGGATGGGCCGGGTGATGACATTTGCGATGAGGAAGGCCGATACCAGCATCAGGCCGGTGACGGCGGCGGCGAGGATGGCGACGATGTTGTGCAGCCGGGTTATCGAGGCAAAGGCCTCGTCGCGGTCGATCTGGGCGATCAGCGCGAAGGTCAGCTCTCCGAGTGTGACGGGTAGATAGCTGCTGAGTACCGTCTCGCCGCGATAGTCGGTGATGATGTCTCGCCCGGTGTCACCACCCAAGGCGACGCGGCTGGCGACGGTGTTGACCCGACCTTCGGCCGGGTTGGCGAAGGACTTGGCGACAGTCCGGTTGTCCGGGTCCAGATAGGAATCCGAACGCATCAACTTGTCGGGGCCGACCAGATAGGCCTCGCCGGTTTCACCCATGCCGGAGCGTTCCAGCATGATCTCGTTGACGGCACTGATGGTCACCTTGAGGACGACGGCGCCGCTCGATCCATCACCGCCGATCGGCGCGATCAGGAACGCGATAACCTGATTGCCGGACGGCTCGTAGATCTGGAAGTCGGTGGCCACCACCTCCAGCAGGCCCCGTTCCAGATGCCGGCCGAGCAGGCTGTCTTTCAGCGGTCCGGTGATGACGTTCTGCGCGAAATCGGCCTCGCGCCGCGTCGAATAGACGATGTCCCCCAGTTCGGTGACGAGCATCAGGTCGTAATAGCCGTATTCCTCGATGAAGCGGCGGAACGAGGTGCCGTATTCGATGCTCTCGAAAAAATCGAACTGACCCATGTCGGCCTGACCGTCGCGGACGACCGACGAGAAGGCGTCGAGCGCGGCGCCGATATGAGAGCTTTCCGCCAGCACGCGGATATCGGCGACCTTTTTCTCGTAGAGCCGCGTGATCTGGGCCTTCTTGGCGTCGCGGACCGACACCAGGTGGTTGAAAACTTCCTTGGTGATCGATTCTCGAGAGGCGTCCAGGGAATACCAGCCAACGACGGCGAGCGGCACGAGACTGACGACGACCAGGACGAGGATCAGTTTCGCTTTGATATTCAACTGAAGGCTCCCGGGTGGCTGCGGCAGTTATTTGCGCCCGTATGCGTAGGGGCTCCACTCGTCGACGCTGATCGTATCGATACCGAATACGACCTCGCCGTCCTTGGTGATCATCGGCAGGTCCGGTGTCGTGATGTTTTTCGGGATCTTCTCGCCGCTGAGGATCTTCAGCAGGATGCGCACGCCGAGCCCGCCCAAAAGCGGCGTATAGGGTGCGGTCACGGCGATCTTGTCCTGCTTCATCGCCTCCAGCGCCTCGAACAGGTCGTCGTTGCTGAGCACGATCATGCGCTTGCCGCCGGCGCGGCTGTCCCAGCGCCCCGCTTCGTCGATCGCCAAGACGGCCCCCATACCCTGTTCGGCGCCGGTACAGAAAACGACGTCGATCTCGGAGTACTTGGCCAGCGCTTCGCGTACCTGCTTCAGGGAATCGGCCCGCGAACTGCTGTTGTGATAACTTTCCAGGATCTTGAGGCCCGGAAAGTAGCTGATCACCTTGAGGAAGTGCCCGGTCCGCATGGAATCCGCCGTGCTGCCTAGCGGCTTGCGGATCATCAGGACCGTTCCCTTGATCTCGCCGCTTTCCTTGAGCAAACGGTGCAAAAGGTAGAGCCCCTGCTGCGTGCCGTTGGCGGGGAAATTGCCGGTGATCTGCGCCCGGATATTCCGCGACCCGACCATGCGGTCGACCGATACGCTGGGAATGCCGGCGGCGTGCGCCCGGTCGACGGGCGGGCCGGTCGGCGCTTCCTGCATGGGCCATACGAGAATTCCGTCGACCTTCTGGCCGGTCAGTTCGTCGATCTGTTTCGCCTGCTTGTCGTTATCGAACTCCGGGTCCAACACGGTCAGGCTGACGTTCGGATGACGGCCGGCCTGCCACTTGGCGGAATCGGCGTTGTTGAGGAGCCAGGGGTGCGTGAGCCCGTGAATGGTATAGGCGATGGTGTAGTGTTTGTCCGGATCGCCGACAGGCCCCTCGGGAAGGGGGTGGGCGGCGCTGAACGGAAGCCGGAGTTTTTGGTTGCTGATGGGCCCGACGATATCCGTCCCCATCCCCGCCTTGAACTCCTCGCCGCGGCCGAAGGGACGCGGGCACTTGTTCATGTAGATGGCGAACGCCTCGTCGCGGAAGATGCGAGACACTTGTTGGTTGGCTTTGCTGACCGGGATGTTCTTCCAGAAGTTCAAGGCCTCCTGGCGCTTCAAATCGAGAGACGCCACGTACTCGAGGAACGCCTTGCCTTGGAGTGTGCGGACCAGCCGCCAGTCGATATCGGCGGCGGAGACGGTGACGGAAGAATAGAGGACGACGGAAATCGCCAGCAGGGCTTGGAATAACCGCATGGTTCTGGAACTCACTCAACGTCAACTGCGGGTAAATAGTCATCGATTTCCCTCGCCTGTGCAACGCCGCAAGGCCATTCCGGGCCGCACCGATGTTTACGCAGGTTACAGTTGACGTTTAGGCGTGAATTTTATATATCTAGTTATATAACTGGATATTTTAAATGACCGAAGACTTCCTCGAATCGCTTGGCCATCTGGCCCTCGGCAGCCGCCTGAAACGCGCCGGTACGCTCCTGCAATCGGCGACGCAGGCCTGGCTGCGCGCCCGCGGCTGCGACGTGCCGGCCGGCCAATTGCCCTTGATGGCGGCGCTCGACGAAGCGGGCGCCGCGTCGCTTGGCACCATCGCCGACATGCTCGGTATCGCCCAGCCCGGCGTTAGCCGCATGGCCGACAACCTGGAGGCGGCCGGGTGGATCAGGACGACCCCGGAAATCGGCGACAGGCGGGTCCGCATGCTTGAGCTGACGCCTCGGGGCCGGGATCTGGTCGCCGCCGCCAAAAGGGACCTGTGGCCGGTCATACAGGATGCGGTCAGCGAGCTCTGCGCCGATCTCGAGGGCCCGTTGACCCGGCAATTGGCGGGCCCGGAAGGGAAATTGTCGGCGGGCGCCTTCGAGGATGCGTTGGCCCGCCGGTCAGGCAGAAGGAACACCGAGACATGACCGGCCTCGACCGGCCCGTCTGGGCGAGCCTGAGCGCCGCCCATCGGGCCTTGAGCGAAGGCGATGACCTGGCCCGCCGCTATGCGCCGGACGTCAATCTTTTCGCATCGGCGCGCGACGACAGCCGAGCCGCCGGCGAACGCTTGACGGCACTCATCGGGTCCGGCCGGCAGGCCTACGTCCTGCAGGCGCCACCGATCGAACTGCCGCCGGGTCTGGTCGCCGTGAAGAGAGCGCTCGGCGTACAAATGGTCGATGGCGGCGGTGTGCTGCCTGAAGAGCCGGACGACGATATCACCCGGTTATCCGAGGCCGACGGCGAGGACATGCTGGCCCTCGCTACCCTGACCGAACCCGGTCCCTTCCTCGCCCGCACCCATGCCATGGGGCAGTTCCTCGGCATCCGGATCTCCGGCCGCCTCGCCGCCATGGCCGGGGAGCGCATGCGGTTTCCGGGTTACACGGAAGTCAGCGGCGTCTGCACCCACCCGGATTTCCGGGACCGCGGCCTGGCGCGGCGCCTGTCGGCCGCCGTCATGTCGTCGATCCGGGAACGCCGAGACATCCCCTTTCTGCACGCCTGGAAGACCAACGCGGCGGCCATCCGGCTCTACGAGAACCTCGGCTTCGAACACCGCTGCGACGTTAACGTGGCCGTCGTCGCAAACGCGGGAACACCCTAACCCTTCGCGACGCGGAGGCCGGCTCGCAGCGTACCGGACGAATACCCGCATTATTATTGATCTTGTTTTGTTCTTTTTCAGACCCTATCATCCCACCCTATGGTTCACACACTGCCCGATCTGCCCGTGAAGGGCCGTGGCGCCGCTTCCAATACCAGCGGCCGGTTCGAACCCCTGCAACGGATGCGGGTCGATGACGGCTGGCGCATCGATGACGGTGACCTGGCCCACAAGCGCCGCACCCGGGTGACGCCGGAAACGCCGCGCACCATCATCGCCAGGAACACCTCGCCGGACGTCCCATTCGACCGCTCGATCAACCCTTACCGAGGCTGCGAGCACGGCTGTGTCTACTGCTTCGCGCGGCCGACCCATGCCTACTACGGCCTTTCGGCCGGGCTCGATTTCGAGACCGAGCTGTTCTCGAAACCGGCGGCCGCGGAACTCCTCGAAACGGAGATCGCCCATCCGAAATACCGTTGCCGGACCATAGCGCTCGGCACCAACACCGATCCCTACCAGCCGGTCGAGCGACGCCACGAGATTACGCGGAACGTGCTTCGGGTGCTGGCCGCCAGCAACCATCCGTTCACCATCGTCACCAAGTCGGACCTGGTGCTGCGCGACCTCGATATCATCGCGCCCATGGCCGAAAAGGGCCTTGCCGCCGTCGGCATCTCGCTGACCACGCTCGACGGCCGCCTGGCCCGAACCCTGGAGCCGCGTGCGCCGGCGCCCGGACGGCGGCTGAAGACGATCGAGGGCCTGGCCGCGGCCGGGGTTCCCACGGTCGTCATGGCCGCCCCGGTGATCCCCGCCCTGAACGACATGGAACTCGAGGGATTGCTGGACGCGGCGGCCGGTGCCGGCGCCTCCGCCGCCGGCTATATCCTTTTGCGCCTGCCGGGCGAGATCAAGACGCTGTTCGAGGAGTGGCTCGTCAACCACTACCCTGACCGTGCAGGACGCGTCCTGTCGCTGATCCGCCAGGCCCGGGGCGGCGAGCTTTACCGCTCCGAATGGGGCAAACGCATGAGCGGCAGCGACGCTTATGCCGAGCTCATCCAAAAGCGCTTCTCGCTGGCCTGCAAGCGCCTGCGGCTGGTCGAACAACGGACGGCCGAGCACGCATTGCGCACCGATCTGTTCCGCCCGCCGGTGCGGCCCGGCGATCAGCTTCGCCTTTTCTGATCGGCCGGCGGAAATCCGTTTGCAGGATCGCCGCCCGTGCTAGGCTCCGCCCATGGAGGGGGATGTCCATTCCAATCTGACCGGCATCGCCGTGGTGGCGCTGGCGGCGCTCGTCTGCGGCATCGCTATGGAGCGCCTGCGCCAACCGGCGCTGGTCGGCTATATCCTGGCCGGCGTGCTTCTCGGTCCTTCGGGACTGGCTCTCGTCGAGAACCGCGACCAAATCGACGTTCTCGCCGAACTGGGCGTCCTCATGTTGCTCTTCATCGTCGGCATGGAGCTCTCCTTGCGATCCTTCCGCCGCCTGTGGCGGCTGGCGTTGTTCATGACGCTGTTTCAGATCGCCGCCTCGGTCGGCGTCATGTTGGTCCTGTCGGTGGTCTTCGGCTGGGCCGAGTCCCTCGCCGTACTGCTCGGCTTCGTCATGGCGCTGTCGTCGACGGCGGTGGCCATCAAGATTCTCGAGGACGTCGGCGAACTGAGGACACGGGCCGGCAAGATCGCCGTCGGCGTGCTCATCGCCCAGGACTTGGCCGTGGTACCGATGATGCTCGGCATATCGGCCATCGGCGGTGACAGCTTCGACTGGTACGCGGTCCCGAAGACCCTGTTCTCCGTCGTCTTCCTGGTCGGACTGATCCTGTTTCTCAGCAGCGGACGCAAGTTGAGGCTGCCGATGCTCAGTCTCGCCGCCGGCAACACGGACCTGAAACCGCTGGCCGCGCTTGCCTTCTGTTTCTGCTGGGCGGCCCTGTCCGGTCTTCTCGGCCTGTCGGCGGCGTACGGCGCCTTCATCGCCGGCCTGATCATCGGCAACAGCACCGAGCGCCGGGCGTTGCTGGAGACGACCCAGCCGATCCAGAGCGTACTGATGATGGTGTTCTTCCTGTCCATCGGGCTGCTCATCGACTTCGACTACATGTGGCGCAACTTCGCCATGGTGATGACGCTTTTCTTTCTGGCCGCCATCTTCAAGACCGTGCTCAACGTGACGCTCCTCGGCCTCATGGGGCAGCCCTGGCAGCACGCCTTCGTCGCCGGAATCCTGATCTCGCAGATCGGCGAGTTCTCGTTCCTGCTGTCTGTCGTCGGTGTCGAGGCCGGCGTCATCAGCGACGAGGAAAGCCGCCTGGTCATTGCCGTCACGGTGATGAGCCTGGCCCTGAGTCCGCTTTGGGTGTTCACGGCGCGACGTCTCCGGTTGCTCGCCCAGTACGGCGTCACCGAGGCCGGCGAAATGCTGCGTCTGGTCTACGGACCGGAGGCCGAACTTGTCGCCGGCACCCTCGACGGCGCCAAGACCGAGACCCAGCGCACGGTCCGCCGTTTCGCGCTGTGGCTCCGGCGCCACCGGCTCAGGCGCAAACGGTTGCGGGAAAGCCGCGTGCCGCCGCCCGCAGACGCTGCGCAACCACCGGCCGGCGACAAAACCGTTGGCGAAGCGGAAGGCGCGACCGATCCCAACCGATCCGAGCCGCCATCGGCGGAGCCCGCCGAAACCGAAGAAACGCCACCAGCGGCGCCCGCGGAACTGCAGGAGCAACCGGAGACGACGCCCGAGCCGGCACCGGCCCGTCCGCCGACCAAGCGCCGCCGGCCTAGGGCGAAACCGAAACCCGCCGGCAAGGAAACGGCGATCAAGAAGGCCCCGGCCGGGCGCCGCAGGATCTCGACGAAGCGCCCAAGAAGAAAACCGCGCGATGCCTGATTTCGATCTCGAGCGCGCGGCGCTGCAGCGGGGTCACCGGGTGATCTGCGGCGTCGACGAGGCCGGACGCGGCCCGTGGGCCGGTCCGGTGGTCGCCGCCGCCGCCGTTCTCGATCCGGATAGTCTTGAGCCTGAATTCCTCGAACGCCTCGACGATTCCAAGAAACTCAAGGCGGAGCGCCGCGAGGAATTGTTCCAAGCCTTCGAAGGGCGCGTCCAGTTCGGCATCGGAGAAGCCACCGCCGAGGAGATCGACCGCATCAATATCCTGCAGGCGACCTTTCTCGCCATGGCCCGCGCCGTCGAGGGTCTGGAGTTCGCCGTCGATCTGGCGCTGGTCGACGGCAACCGGGAACCGCCGCTGCCCTGCCCGGTCGCCTGCGTCGTCAAGGGCGATGCCAAAAGCCTCTCCATCGCCGCCGCATCGATCGTTGCCAAGGTCACCCGCGACCGCATCATGGGCGCCCTCTCGTCCCGCTATCCGGGCTATGGCTGGGAGCGCAACGCCGGTTATGGAACGGCTGAACACAAGGCAGCGCTCGCGCGTTTCGGCGTGACGCCTGAACATCGGAAATCCTATGCACCGATCCACAAGATATTGCGGGGCGGGAACCCTTAGAATCCATATATGGGGGCGCCGACGACGGCTAAGTCATTGATTCCAAATAGCTCTTGACGCCGAGTCCGACCTTGATCATGCTGCCCGCCATGGGCAGAGATCATAAGGAAGGGGAACCGGCCGAGGCGTCCGGCGAACCCCCGCTACGCAACGAATTCCGCAACAAGATTTTGCAGGGGGACTGTGTCGAAGCACTGAAGTCCGTACCCGACGGTACGGTCGACGTCGTCTTCGCCGACCCCCCCTACAACCTGCAGCTCGGCGGCGACCTGCTGCGGCCCAACAATACGAAAGTCGACGGTGTCGACAACGACTGGGACCGCTTCGACGGTTTCAAGACCTATGACGAATTCGCCCGCGGCTGGTTGAGCGAAGCCCGACGCGTCCTCAAACCCGACGGCACCCTTTGGGTCATCGGCAGCTATCACAACATCTTCCGCGTCGGCACCGTGCTGCAGGACCTGGGTTTTTGGATTCTCAACGACGTCATCTGGCGCAAATCCAACCCGATGCCGAATTTCCGCGGCCGGCGCTTCACCAACGCCCACGAGACCCTGATCTGGGCGGCGCGGGACAAGGACTCCAAATACCGTTTCAACTACGATTCCATGAAGGCATTGAACGACGACCTGCAGATGCGATCGGACTGGTACCTGCCCTTGTGCACGGGCCCCGAACGCCTCAAGGAAAACGGCAAGAAAGCGCACCCGACGCAGAAACCGGAATCCCTCCTGCACCGCGTAGTCATGGCGTCCTCCGAGGTCGGCGACCTGGTTCTCGACCCCTTTTTCGGGACCGGCACGACAGGTGCCGTCGCCAAGCGGCTCGGCCGGGATTTCCTCGGTGTCGAGCGCGACGCCGATTATGTGGCTCTCGCCCTCGACAGGCTGGCCAAGGTGCGCAAGGTTGCCGACAGCCAGTTCCTCGATTCACCGGCCAAGCGCGAGCAGCCGAGAGTCCCCTTCGGGTGGCTGGTCGAAAAAGGCCTGTTGAGGCCCGGCCAGACCCTGACCGATGCCCGGCGCCGCCATTCGGCCCGGGTGCGCGCCGACGGGACGCTGATCACGGCCGATTTCCGCGGCTCGATCCACCAGGTCGGTGCCTACGTACAGAAAGCGCCGGCCTGCAACGGCTGGCAGTTCTGGTATGCGGAAGACCAGGGCGAGTTGGTGCCGATCGACATCTACCGGCAAAAACTGCGGGCCGAAATGCACTGAATACGGTCCCGGGTTTCCCAGGGAGGGGGCAAACCAGGGCCAGGGAGGCGGGGCTTAGGCCCCGCCTTCTCTTTCCGGACGATGTCTCACCATACGAGAGCATTTTCTCCCTCTTGCGCGTCGCGCACCACCGCCACATAATTGTATTCGCGCTGGCTCGGTACGGCGCTAAGGGGAGGACGATCGTCATGGACTACTATGCAGTGGCTCTAGAACGGGCTACCGAAGTTCTCGGCACTCGGGATAAGGCCGAAGAATGGCTTGGCAAAATGAGTGCGACGCTCGGCTGTTCGCCGAAAGACTTGCTCAACGACCAGGACGGATTGAACAAGGTGCTTAGTCACATACGCGGAGTCGAATTCGCTCTGGACACCGACTGAGGAAACGTTCTCAGTTGATGCGGCATAGCCGGATGCGGCCGGGTTCCACTCCGCTTTCCCCGAATACAAGCGAAACGGCCTCCAGCAACGGCTCGCCCGCCGCCGCGTAGACGTCGGCCGACGCCGGATTGGGCACCTTCTCAAGCATTCGGGCGAGCGCCTGATGCCGGTCGTCCGCTTCGACCGGCACATATTGGAAACCGTCAAACGCCTCGGCCCAGGAACGGCAAAGGTTGGCCATGTAGTGGCCAACCCCGTTGGCGAACCAATAGAGCACCATGGATCGTTCATCATCGATCGATTGCGCGTGTTCGATCAGGCTGCGCACCGGCGCAAACCCCGTACCCTCGGCAACGAACAGCAGGATCCGACCGGCCGGTTCGCCGAGGACGAAGTCCCCCGTCGGGCCGACGATGTCGACCGTTGCCGGTGGTCGATCGCTGAAAAAGGTTTGGGTCACCTGACAATCCGAGAGGCGCGGCAAATGGAATTCCAGGTTCATATCGTCGCAGGGGCAACTGGCCAGCGGCACGCTCTTGGACCCGCCCCCCGGCACCGACAGGGCGACCGATTGGCCGGCCAGGAAACGCAGACGTTGCGAACGCGGCGTACGGGCCCGGACAACGGCGATATCCGGAACCGGATACTCGACGGTCTTAATACGGAGCGAAATCTCTTGTTCGGGTATTTCGACAGAACCGGATGCTTCCCAGGTTTCGATCTCGAGTGTCGTCGAAACCGCCTCGTGTGCACACATCAAGAAATACCCTTCGGCCTTTTGGGCCTCCGGAACGATGAAATCGTGATGGCCGCATTTTTCGATCGAGCCTGTGACCAAACGGGCGAGACAACTGCCGCAAGATCCGTTCGAACATCCGTAGGGCAGCGCCAGGCCGGCCTTGAGGCCCGCCTGAAGGATCGAGTCCCTGCCCTCAACGTCGAAAGAATGGCCGCTCGGCCGCAAGGTGACGTGGCTCGTCACTGTCGCGTCTCCATCACGAGCCCATCCCGAGTTTGATCAGTTGGATTGACCTTCCCCACCCTCACTTTCGGTGAAGGTCGCTTCAATCCGCCTTGCCAGCGGCGAGGGTTCGGGTATGCGGACTTTGAAGCCGGCCTCTTGCCCCGGTTCGAGCTGATTCCTGATGGCCGCAGCGATCGCCATTTGCACGGAATTGTTCTCGCCGTCGAACAGTTCGACCTTGATCATGGGCACCGAGCGAGGCCCTTCCGATACGTTGGCAACGATCCCGCGGATCGCCAGGACTTCGACCCCCTGTTCCGTCTCCCGCGCCGACCTAACGTTTCGAATGTCGAGGCCTTCGCCCAACTCAGGTCCGCCAAGACCGACCATCTCGTAGACACCGGCGACACTCGGTACCATTTCGATGATCATCGAGCGCCCGAAGATCAGCCCAGCGATAATAGCGATGAACACGGCAACGCCGCCGCCGATGGCGATCAACTTGACTTTGCTGCGTGGCTCTGCCGCTGCCGAGTCATCGCCTGATTCGGCCGCCGTGAATACCTCGGGGATCGGTTCCGGCTCAGGTAGGTCGTCCGGATCCATGATGTCGACGGCGTCGCCCATCTCCGAGTCGTCGGATGCATCCATGACCGACTGGAACGGCTCCGGCTCTTCGTCGTCGCCAAACATCTCGTCGAGTTGTTCCGTCGTCAAACCGCCGCCGCTATCCTCTTCCGGCTCGGGCTCGGGCTCCGGTTCGGGTTCCGGCTCCGGCTCCGGTTCCGGCTCGAACACGGGTTCCGGCGTCGGTGGCGATTCGGGATAGGCTGGTTGCGCACCCGGCGCCGCCATACCTTCCGCCCCCGGCATTCCGGGTGGTACCGGATAGGGCTGCGGTTGTCCCGGAACCTGGCCAGCGACAGGATAGGCCTGTTGCGGCGGCGGGTAACCCGGCGGGGCCGGCGGATATCCCGGAGCGGCCGGCGGATAACCGGGTTGTGGGACCGCGCCGTAGACGCCGGGCGCTGCCGGATGCGGTGGCGCCGCCGGTGCTGGCGGTGCCGTCGTGGCGACTTGTTGCTGGAACCAGCTGTGCCCGCAGTTGGAACACCGCGTCATCTTTCCGCCGCCGATGGCCACCGGGTCAACGTTGTAGCGCATCAGACAATTGGGACAGGTGATGATCATGCGCGGCAAATCGTCCTAACGTTTTGTCATTTATAGGGTTTCCCCAGATCGAACGCAAGCCGTCGGGCGGTCATCGCCTTGCTTGTCGACCGGCCGGATTCTTGGCGCCGGAACACCGATGTTGCGGGCCTGCCCCTGGACGGGCCGCGCCCGCCATGGCATTGTTCGCTGGGAGCGTACACCGCCCGTTTTCCTTTGCGCGGGCTCGACGGGAGCGTGAGAATAGTGACCTCGCAAGGCGGCGAAACGATCGCCCATTTCGAAAACGTCGGACTCCGCTATGGCCTCGGCCCGGAAGTTCTGCAGGACATCAACTTCTCGCTCGCCCCCGGTTCGTTCCACTTCCTGCTTGGCGAAAGCGGCGCCGGCAAATCATCGCTGCTCAAATTGATCTATCTGGCGCTCAAGCCGTCGCGCGGGCTGATCTCGCTATTCGGACGGGAAATCGCGACGACGCCGCGCGGCGACCTGCCGGCGCTCAGACGGCGCGTCGGCGTCGTCTTTCAGGAATTCCGCCTGCTCAGCCACTTGTCGGCTTTCGACAATGTGGCGCTGCCGCTCCGCGTCTCCGGGGCCAAGGAAAGCGACGTCAAGAAGCACGTGTCGGAACTTCTCGCCTGGGTCGGCCTGGAACATCACATGCAGGCCCGCCCGCCAACCCTGTCCGGCGGCCAACAGCAACGGGTATCGATCGCCCGTGCGGTGATCGGGCGTCCACGCCTGCTGCTGGCCGACGAACCGACGGGAAATGTCGACGAGGCCATGGGGTACCGCCTCATGCACCTGTTCGAGGAATTGAACAGGCTCGGCACGACCATCGTTATCGCGACTCACAACACCCACCTCATCGAACGCCTCGGCCACGGGCGCATGCATCTTGAAAACGGGTATCTGCGAATCGAGAGCCCCGACAAGGGGCAACCGAAAGCCAGCGGCGAGGACGAATCCGTTGGCGAGGATGGGCTTTCCGAAGAGAAATCACCGAAACGCCCATCATCCCCCTTTGGCGAGGATTATACCGGGAACGGTTCAACCTTCGGAGATCCGACGAGCCTAGAGAACTACCTTTAATGTTGTCCCGCCGCTCCGATCTCCCCTTGGACCGCGATGCCCACAGTCGCTTCCTTCCGTGGCTAATCGCCTTCATGGTTTTCCTCGCCGTGCTCGCCATGGCTGGTACGCTGGTATTGAACACCGTGGCCGCCCGTTGGGACCAGGGTGTCACCGGCACCCTTACGGTCCAGATTGCCCCCGCCGACGATCCCGCCGACGATGGCCGACGCTTACGCAAAACCCTCAACATCCTGGCATCGACACCCGGCATCGAACGCTACGAAGTCTTGGAATCGGAACGCTTGCTGGCACTCCTTGCCCCCTGGCTAGGCGGGATCGGGACTTCCGATGACCTGCCGTTGCCGCAATTGATCGATGTCGAGATCGACGACGACGCAGAATTTGATTCCGTCGCCTTGACCGACCGCCTCACCGATACAGTCGCCGGCACTTCGATCGACGACCATCGCGTGTGGCTGGAACGGCTGGTCCAATTGATCCAGACCGTCGAGGCCGTCGCCTTCCTGGTCCTGTTGTGCATCGGCCTGGCGACCGTTGGAACGGTCGTTTTCACCACTCGTACCGGGCCGGCCATCCACCGCGAAGCGATCGAAGTCCTGCACTTGATCGGCGCCCACGACACTTACATCGCCGGACAGTTCGGTCGTCGAGCCCTCTATCTCGGCCTTAAGGGCGGCGTCCTCGGCCTCGCTCTCGGCGTGCCGACCCTGATTGGTATCAGCCGTCTGGCCAGCCGCATGGACGGATTTCTCATCCCCAGCATGCAGCTCAGCGTGTTTCACTGGACGCTGGTCGCTTTGTTGCCTGTCGTCGTCGCCGGCATCGCCATGGTTACGGCGCGCACCACGGTCATGCGCACGCTCGGCCGGATGCTTTGATCATGGTCCGGCGTCGCGGCAGCAAGCGGGTTCCGCTGATCGGGAATTTGGCACTCCTGGTATTCGCCTTGGCCGGCGTTTGGACGATCGGTCTCTTTAAGTTCGCGCAGACGATACCGGGTACGGTCGAAGACCGGAATACGCGGACCGACGCCATAGCCGTGCTCACCGGCGGCAGCGGCCGGCTCGACGAAGGCCTGGAGCTCCTGTCTGATGGGATGGCCGGACGCTTGTTCGTTTCCGGGGTCCACAAAGGCAACGACGTGCGCAATCTCCTCGACCATTCAAAACGCCGGCCGCCCGACCTGCAGTCGCGGATCGTCATCGGCAACGCCATCAACACGGTCGGCAACGCCGACGAAACGGCAGCCTGGTCTCATCGGGAGAACGTCACGTCGTTGCGCCTGGTCACCGGCGCCTACCACATGCCACGCAGCCTACTCGAATTCACACACGCCATGCCCGGGGTTTCCTTGATTCCCCATCCCGTGTTTCCGGAACGGGTGAAACTCGAGAACTGGTGGACCTATCCGGGAACGGCAGCGCTGCTCGCCAGCGAGTTCAACAAATTCTTGCTTGCCTGGGCCCGCCACGGGGTTGAGTTTCTGCTTATGGGCAAACGTCCGCGTAAGCGCGCGCCGGAATCTGCGAGTCCGCGGACGAACCAGGCTGCGAAATAACTGCGTCATGCAAAACTTCCGCTCCTTGATCTACAACGCGTTCTTTTTCTCGTCGACAGCCGTGACGGTCATCCTTTTGGCCGTTCTATTAGCCCTTCCCCGAGTTGCCATGCGCGAAGCGGTCCGGGCCTGGTCGCACATGCAATCCCTCGCACTCAAGGCCCTGGTCGGGCTCGATTTCGAGGTGCGGGGCCGCGAACATATGATCGACGGGCCGGTCATCTACGCTGCCAAACACCAGTCGGCCTGGGACACCTTCGTCTATTTCCTGTTGCTCCGCGAGCCCAGCTATGTGCTGAAGATCGAGTTGTTGAAGATTCCGTTCTGGGGCTGGTGCGCCCGCAAATGCCGGGCCATATCCGTTGATCGGGACGGCGGCGCCTCGGCCCTCAAGAAACTGGTCGCCGATGTGCGCGAACGCCTCGCCGGCGGGTTTTCGGTGATCATTTTCCCGGAAGGGGCACGCACCGCGCCCGGGCGTCACCGCCCTTTCCGCCCCGGCATTGCGGCGCTCTATTCGCAGACCGATGCGCCGATCGTTCCGGTTGCTGTCAACTCCGGCCTGTTCTGGGGGCGGCGCAGCTTCTCGAAACGCCCGGGCCGTATCATCATCGAGTTCCTGCCGCCCATCGAACGGGGCCTGAAACGCAAAGCCTTCATGGAGACGCTGGAAAAGACCGTGGACACCGCGTCCGATGCCCTGATCGCCGAAGGTGTCAAACGCTATCCCGAGACCGCCGCCGCCGTCGTCGCCGACGAAAACTGAAGGCGCCCGCGGCCGCATCTGTGAATAATCGATCCACAGCCTGTGAATCCCGTGAGCGGCGCGGTTAAGACGCTGATAAAAAACTCGAAATTACAGTTGAAATCAGGGTATTAAATGTGGAAACATAACAAGAACATTATCCTCCGACTTAAGGTTTTATCCTTTTGACGGCGGTATCGTGACCCCCTAGATTGACCGCGGCTTCCGGCGGATGCGTGATCGGTGCGCGTGACCGGAGGGGCCAAGGGAGGCAGCGGGAGGAGACAGAACGATGGCGCAAGTGGCGCCCGTATCGCAGCAAATCTGGGACATGAAGTACCGCCTCAAGGGTGGTGACGGCACGCCGGTCGACAAGTCGATTCCCGACACCTGGCGGCGTGTCGCCAAGGCATTGGCCGAACCGGAGGCGGAGGCCGACCGCGCCCATTGGGAACAGCAGTTCTACGAGGCCCTCGCCGATTTCCGTTTTTTGCCGGCCGGCCGCATCGTTTCGGGTGCCGGCTCGGACCGCAACGTCACGCTCTTCAACTGCTTCGTCATGGGCGACATACCGGACGACATGTCCGGCATCTTCGACGGCCTCAAGGAGGCGGCACTGACCATGCAGCAGGGCGGCGGCATCGGCTACGACTTTTCGACGCTGAGGCCGAAAGGCGCGCCGGTGAAGGGCGTCGGCGCCGACGCATCCGGTCCGCTCAGCTTCATGGACGTCTGGGACGCCATGTGCCGCACCATCATGAGCGCCGGTTCGCGGCGCGGCGCCATGATGGCGGTGCTCCGCTGCGACCATCCGGACATCCTTGATTTCATCGAGGCCAAACGCGAGCCGGGCCGGCTCAGGATGTTCAACCTCTCGGTGCTGGTCACCGACGCCTTCATGCAGGCGGTCAAGGAGGACGCGGCCTGGGAACTTAGCTTCGGCGGCGTCACCTACAAAAGCCTGCCGGCCCGCGAGATCTGGGACAAGATCATGCAGGCCACCTATGCTTACGCGGAACCGGGGGTCATCTTCATCGACCGCATCAACGCGCGCAACAACCTGGCCTATTGCGAGACCATCCACGCGACCAATCCCTGCGGCGAACAGCCGCTGCCACCCTACGGCGCCTGCCTGCTGGGATCGATCAATCTGGCCCGGCTGATCAACGACCCGTTCACCGAAGCCGCTGAACTCGACCTGGAGGCGCTGACCGAACTGGTGACGACAGCCGTTCGCATGATGGACAACGTCATAGACGTGTCGAACATGCCGCTGGACGCTCAACGCCACGAAGCTCTGGCCAAGCGCCGGATCGGGTTGGGGGTCACCGGCCTCGCTGATGCGCTGATCCTCTGCGGGGCGCGGTACGGTGGTGCCAAGGCGGTCGAACTGACCGACGTCTGGATGGGGACTTTGACCCGGGCCGCCTATCTGGCCTCCGTCGACCTGGCCAAGGAGAAGGGCGCCTTTCCGCTCTTCGACCGCGACAAGTTCCTGGAAAGCGAGACGGTGCAAAGCCTCGACTTGGACGTCCAGAATGCGATTCGAAGCCATGGCATCCGCAACGCCCTTCTCACCTCGATCGCGCCCACCGGCACCATCTCGCTTTTCGCCGACAACGTATCCTCGGGCCTGGAACCGGTGTTCAGCTTCAAATATGCCCGCCATGTCCTGATGCCGGACGGTACGCGCCGCGAGGAAGAAGTCACGGACTATGCCTACCGCCTCTACCATCGGCTATTCGGCGAGGCCGCACCGCTGACCGACGCCTTCGTCGACGCCCAGGGTCTCAGCCCCAACGACCACCTGGTCATGCAGGCGGCCGCGCAGAAACACATCGACAGCTCCATCTCGAAGACGATCAACGTGCCCGAGAGCATTTCCTTCGAAGACTTCAAGGACGTCTACATGCAAGCCTTTGATCTCGGCTGCAAGGGCTGCACCACCTACCGGCCGAACGACGTCACCGGCGCCGTCCTCGAGGTCAAGGGCAAGAGGAGCAAGGACGAGGCGGAACCGGAACTGCCGCTCGAGGCGCCGACCAAGAAGCCGGCCGCCGCCGTCAAGGGCGACCCGGGCGCCGTCGTGCAGATGTTCCGGCCTCTGGGCCGGCCCGGCGAACTGCCGGGCAAGACCTACAAGCTGCAGTGGCCGGAAAGCGACCACGCCATGTACATCACGCTCAACGACATCGTCGACGACGCCGGGCGCATCCGGCCCTTCGAGATCTTCATCAACTCGAAGAACATGGAGCACTACGCTTGGACCGTCGCCTTGACCCGCATGATCTCGGCCGTCTTCCGCCGCGGCGGCGACGTGTCGTTCGTTGTCGAGGAACTGAAGGCCGTCTTCGACCCGAGAGGCGGCCAATGGATGGGCGGCAAGTACGTACCGTCCCTGTTGGCGGCCTTGGGCGGCGTCATCGAGACCCATATGATCGATATCGGTTTTCTCACCAGTCCGGGCCAGTTGAACCAAGGCCCGCCGCCTGAAGCCGCCGTCATCGCCATGGGCGGCCAGGCGCCTCAAGCCGTCGAGGACGAGGAGCCGGCATCCACCCCGGCTGTTTCCGCACCGTTCCGCCAATGCCCGAAATGCGCCCAACCGAGTCTCATCCGCCAGGAGGGCTGCGACATGTGCACCAGCTGCGATTACTCGAAGTGCGGATAATGACCGACTGGTCATTTTAGGAACCGATCAATGGAACAACGCCTGAGCCTGGTCAGCCTTGGTGTCGCCGACGTCGCCGAGAGCACGCGGTTCTACAACGCGCTCGGCTGGAACCAGGCGGAAAGCCAGAGCAATGACGCCATCACGTTTTTCCAGATGGGCGGCATCATTCTCGGTCTCTACGGCCGAGCGGCTTTGGCCGAGGACGCTCAGGTCGTCGATTCCGAACCCGGCTTTTCCGGTGTCGCCCTGGCCTATAACGCGCGCGACAAGGCCGAGGTCGACGCCGTTCTTGAACTGGCGGAGACGGCCGGCGCGACCATCAGGAAACCGGCCCAGGAGGTGTTCTGGGGCGGCTATTCCGGCTATTTCGCCGACCCCGACGGGCACCTCTGGGAAGTCGCCTGGAATCCCTTCTTTCCGATTTCCGAAGACGGCTCGATCAGCCTGCCCGACTGAGGCTCCGAGCGCTTATTCGATCGGCGTACCGTCCTTGCGGGTGAACCGAACCCTCTCGTAGCGCCCGGCCTGACAGTGGAGATCGACGTCCGGGTAATTGCCCTCGTCACGCGGGTCGCGGCTGCCGACTTCGAGGACGACCGCCGGTTCGTCGGACTTGTTGATCAGGCAATGCCCGTCTTCCTTGCCGCCCGGGAAACCGGCGCAGAGCCCGGCGGTCAGCACCTGTTCGCCGGCATCGGTGACCAGCGTCACCTCGCCGTCGAGAACGTAGACGAACTCATCCTCGTGGCTATGCCAGTGTCTCAACGCCGACGCCGCACCGGGGGCGAGGTCGACGACGTTGACGCCGAATTGCGTCAAACCAAGCGCCGCTGTCAGCGAGCGCTTGGCGCGGCCGATGGTAACGGCGGCATGAGGTTCGGGGTAAACCGTCGAGGTTCTGACTTGAACGGTCATGGGGTCGAGGGCGGGCGCGTTCGGCACGGGTCGGCTCCTTTTTGGTTGGTCATTCCGGTGATTTGGCTCCGGGCGGACCCTAGCAAAAGCGGTCCAGGCTCGCACGTCACGAAAAGCTGTTGCGGGACAGGTATACGACGGCACACGACATGAATTTCATCGGTATTCATCGCGCCATTGACCTAGCCCAAATCCTTCTCCCTTCGAATGTGTTACGATACCCCTTTGTAATTTCGGGTCTTTCGGCGCGCCCAGGCGCGGGAGGTGTTGCATGGCGGTTCTCGATTGCAAGACGGTGATGGGGCCGGTGCCGGTGCCGCTCTATTCAGACGATCCGGCCGGGACAGCCATCGACTTCATGCGCCAGAAACGCTCAGGGCTCGTGCCCGTGGTCGACCACGAAAACAAGTTCGTCGGGCTTCTCGGTGGCGACCGGTTGATGCACTTCCTGATCCCCAGGGCCATCGCCATGATGCGCGGCGACAAGAACGTCGGTTACCTCCGTGAAACGCCGGAGGAACTGCGCGAACGCATGCAGGAAGTGCGGGAAAAGACCATCGGCGATCTGGTCGACCGCGACGTCAAGACGGCGACCCTCGACACGCCCCTGATCGAGGCCCTGATGCTGATCGAGAAAAAACAATTCGTGGTGCCCGTGCTCGACGACGAGGGACGCCTTGCCGGCGCCATCTCGTTTTTCACGGTACTCCACGCAATAGAAGAACAGGAACAGGAGGAACGGAGCGGCGGCGACGCAAAGGAGGTGAAGGAGGCTGAATAATGCACGGCCATGAAGCGGCAAACGCCGTCATCTTCGGCATCGACCCCCTGTGGATGTCGACCGCCATCCTGGTCATCGCCTATGTCATCCTGCTGAGCGAGAAGGTCCATCGCACCGTCATCGCGCTGTTCGGCGCCGGGGTCGCCATCGTTACCGGTGTCCTCAACCAGACCCAGGCCATCGCCGGCATCGACTTCAACACCATCGCGCTTTTGACCGGCATGATGATCATCGTCGGCATCACCAAGACGACCGGCGTTTTCGAATTCGTCGCCATCTGGCCGGCGAAGAAGGTCAAGGCCAGTCCGATCGGCATCCTGATCGCGCTGTCGATCGTCACCGCCGTCTTCTCGGCCTTCCTCGACAACTTGACGACGGTGCTGCTGGTCGTGCCCGTCGCCTTGCTCCTGGCCGACAAGCTGAAGCTGTCCCCCTACCCGTTCCTGGCCTCGCAGATCCTCGCCTCCAACGTCGGCGGCACGGCGACATTGATCGGCGACCCGCCCAACATCCTGATCGGATCGGCGACGGGGCTCACTTTCATGCAGTTCCTGACGACGCTGGGGCCGGTCGCCGCCTTCATCATGGTCCTGATGGCGATCGCGTTCTACTTCATCTGGGGCAAGTCGCTTGTCGCCGAGCCGGAACTGCGCGCGCGCATCATGAACTTCCACGAGGCCGACAGCATCTCGGACCGGCCGCTGATGATCCGCTGTCTGGTTGTCCTGGTCCTCGTCATCCTCGGCTTCGTCATCGGCGAGCATTACCACATCCGGCCCGGCAGCACGGCGATGACCGGCGCCGCGCTACTGCTCCTGGTCGTCACCTTCGGAATGAGGGAGAGCGAGGCCGGCCAGAAGGTGCATCTCGCCTTCGTCGAGGTCGAATGGCCGGCGCTGTTCTTCTTCATCGGGCTCTTCGTCATCGTCACCGGCGTCGAACACGCCGGCTTGCTGACCATCCTCGGCAAGGAACTGATGATCCTGACCGACAACGACCCGGCGGCGACCACCTTCGCCACCCTGTGGCTGGCGGCCGTGGTGTCGGCGGCCATCGACAACATCCCCTTCGTCGCCACCATGATCCCGCTGGTCGAAACCATGGAGGCCGGCCTCGGCGGGCCGGAAGCCCTGGAACCCGTATGGTGGGCCCTGGCCTTGGGTGCCTGTCTCGGCGGCAACGGCTCGCTGATCGGGGCGGCCGCCAACGTCATGGTCGCCGGCCTCGGCGAGCGCGCCGGAAGCCCGATCAGCTTCGCCAAGTACATCGCCTACGGCCTGCCGTTCATGCTGGCCAGCATGGTCATCGCCCATGGGTATATGTATTTGCGGTTCTTCATGTAACGGCCGGAAACGTTGACGGCGGCCCGGCACCGCCCAGACGCTTATCCGCAAATGGACGTGAGAACGGCCACCGCAGGTATTTGGTTCATTTGAGGAAGACGACGTCGAAGCTGTGATAATACGGCGACGGCGGTTCGAACGTGGCTCGGAACGTTGCCGTCTGTTTCGCTCTCAAATGAGGCGGCAGCGTGGAGACGACCATCGACTGCAGGACATGTCCGTCTTCGCCGGTCAATATGATTTTGATCCCCGGAACATTCCGATTGCCGAAGGCGCTGTTATAGACTTTGCCTTGAACGGTCAGGCGGTCGACGCCGGAGAGCCGATCCCGCGTTGATTCCACATCCTTGAACTCGAGGCCGTCGTCCGTCTCCGTATCCGGACCATAGGTAAAGGACTGGGCGTCGATGGGCTCTTTTGTGTCGGGTTCATGGCCGATCCGTGATCGTTCGACGAAACTGACCTCGATGCGGCGCGCCATCGGCGACGGATTGATGATCGCGGCCCTGAACGTCGTTTCCTTTTGCGGCAACAACCGTGGTTGCCTGGTGGCGACGACGAGCGACTGCACCGCGTTCCCTTTTCCGTCAATGAGCACGACCTCAATTCCGGGAACCGATAGTTCGTCGGCAGTCATGTTTGAGACACTGCCCCGCACCACCAGGGCTTCCTGGCCTTCGACCGTCTCGCGGTTCGACCGCACGCCATGAATGTCGAGGCCTGCGCCCAATTCCGGTTCGAACGAAAACAACCGGCCCAATTCGCCCGAGGTGAGGAAAGCAACCAAACCGACGAATATGATGACGGCGAAAGCAGCATACTTTGCTGACGGAATACGTCGTCGCCCGCCGGGCTGGGTCGAATCGGGGATGTAATCGTAAAATCCTGTGTCGTCGTCCTTTGTTTCGTCGAAGTCATCGACGTGGATGAGCGAGTCGACGGATGGGGGATCGACGCTCCAATCGGAATCCGAACCTCCATGTATCGTCGAGTCCGATGCCGGAGAGTCGTTTCTGGCCGGTTGAGCGGGTGCTGCCGCAATCGCTTGCGGCGGCGGCACACCCGTCAGGTAATTGCGCAGGTTCTCATAGCTGACCAACCCCGCCAAGCGGCCGTCTTCGACCAAGGGCACGTGGCGGATGTCGCGTTTGATCATGGTATCGAAAAGGGCCCGCGCATCGTCGGCGGCGGTGCAGGTCAGGGGATCGCGGGTAAAGAGATGGGTGATCCTGAGGTTGTCGAGCCGGGACGGCCAGTCGGCGGCGACCTGGACGATGTCGGTCTTGCTGATGACGCCGAGGACCTTGCCCAATCCGTCGACGACCACGGCGAGCCCGATGCGGTTTTCGTTGAGCTGTTTGGCGGCTGACGCGACCGGCGTGTCCGGCGCCAATACCGGCACGTCCTCTCCCGGCATCCAGGGCACCTGGGCGATCTTCATGGCTCAAGCCCTTCTATTCGACAAGGCGTCGGCAATCGGCGATCTCCATACCCCGCTTCTTGGCTTCCAAGACGTAGGCGTATTGGTATTCCGACGGGTCCCATCGGACTTCGCCGCCTCGGAGATCGAGCGCGGCCCGGCACAGGTCGGCGTCTCTCAGTCTCGCATCGAATGTGTCGCCGGGACTCGTTGCCGAACGCCAATCCGCGGCGTCCCGGCACAAGCGACTTGAAAGGCCGCGGCGCTTGGCCTCCCTTATCGCATTGAAATTTCCGCGTCTGCGTTCAAGGCATATGTCCTGGTCGCTCGTCTCAGCCGTTAGCGGGGGCTTCTTCTTTCTGGGCACCGTTTTCCAGTCGATAATTCGCGTGCAGTAGGCGAGGCTTAAGCCGCGGTTGCGGGCCTCGTCAACGAAGTTCTTCAAGGCGAACCGCTCGTCCCAAGCGAGCTTCCCGTCGTCTTGCACGGTTGCCATGCGGCATACGTGATCGTCCGGTTTTCCGGTGGCGGACATTGCCGGTTTCACCGCTGGTTTCCACCCGATGATGCGGGCGCAGTTGTTGAGCGTCAGGCCGCGAAGACGGGCCTCTTCGACAAAGACTTTCACGGCGAAGCGTTCATCCCAAATGATCTTCTCGTCGTCTCTGAGCGTGGCCATGCGGCATATGTGATCGACCGCCTTGCCGGTGGCGCGGGTCTTTTTCGTTGCGGCCGGCGCTGCCGCCACAGGGGCGCGGCTCGACGCGATGGCAATGCGTGTACAAGCGGCGGCGGTCAGGCCGCGGTCCCTTGCGACCTTGACGTATTCGTGGGCCTCACCGTCGGTACGCCACTGCGGTTTTCCAGAGCCCGGTTTCAGGGCGTTGCGGCAGACGACGACGTTCGGTTTTGCGGCGATCTCCGGTTTGATGATGTCGGGATCGATGATCCGGAAGCAGTCGTACGCCGAATATCCCCGTTGTTTCGCTTCCAATACGTATTTGGCGACAGGCGTTCGGCCGTCCCAAGCGTATTCATTTTGTTGCCGTCTCAACGCGTTTTTGCATAGGCCGATCGCCGACATGTTGCGGATGTCCTTGGGGATGCGGAGCACGTGGAGCTTGCCCTCCTCGGTCCGTCGGCAGGACGCCGCCTCGAGCCCGCGCTGAAAGGCCTCGGCCAGGTATTCCGGATGCCCGAACTTGACGCCGGCGCAGATATCCTTGTCGGTCATGGCCCGGACGTTGGTGGTAATGACCACGGGCTCGCGACGGGGATCGACTTTCGGGGTCTCGGCCTTTTCGGCGGTTCGCGGTGTCAATGCGGGCGCCATCCTGTTGGCAACGATGATCCGGGCGCAGGCCGCGGAGGTGAGGCCACGCCGTTTGGCTTCCAAGACGTAACTCTTGGCGGCTTCATCGGTTCGCCACCAGGGGGCTTCCGAAACGGTGTCGATGGCGCTTCGGCAGACGACCAAATCCGAATCGCGGCCGTCGATCCAGCCCTGTTTGAATCCCTCCCAGAAGTTCACACCGAGGAACCCGATAGCGCCCAGAAGCACGAGGCCGAGAAAGATCCGGGCTTTTCGCGATTTCTTGACGGGCTCTTCGGCCGCATTGGGTTCCGACAGCACTTCCCGCCGTTGTTTGCCGAACCCTTTGACCTTGGCGACCTCCTTGACCCTGGCCACCTGGGGGATGATCGATTTCGTCGCCCGCACCAGGGCCGGTTTCCGTCTTTCTGGCTTTACCGGATCGGCCAAACCGGGGCCGAGTTTCGGGCAAAGGCTGGCTAGCCAGGACAGGTTGACGGCGTTCTCGGGCGCCAGATAGACCAGCGAATTGCCGCTCTCGCAGAGCCTGAGCGGTTGCCCCTGGGCCGGTCCGCTCAACATACGCACGTCCCGGCATTTCCAGGCGGCGATGGCGCTGCCGTCCGGGTGGCTGATCAGCAGCCGCTTGCCTTCGATGCGGAAGACGGCCGGTACGCCTGTTTCCGACTGGCGGTCATGGTAGGTGGCGCGGATTGCCAGCATCGGCTTTGCACTCACGTTCAGGGGACCGTTGAGGTAGCGTTCGGCGGCGGTCGAAAGAGGGGCCGCGACAACAGCCGCGGCCCTTCCATGTCAGGTCAGGACGCCGGCGGCTCCGGTTCCCCGCCCGCGTCGCCGGCTTCGGCAGCCGGTGTTTCCGGTTCCGCCACTGGCGCGTCGCCAGTGGTGTTCGCCGCGGCGGCGAGGCTGCCGAGATCGGCCCCCGACAGACCGATTTCCTTCATCAGGGAATCGATCAGGGGCGCCTGGCTGCGATACTTGAGCGCACTGGCGACGACCTGGTCGGCCAGGTTGCCGCCGTTGCCGCCACCGTCACCCGAGCCGTTGCCGCCGTTGCCGGTCAGGCCGTCGACCTGGATGATCTTGATGCCGTCGATGTTCTCGATGGGCTTGACGGACTCGTGGATGATGTCCCGCAGGTTCTCGACGATGGCCAAGCGTACCTTCATGTCGACGATTTCCTCGTTGAGCTGGTTCTCGGCCTCGTTGAGGGCCCTGCGGCCGGCGGCTTCGACGCTGTAGCGCAATTCCGCCGCGGCGACGCGCAATTTCTCGGCGTCCGCACCACCCTCGGCGGCGATGCATTGTTTCGAGGCATCGGCATCGGCCAGCGTTCGGATGGCTTCCGCCTCGTCCTCGGCCGCCGCCTTCTTGGCTTCGGCAGCGACGGTGATCGAGATGGCGTCCCTTTCGGCGGCCTGCCGGGCCTCGACCAGTTCGACGGCCTTGACGCGTTCGGCCTTCTCCGTTTCGCGGGCCGTCGCCACCAGTTCCTCGGCCCTGACCGCCTCGGCTCTTGCCGTGTCCGCTTCGGCCTGGGCGACCGACTGGTCTTTGGATTTCTCGGCGATGGCGATGGAACGGTCTTGGCTGGCCAGTTCGATGGTCTTGCTGCGATCGATGTCGGCCGTTTCGACCGCCTTCGCCTTGGCGATGTCCCGTTCCTTGATCTGGCGGTCCTTTTCGATGCGCTCTTCCTCGACTTGGCGTTCGGCAACGATCTTGGCGAGTTCGATGTTCTGGTTGGCGGTGATCTGGGCTTCCTCCGCCTCGCGGCGTTTGCGGGCCTGCTCACCGGCGATTTCGGCCGACTGGGCGGCGCGGCGCACTTCGACCTCGCGCTGCTGTTCGAGCTGCGCGTATTCGGTGTCCCTGGCGATCTCCAGCTTCTGGCGCTCGGCCTCCAGGTTCTTCTGGTTGATGGCGACCTGGGTGTCCTGCTCGATGTCGTTGCGGCGCTTGCGCTTTTCCTCGATCTCGGAGGTCAGGCGAGTCAGGCCGGCGGCGTCGAAGGCATTGTCCGGGTTGAAGAAGTCGCGGTTGGTCTGGTCGAGACCGGTGAGCGACACGGTCTCCAGTTCGAGACCGTTTTTCAACAGGTCTTCGGAAACGGCGAGCTGCGCCTTCTGAACGAAACTGACCCGCTGTTCGTGCAGTTCCTCCATGGCCATTTCAACGGCGACGGCTCGGAGCGCATCGACGAGCTTGCCTTCGACCAGTTCGCGGAGCGAGTCCGGATACATGGTCCGCTGTCCGAGGGTTTGGGCGGCGTTGGCGATCGATTCAACGGTCGGCTGGACACGGGTATAGAACTCGGCTAGGACGTCGACCCGCATGCGGTCGCGCGTAATCAGAGCCTGATCATTGGCGCGGCGCACCTCAAGGCGCATTGTGTTCATGTTGACCGGAATCACCTCGTGAAGCACGGGAAACACCAGGGCGCCGCCGTTCATAATGACTTTCTGGCCGCCGAGACCCGTTCGCACGAATGCCACTTCCTTCGAGGAACGTTTATAGAGCCTCGCGAAGATGAGCCCCATCGTCACCAAGGCGACGAGGAGTACGCCAACCAAAATCAATATGTCCATCATTCCGGCGAAATACATTTCATGCCTCCATTAATCTTTTGCGACCGACGGTTTCCCATCGTGTCATTCATCAACCAGTGCCGGGTTGGTGTTCCGTATGGCAAGAAAACGGGGGCCGTTCTTCTTGATCAGAAGCACTTGCGTTCCGGCTTCGAAAACCTCCTCTTCGCCGTCCGGTTCGACCATCACGTAGTGGGTCTGTCCGTGGGCGTCTTTTAGTTTTGCCTCGGCGGCCTGGCCTTTTGTGGCTTCGCCGAGGGTAATTCTGGCAACGCGTCCGACAAACGAATCTGCCTTCACCGCAGCGGTCTCATCCTTCGGTATGAGTTTCGAAAGGCCGGTGCCAATGACCCTGACAGAGGGGACCGCGACAATGAGCGCTGGGATCGATGCCAGGGAACCGGGAAGCATCGCCCCCGTGACGCCATGCACGATCGTTTGCAGCGCCAATCCGGCGAGACCGAAAACCGTCAAGAAGGCGACCAATAGTATAAGCACCGGCACCTTGCCGACACAGAGCCAGCCTAACAGCCGAGACAAAGCCGACGCCGAGCCGGGTGCCACGTGGTCCAATTCCGCGTGACCGACGTCGGCGCCGCTGCCGCTGACGTGATCGATCCCCGAATCCATGTCCAGATCGGCGTCGACATCGGCATCGATGTCCATATCGACGTCCGCATCAAGGTCCACATCCCCGAACGAATCGGGGATCAGCGAGTCGATGGCCTGCGACAGACCCGCCCCCAACAGCGTCATCGTCCCTTCGAGAAGAGCGATGCCGAGCATCAGCCCGAGCGCGACGGCGAAGGGAAAATTGCCGGGGGCGAGGATGAAGTCGAACAAATTATTCTCCCGACGACTTGAAAGCCGCGAGACGTTCCTTGATTCGATTCTGGCGGGCGAGATCGTCGAGCTCGGCCCGTTTCGCCGCATCCTCCTTGCCGGGAGCCCCGGCCGAACCGGACATGCCGCCGGCACCCTCTAGGGCGCGGTCGAAAGCCTCTTCGGCGCGGGTTACGTTGGTTTCCAACGACCCCGAGCCCGGCGGCGTATCGTCGCCACCGACGGAACCGGAAGCGCCGGCGGCGGCAGATGCGCGGAATTGCTTCAGTTCTTCCTTCATCTCGCGCTTGCGCCCCTGCAGGGCCGAGATATAACCCTCGAGTTCGATTTGCGCGTCCTTGGTATCGGCGATGGTGTTCTCGAGGATCGGGATCTGCGCCTCGATGTCGAGCACTTGCGCGACCGCGGTTTCGGCCAGGTCTTCGCGGCCTTCCTTGAGCGCGATCTGGATCTTCTCCGAGAGCTCTTCGTGCTTGCGGTTCTCGTCGGCGAGACGCCGGGTCGCCATGTGCTGTTTGGAGATCACCTTGCCAAGCTCGGCGCGCACGTCGTCGATCGCCCGATCGACCTCGCGAATGGCCTCTTCCATGACGACTTCGGGAGCCATATTTTCGACGGCATCGACCAGCATGTTGGCCGTTCCGCTGATCAGTCTTCCGACGCGGGATGCAATATGTTCAGCCATCTTAACTAATCCTTTTTCCGGGTGTGGGCATCTTCGATTATTCGGATAATCTTTGCAACTTCAGCATGCCTGCTGCCGATTGCGGCGCGGTCATAGCAAGGGCTTTCGCCGGTCACGCCAAGGCGCAGAACCAGTTCGAACAAGGAAAAGATCCTGTCGGCGACGGCCGCTTCCAGGGCCCTCAGTTCCTTCTCCCCCTGCTTACGGTCATAGGCCCTGTCGGCAATGAACTGGGCGACGGCATCCGGCGCCCAATTGCCGAACGTCAGCAGGAGTTCGGAGTGCATGTTTCTCGCCGTTTCTTCCTGGCGAATGCGCTGGATCGTCGGCGCCAGGATATCATTGGCGAAGGCGAGGCATTCGGCGTATCCACGGTTGCCGGTATGGCGTTTTCGCGCTTCGGCAATGATCATGCGGACCTTTTCGCTCAACGAGGCGCTTCCGGCCGCACCGTAGCTTGACAGAAAAGCCGCGTCGTCCGGCGAAAGACGAACGCTCAAGGAAACAGATTTATCGGGCATCGCGCACCACTCCGAAGACATACGTAACAACATCGATACTTTTGTAATACAATGTATGACGTTTGTCAATTAGCCTGCCCATTATTGCGCCAAAGCCGAGGCAAGACGGCTCCGGCAGGACAACCGTGATCAAGCGAACAGGCAGGCAAGAAGTGATTATTGGCCGTCGCGGCCCGGCCCATTCTTGACGACCCTGACACCGATCCCGATGATCGACAGGGAACCTCGACCTCGAGCACCGAACTGGCGCTTGGCTTGGAGGCCCCCTGAATCGATTGGGTGGCGATTGAACGATGGTGACGTCAAATCCGAAAAGGTCTGATGTTCAACCCGAAATCCGCGACGACGGATGGGAGGTGTCCGGACTTCAGCAGGCTGATCTGGACGCCGGTGTTCTTGGCAATGTCGTACAGGAGTTGGAAACCGTCGGCCCCCCCGATTTCCACAGCCTGCTCGTCGCGCGCAACGGCAAACTCGCCTTCGAAAGGTATTTTCATGGCTACGATTCCGACCGCCTACACGATATCCGATCGGCGGGAAAGAGCTTCACCTCCACTTTGATCGGCATTGCGATCGACCAAGGTGCCATCCCGGGCATCGATTCCCCTGCCTTACCCTTCTTCCGACGATATGAACCGATCCGGAACAGGGACCACCGGAAGGAGGCGATCAGGGTACGCGACCTCCTGGCGATGAGATCCGGCCTGGATGCGGACGACAACGATCCGGCAACGCCCGGCTGCGAGGACAATATGCTGCGGTCGGACGATTGGGTCCGCTACAGTCTCGACCTGCCTATGACCGAAGCGCCGGGGCGGCGATGGGTCTATGCCGGCCCGAACAGCGTGCTCCTGGCTGGCCTCCTGGAATCAGCGACCGAAAGGCCGGTCCTCGACTTCGCGATCGACCACCTGTTCGAGCCCCTGGATTTCGGCAACGTCCTCTGGGAATCGGCGCCAAACGGTGCCGTGGCCGGTCAAGGGTTTCTGTCCCTTTGCGGTCGCGACATGCTCAAGCTCGGTCAATTATTCCTGGATGACGGCGTCTGGCGCGGACGACGGATCGTATCCGAGCAATGGGTTCGGGCAGCGACGGAATGCCGGGTGGAGCTCCCCGGTGACAATCATCCGGGCTATGGCTACCAGTGGTGGACCGGCCCATTCACCGTGGATTCCAAGTCCATCGCGTGTTTCTTCGCTTCCGGCAATGGCGGCAACAAAATCTTTGTATTGCCTTCTCTCGACATGGTCGTCGCGACTGCCAGTTCGGCATACAACCAGCCCTACATGCACGCCCGCTCTCACCGGGTGTTGGCGGAGGTGATCCGAGCCGCGATGTAGGTTCCGGGAAAAGGCGCAGAATCGCATCACGGAGCGATGTCTCACGCCTCCGCCTGCGCCATGCGGATAATACGGGCCAGGTGCTCGTCATGGATGTCGAGCTCTTCCAGGTGCGCGTAGGTATTGGTCAGGTAGTCGATACAGAGACCGGATTTGCCGCAGCCCTGCAGCACAAGGCGAACCGTCTCATCGTCGGAGAGCTTGCCGGCGTATTGGCCGTGTGACGGGTCGGCGACGAAATAATAGGCGGTAACCGGCCCCGGTGAGGGGCCGTCGAGGATCGTCACCGGCCGCCAGCGCGGCTGGTAGACGTTAGTGATCAGTTCCCGTTCCTCCAGATAGGCGAGGGTCTCTTCGACGTCCATGGCGGCGACGCGGAAGGCCATGCCCTTGCACGAACCGCCGCGGTCGAGACCGAAGACCAGGCCCGGCGTCTCCGGCGTGCCCCGGTATTCCCAGGAGTAGATGCAAAGGGCCCGGTGGTAACCGTAGAGCATGGCGTGGCGGGCCTCGACGTGCGGGAAACCCGGCCGCCACATGAGCGAGCCGTAACCGAATACCCAGATGTCGCCGTTGGGCTGCTTATCGATCGTACTGCCGTTCATCTCGTCCCCCGTCACCTCGATCTCGTCACCAGATAGACCCCGGCCGCGGCCAGGACCATGCCGGCGACCGCGGCCATACCGAGGGTCTCGCCGTAGAGCAAATGGGCCTCGACGGCGACCACCGGCGGCACCAGGAAGAAGAGACTCGAGACCTTGGAGACGGCGCCGCGCTTGATCAGGAAGTAAAGCAGCGAAAACATGCCGACGGACAGCACTACGATGATCCAGAAAAGACCGACGACGAGATCCGCCGTCCACTCGATGCGCTGCTCCTCGAACAGCGCCGCCAACAGGGCGACCAGGGCAAAGGCGGCGACGTGCTGAACGACCTGGCCGGTGCGCGGGTCGTTGGTCTCGCCGAAACCCTTCTGGTAGAGCGTGCCGCCGGAGAAGGCGAGGAGCGAGCCGACGAGGACGATCAGCCCGGTCACCGAACCGGCGGCACCCCCGATATCACGCCAGACGACCAGCGCCACCCCGCCGAAACCGAGCAGGAAGCCGATCCACTGGCGCGCCGTCACCCGCTCGCCCAGTAACGGCCCGGCGAACACCGCCGTCAACAAGGGCTGCGGGCTGGTCACCAGGGCCGAAATCCAGGCCGGCGTGCCGATGGAAATGGCCCAGAACACGCCGGTCAGGTAACAGCCGTAGAGCAGGATACCGACGACGCTAGCGTGCACCGCAGGGCGCCACGATTTTGGCCAGGGCGCACCGGTGGCGACGGCGATAACGACGAAAATGACCGCCGCGGCGCCGAATCGGATCGCCAATACGGTGAACGGCTAGACATAAGGAAGCACCCATTTGGCGCCGATGAAACCGGTGCTCCACAGGAACACCAGCAGGGCCGGCGCCGCCATCACCCACAGCGGTTCGCCCGTCCGGACGGCGGCGGTGGCGGATCGCTCGGCTGACGGGTTGTCCACGGGTTCCTCCCTCCCTGCGATTCCTAGGTATTGGGGCTCGGCCGAAACGGCAAGCAAAACCGCGTCATGGGAGGTGTGACGCCACGGAACGGGCGGCGCCCGGCTTTCGGTCGCGGCGGCGACGGACTATAAGGTCTGCACCACCGAGCCCGGGAGTATCGATGCCAGCCGAGCCTATGGAACAGAGGGAAAAAGAAGCGGACACACAGTCGCGGTCCGGCCGCTGGCTCATGGGCAGCCTGATCGGCCTCGCTGTCGTCGCCGCGGCCTATGTCGCCTGGTGGTTCGCCGCCGCGGCCAGTCTGGAAAAAGGCGTCGGCGACTGGATCACGGACCGGCGGAACGACGGCTGGTCCGTCGAACATGGCGGGTTGGCGGTCGACGGTTTCCCGTTTCATCTGAACGCCACGGTCGACAAGCCGAATATCGCCGGCCCGCCTGGGCGCGGCTGGAACTGGCGGGGCGAGCGCTTGTTCTTTACGGCTCGCCCGTGGACGCCCCATCGTGTCCGCTTCGACCTGTCGGGCCGTCATTCCGGGCGGATGCCGCTGCGCACCCGGGCCCAGGCCTTCGAACTGACGGCACCGGTCCTGACCGGCGGGCTCGTCTTCCGCCGTGGCCGGGCGCAATCAGTGTCCATCGAAACCGAGGGTTTCGGGCTGACATTCGACGGCGGCGGCGCCGGGTCCGTCGACATCGCCGAGGGCGAGGCCCACTTATCGCCGGCCGCCGACGCCGCTACCGGCTTTCACCTGCGCCTGCGCGATCTCACCGTCGCCGAGACCCTGCGCGCGCCGCTGGGTGAGAGGGTCCGCAACCTGTTGGTCAAGGGCCGCGTCACCGGCCCCATCGAACCGGCCGCCTGGCCGGACCCGGTGGTCCACTGGCGCGAGGCCGGCGGTACCGTCGAGGTCGAGAACCTCGATATCGACTATGAACCGCTGCGCCTGACCGGCGACGGGACCCTGGCTCTCGACGAGGGTCTGCAGCCGATGGGTGCCTTTTCGGTGCGCGCCCGAGGGTTCTTCGCCGCCATCGACGAACTGGTCGCCCGCGGTTTCATGGACAAACGCGACGCATTGGGCTCCAAACTGGTCCTCGGCGTGTTGTCGAAAAAGCCCGAAAACGGCGGCGATAGTTACCTCGACCTGGCGCTGACCCTGCAGGAGCGCGCCCTTTACGCCGGGCCGCTGAAGATTATGCGGTTTCCGATCATTATTTGGTGAGAACAAACGAATTCCTCCCTGCCGGCGCGGCATCTGCTAGAATTCGGCCATGGAACGCCGAGCCTTTGCCGTTGCCGGGGCGGTGCTCTTTTTTTCTCGCCTTGGTTTCCCTGCCCGCCGCGTCGGCCGACAAGACCGTCGGATCGCCCTTCTATGGCGGTAAGCTTTTGGTTGCGGCGCCAACCCTGACCGACCCCAATTTCGCCGAGACCGTCGTCTTCATGATCGAACACGATGCCGCCGGCGCCTTCGGCCTGATCGTCAACCGCATCTACGGCTCGGGGCCCATCGATGCCCTACTCGAGGGGTTCGGCATCAACGGGGTCGAACGCAGCGACGAAGTCAGCCTTCATTTCGGCGGTCCGGTCGACCGCGGTCGCGCCTTCGTCTTGCACAGCCCCGACTATTTGGGACCGGAGACCCTGCGGGTCACCGACGAGGTGGCGTTGACCAACCGGCCCGACGTGCTGGAGGCCATGGGCCGCGGCGAGGGCCCGGGAAAAGGCGTATTGATCCTGGGCTACGCCGGCTGGGCCGCCGGTCAGTTGGAGAACGAGATCAAACGCGGCGACTGGACCAGCATGCCGGCCGACGCCGATCTCATATTCTCGGACGATGTCGATAAGGTCTGGGACCGGGCGACGCGGCGGTCGGGGATGCCGTTGTAGGGTTCGATGCCCTAACTCATCAAACAATGGACCTTGGCGACGCGGAGCGTCGTGATCAACCGGCGCGCCGTGACCGGGTAGTCGTTGCCGGTCAAGCGTGTTTCGCCGCCGGTGCGCGTGGCGCTCGGCACCCGCACGCCGGCCATACGGAAGATGTCGAGATAGGTTTCCGGCTTGGCCGTCATGATGCGCCCGCGGCGGCGCGATTCCGCCTGTACGACACCGATGACGCGGCCGCGTCCGTCGATGACGGCGCCGCCGCTCAAACCGCCCAGCGACGTGAACCGGGCCGGGATGCGCGAGCGTTCGGCCCAGGCATAGACCCGTTCGCGGAAGCCCCGGCGCCCCTGGTGACGCATGGTTATTTCACCCAGGAAGCGGGCATGGACGGCGCCGGGTTGACCCTTGGGGAAACCGATGGAATAGGCATCCCGGGCGCCGCCGAGGCGGTCGGCGACGGGCAATCCCTTCGGCCCACTCTTTGTAATCAGCAGCGCCACGTCGGCCCTCGGATGGATGACCGTGCGCCGAACCTTTGCCCCTTTCCTGTCACCCGACTGGATGATCGTCGTGCGGCAGCCTTCGGCGACATGGCGCGCCGTCAGCCAATAGCCTTCTTTGGATACGGAAAAGGCGGACCCTGTCGACGGCGCCTTTTTGCCGCCCGGCTCGATGATCCCTTCGATGGGCAGAGGGGCCCTGGCCGGGATCTCGTTGCGGCTCCTCGCCGGGCCTTGGCTCAGCCAGTCGCGTGTCTCTTGGTCCCAATACTGGGGCTCAAACATCTCCGCCGGCGGACGGCGCGGGTTGTGCTGGTCGGGGACGTCATCACCGAACCCGGAGAAACGCCCGCCGACGGCGAGAATGGCCAGGAGCAAAACGACCACCCAATCGATCTTGCGCATGGCGCCGCCCCGCCCGCGCCGTTAACCGGTGACGGCGGCGGCGTTGATGGCGGCAACGCCGAGCTTGACCGAAACCAGGAAGATGGCCGGGCCCATTTCTCCGGCCTGGATGCGTGTCGGCAGGTCCCGCAACAACAGATCGGTGCCTCGGTAGGCGATCAATTGCAGGGCCAGGGTGACCGGACCCCAGATCAACACTTCCCATACGCTGACGCTGCTGGCCATAGTGAAGGCGAGCGGGATGGCGAGCCCGATGACGGCGCCGCCGAGCGACACGGCAGCTGCCAGGTTGCCGCCGCGGATCAATTCGAACTCGTCGTAGGGAGTGATCTTGGTGTAGACCCAGACGCCGGCGACCAGGATGACGATGGTCACGGCGAAATGCAGAAGGAGGACGGGGAACCCGGCTAGGAATGCCTGCAAAACCGCTTCCATGTCGTCGTCCCGGGCTTAAGCCTGTTTCTCGTCGATGACGCCCCGGCGGATGGCCCGCGTCCGGGTAAAGACGTCCTCCAGGGTGTCGCCCTCGCCACGGCGGATGGCCCTTCTCAAGGCCGTCAAGTCCTCCGAGAACTGGCTGAGGATGTCGAGAACGGCGTCCCTGTTCTTGAGGAAGACATCGCGCCACATGACCGGGTCGGATGCGGCGATACGCGTGAAGTCGCGGAATCCGCCAGCTGAGAACTTGATCACCTCGCGTTGCAACGAGTCCTCGAGGTTGGTTGCCGTGTCAACGATGCTGTACGCGATCAGGTGCGGCAGGTGTGAGGTGATGGCGAGGACCTGGTCATGGTGTTCGGCATCCATGACCTCGGTCATGCTGCCGAGCTTCTTCCAGAACGCCGCGACCTTCTCGACCGCCTCCGCGTCGGTACCCTTGGGCGGCGTGATGACGCACCAGCGCCCCTCGAACAACTCGGGGAAACCGGCGTCCGGGCCCGAGTGTTCGGTGCCGGCGATCGGGTGGGCCGGCACTAGGTGGGCATGGGCCGGCACATGCGGCGCCATGTCGTCGATCACCGAACATTTGCACGACCCGACGTCGCTGACGATGGCGCCGTCCTTCAGGGACCCGGCGATGCGTTCGGCGACCGGCCCGCAAGCGCCCAAGGGCGTGCAGACGATGACAATGTCAGCGCCTTGGGCAACATTCGCCGCGTCGGTCGAATAGGCGTCACCCAGATCCAGCTCCCGGGCCCGGTCGAGGGTCTCCTGGGACCGTGTGGATATTGCGATTTCACCGACGAGGCCGTCGCGCCGGGCGGCCCGGGCGATCGACGAACCGATCAGCCCGATGCCGACGAGCGCCAGGCGTTCGAACATGGGAGATCCCGCCGTCATTGGTTCCTCCCCATGAAGCGGCCGAGGGCATCGACTACGGCCCGCATTTCGTCCTCGAGGCCGATTGTGATGCGCAGGCAATCGGGCAAACCGTAGGAGGCCATGCGACGGACGATGATCCCGTTGTCCCTGATAAAGGCGTCGGCCGCGTCAGCACCGCGCTCGCTATCGCCGCCAAAGCAGACGAGCAGGAAATTGCCGACGCTGTCGGTGACGTCGAGTCCCATTTCAAGCAATCTTTCCCGCGTCCACGTCAGCCATTGGTCGTTGTGGAGGCGCGACTTCTCGGTGAAAGCCTCATCGCGCATGGCCGCCGCTCCCGCCGCCAGCGACGCTGCGCCGACGTTGAAGGGACCTCGGACCCGGTTGAGAACGTCGACGACGCCGGGCGGTCCGTATAGCCAGCCGAGGCGCAGACCGCCGAGACCGTAAATTTTCGAGAAGGTGCGGGTCATGACCACGTTGTCGCCGGCGTCGACCAGGGCAACACCGCTCTCGTAGTCCGCCTTGGAGACGTATTCGGCGTAGGCCGCATCGATAACGAGCAGGACGTCGTCGGCCAGTTCACGGCGCAAGCGCTCGACCTCATCGGCCGGCAGGTAGGTGCCGGTCGGGTTATTGGGATTGGCGAGAAACAGGATCCGCGTCTTGTCGGTAACGGCGGCGAGCAAGGCGTCGACGTCCGCCGTAAAATCCGTTTCCGGGGCGCTGACCGGTACCGCGCCAATCGCGCGTGCCGCGATCGGATACATCAGGAAGCCATGCTGGCTGTGCAGCACTTCGTCGCCAACGCCGGCATAGGCCTGACAAAGGAGCGAGATCAGTTCGTCCGAACCGGCGCCGCAAACGATGCGTTCCGGATCGAGCCCGTTGATTTCCCCGATGGCCCGGCGCAATTCGTGGGCACCGCCGTCCGGATAGCGATGGATGGAGTCGACGATGTCCCGGTAGGCATCGCGCGCCGCCGTACTCGCACCAAACGGTCCCTCATTGGAGCTCAGCTTGATGACCTTTTCGCGGCCCTCAAGAGCCGACTCGCCGCCGACGTAGGGCGCAATCTCGAGGATTCCGGGCTGTGGCTTCAATGCGTTCACGGCTCATTCTCCGCCGGTATTCGGCGCCAAGTCGTTGTCGCTGAGTGGAACCGCGTAACCGCCGATATGAACGATGCGCACCACATCCTTGCCGAGCGACTCCTTGAGACGCGTTACCGACTGGCCACCGGGCTCGATGAAGCCGAACACCTCGACGAGATAGGTCCAGCCCGGCGGCCGGTTGGGATCGTGCCACATCTGATTGAAGGCCGGTGAAAAACCGACCTGCGAGAGCGCCGCCTCGATGACGTTGAAACCGATGTCGCTTTCCGCCTCGATGGCCAGGTAGGAGCGATCCCGGCCGGTCTGTTCCTGCTCGATGGGGCAGATGACCAGCGCTTCCGAGCCGGCACCACGCGCGTTGCCCTGGCCAATGAACGGGAGGCGGGCGATGACGCGCGGTGTTCCGGGCCGGTCGTCAACGAGGTGGCGCCACCAGTTCTCGTTTTCATCGTGGCGCGGCAGCGGAACGACCCCGACGGTGGCATCGCCATTGCGCACGGCCTCGACGACGCGCCGAGGTGCCGTGTGCCGGGCCATCGGCGTGAACGAACCATACTGATCGCGGGCCATGTCCCAGAAGCCGGGGTCGTCCTCGGAGTAGTATACGGCAGCCGAAAACGGCCCCTCGAAACTGAGCGTCGCCACGATCAGTTCGCGCCAGATACGCGCCATCTCGCGTTTCGGAAACGACCCGCTGTGGCGTTCCATCAGGCGGAAGAAGATCTCGGCTTCGCGGGCCGGACGGATCTTGACCTCGGACCCTTCCTTTTCCTTCACCGCGCGCACCCCTTCGACGACCTGGGTCCGTTCCATCAAAAGGTCCTGAATGCGGTTGTCGATATCATCGATCCTTCCGCGCAGGTCCTTCAATTTTTCGTTTTCGGTCGTCATCGTCGTTCGCGCCCCGCGAATGTGGTTCCGGCCGCTCGGCTCACCCGTCTGCCCGCATGCCTGCGCGACATCCGGTGCGTGGTTCCCTCACAGTCGGAAAATGGGGCCTAGTGATAGTCGTCCGCAAGGTCAAAATCAAAGTAAACATTGTAACTACTCGGCATTTCCGGAGCCGGAAATACCCGTCTGCTCCCCCTTCAGCCCCGCGACGACGCGCCCGGGTTGCGGTTGGGTATGGGCAGAACACCGCGCCGGACTTGCCGTTGTGCCGCCGGCTGTGCGGCATAGATCTGCTTGACCGCCTCCATGACGATGACACCCGAGAATGTCGAGAAGATACGGCCGCCGATCTTTTCCCAGGCCGCCGCCGAAGACAACACCATGCGCGACCGCGACGGCGGCACGTAAAGTGCCCTCTGGTGCTCGACCGGCGTGAACATGTTGTCGCGCAAGAGCCGGGAAAGCTGCGCGATCGAATAAGGCTGGCCATGACCGAAGGGCGTGCGTTCGAGGCGCGCCCAGACGCCGCGTCGGTTGGGGACGACGACCACCAGGCGACCGCTGCCATCCATAACCCGCCACACTTCCCGCAGCATGGGGCGCAAGTGTTCGGCGCACTCCAAGCCATGGACGAGCAGCACCTTGTCGAAGGACAGGTCATCGAACGGCAGTTCGAGTTCATCGACGAGGGTCGTCCGCCCCTTGGCATCGATCGGCCAACGCAATACGCCCTGTGCAGCCGGCATGGCAGCAACGACGCGTTCCCCCTCGTCCAGGAAGCTCCTGAGATAGGGCGTCGCATAACCGAGGCCGAGAACGCTCTGAGCGGTCACGTCCGGCCACAGGGCACGGATCCGCCGTCGGATCATGCGCCTGGCCACCTGCCCCAGGGCGGTCGCGTAAAAATCTCTTATATCAACGACATCTGTCCACATGAGACGAGCATATATCACGAATTCCCGCTTTGACACGCCGCGGTAGGTGCGCCGACGCCATCCAGGTGCTAGGGTCCGCGGGGCAATTCGCGAAACCAATCGGACACGCAAAATGAAACTACGCCACTCCCCGACTTCGCCCTATGTCAGAAAAGTCAGTGTCGTCGCCATGGAAACCGGCTTGGATTCCCGGATCGAACGCATCGAGACCAATGTGTGGGATCCGCAAACGGATATCGGCGGCACCAATCCGCTGGGCAAGGTTCCAACTCTGGTTCTCGATGACGGCACCGTCTTCTTCGACTCGCCAGTCGTCTGCGAATACCTGGATTCCCTTCACAACGGCCCGAAACTGTTCCCCGCCGCCGGCGAGGCGCGCTGGAAGGCTCTCCGCCTCCAGGCCCTTGGTGACGGTGTTCTTGACGCCGCCGTCCACGTAGTCGTCGAAAGCCGCCGCGAGGAATCACTTCGCTCACAAGGTTGGATCGAACGCCAGAAAACGGTCATCGGCCGGGCCCTGGATTTTCTCGAAGATGACATCGAGGCCCTTTCGGGTGACCTTACGATCGGGTTGATCAGCGTCGGCTGCGCCCTCGGTTACCTCGATCTCCGGCTCCCGGACGAACCGTGGCGGTGCGATCATCCGGCCCTCGCCGATTGGTTTGAGATGTTCTCTGAGCGGCCATCCATGGTCTCCACGGTCCCGGCCGACCCGGCCTGATTGTAATGGACGGTGCGGACATCAATGATTTGACGGCGCGCGCCGTGATCGACCGGCTCGACCTCGCCGCCCATCCGGAGGGCGGGCACTTTCGCGAGGTCTATCGGCACCGGCCGGATGGCGGTGGGCGCGGGTGGATGACGACGATCTATTACCTGCTGGCTGCCGGAGAGGCTTCGCACTGGCACCGGATCGACGCCGACGAGGTCTGGCATTTCTACGCGGGCGCACCCCTGGCACTGTCCATTTGCGGTCCGGATAAGGAAACGCAGGCTTCCGTCCTCGGCACCGATCTGCAAGGGGATGAACGCCCCGTTTCCGTGGTCCCCGCCGGGTACTGGCAATCGGCGCGATCACTCGGCAAATGGTCTCTGGTCGGCTGCACCGTGGCCCCGGCCTTCGAGTTCGACGGCTTCGAACTGGCGCCGCCGGACTGGGCGCCGGGTGGGGCTCGTTGATGAACCGGAAGGACAGGCGCCGCCAAAAGGCGGAGATGCGCGCCAGGACGAACCGGGGGGCGGCGAATTGGCCCGATTTCGATCCGCAGGCCGTGTTCAAGGCGGCCATTGCCGAGCGCAAGGCGGGCCGCCTGGACGCCGCCGAACAGGGATACCGGCAGATCCTGTCGGTCTTTCCGGAGAATGCCGGCGTCAACGTCAACCTCGCTATCGTGCTCCGAGAACTGGGACGGCTCGAGGAAGCCGCCGAGTGCTGCCGAACCGCCGTCGACAGCGAACCGAGGCTGGTGCAGGCGCGTGTTGCCTTGGGCTCGCTGGAGACGGAACTCGGCCGTCCCGAAATAGCCATCGAACAGTTCGATGCGGCCCTCGAACTCGAACCCGACGCGCCCTGCACCCTGATTAACCGCTCGATCGCGCTCCGTGCCCTCGAACGCTACGACGAGGCCGTCGAAGACTGTCTCCGCGCCATCGAACAGGCACCGGACATGTTCGAGGCCCGGAACACCCTCGGCGCCATCCATCAGGCTGCCGGCGAGCTCGACGAAGCGGAATGGGCCTACAACGACGTGCTGGCGCGTTTTCCGAACCATCCGGAAGCCTTGACCAATCTCGCTTCCGTCCACAACCGCCGCGGCCGCTACGACGACGCAGTCCGTTGCTGCGATGAAGCACTCGCCGCCGACCCCTCCTTCGTCGAGGCCCATATCAACAAGGGGATCGCCCAGCGCGAACAGAGGCGGGCGGAAGATGCGGCGACGGCATTCGGCGAAGCCCTCGCACTCGATCCCACCAACGCCGCCGCCCGGGTCAACCTGGGGACCGCCATGGCGGCCATGGGGCGGAACAAAGACGCGCTCGCCTGCTACGACGATGCCCTGGCCCTGGTACCCGGCCTGGCCGAGGCTCACCTGAACCGCGGCAACGCGCTCCGCGATCTCGGCCGCTTGGAAGAGGGCATTGTTTCTTACAGGGACGCCTTGGTGTGCCAGCCGGATTCCGTCGATGCCCATTTCAACCTCGCCCTGGCGCTGCTCGCGGCCGGCGACCTCGAAGCCGGGTGGAAGGAACACGAGTGGCGCTGGGAGACGGAGAAATTGAGGCCCTTCGCCCGCGATTTCGACCAACCACAGTGGGACGGCGGGCCGCTCGGCACCAGGTCGCTGCTGGTCTGGAACGAACAAGGCGTCGGCGACGAGATCATGTTCTCCCTTTGCCTGCCGGACTTGCTGGCCGGCAACCCGGAGGCCCGCATACTTCTCGAATGCGACAGCCGTCTTGCTGGAATGTTCCGACGGACCTACCCAAGACTCACCGTGCTCGGACGCGACCGCTTCGACACCCGCGGCGCCGACGTGGAGCGGCCTCATTTCGACGTCCACATCCCGGCCGGCAGCCTGCAACAGCATTTCCGCGGCGCCCGCGACGACTTTCCCAGCACTATTGCCGGCATGCATTCGGACCCGGAAAGCCTCGAATTCTGGCGCCAACGGCTCGATGCCCTGGGTGACGGGCTTAAGGTCGGCACCGCCTGGCGCGGCGGGACCCTTCGCCAAATGAAGCAACGGAAATCCGTCCCGCTCGAGACCTTCGCTGCCCTTCTGACGATGCCGGGGGTTCATTTCGTCAACCTGCAGTACGGCGATTGCGCCGGCGAACTGGCCTCGGCGGAAAGGGCGTGCGGGACCACCATCCATCACTGGCCGGACCTGGACCCGATCGCCGACATTGAAGGCCAGGCCGCTTTGATCGCCAACCTCGATTTGGTCATCCAGACGAGCAACGCGTCGGCCCACTTGGCGGGCGCAATGAATGTTCCGGTCTGGAATCTGGTTCCCGCCGCCCCGGATTGGCGTTGGGGGATGACGGGGGAGACTTGCCTCTGGTATCCGATAATGCGGATATTCCGGCAGGGGACGACGGATGATTGGACGGGACTCGCCCAAGACGTGGCGCTCGCGCTACGATCTCGGATAACCGCTGACGAAGCTTGAGTCGCAGGAGGACCAACCGTTGATCCCGAGACTGGTGGCGATCGCCCTCGTATTCCTGTTCGCCGGTCGCGCCGCCGTCGCCGATCCGCCGGTCGTGCTCGGCATGAACGAATGGCACCCGTTCTTCGTTCGCGGCACCGACGGTACGTTCAGCGGCGCGGGCGTCGATAAACTGCGTGAACTGTTCTTCGCCTTGGGCAAGCGCGTCGTCATTCGTCCCTATCCTTATCCGCGCGCTGTCGCCATGGCGACGACTGGCGAGACCGAGGGGGTGGCATTGATTTCCTTCGACGCGGACCGCAGCCGCGACTTGTTGTTCTCGGATACGCTGTTTTGTGAACGCTACGAATTGTTCTTCCGCAAAGGCGAACGTGTCGATTGGACGGTTCCCGACAACATCGCCGGCAAACGGATCATACTGGTCAAGGGTTTCACCTATCACCCGGCCGTCAACCAGTTGATCAGCGACGCCTCCCTGGTCAAAGTCGAGGCCAGCGATCCGACCCGTGTATTCCCGATGCTCGCCTTCGGACGCGCCGACATGGTTGTATTTTCTTTATCGGAAGCACGGGCGCTGATTAGGGCCGACCCCGCCATGGCCGATCACATAGAACATGCCAGGAAACCGCTGATTGTTCTCAAACTCCACCTGGCCCTGTCGAGGAAGCGCCATACGCCCGGGTTCCTCGACCGCGTCAACGAAACCATCCGCCGCCTCGGCATGCGCAGAAATTGCTAAACCCAACAGCGGCGCGGCTTTAAGACTCCGCCGCGGCATTTCTCGATTCCCACATGTCCTTCGATGCGATCACGGCACCGCCGACGATCAGGCCGCAAGCCGCCGCAACCGCCCATGTGGCTTCGCCCTTACCAAAGGCGATCAGCAGCACGGTCGAGATCAGAGGTGCGGAATAGGCGAAGGCGCCCAGCACTTGAATGTTGCCGTGTTTGGTCCCGAAGTCCCAAGCGAAGAAGGCGGCACCGACCGGCAGCAGCCCGAGCCCGGCGACGGCCAGCCACTCGCCCAGATCCGCCGGCCATACGGCCGTCTCGAAGGCGACGTGGCAGAGCCCGGCGAGGAGCGCTGTCACCGCACAGAAACCGCCGACCGTGTCCGTCGGAACCTGGCCGAAGCGGCGGTTGGTGACCGAATAGGCCGACCAGGTGAGCGCACAGGCCCCGGCCATGACGTATCCGAGCGTGTGCTCGGCCTTGAGCCCGGTGATTCCCTTACCGCCGGTGACCAGGATGACGGTCCCGGCGAGTCCGGCGACAGCGCCGGCCACATGCCACCAACGGAGCCGCTCCCCCGGCAGCAAGGCCGAAAACAACACGATCAACAACGGCCACAGGTAGGCGATGAGACCGGCTTCCACGGGCGGCGCGTTACGCAATGCCATGAAATAAAAGAAGTGATAGCCAAAGAGACCGCTCACGCCGAGCAACCAGGCGCCCTTGGGCTGCGTCAACAGGTTTTTGACATCGTCTCCGGCAACCACCCATTTGACGGCAACAAGCGCGGTCGCCACTGCGAAGGCCATGGCCGTCAACTGGAAGGGCGGCACCTTGCCGGTCAGCGTCGTCAGCAGGGCCAACAGGCCCCACATGAGGACGGCCGTACCACCGATCAACGTGGCGCGCAGGCGCCGGTTCCGGGCGTCCGTCATCGCCGGAAGACAATCACGTTGAGGCGGCGATCGCCGTCGCCATAGACGATCTCGTCGTCGCCGTCACCGTCGAGGTCGGCGGCGAGTACCGCCGTCGCCAGCCGCCCGACGATCGGCCACCGAACCAGTTCGCGATAGGTCCCCCGGGCGAAGGTCACCGCCAACAGGTTTCGGCGCCCGGCATTCGGGACGACGATGTCCGGCGCCTTATCGCCATTGACGTCGGTGACGGCAGCGAGGCCGAGCTCGCGGGATCCCATGGCGTGGTTGGAAAAGCCGAACTGAGCGTGATCCTCGATCAGATCGCCGGCGCGCCACTCGTAGAGTTTCAGGGTGCCGCCGATATGCGGCGTGATGACAGCCGCCGCCTCGAACCGGCCGTCGCCGTCGAAATCCGCAACGCCGATCGGATTGAGCCAGCGATGGGCCATACCGATGGCCGGCGCTTCGGCAACGATGACGAGTTCACCGCCCTTCATGGACAAGAGGGCCAGAGCGGCACCGGCGGAAAGGGTCGCCTTGACGACCAGAAGTTCGTCGCCGCCGTCTCCGTCCATATCGACGATGCGAGCCATGCGGTCCTCGAAAACGGCATCCTTGCCGAGTTCGTAACGGGCCGTCGTTCCGTCGGCGAGTGTGGCGACGACGGCACCGGCCTCGATCGCATCGCCGAGGACGCCATGGTCGTAGCGTTCCGTCGGCGCCGCCAGCCAGGCCGAGCGGATCGTGCCGGACCCTCGCGTGATCTCCGTGTCCGGCAGCGCATCGGCAGCCTTCGATCGACCGCTACCGGGGATCCCGGGTTCGAAGGAAAGGCGTCCGTTCGCAAGCAAGACGCGGTACGCCGGACCACCGGCGATCTCGACGAAAACTGCCCCGTCACGTTCGACGAGGTCATAAGCCGCGGCACGCAGCGTGTGGCGCACGGTCTCGATTTCAACCGCCACGGCGGGGACCGTCGACAGTGCCGCTACGAGAAAAACCAGCAGGGACCGACGACGCACGGTGTCCTCCTCGCGCAAAAGAAAACCCCCTTCCCGTAGGGGAAGGGGGCTCGGAATGCAAGAACCGACGGCGTGTCAGATCATATACTGGCCGCCATTGACGGAAAGCGTCGAACCGGTGATGAAACCGGCTTGTTCGTCGGCCAGGAAGACGACGCAGCGCGCGACTTCTTCCGGTTCACCCAAACGGCCGACCGGGATAAACGGCAGGATGTGTTTGTTGAGAACGTCCTCGGGTACGGCCTTGACCATCTCGGTAGCGACGTAGCCCGGCGCGATCACGTTACACGTAATGCCCTTGGCAGCGCCTTCCAGCGCGATCGATTTGGAGAACCCTATCATGCCGGCCTTGGCGGCGGCATAGTTGGATTGGCCGAACTGCCCCTTCTGACCGTTCAGCGAACTGATGTTGATGATCCGGCCGTAGCCGCGCTCGCGCATGCCCGGAAAGACGATGTGGGTCAGGTTGAAAACGCTTTCGAGGTTGGTCCGCATCACCGCTTCCCACTCCTCGACGCTCATCTTGTGGACGGGCCGGTCCCGCGTAATACCCGCGTTGTTGACCAGGATGTCGATTGTGTCGTGGTCCTTCTCGAGTTCCTCGATCGCCTTCTCGCAGGAATCGTAGTCGCCGGCATCGAATTTGACGGCCGGGATGCCGGTCTCGTCGGTGAACGCCTTGGCCGCTTCGTCGTTGCCGCCGTAGCTGGCGATCACGTCGTGGCCCGCTGCTTTAAGGGCGATGGAAATGGCTCGGCCGATGCCGCGCGAGCCGCCGGTCACAAGTGCAGTATGGGTCATGGTTGCCTCCGTCTGTCGCAGCAGGCCGGACGCGCTCTTACGGCGCGCCCGCCTACCATGACGATCATGTTAGAGTGTTGGTTGAGGAGGTCAACCGCGTTCGACACACATGGCTATGCCCATGCCGCCGCCAACGCATGCGGTCGCCAACCCTTTTTTCGCATCCCGCTTGGCCATTTCGTGGAGCAGGGCGAGCAGAATGCGGCATCCGGAAGCACCGACCGGGTGTCCAAGGGCAATAGCACCGCCGTTGACGTTCACCTTATCCAGGTCCCAACCCATCTCCTTGTTGACGGCAATGGCTTGGGCGGCGAAGGCCTCGTTGGCCTCGATCAGGTCGAGGTCGCCGACGCTCCAGCCGGCGCGTTCGAGCGCCTTGCGGCTAGCCGGAATGGGGCCTGTGCCCATGATCGCAGGGTCGACACCGCAGGTGGCCCAGGATTTGATGCGGGCCAGCGGCTCGACGCCTCGCTCCTCAGCTTTTTCGGCGGTCATCAAAACGACCGCAGCGGCGCCGTCGTTGATGCCCGACGCGTTGCCGGCCGTCACAGTGCCTTCCTTGTCGAAGGCCGGGCGCAGCTTGGCGAGGCTTTCTATCGTGGTGCCGTGGCTCGGGTGTTCGTCGGTGTCGACGACGATGTCACCCTTGCGGGTGCTGATGGTGACCGGCGTGATCTCGTCGCTGAACTTGCCTTCACCTTGCGCCGCCTCGGCCTTGTTCTGTGAAGCGCAGGCGAACTCGTCCTGTTCGTCGCGGGTGATCTGATACTGCTTGGCGACGTTCTCAGCCGTGTTGCCCATGTGGTAGCTGTGGAACGGATCAATGAGCGCATCGCGCAGCATGTGGTCCTCGAACTTGGCCGGGCCCATTTTGACGCCGGGGCGCAGATTGGCCATGTGCGGCGCCAAGCTCATGCTTTCCATACCGCCGGCGACGACGATATCGCTGTCGCCCAAGGCGATCGACTTGGCGCCCTCGGCGACCGCACGCAGACCGGAAGCGCAGAGTTGGTTGATGGCGTAGGCCGTGGTTTCGTGTTTCATGCCGGCACCGAGCGCTACTTGGCGGGCCGGGCCGGAACCAGTGTTGGCGGTCAGAATGATGCCCATGATCATTTCGTCGACATCGGCGGCGTCGACGCCGGCGCGGGTCAGGGCTTCTTTGGCGGCAACGATACCGAGCTCGGTCGGGGCCACTTTGGACAAGGCGCCGTTAAAAGCTCCGATCGGGGTCCGCGCGCCACCGGCAATAACGATTTCTGACATGTATGGGGTCCTCCACAAAAAATCCGTTTCCCGCATGTGACTGCGGCGAAACGACCGCTGAACTCGACGATTTCGCAGGTGCGAAAACTCTCTCCACGGCTATTATACGCTGATCTTAGAATCATTTCAAGGGGCGCTTTTGTGCACCTGCGAAATGAATGCCCGAATGTGTGCTGACCCCTAACCGGCGTGCAACCGCCGGTCGCGGCGCGTCCCTTGTTATTCGGCGGCTGTCGCCATTTTGGCACGATGGCGGGCGGCGGCGAACGCCGCCAGTTCGGATACGGCCGCGACCGCTTGGTCGAGGTCTTCCTGGTCCGTAAAGAAACCCGGTGAGAACCGGACCGCGCCGTTCTGCCGGGTCAGTCCCCGGTCTTCGTGGACAAGGGGGGGCGCAGTGGAGTCCCGGGCGCACGCAGACACCGTGATCCGCATCGAGCATGGCGCCAGCCTGGTCGGCCGGCAGGTCGCCGATATTGATCGATAACGTGGCGACCCGGGCTTGGTCTTTGCCCGGCCCGTAGACGACGACGCCGTCGATCGATTGGAAAGCCTCGATCAGATGGTTGATGTGGGCGCGTTCACATTCCAGGACGTGTGCCAAGGCGGCCTGGCAGGCGACATGGTGAGAAGCAGTTTCTCCATCTGACGCCAGCTGTCCGCGCCCGAGGTCGGCAAACCACTTCTGGGCCGCGTTGAGACCGGCGATCCCCGGCAGCGGTGGCGTTCCGGCTTCCAATCGGAACGGAAACACGTCGGGCTGCAGCGGTGAGATCGAATCGACGCCGGTGCCGCCGACCCGGACCGGGCGGATTTCGATCCCCTCGGCGACAACCATGCCGCCAATACCCATGGGACCGAACAGTCCCTTGTGGCCGGTGAAGACGAGGACATCGATGCCGCAGGCCTCCATGTCGATGGGCAGGACGCCAGCTGTCTGGCAGGTATCGACGATGAAGACGGCGTCCGTCTCGGCGACGACGCGCCCGATGGCGGCGATGTCTTGAACGCAACCCAAGACGTTCGATGCGTGATTGACGACGACGGCACGGGTCTCCGGGCGGATGGCGCGGCGGATATCGTCCGGGTCGACGTAACCGGCCCCGTCCCCCTGGATGCGGGCCACGGAAACACCGTGGTCGCGCTCGAGGTGATTGGCCGGGCGGAGGACCGAGTTATGCTCGAGGCGCGTGATCACCATGTGATCGCCGGCGCCGACGAGGCCGCCAATGGCCGTATTCAGTGAGTCCGTCGCATTCAGGGAAAAGACCACGCGATTGGGATCTCCCGTAAAGCCGAAGAACTGGGCCAGAAGCCGGCGCGTTTCGGTGACCATACCTTCGGCGGCCACCGACATCTCACGTCCGGCCCGTCCCGGATTGACCCCGTATTGGCGGAATAAGCGGTCCATAAACTGATAAATCGGTTCCGGCTTCGGCCAGGTGGTCGCCGCGTTGTCGAAGTAAAAATGCTCTTTCATGGTTCCCTCCGACCCACTTCAAAAAACCCGGCGTCAGCAGATCATGCGTCACCGCTTTCTTCAGGAGACTTGATCATTTTACCGGCGAACTACCGAAAAATTGTTTTTTTGTTTCAATAAACTGGGATTGATATGATAAAATTTTATCTTAATTTTGATAATTAGGAGTTTTTTATTGCATTCCACCGACCGCAAAATCCTTAATGAGTTACAGAAAGATGCTGACCGGTCTGTTGCCGAAATTGCCCAGCGCGTCGGTTTGAGCACGACGCCTTGTTGGCGGCGCATTCAGAACCTGGAAAAGAACGGCGTCATCCGCGGGCGCGTGGCTCTGCTGGACCGAGACAAGCTGAACGTCGGCGTCGATGTATTCGTCGCCATCCGCACCCATGAGCACAACGCTCAATGGCTGAAAACCTTCGCCACCGTCGTCGCCCGGTTTCCGGAGGTCGTCGAATTCCACCGCATGAGCGGCGAGGTCGACTACCTGCTCAGGGTCGTCGTCCCGGACATCGCCGCCTACGACGCCTTTTATCAGCGCTTGATCAGTGAGGTCGACATTTTCGACGTTAGTTCAAGCTTCGCCATGGAACGTATCAAATCGACGACCGCCCTACCCCTCGACTACGCTTGAGCCGACGCCTACGCCCTGCCCTCAATCGAAGCGCGCACTGAGCCAGGCGGCCAAGGGGTCATAGAGGAGTTCGTGGGCGCGGCCGCCTGTGACCATGCCGATATGCCCGGCAGGCAAGTGCCAGGCCTCGGCGCCGTCGATCAGTTCGGCCAACGGTGTCGCGGAAGCCGGCGGCACGATGTGATCGCGTTCGGGAATGACCAGGAGACTGGGGACGGTAATATCCGCCGGGTCGACGACCTCGCCGTCGATACGCCAGTCACCGCTCGCCGGTGTGTTTTCCAGATACCAGCCGAACAGGCACTCGCGGGCAACGGCGGCAGTCAATGGCACACCGTCGTTGAGCCAGTCCTCGAGAGCGACGAACAGCTTTGCCTCGGCACTGTTAGCGCTGAGGTTGGCGAACCGGCGGAACTTCTCGCCGGTCAGGGTCGGTTCCAGGGAGGCGAACATGGCTTGGAGGATGTCGACCGGGAAATAGCCGAGGTTCGAAATCATCGTTTCGAGTGCCGGCGCCATGGCGCGAAGATAGGGCAGCGTCGGCGTGTCGGCATGAAAATCCCAGGGTGTGGCAAGCAATGCCAAGCCCGACGCCGCGTCAGGCTCGCGGGCGGCGGCGGCAAGTGCCAGAAGCCCCCCCATGCAATAGCCAATAGCAACGGGCGGGCGGCCCGCCGTCTCGGCGGCGATGGCGATGGCCTCGGCCAGATAACCGGCCACGTATTCGGTCAGGGAAAAGCCGGCTTCGGCGTCCCCGGGCGCGCCCCAGTCGATGAGAAAGGGTCGGAGGCCAGCACCGGCGAGATGGCGGACCAGGCTGCGCCGCTCAGTCAGGTCGAGAATGCAGCAACGGTTGACCAGGGAAGGGACGATGATGACGGGGCGACTGCTACTGCCGCCAGCGGTACCGTAATCGAGCATTCGCGCCGCCCCGCGCTGCCAGACCACCGGGATATCGGCCTGGCGCTCGGCCCGAGGAAAGGCGCGGTAGGCAAGAACGCCGTCGGCAAAGACCGCCAACCGGTCGACGGCCTGGCGGTAAACGGCCTCTGCCAATCCTTCCGGGTCGGTACATGTCTGCACCGCCTCGATCGTTGCTTCATGCTTTTTTCTTGGTCCGGGTCGGCTTGGCGTCCTGCCCCTCAAGTCGAGAGACCCGCTCCTCAAGAACGGCAATGCGCTCAAGGAGCCCATCAACATCAGCGCCTGGGTCGCCATGTGCAAGGGAAGCGGCCGAGGCCCCATCGACCAGCCCGTTCCCGGCCGAACCGCGGGTACCGTCTTCTGGGCTTCCATTTCCCGTTTCACTCCCTTTTTCGGTCCCGGTTGGCGACCGGGTCTGCGGATCCGCAGCTTGTTCCGCCGCCGCCTTCATGGCACCAGCCATGGTATCGGCAAACGACGCCGCCCCGGTGTTCATCATGGCGATTGTGTTCGCCAAAACCTCCGCCGTTTCGCCGTCCTTGGCAAGGGCACTCATGTGCTGTTGCCAAAGGTCCAGATACTTGCGCGCCAGTTCGTCGAGATCGGGGTTTTCGGACATCAATTTCTCGGTATTGGCAGGAGGCTGCCGCCGCCCGCCGATCGTCTCCTTTGGCGGCTATTATAAGCACCCATTGCGCAATGCGAAACCGGGCATTGCAGCGCAGCATAAACCGCGTTACCCTTTGGTGAAACGTTAACGGGTACTTTCGACATGAGCGAAGACAAGGGCGATCCGACCAAACCGGTGACCATCAAGAAGTATGCGAACCGGCGTCTCTATAATACGTCGACCAGCAGCTACGTGACGCTCGACCATCTATCACAGATGGTCAAGGAGGGTACCGATTTTGTCGTCAACGACGCCAAGTCCGGCGACGACATTACCCGCCAGGTCCTGACCCACATCATTGTCGAGGAGGAAAGCAAGGGCCAGAACCTACTGCCGATCCAGTTCCTCCGCCACTTGATCAGCTTCTACGGAGACAGCCTGCAGTCGATGGTTCCCAATTATCTCGATTATTCCATGCAAGCCTTCGCCCGCAATCAGGAGCAGATGCGTTCCTATATGCGAGATACGCTCGGCGGCCTCAACCCCTTCGGCCAGTTCGAGGAAGTCGGCAAGCAGAACATGGCCATGTTCGAAAATGCCATGAAGCTGTTCACACCGTTTCAGCCCGGAACCGGAAACGGAAAAGCGCCGACCGAGACAGAGACACCGGAAGGCGCAGCCAATGCCGATGAATCGCTTGATGCGCTGCGCAACAAGCTCGACGACATGCAAAAGCAGCTAGATGCTCTGACCCGCGACGGCAAGGGTTAACGCACGCCCCCGTTCCCCTATCGACAGGATGTTCGTCCATGCGGACGGCAGTCATGCTGCGTGGGCAATGATTTGAGTGTTTCATTGAAATCTTTAGTTGCAACAGTTGTTGCAAATTTTCTTTTGGGGTGAAGGCGAAATTATGATTTTCACGTACATCAAATATGGTATAGTCGATTTCGGTGCTGATCTTGATCGCACCGGTTGATAGATTGGTTCGACGCCGCAACCGGGCCCGTCTCGCAAATCATTAAAAACAAAACAATTTGCGAACCATCGTGCGGCAGTTGGGAGAAAGTAGGTTCAATATTGAACCTAATTGGAATGGAGGTAAAACAAAGTGCTGCAAGAACACACCTATGTGCCGGACGAGGGTCTGCAATCGAAAGCGACGAACAGGGCCACCGACACGGATCGATACGTCGGGGCACGGATCCGTGCACGCCGGACTATGCTGGGTCTATCACAGCAACAAATGGCTGAATTGGTTGGCGTAACCTACCAACAGGCCCACAAATATGAGCGTGGAATCAACCGTATTTCAGCTGGCCGTCTTTATGAAATTGCCCAAGTGCTGCGCGTTCCCGTCGGTTATTTCTTCGAGGGCCTTGGCGAACGTGACGAAGGGACTCTGGCCTCGCGCCAGCGGATGTGCCTGGAGGTCGCCAGGAACTTCGCCCAGATCGACAACAAACGCCATCAGGAGGCTCTTAGCCAATTGGCGCGGGCTTTGGCCGTAGCGGACGCTGACTGACCGGTCCGGATCGTAAGGTTCTTCAAGTTTGGTTTAGGGCAGTTCACGAACGACGCGAAAGCCCAACCAATAGCTTTTGACCCCCGGAGGATTTTTCGCCCGATAAGTCCCCTGGGAAACCTTACTGAAATAGTAGAACGAACCGCCGCGGATCACCCGGAAACGGCAGTTTCCGGTTTTCCGCGCCGTACCGTCCGCGGGCGCCCCCCGGTGATCGGCGTTCCAGCAGTCCTCCACCCATTCGAAGGCGTTCCCCGCCGTATCGTAAACCCCGAACGGATTGGGTCCGAAGCTGCCGACGGGTTTCGTCTCATGTGAACAGCACGAATGATCCTTGGCCGAACAGCATTGCCGCGATTCGCAGTCGCGGCAGTTGGCCATCTTGTTTCCGGTTTCTTCGCCCCACCAGAATTTCGACCGGGTGCCGGCCCGATGAACGTACTCCCATTCCGCCTCTGTCGGTAAGCGGTAGGTTTGACCGGTCTTGCGGCTCAACCACTTCAGATAATTCTTAGCTTGATCCCAGGTGATGTTGATGACGGGACGGCTCTTTCGGCCCCAGTTGTGATCGTGCGGCTGATGGCGACACCCTTTTTCGGCGACACATACCAGCCATTGATCGAAGGTGACCTCGAATCTCCCGATGGCGAAGGGGCGTTTGAAGTTGACCCGGTGGGCCGGTTTTTCGGTCTTGCGCGTCTTGTTGCTGCCCATGACGAAAATCCCGGCCGGGACAACGATGAGTTCCGGGCATTCGGGACAATCGCGGAACACGGTTCCCGGTTTTGGCGTCATCGTCTTGGCCGCCAAAAGCCCCCCGTCGCCGGCGCCGGCGCCGTCAACACCCAGAGCGGCGAAGAGCGCAGCGACGGCGGCGAAGCGTGATACCTTTCTGAGAAGTGTCCGGATCATCGTTCCTCCGATTGCGTTGGGCGAGTTAATGACGCGGCGGGGGCGCCGTCAAGGGATTGGAAACGCGAAACGGCCCACCGCGCAGCCGCGGCAACGACGCCGGCCTTGTCGGAGAGCAAGGCCCGGGCCTTGGCGGCCAGCGCCGGTTCGGTACTGTTGGCGATGGCGATCAGGACGTTTCGTACAAACCGGTCGCGGCCGGTGCGTTTGATCGCGGTGCCCCTGAACAAACTCCGGAACTGTTCGTCATCCAGTTCCGCCAAGTCCGACAGCTTCGGCGCCGTTAACTCGGTCCGGGGGCGGAATTCGGACAGCTTCGCAAGCGTCGCAAATCGGTTCCACGGGCAGACGGCCAAACAGTCGTCGCACCCGTATATGTGATTGCCCATCGCGGTCATCAAATCGGCTGCGATATCGCCTTTGTGTTCGATGGTCAGATAGGAAATACAGCGGCGTGCGTCGAGGCGGTAGGGTTCGGTAATGGCGCCCGTCGGGCAAACGTCGATGCATCGGGTGCAAGTTCCACAATGATCGGTTTCGGGAGGATCCGGCTCCAAATCAAGGGTGGTGAAGACCTCGGCCAGGAATAACCAGGATCCGAATCGCCGCGACACCAGATTGGTGTGCTTGCCTTGCCATCCGATGCCGGCTGCCTGGGCTAGGGGCTTCTCCATGACCGGCGCCGTATCGACGAACACACGAATATCGGACCCGAATTCATCGGCGATCCAGCGGCCGAGGCGTTTCAAGCGCTTTTTGATGACGTCGTGGTAATCCCGCGCGCCTTGGGCGTAAACGCTGATGGCGCCCCGTTCCTTTTCCGACAGGATCGCCGTAGGATCGATCGGCGATCCGTAGTTGACGCCGAGCACGATCACCGAACGCAATCCATCCATGAGGGCCATCGGATCGGCCCGCCGGCCATCGGGGGCCTCCATCCAGGCCATGTCGCCGTGGCGGCCTTCGGCCAGAAACCGGTTCAGGTGATCGCGTTCTTCCGGCGCGATGCGGGGTGCCGCGAAGCCGACCGAATCGAAACCGAGTTCTCGCGCCTTGTCTCGGATAAGCTCCTTCACCATTCGCTCGCCAACCGGTTTAAACTATGCTATTCACCGCCGCCTTCGAAGCGCGACCAAAGGTGCCACAACATGGGTTTTCGATACACCGTTCTCTATATCCTGCTGATCGTCGCGGTGAACTACGGCTTTTCCGTGGTGCCCTTGGTCGATCTGCCGGGTGGCGAGAAGTGGCCGCCGATGTCCCTGATCGTCGGCTTGATCTTCGTGGCCCGGGATTTCGCCCAGCGTGAGATCGGTCACCGCGTGATCATCGCCATGCTGGTTGCCGGCGTCATCAGCTATGTGATGGCCGATCCTTTCGTGGCTGCGGCCAGTGTCGCCGCCTTCCTGATCAGCGAGTTCGCCGATTGGGCCGTCTATTCGTTTACCGGACGTCCGTTCAGCCAGCGCATCCTATTGTCGAGCGCCATCGGCACGCCGGTCGACAGCATCGTTTTTCTCGGCATCATCGGGCACTTGTCGGTTGCTGGCGTCATCGTCATGACCTTGAGCAAAATGGTCGGTGCCCTCATCGTCTGGGCGATGGTGCGGCGACGGGAAAACCTCGCTTCCTGAAGCGGCATCGCCTGTGGTGGGAAATCCCGGCAATAAAGCCGTCGTTCTTCTTAGCGGCGGGCTTGACTCGACGACGGTTCTGGCACTCGCCTTGCGCGACGGTTTCGACGTTGCCGCCCTCACCTTCGACTACGGCCAGCGCCACGCCCTCGAACTGCGCGCGGCGCGTGATCTCGCCGAACGGTCCGGTTTACGCCGCCACGCCGTCGTCAGCATCGACCTTCGCGCCTACGGCGGTTCGGCCCTGACCGACGACATACGGGTTCCGAAAGGCCGCAGCGACAGCGAGATCGGTGGGGGCGTTCCGGTCACCTACGTTCCGGCCCGCAACACCATATTCCTGGCCCATGCCCTGGCCCTGGCCGAGGTCGAGGGTGCGCAGGATATCTTCATCGGCGTCAACACTCTCGACTACTCGGGTTACCCCGATTGCCGACCGCAGTTCATCGAAGCCTTCCAGACCATGGCCAATCTGGCGACCAAAGCGGCGACCGAGAACATCGGCGCAATCGAAATCAGGACGCCTTTGATGAAAATGACGAAAGCCGAGATCATTGACCTCGGCATCAGCCTCGGCGTCGACTACGCCCACACGTTGAGCTGCTACGACCCGGTTGCGGAAGAGGGCGAACACGGACGCGCCGCCGGACTGCCCCGCCATTGCGGTTCCTGTGACGCCTGCCTGCTTCGCAAAAAAGGATTTACCGAAGCCGGCATTCCGGACCCGACACCTTACGCGGAATAATCCTGGTTTCTAGAACCGCCGCAGCAAACGATCGATGTATTCGAGTTCCGGCTGAGGCCGGGTACGTTCGCCGGACCGTCGTCGCAGCTCGTCGAAGATCTCGCGGGCCCGTTGGATCTCGGACTCGGTCGGGACCTTTACGCCGTCGTCGGAGGCGTTGCCGAAATTGCCGTTGCGCGGCCGCCCGAACGGATCGCGGTTCTGCCCCCGGTTCTGGCCTTGCTGGTTGGGAGCCATTCCGACCCCGCCCTGCATCTGGCGCGCCATCTGTTCAGCCATTTGATCGACGGCCTGACGCATCTGTTGCAGCGCATCGCTCTGGCCGGCCATGCCCTCGCGGCCCTTGCCTTGTCCGAGCGCACGTTCGGCGCCCTTCATGGAACGCTCCGCCTGGCCGAGAGCGCCGGGTATGTTGCCGAGCATTTCATCCATCTGCAGCATCTGCCGTCCGAGATCACGCCGCAGTTGCCTCTGAAGATCACCAAGTCCCTGGAAGGGCATGCGCCCCTGCCCCGGTTGTTGCGGCATACCCTGCTGGCCCTGTTGGCCTTCCCGGCCCTGGCCACGCTGCATTTGCCTGAAGGTCTGGTCCATCAGCTTCTGCTGGCGGTCGATCAGGTCACGCATGCCGTCCATCATCTGGCGCGCCTTATTCATACGCTGGTTGGGTCGAGCCGTGAAGGCACCGTTGCGTAGGCTTTCCAGCATACGGTTGAGCTCGGCAAGCATCCGCTTGGCGGCCTCCATCGATCCCGTCCGAGCCAGCTCGCGGGCTTGTTGAAGCATCTTCTGGAGGTCGGAACTGTTCATCGTTCGGGCGTTGGGGTCGAACGGTATTTCGCTGAGCCCCTGGCGTTCCAGGTGTTCGGCGAGCGCTGCCATATACTTGTCGAGGGCCGCCTGAAGCTGATTCATCAGGCGCTCGACTTCCTTTTGGTCGGCCTGGTCACGAAGAGCGCGCATGAGCTCTTCCTGGATTCTTCGGAGATCGTGATCGGCCACGGCAAACTCGCCGTCCTCAATTCTGAGCGCCGTTTCCCACAACAGATCCTGGACCGACGGGACCGCCTGATCCTGGCTATCATAGATCAGCCGCGAGCGGGCGACGCGAATGGCCAGGAATACCACCGTGTCGTGGAAGAAATGGGCCGGCTGCTCGCTGATTCCCTCGAGCGTCGAGACGACGTCGGCGACAACCGGCGGTTCCGGATCGTTGAGCTTCTTGCGGGCCTCGGCCAGGGCCCGGGCCACCAGATGGTTGAAGGTGCGCTCCGGCAGCAGGACTTCGATCGGCTCGCTTTGTCCTTCCTGTCCGAGCGCGTCCTTGGCGAAAAGCCGCATCGTAACCTGGGTTCCGGCCCAAGGGTGGTCGGACAGGTCTTTCACGGCCCGGTCCTTGACGACGGCCTCGCCGCGTTCCGAAACGGGCAGGTCGAGGCGGATCACTGGAGCGTCCTCGTCGTCGCTGTCCTTGAGGCGGCGGACCGTCGTCCAAATGTCGCGAACAGCGAAGTCGTCGCGCGCTTCGTATTCTATCTGCAGGCCGGCCCGCCCCGCCGACTTCGGTTTCTGGACAAACTCGACCTCCGGGACTAGGTCGGCGAGAACGCGTATCGGCCACTGGGCGAGCACACGCTCGCCGGCGCGTACAGTCAAGGTGGCAGAACCCACGTCATCGGCGCCAATCGGCGTATCGACCCGAAACTCCCCGTCGGCGACCTCACCGACTGCGGTCAACGGTATTTCCCGCGCGCCGATCGCGAGCACCGGCGCCAGCGAGCCGCCGCTATATTGAACGAGCACGCGGCTGCCGACCGGAAGACGCATGGTTTCAGGAACGACGGCGTCCGAGCTGGCCGAGGCGGTTTGCGTGCCGGCGCCCGCCGGCAACTCTAGGAAAACCGGCGCCAGGCCCGTGTAGTCGGGCGGTGTGATCCAAACGTTGAGCTGAGATGAAATCGAGGAACCGGCATCGGTTTGGGGCAACAGCGCCCGCGAAAACCGAGCCGCCGCATCGCTGCCGCCGACGACCGCGCCGATCACCGCGATCAGCAATACGGCGATTCGCAACGCCACGGGGTCGAGTTTCGCCAGCCCCGGCGACGGGGCACGAACTTTCACGCGCGCCGCGGCCCGGCGCGCCCGGTCCAGATGGGCCTCCCACAAGCGTATTCCTGCCGCGTCATCCAATTCGGAAACCGGCCGATCCTGCAGCGCGGTCAACGGCCGATGATCGAAACCGCTGTCCCGTTCCAAGCGGCGCCGGACTTCGTCGGCCGAAACACCAAAATCGACGGTGAAGATCCCTTTTAGTCGGTAGCCGAAGGCGACTGCGAAGCCGACCAACGCCACCCAGTGAACCCAATAGGGTAGCTGCGGCAACAGATCGAAGAGTGCCACCGACAGGAAGACCAGAGCGACGGAGAACAGGCCCCAAAGGCGTGGCCAAAGGCGTTCCCAGCGGAGCGCAAGGCCCGCATAGAAAGCCTTTCGGCCGAGACGTTTGACATAAGTCGCGGGCGACGCGACGTCTACTCGCCGCGCTCCGCCGTTTTCCCTTCCGGTGTTACGAGCCAACCTGGAATGTCCTCCATGTCGATCATCGCCTCGACCGTCATCCGCTTACGGACAACGGAGTAGCTGTCGCCGCGTACCAGCACCTCGGGCGCCAATGGACGGCTATTATACGCCGAAGACATGACCGCGCCATAGGCCCCCGCCGTCCGCACAGCCAGAAGATCGCCGGATTCGAGTTCCGGCAGGTTCCGCTCCTTGGCGATGAAGTCTCCGGATTCACATATGGGACCGACGACATCCATTTTCATCCACGTTGCGCCGGATGGTGGTGCGACAACCGGTATGACGGCGTGAAACGCGTCATAGAGGCTCGGCCGAATGAGGTCGTTCATGGCGCCGTCGACAATGCAGAATCGGCGGCTGACACCTTCCTTTACGAATATAACGCGTGTCACCAGGACACCGGCATTGCCGGCGATGACACGCCCCGGCTCAAATGTCAGACTGCACCCAAGATTTCCGAGAACCGACTTGACCAGCGCGCCGTATTCAGCTGGCGACGGCGCCTTCTCCTCGCCATAGGGAATGCCAAGCCCGCCGCCCAGATCGACATGGCGGATGTCAATGCCGTCGGCGCGCAGTTCGTGAACGAATTCGGCGACCCGCTCGTATGCGGCGCGATAGGGTTCCAAGTCGGTTAGTTGCGACCCGATGTGAACGGCGACACCCCGCAGGCGAACACCTGGCAGCTCATGAACCCGAGAGAATACGTTGCGGGCCAACGCCAGTTCGATGCCGAACTTGTTCTCCGACTTGCCCGTCGTGATCTTCTCGTGGGTCCGTGCATCCACATCCGGATTGATGCGAATGGCGATGTCGGCTTCGACGCCCATCGACGTTGCCACGTCAGACAACAGATTCAGTTCCGGTTCCGACTCGACATTGATCTGCATGATTCCGGCGGAAAGGGCCTCAGCCAGTTCATCACGGGTTTTTCCGACGCCGGAAAAAACGATCTTGTCGGCGGGCACTCCCGCCGCCAGCGCCCGGCGCAACTCGCCGCCCGAAACCACATCGGCGCCGGCGCCGAGGTTGGCGAGTGTCGCGATAACCGCGATATTGGAGTTCGCCTTGATGGCGTAGCAAATGGTGGCGTCAAGCCCATCAAGGGAATCCGAAAACACTCGGTAATGCCGTTCCAGCGTCGCCGTCGAATAGCAGAAGAAGGGCGTACCCGCCTCTTCCGCCATTTGTAGAAGGGAAACTCCCTCGGCGCACAATTCGCCGTCACGGTACTGGAAATGGTCCATAGGGGATTCCGAGTCTACTGGGCCGGCGGGCGGTTCGGATATTGATAGAAACTGTCGGGATCCGAGACCACGGGGCTTTGTTGTTTGGCCTTCGGTTCCTTCACTTCGAGCGGCGGGAGCGCTTTCGGGTATTGTTGCGGGTAGGCCGAACCGGTGGGCGCCTGCGGCGAGGACTTCACGCCGCAAGCGGCAAGCGACAAAGCGACGGCGGTAACCGCGACCAGACCAATCGAACTGCGCAACCCGCTTTTCATGGGTCTTCCCGTTTTTCGAGCATCTGCGCCGTCAGCATAACCTGCGCCAGTCATGGCAGAAACCTCTTCCTCGCCTCGGCCGCAGCCGCCTCGACGTTGACCGGTGCCGTGCCGCCGAAACTGGCGCGACTGGCGACCGAATTGTCGACACCGAGAACGTTGAACACTTCCGCCGTGACGCGGGGTTCAATGGTCTGCATTTCCTCGAGAGCCAAATCCTCGAGTCCGACACCCTGCTCCTCGGCCCGTTTGACGATGGCGCCGGTCACGTGATGGGCGTCGCGGAACGGCAGCGCGAGTTCGCGGACCAGCCAATCGGCGAGGTCGGTCGCCGTCGAGAACCCCTTTCCTGCGTCCGCAGCCATGCGCCCGGTGTCGAATTCAGTGTCGCCCAACATGCCGGTCATGGCGGCAAGCGAGAGCATCACCGTGTCATGGGTCTCGAACACCGGCTCCTTGTCTTCCTGCATGTCCTTGCCGTAGGTCATGGGCAGCCCCTTCATCACGGTCAACAGGCCCGTGAGTGCCCCGATGACGCGGCCCGGCTTGGCGCGGATCAGCTCGGCCGCGTCCGGGTTGCGTTTCTGCGGCATGATCGAACTACCCGTCGAGAACTTGTCGCCCAATTTGGCGTAACCGAACTGCTGCGAACACCAAATCACATACTCTTCGGCGAGGCGCGAAAGATGCACCGACAGGATCGCCGCCGCCGACAGGTATTCGAGGGCGAAGTCACGGTCCGAAACAGCATCCAGAGAATTGGCGGCCGGCCGCTCGAAGCCGAGGTCCCGGGCCGTTTTCTCACGGTCGATGGGAAAGGAGGTGCCGGCGAGCGCCGCCGCACCCAACGGGCATTCGTTAAGGCGGTCGCGGCAATCGGCGATGCGACCGCGGTCACGGCCGAGCATTTCCACGTAGGCCAGCAGATGATGGCCAAGCGTTACGGGTTGCGCCGTCTGCAGATGGGTGAGGCCGGGCATGACGTCGCCGGCGTGGCGTTCGGCTTTTTCGATGAGGGCGGCTTGCAGATCACGGACGGCGGCATCGGTCGCGTCGAGGGCGTCGCGCACCCATAGCCTGAAATCGGTGGCAACCTGGTCGTTGCGAGACCGCGCCGTGTGCAATCGACCGGCGGCGTCACCGATGAGCTCGCGCAATCGTGATTCCACGTTCATGTGAATATCCTCGAGTTCCCTCTTGAACGGGAAACGCCCCTCTTCTATTTCCTTGGCGACGGTATCAAGTCCTTCGGCGATTGCGTCACCGTCTTCCGAGGGTATGATGCCCTGGGCGGCCAGCATCCGGGCATGGGCCTTCGAAGCGGCGATGTCCTGGGCGTAAAGGCGCTTGTCGAAATCGATGGAGGCGCTGATCTCTTCCATGATTTCGTCGGGCCCGCCGGAGAACCGTCCACCCCAGATGGCGCTAGACTCGGAATCCGATTTTGTCCGCTCAACCATGACGTTCCCGGCCGAAGCCTTCCCCAGAAAAACTGATCGATCGTGAAAAGAGCATGGGCCCCGCAGCATCAACACCGAATCCGTCCCGGTCCGCAAGGAAAAAACACGCGCCATTATTGGCTGCCGCCGTTCTCACCGCCGTTCTCTTGACCCCCGGCGTTTCTCAGGCGGCGCCGGATCGTTGCGAAATACCGGAGGGGACGTTTACCAACTTCAAACCGACGGACCCGCCGACGGACCCGCCAGTGGTCCCGTTTTTTACCGCTGACGGCAAGGAGAAGACCCTCGCCGACTACAAGGGCACGGGAATCGTGCTCAATTTCTGGGCGACCTGGTGCGCCCCCTGTGTTCGCGAGATGCCGGACCTCGACCGGCTTCACGCCCTAGTCAAAGGTAATGGCGTCGAAGTCCTGGCCTTGAACGAGGACCGCAAGGGCATGGAAGTGGCGCCCAAGTTCTTCAAGAAGAACAACCTTCACGACCTCGAAATCCTCATCGACAAGAAAACCAAGGTATTGAAATCGTTGAAGGTCCGCGGCCTGCCCACCACCGTGCTGTTCGATCGCGACGGCAAGGAACGCGGACGTGTCACCGGTATCGCGCTGTGGGATTCACCGGAGGTCGTCGGCTTTATCCGGCGTTGCCTGGGCAACGCATCTTGAGCCGAACGCATGCTGATGTAATATCCGGCCGATGACGCACGGCCGGCTTCGCCTCCGGTCATTGCCTCGTCAGACCCGTTGAAATTCACTCCGGAGGGGCGACAAACATGACCGTCGACTTCACAACTGCCGATGCCGCTACTCTCACGGCCGCGGAAACAGATGCCCAGCAGGCCTTCGACCGCCACCGCGGGCGCAATCTGCAGCTTGATATGACGCGCGGCAAGCCGTCGCCCGAACAGTTGGACCTGAGCGACGGCATCCTAACGGTCGTCGGCGCCGATCAGACGAGCGGCGAGGACGGGACCGATTATCGCAATTACGGCGGCCTTTCGGGCATCCCGGAAGCGCGGCGCCTATTCGCCGAGTACATGGGCGTGACACCTGCACAAGTCATCATCGGCGGCAATTCCAGCCTGACCATGATGTACGATGCTATCGTCGGTGGCATGCTATTCGGCATGCCCGGTGGCAGCGCTCCGTGGGGCCAGCAGGATGCCGTCAAGTTCATCTGCCCGGTTCCCGGATACGACCGCCATTTCGCCATATGCGAACGGCTCGGTATCGAGATGATCAACGTCGACATGACCGATGACGGCCCCGACATGGATGCCGTCGAGGACTTGGCCAAGGATCCCCAGATCAAGGGAATTTGGTGTGTGCCCAAGTACTCGAACCCGACCGGTGCGACTTATTCCGAGGACACGGCAAAACGTCTTGCGGAGATGGAGGCCGCACCCGACTTCCGGGTCTTCTGGGACAACGCCTACGCCGTCCATCACATCGGGTCGGGGCCCGCTGACGTGCCCGATCTATTGGCCTTATGCGAGGATGCCGGCAATCCGGATCGGGCGTTGATGTTCGGTTCGACATCAAAGATCACCCTGGCTGGCGCCGGCGTCGCCGTCCTGGCGGCCTCCGAAACCAATATCGCCGATGCGCTGAAGAAACTCGGCTACGCCTCCATCGGACCCGACAAGATCAATCAACTTCGCCACGTCCGGTTTTTCGGCGATCTCGCCGGCCTTCTCGCTCACATGGAGAAGCAGGCGGAGTCGGTCGGACCGAAGTTCGCCGCCGTCGACGAGATTCTCGAGAACAGGCTCGGCGGCATGGGTATCGCCACATGGACGAAACCCGAAGGCGGTTATTTCGTCAGTGTCGATGTCCTCGACGGTTGCGCCGCCGAAATCGTCCGGATGGCCGGTGACGCGGGCGTCAAACTAACCCCGGCCGGAGCTACATTCCCGTACGGAAATGACCCCCGCGACTGCAACATCCGACTTGCGCCGACCATGCCGTCACTGGACGAAATCCGCGACGCCATGGAGGTCTTTACGACTTGTGTCGAATTGGTTTGCCTGCGGAAAATCTTGAAGGGATCGGCGTAACCGAGCCGATCAGCTGCGATCCGGCATCGGCTAGGCCGAGGAGTGGGTCGAACCCTCGGAGATATCAATGTCGGCGGGCGAAAGCTTGCTGCCGTCGATACCGGCATCTTTGACGCAAGGAACGTATTCCATGTCCGTCTTCAAGACGTGCTGGGTGAGCCACTCCTTGACAAACTCCAATAGCTCGTTGAGGTCGATGGCGTCGGGGTCATCTTCATACTGCTCAACGTAGCCGTGCACCTTCTGCATCAAGGAGCGGCGCTTCTCCATGTGGTCCTTCAAGCCGGGGTAGTCGGCCTGGCGCATCAGCAACTCTTCCGTCGCGAAGTGTTTCCTGACGTATTCGTGCAGCGCCGCGAGCAGGGAAACAAGCCGGGTGCGGGCGCTTCCCGATTGCACGCTGTCGTGCAGGACATTGACGATCAGGAACAGGTTCTTATGGTCCCGATCAATCACGGAAATGTCGGTAGCGTACTTTTCCGACCACTCGAGAAAGGGCATTGGGGGGCGTCTCCCGTATTATTGTCGCAATCCGCGGGCCCGTCTTTCTCTTCGAACTCCGCCCCGGTTATCCAGAGGGTTGAATGTACCGTGCACGGGGCCCCATGACTATGGCCAATTATCGTGAGACCAAAGCCATCAGCATATATGACTAGTCCGCGTGATGCGGCCGCCGTTTAGAATTTGTTAGGAAATTCATGGTCTCCTTGTAAATCGACAGAATGTCCCAAAGGAGAAAAAATGACCGCCATCGTTCTCGCGGGTTTGACGATCGCCGCTGGCGTTTCGCTTTTCGGCTTGATGAAACTGTCGGCCTGACCACCACCCGCAAGCAGTTCCAGGACCCGACCCGGGTCCGATCCAGGGAAACTACGAAACCGCCCCGGCAAAGGCGCGGAATATGCCGCTGCCGGGGCTTTCGTTTAGAAGAAGAAACCCCTGGGGTCGATGCCCTCAAAAGTGATACCCTCGAAGACAATACCGAGATCGCGGGCGATCCGGTAGCTCTCCTCTAGTTCGCTGCGCATGGGCCGCCTCGAAAGAGCCCGGTACTTTTCGCGATAACCGGGGTTTCGCGGGTCGGTGAAGGTGTCCGGATGGTATTGCGCCATGACGTTGACCGGTGCACCCGTGAGATTTTCGGCGATCCATTCGAGGACCGGCCGCGTGCAGCATTCGACGTGATTGGGCATGACCAGATGGCGGATCGTGAAAGGCTCGTCCCAAGCGTGAACAGTCGAAAGGTTCCGGGTCACCACCTCCCAGTACCACGGTGTGCGGGCCAGCTCCTTGGCGCAGGGCCCGGGCCCGAACTTGAAATCGGGCAGCCAGATATCGATGACGGGTTGCAGCATTTTCATGGCGCCTTCCGACATGATGAAGTTGGAGTTCCACAGCATCGGCACGTTGAAGAAACCGCGATGGGTGCTCAGCGTGGAATCGAGAGGCCCCCGGTGAACAGCGTCGGCTTTCACCAGAGCCGCTTCGGCAAATTCGAATTTGTCCGGTTCGTCCAAATCGTGACCGAGGATGCGGATGGCCTCGAGGATGGTGTGAAGGTGGATGGTAGGATCTCCGCCGACCCAGTTGATGTTGTGACATCCCTCGCGCCTGAGCATCCAGGCCATGGTCGCCAATCTGCGGGCATCGACCGTTCTGCCGTTGTCCTTGTCGGTCGAAATGTCACCGTTCTGGCAAAAGGCGCATCGCATATTGCATGAAGTGAAAAAAATGGTTCCCGAGCCGAGGCGGCCGCGGAAGATGAGCTCCTCGCCCTGGTGATGAAAAAAGGTCGAGACCCGGCTGCCGTTGCCCAGCTTGCAGGTCCCGAACTTGGTCTCGGCGGCGCGGTCGACTCCACAATCCCAGGCGCAGAAATCGCACGCCTCGAGACTGCGCCGCGCCAATTCCGAAATGAGCGACAGGAGCGACGGATGGCACGGAGCCAACGGTACATTCTCGCCATCGAATGCCTGCCGGCAAAGCTCAGCGTGTGTTCGCGTCAGAGCTTCAAGCTGGTTCCACAGGTCCGGCGTCGACGCCGACCCCGGCTCGGTGGCGACCGGGATCGCTGCGGCCAAACGAAACTTGGCCGGCAATCGATTATCGGCGACGCCGAGATACCAGTCGAAACGCCGGCGCCAGATTGGATCGTCGCCGATGCCGATGGCATCCGCCGGAATCATGATCGATCAGTGTACCCCGTGGCCGGAAATAGCGCCATCGGCAGCCGTTTCTTTTAGTCGGGGTCGTCTTGCCGGGCCCGCAGCATGTCGCGCAGCTCCTGGAGCTCGCGTTCAACGGATCCAATCTTTGTTTCCAGGGTCTCGGTCTCGGCCAGCACTTCAGCCGTCACTTGGCGGTGCTGGCTCTGCATGGAGTCGACAATCACTCCGATGAACAGGTTGATCACGGCGAAGCTGGTGATCAGGATGAACGGCACGAAGAAGGCCCAAGCATAAGGATAGACCTCCATCACCGGCCGCACGATGCCCATCGACCAGCTTTCCAGCGTCATGATTTGGAACAGCGTATACATGGAGCGCCCGATGTTGCCGAACCACACATCGAAATCCGAACCAAAGAGGTTGGTGGCAAGCACGGCACCGACATAGAAAATCAACGTGATCAAGGCGACGATGGAGAGCAGGCCGGGGATCGCTTGGAATAGCGCTTGGATGACCGTGCGCATTTGCGGCACCACGGACATCAGCCGGAAGGCCCGGAGGATTCTTAGCGCCCGCAACACGGAGAGCGATCCCGACGCCGGGAACAGGGCGATGCCGACGACCAGAAAGTCGAAGACGTTCCAGCCGTTGCGGAAGAAGGCGAGCCGTCTGTAGGCCATCTTGGTGGCGATTTCAGCAACGAAAATGGCCAGCACCGAGCGGTCGAGAACAGCAAGCACCGTGCCGAATTGATCCTTCAGGGCTTGTGACGTCTCAAGCCCGAGCGTGATCGCATTGAGCACGATCAACCCGGTAATGACGTTCTGAACCTTGCGCGATTCAACGAACAATCCGGCCCGTTCAATGACGGTCATTACGGTTTCTCCAGGCTTGCGCGCGGCCGGGCAATCCGGCAGCCCTGTGGCGTCGTGTCATAGCGAATTCGTCCGCTTATTCCAACCGGTCATGTTGGCTCCAGGCGCGAATCCTGCCACCATGCGGGCTCCCGAAATAAAGAAGGGCAGTATCGTGGCGGATCATGGATGGCGAGGCACCGGGCGGTTCCGTGTCGCGCGGTTGGGCGCGGTCTTGCTGATCCGGTTTGGCAACGTGTCGACCAAGAAGACCCGCCTCAAGGCCGACATCGGAGCGTTCTTCCGCAAAGAGTACCGGGCTATGCGGCCGAGTTTCGGCCCCTACCGGGTACATATCTGGATGGAAGGGCCGAACCCGACCCGCCGGATCGACGCCGATAATATCGCCAAAGCCTGTCTCGATGCCCTGACCGGCATCATCTGGAAAGACGACAGCCAGGTGATCAGCCTCGCCGTCGAGAAGGTGGAAGCGGAAACCGAGGCCGTCAGCTTGAAGATCGAGAAATGCACCCGCTCGGCACCGCCGGACGAACTCCATCATTTGCTCGCTGTCGCTGACGGGTTACCATGAGTCATGACCCGCACGCTAATCCTCGCCGTCTGCCTGATCGCGCTCGCCGCATGTACCCGGCCAGTGAAACACTGGGAACACCCGTCGGCCACGGAGGATCAATGGCAGCTCGACCGCGCCGAATGCCGCTCTCGGGCTCGGCGTGAATCGGAAAGAGATTACGCCGAGGCCAGCCGGATTGCGCGTCCGACCGATGACGACATCAACCGGGCCTACAATAACCAGATGCGCTTGTTCGGGGCCAAACGGAGCGAGCAAAGTCTATACGAAGATTGCCTCAAACGACGCGGCTATGTCCCCGCCAGCAGCAAGAAAGGCGGACAGCAATCCTGACCGGTGTCAGCCTTGCGAGACGGCCCCGACAGTCGCAGTCCACCGCTCTTCTTTGGACCGCCAAAGAACAAAAAGAAAAAGCGGCCCGCGTGGGGACCGATTTTTCTGTTGGAGAGACCGGGTCTGAATATCAAGCGGCGATACGGCCGTCGTCGTCCCGGTGATTGGTGTTGGCCGGTGGCCTGACGTCGCCGAAGGGATTACGGTTTTCGTATACAACCGACCAAATATCGCCGCGCGCGATGCCGATGTCCGCCAGCTGCCGGTCGTCCATGTGGCTCAGTTCCTCGAACTGATGGTGGCGCAAACGGGCCTCGTCGAAATATTGCAGGACCCAAAGCCGGATACGACCCAGCACCTTGCCGACCCCGAGAAGATCGGTGTCGATCATCGCCAATTGGCGGTCAACCTCGGCACGGGTCAATCCGATGTCGTCGAGCGTCCGCGCGTCGAGCGCCAGCAGATCCGCACGCGCCCGGCGGTTGGCATTCCAGGTCTTGAACGCCGCCGTCATGCGGACCGAAAGATCGGAAACCCAGGTCAGGCCAGCACCCTGATCCATGGCGTCGATGTCGGCGCGGGTCAATCCGATGTCGTTGAGCATGCGGTTGTTCATCTGCAGCAGGCGGTCATGGGCCAAACGGTTGGCTTTCCAGCCCTTGAACGCGCGCGCCAGCGCGCGGAAGGGTGCGCCCATCGCACGCACAATATACTTGGACTGCATCTCGCGGGCGCGGTTCATGGCGCTGTTGAACTCATCGCTGTAAGGCGTGACCCAGGGCGCTCTTACGGCACCGATCGGATAATCTACGGCTTCGTCTCGCATTGTCTTTGTTCCTTTTGTCCAGAGACCCTTTTTTAGGCGCGAAAATTCTCCGCGCTTGTTTCGGAACCATTGTGTTCCGTCACACCACATATAGACCCGGCCGCATCGTTGCGGTAGCGCGATTGATGCAGCGCAGCATTGCCGAAATTGCATGACCAGGATCAAGTTTTTGCCTCTTGCCAGGGCGACCCGGCGGCCATAGCTTGGCCGCATGGCGACCCCAAAAGACGACGAAACACTTGAGCAACTGCTCTCGCGATGCGGCTCCCCACTTGATGCCGGGAGTTTGCGGGACCTGATCGCCGGAGCCGCCGCTGCGCCCCTGACCTTCGATACCGATGAATGGATGACGTTGGTGGCGCCGCAGCCGAGCGAAAGCCTGGCTGCCGCTTTGCGGGACCTTATGGCGAATGCGCAGGCCGACGACTTCGGCCTCGATGGGGAACCGGCCGGGCCGGAGCGGATCGCTACCCTCAGGGCCGAGCTGACCAAACGGGAACTTCAAGGTTTCATCGTACCCCGTTGTGACGAACACCTGGGCGAATACGTACCGGCCCGGGCCGAACGTCTGGCCTGGTTGACCGGTTTCGACGGGTCTGCCGGGCAGGCTGTTGTCCTCGAGGGGGAAGCGGCCCTATTCGTCGACGGCCGCTACACGTTGCAGGCGGCCAACCAAACCGATCCATCCCTGTTCAACGTCCGTCACATGATCGATCAACCGGCAACGGACTGGATCGCCGAAAACCTGGGCGAAGGCGACCGTCTGGGATACGACCCATGGCTTCACACCCCCGACCAGGTCACGCGGTTGGAAAAGGCCTGCCGGAAATCCGGCGCCAAACTGGTCGCCGTTGACGACAACCCCATCGATGCCGTCTGGACGAAACAACCACCGCCGCCGCTCTCGCCTGCCGTGCCGTTCCCCGAGGATCTGGCTGGCAAGTCCTCTTCCGAGAAGCGGGCAGAGATCGCCGACGTTCTGGCAGAAGCCGGGTGTGACGCCACCGTTTCCGCCGCTCCCGACTCAATCGCCTGGCTGCTCAACGTGCGCGGTGCCGATATTCCCTATACGCCATTTTGCCTATCGTTCCTGATCATCACCGCCGAAGGTGACATCGAATGGTTCGTTGACGCCCGCAAACTCACCGAAGCCACGCGCCGCCACCTCGGTAACGGGGTCACACTCCGCGAACCCGACGCTTTGGGTCCGGCTCTCGATCAATTGGGAAACGACGGCGCCAAGGTCCTGATCAGCCCCGAAAACACGCCGGCATGGATTCCCCGACGCCTGACTGAAGCCGGAGGCCAGGTGCATCGGGCTGACGACCCCTGCCAGTTGCCGAAGGCCCGTAAGAACCCGGTGGAATTGGACGGCATGCGGGCGGCTCACTGGCGCGACGGCGCCGCCGTCTCTCGCTTTCTGTCGTGGCTGGAGGCGGCTGCCGCCGTCGGCGACGGCGTCACCGAACTCGGTGCGGCGGCCAAACTGGAGTCGCTCCGGCGCGAAGGCGAAATGATCCAAAACCTCAGTTTCGCCACCATATCGGGTGCCGGCCCCAACGGCGCCATCGTTCACTACCGGTCGACTGAAAAAACCGACCGCGCGTTGGAACCGGGAAACCTGTATTTGGTCGATTCCGGTGGCCAGTACCTGGACGGCACCACCGATATTACGCGGACGGTCGCCGTCGGCACGCCAGCGGAAGAGATGCGTCGGGCCTTCACCCGGGTGCTGAAGGGACATATCGCCCTGGCTTCGGTCCGCTTCCCCAAGGGCACAACCGGATCGCAGCTCGATGTCCTGGCCCGCCAGCATCTGTGGGCGGCAGGCCTCGACTACGACCACGGTACCGGGCACGGTGTCGGTAGCTACCTCTCGGTCCACGAAGGGCCGCACCGGATCACCAAGACCGGCAATCGCACGGCCCTCGAACCGGGCATGGTGGTTTCCAACGAACCAGGCTACTACCGGGAAGGCGCTTTCGGAATACGTATCGAAAACCTGGTTGCCGTTGTCCAAGCGCCAGCGCCAGATGGCGCTGAACGTGAGCTCCTCGAATTCGAGACCCTCACCCTGGCGCCGATCGATCGCAATCTCATCGTGACCGAGATGATGACTGCCGAAGAGATCGCCTGGCTCAATGCCTACCACGCGCGGGTCCGCGACGTCGTCGCGCCGCAGGTCGATAGCGAAACTGCGACCTGGTTGGATAACGCGACGGCGCCGGTTTAAGGCGCCTAACCGGCTTCCCCGCCCCCGGTTGTCCCCGGCGCTTCATACAAATATACCGGACTGTGGAAGCGGTCCCGCGCCTCAACTTTATCCAGGGGCTGCCATTGATGGAGCGCGAAGGTGTTGGACAGTACGAGGGCGCCGGCAGGCAGTTCGTTTCGGAATTTCTCATCGAGGCCAACCATCGAAGGTCCGGCCAGATAGCATATACAGAGAGCCGCGTCGGAAAGGTCGGCTTTCCTGAAGTCGGCCAATCGGAATGACAGGTTGCGGCAAGGCCGGGCGAGCAATCGAAGGCGCGAAAAAAGCCAAGGAAGGAGGGACATTTCGTAACCAACGACGGTCCGGTCTGGATATTGCCGGGCCAGGGCAATCGCCAATCCTCCCCAACCGCTGCCGAGTTCGTAGACCCGGCCGTCGATGGCTCCCGGCAAACGTGCCGGCAGCAGGCCAAGCATCGTCCGTCGCACGCTTGGCGAGGTTGGAACGGGCGAACTACCCGTCCTTATTGTCGTCCAGAACACCAATCCGATGGCAGCCAGCGCGATGACAAGTACGGTGGTTTGAAAAATCACCGAATCCCCATTTCAACCTGTTGTCATGGTCCCGTATTTAAGTAAAATTCTCGACCGATGTGGAGACACGATTGGTGTCTCAATGGTGGTAAGAGGCGTGAATAATGGCTCTTTTCGGGAAGAAAAAAAATAAGGGGCTGCTGCCCGAACCGATCGATCCGCGCTGGGTACACGGCGAAGGCGGCCGGTTCCCGCGGTTTCTTGGCCTCGACCCGGAAGCGGCCGGACTCAAGAATTCCCAAGGCGTATTCGCCATCTGGCACACAGGTCTGAGACCGGCCTGGGTCTATATCGGCTGGAGCACGGACCTGGCCGCGGACTTTTTCCGGCTCGGTGACGACCCCCGCATCCTCGAACACCGCAACAAGGGCAACCTCTATTGCTCCTGGTCGCCGATCCGCAAGGAGCTCCACAAAGGCGTCGTCACCTATTTGACGACCGTTCTCCGGCCCATCGTCGAAAACCCGGAAGTGCCCGACGCCAAGTACGTCGATCTCGTTCCGGTACTGCCGCCCGGCATGACCAAGGAACAACTCGAAGCCCTGGCGCCTCCTGAATCGGAACGCAAGCCCGTATCTATCATATGACCCGGCGACCGGTCCGGATCGTCAGGAGCCTTGCAGAGTGATGACCGGCAAGGTTTTCTGGCGCGACCCCTATCTCCGTGAACTGGATACCCGAGTCGCAACGGTCGACGGCGACAATGTGACGCTCGAGGACACCATCTTCTATGCCCTATCCGGCGGTCAGGAAAGCGACCGGGGCACCATTGGTGGACATTCGGTCCTGCTGGCCAAGAAGAGCGGTTTCGACATCGTCTATACCCTAGACGCCGGCCATGGCCTCGAACCGGGTGAGGCCGTCCGGGTCGAGATCGATTGGGATCGGCGCTACCGGTTGATGCGCCTTCACTTCGCCGCCGAGATCATCCTCGAACTGGTCTACGCGACCTTCCCGGGGATCGAAAAAGTCGGCGCCCATATCGCCGCCGACAAGGCGCGTATCGACTTTGCCCTGGATGAGAACATCTCGGCCCATTTCCCGGCCCTCGAAGAGGACGCTAACCGCATCGTCGACGCCGATCGCACCGTTACCTGCGCTTTCAGTGACGAGGCCAACGAGCGGCGTTACTGGAAAATCGACGACTTCGATCCGGTCCCTTGCGGCGGGACACACCTCAAGCGCACCAGCGAAATCGGCCACGTTTCCCTGAAACGCAAGAACATCGGCAAGGGCAAGGAGCGGATCGAAATCCGCGTCGCCTAGTCCCTGATCCTGCGGCCCCTGCTCCCTCGGGCAGCGACCTTGCCGCTCGCGGACGGTGCAGTTTAGGATCATGAAATAGCTTGGGGAGTTCGCGGAGACGGCCATGCAAAAGATCCTGGTGACGGGAGCCCTCGGGCAGATCGGATCGGAACTGGTACCGGTCCTCCGGGAACGGTACGGCGCCGACCAGGTGGTCGCTGCCGACCTGCGCATGATGCCCGGAATATCGACCGACGGCCCCTTCGAGCACATCGACTGCACGCGGATGACGCACCTGCAGGACGTCGTGCGCCGTCACGGCGTCGATACCATCTACCATTTAGCGGCGCTTTTATCGGCGGTTGCCGAGGAGAAACCGCAGGCGGCCTGGGATCTCAATATGGGCGGTCTCTACCGGGTTCTGGAAGTGGCCCGTCAGTACGGTTGCGCCGTCTTCTTTCCGAGTTCCATCGGCGCCTTCGGCCCGACGACACCGGCCGACGACACACCGCAAGACACCATCCAGCGGCCGACAACCATGTACGGCGTCGCCAAAGTGGCGGCCGAACTCCTGTGTGACTATTACGCAGCCCGCTTCGGACTCGATACCCGGGGCCTGCGTCTGCCCGGCCTGATCTCGCACGTGGCCCTGCCCGGCGGCGGTACTACCGACTACGCAGTCGACATCTTTTATCAGGCGATCCGCTATCGCCATTACACCTGTTTTTTGAAACCCGACAGCCGCCTCGACATGATGTACATGCCGGATGCGGTACGCGCCATGGTCGAGGTCATGGCGGCGGATCCCGCCCGCCTTATCCACCGCAACGCCTTCAATGTCACCGCCATGAGTTTCACGCCCGAGGAACTGGCCGCGGCCATTACCCACCATATTCCCGATTTCGTCATCGATTACGAGGTCGACCCGATGCGCCAAGCGATCGCCGATTCCTGGCCTCGCTCCATGGACGACAGGGCAGCACGCAGCGAATGGGGCTGGGCCCCAGAGTACGATCTCGCCCGGATGACCGAGGACATGCTGGACAGGCTCGGTCGCAAACTGAAAACGGCCAAGTGAACCGGACCATAGGGAGAACCGACCCATGCCCCACGCGCGTCTGGAACAACGGCTGACGGTAGACCTGCGGTCCTTAAGGAACTCCGGCCGCGCCAAGGGTAAGGAAACGATTGTTACCGGCGTCATTCCGCCTGTCGGCGGAAAGGGGCCGCGTTACCGGCTCGACGGCGAGGGCGACAAGCTGTTTCTCCGCATGAACTCCAACGGTTACCTCGGTTTGGCGATGGACCAAGAAGTCATCACTGCCGAGGAGCAAGCGGTGCGGGACATGGGTACGGGGCCCGGCGCCGTCCGTTTCATCAGCGGCACCTGGGCGCCTCACGTGGCATTGGAAGAACGCCTGGCCCGCTTTCACCGGCGCGAGGCGGCGATGATCTTCAGTTCCGCCTACGCCACCATCATGGGCGTACTGCCGTCGCTGATTACACCCGAAACAGCGGTCATCAGCGACGCGCTCAACCACAACTGCATCATCAATGCCATGCGGCTGGCACGACCGAAGGAGAAACACGTCTACGAACACCTCAATCTGGATGAACTCGCGGACTGCTTGGACAAATCCTCGGCTGCCTGTGGGCGGGCCATCGTCGTCACCGACGGCATCTTCTCCATGCGCGGCGATCATGCGCCGCTCGACCGCATCGTCGAAATCGCCCACGCTCACGACGACAAGTTCGCCGAGAACGTCATCGTCGTCGCCGATGATTCACACGGCGTCGGCGCCTTCGGCGAGACCGGCCGCGGCACCGAGGAATACACGGAAAGCTCGCCCGTCGACATTCTCGTCGCGACGCTTGGCAAGGCCTTCGGTGTCAACGGCGGTTACGTGACGGCCGGGCGGACGGTAATCGAATACCTGCGTGAAACCTCGCCCTTCTACATCTACTCCAACCCGATCACCTGCGGGGAGGCGGCGGCGGCCCTTGCCGCCGTCGATGTCGTCGACAGCGACCGGGGCCACGCCCTGATCGATCATCTCCGCGCCATGACAGCGCGTTTCGAGACCGGCCTCGCCCAACTCGACCTCGAGACCATCCCAGGGGAACATCCGGTGGTGCCGTTGATGGTCCGCGACACGGAGAAGACCGCGGCGTTGGTCCGGCACCTCCGCGAAAACGGAATCCTCGCAACGGGCCTTAACTTTCCCGTCGTGCCCAAGGGCGATGAGGAGATCCGCTTTCAGATCTCGGCCGATCACACCGAAGCCGATATCGACGAGGCGTTGGCGGTTCTCGCCGACTGGCCGGGGTAACCGCAAACCCATGGCGTCGGTCCCGTGATCAAAGCTCTATTCGTCAGCGGCCTCGACGACCGCAACTATCTCAATGCGGTGGGCAGTTACGTCCCCCAGCAAATCACGGTCAACGGCTGCGTCCACGTGCGCCCGGCGATCCGACACGCGGAAATCGAAACGGAGGAGTTCCTGATCGACGACCCGCGCACCGAAGACCGCACCCTTCCCGACGCCGACGTACTCTTCAACACCATCGCCAATCCGGACCGCAACCGGCTGTGCCTCGACGTCCTGGCCCGGGTCTGCCGCGATACCGGCATCCCCGTCGTCAACGCGCCGGGCGCCGTTCTGGCATCGACCCGCGAGCGCATCCACGGCCTGGCCGAGGGCCTCGAACATCTCCATGTGCCGAGGACGGTCAGGGTCTATCTATCGAACCCGGGCGCCATTACCGAGCTTCTGAAGCGTGATCTCGTTGGCCTCCCCTTCCTGATCCGGCCGCTCGGCGCCCACGGCGGTCGCGGGCTGGTGCGGATCGATGCGGAGGATGAGGTACGGCGGATCGTCGTCCCAGAGGACGAATACGGTTTCTACTACCTGACCGACTTCGTCGATTTCGCCGGCGCCGACGGTCTTTACCGCAAGATCCGCCTGTTCGCCATCGGCGGTCAGGTGATGGCTCGCCATATGATCATCGGGCGCTCGTGGAACGTCCGCATGGCGATCCGCGGCGAGGTGATGACCTCAGATCCGGCCCTGATCGCCGAAGAGGAAGCCTTCATGAAAGACCCTCAGGGCTACCTCGGCGATGGTATCTGGCGCGACACAGAGACCTTGGCCCGACGCATGGGCCTCGACTACATGGGCATCGACGGCGCTTTATTGGACGACGGCCGTTTCGCGGTTTTCGAGGCCAACGCCAGCATGAACGCCTTTCAGCAGCGTTATTTGGAGACCTTCCCCTACCTGTCGAGGCCGATCCGGGAGATCCGCGAAGCGACGGAGGCCCTGCTCTTGGCCAAGGCGGCGCAGGGTAGAAAGTGATCGTAAGTGCCGCTAGCCGCCATCAACGCGACCGGTGATGGCATAATTGTCGGCGCCCTTACGGAACGGCTGGGCGAGCATCTTATCGAGCCTGAGGTCGCCGCCCTCGCGGAAAATCTCGATGCCGATGGTCATGCCATTGTGGCCGGCCGCCGGTTGGTCGCGGTAGGTGCCGAACAGCCGGTCCCACCAAGGTAGATTGAAGCCGAAATTGGAATTGGTTTCATTGACGACGACCGAATGGTGCACCCGGTGCATGTCCGGCGTCACGACGAAGAGCCTGAGCACGCGGTCGAGGGCCAGGGGCAGCTTGGCGTTGGCGTGGTTGAACATGGCCGTAGCGTTGAGCAAGACCTCGAAGATGATGACGGCGACCGGCGGCGCTCCCAAGGCGGCAATGGCCCCCATCTTGATGACCATGGAGAGCACGATCTAGATCGGGTGGAAACGAGCGCCCGTGGTGACGTCGAAATCGAGGTCGGCGTGATGCATGCGGTGCAGTCGCCACAAGCCGGGAACGGCATGAAAAAGCACGTGCTGCAGGTAGATGAAGAAATCCAGCAGGACCACCGAGGCGACGACGGCGACGGCCATCGGCATCTCGAAGGCCTGGAACAGGCCCCAGCCTTGCTCGCTCGCCGTCCAAGCGACGCCGGCGGCGGCGGCAGGAAACAGCAGGCGGACGACGACCGTGTTCAACACGACGATACCGAGGTTCGACGGCCAGCGGACCCAACGCGAGAAGTTGCGCACGCGCCGGGGTGCCGCAAACTCCCAGGCCACCACGGCGATCAGGATTCCGAGGAAAGCGGAAAGGCGGATCGCCGCCTCGTTGGCCAATACCGTTTCAATCATTTCCAGCCCTCACTACCGCCACCGTTCGAGGGGGACGTGTCAAGCCGTTGCCGAGAAACCGTAAATAGGTCGGAGATCGACCGCCCTCAAGCCGCTTCCCTGTCCGCCGCTTCGACCAGGGCGGCGATGTCGCCCATGATCTCGTTGAGGTCGAAGTCCTTCGGCGTGTAGACCCGCGCCACGCCGGCTTCCATCAAGGTCTCCGCATCTTCCGGCGGAATGATGCCGCCGACGACGACCGGCAGGGATTCCAGTCCCGACGCCTTCAGGCGTTCGAGGATTTCGGTGACCAGAGACACGTGCGAGCCGGACAAAACCGAGAGCCCGACCACGTGTACGCCCTCTTCGAGCGCTGCTGTGGCGATCTCGGCCGGAGTCAGGCGGATGCCCTCGTAGACGACCTCGATACCGGCGTCGCGGGCCCGGACCGCGATCTGTTCGGCACCGTTGGAATGTCCGTCGAGACCGGGTTTGCCCAGCAGCATCTTGATCGGTCGGCCGATCCTGTCGGAGACCTCCGAGACCTTGGCCCGGAGTTCGTCGATGGCTGCACCGCCGGCGGCGACGGCACCACCGACCCCGGTCGGGGCCCGGTATTCGCCGTAGATGCGCCGGAGCGCCTCTGCCCACTCGCCGGTGGTGACGCCAGCGTGGGCGCATTGGATCGACGGCTCCATGACATTGCGGTCTTCCTTGGCCGCCGCTTCCAGGCTTTCGAGCGCCGCCTTGGCGGCCGCGTCGTCGCGGCTTTCGCGCCACGCCTTGAGGCCTTCGATCTGCTCGGCTTCGGCCGAGGAATCGACGGTGAGGATGGCCTCACCGGCGGTGGCCAGAGGCGAGGTTTCCGCCTCTATGAATTTGTTGACACCGACGACGACCTGTTCGCCGGCCTCGATGGCGCGGACCCGGGCCGCATTGCTCTCGACCAAACGCCGCTTCAGGTACTCGACGGCGGCCACCGTACCACCCATGCTCTCGATGTTGGCGAGCTCCGCCTTCGCTTCTTCCTTCAGTTCGTTCACCTTGCGGGTGACCTCCTCGGAGCCGTTGAATATATCGGCGTATTCGAGCAAGTCCGTCTCGTAGGCAACGATCTGCTGCAGGCGCAGTGACCATTGCTGGTCCCACGGTCTCGGCAGGCCAAGCGCTTCGTTCCAGGCCGGTAGTTGCACGGCGCGGGCGCGGGCGTCCTTGCTGAGCGTCACCGCCAGCATCTCCAAGAGGATCCGGTAGACGTTGTTCTCCGGCTGCTGCTCGGTCAGGCCCAGCGAATTGACCTGAACGCCGTAGCGGAAGCGCCTGAGCTTCGGGTCCTCGACGCCGTAACGTGTCTCGCAAATCTCGTCCCACAACTCCGTGAAGGCGCGCATCTTGCACATCTCGGTGATGAAGCGGATGCCGGCGTTGACGAAGAAGCTGATACGCCCGACGACCTTGGCGAAGTCGGCCTCCGGCACCTGCCCCGAGGCCTGGACCTTGTCGAGCACCGCTTCGGCGATGGCCAGCGCATAAGCCAGCTCCTGCACGGGCGTCGCACCGGCTTCCTGCAGGTGGTAGGAACAGACGTTGGTCGGGTTCCACTTGGGAACTTCCGTATAGGTGAACGAGATGACGTCGGCGGTCAGCTTCAGGCTCGGCTCCGGCGGAAAGATGTAGGTGCCGCGCGATAGATACTCTTTTAAGACGTCGTTCTGAGTGGTGCCGGCCAGCGACGCCCGGTCGGCGCCCTGGCGTTCGGCGGCGGCGACATAAAGAGACAACAACCAAGCCGCCGGCGCGTTGATGGTCATCGAGGTGTTCATCTTGTCGAGCGGAATGCCGTCGAACAGCGTTTCCATGTCGCCCAGGTGGCAGACGGGAACGCCGACTTTGCCGACCTCGCCGCGGGCCAGGACGTGATCCGAGTCGTAGCCGGTCTGGGTCGGCAGGTCGAAGGCGACGCTGAGCCCGGTCTGTCCGCGGCCGAGATTCTTACGATAAAGCGCATTCGATTCGCGGGCCGACGAATGCCCCGAATACGTGCGAATCAACCAGGGTCGGTCTCGCTCCGGTTTAGCCTCTTTTTCCGCGCCTGCGAATGAATCTGACATAGCTCAACCTCGAATCAACGCCATGATTTCCATAAGTTGCTGAAATACAGCTGTTTTTGTAGTAATATTATTTCGTTTTCCGTTACGCCCGAGCAATTTATCAAATTGTGCATTGCGAAGAAAGGGGCAAAAGTCTAAGAATCTCCCAACCCAGGTGGACAGTCCCGTCGGGGGTCCGCCGAGAGCCAGTTTGTGACGGCACTGCCGGTGCGCCGGCGGCCAGAGTTGGAGGTAACACCATGAGCGAGGCAGCCGAAGTGGTCGACTTATACCCCGGTCAGGTCAAAAAGGATCTTTACGAATTGGGCGAGATCCCGCCCCTCGGGCACGTTCCGAAAAAGATGTACGGCTGGGCGATCCGCCGCGAACGCCACGGCGATCCGGATACCGCCATGCAGGTCGAGGTGCTCGACATTCCGGAATTGGACAGCCACGACGTGCTGGTCATGGTGATGGCGGCTGGCGTCAACTACAACGGCGTCTGGGCGTCGCTCGGTAAGCCGATCTCGCCCTTCGATTACCACAAGGCCGAATACCACATCGCCGGTTCGGACGCGTCGGGTATCGTCTATGCCGTCGGCTCCAAGGTCAAACGCTTCAAGATCGGCGACGAAGTGGTCGTCCATTGCAACCAGGATGATGGCGACGACGAGGAGTGCAACGGCGGCGACCCGATGTATTCGACGTCGCAGCGCATCTGGGGTTACGAGACCCCGGACGGCTCGTTCGCCCAGTTCGCCCGCGTCCAGGACCGTCAGTGCATGCCGCGACCGTTGCACCTGACCTGGGAGGACAGCGCCTGCTACACCCTGACGCTGGCCACCGCCTATCGCATGCTGTTCGGCCATGAACCTCACATCGTGCAACCGGGCGACAACGTCTTGATCTGGGGCGCTTCCGGCGGCCTCGGTTCGATGGCCGTCCAGCTCTGTGCCACGGCCGGCGCCAACGCCATCGGCGTCATCTCGGACGAGAGCAAGCGTGATTTCGTACTCGGACTCGGCGCCAAGGCGGTCATCAACCGCAAGGACTTCAACTGCTGGGGTCAGCTGCCCGAGGTCAACGGGCCCGGCTTCGGCGACTACATGAAGGAGACCCGCAAGTTCGGCAAGGCGATCTGGGACATCACCGGTAAGGGCAACGACGTCGACTTCGTTTTCGAACACCCGGGTGAAGCGACCTTCCCGGTCAGCTGCAACGTCGTCAAACGCGGCGGCATGGTCGTCTTCTGCGCCGGCACCACCGGTTACAACCTGACCATGGACGCGCGTTTCGTGTGGATGCGCCAGAAACGTATCCAGGGCAGCCACTTCGCCAACCTGAAGCAGGCGTCGCAAGCCAACAATCTGGTCATCGAGCGGCGCATCGACCCCTGCATGTCGGAAGTGTTCTCCTGGGACGACATCCCGGAGGCGCATATGAAGATGATGCGCAACCAGCACAAGCCGGGCAACATGGCTGTCCTCGTCCAGGCCCTGAAGCCGGGCCGTCGTACCGTCGAGGACTGCATCGAGGGCTAGCCCCCTCGCCTTTTGGCCGCGGCCGCCCAAGGGACGGAGGCGACCGCGGCCGGCCAGGAGAACTGGCAATGCGCCGGAAGATACGCGAGGACTATCAAAAGGCGGAAACGAGGCAGGCGCTTTCCGATCTCAAGTGGGTCGACCGCGATTGGCGCACGTCGGTAGACCAAGGCAATCCGATTCACTGGTTAGCGCATTGGTTCGGCCGGCGTATCGAAAAACGCTCCCAACTCGAGGCGCCGCGTGCGGATTCGCCGTCGCCGGATCTGCCGCCGCCAAAAACCACCAACCCCGGAAACCTGCTGCTGGTCGTATTCGCCATACTGGTGTTGGGTTTGTTCTTTTATTTCTTGGCTCGGGCGAACTGACGGGCCCGAAGAATTGGAAGGAAGATTCACATGGACGCCGCCATGACCGACGACGCATTGGTCGTCGACAACCTGTTCGAAACCTGCGAAGCGGCGCTCGGCGCCGCCGAGGACCTGTTTGCCAACGCGCGGCACGGGCTGAGCGCCCATGTCGTTCGTGACGGCCGTGTCGACGGCGGCGCTCTGGAGGCCGACCAGTTCGCGGCCCACGGTTTCTCCTGGATGGCGACCTACGTGGAAGGTCTTCGCCAGATGCTCGGCTGGGGAAAACGGCTCGACGCGGCAAGCCAGTTCGGCGAACTCGAGACACTCATGGTCCAAGCCGCCTTCGGCGAATACCTCAACCAGTTGGCCGGCGGCATCGCCATCAGCCAAGTCGAGGTGGTCCGGCCCGCCGACCTCGGCGTCGACGACGAGGCACTGCATGCCTTCTACACGCCCGAGGTGACGGCGCTGATGAAGGGCGGCAACACCAATCCGGTGCGCATGCGCATCGCCGAGCTGATCAAGGACGGGCATTTCGGCACCCTAGGCCTCGACGACGAGACTCTGGACATGATCCAGGACCAGTTCCGCCGCTTCGCCGAGGAGCAGGTGGTTCCCTACGCCCACGAATGGCATTTGAAGGACGAGCTGATCCCCATCGAGATCGTCGAGCAGATGTCGGAGCTCGGCGTGTTCGGCCTGACGGTGCCTGAGGAATGGGGCGGGCTCGGTCTCGGCAAGATGTCCATGTGCGTCGTTACCGAGGAATTGTCCCGGGGCTACATCGGCGTCGGCTCCTTGGGTACACGCTCGGAGATCGCCGCCGAACTGATCCGGCTCGGCGGCACCGACGCCCAGAAGGAGCATTACCTGCCCCTGATCGCGTCCGGTGAAATCCTGCCGACCGCCGTCTTCACCGAGCCCAACACGGGATCCGATCTGGCCAGTCTGAAAACCCGCGCCATCAAGGAGGGCGACGGCTACACCATCAAGGGCAACAAGACCTGGATCACCCACGCGGCGCGCACCGACATGATGACACTGCTCGCCCGCACCGATCCGGACGAGGCCGGCTATAAGGGGCTCTCCATGTTCTTGGCCGAGAAGCCGCGCGGCAGCGAGGACGATCCGTTCCCGGCCCCTGGCATGTCTGGCGGCGAGATCGAGGTCCTGGGTTATCGCGGCATGAAGGAATACGAGCTTGGCTTCGACGGCTTCCAGGTGCCGGAGAGCGGTCTCCTTGGCGGCGAGGAGGGCCAGGGTTTCAAACAGCTGATGGCGACCTTCGAATCGGCCCGCATCCAGACGGCGGCCCGTGCCGTCGGCGTCGCCCAATCGGCCATGGAACTGGGGCTCAACTATGCCAACGAGCGCATCCAGTTCGGCAAGCCCATCTATGCCTTTCCCCGCGTCGCCGGCAAGATCGTCTGGATGGCCGTCGAGACCATGATCGCCCGGCAGATCACCTATTTCGCGGCCCGCGAGAAGGATTCGGATAGGCGCTGCGACATCGAGGCCGGCATGGCCAAGCTGTTGGCGGCCCGCGTCGCCTGGACCAACGCCGACAACGCGTTGCAAGTCCACGGCGGCAACGGCTACGCGCTCGAATACCCGATCAGCCGCGTGCTCTGCGATGCCCGCATCCTCAACATTTTCGAGGGCGCCGCCGAAATCCAGGCGCACGTTATTGCTCGGGGCTTGCTGAGCGGTCGCAACTAGGCGGTTTACGCGGTCAACGGTTCGGCATCGCCGTTAACGCCCTTTAAAACTCTGTCAATTGCATTCCCGTCCGGGTGCGTCAAACTAACTACAGATAGACGGTGGCTTGGATGAAAACTTACAAGCACCAGGAAATTCCTCTCGACCGGCTCCCCGACACATTGAAACCGGTCCTGGAGTACTGGCAAGAAGCAAAAGACGGTCGATCGGCACCTTCGTGGACCGACTTCGATCTCATGCGTCTGCCCTCGCATTTGATCCCGACGACCAGCGTCACCGACGTCATCGACGGTGGCGATGACTTCCGCTACCGGTTCTGGGGCAGCGGCTTTACGACCGTGCTCGGCTACGACCTGACCGGCCAGTTGGTATCCGAATTGACTCCGAACTCCTTGGCCGATGTGGCGATGAAACACCATCGCGAAGTGGCCGGCGCGAAACGGCCGGTCGCCAACGTCGCCGAGGTCGAAGAGGACGGCCTACGGTCATCCTTCCGCATCGTCCTCAGGTTGCCGCTATCGGACGACGGCGACACGGTCAGCCATAACGTAACGGTGGTCGAATATCCGCAAGGGGCTTTTGCCAGCCGGGAGATGTTCGAGGAACTGACCCGGGAGGAAGTGGGAGATTAGGAACGGAACATAATGCTGGTAAATCGATTTGCGTTTACCATTAATCAACTCTCAATAACCATAATTCCCGTTTACGATCGGCGGGAATACCGACACGCCGCGATGCAACACGAGCCAACGGAGGGACCATGAGCAAGGACCTTTCCGGACTGACAGTCCTCGTTATCGACGACAACGCGCAAACCCGCCACCTGCTTGGGCGAATCCTCCAGGAATTCAATGTCGCCAAGGTGATGAATGCCGAAAACGGCTACGACGCCATATTTGAGGTCGCCAATTTCGGCCAATCGATCGATGTCATCCTCTGCGATCTGCTAATGCCGCGGGTCGACGGCATCGAGTTCATCCAGCGCCTCAAGAAGGGCAACACGCCGGATATTCCGGTCATCGTGGTGACCGGCCACGCCGACAAGGAGTTCCTGGCCAAGGCAGCGGAAGTCGGTGTCGCCGGTTTTCTCGCCAAACCGGTCAAGCCTTTGGATTTGGTGTCGCGGATCCTGAAGGCGGTGGAAACCCACCAGCGCTCGGCGCTTGCCGTAAGCGACCAAAGAAAGAAAGTCAGCATGTACTGAGGCGTTCCCGGCCTCACCATTGATCGCCCCTGTGACGGCCGTCACGGCGGGCACCGCCAATGTTTGCTAAATGCCCCGTCCTCGCCGCTAAGGGGCGGCCCTTTTTTGCTGGAGACGATGATGTTTGTCAGAAGATTCGGGGGGATCTTCGTGGCGGTGCTGAGAGCCGCATTCGTCCCCCACCCCAGGCCGGAGCATTCGGTCTTCTACCTGGACAGCGCACCCCGTTGGAATTGAAACGGGCGCCGGAACCGGTCCGGCGGCGGACGAACGGTCCGGTGGCCGGGCGGCTCTGTTTGCCAAACGCGGTGTCGGGAATATAGGGTGTCCGCCAACGATTGGGAGGGCACACCGATGAACGAACCCAAGACCTTATTGCAGATGGCCGGGCTCGAACCACGGCCGGCACCGTGGGACCAGGGCCTGTTGGTCTTGATCGATTGTCAGAACGAATATCTGACAGGCGCCCTGCCGCTCGTCGGCGTCGAAGCGGCGCTCGATCAGTGCGCCGAACTGTTGACCCAGGCCCGCCGTGCCGGCGCGCCGGTCATCCACATCCACCACGTCGGCCGGGTCGGTGGGCCGTTCGATCCCGAGGCCGAACGCGGTGCCATCTGCGATGCGATCAACCCGGAAGTGAACGAGATCAAGGTTGCCAAAACCCTGCCCAACGCCTTCGCTGATACGGACCTCAGCGCGGTCCTGGATGCGAGCCGTCGCAAGAACCTGGTCGTCTGCGGCTTCATGACCCACATGTGCGTCAGCGCCACTGTCCGGTCCGCGCTCGACCATGGATACGCGACGACACTGGTCGGTGCCGCCTGTGCCACCCGCGATCTGCCCGACGGCGCCGGCGGCGTCGTTAAGGCGGCCGACCTTCACCGGGCCGAGTTGGCGGCCCTCTCCGACCGGTTTTGCGGGGTCGTTGCCGACGCTGCTACACTGGCCCGCCAAGCGGGCCAATGACGGCTCTCAGGGCCTGTTTCGTCGGCGACAGCATCACCAACGGGACCGGTGATACCACCTTCCTGAGCTGGCCGGGTCGGCTCTGCGCGGCGGAAGTGGCAACGGGCCATGACTTGACCGACTACGATTTAGGCGTCCGTGGCGACACATCGGAAGACATCGGCAAGCGATGGCGGGCCGAATGTGAGGCAAGGTTGCCGGACGATCTGTCCTGCGCCATCGTCTTCGCCTTCGGCATCAACGATGCCACCGAGGAGGACGGTGTTACCCGTGTACCTCTTTCCGACAGCGTCGCCAACGCGCGCTCCATCCTGTCGGGCGCCAAGACCATGTGCCCGGCCCTATGGGTCGGCCCGACACCGGTCGACGAATCGCGCCAGCCTTTGCGCATGGAGACCGGTCAACTACGCGACAAACGCAATCACCGCACAGCCGAATACAGCCTGGCTTTTCGTGCCCTCGCCGACGATCTCGGTGTCCCCTATCTCGACATGATGTCGGCTTTGATCAACGACCCCGACTGGCCGGCGATGCTGACGGACGGTCTGCATCCGACGGCCGAAGGGTACGAACGCATGGCCGCCATCATCGGCGCCTGGCCGGCCTGGCGGGATTTGCTGGACTGACGGTTCCAGTTCACGAGGCTTTTAACTGATCGCGACGCTTTCTATATTCACCCCATGATCGAAACTGAACTTTACATCGCCTTTTGCCTGGCCACCGCAGCGTTGATCCTGATGCCGGGGCCGATCGTGACGCTTACGATCGCCAACAGCCTTGCCTACGGTACGCGGCTCGGCCTGTTGACGGTGGCCGGTACCAGTATCGCCACGACGGTCCTCCTGTTGGTCGGCGGCCTCGGCATGGCCTCCGCCTTCGCTTTGCTGGCCGAATGGTTCGAATGGCTGCGCCGGATTGGTGCCGCCTATCTTATTTGGCTGGGCATTCAGCAGTGGCGCGCCAAGCCGACGACGCTGGAGGACGCGGAAGCCAAACCGGCTCCTCGAAAAAACCTCTTCTGGCAAGGATTCGTGGTGTCGATCACCAATCCGAAAACGATTCTCTTTTATGCCGCCTTCTTTCCGCAGTTCATGGATCCGGCCCAACCGGCGGGACCGCAATTGTTCGTGCTGAGCGCCACCTTCCTGATCATCGCCACGTTTTTCGATTCCTGCTACGCGTTGCTTTGCGGGCGCATCCGGCCGTGGCTCAAGGGGCAGCGCCGGGGACGCATCCGAAACCACATTACCGGCACACTGCTTGTCGGCACGGGTCTGGCTTTGGCCTTCGCGCGCCGTAATTGACGGACCGGCTCACCGAACCCTCCGCGTCGTAAATCGTCCGGACGCCGCCCAGCCGACGAGGATGGCGACGGCAGCCCAAAGGCCGATCTCGGCAACCGTGACGATATCGCCATAGTATCGATGATCCCAATGGCTGACCGGCCCGGGCCAGCGGAATTCCAGAGAAAATGGCCATAACATCAAAGGCGCATCTTCCACATGTGTCAAAACGTCCAATACGGCATGACTGACCGCACCCAACAAGAAACAGCCCAACCAATCGGAAACGCCCCGGAAGAAGGGACGCATCAAATAAACGCCGATCGCAATCAAAACCAGGTTAGCCGGCGAGTGCAGGAAACTATGCGCATCGCCCAACCCGGTGTCGCCGAAATAGACTGCATCCATTACGGGCTTGAATAGGTCCGGCCGCCCATTGACGTGGCAAAGGGCGCCGATGGCGGTACCGACGACGATCACCGGACCGTCCGGCACCGCCGCGCCGATGACGACCGCTTTCGACCCGCTCGCTGGCAGGTTCAGCCAGCGCGCAATCAGCCATCCGGCAACGGCATGGGTTGGCGTTTTCATGAGTCCAACCAGGAAACAAGAGAATGGGCGAGCAGGACAGCGACACCAACATGGCACCAAAGGGTCAACATCCCGCCAATTCGACGACCGAGGTTGCGATGCTGGCCGGTCGAGAGGCCGGCTGCGTGGACGACCCGGGCGACTGCGAACAAACCCGCAAGAAGCCAAATGAGTTCCTGCTTACCACCGGCCACCTCGGAAACCCCCAACAGAATTAGAAACAAAGGCGCGTTTTCGGCCAGGTTGCCGTGCGCCCGTACCCGAGCCCGCAACCGGCCGTCGTCCGCGTCGCCGAATGGAATCCCGGCGCCGCTTCTCATCAGAGAGACCCGAAGGGAAAGCAGGGCGAACAGAGCGGCGGCGAAAACCGCCGTCACTGCAGTAACGATCGGAATTGTGGCGACGGTGGCGTTCATCCGGTTTCTCCTCTAGGTGCCGCATCGGCCTTGTCCGGAAATGTTTTCCGGGACTATTTTAAGTCAATATAATTGACTATCACGGCGAAATTACGGAGACTCGTTCCGAATGGACCTATTTGAGTTGGACTTCGCCCCCCTGCCGATACCATAAGAAATAGCCGGAACAGATATTATAGTCAACCTACTTGACTTAATCGGGATATGAAGAACGAAACACCAGGGCCTGTTGACCACATCGGTGTCGAACTTTGGACGGCCAACCGGCATTGGATGGAACTGTTTACGGCGCGCGTGCGGGCCGCCGGTTATCCAGAATTTACGATACCGCGTGCCAACCTCCTGGCCCATGTTGACCGGAAGGGCGGGACCCGCCAAGCCGACTTGGTCGAAAAATCCGGGTTCAGCAAACAAGCCGTCAACCAGATGATCCGTGACCTCGTTGCAAGCGGTTTGGTTCTGTTGGATAACGACCCCGACGACAGCCGCGCCAAACGGATCGTCTTCACACGACGCGGGCATGATTTTTTCGCCGCCATCGACCAGGTAAAAATCGAGATCCAGGAACGCTTAAGAGAGGACTTGGGCGGCAAACACTACGACCGTTTGCGCGCAGGGTTGCAGGAACTACTCGACGCTTTTCAGCGGCTTGATGCCTGACGATCGCAGCACCATTCCCGCCTCGAAAGACCCATGTGTGTGGCCCGGATGATACCGGCCACCGGGCCGCTAAGCGCCGCGATAACCATTCCGCTGAGCGTCGGCGATACACTCGGTCATGTCGGCGAAAGCGTTATCGGAACGGGCAGCCTCTTCGCCAGTCGCCGAAACCACTCGCCACCACCATTCACCATCAGCGGATTTGCGGAACTCCCATCGGTCTTCGCATCGCGGCGCACTATTAAAGGTTGAATCCATCTCAAAATCCGTTTGCTAACTAAAAACGCGAATATTCGTTTGTATCTATCTATTAGAAATAGATAAATACACTTGCAATTTGTGGCGCCGTTGGCATTTTAATCACGGGGGGAAATCCAAGTCTTGTAGAACACAAGGAGCAAAAGCCACATGTCGAGAATCCGAAACTCCCTCGCCCGCCAACCACACAGCCTCGAACAGGCGGTCGCGGAACTGATCGCGCGTTTCGGAAATACCTCCAACGCGGCGGCCAATTGCCGGGTCAGCAAGAAAGCACTCGGCGCCTACGCCAATCCGTCGGACATCGAACGCAACATGCCCATTGATGTGGTCGACGACCTCGAAAAGGCGACCGGAGACCCCGTCGTGACCCGGCGTTTGGCGGCCCGCCAAGGGTATCTCCTGCACAAGGTCGATACGCTACCGGGACACGACCGATGGCAGGATCATCAACGACGGATCGTCCGCCAAGCATCGGGCGTATTCATCAGGATGACGGAAATGCTGGAACGGGGGGAGACTTCTGGATTCCAAGCCGCCGATCTGATCGAAGAGATCGATGAAACGCTGGCCGCCTTAATCAGTCTACGGAGTTCGTTGTCGAAATTCTCGGTGTGAACGTACCGGGAGGATGCTCAATCGGTTGTCAGCACAAGCATGCTGAAGGTCGAGCCGCGTCCCGCCGTCGTCTGCACTTCGATCTTGCCGCCGTGCGCTTCGACGATCGATTTGCAAATGTTGAGTCCCAGTCCCGTTCCGCTTTTTTTACGCGTCACCGGAGTCGGCTTAAGTGAACTTGTCGAATAACCGGTCTATGAAATCGTCGGGAATACCGGCGCCGGCGTCGATCACTGAAATGGGCGAAACGTTTCGCTGCTCGAAGCCATGGCGGATTGTCACAATTGGAAATATGGCCGGCATTTCCTACGCTACTCCTGTTTTTCCCGCCATGCCTCGAACTCGACCAGCGAGGCCTCCGTTGCCGGGTAGGCCTCACGCAGATCACGTCCTTTTTCCACCTGTTTCTTGGCCCAGCTTTCGTAGAGCTCTTGCTCGGTGCCCTCGCGGGCCAATTTGCCGGCGAGTTCCCGCGGCACGACGACGGCGCCATCTTCATCGGCGACGATGAAATCGCCAGGAATCACGGCGACACCGCCGCATCCGATCGGGCACTGAAGATCGCCGGCGCTATGCCCGGCGATAGAGGCCGGCGCGGCAGCGCCGGCCCCATAGAGCGGTAAGCCGACGCGTCGCGCCTCTTCGACGTCTCGGACACCACCGTCGGTCACCACGCCGGCAACACCCCGTTGCTTTAGCCGTTCAGCCAGGATATCCCCGATGACCGCGATATCGGCCACTCCGCGCCCATCGATCACGAGAACCGAACCGGCCGGCACCTCCTCGATCGCACGGCGCGGCGCATAGTTCGGATCACCGAGCGATCCTGGGTTGATCAGGTCCTCGCGCCTGGGAACGTAGCGGAGGGTGTAAGCCGGTCCGACCAGCTTCAAGGGCGGCGTGTTGAGGGGCCGGACTCCCGACATGAACGTGCTCGGCACGCCTTTTTTCAACAGTTGCAAGGTCAGCGTGGCGACGCTGACGCCATGCAATCCGTCTATGGTTTCCGGATCCATCCTCCCCCCTTGACGAGGAATTGCCACCGCCAATCGCTTGACGGCGGTCAATCACTCCGCTAGCTTTCCCTCATCATGAAGCAAACGTTGGCCAGGATTGAGACCCTTCTCCTTACCAGCCCGGCGTCCTAAGGGACACCGGGACCGCCCGTTCGCACTCGTTTCCTGAAATCGAATCGTTGTTTGCCATGATCTTCCCGATACTCATATTCCGTCCAACCGTCGTGTTCTGCGCTGCCGCGCGGGCTGTTCCAACACCTGACGGTTCCTGTGCGCGACTTACCATCGGCTGCCGGATTTAAGCGGCATCCGGCGGCCGCCTTCTCGCCGCGCCTGCAACCGCACCGACCAATGAACAGGGGGGGGCCGAGCCCCCGCCCGAGGAGACAGAAAATGACCACAACCTTACCCAGCGAGAAATACGCCGCCTTTGAACCGATCAACCTGCCTGACCGGCGATGGCCAGGCGCCGTCATCGACAAGGCCCCGGCTTGGTGTTCGGTGGACCTGCGTGACGGCAACCAAGCCTTGATTGAGCCAATGGGCGCAGAGCGCAAAAGGCGCCTCTATGAGACCCTAGTCGCCATCGGCTTCAAGGAGATCGAGGTCGGCTTCCCGGCCGCTTCCCAAACCGATTTCGACTTCGTCCGCGAGATCATCGACGAAGGCATGATCCCCGACGACGTCACCATCCAGGTCCTGACCCAGTCCCGTGAACACCTGATCGAACGCACCTTCGAGGCCATCCGTGGCGCCAAGAACGCCATCGTGCACCTCTACAACTCGACTTCGGAGCTGCAGCGTCGCGTCGTGTTCGGGCAAGACCGGGACGGAATCACCAAGATTGCCGTCGACGGCGCCAGGATGATCAAGGAACTGGCGGAACGCGCGCCGAACGGACAGTCCATCGTCTACCAATACTCGCCGGAGAGCTTCACCGGTACCGAATTGGATTACGCCAAGGAAGTTTGTGACGCGGTAACCGATATCTGGCAACCGACACCGGATAAGAAGGTCATCCTCAACCTGCCGTCCACGGTTGAGATGGCGACCCCCAATGTTTACGCCGACCAGATCGAGTGGATGCACCGGAACCTGAAGCGCCGCGATAGCGTCGTATTGAGCCTGCACCCGCACAACGACCGAGGCACCGGCATCGCCGCCACCGAGTTGGCGATGATGGCGGGTGCTGATCGCATTGAAGGGACGTTGTTCGGCAATGGCGAACGCACGGGCAACGTCGATGTGGTAACCCTGGCGCTCAATCTCTTTACCCAAGGCGTGGAGCCGAACCTGAATTTCTCCAACATCGATGAGGTGCGCCGCATCGCGGAATACTGTACCCAACTGCCCGTTCACCCTCGCCATCCCTACGCGGGCGAACTGGTCTATACGGCCTTCTCGGGGTCTCACCAGGACGCCATCAAGAAGGGCTTCGCGGCCATGGAGAAGTCCAACTCGACGCTGTGGGAAGTGCCCTACCTGCCGATCGATCCCAAGGACGTCGGGCGCGACTACGAAGCTGTCATCCGCATCAACTCGCAGTCCGGAAAGGGGGGCATCGCCTACGTCATGGAATCGGACTACGGCGTCGAGATGCCGAGGCGTCTGCAGATCGAATTCAGCCGCATTGTCCAAGCCGAGGCTGACGGCACCGGCAAGGAGCTGTCGTCAGACGATATCTGGAAGGTATTCGAGCGCGAATACCTGGATAATAACGGGCGGTATACCTTCGGCTCCTACAAAACGGCGCCGGACACTCATGCCAGCGAGATCCGAGTCCTCAATGCGGTTGTCGTCGACGACGGAATGGAGGTCGCCATCGAAGGGCGCGGCAATGGCCCCGTCGATGCCTTCGTCCATGCTTTGATCGAACAAACCGGCCACGATTTCAAGCTCGTCGACTATCACGAACACGCCGTCGGCCGCGGCGCCGATACGGATGCGGTCGCGTTTGTCGAGATCGAATACGAGGGCGGCCCACCTTTGTTCGGCGTCGGAAAGGACGCCAGCATTACGGTGGCCTCGCTAAAGGCGGTTCTCAGCGCCGTCAATCGGGCGGTCAGGGAATAGCGCGTGAATGTACTCGGCTGCCGGCCGGCCTAGACGCCCTGGTCGGCATCACGGGCAAAGTGACGGTGACGGTTGTGCCGTCGCCGGGTTTGCTCTCCAAGCCGATCTCACCGCCGTGCATTTCGACCAGAGTCCGCGTGATGCTGAGGCCGAGTCCGACGCCCTCGGATTTCCGGGTCGTGACATTGTCAACCTGATGGAACGGATCGAAAATCGATTCCTGTTCCGACTCGGGTATGCCGACGCCGGTGTCGGTTACCGACACCCGAACGGTCGTGGCATCTTGGTGATTGACATCAATCGTGATGCGCCCACCGGCCGGCGTGAATTTGACGGCGTTGCTCAGAAGGTTGTTGAAGATCTGGCGCAGGCGCGTCGCATCGGCCCGGAGCCGGTAGGGTTCGGCGCGAGGGTTCCACTCGACGATCAGTTCCTTCTCGTCGGCCTTCGGTCGCAGGGCGGAAACGCAACCGTCAAGCACCCCGGCGATATCGACGTTAACCAGGTTCAGCTCCATTTCACCTGCCTCGATCCGTGACAAGTCGAGCAGATCGCCGATCAATTCGAGGAGAAAGACGCCGGACATATGGATGTCGGAGGCGTAGGCGGAGTAGGTATCGTTGCCATGAGGTCCGAGGATCTCGTCTTTCATCATCTCCGAAAAACCGATTATCGCATTCAACGGCGTGCGCAGTTCGTGGCTCATCTTGGCCAGGAAATCCGATTTGGCCCGGCTTGCCACTTCCGCTGCATCCTTGCTGTCGCGAAGTTCCTGTTCTGCACGGAGCCTGTCAGTGATGTCCTCAGAAATACCGACCAAATATCGTGGCTTTCCATCTTCGCCATAAAGCGCAACCTTGCGGGTACGCATGCGGCGCAATCCCGCCGACGCCGTCTCGACTGCCTCGTCCGGTATGTCCTTGAAACCGGAACCGCCTAAAACCGTGCGGTCCTGTTCCGTGAAGACATCGGCCATCGATTCTGAATACAAATCGTATGCCGTACTGCCGATGATCTCTTTTCGCGACATCCCCAACATGTTCTCACCGGCCTTGTTGACGAGAACGTAGCGAAGATCGACGGCATCCTTGACGAAAAGCATGGTTGGTATGTTCTCGACGATCGAGTCCAAAAGCGCTTCTTGGCCACGCCTTGCGGCATCGACTTCGCGTAGATCCGTCTCGTCGTGGGCCGTACCGCGATACCCCGTGTACGTTCCCATATTGTCGTATACCGGTTTGCCGTTTATGGATATCCAACGTGTTCTGCCGTTCAAATCCTTCCAGCAATAGACGAAATCGCGGAAGGGGCGTCGGGCGTCTATGTTGCGTCGGTAAGCCGTCCAGTCGTCTCCGACAACAGCATCCGAGGTGAACTCTTCACGTTTCTTGCCAATGAAGAACTCGGCGGGCATCCCGGTAACCTGCGTGACCCTTTCCGACAGGTAGGTGATCCGCTCCTCGGCGTCCATTTCCCAATACCAGTCGGCCGCCAATATCGCGTAGTCCCTGAACCGCTCCAACCGTTCCTCGACCTCCGAGACCGCGGCCCGGAGGGCCACAATCCGATGTACCGCAACGACAGTCCCGGCGGCGAGCAGCAGTGAGGCCACGAATGCCGCCGATTCGGCCCAGAAGTCGCCTGATTCGAGGATCGATGCCGGTGGCAATGCATAAGCGTGGATTGCCCGCTCGCATGCCGCGGCAACCAAGGCGAATGGCAGGAGCATCCATGCGCTGGCGCTCTCCGTGCTCTCGAGACGAACGAACGCATAGAACCCTGACGCAGCAAAGAGCGCGGTAGAGACAATTGGAAGTAATTCGATGGTTGCCATGCCCAGACGAAACTCCCAGCATTCCGGCCGGTGCCGGAATACGCCTGTCAACGCGCGCGCAGCCGAAACGCCCCTCCTTCGGCATTCGACCCGATTATTACTCGCTTGGCGTTAATTTACCGTAAAATCACAATAGCACGCCTGCAGCCGATAAGGGCGCGTGGGATTGCGAAACAGACATTTCGTCGCGGGCGTGAGTAGGCTCTAGGCTGGTGCTGTTTCGAGAACAAACTCGAACTTCGCTAACAGTCCACCGGCACCATCCGGCTTCACGGGCATGATCGGGGACGGTCGGATGAGTCCGTCCCGCGCGTTACCCTCTTTCTCATCGGAAAAGAACAACTGGGTGCTCAACGGATGCGTTCCGACTCCCTGCGCCATAACGTGGATGTGCGGTGTTCGAAATGTGAAAAAGCTTGAATAGTAGCGAGGCTTGACCGTCACAAGACTGAAACTGCCTTCGTTATCGGTATACTGGTGCCCGCGCAGTCGAAAACCTTCATTGTCGTATCGGCCCTTGGAATCTGCTTGCCAGAAATCGAGAACGGCTCCCGCGAGCGGCCGGCAATGCGTGTCGACGACCCGACCGCTGATGGTGATGGGAACACCAGCCATGCCCGGGTCGATGAGGTTGCTCCGCCTTGGTGTCTGAGGCGTGTAAAAGGGCCCAGTCGACGTCTTTTCGGTTGGAACATGGCGGCCGCAGGACGGGGTCGGCGCTAGGTTCAGGTTTCGCGAAGGTCCGGCTCCGGAGTCCGGGTAGCCGAGTAACTGCGGCCGGGCCGCACCAGCCGGCAATGAAAATGCGATCGGGGCGCCCGCAATCAACGCCGCCCCAGGCACCAAGGACGCAAACAAAAACCTGCGCCGATCCATTAACACTTTCATTTGTGGACCCTCCACCGCCTTTACATGGTTAGAGAATTGGCAGAACCCAGGCGTAGAGCAAGGGTTTCCCTGTGGGCTCGCGGCGCTGTGATGGGCGTCGACGGAACGGTCCATTGTTACCTTGGCTGTTGCGGGTTCAGCTTTAGTTCCTCTTAGGTCCGGCGAGAGGGATAACCCTACGAGTCGGACAGAGTGCGCTTCGTCAATCGGCCGGCACCAACCGAAAGCGCCGCCGAACACCAGATTCTCCATGACGCCTCGCCGCCAAGGTCTTATATGTGAGCGGTCATGAGCGCCGCACTTCCCTATTTTTTCGGTCTCGCCGCCTTCGCCACGCTGGCCGTCCTGGTTGTCGGCATCGTATCGTTCGCCGTGCACGGCCGTTTCTATCACCGCCACGCAAACAACCTGATGCGGGCTCGCGTGGTTTTTCAAGGCGTTGCGCTCGCCGTTCTCGCCGTCATCCTGTATTCAGCGATGCCCTGACAACTTCGGAGGCGGGCGCATGGTTACCCTTTCAAAGATCTACACACGCACCGGTGACGACGGAAAAACCTCGCTTGGATCGGGTTCGCGGGTCGAGAAACACGACATACGCGTCGCCGCCTACGGCACCGCCGACGAAGCCAACGCCGTCATCGGCGTGGCGCGCCTTCATGCGGCCGGCGAGGCGGACGTCATGCTGGCACGCATACAGAACGATTTGTTCGATCTCGGCGCCGACCTGGCGACGCCGCCGGGCGAGGAACGCGCCAGCGGCGCGCTTCGTATCACCGCCGGCCAAGTTGACCGCCTGGAGACCGAGATCGACACGATGAACGCCGAACTGGAGCCATTAAAGTCTTTCGTGCTCCCCGGCGGCACGGCGGTGTCGGCCCATCTCCATCTGGCCAGGACCGTGGTCCGCCGCTGCGAACGGTTGATGACGCATCTGGCCGAGCACGAAGCGGTCGGTGCCGAAGCCCTCAAATACGTCAACCGGCTCTCCGATCATCTATTCGTCATGGCCCGCCACCTCAATGACGGGGGCAAAAGCGACGTCCTCTGGGTGCCGGGCAAGAACCGCTAAAAACTCCGCCCAAAGCCGTCGCCGAATGTAAAAAAACCGTCGCAAACCCGCCTTGACCTTGGGTTTAGCCGGTCCTATTGTGCGCCTGCGAAAGAAGGGGTGTTCCGCGAAAATCCACGGTTTTTTGGATCACGTCGGTTCATCCCGCCATTCAATACGCGTTTGGGCCAACATCAAATTGGGGCTGTCTGTCGATGAAAGTTCTGGTCGCTGTCAAGCGGGTGGTCGATTACAACGTCAAGATCCGCGTCAAATCGGATCAGACCGGCGTGGAGACCGCCAACGTCAAAATGTCGATGAATCCGTTCGACGAAATCGGGGTTGAAGAAGGCGTGCGGCTCAAGGAAGCCGGTCAAGCCGAGGAACTCATCGCCGTCTCCGTCGGCCCGAGCCAATCCCAGGAAACCATCCGCACGGCGCTCGCCATGGGCGCCGACCGCGGGATCCTCGTCGAGACCGAGGGCGATACCGAACCACTCGGTGTCGCCAAGGTCTTGAAGGCCATCGTCGACAAGGAGAACCCGGACCTGGTTATCGTCGGCAAACAGGCCATCGACGACGACTCCAACCAAACCGGCCAAATGCTCTCGGCCCTTCTCGACTGGTCGCAAGGCACTTTCGCCTCGAAACTCGAATTCGCCGACGGCAAAGTCAACGTGACCCGTGAGGTCGACGGCGGCCTGGAGACGGTGTCTTTAAGCCTGCCCTCAGTGGTTACCGCGGACTTGCGCCTCAACGAACCGCGCTATGCATCGCTACCCAACATCATGAAGGCCAAGAAAAAGCCGATTGACACGATGACACCCGATGACCTCGGTGTCGACGTCGCTCCCCGCCTGACCGTGGTCAAGGTCGAGGAACCGCCGAAACGCCAGGCCGGTGTCATGGTCGAAGATGTCACGCAACTGGTTGAGAAACTCCGGAACGAAGCGAAGGTGATCTGATGAGCGTCCTCGTACTTGCCGAACACGACAACGCGGAACTGAAGGCCGCGACACTGCATACCGTTACCGCAGCGGCTCAACTGGGTGACGTCGACATCCTCGTCGCCGGGTCCGGATGCGCGGCCGTTGCCGACGAAGCGGCCAAGATCCCCGGTGTCGCCAAGGTCCTATTGGCCGACGCCGATATTTATGCCAACTCTTTGGCCGAAAACGTCGCCGCGCTGATGAAAGATCTGGCATCCGGGTACGGACACGTCTTGGCGCCGGCAACGACCTCGGGCAAGAACATCATGCCCCGGGTTTCCGCCCTTCTCGATGTCGCCCAGATCTCGGAGATCAGTGAGGTGGTTTCGGCGGACACGTTCGTGCGCCCGATTTACGCCGGCAATGCCATGGCCACCGTGCAGTCGTCGGACGCCGTCAAGGTCATTACCGTACGCATCACGGCTTTCGACGCGGCGGAAGCGGCAGGCGGAAACGCCTCGGTTGAACCCATCGATGCCGGGGCTGACGCCGGAAAGTCGAACTTCGTCGGCCAGGAATTGACGCAATCGGAACGGCCGGAGTTGACATCGGCCCGCATCGTTATTTCCGGCGGCCGCGGCATGCAGGACGGCTCCAATTTTTCGATGTTGGAGGAAGTCGCCGACAAACTGGGCGCCGCCGTCGGTGCCTCGCGTGCAGCCGTCGACGCCGGTTTCGTGCCCAATGATTACCAGGTTGGCCAAACCGGCAAGGTGGTGGCGCCGGATCTTTACATCGCCGTCGGCATTTCGGGCGCCATCCAGCATCTGGCCGGAATGAAAGACAGCAAGGTCATCGTCGCCATCAACAAGGACGAGGAAGCGCCGATTTTCCAAGTCGCCGACTACGGGCTTTGCGCCGATCTATTCGACGCGGTACCGGCCCTGTCCGCGGAACTCGACAAATAAAGAAGAGAAAGAACGACAACGGAAACAAACAAAAAGGGCGCGGCCCAAGGGCCGTGTAAAAGGAACATGTCAGTGGAAATCAAAAACATCGGTGTCGTCGGCGCCGGGCAAATGGGCAACGGCATCGCCCACGTTTGTGCCAAGGCAGGCTACGGCGTTTTTATACTCGACGTCTCGGAGGATTCGCTGGCGGCCGGCGTTGCGCGGATCGACCGCAATCTTGGCCGCGAGGTGTCGCGGGGCCAGATCGACGAGGCCGGCAAGGCCGAGGTACTGGGCCGCATTTCCACGGGCACGTCATACGACGGGTTCGCCGATTGCCAATTGGTCATCGAGGCGGCGACCGAGGACGAAGACATCAAAAAGGCGATTCTCAACAAGATCTGCGAAGTCGTCGGTGAAGAGGCGCTGATCGCCTCGAACACGTCGTCGATCTCGATCACCCGTTTGGGCGCGCAAACCGACCGGCCCGGCAAATTCGTCGGCATGCATTTCATGAACCCGGTGCCGCGCATGGAACTGATCGAGCTGATCCGAGGCATCGCCACCGAGGAAGATACCTACCAGACCGTCCGCGAGCTGTCCGAGAAGCTCGGCAAGACGCCGGTCAACGCCGAGGATTTCCCGGCCTTTATCGTCAACCGCATCCTGCTGCCGATGATCAACGAAGCCGTCTACACGCTTTACGAGGGCGTCGGTTCCGTAAAGGCCATCGACACCGCCATGCGGCTTGGCACCAACCACCCGATGGGTCCGCTGGAACTGGCCGACTTCATCGGGTTGGATACCTGCCTCGCGGTCATGCATGTGCTGCACGACGGCCTTGCAGACACCAAGTACCGCCCCTGCCCGCTTCTGGTCAAATATGTCGAGGCGGGCTGGCTCGGCCGCAAGACCGGCCGCGGCTTCTACGATTACTCGGGCGAGGAACCGGTGCCGACGCGTTAGAATTCAATAAGAAACCATTTCTTAGAAAAATCGCGGGGTCCCGGGCGGGACCCCGTTTTTCGTTGACCCAACGTTGTTTAGGCCAAATGCTCCTTCAGCCGGGGCATCATCTCAACGAAATTGCAGGGTTTGAACCGCACGTCCAGTTGATGGACCAGGATCTCGTCCCAGGCGTCTTTGCATGCACCCGTGGAGCCCGGCAATGCGAACAGGTAGGTGCCGTTGGCAAGCCCGGCGCAGGCCCTGGACTGGATGGTCGAGGTGCCGATCTTCTGGTAGCTGACCCAGCGGAACAATTCGCCAAAACCCGGGATTTCCTTTTCCCAGACACTGGCAAAGGCCTCCGGCGTCACGTCGCGCCCGGTGACACCGGTACCGCCTGTGGCGATTACCACGTCGACCGCGTCATCGGTGATCCATTCCTTGAGCTGCGCGGTGATGTCGGCGACCTCGTCCTTGACAACGGCCCTGGCGGCGAGCTTGTGACCGGCCCCATGCAGGCGCTCGACAAGGGTATCGCCTGAGCGGTCGTCCTCAAGCGTACGGCTGTCCGATACGGTCAGGACCGCGATCTGGACGGGAAGAAATTCGGTTTTATTGGCGTGCCCCATGAATCTCGGCAACCTCCTGTGGTTCCTGGCCCAGCGCGGTATACACCGGCCACTCGCCGGCCGCAATGGCCTCCAGCGACGGTGTGCCCTGACCCAGTCGGTCGCGGTAGATCCACAGGTTCGAGAGCACCCGCTCGATGAACACGCGGGTTTCGCGTGACGGCAGGCTCTCAATAAAAAACAGAGGATCGTTCAGGTAGTTCGTCGTACGCCGCCATTTATTGAGGTTGCCGGGGCCACCGTTCCAGGCGGCCGCCATCAGGAACAGATCGCCCTTGATTTTGGCGTCCCTTAGCAGGATCTCGATGTATTTTTGGCCAAGGCAAAGGTTTTCCTCGGGCGTATACAGCTTCTTCCTCTTGCCCCATCGGTAGGTGCGGTCGCGGGCGACGAAACTGGCGGTGCCCGGCATCAGTTGCATAAGGCCCCGCGCCCCGGCCCAGCTCTTGGCCTTTGGGTTGAATTTCGATTCCTGGCGGATGAGCGCGTAGATCAGCGCCCGGTCGACTCGGAACCCGTCGGCCGGCGTCCAGGCCGGGATCGGATAAGCGGCGCCATCGAAACCGCCGCCCTTGGGAAACAGCCGCTGGTCGAGGCGAACAGCGAGCCCGGCCATATTACCGCGTGCGGCCAGCGCCAGTATGCCGTGGGCCGTCTCCGTATCGGCGCCAAGTGCCAGATTACGCAGTTCCCGTTCCGCGGCACGCGTTTCGCCGACCTGCAGCAGGGCCACCGCCCGGCGCCCGGTCCGTTCCTCCGTCAAGGCGAAGACCGTATCCGAGTCGAGCGGTGGCATATTCCAGTTAAAGCCGGTGCCGCGACCCAGAATCTTGTTGGCGAGGATGCCATAGAAGGTGCGCCGGTGTTCGGCGGCCATCTCCAGGTAACGGCTGACTTCGGCCGGTTGCCGGGTGACGAGATAGGCGCGGGCCGCCCAGAAGGCCGCCGCAGCGTGGAACCATTTGTCACGGCTGTTGAGTGTCGCCGCCTTGGAGAAATGCTGAGCCGCCTTGGCCTTGTCACCCAACCGCCAGGCTGCGAGGCCAGCCGTCCAATGGGCCGAGGGCATATATTTTCCAGAACGTTCGGCGGCCGGACCGGCCCACTTCAGGGCCCATTCATCGCGACCGGCAGAGAAATAGGCCTGACCCAGTTTGGCCCGCGCTTCGTCCAGTTCCGTCTGGCTGAACAGGCGTTGGAGTTCCTTGCTTTGAATCGCCCGTTTTGCAACGAGCGTGTGCCCGCGCCTCAGTGCCCGGCGAATATGGCGTTTGAAATGCCGGACTTTGCTGCGCCCGGTGGCGTTCAGACGTTTGCCTTTGATGCGCGGCGCACCGACGCGGCGCTCGTATTGGACCGTTGCCCGTTTTGCCGGTGCCTTCGGCATCCGCCAGTTCTTCGGCCGGCGGCGCAATGCCAGCTTATAGATACGCCCGGCCTGCGGATGATCGGCGTATTCGTTCATCCAGTCCTTCAGTTCGCGGTACCGCGAGCGGTATTTGGTCGGATGCAGGTAACGCTGGGCCAGAACATGGCCGAGGAGAAGCCGGTCTTCGAGCTTCTCGATCAAGGCGTCCGCCTTTTTCCATTGGCCCTTCTCCTGGATCTTGAAAAGCTTCTGGTAGGTGGCGACGTCACCGGCGGAGAGGACTTGGGGATATTCGACGGTGCGGCCAAATTCCCGCGGCGCCAAGGAAACCGCCTCGTAGGGTTTCGGCAATGCGATTCCGCCCTCCGCGGTCGCCGGCGCCGCCCACAGCAAGGCACAGAGTCCGCCTACGGCGGCTGCCATAGGCAGCACTTCCTTGAAACGAAATTTCAGCATGGACGTCCGTTCTGATCCCCAAACTCCCTTTTTGTATAGTCGATTAAGGCATTTCCGGCAACCGATCAGGCGAAAATTCCTTATGCAACCGATCAATATACGGCTGATAATACGAACGAAATCTCTAAATGTTGTAGCTTGATCGGCCGGTCTTGCGAGCTTGGCGACCCTCTCAGGCTTTCGCCGAAATCGCCGCCAGTTTCGCCTTGATACCCAGCATATCCTGCCAGGCGGCTCTTTTCTGGGCCGGCGTGCGCAACAAATAGGCCGGATGGAACATGGCTGTAGCTTCGACTGGATGCGACATGCGGGGCGTCTGATAGGTGAACCACCGCCCACGCAAACGCCCGACACCTTGGGTTTCGCCTAACAAGGCCTTCGCCGCCGGGCCGCCCAGGGTGACCAGAACATCCGGATCGACGAGCTCGATCAAACGTTCCATGAACGGCATACAAACCGCCGTTTCCTGGGGCGTTGGCGTGCGATTTCCCGGCGGTCGCCAGAACACCGTATTGGAGATCAAGACGTCGGTCCGCTCGATGCCGATGGAGTGCAACATCTTGTCCAGGAGATGGCCGCTGGGGCCGACGAAAGGCAGACCCTGCCGGTCTTCCTGGGCGCCCGGAGCCTCGCCGATGAACATCAGCCGTGCGTCCGGACTGCCGTCAGTGAAGACCAGGTTCATCGCCGTCTTCCTGAGCGCGCAGCCGTCGAAATTCTCTAAAGCCGCGCGTAGCTCGGCGATCGAACTGGCTTCGCCAGCCTGCTCGACCGCCGATCTCAGCGATTCCTCTCCGCTCGGCGGCGGTTCTGCTGGTCGGACCGGCCTGGGCGGCGATTTATGTTGCAGCGGCGCGTGCGATTGGCCTTGAGAAGCCGGCGGAACCGATGCCTGGCGCTCTTCCAGTCCCGGCATTATACGGCGTTTTGGAGTGGCCCTGCGTGGCTCCGGCGCCGTTTCCGGGGGAGGCGCGTCGGGTTCACCGAAACGGTTTTGCGGCTGATCGGCAATGGTCTCGTCGACGCCGCCGTCGACATGCCACATGAGAAGAGCCCGGACCTGATCGCGATCAATCATGGCGCGAACCCTATCATGGCATTGCCCTTGGGGCATGGAGAAAACGCCTTGGAGATACCGACTTTTGCCGGCCTGGACGCGAAATCGGTCTGCCGTATTCGGAACATCTTTTGACGCCTTTTCCTTTAGAGGGTCCGGCTCGCCTGTGCTATAAACCGCCCGGATTTCAAGCTCAGATTTTCCCGGGGGGCGTCATGACGGAAGAAACAGTTGAACGCGAGAGCATGGAGTTCGACGTGGTCATTGTCGGCGGCGGGCCTTCGGGCCTTTCGGCGGCAATCCGCCTCATGCAGTTGGCCGGCGAACAGGATCATGAGGTCACGGTCTGCGTCGTCGAGAAGGGTTCGGAAATCGGCGCTCATATCCTGTCCGGTGCGATTCTCGATCCGCGCGCGCTCAACGAACTGATCCCCGACTGGAAAGACAAAGGCGCGCCCTTGGGCGTGCCGGTGACCGACAACCAGCACTGGATTCTCAGCGAGACCGGCAAGCGTTCGATGCCGCATATCTTCATGCCGCCGATGTTGACCAACGACGGTTGTTATACGCTCTCGCTCGGCAACTTCACCCGCTGGCTCGGCGAGCAAGCAGAAGCCATGGGTGTCGAGGTCTACCCCGGCTTCGCCGCCGCCGAGGTTTTGTTCGATGATGCGGGTGCCGTCCGCGGCATCGCCACCGGCGACATGGGCCGCCAGAAGGACGGTTCGCCCGGACCGAACTTCGGGCCCGGGGTTGAGTTGCACGCTAAATACACCTTCTTCGCCGAGGGCTGCCGCGGCCACCTGTCGAAACAGCTGATGGGCAAATTCGGCCTGCGAGAAGGTCGCCAGCCGCAGACCTATGGTATCGGTATCAAGGAGTTGTGGGGCGTTCCGGCCGAGAACCACAAGGAAGGCACGGTCATCCACAGCCAGGGCTGGCCGTTGACCGACACGGCGGGCGGCGGCTTCATCTACCACCAGGAAGGCGGCCAGATCGCCATCGGTTTCGTGGTCACCTTGGACTATGAAAACCCCTATTTGTCACCCTACGACGAAATGCAACGCTTCAAGACCCACCCGGCGGTCAAGCCGATGCTGGAAGGCGGACGGCGGGTCGCCTACGGGGCGCGGGCCATCAACGAGGGCGGACTGCAATCGGTGCCGAAACTGGCATTTCCCGGCGGATGCCTGATCGGCTGTGCCGCCGGCTTCCTCAACGTGCCGCGCATCAAAGGCGCGCACAATGCCATGAAATCCGCAATGTTGGCGGCCGAGACCGCGTTCGCCGCCTTGTCCGCGCAGCGCGCCAATGACGAACTTGAGGCCTACGAACCGGCCTTCCGTGCGTCCTGGATCTACAAGGACCTGCATCGGGTCCGCAACGCGCGGCCGGCTTTGACCAAATTCGGGATCACGCTCGGCACGCTCTACGCCGGAATCGACATGTGGTTGAACAACCTCGGCCTCGGATTCCTGGTGCCGTGGACGCTCGGCCATCACGAGGACCACAAACAACTGAAGCCGGCCGCTTCCGTGCAGCCGATCGATTACCCGAAACCGGACGGTCAGATCACCTTCGACAAGCTGACCAACGTGTCATTCTCGGCGACCAACCACGAGGAAGACCAGCCGGTACACCTGACCCTCGCCGACGACACAGTTCCCCTATCCGTCAACCTCGCCACCTACGAAGGCCCGGAGGTGCGGTTCTGCCCGGCCGGCGTCTACGAATATGTGGACGACGAAGCTGGCGGTTCCAAAAAGCTGCAGATCAATGCCCAGAACTGCGTCCACTGCAAAACATGCGACATCAAGGACCCGACGCAAAACATCAATTGGGTGGTACCGGAGGGTGGCGGCGGCCCCAATTATCCCAATATGTAGGGACGAAACGTTGTGAAAGGGTTCGCGGCGGCCAAGCTGCTGGGCTAGACTGAAGCAACGACTGCTGTCCGGTGATAACAACGAGATTATTGATTCGTGACAACTGAAATCCAATCACGCCGCAACCGTTACTGTATGGCATCCCTGATCGCGGGCCTCCTGCTGGTCTCGCCGTCCCTGACCGGCGCCGCTGATACGCCAATCAAACTAGGAACTTCGGTCATCGGGAATTACCTGGCCGGCCGGCACGCGGAAGCCGAACGCGATCTTTCGGTTGCCGCCGACTTCATGAAGGCAGCCTTGAAGGAAGCGCCGGACGCACCCGACCTATTGCGGCGCACTTTCGTCCTGATGATGCTCGAAGGCCGCATCGACGAGGCCGAGGAACTGGCCCACCGTCTTATCGAAGAAAAGCCCAAGTCCTCCATCGCCAACCTGCTTCTTGCGGTAATCGAGATGAAGGAAGGCCGACACAAGAAAGCCGACGCCCGGCTCTCGGGATTGCCGGACAGCGGCATCACCGGGTTTACGGCACCGGCACTCAGGGCTTGGGTATTGGCCGGGAAAGGCGACATCGACGAGGCGTTCGAGGTCTTGGAATCCCTAGACGGCGACAACGCGGCGCAAACCCTCCACGATCTTCACAAGGGATTGCTTCTCGGATTCTCTGGACGGACCGACGAAGCGGTCGCCGCCTTCGACACGCTGTCGAAAAAGGAGTCGGGACTCAATTTCCGCATGACGCGGCTGCTCGGCAACCTCTACGAACGGGCAGGCGCGTGGGACAAGGCACAAGTGCTCTACGACGAGTTCCTGAAGGAACGCCCCGATTCCGATTTGCTCGACGCCGATCGGGCTCGTGTCAAACGCCGCGAGACACCGGAACCGGAAATCGCCGAGGCTACCGACGGAGCCGCGGAAGCGCTCTTCGGGATCGCCAATTCCTTGCGTCAACAGCGGGCTCGCGAAACGGCCCTGGTTCTCGGGCGCATGTCTTTGCATCTGCGCCCGCAATTCCCGATCATGTTGATGCTGGTCGCCGAAATCATGCAATCAGAGGATCGCCTGCACGAGTCGAACGCCGTTTACGAACGGATCCCGAAAACGTCCAGTTTCTTCGACGGGGCGCGGCTCAGGATTGCCAACAACCTGCACGACATGGAGCGCACCGACGAAGCCATCGTCATGCTTCGCGAATTGGCGCGGCTCAGGCCCAATGATCCTGAACCACCGCGCACCATCGGCGATTTCCTGCGCAGCCGCGAGCGCTACGGAGAAGCAATCCCTGAGTACGACGAGGCCGTGCGCCGTACCGGTACGCTCGAATCGCGCCACTGGCGGTTGCTCTATACCCGCGGCATCGTGCTTGAGCGCGAGAAACAGTGGGACAAAGCCGAGCAGGATTTTCTGAGGGCGCTCGAATTCGAACCGGACCAACCCTACGTGCTGAACTATCTCGGCTACTCCTGGATCGAACAGGGCCGACACCTCGACCGCGCCCAGGACATGATTCGCAAGGCGGTCAAGTTGCGGCCCAACGACGGCTACATCATCGATAGCCTCGGCTGGGTTTATTGCCGCCTCGGCAAATACGACGACGCCGTCGCCGAATTGGAGAAGGCGGTCGAGTACAGGCCGGAAGACCCGATCATCAACGACCATCTGGGTGACGCCTATTGGCAGGTCGACCGCCGTATGGAAGCACGGTTCCAGTGGAAACGTTCGCTGTCGCTCGACCCCGAACCGGACCTCGCCGAGAAGATAAACGGCAAACTCAAACGCGGACTCATCGAGGACGAGGCCAACGGCGGGGAGCCAGCCAAGGAAAAATCCGAAAAGCCGGAAAACGAGGGCTGACGCATCCGGATCATGGACCGGTCAAACTGTATCTCGGTTGTCGCCCGCGCCAAGCTTAATCTCTACCTCCACGTCACTGGACGGCGCGATGACGGATATCATCTGCTCGACAGCCTAGTCACCTTCGCCGAAATCCACGACGTGATTACGGCGGAGCCGGCCGCCGAATTGACCCTTCGATATGACGGCCCTTTCGCAGGGTCTTTGCCGGATGGCGACGACAATCTTGTCCTCAACGCCGCCCGGTCCCTGCAGAACGCCACAGGCATTACCGACGGCGCCGCCCTGACGTTGACCAAGAACCTGCCGGTGGCTTCCGGCATCGGTGGCGGCTCGGCCGATGCAGCGGCGGCGTTTCAAGCACTGACCCGGATGTGGGGGATCACGCCCGGCACCTTCGACCTATCCGGCATCGCGCTTGATCTCGGCGCCGACGTGCCGGTCTGTCTGTTCGGCCGGACCACCGTCATGCGCGGTATCGGCGAGATCCTCGAGGCGATGGAGCCATTGCCAAAAACGAACCTGGTTCTTGTCAATCCTAGTGTCGCCGTGTCAACGCCGGCCGTCTTCAAGGCGCGAGCCGGGGACTTCTCCCAAACCGTTCCGTTCGACACCCCGCCGGCCGATGTTGCCGCCCTGGCGGCCTGGCTCGCCCGCCACACGACCAACGACCTGATGGCGCCGGCCATCGGCATCGAACCGGTGATCGGCACGGCGATCGACGCCCTGGACGCGACGACGGGTTGCCTGTTGGCCCGCATGTCTGGGTCCGGGGCGACATGCTTCGGTCTATATGAAACACCGGAGCATGCGTCGGAAGCGGCGCGGGAGCTGTCACGCGTTCATCAGGATTGGTGGGTTCGTGAGAGCCGGATTGACGGCTGACCAGTGCAACTAGCCTCGCTTCCCGTTTTTCCACGCCGAAGCCACCTGGAAAAAGGCATCGACGACAGCGCTTTCGCGTTCCCCCTTCAGGCAAGCGACCGTATCGGTAATTTGGGAACCGGTATCCTTGATCGGTACGACGGCGACACGAGGGTCGGCGGGAACTTCACCCTCGAAAACGAAACCGATGCCGAGACCGGCGGCGACCGCTTCGATGGTCGCTTCCCGGCTGCCCAATTCCAGCACGACATCAAGCCGAATGCCGGCGCTGGAAAGGACCCGGTCGAGGGTCTGGCGTGTGTTCGATCGGGCTTCGCGCAACACGGTTGGTGTACCGGCGAGACCTTTTAAGGGCAAACCCCGCCTGCCCGCCCACGGATGATCCTGGCCAACGACCACGGATAATCGACGGTGGTGGATCGGCAAGACTTCGACGCCCGCGGTTTCCGGAGGATTGGCCACGACAACGGCGTCGGCCCGGCCTTCGATCAGGTCACGCCACACATCGTGGGCATTGCCCAGGGCAATAGCCATGGTGACGTTCGGATAACGGCGTCGATAGGCCGCAATCAACTCCATGGCCAAGTGCGGACCGTCCGCCGACAGACGCAGTTCGCCTTGTTCCAGCCCAGCGCTGCCAGTCAGAAAAGCCTGGATCCTTTCCTCGACGGAGAACAATTCGCGGGTCATTTGAAAGAGGTCGCGTCCGGCTTTGGTGAGATCGACCCCGCCGGGCCGGCGAACGAACAGTTTCGTTCCATAGGCCGTCTCCAGCGTGCGCACTTGAATGGTCAAGGCCGGTTGGGTCAACCCCAAACGGGAAGCCGCTTCGGAGAAGCTCGCCTCTCGGGCGACGGCGTCAAACGCGCGCAATTGCGTATACCGCATGGATCAAGAATATAAAAAATATTTATATTATGTCAAAAACTATAAATTTGATTCCAACCCCGAACCTCTCCATAGTCGCACATCCACAAGGACGTCATTGAGGAGTCCTGACCGTGACCTCACAACAACAGCAACGCGCCCTCGCTGTGTTTCCCGGCGGGATATCCAATGGCGAGTACGGTTTGCCGGCGGACGACATCGTCGTCATGGAACGCGGCGACGGTTGCCGGCTGTGGGACACGGACGGCAACGAATACCTCGATTTTTCCATGGCCTGGGGATCCTGCCTGGTCGGCCACGCCCGTCCGGAGATCGCCGTCGCGGTGCGTGACCAAGCCTTGCAGGGCTCCAATTTCGCCTATCTCAACCACCAGGTTCTGGCATTGGCCGAAGAGATCCGGCGCATCAGCCCGGCCGCCGAACGATTGCGTTTCTGTGCGTCGGGAACGGAAGCCACGATGTATTGCCAGCGGATCGCCCGCGGCTTCACCGGTCGGGACAAGGTCCTCAAGTTCGAGGGCGCCTATCACGGGGCCAACGAGGCCGGTGTCACCAGCCTGTTCCCGTCGCGCCTCAAGGATTTCCCGGAACCGGAACTGACCAGCGCCGGCACGCCGGCCATGCGCGACCATCTCCTGGTCGCCCCCTTCAACGATCTAGAGACGACCCGACGCATTATCGGGGAGAACGCCCGGGACTTGGCGGCCGTCATCGCCGAACCCCTTCAGCGCTGCACACCGCCCAAGGACGGCTTTCTGGAAGGCTTGCGTCAGGTTTGTAACGACAACGATGTTCTGCTGATCTTCGACGAGGTGGTCACAGGCTTCCGCTTGGCCTACGGCGGCGCCCAGGAATACTACGGCGTCGTTCCCGACCTCGTCGCCTATGGCAAGGCCTTGGGCGGCGGCTATCCCATCGGTGCCTTCGGCGGCCGTACCGAAATCATGGAAATGGTCGCCGAGGACAGGATCGGCGGTGATGAATATGTGTGGATGGCCTCGACCCTCGGCGGCAACCCGGTATCGGCGGCGGCGGCCAACGCCGCTCTTTCCGTCTTTCGCCAAGCCGGAACCTACGAACGGCTGCACGTCCTCGGTAATCACCTGCGGGAAAACATGCGCCGTGCCCTCGCCGACCGGCAGATCAGGGCGCAGGTCATCGGCGACGGACCGCTGGCCCAGGTCGTATTCTCCGATAAGCCGGTATTCGACTACCGCTCGACTCACCGCGGCGACAAACGGGTGGCCCGGGAAACCATGCTCGGCCTGTTTCGCCGCCGGGTCTTCCTCAACCCCATGGGGACGAAGCTCTACCTATCCATCGCCCACGACGAAGGCGTCATCGATGATTTCCTGGAACGGTTCGATGCCATTCTCGAGGAGGTCGTTACGTGACGTGCAACACGGATGAGGTGGCGATCGACCGCCCGTCGTTCGACTACTTGAATCCGGACGTGCCTGACCGCTTGCCGGTCTTTGAGGTGCCTCTGGTTGTCGCTGATGAAGACACGGTGGCGCGGTTCGGAAAGATCGTCACAGACCCCAAAACCCATCCCGTCGAGATCGTCCCCTGGCCGGCCACCGGGTGGCGCCCGGTCGATGTCGGCACCGGCGATCAAGGCGGCTACGCGGAAGGCGTATTTCGGTTCCAATGGCAGGGCGACATGCTGTTCGCCGAAAACACTGCCGTGGACGACCGTTACCTGCTCGGTTGGTCAAAACAGCCCGGCGACGCGCGTGTCGACAACCCCGCCGCCGAGCGCGACCGTCTCCTCATCTGGCACGCCAACTACCATCCGGACGGCGGGCAGCTGTTCTTTCCGTTGAGCCGAACACCCTTCGTCGCCGCTCTCGCCCCGCCCGGCGACGACGTCAAACCGGAAGACTGGGTGGCTCTGTGGTGCGACGGCAGTTTCGGCATTTGTATCGACCCAGGAGTCTGGCATGAGGCCATCGCGCCGTTGACCGACGAGGCCGAATTTATCGACAAGCAGGGACGCGTCCATGCCCGTGTCAGTTGCGACATGGCTGAAGAGTTCGGCCTGTTTCTCTCGGTTCCGCTGACATTTCCGTGAAGACGCCGGCTTGATGCCCGGCCACCCTGCCCGAGCAAATCGGAATGGGGTATAAGGAATCCTCACAATGGGTGGCAGCGGAGGTCGAAAGGAAGCATGCGTAACAGGTTGCGTCTGACCAGCGGTTTGATCCTGTTCGTTTTCGTTCTCGGACATTTTATCAACCATGCCCTCGGCATCCTGTCACTCGAGGCTATGGAAGCCGCGCGCGAGCTATTCATAGACCCGTGGCGAACGATGCCCGGCACCGTCGTCCTAATCGCCGCCTTTATTGTACATACTGCGGTTGCCTTATGGGCTCTTTGGGACCGGCGCGAGATGAAACGACCGGCCTGGGAATGGGCGCAACTCGTTCTTGGTCTGACCGCACCCCTTTTCCTTACGGCCCATGTCCTGGCGACCCGCGGCCTCACGGAAACGACATATTTCGAAAGCAGCTATGCGACAGTGATGATCGCCCTTTGGGTCGGATCACCGCTGCGGGGTTTCCTCCAGGCCGTAGCCCTTGTCATCGTCTGGGCTCATTCGATGATCGGGCTGCATACTTGGCTCCGCATCAAACCGGGCTACGACAGTTTTCAGCCCTATGGGTTCGCCTTTGCGGTCGCCCTCCCTGTTCTGGCCTTGGCCGGATACGTCGCCGCCGGCATGGAAGTCCTGGCAAAGCCCCAGACACCCGGCTGGACGGCGGGTGCGGTCGAGCAAGCGGGTTTCGAAGACGGGATGGCCGACTGGGTTTACGGCGGCGAAACGCGGGTACAGGTCTTTTTCGTGATTCTCGTCGTCGCCATCGTTGCCGCACGGTTCGCCGTCGGCGCCTATCGCCGCAAGTATAAAACGGCCGCACTGCATTACTCACCAGGCGATGCCATGATCGAACTCCGTCCCGGGGCAACGTTGCTCGAATCGATCCGCGCCTCGAACATCCCGCACGCTTCGGTTTGCGGGGGCCGCGGACGCTGCTCGACCTGCCGGGTCCGCATCAACAAGGGGCTCGAACATATGGCGCCGCCCGACGAGATGGAGCGCAAGGTCCTGGCCCGGGTCACCAGTTCGCCGTCGGTGCGCCTGGCCTGCCAGATCAGACCCAACCAACATGTCGACGTGACCGCTATGGTGCGTCCGGACGCCGGCCCCAGCGTCGCACGGGAACGGCCGAGCGTCGGACAGGGGCAGGAATTAGACGCCGTCTACCTGTTCGTCGACCTTAGGGGGTCGACCAAACTCTCGGAGGACAGGCTCCCATTCGACGTGGTGTTCGTCCTCAATCAATTCTTTGCCGAGTTGTCCCTGGCCCTCGAGGAAACGAACGGCCACTACGCTCAATTCAACGGCGATGGCCTGATGGCCATATACGGCATGAATTCGAACCCGGAGCGTGCCGCGGCCGACGCAGTCCGGGGTGCGCTGGCCATGCTCACGCGAATCGAGGCCTTGAGCGCGCGGCTCAGTGACGAATTGGCGGAACCTTTGCGCATCGGTGTCGGCCTGCATGCCGGCGAGGCGATCGTCGGCTCCATGGGGCTGCCGGCCTCACCGATCGTTTCGGCACTCGGCGACAACGTCAATATCGCCGCTCGTCTGGAATCGCAGACGAAAGAACTGGGCGCCCCACTCGTCGTGTCGTCGATTGTCGCCGACCGATCGGGTATCGATTTTTCGCGGTTCGACCGCCACACAATACAAGTGAAGGGGCGCGACCGGAGCGTTGACGTCTTCGCGGTCGACCATCCGGAAACCCTATCCGAAATATCCGTTGATTAGGCCGACGACGGGAACCCAACCTCCGATTCCGAAAAACCACAGCTGTCTAAGGGTTTGGGTTGCCTCAATTCTTCGGCTTGATATCATTGTGCTGGTTTTTCGCCGTCGTTGTGTTTGTAGGTCGAACGCCATTTCGCTGTGAGTTGAATTTTCGCGAGATTACCGATTCACTATGGTCGATATTCCCTGGAAATCCTTGACCGTTATGGTCGCCGACGATGAACCGGCTCAACTTCGGCTATATGCCCATGCCGTCAAGTTGCTGGGCGTCAACAACGTCCTTACGGCAACCGATGGCGCTGACGCCTTGTCCCAGATCAACATGATGAACGGCCGCGCTCACATCGTTATTACGGACGTCGACATGCCGACGATGAATGGTCTCGAATTCGTCAAGAAGCTTCGTGCGCATTCCGACCCGAAGACGGCGGCGATCCCCGTTGTGGTCGTCACCAGCCACCGGGACTCGGCCATTGTACAGAAAGCAGCAACCCTGGGGATCCAGGGATTCCTGGCCAAGCCGATCAGCGAAGCCATGCTCAAATCCCGCATGGTCAAGGCCCTCCAGAGAAGCGTCTAGCGCTACGTCAAAGACGCGGTTCGCGCCGTCCGCTGTTCGCGAAATCCGGGCAGGGACAAGCTGAAAACCGACCCTTCCCCGAGAGTGCTTTCAGCATCGACGCGCCCCCCAGTTTCTCCGCCAGTTCCTTGCATAGCGGCATTCCCAGACCGGTTCCCGGTTCGCCGTCGGTTCCCTGTGTCGTCGTCTTCTGCGAAACGTCGAACAGGACCGCGAGTTTCTCTGGCGCCATGCCGACACCGGTATCGATGGTGTTGATCGTCACCATTTGACCGTTTTGCGATACGTTGATGGTGACGGTACCGCCGCGCGGTGTGAACTTGATCGCGTTGTTGACGAAGTTGCGGAGGATGGTGTCGACGGCCTGGGGATTGGCAAAGGCCATTAGGGATGTCTCGCCACGACTCGAAAGGGTCAGGTCCTTGTTGGCCGCGGAATGTTCGAACAACGCCAGGTTGGTTTCGACCACATCGTCGATTGCCATCGGTTCCGGCTCGACGTCGATACGGCCCATTTGTAGGCGTGACCATTCAAGGAGGTTTTCCAGGAGCTCGAACGCCCGGTTCGCCGATTCACCGACGACCGAACTCCATTCGGAAATCGAATCCCTGTCGGCATCGCCCGAATGCTCGGACAGCAAGTCGGTATAACCGAGCAGGGTCGTAAACGGCCCGCGTAGATCATGGGCAATGATCGAGAAAAACTTGTCCTTCTGGTCGTTGAGCTTCGCCAGTTCGTCGCGGGCCGACCCCAGGTCCTCGGCCATCGCCACGAGGTCGACTGCCTGCGCTTCAAGACGGGCTTCCCGGTCTTCCAGTTCAGCGACTTGCCGTTTAAGTTGTTGCTCGCTCTTCTTCAGCTTTTTTTCTACGAGCAAGATGTCGGTAATATCGGTGGACGTCACGATCCAGCCCAGGTTCTCAACGCGGTACCGGCGGCTAAACAGCGCTCGGCCGCTGGGCATCCAAAACCGTTCGTCCTCACCTTTGTCAAAAGTCGTATAACTCTCGTATCGGGCCTTCGCCAGCGTCTCGGGATCGCCTTCACCGTAAAGACCGCGTTCGGCATTGAAGCGGATGATGTCGGTGATCTTGGTTCCGGGTCGGACCAGGTGTTTCGGGTAGTCCCACAGTTCTTGAATGCGCGCGTTGGCGACGATCAACTCGTGATTCTCGTCAAAAACGAGGAACCCCTGGTCGATGGAATTTAGGGTCGTGTCGAGAAGGTGGCGCTCTTCCATCAAGGCCTTTTTCGCCTGGTCCCGTTCAGCCACACGACCCAACAGGGTTCCCACATTAAGCAAGGTCTCCATCAGGTCTGATGCGGCGAGGTCGGCGTCCACGGAGAAGAACTCGAGGACAGCGACGGTCCTCGTTCCGACTACCACCGGAAAAGCGAATGCTGCCTGCACGCCAACCTCTTGGGCCGTCGCGGCGCACCGGTGGCCTTCGTCTTCTGCGATATCCGTCACCCATTCGAGCTCACCCGTGGCCATCACGCGGCCGGGAAGCCCCTCACCAGAGGCGAAAGTCGCCTTCTCGGTTTCTCCACGGAAAAGCATGAAACGTTCAGGCTCGCTGATGTGCCATATCCCGGAAGAGATAAGGACATCACTATCGTCGGCCGAACGCACCAAGGCGTGCCCTATCGGCCAACCAGAGAAATCACAAATATTGGCGACAGCCTTTTCCATCGCTTCGTCGAGGTCATGGGCCTTATTGGCGTCCCGCGCCGATTGGCGGAGAAGATCGATGAGCGCCGATTTCCGCTGCGCCTGCTCCTCGGCGCGGCGGCGTTCCGTGATATCGTTGATGACACAGACGATGCCGCCGTCCTCCATGGGTGCGCGCAGGATTTCAAGCACGCGATCACCGTTCACCTCGTCGAAGTAGGTACGGCGGCGGCCTTTCGTCCAGGATTCGATCCTCCGTTCGACCATCTTGTCGACGTCGCAGGGCCCGTAATCGCCTCGCTCGGCCCGTATCCGAACGAGATCGGCGAAGTTGGCTCCCTCGAAAGCGTCGGAAGGGGAAAAGCCGTAAAACTCGATACATTTCTGATTGATGGCGCGGATCGTCAGATCGGCATCGATCATGAAAAGGCCTGCGGACAGATTGTCGATCGCCGAGCGCAGGTACATTTTTTGCCGTGCCTGTTCGCGTTCGGCGGCACGAATGGCCGTAACGTCGAGATTGATGTTGCCGACACCGAATACGTTGCCGTCCCGGGAAATCACCGGGAACCGCGTGATCGACACGGTCCGCGCAATACCATCCGGATATATGACTTCCTCCTCGACGCTGACGTGTGTCCGTTCTGCCATGGCCCGGGCATCTTGTTCGTCGAAACGTTCGGCCAACTCCCGGGGATAAACGTCAGAAGCCCTTCGCCCGAGAACCTCGATGCGCGTCATCCCCGTCCACTCCTCGAAACAGCGGTTGACGAACATGTAGTGCCCGGAAGAGTCCTTCAAGGTGATCAACTCCGGCACGTTGTCGGCAAGGGCCCTGATAACGTCGCGGCTTTCCTCCAGTTTCTTTTGAGCGGCGACCCGTTCCTCGAGTTGGCCAGGAACCCAGCGCAACAAACCGATGGCGATCAGTACCGTCCCGCCGAGGTAGCCGACGTACTCCTCAAGGAAATGCGCCGTCGGCGTATCGCCGATGACGACGAACATATTGAGGGCCTGAAAATTGTCGGTGACGTCGAGGATATTGGCGAACAACAGGAGTCCGAAGCCGCCAACGATGAAATTCCAGTCGCGCCGCCCGTCACTGGCATCACGGCCGATATTGACCAGGAAGGCGAGCAAGCTTCCGATGGCGATGGCTCGAATTCCCTCGAAGGCGGCCGCGTCCATCGGATAGCCCCTACCGGCGCCCGTCTGAAGCGGATCGGGATTGGAAACTCTTGGACATCATGCTCCCCCGTAAGACCCATCCGGCGCGAAACGGTTGCGAAAGACAACACGCGATTCAACTATTCGATCTTCGGCGCGGAAGTCAAATTCCCCTGTGTTTCGTTTTATTTCACGCTTGAAACTTTGAAACGGCTGTATTTCTGCCCGTTCCGCCGGTGAGCCTAGAATCTTCGGTAGCACCGACGCGTCACTGCCATTCCAACGCTTGCGATACGGCCTGGATGGTCTTATGTTTCGCCCGCTTCGAGAAGCGTTATGGGGCGTGGCCAAGCGGTTAAGGCACCGGTTTTTGGTACCGGCATTCGGAGGTTCGAATCCTCCCGCCCCAGCCAACGCCGCCACCGATAGGCATGGTGGATCTCTGTTGTCAGAAAAAGTTTAGTTTGGCCAATGACAGCTTAAGTTGGCCAAAGAGAACTTAAGGTTGGCCAACTCCGCGCCATCAACGGTGTGTTTTCAATAAGTTATCATTACCGGCGACGGAAGGGCTTTTCTCGCCGGCGTTCTCCGCTTCTCATACGCCATTGCGGAGCCAAAGGCTCCCGATTAGCTCAAGGTTCTCCCCAGTTTGGTTTGTTTCGGTGAAAGTCGCATGCCATGCAGAGCGGCACGTAGAACCCTTCGGAATCGTGGTCTTTCCGACCAAGGCCGGCCAGCGAGGAGAGTTTTCATCCTGGTTCTCGCGACTTGCTTGGCAGAACGGACTAACACCTGCGGCGCTCTATGCGATCGTCCTTCCGGGCGCCCGATTGCACCGACTGGACCTCGACCGATTCGCCTGTCCAACTTTGATCGGAAATCTATCTAGCCACACGGCAGTGCCTGCCTCACCATCCAATTAATGGCCATCGATAGATAAAGGGCCCCGCTGTTCGGATACCCCGTTGACCAGAGACCGTTGAGTTCCAAGAACGGATTTCAATTGTATGCTGATTGTGACCAGACTCGTGTGTCCACGACAGATGATTATCCTAAACCCATTTGTGTTCGACAGGCCGCGGTGAGAGCGTCGCGCGCCATTTCCAGATCCTCATCCCCATGCGCCGCAGAAAAGAAGCGGCGCACGTTGGGAAGGACGAAAACCCCGTTTTTCATCAACTCCAGGTCAAGGGCGCCGGACTGCGGTAGATCGGTGGCCAGCACGTCCATCTGATTGGCCGGTTCCTTGTCCGTGAACAGGAATTGCCAGAAGGAAGCCTGGCCGGCGGCCCTGGCCGGCACGCCGTTATCGTCGAGCGTCTCCTGGAAGGCCTTGCGGAAACGATCGGCCTTGGCGTGGAAGTCATCATGGAATCCGGGCTCCGCCAACACGCGCAAGGTGGCGAGGCCGGCGACGGCGGCGATCGGGTTTCCGTGCAGCGTACCGTTGATGTAGGCGTAGTCGGCGCGGCCCTTGCGGTTGGGATTGGTTGCATCGATCAGGTCAGCGCCGCCGGCGACACAGCCCAAGGGGCCGCCGCCGCCGACGATCTTGCCGTAGGTGGCGAGATCCGGTCGGACGCCGAAATACTCTTGCGCACCGCCGAGGCTCAAGCGGAAACCGGTGACCACCTCGTCGAAGATGAGCAGCACGCCGTACTTGTCGGCCAGGGCCCGGAGGCCTTCCAGGAATCCCTCTTTCGGGAAGATGATACGCTGCACCGGTTCGACGATGATGGCGGCGACGTCGCCGGCCCCCTCGGCGAGGATGCTCTCGACCGTCTCCAGGTCGTTGTAGGGTGCCACCAGCATGGTGTCCTGCAGGGCCGGCGGCACGCCGCCGATATCGGCCGTGGCCAGTGGATAGTTGGCCGGCGCCGTCGGGAACTGGGAAAAGGCAGCGTAGTCGTGGTTGCCGTGGTAGGCCCCTTCGAACTTGAGGATCTTCGGTTTGCCGCTGACGGCCCGCGCGATACGCATGGCATAGGACGTCGCCTCCGATCCGGTGGTCGTGAAGATGAGACGCTCGGCACAGGGGATTTTGTCGACCAGGAACTCGGCCAGTTCGACGGCAGCATCGTTGAGCGTGCCGAAGAAGTGCAGGCCCTTCGAGGCGCGTTGCTGCACCGCCTCGATGACTTCGGGATGGTCGTGGCCGATGATGGTGGCGCCGGCGCCGCAGACGAAGTCAACGTACTCGCGGCCGTCGACGGCGATCAGGCGGCCGCCGCGGCCCTCGCGAATGACGAAGCGTACGTCCTCGGGCAACGCATAACCGCCGAGACCGGCGCCGGGCAGCACTCGTTCGGCGGTTTCGTAGTAGAGGTCTTGGTTCCGCTCAGTGGATTGGCCGTCCATGGTTTCCTCCATTAATCGAATTGGGCGACCGGCGCGCCGAGCACGTCCGGATCAGGGGTAACGCCGAGGCCGGGTTTTTCCGACGGCCTCAGGCTGGCATTGTCTCGCAACGGACCGTCGGCGGCGATATGCGGCGCCACGTAGCCGGACAGGTCGCAGGCGTTGAGCAGGATCTTTGCGGGCGTCGACGCGGCCATGTGCGCGGCCGCAGCCGTGGCGATGTCCGAACCCCAGGTGTCCTCGATACAGGTCATAATGCCGAAATGGCGGCACAGAGACCGGGCCTCGCGGATCGCCGTCAGGCCGCCGAACTTGGAGAGCTTGAGAGTGGCGACATCGATACAGCCAAGCGATTGCGCTTTCAGCAGGGTCTCCATGTCATGGCAGCTCTCGTCCAATTTCATGGCCAAACCTGAAACGCGGCGCACCTCGGCGCAGGATTCCAGCGTATCGCAGGGTTGTTCGAGCATGACATCGAGGTCACGCGCCGCCTGGGCGACGCGGATGGCATCGACGACGGTGGCACCGCAGTTCCAGTCACCGTACAGTAGCGGTTGCGGACCGATGGCGTCGCGCATTGCGCTCAGCCGTTCGACGTCGGCCCGCCAGTCGTTGTCGGCGCCGAGCTTGGCCTGGAATTGACGGATGCCCTGGGCGAGGGCGTCTCTGGCGATCCTCGCCATTGCGTCGGGGTCGACGCAGGTAATCGAGTGATAGAGCGGCGCCGCTTCCATGCGGCGGCCGCCGAGAAGCCGGCAGAGCGGTAGGCCCGCCGCCTTGCCGGTCAGGTCCCAGAGCGCCATGTCGAGGGCCGACTTGGCGTAGGCGTGACCCTGTAGGTGGCCATCGCATTTCGCCATCAGGGCTTCCGGACCGACCGGGTCGGCGCCGATCAGTACGGGCACCAGGTCCGCGATCGCCGGCGCGACGCCGCCCGCATAGGCAGGCAGATAATGCGGGATCGGACAGACCTCGCCCCAGCCGCTGTGTTTCGAATCCGTCCGAACTTCAACAACGATCGTGTCGACGGTCTCGCAGGCCTTGCCGGCTCCCATGTAATAGGCGTCGTGGCTGGTCAGGGCGACCTTGTAGAGCCGGATACCGGTGATCTTCATAACACCGCCTCCGTGTAGATCACCAGAGGGTCGCCGAGCCAGCTTTCCTCAGGCTCGACACCGATTCCGGGCCGGTCCTGCGGGCACGTCGAGCCATCGACATTGCGTGCACCCTGGCCAGGCGCCGGATCGTCACCGATATGGGCATGGGCCAGCCAGGAGGCGAGACGGTTCGATTGCGGCGTCGACAGGGCCAGGTGCATGGCCGCGGTATCAGCCAATACGGTTCCGCCCGTATCCTCGACATGCATCTGCCAACCGACGGCGACCCCGAAATCGCGCACCTGCTTCGCCTTGGTCAGGCCGCCCAGGCGGTTGGGTTTGACCTTGACGCCCTCGCAGGCGCTCAACTTCCAGGCGTCGAGGTGGACCTGGAAATCGGCCAAGCATTCGTCGAGCGTGATCGGCTGGCGGGTCAGGCGGCGCACCTGCAGGCATTCGTCGAGGGTCTCACAGGGCTGTTCGAACCAGCCGGTGGCGGTGACGGCGTTCATGACTTCGATAGCGACGCCCGGTGTCCAGGCCCGGTTGACGTCGTAGGTCACCTGTTCGTCTGCCTGCCGAGCCGCTTCGACGGCTTCGATGCGGGCGATGTCGAGGGCCGGATCGTCGCCGCCGATCTTGGCCGAATGGGTGCGGTAGCCGGCGGCCCGTGCTTTCTCCAGAGCGACGACCATGACCTCCGGCCGGCCCGTCGGGATCGAGCTGTTGAGCCAGACCCGCTCACCATCGGCGCCACCGAACAACTGATAGAGCGGCAATCCGGCGGTTTTGCCGAGGATATCCCAGAACGCTAGGTCGAGGGCCGACTTGGCGTAGCCGTGGCCGGGCAAGGTATTGTCCATGATCCGGTTGAGGCGTTCCACAGCGGTCGCCTCCTCACCGATCAGAGCCGGCGCCAACAGATCGAGGGCGGCGCGGATACCGCCCCCGAAAGCCGGCAGGTAGGTGTTGCCCCAGGGGCAACCCTCGCCCCAGCCGGAGATGCCGGCCGTCGTGTCGATGCGCACGAAGGTGCTGTCCAAAGCCTCGAACTTGAGGCGCCCGCCGGACAGCCAGTAGGGCTCCGTGAGGGACAAGGTCTTCTGCCAGACCGTGATGCGCTCGATGGTCATGCGGCGACTCCATATCGGGCGACGGACTCGCCGAGGGTCTTGTAATCAGGTTCGGTACCGAGACCGGGATCATCGGAAGCGAACAGCCTGCCGTCCGCCGTCCGCGGCGCCGGCCTGCCGGTGGAGCGGGTGTTGTAATTGTGGAGGTCGGTGGTATTGACCAGCATCTCCGCCGGTGTCGATGCGGCGAAATGGGAAAGCGTCGCAGTCGCGATCTCACCGCCCCAGGTGTCCTCGGCGACGACGGGGATGCCGTTATCCACGAAGAAGTCCCGGACCCGCCGTGCCTTGGAGAGGCCGCCCAGGTTGGAGATCTTAAGGCAGGCGATCTCGGCGGCCTTATCGGCGACGATCCGCTGCGCCATGTCGATACCGGTGACCACTTCGTCCAGTTTCATGGGCAGGTCGACGCGCCGGCGTACCTGCAGGCAATTCTCGTAGGTGCGGCAGGGCTGTTCGAAGACGTAATCGAGATCGCGGGTGGCCCGGGCGACGCGGAGCGCGTCGTCGACCCGCCAGCCCCGGTTGGCATCCGCATAGGCGTTCTCGCCCGGTTCCAGGAGCGGCACCACGGTGCGGATCGTCTCGATGTCGGCTTGCCAGTCGGCACCGACCTTGATCTGGAACTGGCGGTAACCCTCCGTTCGGTGAGCGGCCAGCTCGGCCTTGGTCTCGTCGACCGGTTTTTGCGGCACCACCCGGTACATGGGTGCGCCGTCCGTCAGCTTGCCGCCGAGGAGCATCCACGCCGGCTGATCCGTCGCCTTTCCGAGAAGATCCCAGCAGGCCGCGTCGAACGGCGCCTTGGCGTAACCGTGCCCGGACAAGGTCGAGTCCATGAGCCGTTCAATGTGTGCCACCTGCCGCGGATCCTCGCCCAGGAGCGCCGGCGCTAGCAGGCGCGCCGCCGCTTCGACGCCGTGGGAGAAGGCCTCCATGTAGTTCTCGCCACAGGGGCAGAACTCGCCGGCACCGGTGAGGCCGGCGTCGGTGGTGAGGACGACGACTGTGGATAGGGCTGTCGTGATGGCGTTGCCGGCGCCCCAGCCGTAGGACCCGCCGACGTAGGGCAGGTCCGTGCGGTATACGGAAACGCCGGTGATCTTCATGTCAGCCGTCCATGGTGACCACGATGTTACCGACGTGGCGTTTGTCGATGAAGGCCTGCTGGGCATCGTGGAAGTTGGCGAGCGGATAGGCGGCGGCCAGCAGCGGCCGGATCTCGCCCCGGTTGATGTAACCGGCCAGATCGGCAAACAGGCCGGGAGGCACGACGGTGGCACCGGTGAAGGTGAGGTCCTTGAGATAGAAGGTCCGAAGGTAGAAGTCGACGATCGGCCCGGCAATGGCGCCGGAACAGGTAAAGCGCCCGCCCCGTTCCAAGGCGTCGATCAACTGCGCGAACATCGGCCCGCCGACAACATCGGCGACGACGGAGACGGTGTCGCGGCCGAGGGCGTCGTGGAGAGCCGCTTTGAGGTTGGCCGGTGAGCGCTCAAGGACGGCTTCCGGCCCGACAGCCCGGACAGCATCCGCCTTGTCGGTGCTCGACATCGCCACCGTGCGCGCACCGCGCCGGTTGGCGAGCTGGATCAGGGCCGAGCCGACACCGCCCGAGGCGCCGGTGATCAGGACCAGGTCGCCGGCACCGACTTCGGCCCGGGCCAGCATGTTCTCAGCGGTGACGTTGGCGGTGGCGAAGGTCGCCAGTTCTGCGTCCGTCAGGTCGCATTCGACGGCATGCAGGTTGCGTTGATTGACCGCCGTGTACTCGGCAAAACCACCGTCCAGTTCGCTGCCCAGGTACCGGGTCTTGTCGAGGTTATTGGGGTCGTCCCAATCGCGGAACCAGGTTTCGATGAGAACACGTTTCCCGATCCAGGCCGGGTCGGCTCCATCGCCGACGGCCTCAACGGTGCCGCAGACATCGGCGCCCTGAATACGCGGAAAGGTCAACGGCCGGCCGCCCCAGGTGGAATCGCCATCGACCGCCTTTTCCTGGGCGCCGCTGCTGGTGCCTCCGGTCACGCCCTTCGAATACCAGCCGGTCCGCGTGTTGACGTCGGTATTGTTGAGGCCGCAGGCGCCGACCCGAACCAACACCTCGCCGGGGCCGGGTGCCGGTTTGGGCCAATCTTCGTGATACTCCAGTTTCTCCGGCCCGCCGTGACCGGTCAGAACGACGGCCCGCATGGTTTCTAACGCCTCAGCCATGACCCACCTTCTCGACTAACCCCGCGGTTTCTCGTTGGCCGCATCATAGACCGGGTTTCCGAGCACTGTCGCCGGGCGGGGGTCGCCCATGATGACGACCTGGAGTTCGGTGCCGGGCTGGGATTGGGCCGGGTCGACGTAGGCGAAGGCCAGGAGATTACCGGCAGCCGGCGAATAGGCGACGGAACTGGTGGCACCGATACAGGTGCCGTCCTTGAGGACCGCTTCGCCGCCGTGACCGAGGTCGACGCCGTCGTCGTCGATGGCGAGGTAGACGCAGATCCATTTGAGCGGCGCGGCGACGGCGGCTTCCGTCGCCGCCTTGCCATGGAAATCCGGTTTGTCCAGATTGACGAAACGCATGACGTCGGCTTCCGGCAGGGTCACTTCGTTGGTCAGTTCAGCGGCGCCCTTGAACATCTTTTCCATGCGCATGGTGTTCATCGCAAAGGACCCATAATCGGCGATGCCGTGCTCTTCGCCGGCCGCCCAGAGTGCCTCGTATGCGGCGGCAATGGCGTCGCGCGGTCCGTGCAACTCCCAGCCGAGTTCACCGGCGTAGGACATGCGAAACGCCCACAGGCGCTCGCCGCCTATATCGATTTCACGCACGCCGAGCCAGGGGAAGTCGGGTTTTTCAAGCGGCGCGTCGGTGCAGGCGCCGAGGATGTCGCGGGCCCGGGGGCCGTTGAGCGCCAGCGCCCCCCAGGCGTCCGAGCGGTTGTCGATGGTCACGACTTCCCCATCCCTTTTGCGGAAAGTCAGAAGATCGATCAACCGCTGCTCGAAGAAGGCGGCACAGGTGAAATAAAGGCGGTCGTCGGCGAGCCTGACCACCGTCGTTTCCAGTTCGATGCGGCCGTTGTCGGACAAGAGGCGGGTGAGGCCGATGCGGCCCGGCTTCGGCAAGCGGTTGGGGATCAACCGGTCGACGAAGGCAGCGGCGTCGGGCCCCGATACCTCAACCTTGGAGAAGGCCGAAATATCCATGATGCCGGCCCGCTGGCGCACGGCCTCGACTTCCTTCATTACCGCGTCATGCCAGGCCGGGCGCTTGAAGGAATAGTAGTCGCGCTGTTCCAACCCGCCGGTGGCAAACCAACGCGGCCGCTCCCAGCCGTAGACCTCCTCGAACACCGCTCCCTTCGCCTTCAGGCGCTCATAGAGCGCGCTCGGTTTCACCGGCCGGCCGTCGGGTCGGTTGAAGTGGGGGAAGGGAATCTCGTGGCGCAGCAGGTAGTCTTCCTTGGCTTTGGTCACCTGATAGTCGGTGTCGGCGAAGGCGCCGAACCGGCGTGGGTCGAAATCACGCATGTTGATGTCGGGGGCGCCGTGAACCATCCAGCGGGCCAGCTCGCGGGTCAGGCCAGGGCCCCAGCCGATGCCGATCTGGCAGCCGCAGTTGAGCCAGTAATTGGACAAACCGGGCGCTGGCCCGATGAGCGGGTTGCCGTCGGGCGGGTGCGAAATGGCGCCGTGCACGACCCGCTTGATACCGAGTTCGGCCAGCACCGGCATGCGCTCCATAGCGTTCTCCAGCCACGGCATGATGCGGTCGTAGTCGGCGTCGAAAAGCTCGTGCTCGGCATCCCAGGGGCATCCGTCGAGCCAGATGGCGTTGGGATCGGCCTTCTCGTAGATGCCGATGAGGCCCGACTTCTGTTCCATGCGCACGTAACCGGAGACCTGACGGTCGTCGCGGACGACCGGCAGTTCCCGTTCCAGATCGAGGAACTGCGGCGCCGTATCGGTGATCAGGTAGTGGTGCGTCATCGACGTCGTCGGCACGTCGAGGCCGGACCAGGCACCGACCTGTTTGGCATAGGTGCCGCCGGCATTGACCACGTGTTCGCAACGGATCGCCCCTTGTTCGGTTTCCACCCGCCATTCGCCGTTCGTCTCACGCACGACATCGATCACCCGGCATTGGCGAATGATCCTGGCGCCCAGCTGGCGGGCGCCTTGGGCCAGCGCGAAGGTGGCGCCGGCCGGATCGACGTGGCCGTCGTCCGGCGTATAGAGAGCGGCCTCAATGCCGTCGAGATTGTAGAAGGGATGCAGCTCGGCGATGCGCGCCGGGTCCATCAGCTCCATGCGGAACCCCAGCGCCCGGCCGACGCTGAGCGTGTGGCGGAGCCAGTCGACTTCGTCTTCCGTATAGGCCAGCCTCAGCGATCCGCAGCCATGCCAGGTCACCGATTGGTCGGTTTCCGCCTCGAGTACGTTCGAGTAAAGCTCGATGTTGTAGCCGACGCATTTGCCCAGCGAGAAGCTGGAGGTCGAGTGGGTGATCTGGCCGGCCGCGTGCCAGGTCGATCCCGAAGTCAGTTCCGCCTTCTCCAGGAGTACGACGTCGGTCCAACCCTCGTGTGCCAAATGATAGGCGAGGCCGCAGCCCATGATGCCGCCGCCGACGATGACCACGCGCGCCTGTTCGGGAACCGCCATTCAATCCTCCCGTCGCCGGAGCTCGCCCGGCATTCAACGCCGAATTCCAATGGACAGAGCTATCGTACATTTGTACACTCGTCAATCATGAATAATATGATTGTACCAAATCCTGATTCCGTCGGCGCCGATGAGGCCCTGGCCCGGCTGACCGAAAGCCTTGGCGAGTTGACGCCGGAACTGCATAAGGCGGCCGCCTACATCCTCGAGAACCCGAACGAGATCGGTGTCAGTTCCGTGCGCGAGATCGCCCGGGCCGCCAACGTCAAGCCGAACACCCTGGTGCGCATGGCGCGCACTGTTGGCTTCGACGGCTTCGAGGAATTCCGCCGGCCGTTCCGTGACGAAATCCGCCAGGGCCGCGACAGCTTCCCGGACCGGGCCCGCTGGCTGCAGTCGCTATCCAAGGGTGGCAAGCTGAGCGGCCTCTACGCCGACATGGCCGCCGCCGCCATCGAGAACATTGAGAATTTCTATTCGAGCACCGACGCAGAAAGGCTGAAGGCGGCGGCCGATGATATCGTCAAGGCGCGCACCACCTACGTGCTCGGTGTCGGCATCGCCAACGCCTTCGCCCGCAATTTCGCCTATCTCGCCAGCATGGCCGTCGGTACGGTGACGGCAATCCCCAGCGACGGTTCGCTGCCGGTCGACGGTTTGCTGCAGGTTGGACGCGAGGACGTCTTGATCGCCATGACCTTCAAGCCCTACCGGCGCGAGGTGGTCGAAGCCGTCGACATGGCGGCGGCCAAGGGTGCGACCATCATCGGACTTTCCGACAGTCCGGCCGCGCCGATTCTCAACGGCGCCGCGCACCGCTTCATCGTGCCCACGGAAACGCCGCAGTTCTTCACCTCGACCGTGGCGCTCGCGGCTTTTCTCGAAACCCTGATGGCCTTTGTCGTCGCTGATGCCGACGACGCCGCCATCGCCAATATCGAACGCTTCCACGAACAGCGGCACGAACTGGGGATCTACTGGAGTGAGGAGGACCTCCGGCGATGAACGAGATGGACGTTGCGGCCGGCGCGCCCGTGCGCACGCTTGAGGCCCGCTACTATACGGACCCGGCCGTCTTCGAAGGCGAGAAGGCCGGTTTGCTGTCGCGCACCTGGCAGTTCGCCGGTCACGTGGCGGCTGTAAAGAACAGCGGCGATTACTTCAGCTTCGAAGTTGCCGGCGAGAACCTGTTCTGTATCCGCGGCAAGGACGGCACCGTGCGTACCTTCTACAACGTCTGTCAGCACCGGGCCCACGAACTGGTCTCCGGCGAAGGCAGTTGCAAGGCCATCGTCTGCCCCTATCACGCATGGACCTACGCCTTCGACGGTTCGCTGCGCGCCGGACCCAACATCAAGGCGGTGCCGGGACTGAACCGCGAGGACATTTGCCTGACCGAGGTGCGGACGGAGATCTTCTGCGGTTTCATCTTCGTCAACCTGGATGCCGACGCCAAACCCATGGCGGAATGGTTCCCCGGCGTCGAGGAGGAACTGCGCGCTTTCGTGCCGCATATCGACGACCTCGCCCCGCTCGAATGGGTCGAGATCCGGGAGAAGTGCAACTGGAAAATTTCGGTCGAGAACTATTCCGAGTGTTACCACTGCGCCATCAATCACCCGACCTTCGTCAGCGGTGTCGTCAACCCGAACACCTACGATATCCAGCCGCAGGGCCATTGCCTGCGCCACACCACCCAGTGCCAGAACCTGGACCGCATGGGCTACGAAATCGATCTCGATGCCAACGAGCACGCCGGGGACTATTCGTCCTGGTTCCTGTGGCCGGCTTTTTCCTTCCAGGTCTACCCGGGTAACGTACTCAACACCTATCACTGGCGGCCGGAGAGCGTCGATCGTGTGACCGTGTGGCGCGGCTGGTATTCCGAGGGCGGCGTCGACTCTGACGTGGTCCGGCGCTTGGCCCAACAGGACCGCGGCACAACCGTCGAGGAGGACCTGCATCTGGTCGAATCCGTGCAGCGAGGTCTCGGCAGCCGTGGTTACCGGACCGGCCCACTGGTCATCGACCCCAAGGGCGGTGTCAAATCGGAGCACTCGATCCTCGCCCTGCAGGCCTGGTTCCGCGAGGCCTACGATGGCTGACGGCCTCAAATCCTACTGGCCCAACTACGTCGGCGGCCAATGGGTCGATGGCGGCGCTGGCACCATCGCCGTCGACGACCCAGCGACCGGCGAGACCGTCGCCGAACAGGCCTTGGCCGACGCGGGCGATGTGGACCGGGCCGTCGCGGCGGCACGGGCCTGCCACGAGAGCGGTGCCCTTTCGGACCTGCGCCCGGTCGAGCGTGGGCGCATGGTGCGGCGGATGGGCGAGTACCTGCTCGACAAGATCGACGAGATCGCGCCGGTGCTCACGCTGGAGGCCGGAAAACCGCTCTGGGAATCCCGGGTCGAGATCGAAGGGGCGGCGCGCTATTTCGAATACTACGGCAACCAGGCAGAGACCCTCGAAGGCCGCTCGATCCCTTTGGGCGCCGGCTATTTCGATTTCACGGTGCATGAGCCCTACGGCGTTTCGGCCCAGGTCATCCCCTGGAACTACCCGGTCGAGATGGCAGCCCGTTCACTCTCCGCGGCGCTTGCGGCCGGCAACGCCTGCGTCGTCAAAACGCCGGAGCTCGACCCGCTGACCGGCGCCTATATGGCGGAGGCGGCGGAAGCGGCCGGCTTGCCGGCCGGCGCCGTCAACATCCTCTGCGGGCTCGGCCCCGATGCCGGCGCGGCCCTGGTCGCCCATCCGGATATCGACCAGATCGTCTTCACCGGCTCCGTCGAGACCGGCAAGTCGATCGCCCGCGCCGCGGCCGACAACGTCGTGCCCTGCGTCCTCGAGTTGGGCGGCAAGTCGGCGGCCATCGTCCACCCCGATGCCGATATGGAAGCGGTCATGAGTTCGGTCCGCTGGGGCATATTCTTCAACGCCGGCCAAGTCTGTTCGGCCCTGTCGCGGCTGGTCGTTCATCGCGATGTCCAAGACGAGGTCGCCGAGCGCGTGGCCGATCTGGCAAAATCCCTTTCCGTCGGGCCCGGCATGGAAAGACCCGAGTTCGGCGCCAACATGGGCCCGATGATCTCGGAAAAACAGCTGGAAAGGGCCGAGGGCCTATGCCGAAGGGCGGAATCCGAAGGCGCCCAGGCGATAACCGGCGGGCGGCGGCTAAACCGGCCGGGTTACTTCCTGGAACCGACGGTGTTCACCGGCGTCACGCCGGACATGACCATCGCCCAGACCGAGGTCTTCGGACCCGTATTATCGGTCCTGCCGTTCAAGGACGACCGCGAAGCCATCAAAATCGCCAACGGCACCGACTACGGATTGGTCGCCGGCGTGTTCACGTCGGATCTCGACCGCGCGACCGGGGCCATGCGCGACCTCAAAGCCGGGCAGATATTCGTCAACGAATGGTACGCCGGCGGTGTCGAGACTCCGTTCGGCGGCTACAAGAAATCCGGTTACGGCCGCGAGAAGGGGCGCGAGGCGCTGTGGAACTACGTGCAGACCAAAAACGTTGCCCTCACGGTCAAATAAGGCGGTCAAATAGGGCGATCACGCAAAGGAAGGAACCGATACACCCATGGACAACGATCTTTTCGAAAAAGGTTTGGCCAAACGCAAGCAAACCCTCGGTGCTGAATACGTAGAGAACAACCTGGCCGCGGCCGATGACTTCACACGCCCCTTTCAGGAGGCGATGACCGCCTGGTGCTGGGGTTTCGGTTGGGGAGACGAAGTCATCGATGCCAAAACCCGTTCGATGATGAACCTGGCCATGATCGGCGCCTTGGGCAAAATGCATGAATGGGAGACCCACTGCCGCGGCGCCCTCAACAACGGTGTCACCCGCGACGAGATCCGCGCCATCATCCACGTCGTCGCCATTTATTGTGGCGTACCGCAGTCGTTGGAGTGCTTCCGCGTGGCGCGAAAGGTGTTGGAGGAACAGGGCGTGTCGTAGCCGAAGCGCGGTCACAACAACGGACACAGTGACGGGGAATTAAACCGGCGCTCTACCACTAAATCATTGAAAAGATGGTGCCCAGGGGCGGAATCGAACCACCGACACAAGGATTTTCAGTCTTCGAACAGCCAGTTCTCCAACTTTCTGAAACCTATATTTCTATTTTAAAATCATATGGTTAAGGCGAGATACGCGCTCGTTTCTTTGTTTGCATGACTCGTCCGTTCTTTTCTTATCCATGCACGTTTACACAGGAATTACACATTGACGGTAGCCTCGGATGACATCGCCCCTTAACGAACAACATCGATAGGGGTCCCACTTGCGTGGCCATTTGGGGGGTTTACACGAGGGTTTTCCCCGGTCGGCATTTCGAGCGATCGGCCTTCGGTAGTAGATAAACGGACAGTTTAGAAATTGGGTCCCATAGGGGTGGTAATCGATCTTTACGAATTGAGTAGAGAAACGGTGGGCATCGCCGACACGGTGAAGATGGACCAGATCAAGCGCTAGGCATCTCAGTTATCTACTGCGCAGGTATCGCGACTCAAAAATACAATGTCAGTAGCTCTTCGGAAATGATCGCCATCGGTTAGCGATTGGATGCGTTCAAGCGCTGCGCTCTCTATTGCCCGCTGCTCACCCATAGCGGACGTCGGATTGACCGTAGGGACAAAGCCGAAGCGTCAAGACAATTCAGGTCTGCTGAGAAATCGAAGCCCATATCAGCGAGACTCGCGTTTTTCCGACCCGGTTGTTCAGACACCAAATACTATCTAACCAACTGCGAGTAGCCCCGGAGCGGACGTCTGCGTCTGAGTTGCAGCATTGGACAGGCCTGAATACACAGCCTAACCGCATCGCCGCCGAAACCGGTTTTGAGGCTTGTATGGCAGCTTTAAGAACGTTGCTTGCTCGTCGCAAACCCAACCATCTCGGCTCCGTCGTGCATCACTGTAGTGGCTGAGTTGATTGGGTCTGCCGGGATGACCTGTCAGGCTTCTTCTTCCTCGTCTTCGTACCCGGTGATCATCGCCTTGACGTTGCCGAAGGGTTTTTCGCTCACGGTCAGGGCCAAGTAGACATGCACCACGAGAAACACCAGGATGGCAAAGGCCGCGGCGGTGTGGATCACCGCCACCGTGCCGAGGTCCAGTCCTCCCAAGCCCCAATTCTCCCAGGAATCGCGGAACAGGAACAGCCAGCCGGTGCACCATATGATGGGTGATATGCACAGGTGCAGTGTCAGATAGGTGGCACGCTGCAGAGGATTGTGTTTTTGCTGACGGGTCCGGTGGAACGGGTGGCCGCCGCCCAAAAAGATATCGACGCTGTAGTAGCGCACCATCGCCTTCAGTTTGCCGCCCCCCGGGATGTATTGCCGCCATTCCCCGGTCACCAGGTGCCAGAATACCGCGAATACCCAGAGGCCGATCAGCGCCCACGCCAGGATGATGTGGAGGTCAGCCGCCTGCGCGAAGTCCAGCAATCCATGAGAGCCGTGCACGTTGAAACCGGTGATCAACAAAAGGATGATCAGCAGGGCCTGAGACCAGTGCCAGAAACGTTCGAATCTTTGGTAGATCATGGCCGGATCCATCAGGCGTTCCTTTGCCGGCGGGAGAGCACCAGCCGCGCCGCGCCGTGCACCGCGACGCCCCCGATCGCCGCCAGGACGGCGAGCCAGCCCAGCAGGTCGACAAGTCCGCTCCGGTCACGGCCGGGCATGTAAGGTGCCTCCAGACCTTCGAGACGGCCCTCCCGGCTGTGACAGGCGCCGCAGTCGAGCGCCTGTTCTCGCGGCGCGACCATATGTGTCACGGGCCAATCCATGGTGGTTTCGACGAAACCGTTCCGGCCGCTGAAATCGACGCCGGCCTCGTCCATCGCCGCCCCGATGGCCCGGTCCCAATCCCGCGACGGGCCGAATGCCGCGTCTCCACCGTACAACTTGAAAGCGGCCAGGGTGCCGTTGCCCGCGTCAATGGGCTGTCTGCCGCGCATCACCTTGAACGGCCAGATCCGCGCACCCGGATCACCGGCCTCGCCTTCGTAACGATTGAGGGCGACCGGCTCCTCGCCCCCGAGTTTGTCGCCGATCAGCTTGTAGCGGACCGTTCCGTTGAACCAGGCGTACTCGGGCACCAGGTTCTCCCCCCAGGTCGATTTCCCGCGATCGGTCGCATAGGTTTCTCGGCCTTTCTCGTTCTTGGTCCGGATGGGCCGTCCATCCGTCCCAAGCCGTCCGGCGGTCGACCAGTCGACCCGGGTCTTCGTCGCCACGCCGCCGCGGGCGAATGCGGGTATATGGCAGGTCTGGCAGGCGACTTTGTCGACGTGCCCGTTGAGCTTCTCGTAGACGGCGGGCCGGTGCGGATTGGTCCTGTGAGGTTCGTTGCCGTGACAGGATTCGCAGGTCGCCCGGCTTCCATCGTCGCGCCCCGGGACGTCGATGCCGTGGGTATCCTTTGCCGTCGTGGCGTACCGGCTTCCCGAGAACCGGTGGCCTTGCGAGACATGGCAGTCGGCGCAGGAGAGGTCCAGGCCATCCTTACCCATGTGCACGTCCAGGGCGCGTGTCGCCGCGACCAGTGAGGAATCGAGATCGCCGTGCTTCACGCCATCCCCGCCGCCGCCGTAGAAATGGCAGGCGCCACAGGTCTCACGGCTGGTCTTCCCGACCTTTTGGGCCACTTGGCCGAGATCGGGGGCCTTCCACATCCGACCGCCGTCTTCGGGGAACGGCTTATCCACGTAGGGCGGATGCCCCGCGTCGGTGGGGAACTTCTTGTAGGTTCCGGTGGTATCGTGACAGACGAGGCAATCGATGTTCTCTTCCGCGGTGAAGTCGAACCCGTCGTCCTTCCAGCCGTAACCGATATGGCAGCTCGTGCACCGGGCATGGTTGGAAACGACGGCACCCCAAAACATGTTGATCGTGTTGAGCTTGCCCAGTTCCCGCCCGGTCCGGGGATTGTCGAAGCGCCACCGCCAATGGGTTGTTTGGTGGAGCTGCTTGCCGGCTTCGGTATGGCAGCTCAGGCAGGCCCGGGTGACCTCGGGTCCCGTCTTGAACGGCTTTTTGAGTTCCTCGAAGCTGGTATGGTCGGCGGTGGACACCGGGGCGTCGATCCTGGCCGGCTTTGCTTCGGGTCTGTCGGCGTGACAGGCAAAGCAATTCGTGGAAACCGCAGCGAAACGATGACAGCTTCCACAGAACTGGTCGTCCCCGTCGACCGGTAGGACGCGGCCTCCCCCGTCGCGCGCAGCATGACATTCGACACAATCCGAAAGACCGTGCCGTTCCGTTCCGGCATCCGCCGACACCCCTTTCTCCGCCGCAGAAAGCAGAATCTCGCCGTGCCGGCGGCGCATCACCTCGGTCGGCTCGACGCAGCTGTCGCCTTTCCCCTGGGTCACGATGGGCCTCGGCGTCCAGCCCTCCGCCGTGGCGTCACCGGCGAAACCCGCCGCCATCGCCAAAACCCCAATCAGAACCAAGACGAACGAGCGGATCACGCGCTTTCCCCCTCGTTCCCATCCGGGGTTTCTTCCGGGTCGCTCAGAACAATGGCATTGCTGACCAGTTGGTGAACACCGATGCTCAACCGCCCGTTCATTCCGTAATAGGGCAGGACCTTCGAGAACTGGCTTTTGCAGATGGCGCAAATGCTCGCCATGTATGTCACCCCATTATCGTCCATGACCCTTTTCAGGGCCTGCACGCGCGGCATGGCGCCCTTGACCCGCACTTCCATCAATTCGTCGGTCAGGGTCCCGCCCCCGGCGCCGCAGCAGAAAGTGGCGTCGCCGGTCGTCTCCGCGGACATTTCCACATAATTGTTGCAGGTCGCCTTGATGATCTCGCGCGGGATGGTCAACTGACCGCCCGGCCTATCCCCCATGCGGCTGGCCCGCGCCACGTTGCAGGAATCGTGGAAAGTCACCACCATGTTGTCGTTTTTCGACTTGTCGAAAGTAATCTTTCCGCGCTCCATCAGGTCGTAGGTGACCTCACAGATATGTTGCGGCACCGGGTAGGCGGGATCGAGAAAGTCGAAGGGGCCGGCCAGGGTGTTGAGGAAGCTGTAGGCGACGCGCCAGGCATGGCCGCACTCGCCGAACACGATCCGTTTGACCCTCAGGTCCAGGGCCGCTTCGCGGATGCGGTAGGAGACCTTGCGCATGTTCTCGTAGCTGCCGATGAAAATGCCGAAATTGCCGCCTTCCGCGGCGTGCGTGCTAAGCGTCCAACTGATGCCCGCCTCATGGAAAACCTTGGCGTAACCGATCAGGCTGTCGACATGGGGCTCGGCGAAGAAGTCCGCCGAGGGCACCATCAACAGTACCTCCGCCCCCTTCTCGTCGATGGGGAATCGGATCTTGAGGCCGGTTTCCTCTTCCACATCCTCTTCAAGGCTTTCCAGGGTGTCTACCACCGCCCGCGCGCTCAACCCGAGGTTGTTGCCGGAAGAGAAAACCTTGCCCACGACCTCGTTGGAGTACTTCTGCCCCCGGCCCACCGTATCCATGATTTCGCGCGCCGCCATGGCGATTTCGGCGGTATCGATGCCGAAGGGACAGAACACGGCGCAGCGCCGGCACTGGGAGCACTGGAAGTAATAGCTGTACCATTCGTCCAGCACTTCGAGGGTCATGTCACGGGCGCCAACCAGCTTGGGTAACCACTTGCCGACCAGGGTGTAATAACGCCGGTAAACGCTGCGCATCAGGTCCTGGCGCGCCGCCGGCATGTTCTTCGGATCCCCCGTGCCCAAGAAGTAGTGGCACTTGTCCGTACAGGCCCCGCATCCCACGCAGGAATCCAGGAACACCGAAAGAGAACGGTACTTGTCCTTCAACTCGCCGAGTTTGTCGACCGCCACGCGTTCCCAATCGTCCACCAGTTCTCCCGGATAGCCGAGCGGTTCCTGGATCTCGGGTTTCGCCACGTACGGCGACATATGGTCCGTGGCGCCCGGCTTGATCTTCGGCACCGCCGCGCGCTTTCGGAGCCGGGGTATTTCGAAATCCGCCATCACGCCCCTTTCCAAGTATGCAGGCCGATGTCATACGGAAACACGTCACTTCTCCCCGGGATCACCGAGATCCGCCGCCCAGGGCGCCAGTTGGCGCTGTTCACGGGGATTGTCGACCTGGTGAAGGCTCGGACTGAAAAACACACCCGGCGCATGCAGCAGCTTGCTAAACGGAAATACGGCCAATAGAGCGACGACCAGCAGCAGGTGCGACCACAGAGCCCAGTCCCCCGGAAGAGTCTGCAAGTGCGCTAGGTCGAAACGCATCAGTCCGAGGAAGAAGACCTTGACCGCAACGATGTCGGTAAAGGCGACATAGGTGATCAGCAATCCGCTACCCGCGATGCCCGCCAGCAACCCCAGCATGAGATGATCCGACGGCTTGGTCAGGTAGCGGACCCGATCGACCAGGAGCCGGCGCACCCAAAGTCCGGCCAGCCCCACCACCATGAACCAAGCAGCATAGATCTCCAGAGGCTGCAGAAGAACAACCCAGCCCCAGACCGGTTCGGTGAAGTATTTTAGGTGGCTGACGGCGACCAGGAACAGCCCGACATGGAACGTCCAGCCGAACGCCCAGGCCCACTTCTCGGACCGGAACAGGGTTTCAAACAGGAGAACTTCGCGGACCAACCGCAAGGCCACCCCCGGGCGCGTTGTGGGCGCCGGCGTGACCGGAATCTTAAGCGGTGACGGCGCGCGCCAGTAGTGGAGGATCTTACGGGTCAGACCGACCAAGAACACTGCCGTCGCGGCGTAGAACAGGCCCGCAAGAACCGCCGTTGCAATATCCATGAGCCCTCGTGCCCCCGAACAACCGTTGGCGCCGGTTCACCCGCGGATCAAACCATCCGCCAGTTGCGCTTCGACCCGCCCGGCACCGGCAGCGGGCGGAACCATGGTCCCGACTAGACGCAACCGGTCGGCTTCGGCATGCCGGCATACCGGCAGGCCTGCACGGCCGGCCCTTCGGGGAACAGAGAGTAGACGTAGTCGCTGTTGCCTTTTTCCTTGCCCATCTGCTTGCCGATAGTCTTGTTCAGAACCCGGATCGCCGGCGCCGACTGGTATTCGTTGTAGTAGTCGCGCAGGATGTTAATGACGCCCCAGTGTTCATCGGTCAGTTCGATTCCGTCGTTGCCGGCCATCGCCTCGGCCACAGCCGTATCCCACTCCTGGATATCGCTCAGGTACCCTTCCTCGTCGGTTTGAAGTGTCTTGCCGTTGACCTCGATAGACATCTGATGCTCCTTCGTCGTTTATGCCGTTCAATGGCGGTTTGCGGATCGATCTGGCGGTGGCGGGCGCTTGCGTCGTCGGTTACTGGCCCATCCCCATCTGAATGTAGGCCGTGGGACAGGCTTCGAAGCAGACGTGGCAGCCGGTGCACAGGGTGTAGTCGGTGAACATCGTCCGGCCCTTCGGGCGGCTCAGGTCACGCGAGACGGCACCCTGGGGACAGTAAACCCGGCACTGCGTGCAGGTGTTGCACAGACCGCAACTCAGGCAGCGCTTCGCCTCGTTAAGCGCCTGTTCGGTGCTCAAGGTTGCCTTGATCTCCTGAAAACCGTGGGCGGCCTCGTCGACCTCGATCTCTTTTTCCTCGTTACGGGGCGCGGCCTCGTAGTAATCCAGTCGCAGTTCCCTGGCCGCCACAGGCGAACCCATGAAGGGACGTTTGTAGACCTTGCCCTGAAGGAAGGCGTGCATGGCCCGCGCCGCGATCCGCCCCAATCCGGTGGCGCTGGCGGAGATCCCGAGGCCGAGCACGTCGCCGCCGGCGAAGATCCCTTCTTCCTTGGTTTTTCCCGTGGAGTCCGCGTCCACCCATCCCCAGGCATTGCCCAGGTCAGCTAGGCCTCCAACTAGGTCCGGTTTCTGCCCAACGCCGACCATGACCGTATCGACGGGGAGGGTGAACTCCGAGCCGGCCACGGGCACCGGACGGCGCCGCCCAGACTCGTCGGGCTCGCCCAATTCCATGCGGATGCACTCGACGGCCGTGGCCCGACCGCCTTCGGTCACGAAGCGGGTCGGTGCACACAGGTATTCGATGCGGATCCCTTCCGCCTCGGCCGCGTCCACATCCTCGGAAATGGCCGGCATCTCGTCTCGGGTCCGGCGGTACAGGATGACCACTTCGGTATACTTGGACACCCGCTTTGTGGCGCGGGCCGCATCGACCATAGTCTTGTCAGAGATGGTGTCCTGAACAGCCACCTGGGCCTTCATATCCTCCTCGATTTCCCCATGATCCACGTCGCCGGACTCCTCAGGGCCCTCCTCTTCGTGTTTCAGGGACTGAAGTCGAAGGGTAACACGCGCGGCGTCGACCGCGCTGTCACCGCCGCCGATGACCACGACGCGATTGCCGATATCGACCTTGGCGCCGGTGTTGACGCGGTTGAGGAAACTGGCGGCGGTGAAGACGTTGGCCGAATCTTCGCCCGGAACATCCATGTTCGCCCCCTTGTGAGAACCGCCGGCGAAATAGACCACGTCGAAGTCCCGGCGGATATCCTCGAAGGCAATGTCCTCGCCGATCCGGGCGTTACATTTGAGCGTGATCCCCAGATCGAGGATGTTTTGGATCTCAGCGTCCAAAACCTCCTTCGGCAGTCGGTACGGAGGAATGCCATAGCGCAGCATGCCACCCGGTTTGTCGAAGGCCTCGAAGATCGTAACTTGGTAGCCGCGGCGGGCCATCTGATAGGCGGCCGACAGTCCCGACGGCCCCGAACCGATGATCGCCACCTTCTCGGAGCGGGCATCGTCGGTGAGTTTTTTCAGTTTCAACCCGCGCTTCAGTCCGTAATCACCGATGAACCGCTCCATGTTGTTGATGGCGACGGCACCGTCCTCCTTGTGAGCCCGGTTGCAGTCCGTTTCGCAGGGATGAGGGCAAATCCGACCGTGCACGGCCGGCAGGGGGTTCTTATCGGTGATGGCTTCCCAGGCCTCGTCGAGCACGTCGCCGGCCGTCTGGCCGAACAGATCGGCCTGGGCGATCGTGGTGAGGTAGCCGCGGATATCCTCGCTCGCGGGACACGCATTGCGGCACGGTGGCAGGCGCTGCACATAGACCGGGCACTTCCAGCTCCGGCCATTCCTGACCACGACGTCCTCGAGGTCGACGACCTTCAGTCCGTCCTCGACCTCGGAACGGGACAGGCCTTCCTGAAAAATAGAGCTTTTCATCTCGCTTGCCCTTCTTCTCGATGGGTCCGGCCGGAACGCTCAGATTCGAACCTGGGTCGATCGGTTATAGGTCCACATGGCATTGGGACCGTCCTCGATGTGGTACTTGGTGAAGGCAAAGCCGGTCTTCTCGAAGAAGCGGTGCCAGCCGATCCGCTCGATCCACTCGCCGACCCGCTCCCAGTCCTTGGCGTCCTCCCGATAGGCGGTGAGGATGGTGCGCACGGCCTTGGAAACCTCGGGCCAGCGGGGCGGGTTGTTGGGCAACCCCCAGACCGCCAGCCTCATCAGCGATGGACCGGATCGGGTGTTGGCTCCCTTGCCGCCGACCCAGATGGACAGGGTGTCGGTATCCGCGTCGCGGATCTCCATGCTCGGGCACTGGCCGTGGCAGGCCCCGCAATACATGCATTTTTCCTGCACCACCTCGACAGAGGGACTGCCGTTAACCACCGCGGGCCGGATGGCCGCCGCCGGGCAGATCGCGACGACCTTCGGTAGGTCGCAGATCTGCATATTGTCGTAGTTGATCCGCGGCGGGTGGTGATGCTGAACGATAATGCCGATATCCGCATGCCGGCCGCAGTTGATCTGGCAGCAGGACGTGGTGATCTTGACCCTCTGGGGTAGGCGCTCGTTCTCGAATTCCTCGATCAGGTCGTCCATCAGCGCCTTCACGGCGCCGGCGGCGTCGGTCGCCGGAAGGTTGCAGTGGAGCCATCCCTGTGTGTGGGCGATGTTGGAAATGGACGGACCGGTTCCGCCGACGGGGAAACCCAGTTCGTTGCGGATGGCTTCGATCAGCGGCTCGACCTTGACTTCATCGTCGACCGAGAACTCGACGTTGGAACGCGTGCTGAAGCGCAGGAAGCCGTTGCAGAAACGATCGGCGATGCTGCAGATCGTTTCGATCTTCTCCGGGCTCAGGGTGCGCGGCGAACCGGCACGGACCGTATAAAGACTTTCCCCACTCTCCGAGACGTAACGCAGGACTCCGGGGCGGATCCGTTCATGGTAATCCCATTTCCCATAGTTCCGTGCCATTGCCGGATGGAGCTGCATCGTATGGTCAGGAACGCCCTGGTCCCGCGGCGCCAATGTCTTCGTCATCGTGTCATCCCCCAAAGCATAGGTTGTGTCACTCGTGGTTTCGCCGGGCCGGTACCCGGCTCCCCGGTCAAAGCTCGGCTTCGCTGGCTTCAGGCTCCCGCTGCCAGACCTGGGGTTCCTGTTCTTGCTCGCCATCCAGACGACCCGGAGCCAATTCCTCGAACTTGATGAACGGCGAGGTGCGCGTCTCGGCAACCATCCTCGGGTCCGGTTCCAGTCCGACGCCATCGAGGAAGGTGCCGAGACCAACGCGGGCGATAAACTCGCCGATCCGTTCATGGTCCAGGCCGTTCTCGTTCCAGAAGTCCCAGATCCGGTCGATAAGATCGGTGAGGTTGTCGAAGTCCTCGTCGGACTGTAGCGGCATAAAGGGCACGATGACGGAGCTCATGGTGTCGCCGATCTTCAGCGTGCGTTTGGCGCCTAGGCAGATTGTGACGCCTTTGTTCTTCCCCGGCTTCAGCGCCCTGTGCATGACGTTGATGCAATGCATGCAGCGCACACAGTTGTCATGATCCACCACCAGTTCCCGGTCCTTGAGCGAAATGCAGTTGGTCGGACAGCGGGTAATGACGTTGTCGATGACGGATTCGATCCCGTTTTCGTCGATAAACTCGGTGACTTTCTCCTGATCGATCTGCATGGGTCCACGCCAGGCCCCCATGATCGGCATGTCGGAACTGATCATGGCATTGGCGCAGTCGTTGCCACAGCCGGAAACCTTGATCTTGAACTTGTACATGAACTCTGGCCGGTGCAGTAAGTTGATGTAGTTGTTGGTGACGTGGCGAACCGTCCTCATGGTATCGAAGCAGGCCATCTCGCAACGGGCCTGGCCGACGCAGCACTGCAAGGTACGCATCCCCGCGCCGGATCCGCCCAGATCCCAGCCGTTCTCCATCAATTCCTCGGATGCGGCCCTGCTCGCCTCGCTGGTGAAACCAAGCGCCAGGATATCACCGGTCAGGCCGTGCAGCTGCAGGATGCCGGCTCCGTGTTTTGTGCAGATCTCGCTCAGGTTTCGTAGCCGTTCCGTCGAGTAGACGAAACCGGCGGCGGGAAGAATGCGAAGGGTGTGGAATTCCGCTAGGTCCGGGTACTCCTCCGCCTTGTCGGACAGGCGCGCGATGATCCCGCCTCCGTAGCCGGTCACGTTGATCACCGTGCCGGTCCAGTAGTTCCACCTGTTTTGGTAGGAATCATTGAGCTGGTTCAACAGTTGGGCCACCTGGGGCTTTTGCTTGGACCAATTCTTGAGATCGGCGACAAAGCTCGGCCAGGGTCCCTCTTCCAACTCGTCCAACAGATGGGTACTGAGCTTTACCTTACCCGCGGCATTTTCGGCGTCGTCGTTCATTTTCGCACCTCTCCTCGTGGTCCGCATCGTGGCGTAACGGGCGGAAAGCCCTCGCCTTCCAGTGATCGACAAATAAAGAACTCCTAAATGACCCTGCCCCCAAGGTTGGACCGGCCTGCGGTGGAACTTCCCGTTGTTCCGACCATCGGGCGGCTGGTGATCCCGTTGGCCTTCATGAAGGCCAACGGGATATTGTTTCTGATGGCGCTAAGTGGTCGTCCCCCGTTGGAATCTTCGGCCCACCGTGCCCAGCCTTACGCATAGGTTTGAAGGGTCAGATCAGGCCTTTTAAAGTGGTGCTTTCCTCCCCAACCCGGTGGCGCTCAAACGGATTGGTCTGATCTTACATCTTTCCATTCCAGATAGGTTTGATCAGCATCAATCTGGGCGCGAACGGATTATGCGTTTTAGGGTCGAATGGATCGTCGGTCATTTGCTCGAAGGAACTCGCCGTCTCCCTCGCCGGTCCGACTGGGGCGGGTGGCGGTCCGATTCGTAAACCGTCGGTTTCGGCTTCTGAGGTCTGCTGAAACTCGCATTAAGATGCCCGCGACGGCAGCTTAGTGTACCAAGCGGACGCCAGTCGAGTTCCATCTGTCAGCCCAATCGAGCCGGTCGCTTAGACACACTCGAAGCGCGTTTCGAAGTTCTCCATCATCTGGTGGGCAAAGCGGGCGGCCGCCACGGGCAGCGTACGGCCATGCAATTGTCCGAAATACAGAAGGCCCGGCGGAATGTCGCGGGTGTCGATCGGACGGCTGGTCACATTCGGGATTTCTCCGTTCGGCGGCAAACCGATGGGGATCTGAAAAGCGAGGATATTCTCGGCGACCGCGTGGTTGCGTAAGAACTCGAAGCTGTCCGACTGAACGGTCGGCTGGATTGAAAGCGACGTGCGACGGACCGCCGACTCCAGCAGCTGACGGACACCGAAATCAGCAGTCGGAACAGCGAGCGGATACTCTACGCACTCCCTGAGACGCACGCTCTTATTGCCGGCCAAGGGATGATCCCAGGTCATGACCGCGTGGACCGGCTGCCGGATGGTGAGCAGGTGTTGGAACTCTGTCAGGCGCACGGGCTCGAAGACCAAAGCGAGATCGGCGCTCAAATCCACAAGTGCCTGCTCGGCTGCGGCGCGGTCGCGAAGCAGTACGCTGAAAGTGACGGCGGGGTGCTCCTTGCGGTAGGTGGAGATCTGATCCGGCAGGAAATAGGGCAACAATGCCTGGCTGCAGGCGATTGCGACGTGCCCTCGGCGCTCACCGGAAAGATCAGCAATTTGGCTTTTCACGCGTTCCATATCGCTGAGCTGAGAGCGAACATGGTTGATCAGGACCTCACCGGCAGCTGTTAGGCGCACGCCTCGAGACAAGCGTTCGAAGATCGGCACGCCCAGCTCTTCTTCCATGGCCAGAATACGGCGGTTCAACGCCGTCGATGTGATGGCCATTGTCTCTGCCGCCTTGCGGATTGATCCGGCCCGAACGACGGCGTCGATATAGGTCAACGGGAGAAGATGTCTCACTATCAGAGCCTTACCCTATGTGATGCATTTTTTGCATCAGTCTGAGCCGAAATTAGCAGTATTCAGAAGCGCTCTCAATTGGTCTATTCGCAACTGCAACAAGGCAGAGGGCGCAGTATGTTGCCGAACCAACCATTCGATATCGCCAGCCTCCGAAAGGCCTACGCCAGCGGATTACGACCCGCCGAGGTCATGGTCGAGGTCTTTCGGCGCATCGATGCCTTGAACGATCCGGGCATTTTCATATGCCTGCGGGATCGCGACGACGTGCGATGCGAAGCCGAGAAACTGGCGAACGACGGCCGCCCGCTATCGGGCATTCCTTTCGTGATCAAGGACAATATCGATGCCGGTGGCATGGAGACCACGGCGGCCTGTCCGGCATTTTCCTATCGGGCCGAACGGGACGCTTTTGTCGTCGAGCAGCTGCGTAATGCCGGCGCCATTCTGATTGGGAAGACGAACCTGGACCAATTCGCGACCGGACTGGTCGGTGTTCGAACCCCTTATCCAATACCGAGGAATGCGTTCGATCCGGAGATCGTACCGGGTGGTTCAAGTTCCGGATCGGCCGTCGCAGTCGCGCATGGGCTCGTCAGTTTTTCTCTCGGTACGGATACCGCCGGATCGGGCCGTGTGCCGGCGGCGCTCAATAGCATCGTCGGCCTTAAGCCGAGCCTGGGGGCGCTGTCCAACTCGGGTGTCGTGCCGGCCTGCCGAACGTTGGACACCGTTTCGGTCTTCGCCCTCACGGTGTCGGATGCCTTCGAGGTTTTCGACGTCGCGGCGAAGTTCGATCCCAACGACGCCTTCGCCCGTGAAACGACCGTTGGCGCCTTGGGGCCAGTTCCAAAGTCTTTTCGGATCGGCGTACCGAACGGGGAAAGCCGACGCTTTTTCGGTGACAGGGCACAGGCAGTTGCCTTCGACGACGCTCTGCAGAACCTGCAGGAGCTAGGCGGTGAAATCGTCGAGGTCAATTTCACGCCTTTCTACGAAGTCGCCGAAATGCTCTACCACGGTCCATGGATCGCCGAACGTCACGCTGTCATTGAGGCCTTGCTGCACGATCGTCCGCAGGACATTCATCCCGTAACCCGACAGATCACCGAAGCGGCCAAGCGGTTTACCGCCACTGACGCTTTTCGAGCCGTCTATCGCTTGCACGAACTGAAACGCAAGATTGGGCCGTTGATCGACGGTATCGATGTGATCTGCGTGCCTTCGGTCCCAACCTTCTATTCGGTGTCCGACCTGATGGCAGATCCGATCGGACCGAACACGAGACTCGGCACCTATACCAATTTCGTCAATTTGCTCGATCTTTGCGCCATCGCTGTACCGACGGCGCCGCGTGAGGACGGCCGCCCGGGCAGCATCACGCTCTTGGCGGCGGCCGGTCGTGACGGCGCCATCGCCTCGGTGGCGCGCGCCATGCACATGAAAGCTCGTCCGGCACTCGGCGCAACCGATTGGCCCATGCCGGCGGCTGTCGCACTCGCCGACCAGGCGGCGCCCGGGGAAATGGCGCTCGCCGTTGTCGGTGCGCATATGTCGGGCCTTCCATTGAACGGCGAACTGACACGTCTTGGCGGTCGCTTCCTGAAACACGCCAGAACGACGGCTGATTACCGCCTCTACAAACTCGCCGGCGGCCCGCCGTTTCGGCCCGGCCTCGTCAAGGCCAACCCGGGCGCCACGATCGAGCTCGAGGTCTGGGCCCTGCCCAAATCCGAGTTCGGCGCGTTCATTTCCGGTGTTCCGGCCCCACTGGGCATCGGCACGGCGAGCCTCAAGGACGGTGAGCCCATCAAGGGCTTCCTCTGTGAGGCCAACGCAATCAACGATGCCGAAGACATCACCGCCTTCGGCGGCTGGCGCGCATACGTCAATCACCTATCCCCTCCACCCCAACATGAGAAGGAGTTCGATCATGCGACGGCGTGATTTCCTGAAAACCCTTGGCGTCGCAAGCGGCGCTTCCGTAATCCCGTTCCTGCGCTACCTGCCGGCCGAGGCTGCCGGACGGTACGATACCTTGGTCGTCGTTTCCGGCCACGGCATCAACAGTCTCGACCTGCACCGCAAGGGCACCAACCGGCCGAGCTATCAGGTGACGGTGAACATCTATGACCGCCTCGTCCGTTTCGGCGTCAAGCAACTCGAGGACGGCTCGCTCGCTTACGATTCGACCAAGATCGAACCGGAAGTCGCCGAATCCTGGACCATATCGGATGACGGCAAGTCGCTGACCTTCAAGATCAATCCGAAGGCGATGTTCTGGGATGGTTCGCCGGTAACGGCGCACGACGTCAAATGGTCCTTCGACCGCGCGGTCAGCCTCGGCGGCTTCCCGGCCGTGCAGATGAAGGCCGGCTCCATGACCAAGCCGGAGCAGTTCGTGGTCGTCGATGACATGACGTTCCGCATCGACATTCCGAAGGCGTCGAAACTGACCTTGCCGGACCTGGCCGTGCCGATACCGTTCATTATCAACTCCAAGGTAGCCAAGGCGAAGGCAACCCAGGACGACCCGTGGGCGACCGAGTACCTGCACAAGAACCCGGCCGGTTCCGGCGCCTACAAGCTGGTTCGCTGGGATCCGGGTCAGCAGTTCGTCTATCTGCGCAACGAGGACTGGGCATTGGGTCCGAAACCCGGCGTTCAGCGGGTAATCGTGCGCGAGGTGCCGTCGGCGGCAACCCGCCGCGCCCTGACCGAGCGCGGCGATGCCGACCTCTACATGAACGTTTCGGCCAAGGACGCCAAGGAGTTCATGGAGGCCGACAAACTCACCGTCTCCGGGGCGCCCATCGACAACTGCATGCACGTCCTCGCCTTGAGCCTGAAGCACAAACCCTTCGACAACGTCAAGGTCCGCCAGGCCATCGCCTATGCGCTTCCCTACAAGGAAATCCTTTCCGCTGCAGCTTACGGCCGCGGCAAGGCCATGTACGGCGGCAAGGACATGACGCCCAAGGATATCTCTTGGCCGCAGCCGTTCCCCTATGACACCGACTTCGACAAGGCCAAGGCGTTGCTGGCGGAGGCCGGCTACAAGGACGGCTTCGAGACGACCCTGTCGTTCAACCTGGGCCTGGCCGACTGGCAGGAGCCGACGGCGCTGCTGATCCAAGAAGCGCTCGGCAAGATCGGCATCACGGCGACGCTCGATAAAATCCCGGGGGCCAGCTGGCGCACCGCGGCTCTGGTCGAGAAACGTCTGGCCATGCACCTCGAGAACTTCGGCGGCTGGCTCAACTACCCCGACTACTACTTCTTCTGGGCCTACAAGCACGGCCACCTGTTCAACTCGCCCAACTACAAGAACCCTGAAGTGGAGAAGCTCGTCGACGAAACCCTGCACATGGCAGTGGAGGAACCGAAATACGCCGCAAACGTCAAAAAGATGATCGCCATTGCCTTTGAGGACGTTCCGCGCATTCCGCTCTACCAACCTTATCTGGACTCGGCCATGCAGAAGAACGTCACCGGCTACGCATCCTGGTTCCACCGGCAGTTGGACTGCCGCAGCATCTCCAAGGCCTAGGCCGGGACGCCGATGCCGACCAAGCCCATCCAAACCGGGCGGCGGCTGGCGCAAGCGCTGCCGTCCGTGTTTGGCGTGGTCGTCATTTCCTTCGTTCTGACGCGGGCGTTGCCGGGCGATCCGGCGGTCTATTTCGCCGGCGCCATGGCCGATCAGGAATCGATCGAGCAGGTTCGCAAGGCCCTTGGACTCGACCGCAGTTGGCTCGAGCAGTTCTTCATCTACGTCGGCAATCTGTTTAAGGGCGATCTCGGCATGTCCTTGAGTACCGGCCGGCCGGTGCTGGAGGAACTGCTCAGCCGCTTGCCGGCATCGCTGGAACTGACGTTGCTCGGTCTCGGCCTCGCCGTCATGATCGCCGTGCCGCTCGGCGTTCTTGCGGCGACCCGGCCGGACAGCTGGATCGATCACCTCTCCCGGTTGTTGGTGACGGCCGGTGTTTCGCTGCCGACGTTTTTCACCGGCCTGTTTTTGGTCTACGTCTTCTATTATCTGCTCGGCTGGGCGCCGTCGCCGCTTGGACGGCTCGATATCGTCTATCTTTCGCCACCTCATGTGACCGGCTTCTACACCGTCGATAGCCTGTTGGCCGGCGACGCCGAAACCTTCGGCGCCGCGGTCGCGCAATTGGTTCTGCCGGCCCTAACTCTCGGTCTCTTCGCCCTGGCACCGATCGCGCGCATGACCCGCGCCGCCATGCTCGGCGCACTGAGGAGCGACTTCGTGCGGACAGCGCGGGCCAACGGTCTGTCGCGCCGAACGGTTCTCGGCACCTACGCCTTCCGTAACGCCGCTCTCCCGGTGCTGACGACACTGGGCATGGTGTTCTCCTTCCTGCTCGGCGCCAACGTGCTGGTCGAGAAGGTGTTCTCCTGGCCCGGCATCGGCTCCTTCGCCATCGAAGCCTTGGTCGCCTCCGACCATGCCGCCGTGCAGGGTTTCGTCCTTTCCATGGCCATGCTGTTCATCTTCGTCAACCTGTCGGTCGACCTGCTCCTGACCCTGGTCGACCCCCGGGTCGGCTTGGACGATTGAGGCGCCCGACATGCCGCGGTTTCTCACCCATTTCCACTACGTGATGAGCGAGAACCCGCTGACCATCGTCGCCTTCTCGCTTTTCTCCCTGATCGTTTTCCTGGCCGTATTCGGGCCTTGGATCACGCCCTACGATCCGCTTGCCACGAACGCGGCTGTCACTTTGCCGCCGCCGAACTGGTCGCATCCCTTCGGCACCGATCACCTCGGCCGCGATGTCTTCAGCCGCGTCATTGCCGCCACCCGCCTCGATCTCGGCATCGCCGTCTCCGCCGTCGCCTTGTCGTTCGTCATCGGCAGCGCGCTCGGTTGTTCCGCCGGATTCTGGGGTGGATGGACGGATCGTGTCATCGGTCGTGTTGCCGACACCATCATGGCCTTTCCGCTGTTCGTCCTGGCCATGGGCATCGTCGCCGCCATGGGCAACACGGTGGAGAACATCATCTATGCCACCGCCATCATCAACCTGCCTTTCTATGCCCGCGTCGCGCGTGCCGAAACCAGTGTTCGCCGTGAAGCCGGGTACGTCTATGCGGCCCGCCTCTGCGGCACCACGGACGCGCGCATCCTCGCTACGCAGGTCTTCCCCAACATCCTGCCGCCGATGATGGTGCAGGTATCGCTCAACATGGGATGGGCGATCCTCAACGCTGCCGGGCTTTCGTTCATCGGGCTCGGCGTTCGGCCGCCGGACGCCGAGTGGGGAATCATGGTTGCGGAAGGTGCCAACTACATTGTTTCCGGCGAGTGGTGGCTGGCCATTTTCCCCGGTGCGGCACTGATGCTGGCGGTCTTCTGTTTCAATCTTATGGGCGACGGCCTGCGCGATCTGGTCGATCCGCAACGGCGCACCTGAGGAGAGACATGGTGGAACGCGTTCCCTTCCTTTCCGTCGATCGCCTGTCGGTCGAGTTCCGCACCCGCAACGGCACCGTCCGTGCCATCGACGATGTCTCGTTCACGATGGAGAAGGGCGAGGTCGTCGGCATCGTCGGCGAGAGCGGCTCGGGAAAATCGGTGACGGCATTTACTGTGATCGGACTACTCGATACCGCCGGAAGCCCGGTGCACGGCAGTGCCGCCTTCGAAGGTATGCCTTTGACCGGCGCCAAGGAGAGGGACCTAAGGGAACTGCGCGGCCGGGAAATCTCGATGATCTTCCAGAACCCGCGCGCAGCACTCAATCCGATTCGCCCCGTCGGCAAGCAGATCGAGGACGTCCTGCTGCGCCACGGTCTGGCCACCCACCAGACGGCGAGGGAAAAGGCTATCGAGATGCTCGACAAGGTCAAAATCGTCGAGCCCGAGCACCGCTACTGGAGCTATCCCTTCGAGCTTTCCGGCGGTATGTGCCAGCGCGCGATGATTGCCATGGCCCTGGCCTGCGATCCGCGCCTGCTAATCGCCGACGAGCCGACGACCGGTCTCGACGTCACCACGCAGAAGGCGACCATGGATCTGATCCGCGATCTCACCCACGAGCGCAATATGGCGGTTATCCTGATCACCCACGACCTCGGCATGGCCGCCGCCTACTGCGACCGCATCGTCGTCATGCAGCAGGGTAAGGTAGTCGAATCGGCGCCGGTCGGTGAGCTGTTCACCAATCCCCAACACCCCTATACCCGCAAGCTGATCGCAGCCTCGCCGGGGCCGCAATCGAAGCTCGAAGATCTGACGGCGGTCCCCGACGAGATGCTGAGCGCCGAGATCATTCCGGTGTCGGCCGTGGCCGGCAAACAAACGGAAACTGAGAAGCGGTCCGGCAAGCTGCTCGAGGTCATCAATCTGAGCAAGGAGTTCCCGCGCCGCGAAACCAAAAGCGCCTGGCTTGCCGGTCTCAAGGGCGGGCAACCCGGCGACGACGTCTTCCGTGCGGTTGACAACATCTCCTTCGAGTTGAACCGGGGCGAAAGCCTGGGCCTGGTCGGTGAATCGGGCTGCGGCAAATCGACGACTTCGAGCATCATCACCCGGCTCATGGACGCGACTTCGGGCGATGTCATCTTCGACGGCGAAAACATCACGACTTATTCCGCACGCCGCTTCGCGCGTCTGCCGCAACGGCGCAAGATCCAGATGGTTTTTCAGGACCCCACCGACGGCCTGAACCCCAGGTACACGGCCCTTGATACCATCGCACTGCCGCTCCGCCGCCTGATGGGCATGCGCCGCAGCGACGCCATCCGGAAAAAGGTGGAAAGCCTGGCTGACATGGTCGGATTGCCGCGCGACCTGCTGAGCCGCTTCCCGCATCAGCTTTCCGGCGGCCAGAAGGCCCGCGTCGGCATTGCCCGGGCCATTTCCGTCGATCCGTTGCTGCTGATCCTCGACGAGCCGACCTCGGCCCTCAACGTTTCGGTGCAGGCCGTGGTCTTGCAACTGCTCGATCGCCTGAAGCGCGAACTCGGCATGAGCTACATCTTCGTCTCGCACGATCTCAACGTCGTAAGGCTTCTCTGCGAACGGGTCATCGTCATGAACCGGGGGCGGATCGTCGAGTCCGGCAGCGCCGACGAGGTCCTGCGCAATCCGAAAGACGGATATACGAAGATGCTCATCGACGCGATCCCGCATTTTGAGCCGGAGGCGTTTGAAGCAACGCCATCCGTTCAGAAATTGGTTTCCTAAGGTTTTAATCCGCCGCAGGTCAGTACCCGTCGTGAAATGGTTCGGAAAGCCGGTCGCCATGCAACTGACGTCCATGTCGGCGTCGGCCTCTGAGCCGAGATCCGGGCAGCCCGACCGGCCTTCACCTTTAACGGACTCCGCTCGACTACACAGGTAAGGCCGACGTCTCGTCGCGTCACGGGTCGGTTGATGACCCCAAGCAGAATGAACCCCTTCGATGCCTGTTTAATACACCTAGGCTTCAGGTGTTGCTGTACTTGAGGTAGTCCGACCAAGTTTGCTCGATATTACGCAGATATGCGCAGATCCCGGCTAGAGCATCCGCGGAGTCCGATCCTTCGTCAACCTGGCGCAGGAAGTCGGCATCGAAGGATCGGATATGCTCGGCGACGCCAAGCGCCTTGTCGGTGAGTCGAATAATGACGGAACGCTTGTCGTGTTCGGCGCGGCGTTGTTCGAGGTAGCCGAGTTCGGTCAGTTTGCGCACGTTGTAGGAGACGTTCGAACCCTGGTAGTAACCTCGTTCTACGAGATCACGGACGACGATTTCCTTTTCATTGATATGGGCGAGGATCATCGCCTGCACCCCGCTCAGGTCTCGGATTCCCTGTTTCTTGAGCTCCATGCGAACAACATCGAGTGACAATCGATGCAAGCGCTCGATGAGGTGGATCAGGTCTATAGGGTTCGAGTTCATTCTGGTTCGTTTCGTTTGATTGGCAGTTTGTACACTACGATTTACGCACGGCCAGTCCCGTGTTGCTGTGACCTTTGTCACTAATGTTTTCCGAACCAGGGCGTTCCCGCATAATCGGACATGGGTCGGGTGAACGGGGCGTTCGATTCAAGCATAGGGGGCGGCGATCTCAGCTTTCGCGGAAGCTGCGGTCGATACTCTCGATCAGCGGATCGATAAGATAGCTGAAGAACGTTCTCGTACCGGTGAAGATCATCGTGTCGGCCGGCATGCCGGGCACGAGATCGTCCGCAATGTCCAAGGTGGCGAGTTGTTCGCGATCAATCTCGATGCGAGCCAGGTAGTAATCCTCGCCGCTTCCCGGATCCTGTAGCTTGTCGGCAGACAGGTGCTCGACAACACCCTTGAGCCGGGGAAGGTTTCGCTGTGGAAACGCACTGAGCGTCACATGCGCCTCATACCCTTCCTTGATCGCGTCAATATCCGTCGGACTGACACGGGCGTCGACCATGAGTCGATCCATTGCCGGTACAATATCGAGGATCGGCTCTCCCGGGCGGACCACGGCGCCGCGCGTCGTCAACCGAAGATCGATGATCGTGCCGTCGTTGGGGGCCGTAATGACCGTGCGCGCAAGGACATCACGAGAGCTCGTCATCCGTTGCTCGAGATCAGCGATTTGGCTGCGGATTTCACCGAGTTGGGTCGCGGCCTCGTCGCGGCGTTTCGTGCCCAGACCGAAGATCTGCAGTTCGGTTTCGCCGATGCTCTGTCGCGCGCGGGCAATCGCCGCCCGGCTGGAGGCCAATCGACCGGCGATCTCCGCCTTATTACGTCTCAATTCGAGTAGGCGCGGTTTGCGCGCCAAACCCTTGTCCAACAGATCATTCATCATGCCGATCTCGTCGTTGATCAGCGCGAGCTGTTGATCATAACTCCGGATCTGTGCCTTCAGACCGTTGATCTCTTCTCCCAATTGAACGATTCGCTTGCTCAGGATATTGCGCTCGGCCGCATCGCTCTCCGTACGAGCGTCGAAGATCGCCCTCTGGTCTTCGATCATTGCCGGCGCACCGGCGACGTCGGGAACCGCTGACCAATCCGGCGACGCTCGGCCCGCCTCCTCGGCGACGAGCCGGGCTTCGATGGCCATCAGCGATCCGAAGCGGGCCTCTTGAACGCGATAGGTGGCAAGGGCCTGGGTGTCCTCAAGGACCAACAGCACATCGCCGGTCGCGACGCGATCGCCGTCTTGGACCCTGATATCGCGGATGATTCCGCCCTCAAGATGCTGCACCGTCTTACGATGGCCCTCGGGACTTATCTGGCCGGTGGCAAGCGCCGCACTGCCGAGCGGCACCAACACGGACCAGGCGCCACCGACGCCAAAGAAAGCGATCACGATAACGGCCGCAAATAACGCGGGTCCTCTGACCGAGCGCCTAAGCAAACGCCGTTCTTGCCGGAGCCGTGTGTATTGTCGACTACTGAACATAACGGGCCTCCTGGGCATCGTCGTTGCTCGGTGTGATCCTCGTTTTGTCAGTCGCTTCGCTACGCCGCTCATGGGTCAAGATCTCGTCACGCGGTCCCTCTGCCACAACCTTGCCTTCGGCGAGGATCGCGACGCGGTCCGCAATTTGCAGCAGAGCCGGGCGATGACTGATGACCATAACGGCCGCACCCCGGTCTGCCGCCGCCCGAACGGCCTTGGAAAGAGCCTGTTCGCCCTCCAAGTCCAGGTTCGAGTTGGGCTCGTCGAGAACGATGATCGACGGCTCGCCATACAACGCGCGGGCGAGACCAATCCGCTGCAACTGACCGCCGCTGAGCGAATACAGATCATCCGCGCGAACTTCCGTCTCGTAGCCCTTGTCGAGGCGCCTGATCATCTGATCGACGCCGGCCGCACGGGCAGCTGCAATGACGCCTTCCGGATCATCGGCGCCGAACCGCTGGACGTTGTTCTTGATGGTTCCCGGCAGCAAACCGACGCTTTGCGGCAGGTATCCGATGTTGCGTCCGAGATCATCGGGGTTCCATCCGAGGACATTTCGCTCGTCAATCCTGACTTCGCCGCCTGTCGGTTCCAACGCTCCGACGATGAGGCGACTGAGAGTCGTCTTTCCGCTTCCCGATCGGCCAACGAGGCAAACGACCTCTCCTGGACGAAGGCGCAACGAGATATCGTCCAGTATCTTCGGCCCGTCCGCGTCGGCCTGGTAAAGAAGTTGATCGACGACGACCGAACCCGTCGGATCCGACAAGCGCATGGATTGCTCCGCCGATTCCAGGTCGCGCAGGCGGGAGAGCGCCGCCCAACCATCTCTCGCCTGAACGAAAGACTTCCATGCGCCAATGGCCTGCTCCGCCGGCGCGAGACAGCGCCCCAAGAGGATCGACGCAGCAATCATACCCCCGGCGGACAGATTACCCGCTAAGACCAGATACGCGCCTGTCGCCAAAACCAGTGTCTGAACGATCAGCCGGATTCCCTTCGCCGCGCCGGACAGCATGGCCGACCGTTCGGCCGCCTTCGCCAGGTTGATCTGGACCAAATCGGCGGACGCTTGCCAGCGCTCGCGCAGGGCCGACGCCATACCCATCGCGCGCACGGCGTCGGCATTGCCGAGGGCGCTCGCCAAAACCGCTTCGTTTTCACTCTGATGGACTCTGGCATCACGCAGCGGCTGGCGGCTGAGCATCTCCGTAAGCAGGGTAATGACGAGCAGTGCCGCCGCACCGCCGAGGGCAACCAAGCCGAGCCAGGGGTGCATCCACCACAGCAACGCCGCAAAGACAAGGAGCCAGGGAGCGTCGAGCAGAGCGAAAACACTCTGCGCACAAAAGAACCCCTTAACCGCGGAGATGTGCTGAAACGCCTGCGACACGGGTTGACCGTCGAGCAGGGTCGCATCGATCAGGCGACCGCCCGCGTGCTGTTCCAGCCAGTTGCCGGCCCGCGCGAGAACCATCTGACGCATGGCGTCGAGAATCCCCAATATCATTAATGCACTCATGGCGAGCATTGTAAGACCATAGAGCGTTTCGTGATGCGCACTCATCAGCACCCGGTCTAAGACCTGCATCATGAAAATCGGGCTAACCAACATCAGCAAATTGACAACAACGCTGATCGACCCGGCGAAACACAGTGGCATACTTAGTGAGCGGAGCAGATTGTTCACTTTACTTCCTTGTTATAAATGGTTTTTCTTGCGTCACGCAATCAGGAGAAGCGATTCTCCGGCAATATGCAAATCATTTATTTGTCGAGAAAACGCCGCGAGATTGGCGACAAATTGAGATGAATTTGGTGCAAGTTTTAGTCAAATTGCCGCAGCGGGTTTCCCCTACATCGGGCACACGAAAGCTACAATTTGAGCAAGTTTGTCGGCAAATAAATGATTCGACATTTCGCAACATAGCTCTCCTATTAATTGTATCGCGGGTTTCTCTCTGAGTGACCCACCTGTGAGAACTGCGTGCTTGATCACGCGCTAAACCAAGGAGTCAAGCCATGGCTGACGAAAACAATCTGAACAACAGCCGAGATCATTTTGACCAGCTGCCCTTTGAATCCGCACCCGACGACACGTTGGTCGGCACGGAAAACGCCGATACGATTTCCGGGGACCCGAGGACAATCGAGAATACCAGCCTGCCGGCGGCGGTAGCGTTCTGGTCGTTCGAGGGCGGCATTGATGGTGTGTTTTCGAACGACCGGACGGGGCCATCGGTAACGGCATATCGCGCCGAGGACGGCGTCGCCGTGGTTGCCGCCGAGACACCGACCCGGGCGGGACCCGGAGAGCCGGCATCAAGTCGCGCGCTCGAGTTCAACGGTGAATCGGCGTTCGCCTTTATCGAACACGACGCGGCGATGGAGATCAGCCAGGGCACGATCGCGCTTTGGGTACAGCCGGACGATCTCTCTGACGATGTCATCATTCTCTCCAAGGATCAAAGCGGCGCCGGCGACGGGGGACACTTCCGTTTCGGCCACGAGGAAGATGGCCGTTTGTATATCCGCTTCGCCAACGGCGACGGCGGCTCCAACAAGTCGTGGGAGACATCGGCGTCCTACCTCAATGAAGGCGAGTGGACCCATGTGGCCATCAACTTTTCGGCCGAGGACGGCATTCAAGTCTTCGTCGACGGTAAGGCGGTTCCCGACTATGCGTGGATTCGTCAGGAGGGCAACGAGGATCTGCCGAGCCTTCAATCCGAGGCTTATCTGCTGCAGAACGAAGAACCATGGATTCTCGGCGCCGACACCTCGGGCACCAAAAACAACGATACGCCCCAGGCCTTCGTTACCGATGATCCGAGTCTCGACGATCCGTTTGACGGCGCCATCGCTGATTTCGGCATCTGGGGCGGATCTGCGGCCGAAGACGTGCTGACGAAGGCGCAAATCAATCAATTGATTGAACAAGGGCCCGATGCGGCGCTGACGGAAGATGCGGCGGCAACCATTCTTGCCGGCGCCGATACGATCACCGGCGACGGCGGCAACGATCACCTGATGGGCGACGGCGGCGATGATGAGATCAACGGCGGCGGCGGTGCTGACTTCATCGAAGGCGGTTACGGTGACGACAAACTGGAAGGCGGCAGCGGTGATGATGTCCTCGAAGGCGGACGCGGCAGCGATTATCTGCTCGGCGGTGACGGCGACGACGTCCTCGTCAGCCGCTCGGACGCCGGCGAGCAGCGCATCGGTCAGCGGGTCGTCGGCCGAGAAACCCGGGGCGACGCCAACAACGAGGTCAACCCGGCATACGACAAGCTCTACGGTTGGGAGGATCAACCGCTTGCCGGCGACGACATCATGTTCGGCGGCGACGGCGCCGACACATTCTTGTTCAACCCGCAGATCAACGGCAAACGCGACATCATTATGGAGCATGTCAACGACGACCGAACAGTCGACTGGGCCGGCGTCGCGGGCGAGAACGACAACCAGCACGACCACTGGGTCGATAGCTTTGGCATCGACACCATCGGCGACTACAACGCCGACGAGGACACCATTGCGATTGTCGGCCACACGGCGGCACCGGAGGTCCGTTACAAGCTGATCGACAGCGACGGGGATGGCGTCGACGACGAACTGGTGTCGATCATCGATGTGTACTCCAATCAGCACGGCGGCGGTGGCGCGCACAATGAAGACCTGATCGGCCAAATCGTCGTTCATGGCGACCTGGTCGACGAGGATGACCTGGTCGTCGAAGCGAACGTGACCCACGGCATCGTCGAAACGGTGGACGAACTCAACGAAGCTCTCGCACCGACCGGCGACGAGAAGGTATCCACCCTGTCCGACGGCTCGACGTTCAAGGGATACGATTCCCGGGACGATCAGGGCAATCTGGGCGAAGTCGTCGAGAACCCGGACCAATTCATAACCAACGACTGGCTCGAGGAAGCGTCGGCGAACTTCGCAAGCAACGTGCCCGAAGGCACACCGCCGCCGGTCGCCGTTATCGACGATGCGTCCCATCCGGTCCTCACTCAAGTGAGTCTCTCGGGCGAACCGGCCGATGGCGAGACCGACGGGTCGTCACCGGGCGCCTACGTCAATGTTCCGCACACATCGGGCTTGGCCCAGACTGCCGGCACGATCGCCTTCAACTTCACGGCGGATAGCGTCGACGGCTTTCAGACTCAGGCATCCAAGGATCATAGCGGCTACGGAGACGGCGGACACTTCACGGCTTGGCTCTATTCGGGCGGCGTCAAGGTCCGTTACCAATCCGAAAGCCAGAGCGTCTACCTCTACGCCAGAGATACGGACATTGAGCCCGGCGAACAGTACAGCTTCGCTTTCACGTTCGATGCCAGCGAAGCCGCGCTCTACATCGATGGCAAGCAAGCGGACGTCGAAGACCTGACCGACAACGCCGGGTTCGAAGACGGCATGTCGGGGAACACACAGAGCTTCGTCCTCGGCGCCAGCACGACGTCCCGGACGGAGGATCAGCTCAACAAACTGAAGGATTTCTTCCAGGGTACGATCGAGGACTTCGTGGTCTTCGACCGGGCGTTGTACCCGGTCGAGGTGGCGAAATACGAGGCCGGCGCCCTGCCAAGCGTCAGGTCCGACGAGCCGGCGCCGGATGCAAGCGGGCCCGCTACGCCCGAGGTGCCGGTCGATTTGGCCGTCGCCGAAATGCCCGTGGCGCCGGGAGTCGACGTTCCGACAGCAACCAGCTTCTGGACGCTTGATGACGGCATCGATGGCGTCTTCGGCGACGTCATGGGCGGACCTGATCTAACGGCTTATCGGAACGAAGACGGTGTCGCGGTGCTTGCGAACGAGACGCCGACCCGGCCGGGACCCCGAGGCGATGGCGACCAGGCTCTGGCGTTCAACGGTGACACCAGTTTCGCCTTCATCCAGCACGATCAGTCCTACGAAATGACCCAGGGCACCATTGCGCTCTGGGTGCAGCCGGATGATGTGTCCGACGACGGCATGTTCCTTTCGAAGGATCAAAGCGGATCCGGCGACGGCGGCCACATCCGCTTCGGTTACGAGGACGGCGGCCACTTGTTTATCCGCTTCGCCAACGGCGACGGATCGGGCAATCGGTCATGGGAGTCGTCCGCACCCTACCTCAGCGACGGCGAATGGACCCATTTGGCCATGTCGTTTTCGGCCGACGGGGGCGTCACCGTCTACGTCAACGGTGCAGCGGTTCCCGACTACGGCTGGATCCGCCGGGAAGGCAACGAGGACCTGCCGAGCCTTCAGTCGGAGGCCTATCTGTTCCAGAACAGCGAGCCTTGGGTATTGGGTGCCGATACCTACAAGACCGGGAACAACGACACCGCCGCCGATTTCGCCGCTGATGACACCAACCTTCGAAATGCCTTCGACGGCGCCATCGGTGAAATCGGTATCTGGGGCGGATTCGACGCCGACGATGTGCTTTCGGCGGACGAGATCATGCAGCTTTATGTCGATGGACCGGGCACCGCTCTGTTGCCCGCAGATCCCGCAGTCGTCGAAACGGTCGCCGACATGACCGGAACCGACGGCCACGACACCATCGAGGGCGATCTTGGCGATAACCGCATCGAGGGCGGTGCCGGCGACGATGTGCTGCACGGTGGTTTCGGCGCCGATCTGCTGAGAGGCGGCGAAGGCGACGACCTGTTGGTCAGTCGGTCCGATGCCGGCGAGCAGCGCATCGGTCAACTCGTCACCGGCGAACCGACGCGCCCGAACGAACCGGGTACCGTCGATCTCAGCCGTTACAAACTGGTCGGCTATGAGGATCAGCCGTTCGTCGCCGACGACATCATGTTCGGCGGCGCCGGCGAAGACACGTTCCTGTTCAATCCACAGATCAATGCCAAACGCGATATCATCTTCGAACACGTCAACGATGATCGAACGATCAACTGGGCCGGCGTCGCCGGTGAAAACACCTACACGCACGATCACTGGGTCGATAGTTTTGGTATCGACATCATTGGCGACTACAATTCGTCGGAGGACTCGATCGCCATCGTCGGTCACACCGTCGCGCCGGAGGTTGATTATCGACTGGTCGACACAGACGGCGACGGCAACGGGGATGAACTGGCCTCGGTCATCACCGTGTATTCGAACCAGCACGGCGGCGGCGGCGCTCATGACGGCGACCTGATCGGCCAGATTGTCGTACACGGTGATCTGGTGGATCCAGATGATCTGTTGATCGATGCCGGCGTTACCCACGGCATCGTCGAGACCATCGACGAGATCGACGACGCACTATTCATGGACCCGGTCTATGACACGCTCGATCTCAAAACCTCGACTCTCGACGACGGTTCGGTGTTCACCGGCTATGACTCGCGTGACAACGCGGGCAATACCGGCGACGTCATCGACAACCCGGAGAAGTTCGTCACCAACAGCTTCTATGACGAAGTGAAGAGCGACTTCCGGGGCAACGTGCCGGACGGGGTCGAAACCCCGAACGCCATCCTCGACGGCGTTTCCCACCCCGGCCTCGGGAGCCTGACGTTCACCGGTAACCCGGCCGACGGCGAGACCGATGGCTCGACGCCCGGCGCCTATGTTGACGTTGCGCACTTCGACGCCTTGGCCCGGGACGCCGGAACCTACGCCTTCTCGTTTACAGCCGACTCGGTCGGTTGCAACAACCGTACCCTGATGTCCAAGGATGCGCGGACCTATGAGGACGGCGGCCACCTGACCGGCTATATCGATGGCGGCAAGGAACTCGTTTTCCGCTTCCAGTCGACGAACGAGAGTATCTACCTGAAGACCCGCAACACCGACCTCGAAGCCGGCCAAAAGTACCATGTCGCCTTCACCTTCACCGCGGCACAGGCGGCCCTTTACCTCGACGGCAGGCTTGTCGATACGGAAGACCTCAGCGACAAGCCGGAGTTCGCCGCGGGCATGACGCGGAACCTCGAGAGCCTGGTTCTCGGCGCAAGCACGCAGACGCGGTCGTCCGGTCAACTCGACAATTTGAAAGACTTCTTCGACGGCACCATTGACGACTTCTCGGCGCTTGACCGGGCGCTTTACCCGGCAGAGGTCTTGAAGCTCACCGAGGGCGCCTTGTCGGTCAACCCGGCCGAAGCGGCGCCGGACGACCCGGAACCGGAGCCTGAACCGGAACCCGTGACGGAAGACCAGGAGCTGATCGGTACGTCCGCTGCCAATGAGCTCATCGGCGGTGCCGGCAATGACACCCTCGACGGCCGCCGTGGCGGCGACATGCTCGACGGCGGCGCCGGCAACGACACGCTCCTCGGCCGAGGGGGTGCCGACACACTGAACGGCGGCGAAGGCGAGGACGTCCTTCGCGGCAACGCCGGCCAGGATGTGCTGCGAGGCGGTGAAGACGCCGACAAGCTCTACGGCGGTCGCGGCTATGATGACCTCTCCGGCGACGGCGGCGACGATCGTCTCTTCGGTGGGCGGGGCAATGACCTGCTCGAAGGCGGCGCGGGCAATGACGTACTGCGCGGCGGTCGCGACGACGACGTGTTGATCGGCGGTGCCGGCGACGACGATTTGAGAGGCGACGCCGGCGCCGATACGTTTCGGTTCGTGATCCCGGACGGGGACGGAACCCTCGGCGCAGACCGCATCCGAAAGTTCGACGCCGATGACCGGATTGAGGTTTCGGCGGATCTATCGGTAAGCCGTCAGGAGTTCCGGAATCGCACGGAACTGACGCTGACGAAAGCGGACGGCGAAACGGTCGGAACGGTCAAAGTCTTCGGTCACCGTGTCGAGGACGATGACATCTTCGTCTATACCCCGGATCTCGGCGGTGACGTCATGATCTGACCAGACACCGACGCATACCGGGAGAAAGGCGGGACCTGAGTGTCCCACCTTTCTTGTGTCAGCCGTAACAAACCGCGACATCGGACCGGAAATCCCCATTGGTCTATTGGTTGGTTTCGAGCGAAGCGTCCGCTCCTGACACTTAGCGGCTGAAAACACCGCGAAATGTTTCGCCTCTATGCGACCAATGCCATTCGTCTCCTTTGGCCTCTGTGCTGCCTGCTCCCCCTTTTCACCTATTCTGGACTCCACAGGGCTCAGGGCGGCGAGGTCGATGTGTTATGGCGTGCCATGTCCGCTGATGGTGGGCAAAATGACCATCAATGATCGGTCATCAATAAGACGGCAAAATTCCAGACAGAGACATTTAGCAGCGTTCGCTGTGAAGTCTGGCTTGTGCCAGAGGGAGACATTTCGCTTCTTTCGCTGTGAAGTCCGGGACTAGCCATGAACAGTCTGGCCGAGGATTTTCTGGGAGTATCAGCTTTCAGGTCATTTAGCGGGAGTTTGCATACTTTCAAAGTAGAGACTGACACTGTTAACCGTCATAGAGCAGTCCAGCCTGCATCGATCGCAAATACCTATTTCAAGGCTCAGCCTTGTCTAAGACAGTTTAGCTTGATCTCCAGCCGCGGCCGGGCTCTCGGCTTGCACGGTCAAATCCCCTTCGCCTCCAGAGAATTGGGGACGACTGTCGTCAATTTCGTAATAAGAGCCCTTCTCCGATACGAAGATATGTGAACCGAGCCGAAATGCGGCATCGTCGTCGAGTGCGCCGGCGGAAAACGAAATTCGATCGGCGCCGTCGACAGAAAACAATACGTACGATCCGCACTCCTTACAAAAGCCTCGTTCGGATTGTTCCCCTGAGCGATACCACTTGAGTCCGTCGACCACCGTTAAACGGAAATTCTCCCGAAACGCCGCCGAGAACGCGACGAAATGGCTAGATTGCTTTCGGCACGTCCTGCAATGGCAGGCCACGATGGGTCGATACGGACCGGACACCTCGAACGCAACGGCACCACAGGCACACGAACCGCTGATTATCTTGTCTTGTTCAGTCATTGCCGCATCCTCACTTGATCACGGCGCAACGCTACCCCAGATCCTAGACAACCCCGAGAGCCGCTTTCGGATTTCCGGGGAATCCATTAAACACGGGGACGTGATCCTGTTTCATTGCCCGCCAATTTCCAAGTGATTCCCGTGTTGATGTGCTGATCGGTGCGGGAAAAAGACTGTAGAACGTCAGTTGTGGGTCAAAAGCGGCTGTTTCTGATCGAACGCCAGAATGACCGAAAAGGGGGGAAGGCCGCTAGAAACCGGAACTTTCGAATCCCGTCCGCTTGCAATACCAAGGCAGGCCCTGGTTGCGCCGGCGAGATTCCGGCGGGTCCGAATCTCGGGAATATACCAGGATCGGATCTCCAGCATTCAAAAAACTTCAAAAAATTAATTGGCGGGCGAGTCCTAAAAAGTCGTAGCGTCCCTAACTAAGTCCTATTGGCAATTGCCTCATTCGCGAAAGGTTAATTGAGAACGAAAAAACGGAGTTACGCTCTTGTATCGCTGCCTTACTTTCATTGTGACGTTTTGTTCCGCCTCGATCTGGCTGCTTTGTCCTTCGGTCTTTGCAGCCGGCAAACTCAATGATGCTCAAATCAACTACGTTTTGAGTAATAGCGAATGGGAAATCGAAAAAACGTGCGGCAACAATACCCTGGCACCGTGGGAGGGCGTCGCCAAGTTCTCGAATGACGGCACGTTTCATGCGGATACGAGATGTCAGCACACATATGAGCCATTCCAAGCTATTTACAAAGGTCGTTGGACCGCCGAGAGCGGATCGCTCTGTTTGCATGAAGTTGTTTCCGAGAGACCAATCGGTTCTCATAGAAAGAACCTTTTTGAAGACGATCCATGCTTTGAAATACGATCCGATAGGTTCTTCTTTTTCGTCAAACCCGTCGATGGTGGACAGCGTATACAATTCCGTCCGCGGAAACACCCCGAGCATTCTGAATACACGGAAATGGTGGCCGCCCTCAAGGAGGTGAAAGCGGCCCGCGTCGCTGCTGCTGCGGCTGATTCCGCCATGTGGGAAGAGATCAAATATTCGTCGCAGATTTCAGACTTTCAGCGCTATCTGGAAAGATACCCGGACGGTCTGTTCGTCAAGCTGGCCGAGAGCCAGATCAAGGACCTGGTCGCCCGAGCCAATGATCCGAACGGCGCCCGCGATCAGTTTGCGGGTTTTGATTTTGGTAACTATTACGCCCTCGTTATCGGGATCGACAATTACGAGCACATCACCAAACTCGCCACCGCCGTCAGCGACGCCAAAGCCATCGCCGCGACGCTCGAAAAGGACTATGGGTTTAAGGTTACCCTTCTGTTGGACCCGCGCCGTGATGATATCCTGGACGCTTTCGATGATCTTCTCGAAACCCTGAGCGACGAAGACAATCTGCTGATCTACTACGCCGGGCACGGCTGGCTCGACGATACGACAGACCGAGGGTACTGGCTGCCCGCCGATGCCAAAGAAGGTCGCCGCTCGCGTTGGTTATCCAACGCGGATATTACCGATACACTCAAGTCGCTCGCCGCAAAACACGTCATGCTGGTTGCCGACAGCTGCTTTTCGGGCACGCTCACCCGTAATGCGGCCGTCGGCCTTCGCGACAAGGATTACCTGAAGCGCATGTCGAAGAAACGGGCTCGGGTGGCGATGGTATCGGGCGGCCTTGAACCGGTTGCCGATGATGGGGGATCCGGCCATTCGCCGTTCGCCAAGGCAATCCTGAATGCTCTGGCGGCAAACACGGATGTGGTCGACGGCACCCGCCTGTTCAGTCAGGTTCGGCGCCCGGCAATCGTCAACGCCCAGCAAACACCGGAGTATTCAGATGTCCGTAACTCCGGTCACGATGGGGGTGATTTTTTGTTTGTAAGGAAGCGTTAGGCGCTGCGGAATTGCGCACATTGGTTCAGAAAGCAACAGTTTCTGATTGATCGCTAGAATGTCCGGAATGGGGGGTCAGCGGCGGTGCCCATCGCGAAACGCTTCGGCTCTACGAGGCGAATAGCCCGCGTCTCCTTCGGCCTCAGCGCTGTCGGCGCCCCTCCTCACCTATACCGAACGCCGCCGGGCTCAGGGCTGCGACTTCGACGAGTTATTGCGTGCCAGGTCCGCTGATGGTGGGCAATATGACCACCGATGATCGATCATCAATAAGACGGCAGAATCCCATTTGCGGACCTCAAGGGAGCACCAACCTATCGCTTCGGCAGTTCCAATAAGCAGACATCGTAGGCGGCGCGATCGACATGGTCGGGTTGCCCGTATTAGATGAAGGTGAAAACGGGATCTGTTTTCCTGCCTTTAGCCTTAGTGGACATTCGCGACTCCGTGACCGGAAGTTCGCGTAACCGCTGACGGCCGTTTGAACTTTGTGGCAATCCGATCACACGGTCTACAGGGGGACGGTACTTGACGAAACCCCAATCCGTTTCCCCGATGATTCTACCTTCCCGTTGAAACAAAAATGGCCCGGTCAACCGGGCCATAGTTTGGGAGTAGTCTTCTCAGGGAGTGGATCAAGGAAGTGAGTTCTTCCCAGTCCTTACGTCGACACGTGGGACACGTTCTTATCCGGCGAATAGATGTCGAGGATGTTCCAGTGCCCGGTCGTCGGCGTCGGGTTGTTGATCATGGCGACGTCGAGAACGGTTGGCTTGCCCGATTCGATGGCTTGGCGCAATGCCTCCTTGAGTTCGTCCGCATGGTTGATCCGGAGGCCTGATGCACCGTAGGCCCGGGCGATCTCCGCATAGTTCGGCCCCAGGTCTTGATCGCCGATTTGGCCGGGAAACGTCGTGCCGTAGGTGAGGCCATAGTGGGCCTTCTGCAGACCGGCGATGGTGCCGAAGGCGTTGTTGTTCATGACCAGCCAGACGATGCCGAGGTTGAGCTCGACGGCGGTTGCCAGCATCGCCGGGTTCTGACCGAAACCCCCGTCGCCGACCAGCGAGATGACGACCTTGTCGGGCGCCGCCAACTTGGCGCCGATCGTCGCCGGCGGGCCGAAGCCCATGGTGGCGAAGCCACCCGGCGTCAGGATGGTGCCTGGTGTCCGGATATCGAACTGTTGGCCGACGCCGTTCTTGTTCCAGCCGACATCGGTGGTGATGATGGCGTCATCGGGGAGGACAGCGCGGGTGTCGGCGAGGATGCGTTCGGGCATCATCGGGAAGGCGTCGCTCGTCGCCATATCCCGGTTCCGGGCCTGGAAGTCCTCGCGGAAGCCAGCGATCTTCGCCGTCAGCTGCGGCCGCGCGAAGCCGTCCGGATAGATCTCCTCGGCGACCCGCGTCAGGACCCGCAGCGCCGCCTTGGCGTCGGCGACGACACCGATCTCCGTAGGGTAGTTGCGGCCGATCTCGGAGGGCTCGATGTCGATGTGAATGACCTTGGTGCCGGGGATGTTGAAGGTGTAACCCGGGTACCAGGACGAGCAGTCGGCTTCCTTGAACCGGGTGCCGATGGCCAGCAGCCTGTCGGCATTGAGGCAGGCCTGATTGGTCAGCTCGGTTCCCCAGAAACCGGTCATGCCGAGAACCAGCGGATGGGTGTCCGCCAACGCCCCCTTGCCCATCAGGCTGTGGGCAACCGGGATCTGCATGTGATCGACAAAGGCCTGCAACTCCTCGGACGCGCCGGCCAACAGGATGCCGCCGCCGACGTAGAGAACGGGGTTCTCGGCCTTACCCAGCGCGGTGACGATGCGTCTGGCCGTTTCGTCGTCGACGGACGGTTTGACCAGGCTGCGCGTGTTGGTCTCCAGGCGATCGAACAGCGAGGCATCGATGTGTTTGGAGAAGACGTCCATCGGCACGTTGACCAGGACCGGACCGGGCTGGCCGCTTTCGGCCAGCAGGAAGGCCTTCTCCAGGATCTCCGGCAGCAGTTCGGCGCTGTCGACGCGCCAGGCGCGCTTGACGAACGGCCGGTAGATCTCGTACTGCGCCGCATCGGCGTGCAGGTTGACCTCCTGGTGCGGGTGCTTGCCGTAGTAATGCGTCGGGATGTCGCCGGCGATAACGACCATGGGAATGCAGTCGAGGGCCGCGTTGGCGACGCCGGTAGCGGCGTTGGTCAAGCCGGGGCTTAAGTGGGACAGGACGACGGAGGCCTTGCCGGTAACTCGTGCATAGGCGTCGGCCGCGTGCGAAGCGATCTGTTCGTGACGCACGGTGACGAATTCGATGGGGCTCGCTTCGAGGGCCGCCAGGACGGCGATATTGGTATGGCCGCAAAGGCCGAAGACGTGCCGGACCTCACGCCGCTCGAGATAGTCGACGAGGTGTTCGGCGACCGTTTTCATGGCTGTATCCTTCATGATGTCAGGCCACCGCCGTGTTGAGGAATTCACCGAACAGTTCCTCGTCCGAGGGACGGTCCTCGGCAATCGGTCGGCTGACCCAGGTGAAGTTCATGTAATGCTTGAGCGACACGTTCTCGTTGGTGATGTTGCCGCCCCAGACCCCGCAACCGAGGCTCGACGTCATCGGCATACCGTTGGTGTAGGAACCGGCATTGGCCTTCGACTGCGGCTGGCGCACCATCATGCGGTTGACCGGCGCGACCTTCGCCAGGGCATCGATATGGGCGTCATCGTGAGAGTAAATGCCGCAGGAGTGGCCCTTGCCGCCGGTCTCGTAGATGGATTTTACGGTCTCGAGGGCGTCGTCGAAGGTCTCGTAGTGGTAGAGCGCCATCAGGGTGGTCAGCTTCTCTTTCGAGAACTTGTGCTCGGGTCCGATCTGGCCCTGGTTTTCCACCATCAGGAACTTGCGGTCCTCAGGGATCATAAATCCGGCCACTTCCGCCGTCTTCTGAGGCGGACAGGCGATGGTGGCGAAGGTGCGGTTGCCCTTCTCGTCCCACATGGCCGTCTCGAGACGCGCCTTTTCTTCGTCGTTACAGAGATAACCGCCCTCGGCCTCGAGAGCCGCGACCATTTCCTCGTAGATGGATTTCTGGATGATGATGTTGCCATCGGCCGAACACCCGGATCCGAAATCGGAGGTTTTCGACATGCGGGTGTTCCGCGCCGCGATCTCGATATCCGCCGTTTCGTCGATGACGATCGACGAATTTCCGGCGCCGACGCCGTAGGCCGGCCGGCCCGACGAGTAAGCGGCCTTGACCATCGGCTTGCCGCCCGTCGCCAGGGTCAGGTCGCAGACCTCCATCAAGTACTGGGTCAACGGGATCGACGGCTTGGAGATCACCTGGAACAGGTCCTCCGGCGCTCCGACGACCCGGCAGGCGGCGCGCATGACGTTGACCATCTCGGTGGTCGTTCCAGCGGTGCGCGGATGCGGCGAAAAAATCACAGCGCCGCGCGCCTTGGCCGCATAGATGCCGGTCACCGGCGGCGTCAGGGCCGGGTTGGTCATCGGGATGAGCGAAGCGATAACGCCAGCCGGTTTGGCGTATTTGACGATGCCTTTCTCCGAGTCCTCCTCGACAATGCCGGTGCTCTTCTGGCGCAAGGCGTCGCGCAATACGCCGTGGATCTTGAAGCGTTTGTTGGGGCGGCCCTCCCGGTCACCGATGCCGCTTTCGTCGACGCCCAATTGGGCGAGACGGGTGAACGTCACTTCGTTCGACGTCGCCCAGCCGATGGACTGGCACAGGCGGTCCAGTTTGTCTTGGGGATAATCCTCGACCTCGGCCATTGCCGCCCGGGCGCGGGCGACGAGTTCCATGACCAGATCGCGTTCGTCTTGTGTGATTTCTCGTACCATTTTAACTGTCTTCTCTCTAAGGGGTATGGGGTTGCGCACGGTCCTCGGAAGGGGGATTGGGTATCCGGGATTCCGTCTTGTTAAGCAGCGTCCGTTTGGCGGCCTCGAGACAGCGCCGGGCATGGCCTTCGTATCCGTACTGCTCAACGCGTTCGAGGTTCGGCAGTTCGATGGAATAGGTCAGAGGGGGCAGGCGATCGATGATCGCCGAAAAGTCGATCCGTCCCTCGCCCGGATAAAGGCGGGCCCCGCGGGCAATCTGGATCTGCTCCTTCTTTGTCTTCGGTGGCTCCTGCGGAACGTCGGCGACATGCAGGAAGTGGAACCACTCCGGTGGCAGGACGTCGAGTTCCTTCGGGTTGAGTTGGGAAAACTCGGAATAGATCATGTCGATCAGGATGCCGCCGTTCGGCTGTTCGGCGGCGCGTACGATGTCCGCCGCGGCGCGCAGCGTGCGGAGGGTCGAAAACGTCGGGAACTCAAGATCCACGGTCAATCCGTATTGGGCCGCTAGCTCGCAAAGATCGATGTAGCGATCGACGATGTAATTGCGGTCCGCCGGTTCCGACAACCAGACGCTGGTGATCATGCGCTGGGCGCCCATCTCGGCGGCCAGCGCCATCGCCGGTTCGCAATACTGCGGTTCCATGTCATCCAGGATGCGGACCAATTCCAACTCGCCGACCCGGATTCCGGTATTGTGCAACGCCGCCTTAGTCGCCTGCACCATCTCCATGTCCTCGGCCTCGCAGGCGAACTCACCAGCCACATGCATCGGGATGAAGCGGGGACTGACCGCGTCATAACCACAGCGCGCGGCGATATAAACCAACTCCGGCGCCGAACAACCGATCAACGTCAAATGGGCGAGCGAAAAGGTCGGCTCGGCGTTCCGAACCTTGGGCACCCCGCGCGGAGGTGCAAAAACGGCGGGATCATCAGGTTGCGACACTAATATCATTTGAAGAAAATAATATCATATATTTTAGTTTTCAACATGTTTTTTGTGTTTCATATAATTTTAATGCCGTTCAACGCGTAGCGGACATAATTGCCGCATCGGCCACTCGAATACCGCGTCGGTTCACCACGGAACGGATGAGAGATTGAGAAAGATAGCGACCGCAAATTCGCTGAAACGCGTTGCGGCGACCCGCCCTAAATAGGTTCCAGGGGCTTTACTGTTTGGCCCGGCACTCCACCCACGCGCCCCCCGCTTCGTGGGACTCGACGGCTGCATCGATGAAGCGCACCCCCTTGGCGCCATCCTCGATTGTCGGATAATCCAGCCAGTCCTCTGGCGGCGTGACCCCGTCGCGGCGCGCCGCCACGGCCATGGCAAACTCCGTATAGAGGTTGCCCCAGGCCTCGATCACCCCTTCGGAGAAACCGCGGGCCAGGCGGGTCAGGCGTTCGACCTTGGGTGCGATACCACCGCCCTGGCCGCGGCTAAGCATGCGGTCCGGTCCGCCGAAGGGGCAATAGCGCAGGTAATCCGCCTTCTCCAGATCCCATTCGATGCCACCCTTGTCGCCGTAGACCCGCACCCGGAGGCCGCCGCGGTTTCCCGACGCGTAGCGGGTCGCCATCAAGGTGCCAGGGACGCCGCCTTCGTAGCGGGTCATCATCATCACCGTGTCCTCGAGCGGTTTCAGCTCGCCGCAGACATGCATCTCGGCACGCAGGTGGGTCAGTTCCAGGCCCGAGATGAAGGACGCGGTGTGTTGGGCATGGGTGCCAATGTCGCCGGTGCAGCTGGTCGAGCCTGATTTCGCCGGGTCGAGTCGCCACTTGACGTGTTCGGCATCGGCCACGCCCTGGGCAAGCATCCAGTCCTGCATGAACTCCGCATGGACTTGGTTGACCTTGCCAATCGCTCCGTTTTTGACCATCTCGCGGGCCTGGCGAACCATGGGGAAGGCGGCGAAGGCATAGCAGACGCCGAAGATCAGGCCGCTATCACGGGTTAGGCGGACGAGCTCCGTTGACTCGGAATAGGCGTTGGTCAAAGGCTTGTCGCACAAGACGTCGATGCCGGCGTCCAGGTAGGTCCTAGCGGCGTCGAAATGGACGTGGTTTGGGGTCGTGATCATCACCGCGTCGATGCCGTCCGGCCGCTCAGATTCGGCGCCGGCCATCTCCTGAAAGGACGAGTAGCAACGCTCTTCCGGCAGGTACCACTGGGCGCCGCGGGCCTTCGCCGCCTCCGGATCCGACGACAGAGCGCCGGCGGCGACCTCCCAATGGTTGCTGAGCCGGGCCGCCGTCGCTTGGGTGACGGCGATGCGACCGCCGCCGATGATGCCGATGCGCAGGCGCCGCGTGAGTCGCGGGAACGGTCCGTCGAAATCCAGGTCGCTGGGGAGAAGCTTCTCGGTCATGCCGTCACCTTAGTGCCATCACGTCTCGGTCATCGCGTTGGTTGTCATTCGGCCGCGAGAGTGTTGTTCTCGACCCATTCGATGGCCATGAAGATGCCCGGCGTGATCGTCTCGTACTGATGCCAGGGATAGTTCCCCTGTTCGTCGAACATGGGTTTGTGTGTGGCGCCCGGCGCCATCGGTTCCTCCAGGTAAAGGGTCTCGAGGTCCTTGTCGCGGCATTGCTGCATCTTGCCGTAGCCGACGATCTGGGTATGGACCTCCCGGACGGTGGCGTCCCCGCAATGCACGTGGTCTTTGTGCAAGCCCACGTTCAGCGGCACCGATCCGGCGTGGTACATGCTGAGATTGATGTCTCCCAAATCGACCTTCGGCGACAGATAATGGCTGACGCCCTTGAGCCGTTCCTCTTTGCGGATGTCATAGGCCAAGGGCCAGGTCTTCCGAACCTCCGCCAATAACGTTTCTTCGTCCGGGTGATCGGCGAATCGTTCTACCAGCACCGCCCTGTCGACGTTTCGCAGGGTCGTATTGGCGACGACCGCGGACTGGAAAAAACCCAGTTCCTGGCCTTCAACCTTGATCGGCCGCGCCGCCACGTTGACCGGAATCGACTTCGCACTGACCCGATACTCCCACTCGTTGAGTAACCATTTCACGGTGAAAAACGGTTCGGCAAAATCAAGTGTATCGACGCTCATGACGCCCTCCTATCGATCTGCTCACCGGGGAAAACCTCTGGCAGTGGTTCGGGAACCTGGCACGTGCTTTCGGGAACACCGAAGCTGCCGGACTTCGACGAGGCCAGCATGCCCGTCATGATCTCGAAAACGTGGAAAGCCATCTCACCACTGGCTCGCGGTGGCCGGCCTTCACGTACGGCGTAAGCGAGATCGGCAAGCCCGAGCCCGCGTGAATCTTCGTTGTAGCCGTGGCGGTTGTCAGCGACGTCCCAGGCGTCGAGACCCTGGACCCTAGGCCGGTAGTTCCATCGGGCGGTCTCGCGCGTCTTGTAGTAGACCGGACCGCCGAAAATGTTGGTGCCGTCCGTTGGGTCCGGGTCCGGAATGCTGATGGTACCTTCCTCGCCGTAGATCTCGAGGCGTGGCAGTTGTGAATCCCAAACGTCGAAACTGACCATCATCGAACCGATGACGCCGTCGGCGAACTCGAGTATGCCGCAAACGTGGGTATCGACGTCGACCGGCATCATCTCACCGTGCCGTGGCTGCGACTCGATCATGCGCTCCTCGAAGGTCCTTTTAGCGAAAGCGGCACTTCTGATGACCGGGCCGAATAGAGCCACCATGGCCGTTAGGTAATAGGGGCCCAGGTCCAGCAGCGGACCGCCGCCGGGCAGATAGTAGAAATCGGGGTTGGGATGATGGCGCTCGGCGCCGTGCGTGCAGGCGAAAGCGCTGACCCCGGTCGGTTTGCCGATCAAACCCTCCTCGATCAACCGCCGGCAGGTCTGCAGGCGGCCGCCGAGAAACGTATCCGGCGCATTGCCGACGAGCCGGTTTTTCTCCTTGGCCAGGGCGAGAATCTTGCGGCCGTCCTCGATGCTCGTGGCGAATGGTTTTTCCGAATAGACGTGCTTGCCGGCACCGAGCGCCGCCAGGCTGATATCCGCGTGGGCGGCCGGGATCGTCAGGTTGAGGACGCAGTCGATCTCGGAGTCATCGATGATATGTTCGGGCGTGCAGACGCGTGGGATGCCGTGTTTCTCCGCCTTCGCCCGCGATTCCTCGGAATCCAGACTGGCGCAGGCGACCACGTCCAAGATATCGAACTTCTTGCAGGTTTTGAGGTAGATGTCGCTGATGACACCACAGCCGATCAGGCCGACACGGAACTTGTTCATCTTCATAACTTTCGTATTGGGAATTTGCCATTCAACTCATCTGATTTCGCGCTCGAACAGTGGACTGCGGCCGGGACGAAACTGCGCTTGCACGGCATGGGCCCCAGATCGCTTTCCCTAATCCGGGATATATTGCGGCAGGTATTTCGGCGGCATCGGCCCCTTGTTGCGTCCGCCTTGTTGTATCTGCTCCCAGGCGTGCGCGAGGATACCGACGGATCGCGACAAGCAGAACAGACCGCGTGAAAGCGGGGCCGGGAAGTCTAGCTCACAGAAGATGACGGCAGTGGCGCCATCGATGTTCATGGCGATTGGGCGCCCGCCACGCTGGCGGCCAAGCTCTTCCTGAACCGCTTCGCCGATATCCGCAAACCGACCGGAAACTATGCCCTCGTCCGCCGCGGATCGGACCAACGCCATCAGGCGTGGCGCACGCGGATCGATCGGTTTGTGAAATCGGTGTCCGAAACCACTGACGATCTTGCCGTGAACGGCCCGCCAGGCATCGAGACCGGCGGAAACCGCTTCCGGCAAAGTGACACCTTCGTCCATCCGACCGGCAATGTCATAATAGAGCTCGGCGCATTGCTCGCCGGCACCGCCGTGCACGTCACCCAACATATTGACGGCGCTGGCCATGGCGTTGTTTAACCCCAGGCCGCAGGTCGCCGCCATACGGGCCGCCGCGATCGACGGTGCTTGTGGCCCATGGTCGACACCGGCGACCAGAGCACATTCGAACAAATCCGCTTCGGCCGCGGACGGCATGTCGCCACGTACCATGAGCCAGATCATCTGTGGAAACGAGACGTCGCCGATCAAGTCCTCGATCAGTCGGCCGCGAAACGCAATGCGGCCCGGTTCCATATCGATGATAGAAGTTCGCCACCAATGGCGAATCTCATTGGAGTTCGTGTTCTCGTTCATTGGTAAACTCTTCGAAATCTCTGCGCCTCGCAGCGAGCAGATGGTTGAAACACGAAGAAACCCGCTTCGCTTCGGGCTTGAGACCGGTAATGATCTCGAACGCGGCAACAGCCTGGTGAATGGCCATACCCGTGCCATTCATGATCCGGCAGCCTCGATTTCTTGCCCGGACAAGCAATTCGGTCTGCAAGGGAAAATAGATGATCTCGGCAACCCAGGTTTCCGGCGACAGGTTTCCGGCGTTGATCGCCGCACCCGGATATCCGTTCATCCCCACGGGGGTCGCGTTAACAACGCCGTCGAGGCTCACTCGATCAACACTCTCAAGGTCCCGCGCAATCCCGACATTCGTTTCAGGTCGAGCGGTCCGAATGCGGGCAACCAGGGCCGCGGCTCGATAGGCGTCCTTGTCGAACACGATCAGGCGCTCCACACCGCTGTCCACGAGTGCCAAGGCCACGGCGGCGCCAGCCCCTCCAGCACCTAACAGGAGGACCTCGCTTCGCTTCGCATCCGGCATCTCTTTTGTGAAAGCTGTTTTGAAGCCCGTATAGTCGGTGTTGTGACCGGTTCTTGTTCCATCGCGAAAAACGACAGTGTTTACGGCTCCGATGGTCGATGCGTCATCGGTAAGGTCATCCACCAGTGACACGATTTCCGTTTTGAACGGGTGGGTAATGTTCAACCCCGCATACCCTTGCGCCTCTGCCATCGAGACGATTTCGGCCAACGCCACGCCTCGAAATGCGCCCGTGTTGACGTCGAATAAGTCATACCGGTACGGGATCCCCTGGGCCTGCCCTTCGGCTTCGTGTATGGCCGGGGTCAACGACCGTGTTATACCGCTTCCGATCAACGCTGCCCGAATAAGCGAAGACGCGTTGGTCGGGGGGGTGGTCTCGTTTCTATACATTGTTGGTTCTTCAGTTTTTTGCCCGGCCGGCCAAAACTCACTGTTTGATCTCAAAAGCCGCTCCAGTCCCGCTCCCAGATCCCAGCAACACTCTTTGAATCAGCCCATCGGACCGGCCGTCATCTCACAACGTGCACGGAGCAAGGCGCGTGACGAACGACGCGGGTTGCCGTCGAGCCGAGCAAGTAGTCCTGAAGGTCCGGACTGTGGGAGCCGATAACGATACAGTCGGCACCGACTTGTTCCGCGAAATCGGTGATGGCCCGGGCTGCGTGACCAGTCAGCACAACGGCCTCGACATCCTTTTCCTTGCCGATCCGTTCGGCGATTCCCTGTTCGGCCGATTTCCGGACCTTTTCGACATGGTCCGCCGGCACGAACGACTTGATGGAGCTGTGTACCGGTTCGAAGACGTGAACGGCGATGATCTCGCCGTTTTCCACGCGTAGCTTCCTGGCAATGTCGATGGCCTTGAACCCAAAACCATGATCCAAGGAAAGCGATACTACGATTTTATGATACATCGTACCGTTACCCCAAGTAGCCGAACATACGCGGCAGCCAGAGAATGATGTCCGGCACCAGGACCATTACCGCCAAGGCACCGAGCAGCACGCCAACGAAGATCCAAATCTCGCGGATAATCTCGCCGAGAGGGATCTTGGTCACCGCATTGATGACGAACAGCAGCACGCCGTAGGGCGGCGTGATCAGTCCGATCATGCAGTTGACCACCGCGACGACGCCGAAATGGACCAGATCGATGCCCAGTTCCCGGCAACTGGGAATGAAGAGCGGCAGGATCACCAGGATGATCGTCGTGGCATCCAGGACTGCGCCCAGAAGCAGGAGCAGGAGGTTAACGCCCAGGAAGAAGATGAGCGGGTGGACATCCAACCCGACCAGCGAACTGGCCAACTGCCCGGGGATGTTCTCCGAGGCGACGATATAGTTGAGGATGAAGGCCCCGCTGATCACCAAGCCGACGGCGGCCGAGGATCGGGCGGAGCTCACCAGGATCTCGTACAAAGTCGAAACCTTCAGGGCGCGGTAGAAGAAGGCCGCCAGCACGAGCGCGTAGGCGGCGGCAACGGCGGCGGCTTCCGTCGGTGTCGTGACGCCGCCATAGATACCGTAGAGCAGGATGGCCGGCATCAGCAGCGCCGGGAAGGCGTTGACGGTCAGTTTGGGAAGCTGCACCAGCGGAACCGGCTGCTCCCTCGCGATGTCGCGGCGCGTTGCCACGTAATAGTTCAAGGCCATCAGGACCAGGCCCATGAACAGACCCGGCATGATGCCGCCGAGAAACAGGTAGCCGATGGACTGATCGGAAACCAGCGCATAGAGCACCATCGGGATCGACGGCGGGATGATCGGACCGATGGTTGCGGTGGCCGCCGTGATGGCGGCGGCGTATCCGGCCGGATAGCGTCCGCCTTTGGTCATCATCTCGATGATGATCTTGCCCAGGGCCGACCGCGTCGGCAACCGCAGAACCGGACATGCCGGAGAAGATCAGCGAGGCGACCACGTTCACGTGGCCCAACCCGCCTCGGAAACGTCCGACGCAGGCGACGCAGAAATTCAATAGCCGGTCGGAAATGGTACCGGCGTTCATGATGTTGGCGGCGGCAATGAACAGCGGCACGGCGAGCAGGATGAAGCTCTTGTAGACACCGACCAGAATCTGTTCGCCCGCCAGGGCGATATCCTGCCCCGCGACCGCCAGATAGGCGATCGCAGCAATGATGATAGAATAGGCGACGGGGGTCCCGATCCCGGCCAGGAACAGCAGGGTGGCGAGACAAACGGCAAACTGGACGCTCATGTGTCACCGACCTCGTGCTTGTGCCATTCCTCGGGCGCCCCATTTTGCGCGATCTTGAAGAAGCGATAGGCGTAGGTGATCACCGAGGCGAAGATGAAGAGCATGTAGACGCTGTAGACCGTGCGCATGGGAATGCGCAGCGTGGCGCTCTTCTTGATCTTCAGGAAGTCGATGTAGTCCCAGGTCGGATAGGCCGATACGGCCAGACCGATGACGATCGACGCCGCGCCGATCAGGGCGAAGACCTTGCGCGTTCCGGGTCGTACCGCGTGGTAGAGGACGTCAAACGTCACATGCTCGTCGGGCCGCACGACAACCGCATTGCCGAAAAAGACCATCCACAGCCACAGCATGAGGCAGAGCTCGAGGGTCCAACCGAACGGCTCGGCCAGGACGTAGCGTGAGAAGATCTGCAGGAGGAAGGTGAGGAACATGGCGGCCAGCATCGCGGCGGCCATGCCCTCGGTTCCCTTGAGGAACCAACTTTTGAGCCTTTTCATCTGCCGGTTCCCCAGTCTTGTCCTTCTTAAAGCGCGTTGATCTTGTCGATGTCGCCGTTACGCCAGCCCTTGGCGAAATCGGATTCCAGGTACATTTTCTGCACCCGCTCGCGGAAAGCCTTCAGGTCGGGCTCGTAAACCTTCAGCCCCTGGCCCTCCAGGAAGGACACCAGTTCCTGCTCCTTCTGCGACTGGTTCTTACGCACAACGCCCGCCATGTCGTCGGCGGCTTTTTGGATCACAGCCTGCTGATCCTTGCTCAGGCCGTCCCAAAGCTCTTTGGAAATGGCGATGTAGTTGAGGTCGACCAGGTGCGAGGTCAGGATGATCTGCTTGGTCACCTCGTAGAACTTCTTGTCGACCACAGTTGGCACGGGTTATCCTGACCGTCGATGGCGCCCGTCTGCAGAGCTGTGTAGACCTCCGCGAAGGCCATTGGGGTCGGATTGGCGCCGAGGGCCTTGCCCAGGAACTGCCACGCGTCCGTACCCGGCATGCGCAGGTTCACGCCTTTCAGGTCTTCGGGTTTCGTGACTTTCCGGTCTGTGCGCAGGTTGACCTGGCGGCGGCCGAGGTACAGGACGGTCAGCAGCTTGATGCCCAGATCGTCTTCGGCCTTCTGTTTGTACCAGTCCATCAGCGGTGAATTGAAGACGGCCACCTGATGGTCCGCATCGCGGTGGACGTAGCCGGCGGCGAAGATCGAGAACTCCGGAATGAACTCGGCCAGTTCCTGTGCCGAGGCTTTGGACATTTCCAGATTGCCGCGGGCGATGGCTTCCAGCTCCGTACCCTGTTTGAAAAGTGTGGAATCGAAGTGCGGCTGAAATTCGGCGACACTGGCGATGCCCGGTCCGAACGTTCCCTTGAACGCCTTGCCGATCTCCCCGCTCGCCGAACCGGAAGACGAAAGGCGAAGTTTGATCTTGTCTGCCGCATAGCTTTCGACCGCCATGCCACAGACGAGCGCCGATGAAACGAGCGCCGACAAAACGGTGCGACGCGATAATGAAATCCTCATTGGTTTTCCTCCACAAAACGGAACTTAGGTTGATCCTGTCGGATCAGATGAGAGGCTATATACCAGTGATTACAAAAAATATCTACTTAAAATTAAAATATCAGATATTTTTTGAATCGAATGCCTGGACGATCTTAGCCGGTTGGAAGTGGGTCCGTGGTGCGCTTTTTCGATATTATAAGCCCCTCTGCCATTCGCAGCCTACAATCCGGTCATCGAACGCGAACCGGTTCTCCCGTCTTCGCCGATCGCTTGATTGCCTCGACGACGGTAAGTGACTTGAGCGCCTCTTCACCGGACACCAACGGTTGCTCCTCGCCGCGGATCACATTGACGAAATGGCGCATCTGGGCGACGAGGGGATCCGTCTTGAACTCGGGAAAGGAGGTTGCGCTGATCGGGTTTTTCCAATGGCCGCCGTCATCGTGCTTCCAGAGCCTTATATCCGGGATCGACAGCGAGGCTTTCGTGCCGCCGATCATGTAGCAGCTTTGCGGCGTCGACGGATAGGCCGGGTTTTCTCCGGCTGTCGACTCCCAACTCCAGGGCGACGGCACCGTATCCGACAAATTGAAGGTGCAGAGAGCCCCCGATTCGAATTCCATGAGGACAACCGCGGTGTCTTCCGTTTCGAAATCTCTGACGGCATTGGATGATATGGCTTGCACGCTTCGGACATCGCCACACAGGTAGCGCAACAGATCGACATCGTGGATCGCGTTGACCAAGATCGGGCCGGCGCCGTCCTTCCGGCGCCATTCCGGCGCGAAATAGTCCTGCGGTTTCAAGAACCAGCAAGTTCCGTGCACGGAAGTGATTCGGCCCAAGTACCCGTCCCGTATCAGGGTATGCGCTTTCTGGATGATCGGGTTGTGGCGGCGGTGATGGCCGACCAGGACTGTAACGTTTTCGGCATGCGCGGCGTCGACGAGTTTCTTCGCTTCTTCGCATGAAGTCGCGATCGGCTTTTCGAGCAACATCGGGCAGCGTTCGGCGACGCAATCGAGGCCGTTTTCCACATGCACCTGGTTGGGCGTGGCGAGGATCGCGCCGTCCGGCGATCTTTCCGCGAACATGTCGCGCAACGACGGATACCAACCGATGCCGGACTTCTCGGCATAGCCGCGCCCCTCTTCGGCGGGATCGACGATTGAGTCGATCTCGATGTCGCCACCGAGCATGGCCATGGCTTCCGCATGGCGCCGGCCGATCAGTCCCGCTCCGACAAGAGCGATTTTGAGTGGATCGCTCACAGCAACAGGCTCGCCATGCGCCGCAGAGCAAGTTCGTATCCCTCAGCTCCAAAACCGGCCATGACACCATCGGCCCGCAGGGACACATAGGACTTATGGCGAAACGATTGGCGCCTGAATACGTTCGAAACGTGGACTTCCAGAACGACGCCGATGAACGCGTTCAAGGCATCGAGAATCGCAATGGACGTATGGGTGTAGGCTCCCGGGTTAATGATGATGCCGTGGGCGTATTTCCTCGCCTCGTGGATCCAATCGATGAGTTGGCCTTCATGGTTGGACTGTTCGAAGCGGGCCTCGAGGCCGAACTCGTCGGCCAATTTCTGGCAACGTTCGTAGACGTCCTCGAGGGTCACCTCCCCGTAAAGGTCCTTCTGCCGTTCACCCAAAAGGTTCAGGTTTGGTCCATTCAGAATCAAAATGCGTTTGGTCACGGTGCTTATCCTTGTGCTGCCCGCTGCTTAAGCGGACTTGATTTTCTGCGCGCGGCCTTTGTGCCCCCGGCGGTGGCGTTTCGGGCGCCGGTCCACGCGAAGGCCGATCGGTTAAATCGGTCAAACAGCGATTATATTTATATTTCTGATCAAATCAAGAATATATGATATTATTGATTTTGTCAGTTTTTGATGATAAAAATTGGAAAATCCGGCGTTAGATAGCTGACATTCTTAGCCTGATCGGTTATTTGGTGTTTCATGCAACAGCCACGAAAAACTTCGACCATCGGCCTCAGCACCTACGAGGCGATCCGCAGTGACATCATTTTCGGTCGACTTGAACCGGAGAAGAAACTCAAACTCGACAAGATGAAAGCCAGCTACAAGGCCAGCATTTCGACGTTACGCGAAACGTTGAACCGGCTGGCGAGTGAAGGCTTTGTCGCTGCTGAAGAACAACGGGGATTTTTTGTCGCGCCGGTTTCGGCGACCGATCTACAGGAGATTTCCGATCTGCGCGTTCTGCTCGAATGCACCGCCTTGAGAAAGTCGATCGAAAACGGCGACACCGATTGGGAGGGTTCCGTCGCCGCCGCGCACCACAAACTGCACCGCATGGAAAAACAGATGCTATCCGGCGATGAGTCGGAAAAGGAGCTCTGGAAACGCTACGACGCGGAGTTCCATCAATCCTTGATTGCGGCCTGCGGTTCCAAGGAGCTCATGGCAATACACAAGACGATCTACGACAAATATCTGAGATACCAGATGCAGATCCTGACCTATCGCGGGAAAACCGCGGTTGCCGAACACAAACGCCTGTTCGAAGCGGCAATGGATCGGGACGCAGACAAAGCGGTCAAACTCCTGCGCCACCACATCGAAACCGGCCTCAAACATACCTTGGAAGAAAGCTCGGCGCTGCCGGATTGATCTTTGAATTCGCCGAGATCGCTTCGGCAATCGTTACTGCAAGGCGTCATGCGGCGCGCGGCCACGTGCATCTGCATTTGGGTGCTGCGAAACCGTGCAACGGATCAATGTCGATGTCGGCTTTTCGCTTGGACCAGCCGTGAAACGCTCCGGATTGGTCGGCCTTTAGGAAACTGGCGCCGGGGTCCGCTTAGGCCTCGATCCGGACAAGCAGAATAGTTCTCTTCAAAACCTGTCTCGGAGATCCGGGCGTTGGGAGTGTTGTGCCCTGAGAGTCCGCCTTGCGGTATTAGCGGAAGTCACACCTCCGAAGCGATCGACTGTCGCCATGCGTGAAACAGCGCATCACGTTCTCGCCACGCGTTCTTGGCGTCTCTTCAACAGGTCGCTCTCTCTTCTCTGAGTTCGTTAGTTTTCCTTTGAACGTATCAGTTCGCAAACCAGACAACAGATTGACAAGTTGAATGTTTTAGATTTAAACTTTTTACATTCAAGTTTGTTATCGGTTCGTTTGATGGTTACTCCGACCTATTTCATCAATACCCTAAGCGAGGGAACTGATGGTTTCGGCACCATTCGCTATTTTGCAAGGGAACTCCAAAAAGCCGGAATTTGGCCGAAGGGGTCGCTCGGGGGCGGCAAAAATGCTGCGCAACTTAGCCTTGCCAACGGCATTGATTTTGTTCTGGCGTATGCCAGTGCAATCAATGCCAAAAAGGCGACGACTTTACTCCCCATCTATCACAAGCTGCGTCAGTATGGCCTGAAGTATGGATTTACCACCTCGCTTTTTGACGGCCTGCTGGAAATCTGTGAGGACTGGGGTAACCCGGAATCAGAATGGTCAAGAACGGTTTCCAATTTCAGCCTCCGGGCCGAGCATGGAGGCCATTTCCCGTTGGTGATGATCGAAATGATGGTTTCGTACGAACGCCAAGGACGTATTTATCGGCTTGAAGATGAGGAGACGCAAAAAATCATCGACGATCTGAACGAAAAAAACTCCCCGTAAGTCTCGGATCACATCTGTAACGATTCTTGGTGAGGATTTGGAAACACTCGCCAAGATGTTTCGCGAAGATGCCAAGGGAGCCCCAAGATGAACGGCCGTTCTCGCACCGACACGCGGAGTGTCGAGGAGGGTGGACAGCGTTGGAAATTCGCGGGACCGCTTATCCACCGTTGGGATTGAGGCGCGAACGCGCCGCGGCATACATTGGCGTGGGCACCACGAAGTTTGACGAAATGGTTTGTGATGGCCGGATGCCACAACCTCGTCGCGTCGACAACTGCAAGATATGGGATCGCCTTGAGTCGGAAAGCGCGTTCGAAGCCCTGCCACGCAATGGGCCTCAAAATGACAATCCATGGGACGATGTGTGATGGTGAAAAAGCCGAAATACGTTCGCGAGTACAAGGATCGGCATGGCGTCAACCGGTTGGAGTACCGGCGCGAGGGGCGCAAGGGTTGGCCGCTTCGTTAGCCGTTACGTTCACCCGAATTTTGGGCAGACTACAAGGCCGCCTGTGATGGAAGGATCCCGCCTGGCGTTCTTCTAAAGCGGGGCGCCTCGATCGAACGAGCGAAGTCCGGAACGATGCGATGGTTATGTACGGAATACAAAAGATCGGCCTCGTTCAAACAGCTCGATATGACGACCCAAAAACGCCGCACGGCCATCCTGGACCGGTTCTGCAAGAAACACGGCGACAAGCCATTTTCAAGGATGGAGCGCACGCACCTTCTCAAGATCCGCGACAAACTGCCCGAGACACCGGAAGCCGCCAATGGCCTGATCAAGGCACCTCGCCAAGTGTTCAAGCATGCCATCGAATATGAAGGCCTTTCCCACAACCCGACAGCCAACGTCGGATACCTTCGCAGCAACAATCCAGAAGGGTTCCGCGCTTGGACGTTGGAGGAAATTCAGAAATTCGACGAGGCGCATCCGCTCGGTACAAAAGGGCATCTTGCATTGGGGCTGATGATGTACGGAGGCTGCACTCGCAGCTCGGACGCTATTCTCCTCGGCCGACAGCATTTATCGAGGGGTGGGCGGCTCCGCTACACGCAGTTCAAAGGGCGCAACCGGGCGCCTCTTGAAATCGATATCCGCGTCATTCCGGACCTACAGACCATCATCGAAGCGTCGCCGATCGGCGAACTAACCTTCCTGGTGACCCAATTCAACCACCCCTTCAAGTCGTCGAAGGCGTTCGGAAACTGGTTTAAAAAGCGTCGCCGAGAGGCCGGACTCCCACATTGCTCGGCCCACGGTGTTCGAAAGGCAGCTACTGCCCGAATGGCTGAGCTCGGGTGTTCTGATCACGAGATCATGGCCATCGGTGGTTGGAGGGCGCTCAAGGAAGTACAGCGATATACGACGTCTGCCCGAACTCGTGTCCTTGCCGATAGTGCAATGGACAAAGTCGAAGCGGACATTGAGAGAACGAAACTGTCTAACCTTTCAACGGGTGGAAAATAGGTTAGACGATAAAGGGGAAAAAGATGAATAAACTCAATGACGGTAAAAGAAGATGGTGCCCAGGGGCGGAATCGAACCACCGACACGAGGATTTTCAGTCCACTGCTCTACCAACTGAGCTACCTGGGCATATCCCTTGTATGAGATCCGGTCGGACCGCCGAACGGGGTCGGAAACCGGTGGGACGGCTGGGCTTATAGAAGAAATCCGCTGGCCTGTCCAGCACCAGGGCGACTCGAAAGCCTGACAAAATCACTCGTCCCCGAAAGCGTCGTCGTCCAGTTCCGCCGCCTCCTCCGCCGGAATCCGGTAGGACTCGTTGAACCAGCGCCCGAGGTCGACGTCGGCGCAACGTTTCGAGCAGAACGGCCGGAACGCATGGACGGTCGGCTTGCCGCAATTTGGGCATTTCCGCCCCTTGATCGGCACCACCTTGGCACTGTTCGCGGCGTCGTTCATCGGGTCCGGCCTAGTGAATACCGCGGACGTCGATCGTTTCCGGCGCGAACTCGGCCTCGCCGACAACGTCGACCGCGGTACCCAGCCGTTCCTCGAGCGTCTTCAGGGCCGCCGCCGCCGGTCCTTCAAAGGCATCGGCGACGGCGCTCGGCACATGGATTTCGAATTTGGGCGCCGGGCGGGCGGCGGCTTCGCGGGAAACGGCCCGCAGCGCCTCGAGGGCCACGGTCCATGGCGTCTTCCTCGGCACCACCGTGCCGCCGGTCAGGATTTCGGCCAAGGACGCGCCGCGCCGGCGCCTCGTCATCTCCAACAGGCCTAGCTTGGTAAAGCCGACCACATGCGGACGCAGCGGGTCGTGATTGAGCGCATGGCGCAGCACACGGTTGACGCTTTCCTGGCTGTCCCGGCGACGCATGGAGACGAAATCGACGACGATGAGGCCGCTCAGGTTGCGAAGCCGGATCTGCCGGGCGATCTCACGGGCCGCCTCTTCGTTGGCCTTCACAGCGCTTTGCTCGCGCCCTGAACCCTCGGTCGAGCCCGTATTAACATCGATCGCCGTCAACGCCGGTGTCTCGCTGATGATCAGGCTGCCGCCGGACGGCAGGTCGACGTAGGGGTCGATCGCAGCGTCGATCCTCTCTTCCATGTCGTGCGCCTCGAACAGGGGATGGCGGTCGACGTGGGCGTGAAGCAGACCGGTGACATCGGGCATTTCGGCCTCGGCATAGGCCTTCAGCGCCGACAAGGTCTCGGGATCGTCGACGATCACGCTCTTCAGGTCGGTACCGGCGAAGTCGCGCAACGCCATGAAGGCCGGCGCCAATTCCCGCTCCAGGCAGGCCGGCGCCTGGCCCGAAGCCCGCGCCGCCTCGATCTCTGCCCAGCGCGCCGCAAGACGGGACACCTCTGCCTCCAGGTCTTCCGCTTCCGCTTCCTGGGCCGCCGTGCGCAGGATGAAACCGCCGGCGACGTCTTCAGGCACCACATCGTCCATGACCTCCATCAGGCGCTGGCGTTCATCGGGATCCGATATGCGCCGCGACAGGTTGATGCCGGGTTGTGACGGTGAATAGAGAAGGTCGCGGCCGGTCAACAGGACACGCCCGGTCAGCTTGGCGCCCTTGTCCTCTTCCGGGTCGCGCAGGACCTGTACGAGAACCGCGTCGCCCTCGCTGACGTAATCGCCGATGTCGTCGCGCCGGTCGTCGCCTGGCGGCCGCAGGTCGGCGACCGAGAGGAAACCCGAGCGCGCCTCGCCGATGTCGACGAAAGCCGCCTGCAACCCGTCGAGGACGGTCTCGACGCGTCCGAGATAGATATTGCCGACGAGGCTCTCGCTGCCGTCGCGCGCGATGATCAGGGAAGCCAGGCGCTCCCCCTCCAGAATGGCGATCCGGGTCTCCCCCGGCGCCACGTTGATGAGTATCTGCTCAGCCCCCATCCACCCGTTCCTCCGAAAAAAAGCCAAGCCCGTTCAGCAAAGCCGAGGTTTCGAACAAAGGCAAGCCCACAACGTTGCTGTACGAACCGTTGATCGATTTGACGAACACGGCGGCACGTCCCTGCACCGCATAGGCCCCTGCCTTTCCTTCCCATTCGCCGGAAACGATGTAGGCGTCGATTTCCGCTTCGCTCAACCGTTTGAATTGGACGCCCGTGACCACGGTCCGCTGGACGCCGCCGTGCCCCGGCGGAACGACGCAAATGCCGCCGTAGACCCGGTGGCGGCGTCCTGAAAGCAGCCTCAGGAAGCGCCGGGCTTCCGCTGGCGTTTCCGCTTTCGGCATGATCCGCCGGCCGCAGGCGACCACCGTGTCGGCGCCCAGGACATAAGCGTTGCCATGACCCCCGGCCACGGTCTCGGCCTTTTGCCGGGCCAATCGTTCGACGAGCTGGCGCGGCAGTTCGCCTTTCAACGGGGTCTCAACGATTTCAGCCGGCCGAATCTCATCGGGCGACAATCCGATCTGCTCGAGCAATTGCTGGCGTCGAGGTGAGGCCGAGGCAAGAATCAGGCGTCCGGACATGGGCGCCCCGAAAAACTACTTGTAGCGGAAGGTGATACGGCCCTTGGTCAGGTCGTAGGGCGTCATTTCAACGTTGACGCGATCGCCGGCCAACACACGGATCCGGTGCTTGCGCATTTTTCCTGCCGTATGGGCAAGGATCTCGTGATCGTTGTCGAGTTTCACGCGGAACATGGCGTTCGGCAGAAGTTCCGTGACCGTGCCGGTGAACTCTAGAAGGTCTTCCTTACTCATGCGCGCAGCTTTTCCGTTCCAACAGAGCCCCTAAAATGCGTCCTAACGCGCCGGGGTCAAGCTTTTTTCTGGAAAGAATGCGTTTCCATCAGGTTTCACATGGTTTCCAAGTGCGGTTGGAAACTCACGTATCGATGGCACTGGTGACGGGGAACCGGTTCTTGATCCGTTCCATCAATTGGTCGCGGACTTGCCTGTAGGCTTCCAGGCGCACCTCGCGGTTTTCCGATTCGATGATGCTGGGGTCGAAGGTGTTCCAGAATTCGATGTCGACGGCCATGACCCGGGTCATCTCGACGGCCCGGTGCTGAGCCTCCGGAGACAAGGGAACGACCAGATCGAAATTGTCGTCCTCCAGGTCGTCGAAGGTTTTCGGGTTGTGGCCGCTGATATCGAGCCCGATTTCCTCCATCACCGCGGCGGCGAAGCCGTCGACCTCCTTTGAGCGGACCCCGACGGAATCGACATAGATCCGCCGGCCGTGCAGGAACTTCAGGATCGCCTCAGCCATCGGTGAACGCACCGAATTCATCGTGCAGGCGAACAGAACGGCCGTCGGCAGATCCCCCATTCAGGCCTATCCTCGTATATGAAGCACGCAAACGAGGGTGAACAGCCGGCGCGCCGTCTGCGCGTCGATATCGACTTTGGCGTCAAGCCGTTCGCGCAGCAGTTCGGCGCCTTCGTCGTGCAGACCGCGCCGCCCCATGTCGATGGCCTCGATCTGCGATGGAGACTTGGTCTTGATGGCCTCGAAATAGGTTTCGCAGACCATGAAGTAGTCCTTGATGATGCGCCGAAATATGGACGCCGGCAGGAAAAACGCCTCGATATCGTTGTCATCCTCGTCACGGACGTCGAAAACGATGCGGTCATCCTGGACGCTCAAATGCAGGTCGTAGGGACCCGGCATTCCGTTCCTCAGTTCGAAGGCGTTGTCTTCCAACAGGTCGAAGATGGCGACTTTGCGCTCGTGCTCGATGCGCGGGCTGCGCCTGACCACGGTCTTTTCGTCAAGCGAGATGTTGACGATGCGGTTGTTGTCCGCCATCGGCCCTTTCCCCTGCGGCCTGCCCTGAACCGGGCGATTAACGGTTTAGACGAATGGAAATGGAAAGAGCGTGCGCGTCAAGCCCTTCGGCACGGGCCAGGGTCACGGCCTCCGGCCCGACCTCCGCCAGGGCCGCGCCGTCACACTCGATCATCGACGTGCGTTTCATGAAGTCGAGGACGCCTAGGCCCGAGGAAAACCGCGCCGAGCGTGCCGTCGGCAATACATGATTGGGTCCGGCCAGGTAGTCGCCGAGCGCCTCCGGCACGAAACGCCCGAGGAAGATGGCGCCAGCGTTGCGTACCTTTTCGCCGAGTTCGCGTGCGTTCCCGGCGGCGATCTCCAGGTGTTCCGGCGCCACGCGGTCGACCAGGGCGATACTGTCGCCGAGGTTGTCGACGACGATGACGGCGCCGAATTCCCGCCAACTCTCCGCCGCCGTCTCGGCCCGCGGCAGGGTTTGCAGATGTCCGTCGACGGCCATTTCGACGGCATCGGCGAAGCCCGCGTCATCGGTGATCAGGATCGACTGGGCCGCCGTGTCGTGTTCGGCTTGCGACAACAGGTCGGCGGCGATCCAGGCCGGATCGTTTTCGCCGTCGGCGACGACCAGGATCTCGGAGGGCCCGGCGATCATGTCGATGCCGACGGTGCCGAAGACCTGGCGCTTGGCGGCGGCCACATAGGCATTGCCCGGGCCTACGATCTTGTCGACGGGCCGTATCGTTTCGGTCCCATAAGCCAGGGCCGCGACCGCCTGGGCGCCGCCGATGCGGTAGATTTCGGTGACGCCGGCGAGATCGGCGGCGGCCAGAACCAGGGGATTGATGATACCGTCCGGCGTCGGCACCACCATGACGATGCGCTCGACACCGGCGACCCGGGCCGGCAGCGCGTTCATCAGCACCGAGGACGGATAGGCCGCCGTGCCGCCTGGCACGTAGAGCCCGGCGGCGGATACGGCCTGCCAACGGTAGCCGAGGCGCAGTCCCTGTTCGTCCGTGAAATCGAGGTCGTCCGGTTTCTGCATGCCGTGGAAGGCGGCGATGCGCTCGGCCGCCACCTCGAGGGCGCCGATGGTCTCGGCGTCGCATTTCGCCCGCGCGCCCTTGATCTCTTCCTCGGTAAACGCGAGGCCCGACCCGCGAACATCGAAACGGTCGAACCTTTCCGTATGCTCAACGAGGGCTGTATCACCGCGCGAACGCACGCCATCGAGGATCACCTCGACGATCGCGCTCACATCGGCGTCAATCTCCCGCTTGGTCTCGAGGAAGGCCTGGAACGCCGCCTCGAAACCGGGGTCTCTCGCGTCAAGCCGCAAGGGCATCGATCGCCCCCTTGAACCGGTCGATCCAGCCGCCGATCTCGTCCGGCCGCGTCTTCCAGGCGGTGCGGTTGACGGCGAGGCGCGACGTGATCCGGCAGATTTCTTCGATCTCGACCAACCCGTTTGCCTTCAGGGTCGCGCCCGTCGATACCAGGTCGACGATGCGCCGGCAGAGACCCAGGTTGGGCGCCAGTTCCATGGCCCCGTTGAGCTTGATGCAATCGGCATGGACGCCGCGCGCCGCGAAATGGCGCCGCGTCAATTCCGGATACTTGGTGGCGATGCGCACCGAACTCCAGGTCGCCGGATCGTCGTCCTCGACCATGTCGGCCGGTTCTGCCACCGACAATCGGCAATGGCCGACGTCGAGGTCGAGGGGCGCGTAGATTTCCGGAAACTCGAACTCCATGAGGACGTCATTTCCGGCGACGCCCAGTTGCGCAGCGCCGAAGGCGACGAAGGTCGCCACATCGAAGCTGCGCACCCGGATGATATCGAGATCGGGGATGTTGGTGGTGAAGCGCAGTTGCCGCGCACCCGCGTCGTCGAAGGCCGGTTCCGGCTCGATCCCGGCACCGCGCACCACCGGCATCACTTCCTTGAGGATCCGCCCCTTGGGAAGTGCCAGGACCAGTTTTTCGTTGCTCTGCGCGTTCACGGGTCTCGCGTCCCTTCACCCATCGTTCGGTGGGGCGCCTTATTACCGGGTTTTGCCGAACGAAACCAGCACCGCGTTGGCCTGCGCCGGCCTCGGTGACCGGGTTCGACTTTGCGTCTTACGACTCCTTATCGGAGATCCAGTCGATCTCCTTCCAGCCGGCCTTGGTCGCCGCGTGGCGCAGGCGCTTGACCATGATCTTGAGGAGGCCGCGCATCATCGGGTCCATGGCCTCGATGCGGCGGTTGAATTCGGTCCGCGAGATCGACGTCGCTTCCGTGTCCGCCAAGGCGATGGCACTGGCGACGGGCGGTTCGTCATCGAACAGGGACATCTCGCCGACGACGTCGCCGGCGCCCAAGACGGCCAGGGTGTGCGGGTTGCGGCCGAAGGCGCCGATACGGATCTCGACCTTGCCACGGGCGATCAGGTAGGCATCGTCCGTGCGCTCGCCCTCCTTGATGAGAAAGGCGCCGCGGTCGAATTTGACGCGCTTGAAATCCTCCGCCATTGCGGTTCCCCCCGGATCAGCGCCTCATCCGCCGACGCGTTCGATGTCGGCGCCGCAGGCAGCCAGTTTCTGCTCCAGGCGCTCGTAGCCGCGGTCCAAGTGGTAGACCCGGTTGACCATGGTCTCGCCCTCGGCGGCGAGCCCGGCGAGGACCAGGGAAACGCTGGCCCTAAGATCGGTCGCCATGACCGGCGCGCCGGACAGGTTGGGAACGCCGCGGACGATGGCCGATGCCCCGTGGACGTTGATGTCGGCGCCCATGCGTGTCAGTTCGGGCACGTGCATGAAGCGGTTCTCGAAGATGGTCTCGGTAATCATCGAGGCGCCGTCGGAGACCGCCATCAGGGCCATGAACTGGGCCTGCATGTCGGTCGGGAACCCGGGGAAGGGCTCAGTCATCAGATCGACGCCATGGAGCGGCCCGTTGGCGCGGCAGACCCGGACACCGTCGTCGGTTTCCGTCGTCTCGACACCGGCCTTTGCGAGAATGTCGATAACCGAATCGATCAACTCGACCCGTGTTCCCTTGAGCACCAGCGTGCCGCCGGTGATGGCGGCGGCGGCGGCGTAGGTGCCGGTCTCGATGCGGTCCGGCAGCACCCGGTGGCTGGCGCCCTTGAGCTTGTCGACGCCCTCGATGGTCAGCGTATCGGTGCCGATGCCCTCGATCCTGGCGCCCATGGCGACCAGGCAGTTGGCGAGGTCGCCGACCTCCGGCTCGCGGGCCGCATTGGCCAGCACCGTCGTCCCCTTGGCCAGTGAGGCCGCCATCAGCAGGTTTTCGGTACCGCCGACGGTGACCATGGGGAAGACGATATGCGCACCCGTTAGCCCGCCCTCGGCCCGGGCGCCGATATAACCCTCGGTCAGTTCGATCTCGGCGCCCATCTGCTCCAAGGCCCGCAAATGCAGATCGACCGGCCGCGTGCCGATGGCGCAGCCGCCCGGCAGCGACACCCGGGCATGCCCCTCGCGGGCCAGCAGGGGACCGAGGGCCAGGACCGAAGCCCGCATCTTGCGGACCAGGTCGTAGGGTGCCGTGGTATCGGCGATATCGGTGGCCTTGAGGTCGAAGACGCGGCCCTGGTGGCCGCCGTCGGCGGCGCCGCCGTTCATGCCGATCTCGACCCCGAATTCGGCCAGCAGGTTGGCCATGGTGGCGATATCGGCCAGGTGCGGCACGTTGGACAGGCTCAGCGTCTCGTCGGTCAGCAGGCTCGCCGCCATCAGGATGAGGGCGGCGTTCTTGGCACCGCCGATGGCGATCTCACCCTCGAGGGGGGTGCCTCCGATGATGCGGATGCGGTCCATTGATGTCTCCGAAAGAAGGTTCGTCGGTTCTTAGACGAAGCGCCCCTGGGCCTCAAGGATTGATCGGGGAATGTGGCGGAATTCCGGTCGATGCGGGTGGTTCGCCGGGACGGCGCCTGTCAATCGCCGCTTTCGTCGTCCCGGTCCCGCGACTGTGCCTTGCGTTTGGCGAGGTTGGCGCGGAGCGCTTCCGACAACCGCTGCTCGCGCGCCTCGCGCGCCGATTTCTTGGCCTTGCCGCGCCCGGCGTTGACCGGTTTCTCAGTATCTTCGCCGCTTTTCGCCATGGTCCGCCGTGACCTCCTCGCGGCCATGGTGGGAAGCGCCGCGCCGCCCGTCAAGCCCCGGCCGACACGGACGGCCGACGGCGCTTGCACCGGCACCCCCCCTATGGCATGTTGCGCCCGCTCACGCACCGGGGCCGCCATAGCTCAGGGGTAGAGCGCGCCCTTGGTAAGGGCGAGGTCGAAAGTTCAATTCTTTCTGGCGGCACCATTGTTTCCCTTCAAATCAGTCGATCCGGGGCTCTCCGATTGTGGCCCGCTTGACGCGGGCGGTCCGCGGCGGCGCCCATTCTCACGCCGCCATATCCTCGCTCATCGGCGCCGGCCGTTCGAATTGGGCGCGGAGGTGGGCGACGAAATCGGGATCCAAACCCAATCGCGTGGCCAGCCGGTGCAGGAAGAACCACTCCGCCACACCGCCCGGTTCGAGGGCGAATTGGGCCGCCAGATAGATCTCGGCCGCGATCTCCATCGAATCGGCGCTCTTGGCGACGGCGTTGACGTCGAGCGGGTTCCTGAGCTCGAAGTCGATGAAATCGCGATCGGCGTCCAGGCAGTCCTGATGGGCGAGCCATTCCTTGAGGCGGTGGCGTTCGTGATGGGCGATCCGGCCGTCCGCCTTGGCCGCCGCGATCATCGCCCGAACCAACTTGCGGCCGAGCGTTTCGATCTTGGACGCCTTCATCGGCAAGAAGGTGGTTCCCCGCGGTATGTTGATCAGGTCCGGTTCGGCGTCAAGCGTCGGTCGCCTGTTTGCCTTCCAACCACGCCAGGCCCGATAGGCAAGTCCGCCGACCAGGTGGACGCCGCTCAGTTTGAAATCGAAGGGTGCCGTGATGCGCGGCTGCCGTCCGCCGAGCAATATCCCCGACAAGGGGCCGGCCAATCCATTGGTTGCATATCCCACCGTCGGCGCGATGGCGGACCGACGGCCCGTTCGCCCGACAATCAACTGGCTGGCGCCTAAACCCGTCGTACCGCCTCCCATCGCGGGCGGCGTCGAAATCAAATCGTCCAAGAGTCTGGTCGCGGTCCGTGGCATCTTCACTTCCTCCATCAATCGGTGTCGGCACATAACAAGGTTGCCTGGTGAAAATTGGGGGACCGGTGCCAATCGACAATCCAATAAGAATTATTGTTTTGATCGGATTATCCTATCTACTGAGTCGCCGCCCGGCGGGGAAGCGGCGCCTCAGTGAACCGCTCAAGGCGCTTCGATAGTTAATCGGAAAAAACAATCAAAATTTTCTTTTCGATAGATTGAATACCGAATAATGCGCGGCCACGTTTTTAGCGAGAGCGCGTTTTGGCGATCAACCTCGCCGGGGCCGCAGTCTGCATGTGATTTGGAAGAGGTGAATGCCATGAAACGCTTCAATAGCATTCTCGTGGTCTGCGACGAAAAGGGAGACGATGCGAACATCATCGAGTGTGCCGTCGACTTGGCGAAAGCCAATGACGCGGCGATCACCCCCGTCGACACGGTCGATTTCCATCCCGGCGAACTGTCGAGGATGTTCGGCGGCCTGCCGGGGACGATACGCAACTACGAAGCGGAAGCGGCGATCCTGGCCTATCATCTCGAGCGCCTCGGCCGGCTTTCGGAACCGATCCGGGCCCAGGGGATCAACTGCGTCCAACACGTGCTGCAGCGGATCCCCCTCGTCGAGATCACGAAAAAGGTCGCGAAAGACGAGCACGACCTGGTCATCAAGGGCAGCGCCAGCGAATTCGGCGACCCGTCGTTTCCCAACCTCGACCTGCAGCTGATGCGCAAATGCCCGAGCCCCGTCTGGATCATGAAAAACGGCCAACGCCCGCGTTGCCGGAACATCGTCGCCGCCGTCGACCCGAGACCGGACGACATCGAACGCGAGAAATTGAACGATCTGGTCATGGAACTGGCCACCTCGGCAGCGGCAATCCACGGCGGCGACCTTCACGTCGTTCACGCCTGGAAACTGAACGGCGAGGCGGCCTTGGCCAACAGGGGTTTTTCCAAGGTATCGAGCCTCGAATTCGACCTGCTGCTGGAGTCCCGGCGGCGGCGCAGCGAGGCCATGCTGAAACGGTTGACCGACCGCTTTCCCGACGCGGCGAACCGCCACAAGGTCCATTTGATCAAGGGCGAGGCAAAGGACGTGATCCCGCGATTCGTCGCCGGGCACGGAATCGATCTGGTGGTCATGGGGACGGTCGGGCGCAGCGGGGTCGGCGGCCTGATCCTCGGCAATACGTCGGAATCGATCCTCAACCAGGTATCGTGCTCGCTTCTTACCGTCAAACCGCATGGTTTCCAGACACCGGTCCAGCCGCACAGTATGGCGGTCCTGCCGGTGCCACCGGGCCGCCAGCAGGCCCCCCAGCTTCAAGTCTCCGCTTGAGGCAAGGCGGCTTTTCCGCAAACGCGCTTCCGGGCCCAGGGGTTGACGTGATAGGAGTTTCCGATAGGAAGCAACGACACTGATACGCTTGGCCGCCCGACGGGCCCGGAGGAACCAATGCGGATGAACGACCTCACCATGAAGCAGCTGCGCTGTCTGGTCGCCCTCGACGAAACGCGGCATTTCCGCCGGGCCGCTGAACGATGTCACATCACGCAGCCGTCGTTGAGCGCGCAAATCCAGAACATCGAGGGCTTCCTCGGCGTCCAGCTGGTCGAGCGCAGCCGTTCCGGCGTCGCCTTGACGCCGGTCGGGCGCGAAGTCTCCGAACGCGCGCGTCAAATCCTCGACGAAGTCCAGGGCATCGTCGACTTTACCTCGGCCGCACAGCGCGGCCTTATCGGGACCATACGCCTGGGCGCCAAACCGACGCTCGGCCCCTATCTGCTGCCGCATGTCGTCGCCCGTCTGCATCGCAAGAACCCGGAACTGAACCTTTATGTCCGGGAAGGCCCGCCGCGCGAATTGGAGCACGAATTGAGCAGCGGACTGCACGACGTCGTTCTTGGGCAACTGCCGGTCGTCGGCAGCGAGTTGGTCGTCGACCGCCTGTTCCGCGAACCGCTTTACCTGGCGCTGGCCGTCGACCATCCCCTGGCCGGCCGCGAGAAAGTCACCACCAAGGACCTCGAGGGCCTGGGCATGCTGACGCTGAGCCCGCAGTACCATTTGCACGATCACATCGGCGCTCTGTGCGAGGAGTACGGCTCGACGCTGCTGCGGGACTACGAAGGCACCAGCCTCGACGCCCTGCGTCAGATGGTCGGCATGGGCATGGGGGTGACCTTCCTGCCGGCCTTGTACGTTCATTCGGAAATCCACGCCCGCAGCGAGATCGTGGTCAAGAGCCTCGAGGACAAATCCTTCAGCCGGTCCGTCGGTCTGGTGTGGCGGAAAAGCGCCGGGCGGGCGACGGCGTTCCGGCAGGTTGCCGAGGTCATCCGCGACGTCGCCGCCCGCAAGTTCAAGGACATCGTCATCGAACGGTGACGGCGGCGCCGGTCGGCTTCGCCGATCGATCGGAAAATCCTATCAAACTCTATCGTGACATCGGGTTTTTTTCACGCCGGAAAAACCCATTTCCGCAGTGAGGCCTTATGCGGCCGCACCGAAGGCGGGTGCTCGACTGGAGAATAGGATGATGAACAGACAAGACCCTTTTGCGTCAAAACCCACGGAAGACAAGCCGGCACTCAACTGGCACCCCGGCCTTCTGCGTATTGGCGTGATATTGGCGTTCACGATCTACCTGGCGTCCCTGATGCCGGGCGCGCTGGTCGCGCTGGCCATCAACAACCTGCTGTTCATCGGCGCCTTCGTCACGCTCTTTATCGCCCTCCTCGCCCGCGACCGCCCGATGAGCCCGCACCTGACCCGCTGGGACGAGGCCGCTTTTCTGGGGCTGTTGGCCATGCTGGCCGGGATGTTCGTCGACCCGGTTGCGGCGCAAACGGCGATCGAGACCCTGCAGTCGCAAGCCGCGGGAGTAACGACTGAACCGGTTGTAGACCCGGTACCGTCCGTGGTGTCGCCCTGAACGGAGGCCGGCACCCTTTTTGCCATTCCGAATATTTAAGAACCGCCCTGATTGGACCTTTGATTTTCACTCGGAGTTATAAATGCGCGCTTTGAAAAATAACGTTTCCGCCATCATTCACCACGACGCCTTCGGCGGCGTCCTGCTGATGACCGCCGCCCTGGCGGCGCTGGTCATGGACAACTCGCCGCTGAGCTCGCTCTATGACGCCCTACTGACGACGCCGGTGGTCGTCCAGGTCGGCGCCGGTGGCATCGAGAAGCCGTTGTTGCTGTGGATCAACGACGGGCTTATGGCGGTCTTTTTCTTTTTGGTCGGCCTCGAAATCAAACGCGAGATCCTGGAGGGCCGGCTGTCGACGTGGAACCAGAGCGCCCTGCCCATCTTCGCCGCGGTCGGCGGCATGGCCATACCGGCGCTCATCTACGTGATGTTCAACTGGGGCAGTCCCGCGACCCTCGACGGCTGGGCCATCCCCGCAGCAACGGACATTGCCTTTGCGTTGGGCGTCCTGGCCCTGGTCGGCAGCGGCGTCCCGCCGGCGCTCAAGGTGTTTTTGCTGGCGCTGGCCATCCTCGACGACCTCGGCGCCATCATCATCATCGCGCTCTTCTACGCCAGCGACCTGTCGCTGGCGTCGCTGGCCATCGCCGGCGTCAGCACGGCCGTCCTTGTCGCCTTCAACCTGCTGGGTGTCCGCCGGATTTCCCTATATGCGCTGATCGGCGTCATCATGTGGGTCGGCGTCCTCAAATCCGGTGTCCATGCGACGCTGGCCGGCGTCATCATCGCGCTTTGTATCCCGCTCCGGGTCGGCGACGACGGCGAAAAGGCCCCCCTGCACGTTCTGGAAAAGGCCCTTCATCCTTGGGTGGCGTTCTTCATCATGCCGGTTTTCGCCTTCGCGAATGCCGGCGTGGCCCTCGACGGCCTGCGCTTTGCGGATCTGCTGGCGCCGGTTCCGCTCGGCATCGCTCTCGGTTTGTTCATCGGCAAGCAGATCGGGGTCTTCGGTTTCTCCTGGGTCGGCGTTCGGGCCGGCATCTGCCGCCTGCCGGACGGTGTCACCTGGCCACAGGTCTACGGAATCTCGCTACTCGCCGGCATCGGCTTCACCATGAGCCTGTTCATCGGGACGCTAGCCTTCAGCGATCCGGAACACGCGGCGGCGGTTCGCCTCGGCGTCCTTTCAGGCTCGATCCTCTCCGGACTGATGGGCTTCCTGGTCCTCAAATGGTCGACGAGACGGGCCCCGGTTTCCGAGCCCGCTTCCTTCGGGCAATCGGTCAGCGGCCTGAAACGAGGAGAGGGCCATGCGTAATAGGCCCGATCCCGCCGGCGGCGACCGGCGCATTCGGGTCAACTCCGCCATGAGGACCTGGCCAAATCCGGATGTCCTGGCGCTCGCCGTCGACGGCGTGATCGAGCGTTTGCGGCTTTTCATCGAGGCGGACCTCACCCAACGGGTGATCATCGGCGTCATCATCGTCAACGCCATCGTCATCGGTCTCGAGACCTCGCCGGCGGCCATGGAAGCGGCCGGCGGCGTACTCCGTTTCATCGATGCCGCGGCCTTGACCATATTCGTCGCCGAACTGACGGCGAAACTGATCGTTTACCGCTTGGCGTTTTTCCGCCGCGCCTGGAACTTGTTCGACTTCTTCATCGTCGCCGTGTCCTTGGCGCCCGCGGGCGAAGGCACGTCGGTCTTGCGGGCGCTGCGCGTGCTGCGCGCCCTGCGCCTGGTCTCGGCCGTTCCCAAGATGCGGGTCGTCGTTAAGGCGCTCCTCAATGCGGTTCCCGGGATGGGCTCCGTCGTCGCCCTTCTCGGTCTCGTCTTCTATGTCGCCGCCGTCATGGCTACCAAACTGTTCGGGGCCGACTTCGAGGCCTGGTTCGGCACGGTCGGACGCTCCGCCTATACGCTGTTCCAGATCATGACCCTGGAGTCGTGGTCGATGGGGATCGTGCGCCCGGTGATGGATGTCTATCCCTACGCATGGGTGTTTTTCGTGCCGTTCATCCTGCTCGTCACCTTCGCCGTCCTCAACCTGTTCATCGCCATCATCGTCAATTCCATGCAGGACGCCGCGGCCGAGGATGCGGAGAAACACCAGGAGGAACACGCCACCCTGCTCCGCGGCCTCTGCGAGCAGGTCGACCGGCTGCAAAAGGAGGTCGAGAAACTCAACAAGGCGCCGGGCGGGGGTGCGTTCAAGGGGTGAGAGGGCGCCGGAGGGCGGTCTGTTCAAAGGGCAGGCATCTGCGGTTTTCCGATCTTGGGTCGGCTTCCGCCCGTTGCGGATATTCTGGTGTTTGATTAGAAACAGCCGCTTCTGACCCTTTGCGGAAAAGCCAGTTTGCGATGAAATCCGATTGTGGAACAGTTGTCGGCATGGAACTGGAGCAACTCGAAAGACGGTATCCGAATGCCCAACAGTGCGTGTTCGGTGATAATGCGGAGCTTTGCCGCCAACTGACCGACCTCGTCCGCAGCGGGGCCAAGCGAGCGACTTGCGAGGCCTTGCGGACATTCATCGAGAAGGATTTACCGCTTCCCGTCGTTGATGGATATGTGATCGCGCGGAATTGGGACGGCACACCGGCATTTGTCATCCAGACAACGGAAGTCCGGATCACGGTCTTTGAGAACGTCGATGAAGAATTTGCATTGGAAGAAGGCGAAAACGCCGATCTCGAAGGCTGGCGGACCAGCCATCGCACCTATTTCGAACGAAATGGAGGCTTTGATCCCGACATGGAGGTTGTCTGTGAGCGGTTCCGGCTGATCGAAGATTTCGGCTAATGGCTAGAAAGCGACCTTTTAACCTGCCGCCCCAGACGGTCGGTACAGGACAGAAAACGCTCGGTTTTCAGTGTTGAAGAAGATGGCGCTGCAAGAGTGCTTACTTCATCGGCGAGAATGAAACCGGTGTGATGATCTTGTTTTCTTGGGTGACGAGAAGACCTACGCTCATTCTTCTATACTCCGCCCAGGCTGGGTCGGCATCCCGGGCAGCCCGGCGCCTTTCCATGTCGGCGAAGCCCTCATAGCGCCAAAGGTGGATAGCCTGGTTCAGCGGGCCGACGGCAGTTTGAAAGTACCCGACCAGGTTCACAAGGTGGCGAAGCTGAACGGGGAGACCATACTTCTCAAACATGTCGAGGTATTCTTTATTCCTACCGTGCTGAATGGTGTAGGTACGGTGGTCGATGATCATCGTTGGAAGTCTCCTTGATTCGTTTATCTGGAAGCCGCTGACGGTAACTTCGAGGCGGTAACTTTTCCAGGTTGGTAACGCGATAAGCGGTGCCGGTTACGTGCAGCAGAGCCGCTAGCTCTTGTGAGAAACAGCAATAACGGGAGTTCGATCGATGGATATCAGACTTGACGGAAAAACCGCACTGATCACCGGCGCGTCCAAGGGGCTCGGATTTGCAATGGCACGGACGTTCGCAGAAGCGGGCGCTAAGGTGGCAATGATCGCGCGCGGGCAGGAAGGCCTCGACGTTGCTCAGGAGGAGATAGGTCCGGTTGATGGTGAGGTCCGGGGTTATTTGTGCGACGTCACCTCTGCGCCGGCGATCGAGGCTACTTACCGCGCTGTAACGAACGACCTCGGCCCCATTGATGTCTTGGTCAACAACGCGGGTTCTTCGGCGCGGGGTCCCTTCCCCGATATCACGGATGAGATGTGGCAGGCCGACTTCGATCTAAAGGTGTTCGCCGCCATCAGGCTCTGTCGTCTTACGTTTCCCAGTATGATGGAGAGACGGTCAGGCCGGATCATCAATGTCCTGAATGTTGGAGCTAAGGCGCCCGCCGCCGAGGGTGCGCCGACCGCCGTCAGCCGTGCGGCGGGATTAGCGCTGACCAAAGTTCTGGCATGCGAGGGGGCGCCGAACAACGTACTCGTTAACTCTCTTCATGTAGGCAAGATCGAGAGCGACCAATGGGTGCGCCGGCGCGATGCCAATGCTCCGGATATGCAGATCGAGGAGTTTTTTGCCAGGGAGGGCGAAAATCTACCGATGAAACGCATGGGCACGGCGCAGGAGTTTGCGAACGTTGCGCTATTCTTGGCTTCGGACGCCGCATCTTATGTGGCGGGGACCGCGATCAATGTCGATGGCGGACTTTCCCCTGTGACTTGATTGGGGCATCGCGTTCCTTCGGCCTCGTGTACTCAGTTGCTCGGTGGGGTCGGTTCAGGATGTCTGCTTCTGGCTATTGGCGGACCTCTCGGTAAGAGCAGCCGATTTCGCGTTTTCGAGACAGCTCAAAGCCGCTGGGACAACGATCTACAATGGTTTATTCGCAAAATCATCTTGGCAGACTCGCTGAGCGTCCCCATCTAGTTCGCTGGTTGGACCTGTTTTCTGAAGACATTTGGTCCCGAAGAAAAAATTGATCTACTAGGTCACTAGATCTGACGGGAAAGGATACACGATGAACTTGAATGAGCCGGTATCTCTGAAACAACTGTGGTGCATGTTTCTTGGCGGCGGCGCCATTGCTCTCGCCCTTGTCGCAGCAGTGTGGGGCGTCCTCGGTATCTTCGTACTCTAGCCGCGTTTGGGTTTCGTTACGCGTTTGCCGCAACCTTTCTTCCGTCAACACCTTATGTGCTGCAGGCCGAAGGCGGCGGTTTCGCGTTCACGACAAACACGTCGCCTACGGGGGTAGGCGGCGTCGACACCGTCAGGGCTTCCCCCTCCGTCCCTCGGTAATGGCCGACGATCCAAGCTTTCCCATGCAGGTTCGCGCCTTGCCGGAATCCGACTGATGCGGCCGTGACGAGCGGACCTTTCCCAAAGGATCCCAAGGCCGGTTTGGGAGAGAAATACGCGCGAGAAATCGATGGATTCGGAGGACGCTATCCGCAAGGGTTCCATGGGGATGCCGCCACCGTACAAATACCGTTAGGGTGTCATATCACCCCGTTCCGCACCTGACACCTGTTCCGGTACAGCAGGTTCGACCGGCAGTTTGTTCTTTTTTTGTTCTTGACTGAATTAAGTCAATCTGGTAAATTTTCCTATCGCAGTTATTATGCCGGGTACGGACGAAACGCCAGTTCCCACGTGGCACAAAAGGAATAGCGTGACGGAAAATTTCCATAGACGTTTATGGACAAACATAGACATGTCCGGGTGCCGCATCTCTTCGATTGATGCCATCAGGGAAATGCTCCGGAGCGGATGACCGACACAGGAAACGGGGCGGCAGCCTCTCGCTTCCGCCCCGGTCGTCCGATCCCGTCGCGGCAGGTACCGTCAGAAGTGCATGGACTTGACCATGACCACATGTTCGAGGCCGCAGACCTTGTCCAAGAGGACCTGATCGGGCGCCCCGTCGATCTCGATCAGGCAGATGGCGCCGCCGCCCGGTTCGGCCCGGCCCAGGTTGAAGGTGGCGATGTTGACCCCGGCTTCGCCCAGCGCCGTGCCGATGGCGCCGATGAAACCCGGCTTGTCGTGGTTGGTGACGAACAGCATGTTGGGCCCGAGGGTCGCGTCGATGGGGATCTCCTTGATCTCGACGATACGCGGATCGGTGCCGTTGAACAGCGTCCCGGCCACCGAACGCGTCTGCGCCTCGGTGGTCACGGTCAGCTTAATCATGGTCTGGTAGGCGCCTGCCATCTCGCGCTTGACCTCGCTGACGTCGACGTTACGCTCCTTGGCGATGACCGGCGCCGAGACCATGTTGACGCCTTCCATCAGGGGCGCCAACAGGCCCTGCAGGATAGCCGCCGTCAGCGGCTTGACGTTGAGTTCGGCGACGAGGCCGTCGTACTCGATGGTGATCGCCTTGTAGGCGGTCTGCGTCGCCTGTCCGGCGAAACTGCCGAGCTGTTCGGCGAGCTTCATGTAGGGTTTCAGCCGCGGCGCCTCCTCGGCCGACACGGAGGGCATGTTGAGCGCGTTGGTGACGGCGCCGGTGAGCAGGTAGTCGGCCATCTGTTCGGCCACCTGCAGGGCCACCTTCTCCTGGGCTTCCGTGGTTGCTGCGCCCAGGTGCGGCGTCGCCACTACCTCGTCCATGCCGAAGAGCACGTTTTCCTTGGCCGGTTCCTGGGAGAAGACGTCGAGCGCAGCGCCGGCGACGGTGCCCGCTTCGATGGCCGCCTTCAGGTCTTCCTCGACGACGAGGCCGCCGCGCGCGCAGTTGATGATGCGCACGCCCTTCTTCATCTTGGTCATGGCCTCGGCGTCGATGATGTTGCGTGTGGCGTCGGTCAACGGCGTATGCAGGCTGATGAAGTCGGCCCGCGCAAAGAGGTCATCCAGGTCGACCTTCTCTATCCCTAAGTCCTCGGCCCGTTCCGGCGACAAGAAGGGATCGTAGCCGATGACCTTCATTTTGAGGCCCTGGGCGCGGTCGGCGACGACCGAGCCGATGTTGCCGCAGCCGATGATACCCAGCGTCTTGCCCATCAGCTCGACGCCCATAAAGCGCGACTTCTCCCATTTGCCGTCGTGGGTCGAGCAGTTGGCCTGCGGGATCTGCCGGGCCGTCGACAGCATCATCGAGATGGCGTGCTCGGCGGTCGTGATCGAGTTGCCGAACGGCGTGTTCATGACGACGACGCCCCTCTGGGTGGCCGCCTGGCAGTCGATGTTGTCGACACCGATGCCGGCCCGGCCGATGACCTTCAGGTAGTCGGCCGCGGCCAGGATTTCGGGCGTCACCTTGGTCGCCGAACGGATGGTCAGGCCGTCGTATTCACCGATGCACTGGGCCAGTTCGTCGGGGCTCATGCCCGGCTTGTAATCGACGTCGATACCGCGGTTGACGAAGCACTCTTCGGCCAGCGGGCTCATCTTGTCGGAAATCAGGACTTTCGGCATGGTTGGTTTCCTTTTTCTTGTTTGTCGTCAGGCTGCTTGTGCGGCTTCGCCGGCGAGCATCGTGAGCGCCCAGTCGATCCACGGGAACAGGGCTTCGAGATCGGCCGTCTCCACCGTGGCGCCGGCCCAGACGCGGAGCCCGGCCGGGGCATCGCGGTAGGCGCCGATGTCGTAGGCGACGCCTTCCTCGTCGAGCAGCTGGACCAGGCGTTTCGCCGCCTTGGCCTGGCCGTCGCCGTCGAGCGCGGTAAACCAGGGCGCGGTGATGGTCAGGCAGACCGACGTCGGCGAGCGTGTCTCGGGCGCGCGGGCCAGGTACTCGACGGCGTCCGAACCCTCGACCCAAAGGGCAATGGCCGCTGCGTTGGCCTCGCTTCGCGCGATCAATCCCGTCAGGCCGCCGACGGTGTCGGCCCAGGCGAGGCCGTCCAGGGCATCCTCGACGGCGAGCATGGAGGGCGTATTGATGGTCGCCCCTTCGAAGATGCCGGCGATCAGCTTACCGCCCTTGGTCAGGCGGAACAGTTTCGGCAGCGGCCAGTCGGGCGTATAGGTCTCGAGCCGCTCGACGGCGCGCGGGCTCAATACCAGCATGCCGTGCTGCGCCTCGCCGCCCATCACTTTCTGCCAGGAATAGGTGACGACATCGAGCTTGTCCCAGGGCAGGTCCATGGCGAAAGCCGCCGAGGTGGCGTCGCAGATGGTCAATCCGGCGCGGTCAGCGGCGATCCAGTCGCCGTTGGGGACGCGCACGCCGGAGGTCGTGCCGTTCCAGGTGAAAACCACGTCGCGCGAGAAATCGACCGTGTTCAGGTCCGGAAGGTCGCCGTAATCGGCCTCGAGGACGCGGACGTCGTCGAGCTTGAGCTGCTTGATCACATCGGTGACCCAGCCCTTGCCGAAGCTCTCCCAGGCCAGCATATCGACGCCGCGGGCGCCGAGGAGCGACCACAGGGCCATTTCGACGGCGCCGGTATCGGAGGCCGGCACGACGCCGAGGACATAGTCGTCGGGGGCGCCGAGCATGGCTTTCGATCGGTCGATGACAGCCTTCAGCTTGGCCTTGCCGCCCTTGGCGCGGTGCGAGCGGCCGAGAAAGGCGTCGGACAGCGCATCTACCGTCCAACCCGGACGTTTGGCGCAGGGACCGGATGAGAAATTGGGGTTTGCCGGACGCAGGTCCGGCTTCACTGGAACGTTCATTTTGATCTCCCTTCCTTCCAGAAGGGCTGCAACCCGTTGGGGGGTCGTGGCCCACGCGCCTTATAGGCCCGGTGCTGCACCGCGTCAATGGATATTGCGGCGCAAACAGAAAAGAATCGGTCGCACCGGTTTCAAATGCCGTAGTACCAGGTGGCGAACAGGGAAAAGACGATCCACATGAGGACGATCAATGGTAGGCCGGCGCGCACGAAGTCGGCGAACTTATAATGCCCCGGCCCCATGACTAGGAGGTTGGTCTGATAGCCCAAGGGCGACGCGAAGGAGCAGTTGGCGGCGAAGACGACGGCGACCGCGAAGGGTTCCGGATTGACGCCGAGTTCGATCGCGATGTCGACGGCGATCGGCGTGAACAACACCGCCGCCGTCTTGGTGCTGATGATGTTCGACAGACCGGAAACGAGCAGGAAGAAGAGCGACAGGATGACCGCCGGTGACGTGCCCTTGAGCGCCACCACCAGCTTGTGGGCTAGGTAGGCGGCGCCGCCCGTTTCCTGTAGCGCCACGCCCAGGGCCAAGGCGGCGGCAATGGTGGTGACGATCTTGGGGTCGACCGCCTGAAAGGCCTGGCGCACGTTCAAGACGCCGACGATGACCATGGCGGCGGCACCGGTCAGGGCACTGACGACGATGGGAACGATGCCGGCGGCGGCGAGAGCAACGACGACAACGAAGATCGTCGCCGCCCTTTTGGCGCGCCGCAAGGCCGGCACCTCGGCCGCAGACCACTCGAGAAGGACGACGTCGCGGCTGGAGCGCAGCCGGGCGATGTCATCGGCCTGCCCCTGCACCAGCAGCACGTCGCCGGCCTCCAATCGGATATCGGTCAAACGGGCGCGGATCATCCTCGACCGGCGCTGGATGCCGAGAACGATACACTGCGTCTTGTAGCGGAAACCGATCTGGGCCAGGGTGAACCCCTTCATCGCCGACGCCGGCGACACCATGACCTCGGCCAAGACCTGCTCGCCCTCGCGCCACCGACCTTCCTGGTCGCGGCCGCTGGGCGCATCGCCGATGTCCGGATGCAGCACTTCCGGGTCGTTGGACAACGTCTCGATCAGGGCCTTGCGGGTGGCGGCGACGACGAGGATGTCGCCGGCCTCGGCCCGGTAGCCCTCGAACGGCGGCAGGATCGCCGCGTCGCCGCGGTGGACCATGCGCAGAGTCTTGTCCGGCAAGGCGGAAAACAGGCCGCCCGACGCCGATTTACCGATCAGTTGGGAGTTGGCGGAGACCGTCATCTGGGCGATGAACTGCTTGCCGTCGACGCCGGCAAAGGCGCCGGTCGGACCGCTGCGTTCCGGCAGCAACCGTGGCGCGAGCAGGATGACGTAGGCCAGGCCGAACAGGGCCATGACGACACCGGGAACGGAGAAGTCGAAGAACCCGAAGGGCCGTTCGCCCATCTCGATCAATGCGCTGTTGACGAGCAGGTTGGTCGACGAGCCGATCAGCGTCGTCATGCCGCCGAAGACGGCGGCGTAGCTGAGCGGGATCATCAGTTTCGACGGCGAGCGGTCGTAGCGCTGGGCCAGTGCCTGGAGGATCGGGATGAAGATGACGACGACCGGGATGTTGTTCATGAAGCCGCTGACGACCATGGCGACGAGCAGCATCATGGTCAGGGTCAGTACGAGCCCGCCCTTCCCTTTGGCGACGCCCAGGAGAAGGTTCGCTCCGCGGTCGAGAACGCCTGTGCGCACCATGCCTTGACCGAGCACGAGAAGGGCGAGAACTGCGATCAGGGCCGGATTGGCGAACCCGTGAAGGATCCGGACCGGCGTGATTGTCGGCGTACCGCTCTCGCCGATGACCGGGAAAAAGTGAAAAAAGATGAGGAGGAAACAGATGATCCCGAGAGAGGTCATCTCCATCGACGCCCGTTCGCGCAAATAGAAGCCGAGCGCGCCCAGGATCAGCGCGAAGACGACCCACATCTGGAAGCCGCCGCCGACGGTATGCGAAACTCCCTCCATGAGCGCGAGTCTAGCGCAATTGGCAGGTGAAGCCAGACGCCCGTGCAGGCATGATCCGATACCAACGTTGACGTTTGAGGTGCCCAAAAAAACGCCGGGCCCGCAAGGCCCGGCGAGCATCACAGGGAGGCTTGTCAGGGGCGAGGGGGGCCAAGCCCCTGACAAGAAGTCACCACTCTCATTGGGGGGGGAAGCGGTAACTCCGTGACTAACAATCTATAAGCTGTTTGTTTCGCCAAGAATTCACTCGTGTTTCGACATGTTTCAATGTATGTCGGCCCGCGTTACGGGATATTTGGTGGCAGGCCGGGAAATTGATGGCATAACGGAGAACCATGAAGAGCCCGTCGGACCCCGCCTCACCCCCAGACGCTTTTACCGAACTTCTGGTCGGTGCCGGGTTGGTGTCTCCGTCCGAGCATATCGAATTCAAACCATTGACCGGAGGCGTGTCCTCGGACATCTGGCTGGCTGAGGGAAAAACGGCGAAAGTCTGTATAAAACGGGCGCTCTCGAAACTGAAGGTTCCCGGCGACTGGTTCGCTCCCGTCGAGCGCAATGCCTATGAAGTCGCCTGGATGAAGACGGCCTGGCAGATCGCGCCCGGCTGCTGTCCGCGGGTCGTCGCCCATGATCCCGAAACCGGTTCCTTTGCCATGGAGTATCTCGAAGCGGACACGTATCCGGTTTGGAAGTCCGAGCTACGCGACGGAAATATCGATCCCGTATTCGCAGCGGTCACCGGCAACACCCTGGCGACGATCCATGCCGGCACCGCCGGTTCGGATAGCGTGGCCGAAGCCTTTTCGACGGATGCGATTTTTCATTCCATCCGCCTCGAACCCTATCTCGAGGCGACCGCCGCAAGACACGAAAATGTCGCCGCGGAACTGATGGGCCTGTCGCGCACCACGGCCGCGCAAAAACGCTGCCTCGTGCACGGCGACGTCAGCCCCAAGAATATCCTGGTGTCCGCCGCCGGCCCGAAATTTTTGGACGCCGAATGCGCGTGGTACGGTGACCCCGCCTTTGACGTCGCCTTCTGCCTCAACCACATGCTCCTCAAGTGCCTTTGGGTTCCCGAACACAGGGCCGGCTATCTCGCCTGTTTCGACAGCCTGCGCCGCGCCTATTTTCAGGATCTCTCCGGAGATGACGATCGGGAGCGGCGCACCGCGGCCCTGCTGCCCGGCCTTTTGTTGGGCCGGATCGACGGCAAGTCGCCGGTCGAATACATCACGGAGGAAGCGGTCCGCGATCTGGTGCGTGAGTTCGCGATACACTTCCTCAAGAACCCGCCCGCGGACCTGACGACGATCCGCACGGCCTGGGAAAATCACTTGGCAGTGGACGGCGCTTGACGCTATGTGGGGCGCGTTGACGGGACGGGAGCCGCATTTCACCGCGGGTCCTTTGTCCGGCATGGGAAATCGATGATTGGACAGGACCAGGCGTGAGCAAGAAACACATCAAGGATATTCGCGGCCGCAAAGTCTGGGATTCGCGTGGGCGTCCGACCGTTGAAGTCGACGTGGTCCTTCGCTACGGCGCCGTCGGCCGCGCCATCGCGCCGGCCGGTGCCTCGACCGGGTCAGGCGAAGCGGTCGAACGGCGCGACGGCGGTGACCGGTTCGGCGGTTATGGCGTCGATGATGCCGTCGCCGCCGTCAACGGCGAGATCAAGACCGCACTGAAGGGACTCGAAGTCGACGATCAGGACGCGATCGACAGGCGACTGATCGAACTCGACGGAACCGCCAACAAGGGCCGGCTCGGCGGCAACGCCCTGATCGCCACGTCGCTGGCTATCCTGCACGCCGCCGCCGCTTCCGAAAAAATGCCGCTCTGGCAGTATCTCGGCGTGTTTCTCGGCATTAACGAACCGCGATACCTGCCGCTGCCGGAAATCCAGATATTCGGTGGCGGTGCCCATGCCGCCAGGCGCGTCGACGTCCAGGACTTCATGGCCGTAGCCGTCGGCGCCGGCAGTTACGCCCAGGCCCTCGACTGGACGGCGGAAGTTTACCGCGCCGCCGGCCAAATCATGGCCGACAAAGGAAGCATCCGGGGTGTCGCCGACGAAGGCGGCTATTGGCCCGAATTCGACGGCAACGAGGAGGCCATTGAGACTCTCGTGAGGGCCATCGAAAAGGCCGGGTTGCAGCCCGGCCAGGACGTCGCCGTATCGCTCGACGTCGCCGCATCCGAGTTCTACCGGGACGGCCGTTACCATCTGAGCCGCGATGGCCGCGATGTCGATTCCGACACGCTCTCCGGCATGCTCGTCGATTGGACGGAACGCTACCCAATCGTTTCGATCGAAGATCCCTTGGCAGAAAACGACGCGATCGGGATCGAACGCTTCACCTGGGCCGTCGGCAAGAAGGTACAAGTTGTCGGCGACGACTATCTGGTTACCAACGCCGACCGGGTCGCCGCCGCCGCCAAGCGCGGTGCCTGCAACGCCGTTCTCGTCAAGCCGAACCAAGCCGGCACGGTTAGCGAAACCCGAGCCGCTTTCGAAATGGCCAGGCAGACCGGCTTCGGTGCCATCATCTCCGCCCGCTCCGGCGAAACGGAGGACACCAGCATCGTCCATCTCGGGGTCGGTTGGGGTGTGCCTCAATTGAAAGTCGGATCATTCACCCGTTCCGAACGGATGGCGAAGTGGAACGAAGGACTGCGGATCGCCGAAGCGCTGGCCCTTACTTCGGGCGGCGCCCTTCCCCATGACGGCGACCTGCCGTCCGGGAACCTGTTTCCGTGGACACGTTAAACGCGATCAGGGCGCGGTTCGTCCCTCCCCGCGTAGCCGCTTGACCAAAACGTCCAACAACCGCCGCAGAACGCGGTCCTTGTCGCCGAGCCGCGAAAGCCTCTGGGCCAGGGAATCCTGGGAAATGACGACGAGGCTGGCGGCTTCAAGCACCCGGGCCGAGGCCATGCGCGGCTGATTGTCGATCAAAGACATCTCGCCGATGATCTCGCCGCGCCCGACATTGGCGATGGTCTGTTCCTCGTTGCCGTTCTTACGGAAGATCTGAACTTCTCCTGTTACGATCAGGTAGGCCTCCGTGCCGGCGTCCCCCTCCTCGAACAGAATGTCGCCTTCCTCGAACGTCTTTCGTGTCGGTTTATCGCCTGACATCGTGTCCAACCTATCATCATCCAGACTAAAGGTGTTTTCCTTCTTTGCGGCGGCCCGCACCGGCTTCGCCATCAAGTCCTCGAAGGCACCGGTTAGTTTTTCGCGCCAGTCCTCCGGAAGGTCGCCGGAGGTCAAGCGTTCGCGCAACCCGGACAGAGCCGCATCGACGAGAGCCTGCGGGCTGTTGTCGGGAACAAGGGCGGATAGCGAGGTCAGCTGTTCCACGGTCCGCGCCAAAACCGAAAACACGACCATGGTGTGTTCCTCGGAGAGCGATCCCTGGGCCAGTTCAATCAAGAACCCGATCCGGGCCGCCCGGTGCGGCAGCAGGCTGACGATCCGGGCCAGGGCGTCAGGATAGGTGAGATCGTATTGTCCATCGGCCAAGGCGATGCGCGCCCGGTTGACGATCGCCACGCACATGCGAGGCCCGCCCCTGAGCCCGGAAACGTCCGTCAGATCACGGATCAAGATGGTGAAAGCCTTTCGTTCGGCCTCCCTTCCCTCTTTGGTCAACGGCCGGGTTCCGTTCAAATAGACGGCGACCTGATCGAGCAGCGCCATACGCGTGAGCGGCAGTTTGTGCTGACGCATCGCCGTATTGAACTCGACGATGCACGAGATCGGATTTCTCGGAGGACTGAATTTCCCGCCGCTGAGGTGTACGAGAACTCGGTTCGCCGTTGCAGCGTCAGCCTGCCCGCCGAGGAGCTCGAGAACGGCCCGAGGATAATCAAGTATTTCCGCCAGGACCTCATCGATGTAGCGGACCGAGGCGTCGCTCAACCGTTCAGCCGTCAATTCGAGGATTAAGGTCATCTTGGCGTTCCAGTCGCCGCCTTTACCGAGATAGCGTGCGATAGCGCATCTGACATAGAGGTTGCGCTCCTTCGTGAGCTTGACCCCGGTGACGGACTGGACCAGCGCTTCGAGCCCCTTGGTATGAAGGATGTCGTAACCCTCTTCCGCATCGATGAGGTTGTTTGCCGTTTCGTTGACGCGCTCTACGGCCTGATAAATCGCGTCGATGCGCTCTTGAGGCGTTCCTCCGAAAGCCCGTGCCTGTACGCCGCCGACCTGCTGGATGGCGTTCGACATCAATTGCCCCTGGCGTTCCAACCAAGCCTGATGACTGGAATCAAAAAGCAGCTCCAAAGCCGTGAGGGCGTGTTCCTCTAGGTATTTACGCAATACCCGACTGACGACGCGGCGTACCGGAAGTTCGTAGAAGTCGTCGGGCCTCTCGCACAAAGGGGCCTCTGACACGGGCACGATGGTGATCCGCTTTTCCGTGCCATCATCGCGCGAACTTTCGTAAACGATCTCGGTACCGGTCCGCTCGCTGTCGGCGACCACCTGAACGGCGGTGTGTTTCCCACTTTCCAGGATTTCGTCGGCCAATTTGATGGCTTGCGATCGGCTCTGGAAGACATCCATCGTCGTCCACCGCGATCCGTCGCCCGCCTGTACTTCGAAGGTCTTTCCAGCGAGATTGGCCAACACGTCCTCCCTGTGCGGGTCTCTCCGGACCTGCCTGCGCATAAACTAACCCAGGCCGGGAGGTTGGGCCAAGACCAGACAGGCTCGAAATTCGCAACCGCGCGGGAAGAAGTGATCGGCCTTTTCCGCACCTTCGGCTAAAGGTAATCTGGCGTTCGATCCGACGTGGGATACAGGCTGGATGAGTCAAGATTATGACCGGAACCATACCTCCGCATATCGCAATTCTGGGCACGGGCTTCGCGGCTTTGAATGCCGTCCGCGTTCTACGCAAGACCGATCCCTATGTAAGGATCACCGTGATCGGAAGGAAGCCGGAATTCGTCTATCTGCCGAGCCTGATTTGGCTTCCTTCAGGCATCCGCAAACCAGAAGACCTGATCATCCCGCTGGAGAACTTCTTTAAACGCAACAAAGTCGAGTTTCACGCCGGAGATGTGACCGGTCTCGATAACGGCGGAAGGGTCGTAAACACCTCGGCGGGAACCGTCGAGAGCGACGGTTTGATCATCGGCACGGGTGGCCGCTTCATCAAGAAGCTGCCGGGAGTTGAAAACGCCATCACACCTTGCGAAGGCATCGAGCCGGTTATGCGGTTCACGGAAAAGTTGAACAGTATGGAAGGTGGCACTTTGGCCTTCGGGTTCGCCGGCAACCCCAAGGAACAAACGGCCATGCGCGGCGGCCCCATGTTCGAGTTCCTGTTCGGCACCGAAAAACTGCTGCGCAAGCAGGGGCGGCGCGAAAAGTTTAAGATCGTCTTCTTCAGCCCGGCCCCGAAGCCGGGAATCCGGTTAGGTCAGAAAGTGGTTCCGCGCTTGATGGCGCGCATGGCCAAGTGCGGCATCGAGACCCATCTGGGTCACAAGATGATCCGTTTCGAGCCGGACAAGATTGTTACCGAAGGCGGTGAGGTCGCCACCGACGTGATCCTCTTCATGCCCGGCATGACCGGCAACAAATGGTTCGACGATACCGATCTCCCGAGATCGCCTGGCGGCATGATCGAAGCCGATGGCCAGTGCCGGGTCGCCGGCTGGGAGAAAGTCTATGTCGCCGGCGATTCCGGCAGTTTTCCGGGCCCCGACTGGCTTCCCAAACAGGCCCATATGGCTGACATTCAGGCGGATACTGCGGCCCGCAACCTGCTCGACGAACTCGGCGGCCGGACACCGTCCAGGGGTTTCAAGACGGAACTCATGTGCGTCATCGACAACGGTGAGGATGGCACGTTCGTCGCACGGACGCCGAGCCTCAACCTCGTCCTGCCGCCGCTTCGCCTCATGCACCTGTCGAAACGCTGGTTCGAGGTCCTTTACCTCCGGCGCTACCGGTGATCGCCGACCGCGGCCATTCGCAGGGGCCCGACCACGCGAACGTCCGGGACTGAGGCCGGGACTGAGGAAGAGCGCATGCTGTCGCGTGACCGGGCCCGCCGCATTACCGTTCTCGGCCTCCCCATCATCGGCGCCATGGTGTCCCAGAACATCCTCAACCTTGTCGACACCGCCATGGTCGGTGTCCTGGGGCCGCAACAACTCGCCGCCGTCGGGGTCGGCAGTTTCGCCAACTTCATGGCCGCGGCGATGGTCATCGGGCTTTCCACCGGCGTCCAGGCGATGGCGTCGAGACGCAAGGGCGAGGAGCGAACGGACGAGATGGCGGTGCCGCTGAACGGCGGCTTGTTCCTGGCCCTGGTTATCGGTTTGCCGCTGAGTATCGTGCTGTTCGTTGCGGCACCGGTGCTCTTCCCACTGATCAACGGCGATCCCGAGGTCGTGGCCGACGGTGTGCCCTACCTGCAGATGCGCCTGATGGGCGTCGTCGCCATCGGCATGAACTTCTCCTACCGCGGCTACTGGAACGGCGTCAGCCGGTCGGGACTGTATCTGAAGACCCTGCTGACCATGCATGCGAGTAACGTCGTTCTCAATTACGTGCTGATCTTCGGTAAGCTGGGCCTTCCGGCCATGGGCGCCGAGGGGGCCGGGCTGGGAACCACTCTGTCCCTATTCCTGGGAACAGCGATCTATACCGGCTTCGCGCTTAAGTTCGCCCGGCCGCACGGTTTCCTGCACCGCCTGCCCAGGAGCGAGACCATGGCGACCCTGCTCAGGCTCGCCATCCCGTCCGCCATCCAGCAGTTCCTATTCGCCGGCGGTTTCACGGTTTTCTTCTGGATCGTCGGTCAAGTCGGCACTGACGAAGTCGCCGTTTCCAACGTCATGGTCAACCTTCTGTTGGTCGCGATCCTACCCGGCATGGCGCTCGGCATGGCGGCCCTGACCCTGGTCGGCGAGGCGTTGGGCCGCAAGGAGCCGGAGGACGCGAAACAATGGGGGTGGGACGCGGCGAAAGTCGCGATGCTGGTACTCGGCATCCTCGGCGCCACCGGGGTTTTCTTTCCGTCGGTGCTTCTTTCGGGCTTCATTCACGTCGACGCCATCATCGAACTCGGGCGCCTGCCGGTGAAACTCATCGGCGCCACCATGATCTTCGAGGGCGCCGGTCTGGTCCTGCTCAACGCCCTGCTGGGCGCCGGCGCCGCACGCCAGGTCATGATCGTTTCCATCGGCACCCAGTGGCTGGTCGGCTTGCCATTGGCCTGGTTGGTCGGCCCCCATCTCGGCCTCGGACTGCTCTGGGTTTGGGGCGCCAACAGCGCCTACCGGATCCTGCAGACGGCGATCTTCGCCGTCTTGTGGAGCCGCGGAAAGTGGGCCGCCATCAAGGTTTGATATCCGAACCCTGTGCCCGTGACCTCGTCACCGACGCTAGGCACATAAATGCCCGATAGTCAGCGATCTTTTGGATGGGATTGTAGAAGATGAAACCCTTTCGCGGCGTCCTCGTGCTATTAGCGGCATTGGCTGCAACCGCCCTTTCGGGAACTCCCGCGGCGAGCGGCGGTCCGTTATCACTGCCTATGCACGGCAACTGGTGTGGTCCGGGACATACGGCCGGGACTCCGATGACCGGCTCGGCACCCGTCGACCCCCTCGATGCCGCCTGCATGCGCCACGATCTCTGCTACATCCAAAGGGGAACCGCCGATTGCGGATGCGATCTCGCTTTCATGGATGAACTGAGGCATTCGCGTTATCCGAACCCGGAGCTCTACACCCGCGCGCGCGGCATGTACGACGCCATCGCCATGACCCCGTGCAAGAGCCCGAGCGGCATGGCCGAAAAACAGGGCCGCGTTTGGGGTGACATGGCAAGGGACGTGTTCAGTGGGCGCTCCAGTCCCTTGGACATGCCCAGGCGTTGGATGCACCTCGGCGGCCGGACCCTGGAGAATAAACGCTTCCTCGGTCAGTGAACGCAGCGCCAAGTCCGTCGCCGCTTGCCTTCCGAAACACCGCATCCCGCTTGAGCCTCAGCAACCCCGCCGTTAGTATCGCGCCATCGATTGAAACGGGGGCCACAATGCGATTTTCGGTTTTGTTGGTATTTTTGGGCTTGGCTTTGGTTGTCGGTGCCTGCACCGGGGATGCGTCCCGAATGGCCGCCGATCAACCCCGCGCCCATGACATGAGCGTTCTCAAGGTGGGCACGCTTCGTCACCGCGTCATCGCCGAGTTCGGGACGCCGGTCCTCACCGAATCGCCGAATGGCGTCAAGACCGACATCTTCAAATTCGTTGACGGTTATTCGACGGCGGCGAAAACCTCACGGTCCTTCCTGCACGGCGCCATGAACGTGGGAACGCTCGGCATGTGGGACATCTTCGGAAAGCCGATCGAAAGTTCGTTTCAAGGCGACGAGGTCCGTCTAAAGGTCGAATACGACGCAAACGACAGGGTCAGCTACGTCAAACGGTATTAGAACCGGCCCGCACCGGTCCACTAATCCCAAACCATCCGCCCTTTCGGTTTAATCAATCCACTCTGTTAACCAGCGGTTAACCACGTTTTTTCGCGATTCTTTAAAGGGTTGCGGTCATGCTTCTCGCATTCGCAGAAAACGAAACCGGTTTCCGGTGCTGCCGGACACCGCTTGAGGGAAGGAGACGTCATGACCGCCAAACCCCGCCACACCCGGACTCTGTTCGCTTTAATGACACCCGTGCTCCTCGCCGGTTGCGCCATGCCAGTTCCGGTAACCATCGCGTCGTTCGTCCTCGACGGTCTCAGTATCGCAACGACCAACAAGACCGTCACCGATCACGGCCTGTCGTTCGTCGCCCAGCAAGACTGCGCCGTCTGGCGCGGTTTCACGGAGGGCGAGCTTTGCCGCGAAGCCGAGGCCGACAGCGACGTCATCACGGCCCTCAACGCCGAAACGGATGTCGAAGACGCGGAAATGCGTGAATTGGCAAACATGGAAACGGCTGCCGGAACCGAAGACGCGACCGAGGAAGTCGTGGAAATCAGTGAGGTCCCGTCGCAGACTCCCCCTTCCCTGACACCGATGAAAGTCGAGGCGGTCCCGTTGCCACCCCTCGAGGGTCAGCGGGATCCGGCGGCCGAAGTCGATACGGCTTGGTACGCCCCGGAGCAGATGGCGCCGGGCGGCGCGACGACGCCGCAGGCTTTGCCACCGTTGCCGCCTCAGCCTCCGGAAGTGCCTGAAATCCTCGACCCGGACAACGAAACCCTTGTCTCGCCGGAGGAAACCGAAGAAACCCGGATCGCCCGCGACCCGGCGACAACACCGCCGGTATCCGCGCCGGAGCCCACAACAACGCCGGAGCCGTCGGCTAAGACACGAATGGCCAAACCGTCGCCGGCCCGAGAACATTCCCCGGCCCACAAGGCCGCGCCAAAATCCGGCGGATTCCATTACGTCATCGCAAGTTTCGCCAAGACCGGATACGCCGAACGCCTGATCAAGAAGAACGGCAAACTCGGGGCCCGCGTTGCCGAAGCCATGATCGGCAGCAAAACCTACTATCGGGTCGTCGTCGGTCCCCTGGCGCCCAAGGAGCGACGGGCAACGCGCCGGACCCTGACCCGCGCCGGGTTCAAGGACGCCTGGGGCGTGCGCATTGACAAGCCGGCGGTCGAGGTGGCCTCGATCGACTAGCGTTCTTACCCGGCCATAAACGTTGCGACTTGCCAGCCGGCGATTCACTCCCCAACTGAGGGATGGGACTTGGGCAAGGCGCCCGGGATCTTTGTCGGCACCCCGCCGGATCGGACGGTTTTGACCATGGCCCGATTGATCGCCGCTCTTATCATCGCCGTCGCCGCCTCGCTTGCGCCGGGCGACGGAAGCGCCCTCGAGCCGGTCGATCTCGAACTCGTTCTCGCCGCCGATGGGTCCGGATCCATCGACGACGAGGAATTGAGGCTGCAGCGCGAGGGTTATGCCGCGGCCATCACCCATCCCCGCATCCTCGCCGCCATTCGCGGCGGCTATCACCAGAAGATCGCGCTCGCCTTCGTCGAGTGGGGCGGACCCCTGTCGCAGCACACGGTGGTCGACTGGATGGTCATCGACGGCCCGGAAGCGGCCGAAGCCTTCGCCGATAAGCTCCTCGCCCAGCCGCGGATAGCCGAGCATTACAACTCGATCAGCGAGGCCATCGCCTATTCGACGAACCTGATCGCCTCCAACGCCTTCAAAGGAATGCGCAAGATCATCGATATTTCAGGGGACGGGCCGCAGATCAACGGCCGGCCCTTGGCCGAAGCCAAGATACTGGCCGCCGCCGAACGCATCACCATCAACGCATTGGTCATCTCGACGCCGGGCGGCGGTTACCCCGGCCCCTCGGGCGAGCCCCTGGACGAACACTACCGCAACGACGTCATCGGCGGGCGCGGCGCCTTCGTCGTCGTCGCCGAAGGGCGCGAGCATTTCGCCCAGGCCATCCTCAAGAAGATGATCCTCGAGATCGCCGCCCGCCAACCGTAAACCGGTGCCGCCCCAGGGCAGTCTCGGGCAGCCCCATAAAGACCGAGGCCGCCGGCCGGTGGCCGTCCGCTTCGACAGCGAACCGGCCCGGCGGCGGCCTCCGAGGCTTCCCCCTCGTTGATTCGTCTGGCCGCGGCCTCAGGCAGTAGCCTTAGGCGGCTGCCGGCACTAGGCGGCAGCGGGATGCCAGCCGGCGTCGGCCCACAGTTCGCCGCTGACCGCCTGGTTGGTAATCATGAAGCAGATCGCATCGGCGATCTCCTGGGGCTTGATCAGGCGGCCCAATTGGGTTTCCGGCAGCACGTACTTGGCGAGATACTCCTCGCCCATGCCGCTGAGGATCGGCGTGTCGGTGAACCCCGGGTGGATGATGGCGCAACGGACGCCATGGAAAATGGCTTCCTTCATCAGGGTCGAAGCGGCGCCCTCGAGGGCCGCCTTGGCCGAAGCATAGGCGATCTGGCCCTTGTTGCCCTGCGAGGCGGCGGATCCGATGAAGATCACGGAGCCTTCCATCTCCTGGGCCGGGGTCCATTTCTTGAGGCCGCGCTCGAAACGGCTCTCGACGATGCGGCCGATCATCTCCATGGCCCAGTAGATAGGTGCGATGTAGTTGACGCTGGTCACCGTGCGGAAGGTCTCTTCCGGATAGACCATGGCCTTGCCGGTTTCCTTGTTGAGCTTGACGGCGAGCGCATCACGGACGATGCCGGCCGCCGGCACGCAGATATGGACCTGTCCGAAGGCGTTGCACAGCGTATCGAAGACCGAGGTCCGGAACTCCGCATCGGTTGTGTCGCCAATATAGGCCTTGGCGGCGATGCGGCCGCTGTCACGGTTGATCTCGTCGGCTGCTTCGGCGACGCTGTCGTTGAGGTCGACCATGGCGACATGGCCGGCACCGCGCTTGACCAACTCTTCGCAAACGGCCTTGCCAATGCCACCGGAGGCCCCGGTAACGACGGCAACTTTCTCTTTCAGTTCCATGATTCTCTCCTCACGTGAGCAATCGCGCGCCTGAGGCGCCGCGTTCGTAATCCCGATAATCGATAGATAATATCGTTTTTTGTGCGGTGCAGCAAGTTGTTCGCGGTGCAACATGCGAGGTTTTTTCGGCGGTTTCCGGTCCGCTGGCGGCCCGATAATTACCAGATCGTTCGCGTGGCAACCGCTGGACGGACTCAATCGATGTCCTGCAATGCCTTTATTTCCAAGGCGTATACAGTGAGGGCGTCTTGTCCTCTTGGTGTCAGGCCGTAGACGCCGCGGCTGATCCGCTCGAACCAACCGTAGTGATTGTCTTGAAGAATGGGCCCCGCCTTCTCGACTCCCGTTCGCAGTCGCAAATGCTTTGGCGACGATTCGCCGACCGAATCGATGGCCGCCAAAAGACGCAACGCATCCTGCCTGTAGGCGGTGACGATGCGCGTTCGCGTCACCCCGCCGGTGTTGGGATCACCGACCCGTTCCGAAAACTCCTTGAGCAACCGTCCCCGTTTTTTGGCGTTGGCCCGCGGCCGGTAGGGCCCCGGGTCGAGCTGCGCCGTCACCTGGCGCCCGGTGGCGGCGCCCGGCCTGACCAATAACAGGCCGACACCGAGGATCCGGCACAATTTCAGCACCCGCCTGCGGTGGCGTTTCCAGGCGCCGCCGGAGTCCTCGGGTATGGCGACATAGATCATCTCCGCAACCGTCTGTCGGTCGACGGCCTGCAGGACCAGATCGAGATTGAAGCGGCTTTTGAGCTCGATAACGACCGGCGCCTCGTCGCCGCGCTGGGCGACCGCGTCGCAAGCGCCGATCTCGGACTTCACCTGGTAGCCCTGCCCTTCCAGGTAGGCCTTCACAGGCGCGTAAAGGTCCTTTTCGTCAGCCATCAACGCTCCGCCGCGTTATTAACGCGCGAAAAAATGTCGACTTTTGCCGACTTTTGTCTATGCGGTGAGAAAAATCCCGGTCGTCATTCGCGGCGGTCCGGATGCAACACCGACGACCCGATGCATCTTGACCAACCGTTGGCCCCACCCGACGCCCGCGATCGCACTTAGTCATCAGCCTGGGGTCTCCTGCGGCCCGGTTCGCCAATAGGGAGGGATGAACGCCGCAAACCGCTTTCCAATCAAACATAGGAATTTATAACCTTTTTAGGCTTTATTTGTCAAGCCTATTTTGCCCCAGGACCGGCTGCGCGGGACCGCCAGGGGACGTTCCGGCCCAGTATTCTAGGCATACGAGGAAGTGGATTTCGGCGGGTAGCAAGAGGTCTGTATTCCCCGCAACTGCTTTTACCAAATAGCGGACGGGAGCGTCTTGAGGACGAAATCTCGGGTATCCCACCGATGGCGACATTTCGCTTCGTTTCGTATTACGACCGCTTTGGGATCAGTTTCCGGACAATGCCTAATCGCCGCGGAGGCCCGGCGGCAGGGCGTGCCAGGAATTGGGATTGCGTCCGATACGGAGGCCAACTTCCAGCAAGGCCCGCATGTTGTTGCGGTCGAAGTCGATCGACTGATCGGCGTTGAGCTCGTTCGGTATCTCGATCATTTGAAACTCAACGCCGTCGCGTTTGGTCAGGTAATAGATCCGTTCGATCTCGGCATTCTCTTTGTTGACGAGCATGCCCTGTATTGACCGTCTGGCAATATTGAACATACCGGTTTGGGCCGGATCATAAGGCAGCTGCGCATTGCCGTTCTGGATCAGGTAGATCCGTCGGCGAAACGTCAGGCCCAATAGTTCGTTGAGCCGCCCCGCGCGGATTTGAGACGGATAGGCGAACACTTGTCCTGACACGCCACCATCGACATGGAGTTCGGTGAAGGATTTGCCTTCCGATTGCCACTGAATGGCCGCCGGCGGAAACAGGATCGGGATCGACGCCGATGCGAGAATGATCTGTCGGATGAGCGGGACCGCGGCCTTGCCCCGGCTTAACGCGATGGCGCCGATGTCCCATACGACAGGGCGCATGGCGTCAAAGTGCGTCGTGACGATGAACAGATGACGTTGAAGGCGGGTTTGTTCGCCAATCGTCTGAACGAAATCAGCGGTGACATGCTTGTCGATAAGGTTCTTTAAGGGCGCGGTGTCGGCGAGTGAGGAGCCGAACAGGCCTCCGGAGAACATTTCGAGTTGGAAGATTTTCTCCTGCGAAACGGACGTGTAGATCTCGATCAGCTTCTGATCGTAATCTTCACCCAGGAATGCAAAAGGCGCGATCATCGCCCCGGTGCTGACACCGGTTACGATCTCGAACTTGGGACGGTTCCCCGTTTCCGACCACCCGGCGATCACGCCCGCACCAAACGCGCCGTTGGCGCCGCCGCCGGAAATCACCAGCATCGCGCTGAGAGGCGCCGTTTCGGGCGTGGCATTGACGGCCTCAGGAAAGCGTCTTCGCAGGGTGTCGACAGACTTTTTTACGGCCTGCTCAAGGTTAGGCGGCGCCTCATCGCCCCAAAATCGCTCCGGCACGATGGACCGGAAGTCAACCGAGGCAAATTCGGCCCGGGTTAGCGGTTGATGAGGAAGGGTCCGATCGCAGGCCGAAATCACCACGGTCACAACGATCAGCAGCGAAATCGTCCACCACTTTGGCGTCCGACAGGCTGGGGTCGATGAGCGATCCAAATGCATGGGACAGCCGTCAGGAAGCTAAGAGAACGAGGCGAAGTTGTGACAAAAAAAGAAAACCGAAACAGAACGCGGCACCGAAGAGCGCCAGCAAAAATCTTTTCCGCTTTCGTTCGCGAAGATGGGCGAGCCGCAAAATTTCATAGGAAAGTTCATCCAAAGAGTTGCTGCGCAGTGCCGCGCTGGATATCTCCTGGACGCTGGAGAGCTCTTTCGGGTCGACGGACAGGATGTACTTGAGGTCTTCGGGGATGGGCTCGGATACCTTCGGCGCTTTTCGTCCGGCCGGGTAGAGGACGGAACCAAACAAGACGATCGGCACGATAACGACACTCCAGGCAACGACGACATAACCGACACCATAGACCGAGGGCTTCGGAAGTACGTCTGCAAACTGACCGATCACGCCGAGGGCAAAGATATAACCGATCCCAACGATCTGCGCCTTTACATCGTAGGCTCTGACAATCGCCTGCGTTTCCGCCAGACTGATGCGAAGCAAATTGAGTGCCTTTTCGTCGTTTTCCCTGTCTGTATCCATGCACAGTCCCCCCGATTCAGGCGGCATGCCATTAAGGCCGGGCGATCGCTCCGACGACCGTTTTTGCGTCTTGGGTATCGACACGGAACAGTAACGTATAGAGCGCCGGCACAAAACCGAGCGTGAAGACCGTCGCGACGACAAGCCCAAAGGCGATGACGCTGGCCATGCCGTAGAACAAGGCACCGCCGAACAGGATCAGCGGCAACAGGCCCAGGACGGTCGTCAGGGTCGTCATGAGAATGGGGCGGAGGCGGGCGAGGCAGGCCGTGGCGACGGCATCCAATGGGTCCCGGCCCGCCGCTTCCTCGATCTGGATGCGGTCGATCAGCACGATGCCGTTGTTGATCAAGATGCCGGCGAGGCTGAAGAAGCCGAGCAATACCATGAACCCGTAGGGCGCATTCATGACGATGAGACCGATTGTCCCGCCGATCAGGATAAGCGGAATGGTGGCGATGACGATCCCGCCCTTTCTGAAGGAATTGAACTGCCCGACCAGGAGCACGATGATGCCGCCAAGCGCGATCGGCAGAAACCCGAACAGGTTCTTATTTGCATTCTTCTGGTCCTCGATCTCGCCGCCGATCTCGAACCGGTAGCCTGCGGGTAGGTCCAGGCCGTCCAAGGCGGGTTGGATCGCTTCGAGCAATTTGGGTGCCGGCAGGTCCGGGTTTCGTCCTTCCACGGTCAACGTCCGTTGTTGCTGTTCGCGTTTGATGCGGCTGAACCGCCATTCGCCATCGACGGTGGCGACCTGATCAAGGGCGACGAAGGTATCGTTCGAGGACGAATAGACCTGCACCCGGCCGAGCCCGGAGAGGGAAAACCGCGTTCTTTCATCGCCGCGGAGAACGATGGGGATGGTCTTGTCGCCCTCGCGGAAGGTGCTGATGGTAGCGCCGGAAAAGGCCGCTTCGAGGGTTTCCGCCACGTCCTTGGAAGAAACGCCCGCCCGGCGTGCCCGGGTTTGATCGACCTCGACCATCAGCTTGAGGATCTTGTTTTCCCGGTCGTGCTTTATGCCGATGGTACCCGGAATCGCGCCGAGCGCCGCCTCGATCTTGGCGGCGCGATCCGCGAGCACATCGCCATCCGGGCCGATGAGCCTGATCTGCAACATGCCGGGCTCGGTCGAGCCGAACCACATGCGCTTGGCGTCAGCACGCGCCCCGGGCAGGTTCTCGTCCAAAAAGGCGTTGACCCGCGCGATCATTGGTCCGACGTCATCGAAGGTCTTCGTGCGAACCAAAACGAATGCGCGATGCGGATCGGGATCGACGGGCGAAAGGGCGAGGAAGAAGCGAGGCCCGCCGAAACCGACGTAGGCAACCTGGCTGATCACCTCCGGATGCCGCTCCTTGTCGGCAAGCCACCCGGTGAGCTTGCGAAGTTCCGTCCGGGTCTTCCGAAGATCCGTTCCGGCTTCGAAGTCCAGATAAACCAGGAACTCGTTGCGGTCGCCCAGGGGAAAGAACTCGGTCTTCACCGTGCCGAGCGGTTGGATCGAACCGATCAGCAGGGCGATCAAGATCCCGATCATCGCCAGGCGCCATCTCAAGAACGCCGCCAGGACATGGCGATAAATCCGATAGATGGCACCGCTGTATGGGTCCGGCGTCTGTGACGCGGATTGTGGGTTGTCGGCGACCTTCATGAACCATGCGCACATGGCCGGTGTGACGGTCATCGACAGCAGCCATGATGAGAGCAGAAGGATGGCAACGACCTGCGCTAGGGAGCGCACGTATTCACCGGCATTGCCCTCGATCAAGAGCATGGGAAGGAAGGCGAACACCGTCGTCAAGGACGACGTGAGAAGGGGAATGGCAAGGGTCCCGCCGGATTGCATGGCTGCCGTCATCCGATCGACGCCGCGTTCAAGGCGGACGCGAATATCCTCGGCGACGACGATTCCATTATCGACCAAGAGGCCGAGCGCGATAATGGTCGCGGCGATGGACATCCGCTGAAGCTCGACCTCGAAGAAGCTCATCACGATGACGCCGAGCAACATGGTCAAGGGGACAAAGAAACCGACGATCAGCCCCGTCCTAAAGCCGAGGAACACCATGACCACGGCCAGCACGATGCCAAGGGTCTGATAGACGTTGGAAACGGCGCTATCCACCGCGGCAGCAATCAGCCCCGGTTGGTAGGTTGCGTATTCCAGCACATAGCCGATCGGCAGTTCCAGCTGAATATCGTCGACAAGCGCTGTCAACCTGCCCCCGAACTCGACGTTGTTGACGCCAAAGACCGTGGACACGGCAAGCACGATCGCAGGCCGGTCATTGAAGAACGCCGGGAACTCCGGCGGGTCAACGAGATCGCGCCGGATCGACAGGATCTCGCCCAACCGCAGGACGCGGTCCGTATTGGGAATGCGGAAAACGACGTTGCGGACTTCGTCGAGCGACTCCAGATTTCCTGTCGGTTCCAACAGGATGGCGCGGCCGTCTGCAACGATCTGTCCGCCCGGTTCGATGATGTTCTGGTCGGCCAAAGCCCCGAAGATCTCCTTCGGCGAGACACCCAACTGGGCCAGACGGGCCCCGTAGGTCTCGAGATAGATGCGCTCGGGCTGCTCGCCCAGGATTTCCACCCTGCGAATGCCGTCGAGGGTATAGAGCCTTTCGCGGATATCCCGGCCCACATCCCTCATCTCCGCCAAGGAGAACCCGTCCGCCCAAAGCGCGATGGTCGCAATGGCGGTCAGCCTGACGTCATCATCCACATTCGGACCGCTGGTCCCGTCGGGCAGTTTGCTCTTAACGTCGTTCGCCTTGTTGCGGATCTTCTGAAACACAGGCGCGAGGTCTTCGACCCAGTCGTGAAGGGCCAGATCGATTTTCACGGAACCCGTCTTGGAGGTCGATTTGATCTCATCGATCTCCGCGATCTCACGCATCGCCGCTTCAATCGGGTCCGTGATCAATTCCTCGATCCGTTCCGGCGACATGCCCGGATAGGAGGCGGTGACACTGGCGTTGCGGATCGTGATCGTCGGGTCTTCCGCGCTGGGATAGGTGAGGTATGTCGACAGACCGAGCGCAAGGATGATGAGAACGGCGCTCACCGTGATGCGGGAGTTTTCAAGCGCCAGCTCCGCGAGGTTCATCGGCCGATGTCTCCGGTTGTTGAGCCCGAGGGCGTTGCCCTATTGGCCCATGAGCGTGACACGCTGGCCATCGCGCAGAAAGCTGACGCCCGCCGCCGCAACCACATCACCGGTCGTCACGCCATCGCTAACACCGATGAGATTGCCGTCAATGCCGCCGCTGGACTTGATCGGTGTCTTGCGGACCACGCCGGCGTCTGTGTCGTATTTGAAAACATACCCCTTGGCCGCATCGTCGCCGGGCGCAATGGCAACGATGGGGACAAGGAACCCGCGTCCGCCGCCGGCGTCCGACAACGTGACACCGGCATCGACCGCCATGCCCGGTATCAATCCGTCGACGCTTTTGGTGATTGTCGCCTTGACCGTGACCGTATTGGCGGCCTCGGCCTGCGCTCCGATTTCCGTGATGCGACCCTCGCAGCCGCAACCGGGCACGGTCGGCGTGCTGATCTGCACCGGTGAACCGATCGAAAGCCGTCCGACGATGGCATCGGAAACGGAAAGCTCGACCTCATAGCTGTCCTTCGTATCGAGTTGGAATACCTTCTCGCCCGACTTCACTTCCGCGAAGGGCTCGACGGACCGTTCGGAAATGACGCCGTCAAACGGCGCCTTCAAACGGGTCTTCGCCAAATCCCGTTCAGCCAGGCCCAGTTGCGCCGTCGCCAGGTTCAAGATTTCCTCGGCGACGCCCAAGGTCGCCTCTACCTTTTCGATCGCGGCTTTTGCCACCCAGCCCTTTTTGAAGAGCTCCTGTTTTCGGGCCATGTCTTCTTGGGCCTCTTTCAGTTCCGCCCGGCGGGCATCCCTTTCCGCCTTCGCCGAACGCACATCCAGCAGGAATTTCCGTTCCTCCAAAACCGCCAGGACCTGCCCCTGCTTGACTTGGTCACCGACATTGACGTCGACCTTGCTGACCGTTCCGGAGACCGCAAACGCAAGAGCGGAACTGTTCGCGGCAACGACCGTGCCGGAATACCGGCGAACCGAACCGTCCGCGGGTGTCGAGACGAGATAGGGTTTGATGGCACGGATGCGCTCGACCTTTTCCGGGACGGGCTCATCGCACCCGGCAAGGAGTAGAGCGAGCCCCAAAAAGACGAGGCTGCGTTTTGAAGGCACACCTGCCACACGACCTGAACTCTTCATGTACCTCCCCACTGCTCAAGAACCGCGACTCGTCTTCGATTGAAGAAGATTTCACCGAATAAGACTTCCAATGAATTGGCCCTTCCAAACGCCACGGACGCCTATAGATCAGATACTAGAGATTTGATCTAGGGAACAGTTTGTATTTTACGAGTTGTTTCTGCTGTTGGATCAAACCTTCTTGAGGTCCCGTCGACAGGAGCTTTCAAGAAGAACTTCTTGGCTTCGGTTGAGGGTTATCTCGGCTCCATCGGGTGCTGAACTTCTGATGACCGCTTTCTGATCAGGGAACGGACATTCCTTACGAAAATCGGTTTGGGCTGCATATGGGGTTTATCAGCCGTCGTCTTGCCCCGGCGTTTCTGACCGCTTCGCGGTAACAGCAGCCCGCCCGACTTTCTTTTCTCTCCAATTATGAGGGTCTCATTTGACACTGAGCCGGATGCGCACCCTCGCCGTCCGCTCCCCATTTGGTGCAGATGCCGAAAAGGAACGCCGCTTTGCACCGAGACGGTGCCGCCGACGCCGATGTTCGAACAGAGAGCCTTGGACGAGGCCTTTTCTAGATCGCCGAAGCCATCTTGTTCACCGACGGTTGTCGCGGCAGGTCGGCGACCGCATTGATCACGGCGTTGGTGACCGCATCCGTCCGTGCCGTGCCGCCGAGGTCCGGCGAATGCAGGTTGGGATCGAGGGTGGCCCGTTCGACAGCCGTCATCAAGCGGTCCGCCGCCTGTTATTGGCCCAGGTGTTCGAGCATCAGGCTCGCCGTCCAGAAGGCAACGAACGGGTTGGCGACGCCCCTTCCGGCGATATCGAAGGCCGGCCCGTGAATGGGCTCGAACATGGAGGGGAAACGGCCTTCCGGGTTCAAGTTGGTGGTCGAGCCGACGCCGATGGATCCGGCCAGGGCGACGGTGAGATCGGACAGGATGTCCTCCTGCAGGTTGGTGGCGGCAATGGTGTCAAGGGAGCCTGGATCGAAGGTCTGCGAACCGTCATGGCATCGACGAGCATCTTGTCCCAGGTCACGTCCGGGAACGAAAAAATGGCGCAGCGGAGAATTTCCATGGACAACTATTGGAGAATATAGACATCGCTCGCGGCAACACGTGAAGCCTCGTCAACAATGGACGGCGCCGGGCCCGGCCAGCACCGCCTTGCCCCATCAACGCCCCTCCTCTACGGTTCGCCGTTCCCATTGCCAACACCGTCGTCACCACCGGACCGGACCGCCATGCTGAAACCGCTTCTTTTCGCCACCATCGCCGCAGTCGGCAACGCGCTCTTCGTCTACGGCCAACGCGGTTCCGCCGCCTCGCCCAACGCCTATCTCTTCATGTTCTCGGCCGTGACCGTCTGCACGGTGCTGTTCGGCATCGCCGTCGCCGTCGCCCGCGCGCCGGGCGACCTCGGGTTCGTCGCCGCCAACGCACGGTTCATCCTGGTCAGCGGCATCGGTTTCTTCGTCACCTTCATCGGCTTCTACCTGCTCTATTCCAACTACGGCGCCACCCAATACGTGCTCTACGCCATCATCTCGATCCTGACGACGTCGATCGGTGTCGGCGTGTTCATCTACCGGGAAAGCTTCAACGCCTACCAGATCGCGGCGACGGTGCTGGCCATCGCCGCCATCGCGTTGTTCACCTACGGCCAGGGCAAGGGCGCCGCCTGACCCGCCGGCGGCGGCGGCGCGGTCGCCTAGGCCGGGGCCAGCAGACGACCGACCAGGCGCGTCCAGTAGGCGACGCCCAAGGGAATGATGGCGTCGTTGAAGTCGTAGTGCGGGTTGTGGACCATGCACCCTCCTTCCCCGTCGCCGTTGCCGATGAAGATGTAGGCGCCCGGGCGTTCCATGAGCATGAACGAGAAGTCCTCGCCGCCCAGCTGCGGCAGGCCTTCGGTGGTCACGTTGTCGGCGCCGACCAGATCGGCGGCGACCGAACGCGCGATCTCGGTTTCGGCCTCGTGGTTGACGGTCGGCGGGTAGCGCCGGTCGAAGACGAACTCGGCCGATGCCCCGTGTGCCGCCGCGACACCGTCGACGATGCGGCTCATCTTCGCCTCGACATGGTCCTGCATGGCGACGCTGAAGGTGCGCACCGTGCCGGACAGCTTGGCGTCGTCGGGAATGACGTTCTCGGCCGAGCCGGCATGGACCTGGGAGACGCCGACGACCACCGCGTCCATGGGGTCGACGGTGCGGCTGACGACGCTTTGCAGGGCGACGATCATGTGCCCGGCGACGAGCACCGGGTCGACGGCCTGGTGCGGCCAGGCGCCGTGCCCGCCGATGCCCCTGATGGTGACGAAGAAGCTGTCCGATGCGGCCATCATGGCGCCCGGGATGATGGCGAACTGGCCGACCGGATAGCCCGGCATGTTGTGCATGCCGTAGACGCCGTCGCAGGGAAAGAGGTCGAAGAGCCCGTCCTTGACCATCTCGCGGCCGCCGCCGAGACCCTCTTCCGCCGGCTGGAAGATGAAGTGCACGGTGCCGTCGAAGCCCTTGTTCTCGGCCAGGTGGCGGGCGGCGCCCAAGAGCATGGCCGTATGGCCGTCGTGGCCGCAGGCGTGCATGCAGCCGTCGACCGTCGACTTGTGATCGAAGGTGTTGAGCTCGTCCATGACCAGGCAGTCCATATCGGCGCGGAGCCCGATGGACCGCTCCGAGGTGCCGCTCTTCAACGTGCCGACGACGCCGGTGCGCCCGAGGCCGCGGTGCACATCGAGATCCCAGGACTGGAGCTTCTCGGCAACCAGATCGGCCGTGCGGGTCTCTTCGAAGCCCGGTTCCGGGTGGGCGTGAATGTCGCGGCGGATGGCCGTCAGTTCGTCGTGCATGTCCGTGATTAACGGATCGATCGTCATTTGCCTAATCTCCTCCCTTGGCAACCGGTGTCTCCGGTGCTCCGGATCATGCTTAGCCGATATCGGCGAGACAAACCAGCCGACTACACATCCGAGTATCGAGCGCCTATGTTTAGGTCAAAGGGGACATCATCCGGGGCAGGAGGCGGATATGGTATTCACGGCGATCGACCACTTGGCGTTCATCACCGACGACATGGAAAAGACGGTGCGGTTCTACCGCGACCTTCTCGGCATGGAACTGCATGCCGGCATCGGGCACGGCGGCTACCGCCACTACTTCTTCCAGTTCGGCGACAACCAGGTGGCCTTTTTCGAGTACGACGGGGCCAGCACCATGGAGCGCAAGTTCCACGGCGAACGCACGTCGAAACCCCTGGGCTTCGACCACGTGTCGTTCACGGTCGAGAGCCGGGAAGCGCTGTTCGGCCTCAAGGACAAGCTGGAAGCGGCCGGCTTCGAGGTCACCGGTGCCGTCGATCACGGCATTATCTGGTCGATCTACTTCTTCGATCCCAACAACATCCCGCTGGAGGCCTCCTGGAAGATCGTCGACATCGCCGAGCCGCCGGTGATCGAGGACGACGATCCGATCCCGGTCGCCGCCGAGGGCGCCCTGCCGCAACCCGGCATGTGGCCGGAGGTCACCGACCCGACGCCGCCGGACAAGATGACGGCGAGACCGGGCAACGGCCACGACATGCGCGAACGGATGATCGAGGACCGCCGCGGGCGGCTGACGGAAGCCTACGTGGCGGCCCTCGGCGATTCGTCCTGACGTGACACCGGGGACTCAGTTGCCGCGCCGGTGCAGGCTGATGTTCCGGTGCATACCCTCGATGTTGAGGATCCGCCAGGTGTTGTACTGGCCCCAGTCCTTGTAGCCCGCGAGACGGAGTTCCGCCTTCATCTGATCGACCGTCCTGCCGGCCCGGGCGGCCTGCAGAACACCGTCGTAAAGATCCTCCAGATAACGCCGGTGGTCGGCGGCATCGGCCTTGGTTCCCATGGGACCGTGACCGGGCACCAGGATATCGAAATCCATGGCCTCGACTTGGGCGATGGCATCCATCCAGTTGGGGAAATAGGCATCGCTCAGAGTCTTGTAGGGCAGGCGCCTGACCGTGATGAAATCGACGGTGAAGAGCGCGCGTTCCTCCGGGAACAGCATGACGATCATGTTGTCGGAATGGGACGGGCCCAGATAGGAGAGCTCGACCGTCTTGCCGCCGAGATCAATGGTCATGTTATCGGTGAAGGTGATGTCGGGCGCGGCGGTCGGACGCTTTTCGCCGATGATCGTCCATTTGGCGTTCTCATGCGCCACCACCGTCGCCGTATCGGCCCAGACCTCGCCGCCGGCGATGTGATCGGCATGGTCGTGGCTGTAGATCACGTATTTGATCGGCTGACCGAAGCGTTTGTCGATCTCCGCCTCCAGCCAGGTGGCCGCTTCCGCATTGATCGGATCGGTGGCGATGACCCCTTCCGGCGTGACGAGAAAGACCGAGAAATGGAACTTGTTGCGGAACCGGTAGAGATCACCGGCGATCTTCGTAATTTCCCGATCGGCACTCTGAGCGATACTTGGAGCCGACAAGACCGATCCGACGGCAATGGCGACCATCAGAACCGGCAGCAGGACTAATCGATACACGGCACACTCCCCTAAGACGTTCGACGCAAAGGCAAAATCAAGTCTTAGGGTAGTAAAGAGACGGCCGCGGCGGAATTCACGAATCCGCGACAACCCCCGGACGGCGACGTCGCCCAGGGCGGGCGGCAGGTTTAATCGAGGGCCGGCAACTCGGCGCCGTCCTTCAGGAAGTCCTTGGCGACGGCAGCGATGCGGTCGGTCGGATAATGGGCCGCCAGTTCGCGCGAGACCTGTTCCAGTTCCCGGGCCCGCTCGTCCCCGGATTCGAGGGCGCGAGCGCAAACATCCAGCATGTCGGCCTTGTGGGCCGGAAGGGTGTATTGCACGGTTCGGGCCTTGCGAAGCGCCTTCGGTTTTGCCGAACCCGTACCGTCATCCTGTTCACCGACCTCCCCTTTGACATAAGGGATGTATTTGCGGTCCGTGCCAAGGATATGCCCCATCAGCCACTCGGAAAGGAAATTCAGGATCTTATCGAAATCGAGGCTGTCGGGAGCAACCTCGTAGGCGAAACCGATGGCTTGCACGATCTCGGCGATCCGCCGGTGTTCCCGGGCGTGCGCCGCGTAATCCGGGTAGTTGCTGTCGGCCATGAACCGCTCTTCGCGGGCGAAATGCTCGACAACATAACGCTTCAGGAGCTCGATCACTCCGCCGATATCGTGTTCCGGATCATCGGACCTGACCGCGACATCGAGGTTGTTCAAAACCTCGAACAGCATGCGATGGTCACTGTCGATCGCCCGGATGCCGCAGGAAAATCCCTCCGACCATTGGATAAACGGCTCACCCATGGGTCCGTCCTATCGACCGGTTTCCCTAAGGAAAGCAATCATTTGGCCCAATTTCAATGGTTGTGAATTTCAGCCGATCAATCTTCCCAGACGGACCGCAAGGATCGGGTGGCCGGACGCCCCCCAGGAGCGCTATTTTTGACCCGTGAACAAGGAGACCGTCATGGGCCAAGCCGCACCAAAACCCAACGACTATGACCGCATCGAGGATGCCATCCGGTTCCTGGCCGATCACCGCGCCGATCAACCGGAATTGAGGGATGTCGCCAGCCACGTCGGCCTCAGCGAGTTCCATTTTCAGCGCCTGTTCACGCACTGGGCCGGCATCAGTCCGAAGAAGTTCCTCCAACACATGACCTTGAAGGACGCCAAGCAGCGGCTCAAAGCGTCGGTGAGCGTTCTCGAGGCATCTTTCGATGTCGGCCTGTCCGGGCCCGGGCGGTTACACGACCTGTTCATCAACTCGCATGCGGTCAGCCCTGGCGAATACAAGGCCCACGGCGCGGGAATGGCTTTCCGCTATGGCTTCCACCCGTCTCCGTTCGGCGAGTGCCTGGCAGTCATGTCGGACCGCGGCCTGACCGGTCTGTCATTCGTCATCGACGGCGACCGCGAAGCGGCGGTCGAAGACCAACGGATCGGTTGGGAGAATGCCGAATGGATCGAGGAGCCGCAGGCCGGCACCGAAGCCGTTGCCGCGACGTTCGGAGCATTCGCGGGACAGACGCCCGCGTCGGCACCGCTTTCGGTTCTCATGCGTGGTACGCCATATCAAGTCCGCGTCTGGGAAGCGTTGATGAGGATCCCGCCCGGCTGCATCACCACCTACGGCGAAATGGCCGACCGTATAGGGTGCGGGCGCCAGGGCGCGCGCTCTCGGCGGTGCCTGCGCGTCCAACCGCATCGGCGTCCTGATCCCCTGTCATCGTGTCATCCGCGACACCGGCGCCATCACCGGGTATCGGTGGGGGTCGGAGAAGAAACTGGCCATCCTGACCCTGGAAGCGGCGTTGGCGCCGGAGATCCATGCCGCCGAATAGGCTCAACTCTCCTTAGGGCGATGCTTGGAATCGCGTACGAAGAGGCAAAGGACGATGGCCAGCACGTTTGCGGCGACGAGGGTTAGGAACGCCGTGTTGAAGGCATCGACCGAATAGACTCTGGCACCCGCCTCCATACGGCCATCCCAATTCAGATCGAGCAGCCAACCGATTACCGGTTGAAGCAAAGCGCCGGAGAATATGATGGCCGTGTTGACGAAGGAAACGGCCGATCCGGACGCCTCCGCCGAATTGCTATCGCGGGCCGCCGCCAGGAGGACGACCATGCCGCCGGAAACGACACCGTTGAAGAACAACAAGCCCTCGGCCAGGAACAACGGCATCGGCCTTAGGAAGATGAGGGCGGAGAAGCTGACGGCGGAAAGGACGGCGACGGCGATGACCGGGTAGCGTCGGCTGCCGACCCGATCGGACAACCAGCCGATCGCCGGCGAGCCGACGGCCCAGCCGATCAGCATCAGCGATATGGAACCGGCCGCCAGCGGCCGCGACAGGCCGTACTCGGCCATCATGTAGGGTACGCCCCAGAGGGCGGCGAATGCCAACAGGGTTGCCGACATGGTCGAGGCAGCTGCCGCCAGCAGCCAGGTCTGGGGCTGGCGCAGGGCCGAGAACAGGCCGGCGAGCAGGTGCGGTGCCGCATGCGATCGCAAATCCCGTCGACCACCGCCGGGCCGGTCGCGCACCACCGTCCAGCAGACGACCGCGAAAACGAAGGCGAAGATGCCGGCGGCGGCCAGGGTCGGGCGCCAGCCATAGACACCGACGGTCCAGGCCGTCGGCGCCTGGCCACCGACACCGCCGGCCATCCCGGCCATCAGGGTCAAACCGCCCATCAGCGCGAACCGTTCGACGGGGAACCAGACGGCCGCGATCTTCAGGCTGCAGACGAAAAAGAAAGCGGACCCGACCCCGATCAGAAAGCGCCCCAGATAGGCCGCCTCCAACGTGTCGGCAGCGGCGAACAGCAGGCTGCCCGTTCCGGCGAGCAGCCAGGCGATTGTCATCAACCGGCGCGGTCCCCAGCGGTCGACCATCACGCCGATCGGAATCTGCAGCGACGCATAGGCGTAGAAGTAGAGCGCCGACAAGTTGCCGAGCAAGGCCGCGCTGACGCCGAAGTCGGCCATCAGCTCGCCGACCATGATGCTCGGGCCGACCCTTTGGAAAAACGCGCAAAAGAAACCGATGGCGCCAACGGACCAGACAGTCCAGGCAAACAGGCCGGGGGACTTGCGCATGGCAGAGTCTTCAGCCACGGCACGGCCCCATGCAAGCATCGATTTCGAGGATAGTGTTGTGACCAAACGACACGCCGCGATCTTTGCGGAGGAGATGCGGCTCGCCTATATTTCCCGTGTTGCCATCTGAGAGGATCACTACCATGCGTTACTACCACACCATGGTCCGCGTCTCGGACCTCGACGAATCACTCGACTTCTACATCCGCAAGCTGGGTCTCCAGGAAACCCGCCGCATCGAACGGCCGGAAGGACGGTATACACTGGTCTTCCTGGGCGCCGACGAGAACCCGGAAGCGGAAATCGAATTGACCTACAACTGGGACCCGGAAGAATACACCGGCGGCCGCAACTTCGGGCACCTGGCGTTCCATGTCGAAAACATCTACGAGAAATGCCAACACCTGATGGACAACGGCGTGACCATCAACCGGCCGCCGCGTGACGGCCGCATGGCTTTCGTCCGGTCTCCCGACGGGATCTCGATCGAACTCCTACAGGCCGGCGAAGCGTTGGAACCGGCCGAACCCTGGACCTCGATGGAGAATACCGGCTCCTGGTAATCGTGGCGACGATCAGCGACGGCGCGACGGCCTCAACCCCTGCGGCGCCGGGACCCGCGCCGTCCGCGGTTTTCGCCGCCGCCCTCAGGGGCCGGACTGCCGGCGGTGACCGGACCCAACGCCTGTTCGATAGCCGATCGGTCCGGCGGCGTCCCGGGTACGTAGTCGTTTAAGGCGTCAGCCATGGCGCGGAGGTGGCCGGGCGTCGTCCCGCAACATCCTCCGATGATTCGAGCGCCGGCGTCACGGGCCATTCGGGCGTAATCGGCCATGATCTCGTGGCTCCCCGAATAAACGATCTCACCGTCCCGGTATTCGGGAATGCCGCAGTTTCCTTTGGCGACAATAACTTCGTCGCCAGAAGCGCCGCGTGTCAATCCAAGCACGGTATCGACCAAGGTCCCGGGGCCGACACCACAGTTGGCACCGAAGGCGACCAGCCGTTTCGCCAGGCCGTGGGAATGCCGAACGGCATCTTCCGGTGTCAGGCCCATCATGGTCCGCCCGGCCGTATCGAATGTCATGGTGGCGACGACCGGAAGGCCGGTTTGCGCCGCCCCTTCGACCGCGGCGCTGACTTCTTCGGCCGCCGATATGGTCTCGATCCACAGCACATCGACGCCGCCCTCGGCAAGAGCGACGGCTTGCTCTGCGAAAGCGGCGACGCCATCCTCGAAACTCAAGTCGCCGACGGGCTGAAAGATCTCGCCGGTCGGCCCCATCGATCCGCCGACGACCACCGGCCTGCCGGCTCCATCGGCTTCGGCGCGCGCGATGCGGGCACCGGCTCGATTGATCTCGTCGACCCGGTCTTCGTCTCCATGCAGCTTCAAACGGTATCGGTTGGCACCGAAGGTATTGGTCAGAATGATATCGGACCCGGCGTCGACGAACTGACGGTGGAGCGAGGCGACCCGGTCGGGGTGCTCCAGGTTCCAAAGATCGGGCGCCTCACCGCTCTCAAGGCCCATCGCCATGAAATTGGTACCGATGGCGCCGTCAGCGAGAAGGTAGGCGCGTTCCACCAACAAGTCGCTCAACAGATCACGGGTCATCGGCCGACTTCCTCACCCAGCTGTGGCCCACCCTGCTCCCGGCGTCTTCGGGGGCGGCGCACCCCGGCTTCGACTTGGCGTGCCTTCAATCGATCCAATATGGCCAAGCGTTCGGGGTCCGATGCCGCGGACCAACCGGCGATCTCGTCGCGCGTCCTCCAACAACCCTTACACAGACCCGTGTCCTCATCGATGACGCAGATACTGATACAGGGAGAAACGACGGGGATCTGGGCGTCCAAAGCGGTGATCCTGTCCGGTGGCGGGCACTGGCATCGAATTAGTCTGCCGCGGAGGAAGATGCAAGCGGCGAGCGGGCGGCGGGCAGAGAACGGCCTATCCGCGCCCGCGGTTCGCGACGAATATTCCGGAAACGATAATCGCCGCACCGACCCACTGCCAAAGGCCGAGCGGTTCGGCCAAAAACACCCAGCCGAGGAACGCCGCCGAGACCACTTCCAATAACATAGTCACTGACGAGAACGCAGCGGGCAGGTGGGCCAGGGCATATGCGATCAGTCCTTGACCGCCGACGTGACTGACCAGGGCCAGCGTGAAGAGTATCGTCCAACCATAAAGCGTCACGGCCAACAGTTCCCCCTCCCAAAAGAGCGCGACGGGAAGGAGAATGGCGGCGGTGACCAGTGTCGACCAGTACATGACTGCGGACGCGGTCAGTCGCGCCCGTAACCGGCTGATGGCAACGATATAGGAGGCGAAGAAAAGGCCGGTCACCACGCCGTAGATGTCGCCGACCAGGCGTTCCGGATTCAAGGTCAGGCTTCCGCCGATCAAGAACCCGGCGCCGACGATGGCGAGGACCATGCCGACCACGAACAGAAGCGTCGGCCGTTCGCCGAACAGGACGAACATGCCGATCGTCACGTAGATCGGTGCCATGGTGGCCAGCAATGTGGCATTCGCCACCGTCGTATTGACGATGGCCAAATGCCAGAAGAACAAGTCGCCGGCGAAAAACGCACCGGCCAACGCCAATACCTTGAGATCCCGCCCTCGCGGCAGAGGGATGCCTGTCAGGCGCCGGCCGTCGCGATCGCCGTTCCGGGAATCGATGAAAGCGAGCAACCACAGGGCCGGAAGCGCCAGAAAGGCGCGGTGAAACGCACTGGCGATGGGTCCGAGTTCGCTCAAGCGAACAAAAAGCGTCGAGGCTCCAGCAAAAAAGGCGCCGATAACAAGCGCCGCCAGTGCCGTGGAAAAACCGCTGCGTGTGTTCAAGGCTCAGGACTCGCTCCAGGAATCGAGCCCTGAAACGCCCGGGTCGAGGGCGGCACGAACGTAATCGTCAGCTTGGGCCCGATAGGCCAGCCAAAGCCCTTCGAGTATTTGCACGGAGAGCGATTCGTGCCAATCGACCCGCAAATCAATCAACGGCCAAGGCTGATCGGCGGCCACGGTCAACGCAGCCGAGTGAACAGTCAATTCCTCGCCGCCTTCGGCAACACCGGCGAGAAGGCCCGCCACCAACCGTTGGCCCAAATCGCCGTCAATAGCCTCCTCGAAACACCGGACCATGGCCTCCGAAATAGCTGGTGTCGGCAGGCCGCAACCGCCGGCAATCACCTGTTCACCCGTGGTGACGCAGTATGTCGGTTTGACCGCTTGACCTTGAAAGCTCGCGCTCGACCCCTCCCTGTCGATCAACAGGATCTGCCGGTACTCGCCATCGCTTCGTCCGCCCATCAGCAAACTGAGCGTCGACTGCGCGTCCAGACCCGATTGCAGCAGATCCAACGCCTCGTGGCCGAGCCGGGGGTCGGCAACATTTTGGACCGCCACGGCGCCGGTACCCGAGCGCACCCAAGGAGACCGCGCACCGATACCGATTTCCGGAGACGCGACGGCGACCCCCAGTTGACCCGTACGCCGACAGCGCCCGACAAGCGAAAACGTCATGACATCATGGCTCCAAAAACCGGAGGTTCACCGTAACCCGTTCCCGCCGCGTAGACACCAGAAAACAGGGTTCTTCCATAATCCGTTTGATCCCTCGACCACCGGATATCTTGCGCTATAGTCGTCGTCATGTTTGCATACGATATGGAACTGGACCGACCCTTGGAGCCGCTGCTGCGTCCGCATGAGACGCCTGCATACGAAATCATCAACGCCGATTCGTCGAAAGATATGCTTCTCGTCTGCGACCACGCCAGCCGGACGGTTCCGGAGAGGTTGCATGACCTCGGCTTGCCCGCCTTCGAGTTCGACCGCCACATCGCCTACGACATCGGCGCCGAGAAAGTGACACGCAACCTGTCCGAGGCTCTCGACTGCACCGCCGTACTCGCCCGTTTTTCCCGCCTGGTTCTGGATGTCAACCGCCCGCCGGGACACCCGGAGTCGATCCCCGAAGTCAGCGACGGCACCGAGGTTCCAGCCAACTTAGGCCTGACCGAAGCAGAGAAAGACCAGCGGGTGGAGACCATTCACGACCCCTATCACGACGCCATCGGCCATACCCTGGCCCATATCTGGAACCGGGGGCGGCCGCCGGCACTGTTCTCGGTGCACAGTTTCACACCGCTGTTCGGCGGAACCATCCGGCCGTGGGATGTGGGTGTTCTCTGGAAACACGACCCGCGCCTGGCCGTTCCACTGATGGAACGCCTACGCGCCAAGGGATTGAACGTGGGCGATAACGAGCCCTATTCCGGTCTCGATCTCGCCTATACCATCGACGTCCACGGCGGCGCGGCGGGCCTTGCCAACTGCGTCATAGAGATCAACCAAGACCAGGTATTCACCCCGCCGGGGATTGAGCGATGGTCAAACATCCTCATTGAATGTCTTGGTGAGATTATTGACGACGAACGCCTTTACCGGGTTGAGAAGTATTGAGGATGCCATGACCCGAAACGATCCCACGTTCACGGTCGGTATCGAGGAGGAATATCTGCTCGTCGATCCTGAAACATGCGAATTGGCGATCGACACGCCGCCTGAGATGTTCGAGGAATTCGAGAAGAAGCTTCCGGGCCTGGTCAAACCCGAATTCCTGCAGTCTCAAGTCGAGGTCAACACGCCAGTGTGCAAGACGGTTGCGGAAGCCGGCAACGAGCTCTCCGGATTGCGCAGGAATGTCGTCGAGATCGCGGCTTCCTACGATCTGGCCGTAATCGCGGCATCGACCCATCCGTTTTCCCGATGGACGTCGCAACACCACACCGACAAGGAACGGTACAATATCCTCGCCCAGGATATGCAGGCCGTCGCCCGGCGGCTCCTGATCTGCGGCATGCACGTTCACGTCGGCATCGACGACGATGAACTCCGCATCGACCTTCTCAATCAGATCAGCTATTTCCTTCCGCACATGCTGGCGCTCAGCACCTCGTCACCGTTCTGGCAAGAGGAACTGACTGGGTTGAAGTCCTACCGCCTGAGCGTCTTTGACGAACTACCGCGGACCGGCATCCCGACCTTTTTCGACAGCCACGCGGAGTATCAACGCCACGTGGCGGTTCTCGTCAAAGCCGGCCTGATCGAGGATCCGACAAAACTGTGGTGGGACGTCCGCCCCAGCCATAATTTCCCGACCCTTGAGATGCGCATCTCGGACGTATGCACGCGGATCGATGATGCCGTTTCCATCGCCGCATTGTTTACCTGCGTTCTGAGGATGCTCTACAGGCTCAAGACGGAAAACCAGCGGTGGCGCCACTACTCAACCATGCTGATCGAAGAGAACCGCTGGCGGGCGCAGCGCTACGGAATCGACGAAGGGCTCGTCGATTTCGGAAAAGGGGAGATCGTACCGTTTCCCGACCTCTTGGATGAACTCCTGGAACTGACCGCGGAGGATGCGGCTGAACTGGGTTGTCGCGATACGTTGCAGCACTTGAGGACGATCCTCGACCGCGGCACCAGCGCGCACCGTCAACTTGCCATCTATGACCGCGTGATGGCGGACAACGGCGACAAAAACCAAGCCCTGACGGAAGTTACCCGTTTCCTGATCGACGAGACGTTGCAAGGTATTTGAGCGCGGCGGGCGGCCGCGTCAACTGACCGTGTCGACGCGTTCGATGCTCTGCTTGAGACCAGCCAGCAACTGACGACCGATGTCACCGCCGTCGCCGGCGACCTTGTCGCGGATAACGGCCCGCATGGCATCGATATGGCACTTGACGATCTCGACGGCCTTGTCGTCCTCGCGGCACCCTTCGCCGGTGACGTCGAACAGCATCTTCCCGAAGGTCGAGATCAGAGGGTAACCGAAGGTGCCGCCCTGGCCACGCAATTCGAGCGCGAGGGTATGGATTTCCGAGAAGTGCGAAGCGCGACGCCCCGGTTCCAATAGAGCTTCCGTGCACAAGTCGGAAAGCTTGGACAGATATTCGAGCGCCCAGGTGGTGAAATCGAGCGCCGCTTTTTCGAGTTGCTCCTCGGCCTCCTCGATCAGGTTGGCCGGAATCTCGCCCTTGACGTTGGTTCCCGAGAGCCCGCCGGCGACCTTTTCCTTGAACGCGTTGGGCAACCGCCAATACCAGACGTCGGTCGGTCCCTCCGGCTTAACGATTTTGTCCGCGTTGTAGACGATGATGACGTCTTCTTCCTTCTTTTCGCGCCGCTCGTCGCCACCCATGGGCGGCCCTTCCTTCTTACGGCGCCGGTCCGGACCGAAGAAGTCGTGGTTGGTGACGAATTGCCGCGGGTAATCGACGACCTCGAGGACACGCTCGTAGACGGAAGAGGCGGAAAACGGCTTGGCGACGAATTCCGTCGCGCCGAGATCCCGGGCCGAGTTCACGTAGTCGCGGTCGGCAGCGCCGCTCAACATGACGAACGGGACCATGCGGTTCGGGCTGTCTTTCGAAGCACGGACCCAACGCAGCAACAGGAGGCCGTTGATCGGCGTCATCACGAGATCGGAAATGATGATGTCAGGGCCCGGGTTCTGCCCCAGCTTCATCGTCTTCAAATAATCGATCGCCTCTTCGCCGTTACCGGCCGTAGAGATGCGCGAAAACTGAAAATGCCGGAGCAGATCTTCAAATGTATTACGGATGTAGATGTTATCTTCGACAAGAAGAACGCTACATCTTGAAAAGTCATAAACCGCCACGAAGGGTAATCCCCGAACAGTTGATCAGTAAATCTTATATTCCACCGGAGTCCCGGGCGCAACCTGCCGAGACCAGCGACACCAGGACACGGCGCTTGCAGCCGCTCCGTCCCCTCGGTAGTTTGCCTCGCTCACCTGGTGAGTGCCAGTGGATACGCTTCAAGGAAAGGACCAGAGGATGACGGAAGTCGGCGGCGTCGCGGGGGACAGGTTGCGTTCGTTTATCGAGCGAATCGAGCGGTTGGAAGATGAAAAGAAGGCTCTTTCCGAGGACATCCGTGAAGTTTATTCCGAGGCCAAAGGGGCCGGTTTCGACGTCAAAATCATGCGTCAGATCGTCAGGCTGAGGCGTATGGACGCAAGTGACCGGGCCGAGATGGAGCAGATTCTCGATATCTACAAACAAGCGCTCGACATGGCCTAACGACGGACCGGCGATGGTTCAAACCTGCCGGAAGGTCTGGTCAACGAAATCAGCCAGGATTTCGACGCATTCGTCGCATGTCAAAACGCCCGTATCGAGCATGATGTCCGGTTTCTCGGGTTCTTCGTAGGGAGCCGAAATTCCGGTGAACTCGGGTATCTGCCCGGCCCGTGCCTTTTTGTAGAGCCCCTTCGGATCGCGTTTCTCGCAGACCTCCAGGCCCGGGTTGAGAAACACCTCGCGAAACCCTTCACCGACAGCCTTTCGTGCAATCCGCCGGTCCTCCCGGTAAGGCGAAATAAAGGCGGTGAGAACGATCACCCCGGCACCGGCTAGAAGCGACGCGACCTCTCCGACCCGGCGAATGTTCTCGCTGCGGTCCTCCGGCGAAAACCCGAGATCGGCGTTGAGGCCGTGACGCAGATTGTCGCCATCGAGGGTGTAGGTCTGGTACCCGTAACCGAATATTCGCGCCTCTAGCGTCGTCGCCAAAGTCGACTTGCCGGAGCCGGACAAGCCGGTCAGCCAGACGACGCCGCCGCGGTGGCCCTGACGGACCCACCGATCGCCAGGTTCGATCAAATGACCGACGCTCGGATAGATATTCGCTACGGGCTCCATTGAGGCCCTCCAATCAGCCGATCCATATGTGTTACGAGGTCAGATATCGGCCAACTCCGCGAGGAAGTCGGAATATATGATGCTGAGCGCCGTGTTCAGGGAATCGACAGCGTCGCCAACGGTGGCACCCCCCCGCGTCGTTTTCGGCCCGGAAGGAGTTGAGATAGAGGATCTTGCCGTCCCGCGGCCGGCGCAGACCCAGTTCCACCTCAATCAACGTGCGGCTCCCCTTTTCCTCGAGCACCTGTTCGAGATGTTTGATCCGGCCTGTCAGCACACAGTTGGGTTGGGCGCGCATTTCCGGGGTGACGATCCGGTCCGCGACCTGCGCCGCCCTCAGAAACGAAACCAGTTCATCGCGGAGCATGACCGTCGGTGGTTTGATCCAAAAGTGGTAGTGATATGCCTTCACCTGGTTGGGATTGCCGCTGTCCGAATAGACGATCGGGCGCTCCGACGTCAGGCCATCGGCGACGAAACGGTCGACTTCGACGGTGCCCGGTAGCAGCTTGCCACTGGTTGCGGTGCCCGCATAGATGGCCTGCAGGCGGTAGAAGTTGTCTTCCGGTACCGGCGGCGCGGCTGCACACCCGGCGACAATCAACACAAGCGCCAACCCGGTAAGGGCCCGGATCGATTTTTCTAGACGTCCGTCCATCTTGTTTTCCCCACTCGTCTTCCCTCCGGCCATCCCACGCAGGCCGGTATTTTACCGCCGCTTTTCTTGATCCTGTTGCGGCGTACCTCCGAGAAGCAAGCCCGGATTACCACGGATTTGCCGCGAGAATTCGTTCATGTTGCGCTCCGCGCTTTCCATATTCTGGTTGATCGAATCGATATGGCGCGAGACCGAATCGACGATGTAGCGAGTCTCGGCGATCGTTGATTCGATATCTTCCTTGGGATCGACGGCCAATCGATCGATGTCTTCCAGGACCTGATCCATACTGGCCAACACGCCGTCGAAATCCCGGGTCGTCTTGTCCAGTTGGGCCAGGATATCGTCGATGGCCTTGCGGTTTTCCGGCGACACCACCTTCAGGACCTCGCCGCTCACCGTTTCCATGTTGCCGGCGAAGGTCTCGATGTTGTCGGCAATGACGGGAACGCGTTCCGTGATGTCGCGAACCAGATCCGTGATGTCCCGGATCATCACATTGCCGTCGCTGGTGATCAGGGCCTGGATGTCCTGTACCGTCGCTGTGACATGGCGGATCAGAGGCTTGGCGTCGGCCTCGATGAGATTCGCCAACTGTTCCGTGAGAGAAGAGACCGCTCCGAAAACGTTCGTCGCCGCACGCGAGTTGACCCGGTCACCCGGGCCCAGTGCCGTCGTGCTGACACCGGCATGGATCTGCAACGCGACGGCGGAGAGGAGATTGGGAGCCGCGATTTCGACTTGGCTGTCCTCCGGTATCCGCCACCCTTTGGTGACCGTGAAATCGACGCGGAACTCCATGCGGTTGTTTCTGTCCTGCGGCGTCACACGCTCGACCTGCCCGATGGGGTAACCCTCGTAGACGACCTGGGTGCCAAACTTGACCCCGGTCACGTTGTCGTAGACCGTGTAATACGCGTCGACGGCACCGGTGCGACCGGTCAACACCGCGATCGACCCTACCAGTCCGGCGATCATGGCAATCACGAACAAGCCGACGATGAGATAGTTGATCTTGCTGCTTCTCATAAGGCGGCCCCCTCATCCACTTCCATGCCGGTGAGCCGGCTCAGGTATTCGTCGACATCGAGTTGTTCGTCTTCGGGAACGCGGTTCAACAGGTTGTAGACGCGCTCGTTGCTCGAATTCTTCACTTCCTCGACGGTTCCGATCATCAATATGTGCCCGCGGTCCAGAATGGTGATGCGATCCGCGATCTTGAACGCACTGTCCAATTCATGGGTGACGACGACGATGCTCATCCCCATGGCGTCTCTCAGTGATAGGATCAAATCGTCCAGCGCCGACGCCACAACGGGATCGAGCCCGGCCGACGGCTCGTCGCAGAACAGGATTTTCGGGTCCATGACGCAGGCGCGCGCGAAGGCCGCGCGTTTGATCATGCCGCCGGACAACTCGGAAGGCATGAGGTCTTCGAACCCGCCCAGTTCGACGACCTCGAGCTTCATACGCGCCATGATTTCCATGGTCATACGATCGAGATCAGTGTGTTCGTAGAGCGGCAACATCACGTTTTCGCCGACGGTCAGGGAACTGAACAACGCGCCGCCCTGAAAGGCGACGCCGAGCTTTTTCCTGAGGTCGAAAAACTCGGTCTGGCTCAATCCGTCGATATCCTGCCCGAGGATCCGCATGGTGCCTTCTGTCTTGGTCTCGAGGGCCATGAGGTGGCGAAGGAGCGTGCTTTTTCCCGATCCGCTGCCGCCCATGATGACCATGATCTCGCCGTCACGGACTTCCATGTCGATGCCCTTGAGGATCATCCGCTCACCGTAGTGAGTGACGAGTCCCTCGACTTCGATGACAGCGGATTGATCGGTCATCTCACGCACTCCATCAACGCGCCGACAAGTAGACGACGATCATCGCCGTGATGATGATCGCCGAAATCGCCTGCACGACGGAACGTGTCGTCGCCTTGCCGACGCCTTCGGCACCGCCTTGAACACCGGCCCCGTTGACGACCCCGATGACGGCGATCAATACGGCATAAATGCAGCTCTTGCCGATACCATGCAACACGTCGTCGGCCGACAGGATGTCGGTGATCTCGTGGAAATAGGCGGCAAGCGAAATACTGAGTTCGGCGCGAATGTAGAGGCCGGCCAGAAACAGCCCGACGATGTTGCTCATCATGGTCAGGCGGGGAACCATGATCAGCATGGCGATCATCGGCGGCACCACCAGATAGCGCACCGGATTGATGCCCATGACCTTGAGGGCATCGATCTCCTGATTGATCTTCATGGTCCCAATGCGTGCCGCCAGCGCCGAACCGGACCGCCCGGCAACGAGGATGCCGGTGATCAAGGGCGCGAATTCGCGAACGACTGCGAACGCCAGTCCGAAGGTCACATGACTCTCGGCGCCGAAAATCCGTAGTGAGTAGATGCCTTGAATGGCCAGCGTGACGCTGATGGCGCCGGCGAGCAGTGCAATGATCGGTATGGCGGTGATACCGATTTCCATCATCTGCTGCACGATGGCATTCAGACGGACCGGCTGTTTAAGGCGAAACCCGAAGATCAGCCAGTAGATACTCTCGACGACGAGCACGCCGCCCTGACCGACCTCTTCGACCCCGGCAACGGTGAGGCGGCCAACTTTATCGGCAAATCGCGAGATAGGATTTGTTGGTCGACCCTCGGCCATACACGCCCCGTCAGGTTACGGCCGCGATGCCGTCTTCAACGGTATCACAAATCTTGAAGACCTTGTCTAATCTGGCGAGCTGCAGGACCCTGAGCGCGCCGTCGCTGACCGACACCAACGCCAAGTTCTGCCCGACCTTGCGCGCGCTTTGAAAACACTCGACCAACGACGCGACACCGGACGAGTCGATGTATCCGACCTTACTCAGGTCGACGAGGATCGGTTGTTTTCTCTGGACGCACTCCAACAACACCTTGCGCGCGTCGGGAGACGTCTGCAGGTCGACGTCGCCTTCGAAAGATACGATCACCGCACCTTCTTGTTCCGTGATTTCATGTTGCATCTTCTCAAGCAATCCGTTTTACCAACCTCAACAAATTACCCTTGTCGTCGGGCGGCGAGAGAAACGAAACCTCGTCCATTACCTCCCGCATAAAATGGGTTCCCAATCCGCCCGGCCGAAGGTCATCGAGCTCCCTGGGCTGCACCTTCGACGTATCAATGGTATCCGCATAATCCCTTATGAGAACAACAAAATTTTCTTCCGCCCGCCTGATCGATACCCGGATGTCCCCGTCCGGCTTATTGTCATAAGCATGCCGGATCACGTTCTCCAAGGCCTCGTCGACGGCGATCACCACGTCGTGGGTCATTTCCTCGTTGCATTCACACATCTGCGCCGCCTGGGTGATGGCGTTTCTCACGAGTTTTAGGCGGTCCGGTTGTGACGGTATCCTGACCGATATGAGCTCCTCTCCGCCCTCGACGTCACCGATCGTGCCCTGTTTCTCCCGATGCTCTTGAGCCGTGACCGATGTGCGTGTCTGGTCGCAGACCCCCAACAGCGTAATGTCGTCCCGGAGTTTCGCGCCGGCGCGGAATACACTATCGACGACCAGTGACAATTGATCCCGAATGGCCGCCTTCTGGTTACCGACCAGGATCTTCTTTAGACCCTCGACCTCCAATTCGCTTCCGTCCTCACGGTAGCCTTCGGTCACACCGTCCGTGAATACGAAGAAGCGTCCCCCGTCGAGTCGCAACTCTTCTTCCGGGTAATGATCGCCGTCCAAAAGAAAGGGTGAAATCCCGAGCGGTGGCGCGTCGGCCGGATAACTGGAGAACGTCCCCTTTTTGTCGAGAAACAAGGGTGGTTCGTGCCCGGCGTTGGCGAAACGGACGATGCCCGTGCGCGGGTCGTAGATACCGCCCAGCATGGTGACGAACATGCCGCGCGTTGCCGTCTCGCAGATCTCGGCATTGATCCGCGCCAACAGGCGCCCGGGCTGGTGGATCGTCTTGCCGAGACAGCGAAACAGGCTGGCCGTCTTCGCCATAAGCAGGGCTGCATTCATGCCCTTGCCCGAAACGTCACCGAGATTGAAACCGATTCGCCCGTCCTCGAGCTCGAAGAAGTCGAAGAAGTCTCCGGACACCGTTCGGGCCGGCACGTTGATCCCGAAAAGCGGGAAATCCCCTTCATCCTGATCCGGCAGCAAAGAGCGCTGGATCTCGGCTGCCAATTCGAGCTCGCGGGCCAAACGTTCCTGTTCGACGAGTGCTTCGGCCATGCGCGCGTTGAGAATGGCGAGTCCGGCCGATGCACTCATCGTCGCCAGCAGATGGAGATCCTGGTCCTCGAAGAGGCCGTCACCGCCGCGTTTGTTGATCAACTCAATGGCCCCGATGCGCTCGTCCTTGACCGTCATCGGCGCGCATAGAATGGACCGCGTGGTGTAACCGGTCTGCTCATCGACCTTGCCATAGAAGTTGGGATCGTTCTGCACGTCGCGGACGATTTCAGCCGTATTGGTCTGCACGCAACGGCCGACGATCCCTTGGTCGCTGGGCAATGTCAGGCCGGTGATCTCGGTGGCCCCGACGCAGGCGTGGCAGCGCAATACGGTATCGTCATCATCGAGCAGGAAGAGCGCTCCGCCCTCGGCTTCGACATAGTCGGTGATATGGGCGACGGCGCGTTCCAAAGAGGCCTGGAGGTCCATCGACGACGCGAAATCCCGGCCCATTTGGGAGAGCAGTTCGAGCTGATCGTAGACCTCACCGTTGTCGAGGGCTGTGTCACGCTCGCCGGTGGGATAGACGGGTCCTTGCTGTGAAGTCTCGTTCATCGACAAATCCGATCAGTCGCCCAAACGAACTTTCACGTAGGATCCGGGTGCATCTTCGATGGACTTCAATCCGCCGTCACCCGGGCGGCGGCTTTCGACCTGAGATCCAGCGTGTTTCTTGACCCATTTCTGCCAGTCGCTCCACCAGGAACCGTCATGCTGTTTGGCCGGTTCCAGCCAGGCGTCCGGATCTTGCGGTTTCTTGGCATTGGTCCAGTAGCAATACTTGTTGGCGACGGGCGGATTGATGACGCCGGCGATGTGCCCGGATGCGGAAAGGACGAACCGGATCGGCCCGTTGAACAGCCCCATCGCCCGGTAGGTCGATTTCCACGGTGCTATGTGGTCTTCCTTGGTGGCGACCATGTAAACCGGAACCTTGACCTTGCCGAGATCGATGGGCACCCCGTCAAGTTCGATGCCGCCCGGATTGATCAAATCATTTTCCAGGTACATCTTCCGTAAATACATGTTGTGCATCATCGCCGGCATGCGGGTCGAATCGGAATTCCAGTAGAGCAGATCGAAGGCCAGAGGCTCGCGACCCATCAAGTAGTTGTTGACGACGAACGACCAGATCAGGTCGTTGTCACGCATCATATTGAACACCTGCGCCATATGGGCACCGTCCAGGTACCCTTTCTTGTTCATGTGGTCTTCTAAGCGGTCCAGCTGTTCTTCGTCGACGAAGACGCCGAGTTCACCCGGTTCCTCGAAATCGAGCATGGTCGTGAAAAAGGTGGCCGAACTGATCCGCTCCTCGCCCTTCGCCGCCAGGTATGCCAGCGTACAGGCGGTCAGTGTGCCGCCGATGCAGTATCCGATGACGTTGACCGTATCTTCGCCGGTCGCTTTCTCGATGGCGTCGAGCGCCGCGATCGGTCCTTCCAACAGGTAATCGTCGAACCGTTTGTGAGATAAGGTCTCGTCCGGATTAACCCAGGAAATGACGAACACCGTGTGGCCCTGGTCGACCGCCCACTTGATGAAGGAGTTTTTGGGTTGCAGGTCGAGGATATAGTACTTGTTGATCCACGGCGGCACGATGAGCAGCGGGCGTTTGAACGCCTTCTCCGTCGCCGGCTGGTATTGGAGAAGCTGCATCAGGTCGTTTTGATAGACGACTTTTCCCGGGGTCGTCGCCACGTTCTCACCCAAAGTAAAGGCGTCCGTTTTCGTCATCGAGATGCGGAGTTGGCCCTCACCGTTCTCGAGGTCGGTCAACAGGTGGTCCAAGCCCTTGATCAGGTTGTCGCCACCGGTCTTCACGGTCTGGTCGAGGACCTTCGGGTTGGTCGTCGCGAAATTGGTCGGTGACAGGGCATCGACGAACTGGCGGGTATAGAAATCGACCTTCTTCGCCGTATCGGGATCGACGCCGTCGAAGCGGTGAACCGTGCTCTGCATCCAATTGGATGTGAGCAGATAAGACTGTTTGATGGTGTCGAACAGGGCATCGGACGTCCAGGCATCATCCTTGAACCGCCGATCATCCTTTGCCGGCTCGACGACGGGATCGACCTCTTCACCCTGCAACCGTTTCGCCGTGTTCTGCCACAGCAGCGCGTAACTCTGCCACAGTTCGGCTTGCGCTTCCGCCACCTTGGCCGGGTCGGACATCATCTTCTGTGTCAGATCCAAAAACGCCTTACCGACGATCGTGGGGTCCGGGATTTGGAAACCGTCATCCTTGGCATGGCGCTCGAGGAAGGCTTGCACGATCTTCTGGCTGCGGTCGGCGAAATCTTTGAACGCCTCGGTGTATTTCTCGGTATCGATTGGCACGTTGTTCTGTTGGCCCGTCTCCGCCATTGGTGTCTCCTCCTGCCCCAATCGACCACCCGGCATGGGTCGGCAAGGATAGACCGGAAAACCTGGGAATACCAAGTCAACCTCGTGCCGTTGTCTATCGCGACAAGTTGATTTTTCTCGTCTCCCCTATCCCTCTTATGATCCCAGGAAACCCCGGATATCCCGAACGATGCCATGAAGAAAAACAATCTCATCCGGATCGGATTACCGGCTTCCATCGTTTTCGCCGTGTGCTGCTTTACGCCTGCCTTGGTTTGGATTCTCGCCGCCGCCGGACTGTCGTCCTGGGCCGCTGGCTTGGACTGGGTCCTGTTGCCTCTCCTCGCTGCCTCGTTGACCATGCTGCTGATCGGTCTTTACCGCCAGCGCCGGGCAGCCGCCAAATGAGCGACCGCTCTCTCGTTTTGGAATCGACGCTGACTTGCCCCGAGTGCGGCCACAGCAAGACGGAGATCATGCCGACCGATTGCTGCCAGTACTTTTTCGATTGTGAGAACTGCGGCGCGCTGCTGAAGCCTCTGCCCGGTGATTGCTGCGTTTATTGTTCCTTCGGCTCCGTCCCCTGCCCGCCCGTGCAGCTCGGCGGCGAGGACAACTGCTGCACCTGATGGCGCCCGCCCGAGGCATTTATCCAAAAACCCCGCTGGCCGCAGACCGAAATTCGTTGCTACCATCGACCGCCGGTCCCCTGGGACCGGAGCTGACGACACGGCAGTCATGGCGCGGGCATGTCCGATCAATTGTTCAAACGCGAAAACGACATCGTTGCGGAAGTCGAGAATCTCCTGACCAACGATGCCGCCGACGCTCCTCAGTATCGCTCCGAGCTGTCCCGGTTCCTTTCCGAATATAGGAAACTCTTACGGGAATCGCGCCGCCTCGTGCGCATCAGCGACCGCAATGAGGAGGATCTCCGCCAGGCCCGCATGCAGGCGGAGGCGGCGACGCGGGCGAAGGCGGCCTTTCTCGCCACCATGAGCCACGAAATCCGAACGCCGATGAACGGCGTCATCGGTATGATCGATCTCCTTTGGCAAACGGAACTAGCCGAAAGCCAGCGGGAAATGTTGTCCACGGTGCGCGACTCTGCGTTTTCCTTGCTGACCATCATCAACGACATCCTTGATTCATCGAAAATCGAAGCGGGCCGTCTCGACCTCGAGGCCATACCATTCAGTCTGCGCGACATTGTCGAAGGCGTTGCAGAGAGCATGGCACCGAACGCCGGCAAGAAGGGGCTGGAGATGGCGGCGTTCACGGCTCCGGAGATCCCTGATTCCCTGATCGGCGATCCGGTCCGCATACGCCAGATTGTCATGAATCTGGCCAGCAATGCGGTCAAATTCACGGACAGCGGCCCCATAGCGGCGGACGAGGACCGCAACCGGATCATCATCCGGGCCGAAACAGCGGTTAGCGAAGACGCGTCTGAAACCGCGGCGGGTTTCCGGATCGACGTCATCGACCGCGGAATCGGTATGTCCCAGGAAGTCCTCGGTCAATTGTTCACTCCGTTTACGCAGGCCGACAGCTCGACGACCCGACGGTTCGGCGGCACCGGCCTCGGACTCTCCATCTGCAAGAACCTGGCAGATATGATGGGCGGCACCATAACGGCTGAAAGCGAGGAAGGTGCGGGTTCGACGTTCTCGGTGACGATCCCGCTGGGCCTCGATCCCGAGATCGACGCCTCCGGACAGACGCACCCATTCGACGGGCACCGTATTCTCGTTATCGCCGACGATGCGTTCACACGCGCGGCCGTCGGCCGTTACCTCGAGGCGCGCGGCGCGACGACGGAGGAGTCCGACAATTTTTCGGACGCCGAGTTTCAATTGCTTTCCGAAGGACTCGGCGGCGAACCTTTCGACGTCATCATCTTCGGTGGCGGCTGGCCGGATGCCGCGCTGAACGCCTTTTTTGACCGGGTCGGATCGCAGGCTGACTATTCCGTGCCAAAAGCGGTTATCCTTTCCGCGTCACCCGGTTTTACGTTCGCCCATGCCTCGACGGAAACCCGGACCGTCCGCACCGCTCCGGTCAAACGGGCCGGGCTCCTCAATGCGGTCGCTGACCTTCTCGAACTCGATCCCGTAGAGCGCCAGGTCCTGGCCGAGGTCGAGATCGCACCATCCACCGATCTGCCGACCGCCGATGAAGCGGAAGCACAGGGGCGTCTTGTACTGGTCGCCGAGGACAATGCTACCAACCGCGACATCATCAGCCGCCAGCTGACGCTGCTCGGGATCGCCTGTGACATCGTCGAAGACGGTGCCGAAGCCCTGGCAGCGCTCGACGGGAAGACCTACGGCATGGTCCTGACCGATTGCCATATGCCGAATATCGATGGCTATGAGCTGACCCGGCGCGTTCGCGAGAACGAAGAGAATGGCGAAGGGCACATGCCGGTCGTCGCCATCACCGCAAGCGCACTGGAAAGCGACGCCGAGCTCTGCCGCCAGGCCGGCATGGACGGCTACCTGACCAAACCGTTGGAACTGCCGAAACTGAAAGCAGTTCTCGACGAGTGGCTGCCGCTGGCCCCGGACGGCGGTATGTCTGCGGACTCCGAACTGGAGGTCACGCCGGTCGGATCGTCCGACAAGGATACAGGGGAAGCGGAAACCGGCCCGATCGATCCGAGTGCTTTGACCAACCTGGTCGGTGACGATCCCGACATGCACAGGGAAATCCTCAAGGATTTCCTGGCGCCAGCCTCCGAGATCGTGGCAGAGGTGAACCAGGGATTCGACGAGAACAGCCCGGAAACCGTCGCCAAGGCGGCGCACAAGCTGAAATCGGCGGCCCGCAGTATCGGTGCCAATACCTTGGCCGACCTATGTTTGGCGCTGGAAAGCGCCGGTAAGGAAGGGGATTGGAAGACGATCGAAGCGACGGTTCCGGAACTGAATGCGGAGAGCGGAGTGGTGCTCGACTATATTTCGGCTTTATAACGGCTTATGGTTGATGATTGACCGGACATAATCACCACCCCTGCCGCGGGAGACACTTTTGAGCGATCACATCGATTTATCCCGGATCACCGTCCTCGTCGTCGATGACGAGGCCTTCATGCGCGATCTCATCGTCCGGGTATTGCGGGAAGTCGGCGTCGTCAACGTGGAGACGGCGCGCGACGGCGCGAACGCGCTGGCCACCGTTACCCGCCCCGGAACGGGCATCGACGTCATCCTCTGCGATCTCGAAATGCCGAACATGAACGGGCTCGAGTTCGTCCGCCAGCTCCGCTCCTCGCATCTGGCGCCCAATCCGAAGGTCCCGGTCCTGATCGTCACCGGCCATAGCGATGAGGGCAACGTGCGCGAGGCCGTGCAGTTGGGGATCAACGGGTTTCTCGTCAAACCGATCTCGAAAAAAGCGCTCGAATCACGGATCAAAAAAGCCCTCAGCTCACAGGCCATCGACCCAAACAAATTGGATTGAGACGGCGGTTCTTGGCGGACGCGCCCTAGTGGCTCAATCGAACAGCGCGTCGATGTCGTCCTGCGCCATGCCGCCGCCACCCTCGCCCTGCGGCCCATGCAGCATGTCCTTGTCCTCGCGGGTGTCGTCCTTGGCAAAGGTGACGTCGCGAACATCGGCGGTTCCGGTCTCGATGCGCCAGATCTCGATCATCTTGGCCAACCGTTCCTCGATGTAGTTCAAGGCGTTGACGACCTTGGTGATGCGCTGGCCGGTCAGGTCCTGGAAGCCGCAAGCGGTTAGGATCTCCATGCTGTGTTCGGCGAGCCGCTCGACCTCCGGTTCGATGGTGTCCGGATCCCCTTCCGGAATCTTGTCGCGGATACTGTTGGCAATTTCATCGACGGCTTCGGCGCTCTCAAGAATCGCGTTGGTCGCCTCCTCGGTGGCCTTGACCACCTCGCCAAGCTCTTCAGTCGCCACCGTGATCGTCGTATTGGCGTCGTCGACCGGCTTCAAGGCGGCGATTTCCTGTTTGGTCAGCACGATGCGCTCGTTCATGGCGTGGATCTCGGCCATGATTTCGTTCACAGAAGTGCTTTTTTCATCCTCGACGACGACGTCGAGCTTTTCGCATAAACGATCGAAATGACTCTGAAAGTCGCGTTGCAGGTCGCCCTTCAAGTCGTCGATGGCGGAGATCGCATCGCCGATCGATGCCGTTTCGTTCTGGCCCGCCTGCCGGCGCCGTTCGGCCGAGAACACCTTTTTCCCGTTTGTCCGCATTGGGAGGACCGACCCTCCTTCCGTTCCTAATTCGACCGAGACACCGGTCGGATCATCGACCGAATGCCCATCCCACGGAGCACCGGTTTCCCGTCACGGCGGTTGTCAGTAACGCGCGACGGTCTCCATCAAGACAATGCGAGATTATCACAATCCCCGATTTCGGTTCCACAAGGCACGTATTTCATTATGTTAACGAATATTACGGCTGTGTTTCCCGGCTTCGCGCCCCGGCCTGTGCTGTCCCCGGCGCCTCGTCGTCAGAACCACCGGCTTGTCCCGGGCCGGTGAACTTGCGCACCGCGTCGGCCAGTTCGCTGAGGCGGTCCTGCACCCGGCGATTGACCGAACCTTCCGGAAAGGCTCCGGTTTCATCGGCCGCACCGGCTTCGATGCCGGTCAGGATTTCGATGCCCTCATCGACGGTTTCGACGGCATGGACATGGAATTCGCCGGCCGCCACGGCTTCGACGACGTCGTCGCGCAGCATCAGGTGCTTGATGTTGGACGCCGGAATGACCACACCTTGCTCGCCGCTCAGACCCCGCTCCTCGCAGATATCGAAGAAACCCTCGATCTTCTCATTGACGCCGCCGACGGCTTGCACCTGGCCCAACTGGTTGACCGATCCGGTGACCGCCAGGCTTTGCCGGATGGGAACCCCGGAGAGTGCCGAAAGCAGGGCGTAGAGCTCGGCCGAGGACGCACTGTCGCCGTCGACGCCGCCGCAGGACTGCTCGAACACCAGGGTGGCGCGGAGCGACAGCGGCTGGTCGGCAGCATAACGTCCGCCGAGGAAACCGGCGAGGATCAGAACGCCCTTGGAATGCAGCGGCCCGCCGAGTTCGACCTCGCGCTCGATATCGACGACGTCGCCCTTGCCGAGCCGGCAGCGGGCCGTGATGCGCGACGGCTTGCCGAAGGAAAAACCGCCCAGTTGCAGCACCGACAGGCCGTTGACCTGGCCGACCTCGGAGCCTTCCGTATCGACCAGCAGGGTACCACGCAGGATCGCCTCTTGCGACTGGTCACGCATGCGGTCGGCACGGCGGATCTGGTTGGCGATGGCTTTCTGGACATGCTCGCCGGAGACCACCTCGCTGTCGGCGTCGGCCGCCCAGTAGTCGGCCTCGGCCAGCAGATCAGCCACCACCTCGTTGATGCAGGTGAGTTTTTCGGCGTCGTCGGCGAGCCGGGCGCTACGGTCTTCGACTCGGGCGACGGCGCTGCGGTCGAGCGGGCGCAGGCCCTCGGAGCGCGCCAGCTCGCCCAGGAACCGCGCGTATTCCTCGGAGGCGTCCGCCGTCCGATCCATATCGTCCTCGAAGTCGACGGCGACCTTGAAAAGCTCGGAGAACTCCGGATCGTAGGCGCTGAGCAGATAGTAGAGCAGGCGCTCGCCGATCAGGATGACCTTGACGTCGAGCGGGATCGCCTCCGGTTTCAGGGTCGCGGAACTGGTCAGGCTCAAGGCCTGGGCCAAGCTCTCGATGCGGATCTCCCGGGATTTGATGGTCCGCTTCAACTCCTCCCAGGCAAAGGTCTGCGACAGCACCTTGACGGCATCGAGGATCAGGTAGCCGCCGTTGGCCCGGTGCAGGGCGCCCGGCTTGATCAGGGTGAAGTCGGTGACCAGCGTCCCGAAATCGGCGAGGCTCTCGATGCGGCCGATCAGGTTGCCGTGGTTGGGCAGGCTCTCGTAGACGACCTGCGCGCCGTCCTCGTCGCCGTGTTCGACGATGACGTTGACCCGGTAGACATGGAACGGGTCGTGGTCGTACTCGGCACCCGAGGATTTGGCGCCGAGGATCTGTATGCCCTCCGGCTTCTCGCTTCCGAGAAAACGGTTGGCGTGTTCGACCATGTGTTCCTGGGCGTCGTCGAGATAGGCCAGCACGTCCGGATAATCGGCGTAGCGTTCCGTAACGTCCTTGATCAGCTGCTCGACCGTGAAGCGCGCCGTCTCCCGGTTGAGGTCGCGCTGGCGCTGGCCCTGTTCCTTGGCGATCAGCGGCATCGAGCGCATGGTCGCCTGCAGCTTGGCCTGCATGTCCTCCAGGTTCTGCCGGCGCCGTTCCTGCTCGTCTTCGGGTAGGGCCTTGAAATCGTCGGCGCTGATCACGTCGCCGTCCTTGATCGGCGCCACGGCGAGCCCCATGGGCGTGCGGATCAGCGCCATGTCGCCGGCTTCCGCTTCCTCCTGCAGTTCGGCCACGGCATTCTCGCGGCGCTCCTGCATCTCGGTCTCGATGGCCTCGTTGCGGGCCCGGTAATCGTCGCTCTCGAAGGCCGCCGGCAACGCCACCTTGAGCTCGTCGACCAGTTGCCGCATGTCGGCCTCGAAGGCGCGTCCCGTGCCGGCTGGCAGGTGCAATGCCGTCGGTTGGTGCGGGTCGTCGAAGTTGTAGACGTAGCACCAGTCGTTCGGCACCGGGTCGGACTTCGCCTGGTTTTCCAGGTACTCGCGGGCGAAACGGTGTTTGCCGGCGCCGGGGCGCCCGAGCACGTACATGCAGTAGCCTGGGCGCTTCATGGCGATGCCGAATTCGATGGCCTCGACGGCCCGCTCCTGGCCCAGGTGGTTGGCCGGCGCAGGCAGGTCGGCCGTCGTCTCGAAGGAAAAACTCTCGGGTTCGGTGCGCCGGCACAGTTGCTCTGCTCTTAACTTGGTCTTGGTCATCGTCCGTACTTCTTTTTTTCGCTGGTTTTCCTGTGGGCCGCTCTTAGAAAAGGTTCCGCCAATCCGCTTTATGTGTCAAATCACGGCTAGCGAATTTCGTTGCCCGGCGGCGGAGAATTCACCATCTTCGCATAATTCGAAGCGCCCGACGGACCCGCGCCTGCCATGCCCGAAGACAGCAAGCCTGAGAACGCCACCGGCCACCCGTTCCTGGCCGGCCTTCGCGATTGCCTGGGGCTGCCGGCGATCGGCCTCTTTGCAGCTTGCTGCGGATACGGCGTCCTGTCCCGGGACACCGGCCTCGATCTCGGCGTCACCCTGGTCCTGGTCGGCGCCATCTGGGCGATGCCACCCTTGATGGCCTTCGTCGAGGTCTTTGCGGCGGGCGGCGGTCCTTGGCTGATCTTCGCCACGCTGGCCATCATCAATCTCCGCACCCTGCCGATGGTCGTCTCGACGATCCCGCTGATCCGCACCGGCCACGGGTTCCGCTGGAGCCATATCGTCTGGGCGCAGCTGGTGTCGCCGACGTCCTGGGTACAGATCAACGTCGTCGGGCCGACCATGCCGGTGGCCAAACGCAGCCCTTATTTCGCCGGCTTCGGCCTGCTCTTGTTGATCGGCGGGCTGGCCGGCGCCTGGATCGGCCACGCGGCAAGCGACGGCCTGCCGCCGGCACTGGGTTTCGGGCCCCTCTTCCTGACACCGATGTTCGTTCTCCTGACAATGGCGACGGCGCCCAAGTTCTCGAGCCAGGCTTCCCTGGTCCTCGGCTGCCTGGCCTTGCCGACGCTGATGGTCTGGGATCCACAGATCGGCATGATCATCGGCGGCGTCGGCGCCGGCACCGCCGGCTTCCTCATGGGCCGCCTCAAATCCGCTAGGCATCGGCAAGGCCCGCGCCCATGACCCAGTCCGTATCGCCCTGGATCCTGGTCCTTGCCGCTTTTGTCGCCACCTTCCTGTGGCGGGCCATGGGTGTCGTCGTCTCCGGCCGGGTCAAGGTCGACACGCCTCTGTTCGACTGGTTCGTCTGCATCACCCAGGCCCTGGTCGGCGGCCTCATGGTCCGCGCCCTCGTATTCCCGTCGACGGCCTTGGCCGCGGTGCCGCTCATCGACCGCTCGATCGCCGCCGCCGTCGGCGTCGCCGTTTTCGTCCTGCTCCGGCGCAACGTATTCATCGGTGTGCTGGCCGGCGTCGGAACCGTCATCGCCCTCGTGCTGTGGCGGGCCGGCAGCTGAAATGTCGACTTTTGACGACTTTCGTAGGCTCGTACGAAAAAACCGCGGTCGTCATCTGTTCGCCATGCTCGGCGACGCCGTCGGAATCGCAGTCGGGTTCGCCGTGTCTTCCTGTCCTCGATCTCGCATCTCAGGACCATATCGCATAGCCTCCCGACGATTATTGCAGATATAGGAATAATTACATATTTTAGTTATTTTGTCAAGGCATTTCCATATTCATCCGGGCGCGTGTGGGGTCTCGGAAAAACCGATACGGGCGCGCCGGTTCGGGCCGGGACGAGCGATATCCTTAGACAGATGACGTCCCAAATCAGATCGATGCCGATGCCAGGACGCGTTTTGTTATATGGCCGATGCCACGTATTTCGGATACTCGGTACTGAACATGTGCGATCTGATGTGTCCGAGCAGGTCGGCGGGACGCGGGTGACGGGCTAGCCCGTCTCGGTAGGCCACCTCCGCCACGGCGGCGGCTATGGCCGTTGAGACCTTGCGAATTCGACCGAGCGCCGGGTAAATCCGGTCCACCGACAAATCCTCTTCCGTCACCTGGTCGCTCAATGCCGTCGCGGCAGCAAAGAACATCTCATCGGTAACCCGCTCGGCGCCGGAGGCCATGATCCCCAGTCCGACGCCGGGAAAGACATAGGCATTGTTGCCCTGGCCCGGACAATAGGTCCGGCCGTGCAGGGTGACGTTGGGGAACGGACTGCCGCTGGCGAAGATGGCGCGGCCCTGGGTATACCTGTAAGCCTCCTCCGGCGTGCACTCGGATTTGGCAGTGGGGTTCGACAACGCCATGATCAGCGGACGCGCATTATCGCCTGAGTTGACATCGGCCATGGCGTTGAGAATGTCCGGGGTAAAGCTGCCCCCCTGACCGGAAACGCCGATAAGCACGGACGGCATTGTCCGTTCAACCGCTGTCTGCAGGTCGGCAATGAACTCGTGGTCGTGGGCGTAGGGCCGTTTGAAATCGTCCAGTTCGTCGACCCGGTTGTTGACCAGCAATCCCTTCGAATCGAGCAGGAAACAACGCATACGCGCGTCGCTTTCCGTCATGCCGTCGTGAACCAGGGCGGATACGATAAGATTGGCGATGCCGACACCGGCGCTGCCGGCGCCGTGAAACAGGAACCTCTGCGCCGACAAGGATTCACCTTTCATCGACATTGCGGTACGGATCCCCGACAGGACAACCGCCGCCGTGCCCTGAATATCGTCATTGAACATGCATACCCGGTCTCGGTATTTCATCAGCAGGCGGAATGCGTTGGTTTTGCCGAAGTCCTCGAACTGGATGACCGCCGCGGGAAAACACCGCTGCACGGCGGTGACGAATTCATCGACGATGGCATCGTATTTCTCTCCGCGCTGGCGCGGCATCTTCAATCCGAGGTACAGGTCGTCATCGATCAAGGCTTGGTTGTTGGTCCCGACGTCGAGGGTGATCGGCAGGGTGGCGCTCGGCTGGACTCCGGCGCAGGCGGAATACAGGATCAGCTTGCCGATGGGTATTCCCATGCCGTTGGCACCGAGGTCGCCGAGACCCAGTATCCGCCCTCCGTCGGTGACGACGATGATTCGCGGGTTCTCATAGTGCCAATTGCCGAGAATCTCCTCCATCCGCCCCTCGTCTTCGGCGCAAAGGTACAGGCCGCGCGGGCGGCGGAAGATGTGCCCGTATTCAAGGCAGGCCTTGCCGACGGTCGGGGTGTAGAGGATCGGCACCATCTCCTCGATGTTATCCATCACGACACGGTAGAAGAGCTGCTGGTTGCGCTCCAACAAGGCGACCATGAAGATGTATTTATCGAGATCGGTGGGTTTGCGATTAAGACTCTCCGTCACCCGCTCCACCTGCTCGTCTTGGCTGGAAACGTGGGGCGGAAGCAACCCGTGAAGACCCAATGCGTCACGCTCCACCATGGTGAAGGCCGTTCCCTTATTGAGGGCCGGGTCATGAAGGATGGCCGAACCCCTCGGCAATTCCTCGGTATGAAAGGGACTGGAGAAGTCTTTGGGTAGATCATTCATGACGCGCCTCGGGTCACATCGTCTGGAAAGACTCCTTCACTTTGGAATGTAATCCAACGCGGGATATTCGGCATTGATCCGAATCACACTTGGCTTGCGGCCTGGCGCCGCGAGCCCATTCGTTTCGACGCCCCTGGTGTTGTCGGCCGTTCCCCCAATCCAGACGTAACAAAATTTCAATCATACTTTTCTATCGCCGGCAGGAAATTTGTCGATTGCACTTCTCGGCCGGTTTTATGGGAGCTAATCTGAAGGCGATCTGGCCAGCTTCGGGCAGTACAGATTTGATTGATAATTGTATTGTGACAACTCTCAGTGCCAATGAGCGACACGTAGCAAGATGGAATGTTCTCTCCATAGATTTATCGTCCCGCTATTGGCAGGGACGTTAATCACGGTCTCTTCTCATGCGAGTGCCGGAGGATGGGTTGCTGACGAGAAATCAGGCTGCAACCTGTGGCACAAAAACCCCCAATTCTCACATACTGTGCCCTATGAAGGTGGTTGCGAATCCGGAAAGGCTGCTGGCCGAGGCGAAGCCGTTTGGCAATATGACGGGAAACCCAGCGATCGTTACGAAGGCATGTACGCTGATGGTAAGAGAAATGGTCGAGGGAAATTGTACTTCGCTTGGGGGCTTACATACGATGGTGAATGGAAGAATGGGCTTCGTCACGGCCACGGTGTCGAGGAGATGATTTTAGGCGAGAAGAAAGTCCGCTTTGAAGGAGCTTTCTTGAACGACTTGCGACATGGATTTGGGACCGTTTCGACATCCTACGGTCATGGATACGAAGGAGAATATCGAGCCGGAAAGAAACATGGTTACGGCAAAGAGACCTTGTTGTCCGGAACGTATGAGGGTGAGTGGGCCGACGGCGAATATAATGGTCGCGGAACCTTCGTGTGGCCGAGCGGCGACCGATATGAAGGAGAATTTCGAGATAGCCGTGAACATGGTGAAGGGAAAATGTTCTACGCCGACGGCATGCAATACGAGGGTCGGTGGCGAAATGGTCATCCCTTTGGCAAGGGTGTCTTAATCGCAACCGACGGAAGAAGAGTAAACGGCACCTTCGAAGGGGGGAAATTCGTTTCGACAGATTAGTGTGTCTCTGGTAACCGCAAGACCCGGCGTGCCGACCGATTTACTTTCATTCGTATCTGTTGGACCAGTTTATGGCCTGCCTTCGATGTCTGCATGTGGGATGAAGCTGACAATCCGACGAGCCTAATGCAGCGCCCACTCGGACGTTTTTCGCGTGTTCGGGAAATCCCTCACCAATTGCGAACGCCCGCACCGGGGTTGCGTCGAGGTCGAGCGGCTCCAGATAATAAGAGGGAGGCGCCGGCGGGGCGCCTTCATTGATCGGGGGATCACCTCAATGGCCTGGCAGCAAAGCGCCGTTATCCATTGGCTGTTTCACGAGGGCCGGTTGACCGCCGACCCGAGGGTTTTCGTCGAGACCCTGGGGCGCCGCCTGGTCGACGCCGGGGCGCCGCTGTGGCGCCTGCGCATCGGCTGCCGCACCATCCACCCGCAGATCGCCGCCTGGTCGCTGGTCTGGGCGACGGATACGCCGCAGGTCACGGACCGCATCGCCGGGCACGGTTACAAGGACAACGACACCTACATCGGCAGCCCCATGCAGCACGTGGTCGAGACCGGGACATACTTTCGCCAACGCCTCGATAATCTCGACGAGGACCGGGACCACCGGCTTCTCTTCGAGCTCGCCGCCGACGGCGCCACCGATTATCTCGCCCTGCCCCTGGTCTTCTCCGACGAAACCACCGGCACCATGATCGTCGCTTCGCGAGCGGAAACCGGCTTCGACGATGCGGACGTCGCCGCCTTCCAGGGGCTGGCCCCCTACGTGGCGCCGATCTTCGAGGTGCTGGCCACCCGCAAGCTGACGCGCACGCTCCTCGACACCTACGTCGGGCCGCGCACCGGCGAGCGGGTGCTCTCCGGCCAGATCAAACGCGGCGACGGCGAGGTCATCCACGCCGCCATCTGGTTCAGCGATCTGCGCGATTTCACGCCCTTGACCGAGAGCTTGGAGCCGAAGGACCTGCTGGCCATGCTCAACGCCTATTTCGAAGCCATCGCGGCGGCGGTGACGGCCCGCGGCGGCGAGATCCTCAGGTTCATCGGCGACGCCATGCTCATCGTCTTTCCGGTCGGATCCGACGGTTCGCAAGAAGACGCCTGCACGGCCGCCGTCGAAGCCGCGCGTGACGCCATCAACGCCCTGGCAACCCTGAATATCCGCCGCAAGCGCGCCGGCCAGCCGCCCATCCACTTCGGCGTCGGGCTGCACCTGGGCGAGGTCATCTACGGCAACGTCGGCGCGCCGGACCGCCTCGACTTCACGGTCATGGGCCCGGCCGTCAACCGGACCGCGCGCTTGGAAGGCCTGACCAAGACCCTGGGGCACGGCCTGATCCTGTCGGGCGAGTTCGCGGCGCGGCTCGACGAGGAGACGGAGAGTTTGGGTTTCCACGTGCTTAAGGGGGTGGCTGATGAACAGGAGGTCTTTGCGCTGACGTCGCTCAAGTGAAGGGGAATGGCCATAGTCGGCGCGTCTTGAGGACACCCGATTACCCTCCGATGCCCCCTATGCTTGCGGGGATAGGGTTTGGTTCAGCCGCTCTGTGCGATTGGCAAAACCGACCGGCACCGCTACCCTGGCAGGTAACGATAAGGGATAGGGAGAACGACGATGAGGAAACACCCGCTCGCGGCCGTGTTGTTCATAATTGCGCTGTCTTTGACCCACCATTCAGCGCTTGCGGAAAATCGAACCAAAGAAACGGCCATCCAGGAGCTTCTGGAAATAACCGGAACGGATGCCCTGGTCGATCAACAAATTCAAACCGTTTCGAAGCTTTTATGGAACCAGATAACCCAGTTAATCAAAAAAGCGTATCCGACGGCCCCCGATGAATTGTTTGTTTTGGTCGAAAACGAGTTGGTCGACGCCTTCATGGATACCAAACCACAATTCTTCGCTGGAGCCGTGAAAATCTATTCGAGACATTACTCGCTCGAGGAGATCGAAGGTTTGATCGCGTTTTACCGGACGCCGCTCGGGGACAAACTGATTCGCACGCTGCCGACGATGATGGGTGAGATGACAGCGCTAGGGGCATTGTGGGGAGAGAGAGTCGCGGCGCCAATCGCCGTTCAGAGGGTCAAGGCCAAGCTGCAGGAACGCGGTTACGACCTGTGACGGTAGCGGGATTGAATTAGACGCTGCCGACGCGCAAGCGGTGTTCGCCTTGCTTCTGCTCAATTGGGAGCGGCGGCCGGAAAAGGGAATGCCCGGATCCGCTTCGAGCTGCTTAGACCTCCGCCAGATCGACCATGTCGGCCGCGTAGCCGCGCAGGGTTGAGGCCAGTTCGCGGCGCTGTTCTTCGCTCAATGACGCGAGCACGTCGAAATAGAGGGCCTCGTTCAGGGCCCAGCGGGCCTCCGATGTGGCGCGGTAATCCGGATCGACGATTTCGTGGGCGTGCAGCAGGATCCGATGCACGAAGCGCGCGATGGCGTCGCGCGACGGCGACGCATGCAGGAAGGCGACAAAAGCGTTCTGGCGTTTTGTCCGGTTGGCGCGCCAACGCTCGGCGTAAACCAGTCCCTTTTCGGCGTAGCCGCGGACGATGGCCACCTGGTCGTCGTCAAGCGCGCCCGTAAACCGGGATATACGATCGACCCGCCCCTCGACCCATTCCTCGATGGCCTCGTCCGGCGAGCGCTCCGCCTCCTCGGCGGCGCGCTCGGCGTTCCTCTCGGCGATCCGCGCCTCAATGTAGACGACCTTGCCGGGCGTCGTATGATCGGTCAGCACCGTCGCCACGAAGGGCGACGCGCCGGCGACGGTCTCATCCACGAGGGCGCGGAAGCCGGCGAAAGCCTCGGCAAACTGCGCACGTGTCCAGCCGCCGTTCTCGGCCCTATCGGCCTGCGCCGAAAGGTAGGCCGCGTACTTGGGCAGCATCTCCCGGCGATGCCAGGCGATCAGCTCCGACGCTTGGGCTTCAACCTGTGCTTCCTGTTCCGGGCTCAGGTCGAGATAGTCCTCGGCCCGGGATTCCAGCGAGTCCTCGGCGAACGTATAAGCGATCCGAAGCGTGCTGCACCCGGCCAGCACCGAAAGAGCAAGCAGCGCGGCCACGCCGCGGGCCGCCGCCCGCGAGACCTTTGCGAAATCGCGTCTGAAGGCCCTAACTTCCAGGTATCCGCCTTGTCTCCTGCTCGTCACGATCCCGTCACCTCCACCCAAGCGGCGTCCGTATCCGGTCCAATCCCGTGGCCACTCGCCGCCGGAGGAAATCCTACGCAATCGGGCCGCCCGCGTGAAGGTCCGTCTTGTGGGAAACGGGGCCTAGAGGCCTTGCAAGAGGTACCGTTGCCTTTCCCCATGTCGTACTAGCGTTCGTTCAGAATCAGCCGTTCATGAGCCAGTGCGACCGTAAGAAGTTGACCGCAATACGGTGATGACGACGGCGTCAGTGAGTCCAATTGTATCTGGATAACGAAAGCACCATGACCACTGCCCTTGTGCGCAGCAACGTTTACGCTCGACGTCCGAAAGTGGTCACATCCGGACTTCGCGGCGGACGTGAAAGAACTTCGATTTCGAGATGAACCAATCTGTCCGGCACCCTAATCTCGATGGCCGTTCGGATTAACCAGGGAACATGCTCCCCCTATTCCAGTTCCCTGACCAGCCGGAACCCGGTGTCGTCGCCGCTCCGCGTCGGGAAGTCGCGCCAGCGGTTGGCGGCGCGCATTTCCTTCGGCGGGAAACTCCAGGCGCCGCCGCGGATGATGCGCTTGCCGCAGCCCTCCTTGTCGAGCGCCGTGCCGTCGGTGGGGAAATCTTGGGCCTTGTCGTGCCAGCAATCGGCGACCCACTGCCAGACGTTGCCGGCCATGTCGTATAGGCCGAAGGGGTTGGCCGGGAAGCGACCCGTGGGCGCGGATTTTTCGCCGCTCCACAGGCTCCCGCATTCGGCGCAGTTGGCCCGCGCCGTGCCCGCCTCGTCGCCCCACCAATACCGGCTCGTGGTGCCGGCGCGGGCCGCGTATTCCCATTCGGAGTCGGTCGGCAGCCGGTAGGTGCGCCCCGTCGCCCGGCTCAGCCACTTGGCGTAGGTGACGGCGTCCTCCCAGGAGACGTTGGCCACCGGCCGATCGGCGCGCCCCAGCCCTGGTCGTCGGGACTGGGACGGCCGAAGGTGTCGGCGAAGCGGTCGTATTCGGCGAAGGTCACCGGAAAGAGGCCGATGGCGAACGGTTTGGGGATGTCGATGGTGGTGAGCGGCTTTTCGTCGCCGTCGCCGCCACCCGTATGGTCGCCGCGCCGGTAGGTGCCCTTGTTGATGACCACCATTTCCGGACCCGGCGTCTCGTCGTCGAACCGGTCGACGATGGTGCGGACCGGCTTGCCGCCCGGATGGGCCGCCTGGCGAAGGGAGGCCGGATCCGACGAACCGCGCCCGAGGGCGTTCAGGGCCAATGACCCGACGGCGGCGGCGGGCAGGTCCAGTTCCTGGCCGTAGCGGGTGCGGATGAGGAACGACGAGTTGAAGAGACTGCCCCGGACGACGGTATCGCCGCCGCGCGAACGGACCTGGACCGTCGCCTGTGTTTCCTCTTCCAGGGTATCGACATCCATGAACCCGATGTCGGCGCGGCCGAGCTGGTGGAGGCCGTCGTCGGAGCGAACGATGAAGCCGTCGCTCAAGACCCGCCCGCGGAACCGGTCACCGGTCGTCAGGGTGACGATGTCGCGGCTCGCCGGCAGGGTCGGTCGCAGCTTCGGGCGGTGGAACTGGATGCGGTCGATGTCATCGACCCCGACCGGCAGCGAAGCGCCGAGGACGCCACGCAGGACAAAGAGGGAGCGCTCCTTGAGGCGCCCGCTGAAATGCTCGCCGTCGGCAGACACCAAAACATCGGTTTTGTCCGGACCCCTCGAGAAATAGATATTGGCGACCATGCCGTAGGCGATGGTGATATCGCCGTAGGCGGTCTCGATGGTGAAGGTCTCCTGGGCCACGGTGCCGACGTGGAAATCGCCGTTCCTGAGAACGACGACATCCGACGTGACGGCGGCCCGCAGCGATCCTGACCACAGACACAGGCCGATCAACGCGGCGATTATGATAGGATATCGAAAGGCGGCCAGCATGGCGGTTCCGGCGCTAGCGTTCGGCGTCAAGTCCGACAATATTAACAAAGGGCGCACGGCGCGACCTAGCCAAAGTCAAGTGACGGCCAATCGTCCTGGTCTATATGCGGACGCCGACGGTGCCGGGGCGCGACCGCGAGGAAGAAATCCATTGTCAGAAACGCGCGCGTCGAATAAACCAACGACAGAAACAACACATTCGCTTTTTGTAAATTATAAAGAGATCCGGACCATCGCCGGGGCGGCGGCAAGGACCGGCCACATGGGTGAACGATCGACATGTCCAACCTGAAGTTCGGATTCTCATTTATCGACCTCTATCGGCGTCCGGGCATGGAACGCCTGGACGGGGTCTTTCTGGATTACCTCGCTGAGAGGGACGCGGCGTTGGCCGAACATCTGGCGGCCGCCCGCGCCGCGCCCGACGAATTGACGGCGCTGGAGGAATCGGAGCTGCTGATCGATGTGGCGCCGACCCTGGAGGCATTCGTCGCCGAGCTTTTCGGCATCGAGGACGAGGTTGAGAAACTGTCCCGGGCGCACCGGGAGCTCGACGTGCTCTTCGAGACCAAGCGCAACTTCGTGCAACGCCAGGCCCTGAAGAAGATCAAGCCGGACGAGGCCCAGGCCATCGACGGCGCCGCCGTCGGCGCCGAATTGGAGGCGCTGGTCGGCAAGGCGCTCGATGAGCGGACCCTGGCCGGGGCCATTGCCGCCTGGCAGGAAGATGCCGAGGGCAATGCCGAGGCTTTGGACAAGGCCGCCGCCTATTGCGCCTGGGCGGCGCAGACGCCGGAAGGCCGTCGGAAGCATGCGGGCGGCGTTCTCTTCAAGGCGCCGGCCAAGCTCGACGCGGAAGACCTGATCCCGTCCATGGAACGGATCGAATACGAGGGCGTCGATTGTATCGTCGGCGATCCGGCGCACCGCCGTTTCCGCGACGCCTTTCATCTGTCCGACCGCGGTACCGACCTAACCGGTACGCTCGATCAGGCCAACTACTGCATCTGGTGCCACAAGCAGGGCAAGGATTCGTGCTCCAAGGGCCTGCGCGAGAAACAGCCCAAGGATTCGGACGCCCCGGCGCCGTTCCGCGACAGCGCCTTCGGGGTCAAGCTCGCCGGCTGCCCGCTGGTCGAGAAGGTTTCCGAATTCCAGAAACTGAAGGCCGATGGCTTCGAACTGGGCGCCGCCGCCATGATCCTGGTCGACAATCCGATGGCGGTGGCCACCGGGCACCGCATCTGCAACGACTGCATGAAGGCCTGCGTCTACCAGCGTCAGGAGCCGGTCAACGTGCCCGAGGTCGAGACGCGGACCATCAAGGACCTGATCCTGCTGCCCTGGGGCTTCGAGATCTATTCCCTGCTCACCCGCTGGAACCCGCTCAACCTGCGCCGGCCCTACCCCCGGGAGGCGACGGGGCGGCGCATTCTGGTCGCCGGCATGGGGCCGGCCGGGTTCACCCTCGCCCATCACCTGCTCAACGACGGTCACACGGTGGTCGGCGTCGACGGGCTCAAGATCGAGCCCCTGGAGCCGGCGCTCTCCGGCGTCGACCCCGACGGCACCAAACGGCCGTTCGAACCGGTGCGCGACCTACTTGACTACCAGGAGTCCCTCGACAACCGGGTCATGGCCGGTTTCGGGGGGGTCGCCGAATACGGCATCACGGTACGTTGGAACAAGAATTTCCTGAAACTGGTGCGTTCGCTTCTGGAGCGGCGCACCCGCTTCGCGCTCTTCGGCGGCATCCGTTTCGGCGGCACGATCACCCTCGACGACGCCTGGGAGATGGGTTTCGACCACATGGCCTTGGCCTTGGGCGCCGGGCGGCCGACCATCCTCGACATCCCCAACGGCCTGGCACGCGGCGTACGAACGGCATCCGACTTCCTAATGGGCCTGCAGCTAACCGGTGCGGCCAAGACCAACTCGTTGGCCAACCTGCAGGTCAAGCTGCCGGCCGTGGTCATCGGCGGCGGCCTGACCGCCATCGACACGGCAACGGAAGCCATGGCCTACTACCCGCGCCAGGTCGAAAAGTTCCTGACCCGCTTCGAGGCCCTGGCCGCCGAACACGGAGAAGAGGCGGTGGCGCGTTTCTGGTCGACCTCCGAGCGCGAGGTCGCCGACGAGTTCCTGGCCCACGCCCGGGCCATTCGCGCCGAGAGGGAAGCGGCCGAACGAGAAAGACGCCAACCCCGCATTGCCGAGCTTCTCAACCAATGGGGCGGCGTCACCATCGCCTACCGCAAGCGCCTGATCGACAGTCCTGCCTACACCCTCAACCACGAGGAGGTGGAAAAGGCCTTCGAGGAAGGCATCCGCTTCGCCGAGGGACTGACGCCGGTCGCCATCGAGACCAACCACGAGCATCGGGCCTGCGCCGTCCGTCTGATGAAGAAGGAGCGCCTCGAAGACGGCTCCTGGCAGGATGTCGGCGAGGTCACGCTGCCGGTTAAGAACGTCTTCGTCGCCGCCGGCACCAAGCCGAACACGGTTCTCGCCCGGGAGGACCCGGCCCATTTCGGCCTCGACGGCAAATACTTCCAGGCCTTCGACGAGGACGGCAACGAGGTGACGCCCGAACACGGCATGGCCAAACCGGCCGAGGCCCGGGTGCTCGTGCACAGGAACGATGACGGCCGTTTCGTCAGTTTCTTCGGCGACCTGCACCCCAGTTACTCGGGCAATGTGGTCAAGGCCATGGCCAGTGCCAACCAGGGCCACCCGGTGGTGACCCGGGTCCTGGAAAAGCTGCCGGCGGCGAGCCCAAGCAAGGAAGACGACGACGCTTTCTTCGCCAAGTTGAACTGGCAGTTGAGGCCGATCGTCAAGGAGATCATCCGCCTGACCCCGACGATCCTGGAGATCGTCCTGCAGGCGCCGCAGGCGGCCCGCGGCTTCCGGCCCGGCCAGTTCTACCGCCTGCAGAACTTCGAAACCCTGGCTCCCGCGGTCGACGGCACCCGCCTCGCCATGGAGGGCCTGGCCCTGACCGGCGCTTCGGTCGATCTCGAAAAGGGCCTGATCTCGGTGATCGTCCTCGAGATGGGCGGCTCCAGTAGCCTCTGCGGCCTCTTGAAACCCGGCGAGCCGGTGGTTCTCATGGGCCCCACCGGCATGCCGACGGAGATCGAGGCCGGCGAGACGGTGTTGCTGGCCGGTGGCGGGCTCGGCAACGCGGTGCTGTTCTCCATCGGCCAGGCGTTCCGGCAGATGGGCAGCCGGGTGCTGTATTTCGCCGGCTACAAGGGCATGGGCGACCGCTACAAGATCGAGGAGATCGAGGCGGCCTCCGATGTGACGGTTTGGTGCTGCGACGAGGCGCCTGGTTTCGAGACTGACCGCGACCAGGACCGCACCTTCGTCGGCAACATCGTCGACGCCATGAAGGTCTATGCGGTCGGCGAGATGGGTGAAACCGGTATTCCCCTGTCGGACGTCGACCGCATTATCGTCATCGGTTCAAGCGGCATGATGGCCGCCGTCGCCCGCGCCCGGCACGACCAATTGGAGCCCTACCTGAAACCCCATCACTTCGCCATCGGCTCGATCAACTCGCCGATGCAATGCATGCTCAAGGAGATCTGCGCCCAGTGCCTGCAGCCGGTAGTCGATCCGGAGACCGGCGAGCGCTCCTACGTATTCTCGTGCTTCAACCAGGACCAGCCCCTCGACCATGTGGACTGGGACGGCCTCGACGACCGCCTGCGCCAGAACGTGGTCCAGGAGAAACTGACGGCGCAGTGGATCGCACGCTGCGTCGAGGCCGAACGCCAGGCGCGCTGACCGAAGGCGGCGCCGCGAAACGGCGCCGGATTGGACAGAATCCGCGATTTCGCGCAGACTCCGCCCATGGAGCGGACAGCGGCAAATAACCCGGGCGACGACCGGCAACCTCCCGCCCCCGGCGGGGGCGATCGGTCCGTCGGCTGGCGCGAGCGCATTCCCCGCTGGAGCTGGCGGCTCAATTACTTTTGGCTGGCCGTGGCCGCCATCCTGATGGCACCGCCGCTGCTCTATTACACCCATGGCGTCACACGCGACTTGCTGACCGGCGAGCTGGCGACGCGCAGCCGGCACACGCTCGAGCTTTACGTATCCGGCCTCGAAGGGATGCTCGCCAAATACCAGCCGCTGCCGACACTTCACTCCCTGCACCCGGCCGTCCTCGATTTGCTGGAAAACCCGTCCGACCCGTCCCGCGTCGCCGCCGTCAACCGCCTACTCGAATGGAAGAACGAACTTTCGGGAGCCGCCGACACCTATGTCATGGACATGAGCGGCAAGACATTGGCCGCCAGCAACTGGCGCCGGCCCCTGTCGTTCGTCGGGCGAAATTTCAGTTTCCGCCCCTATTTCACGGAAGCCAAGGAAGGGCGACTGGGCCACTTCTACGCCCTCGGCACCACGTCGAAACAGCGCGGTTATTACTTCGCGGCACCGGTCCGCCGGCCCGAGGGGGTGATCCAGGGTGTCCTCGTGGTCAAGGTCGACGTGACCACAGCCGAACAGGACTGGGGGGCGAGAAACCACGAGGTCATGGTGACCGACCTCGGAGGCGTCATCTTCATGTCGAGCCGGCCGGACTGGCTTTATCACGCCATCCGCGAACCGACGCCTGAATTCCTCGCCGACCTCGGTCAGACGCGGCGATATGCCGACAAACGGATCGAGCGCTTGCCGATCGAGGTATTCGACCTGCCGGAACCGTGGGCCAACGGTTTCCGTGTCCGTTCGGCCAAGCCGAAATCCTACTACGCGCTGACCCGCGACATGCCGAAAACCGGCTGGACCGTCTGGCTCCTCGCCGACACGCGCCCGGTCAATGCCAACGCGGCCGCTTACACGGCGGCCATCGCGACGGCGCTGCTCCTTGTCGCGGCGCTTTCCATCGGCGTCATCGAACGCCGTCATAACCTGTTGAGGACGCTGGCCATCCAACGCCGCGCCAGGCGCGCCCTCGAGGCCTCGGCGGAAGAGCTCGAACGGCGCGTCGAGGAACGCACGATGGACCTCAAGCGAACCCAGAACGAACTCGTACAAGCGGCGAAGATGGCGGCGCTGGGCGAGATGTCGGCCGGCATCAGCCACGAGCTCAATCAACCGTTGACGGCGGTGCGGTCCTATACGGACAACGCGCGAAAGTACCTGGATCAGAAGAACTTTCAGAAAGTCGATGAGAACCTGGGTCTGATCACCGACCTCTCGGCCCGCATGGGCGACATCATCCGCCTGTTGAAGGTATTCGCACGCCAGACATCGGACGAACTGGACGCGGTGTCCCTGCAGACGGTGATCAACGACACCCTGAAGCTCATGAACGTGCGGTTCGAGCGGGAAGCGGTTACCTTGACATCGGACGTCCCGGCGGAGCCGGTCGTTGTTTCCGCCAACGCGGTGCGCCTGCAGCAGGTTCTGATCAACCTGCTCTCCAACGCCATCGACGCGCTTTCCGATCAGGATGATCGCCGCATCCATTTGCGGGTCGCGGGGGAAGGCAACAGCGACAACGTGACCCTCTCGGTGGGTGACAACGGCCCGGGCATTCCGGAAAATAACCGCGACCGCATCTTCAATCCGTTCTTCACGACCAAGGCCATGGGACAGGGCCTCGGGCTTGGTCTGTCGATCTCTTACGGCATCGTTCAGGAGTTCGGCAGCGAACTGATGCTCAGAGACAACGAGGACGGCGGCGCGGTCTTCGAGTTTTCCTTGCGGCGCACGTCAGAAACACAGGACGGGATCGCCGCGCAATGACCAAACGGACGCCGGTATTGGTCGTCGACGACGAGGAGCACGTCCGCGGTGCCTGTGTTCAGGCCCTCGACCTAGCCGGGTTCGATCCGGAGCCCTTTGAGACGGCGGAAGCGGCGACGGGCCGCCTGTCGTGGTCGTTTCCCGGCGTTGTCGTGACGGATGTCCGGATGCCGGGCCTGGACGGCATCTCCTTTCTCAATGCCATCACTGAACTCGATCCGGAAACGCCGGTCGTTCTGATTACCGGCCACGGCGATATCGGGATGGCGGTCGAGGCCATGCGCAACGGTGCTTTCGATTTCCTCGAGAAACCCTTCGATACGGACCGCTTCGTCGATACCGTGTCCAGGGCCGCCGACAAACGCCGGCTCGTTCTGGAAAACCGGCGGTTGCGGGACGAGGTGAGCGGACGTTCCCAACTGGAAAACGTTTTGCTCGGACCGTCGATGCAGATGAATACGCTACGCAGCCAGATCGCTGCCCTTGCCGACACCGAAGCCGACGTTCTGATCCTGGGCGAAACCGGGTCCGGCAAGGAACTGGTGGCCCGCAGTCTTCACGATTTCGGCCACCGGAAAAAGCAGCCGTTCGTCGCCATCAACTGCGGCGCCCTGCCGGAAACGCTGATCGAGAGCGAATTGTTCGGTCACGATGCCGGCGCCTTCACCGGAGCCGGCAAAAAGCGGGTCGGCAAGTTCGAATACGCCGCCGGCGGCACCGTCTTTCTCGACGAAATCGAGAGCATGCCGGGCGAACTTCAGGTCGGCCTGCTCCGGGTGTTGCAGGAACGAACGGTCGAGCCCCTGGGCGGCAACCGCTCGGTGCCGATCAACGTGAGAACCATCGCCGCGACCAAGATCGACCTCCTGAAAGCCAGCAACGAGGGCCGGTTCCGCGAGGACCTGTACTATCGCCTGAACGTGATTTCCGTGAACCTGCCGTCGTTGCGCGAGCGCATGGAGGACGTGCCCCATCTGTTCCAACACTTCGTCGAATTGTCGGCCGACCGGCATCGCAGACCGGTCCCCGACGTCGACCCGCGCCTGACGGACGCATTGATGAGCCATGAATGGCGGGGCAACGTAAGGGAGCTGCGAAATGCAGCCGAACGTTTCGTGCTGGGTCTACCGCCACTGGAAACGGTCGACGGCGGTTCGGCACCGCCACCAGCCGCCAGCGGGCCGTTGACCGAACAGGTCGAGCATTTCGAGAGGCATTTGATCGAAGCCGCGCTGAAACGGACCGGCGGAAACGTTACGCAGGCCTGCGAAAATCTGTCGATCCCGCGCAAGACCTTTTACGACAAGTTGGCGAAATACGGCCTGCGCGGCGAGGATTACCGGACGAGCGGCGCGAATTAACGCATAAAACGGGAATGGGGCGGCTCTGCCTCTCCCCCGGCTGGTTGCATCGAATCCACTTTTGCGGAGTTGACCTATTGATTACCGGGCGGGGCCGTCGAGTCCCGTAGGATGAGATTGACCTCGAGTTCGATTTGTTCGGGCGCCGTTTCGTCGTTTAGGCAGGCCAATAGATAATCCGCCGCCTTGCGGCCCATCTCTTCGGACGGGACGTGCATGGTGGTCAGGGCTGGCCGGATGTGCTGCGACAACGGAAGGTCATCGAACCCTGCGATGGAAATCTCACCGGGGACGTCCTTGCCGGCGCTCTGGCATTCCAGTAGGGCGCCGTAGGCTAACACGTCGTTACCGCAAATAACCGCCGAAGGCGGCATGTCTGCGGCCAATACCCGTTTCATGGCCTGGCGGCTGGAAGCGATGTCGTAGGGACATTCGTACAACAGGTTGTCGGGAACGCTTACGCCGCGTTCGTTCAGCGTATGCAGGACACCGCGCAAACGGTCCCGGGCGCGATCGTTGTCGCGGGTCACGCCGGAGATGATCCCGAACCGCCTGTGGCCGATGTCCAGCAGATAGGTGGTCTGACGGACGGCGGCTTGGAAATTGTTGAAACCGACGCAGGGATGATCCGAAGTCTCCTTGTATGACCAGGTGTTGACGTAAGGCAGTTTCATTTGCCTGAGCCGCTCGAACAAACGGTCATGATGATCGAGCCCGATCAACATCATCCCGTCGACCCCACGCGCAATCATAGATTCACCTTGCGTGCGCTCCTCATCCTGTGAGTAGTCGGAACTGGCGATCAACAGGGTGTATCCGGAATCCTGAAGGCGTTGCTGGAAGGCCTGGACGCCCTTGGCAAAAATCGCGTTGTCCAGCGTCGGTACGATCACACCGATGGTGCGCGAGCGCTGCGATGCCAGGGCCTGGGCGGCGCCATGGGGGATGTAGCCCAACTCCTTGATGGAGGTTTCAATGCGGTTGCGGCGCTCTTCACGGACAAGTTCCGAATTGGCGAGATACCGCGACACCGTCGCCGTGGATACGCCCGCATGTTCGGCCACATCCTGCAAAGTCGGGGAGGTTCGGGGGTGTTTATTTAAGCGCTTTCTTTCCGGCACAAGACCCTCAAAAAATCGTCAAAACTCGATTTTTTTTCGTAAGTTATTATATTCAAAAGTTTTTATTGATAAAGACCCCTTAAGACAAGCGCAATAAAATCTTGACATGCTAACGAAGAAGAGGCATTTAGTTGTCATAAATGTAAGCGCTTACATTTTTTAGGGGCTTACGAGATAGGGGGGATGAACTCATGTCGAATGCGCCCGAAGGCCAAGACACCAAGAAACCGAGACCGGGACGCGTGCCTTTGTATGCGTCTATCGCAGTCTTTCTTGTTTTTGCCGCAAACATCGTGATCGGCAAGGCCGCCATTGTTCAGGGTGCGACGACGACGCCGGGGCTCGGTGACGTCGGGGAGTTCCTGACATTGTTCGTCGCCGTGGTGCTGTTCATCGCGGCGTGTTTGGCACACGAGCGCGAGAGCTAATCAGAAACGACCTTCTTAACTACTGTGAAACAGGGAGTGAACCATGACCACCAAGAAGCTTGACCAAGACGGACCGGCCTCGATTGAGCGTCGCCGTTTCCTGGAAATATCGACCAAGTACGGCTTTACCGCCGCCGTGGTTGCCGGCGCCGCCGGCACGTTGATGAGTTCCGAAGCCGCCGCGCAGACGGCCAAGGAAGAAAGAGAACGCCAGAAAGCTGAGGCGCACGTGATGACGATCGGTACCGCCTACATTCTGGGCGCGTCCCGCAGCTATCCGATCATGCAGCTGGATTTCAAAGAAAACATCCAGAACGCCACCGGCGGCCAGGTTTACGTCAAGCTCGCGCCGGGCGGTCAATTGGGAGCCGGCGGCGCGCTTGCTCAAAAAGTCCAAAATGGAACCATTCAGGCGGCGCAGCATTCGCTGTCGAACTTCGCTCCGTTTGCCCCGGTCGTCGACCTGATCAACCTGCCCTATTTCTGCGGCGCCAACCAAAAGTTCGTCAATCTGGTGAATTCCGACGCCTGGAAGTCCGCCGTCAACCCGCAGGTCGAAGCCAAGGGCTTCAAGCCGCTTTGGTACGTCGTGATCGATCCCCGGGTCGTCGCCATGCGCAAGGGCGGCAAGGGCCCGATCAAGACACCGGCCGATCTTTCCGGCGTCAAGTTCCGGGTGCCGGGATCGAAGATGCTGCAACAATACTACCGCATGATCGGCGCCAACCCGACACCGGTCGCCTGGGGCGAAACGCCGTCGGCGATCAAGCAGGGTGTTGCCGACGCCCTTGATCCTGCCGTCGGGGCGCTGCATGTCTTCGGCTTCAAGGACATCCTGTCTTGGGTGACGTTCTCGCAAGCGGTGCCGGACAGTCAGGTCTACTCGTGTAACCTTGAGTGGTTCAATGGCCTCCCGGCCGATGTCCGCGCCGGCATCGAATTCGCTTCGGACATTTCCGCACAACAGAACCTGGCCAAAGTGCCGGCGGCACGTAACTACGCCATGGCGGAGATGGGCAAGGCCGGCGTGCAATTCTATTCTCCGACCCCGGACGAGCTCGCCGAATGGGCAAAGGCCGGCGGTTATCAGCGCTCGGAGTGGGACGGCTTCAAGAAGGAGCTCGCCGGTTCCATGGACGCTTTCAACAGCCTCGACACGGCGGCCAACACGCCCGGCCGCCTTTATGTTCACGACGCATAAGCGCCGCGTTTGAGGCAGTCCCCGGGACGGTTCGGCCGTCCCGGGGGAGGCTTCGGACAACCCGGTGACGGTGGCTCATCAGAGGCACCGACACTCGACCTGCGTTCTGCTGGGGGGAAATGTCATGAATGAGTCCATGAATGAGTCCAAGTCCTTTTGGAAAAACTGGACGATAACGCGGAGCGATGGATGCTGCTCGGCTTCTACGGGATGATCGTGGCGACGATCGTCGTCGAGGTCGTACGGCGGTTCGTCCTCTCCTATTCCTCGATCTGGGGCGAGGAAATCGCCAGATACGCGTTCATTTATCTGGCCTGGGTCGGTGCGTCGGTCGCGGTCAAGGACCGCGCCCATATCCGTATCGATGTCATCCTCCACTATCTCTCCAACAGGGGTAAGGCGCTGGTCTACCTGTTCGGCGACATCTGCATGCTGGCCCTCGCGATCCTGGCCCTCTATACGGCCATCGAATCGCTGCAGGTCTCCATCAAATTCGGATCGGTAACCCATGGTTTACGGATCAGTTTGGCATGGTTCCTCGCCGCCGTGCCGCTGGGTTTCTCTCTGATGTCCTACCGTTTGGTGCAGTCGATATGGCGCGACTTCGGCGATCTTCGCCGCGGCCGTCCCGTATTCGAAGGCGCCAAGATGTTTGATTAGGGAGAACGGTCATGCTTTGGCAACAAATGCAGCAGCAAACCATCGAGCTTGGATGGGAGTTCTACGGCCCGGTCATGCTGATCGTCGGCTTGATCGTCATGGCCGTTCCCGTATGGGTGGCGCTCGGCATCGGTTCGGTGGTCATGCTCGTCACCACCGACGTTCTGCCGATTTCGCTTCTCGGCGAGTCGCTGTTCGACGGTATCGATCACTTCGCACTGATCGCCGTGCCGCTGTTCATATTGACCGGTGACGTCCTCGTCAGGACCGGCCTTTCCAACAAACTCCTGGACGTGGCGGACGCGACGACGGGCGGATTCCGTGCCGGCCTCGGAACCTCGACGGTTCTCGGTTGCGGGTTTTTCGCCTGTATCTCGGGATCCGATGCCGCCGGCGCCGCGGCGGTTGGGCGAATGACGATCCACAAGCTGGTCGAGAAAGGCTACCCCCGGCCCTATGCCTGCGCTTTGGTCGCGTCCGGTGCCTGCACGGGCATCCTCATTCCGCCTTCGATCGCTTACATCATTATGGGTCTGATCCTGGGGATCTCGGCATCGACCCTGTTCCTGGCCGCGGCGATTCCGGGCGTCATGATCATGTTTTCGATCATGATCACCAATATGGTGATGAACAGGATCTACAACTTCGAAGGCGACAAGGTCGGCTTTGATTTCGGCCATTGGCGACGCACGATCTGGGACGGACGCTTCGCCTTGCTGGTCCCGATCATCATCTTGGGCGGGATCTATTCAGGCATCTTCACGCCGACCGAAGCGGCCGCCGTCGCCGTCGCGACGTCGATCACGATCGGCTTGATTCAGCGCACGCTCACGCTCGCTGACTTTCCCAAAATGCTGCTCGGCTCGGCCAAGGTGAACGGCGTCATCCTGCCGATCATCGCCATGTCGCTGCCGCTGGCACAAACATTGGCAGCGCTCGGCGTGCCGCAAGGTTTTGCCTACTCCGTGACCTCCATGACCGATAACCCCTACCTGATCATCCTGTTGATCATCGGCATCCTGATCGCCGCCGGTTGCGTCATGGAGACGACTCCGAACATCGTCATTCTCTCACCGATTCTTCTGCCGCTGGCGCTGGAAACCGGCATGAATGAGGTGCAGTTCTGCATCATGATGGTGACGGCCCTGGGTGTCGGCTTCATTACGCCGCCGCTTGGTCTCAACCTCTTTGTGATATCCGGCATAACCGGAGAATCGGTCCTTCGGATCGCCTCTCGCGTTGGCCCCTATGTCATCGGCATGCTGATCGTCGTTTTGATGATCGCCTATATTCCCGACCTGTCGATGGTCTTCCTTCCCGATATCTACTGACCTGCGGAGGCAACAGGACGATGTCCATCCACTATCTGAAACGTGCCGAAAAGACGGCCTCCACGGGCGAGCAGGATGTCCGCGACATCGTACAAAACGTCCTCGACGACATCGAACAGGGCGGCGACGAAAAGGCCCGCGAATATGCCGCCAAATACGACAATTGGACGGGCGATATCGTGGTTTCAAAAGACGATATCGCGGCGGCGGCGGCACGGGCGTCCGACCAGCTGAAGGACGATATTCGGTTTGCCCACGATCAGGTCCGCAAATTCGCCGAAGCGCAGCGCGATGCCATCAAGGACGCTTCCATCGAGCTGATCCCCGGTCTGACCGCCGGACACCGCAACATACCGATGAACGCCGCCGGCTGTTACGTGCCGGGCGGCCGGTATTCCCATGTCGCTTCGGCCATCATGTCGGTAACCACGGCCAAGGTGGCGGGCGTCGAGCAGATCGTCGCCTGTTCGCCGCCGAAGCCGGGCGAGGGCGTCAATCCGGCAATCCTTTACACGCTCGACCTCTGCGGCGCCGATACGGTGTTGGCGCTCGGCGGCATCCAGGGTGTTGCGGCCATGGCCTTCGGACTGTTTGGCTGCCGTTCGGCCGACATCCTCGTCGGACCCGGCAATCAGTTCGTCGCCGAGGCCAAGCGGATCCTCTACGGCCGTGTCGGCATCGACATGTTCGCCGGCCCTTCCGAGGTCATGGTCATCGCCGATGCGACCGCCGATCCTGAGATCGTGGCCTGGGATTTGGTCGGTCAGGCCGAACACGGATACAACTCGCCGGCCTGGCTGATCGCCCTCGACGCCGACCTGGCCGACAAGGTCATGGAACTGGTGCCGACGTTCATCGCTCAATTGCCCGAGGTCAACCGAACCAACGCCGAAGCGGCATGGCGCGATTACGGCGAAGTGATCCTGGTCGACTCGCCGTCCGAGGCCGTCAAGGTTTCCGACGACTACGCCTCCGAACATCTGGAGGTTCATTGCGCCGACCTGGACTGGTGGCTTCAGAATCTGTCGAACTACGGCTCGCTGTTCCTGGGAGAGGAGACGACCGTCGCCTTCGGCGACAAGACCTCGGGTCCGAACCACATTCTGCCGACGAAGGGAGCAGCCCGTTACACCGGCGGCTTGTCCGTCGGCAAATTCATGAAGACGGTTACCTGGCAACGGATGACCCGCGAGGCCAATCGCGATATCGCCCAGGTGACGGCCAGGATCTCGCGCCTCGAGGGGATGGAAGGCCACGCCAAGACGGCCGACGTCAGGCTCGAGAAGTGGTTTCCAGACGAACGGTTCAACCTTTCAGCGGCGGAATAGCGATCGGAACGATGCAAGACTTGTTCACCCTGAGCGGACGGCGGGTGTGCGTGACGGGAGCCAGTTCCGGCATCGGCCGCGCCCTCGCTGACGGTTTTGCACGGGCCGGCGCATCGGTCGTCGGTATCGCCCGGCGGCAAGCTGTCTTGGACGAATGGCGGGACGAGCACCGTGTAGCCGGTGTGAGCGTCGAGGCCCTGAGCGTCGATTTGAGCGATCCGGTAACGACCGATGACATTGCGAAAGAAGTGACGGAACGGTTCGGCGCACCGGACATCCTGGTTAATGCGGCCGGCGTCAACCCGCGGCGCGGCGCTGACGACGTGACGCCGGAGGAATGGCAGGCGACGCTCGACCTGAACCTGTCGACGCCGTTTTTCCTGGCCCGCGCCTTCGTTCCGGCGATGCGCGTGAAGGGGTGGGGCCGGATTCTCAACATCGCCTCGCTCCAATCGGCCCGCGCCTTTCCGAACGGTATTGCTTACGGCGCCTCCAAGGGCGGCATCGCCCAGGTCACCCGGGCAATGGCCGAGGCCTGGTCGGCCGACGGCATCATGTGCAACGCCATTGCCCCCGGCTTTTTTCCGACGGCGCTGACGGGGCCCGTGTTCCGGGACGCCGAGGCCACGGCGAAACTGGCCAGGCAGACCTGTGTCGGGCGCAACGGCATCCTGGATGACCTGATCGGGCCGGCCCTGTTTTTTGCCTCACGGGCGTCGGACTACATCACCGGCCAGATCCTCTACGTGGACGGCGGTTTCACGGCGAAATGAGGGACACCATGAAGGCACTTGTTTATACCGGCCCGCAACAAGTCGAATATCGCGATGAACCCGCGCCCGTACGCAGTTTCGACGACGTCCTGGTCAAGGTCGACGCGGTCGGCATCTGCGGATCCGACATGCACGCCTACCTGGGCCATGATGAGCGGCGCGTCGCCCCTTTGATCCTTGGGCATGAAGCCTCGGGTGTCGTGGTCAACGGCACGCTCGGCGGCAAGCGCGTCGTCGTCAATCCGCTGGTTACCTGCGGGACCTGCCCGGCCTGCCTGTCCGGCCGATCCAATCTCTGCGCCGAACGGGAGATCATCTCAATGGCTCCGCGACAGGGGGCCTTTGCCGAGCTGATATCGATCCCGGAACGCAACTTGATCGTCGTCCCGGAGGGTATGGACATGGCCAAGGCGGCGCTGGCCGAACCCATTGCCACCGCTTGGCACGCGGTTACGGCGGCGGCCCGGGCGGCGCATCGCCCCCTTGCCGAAAGCCGGGCGTTGGTGTTCGGCGGCGGCGCCGTCGGAATGGCGGCGGCGCTGTCCCTGCGCGCGCAAGGGTGTGGCGACATCCTGTTGGCCGAAACGAATGCCATGCGCCGCGAGACGGTGGCAAAAGAGGATGTGTGCTTACCGTTCGATCCGCTCAGCGACAACAGGGCCGGCGACAATTCCGTCGACGTGGTCATCGATTGTGTCGGGGCAAAACCGACCCGGGCCGGTGCGATCGACGCGGTCCGCCCGGGCGGTGTGATCGTCCATGTCGGATTGCAGGATGGGGCGGACGGCATGGATGTCCGCAAGTTGACGCTGCAAGAGGTGACCTTCATCGGCACCTACACCTACACCATGCAAGATTTCCAGGCGACCGTTGCGGCGATGCGGTCGGGCGCGCTCGGCAAGCTGGATTGGTACGAGGAGAGGCCGCTGTCGGACGGCGCCCGAGCCTTCTCCGATCTGATCGGGGGACGCTCCGCCGCATCCAAGATCGTGCTTCGACCGAACGGCTGAGCGTGGAAGCGTTCGTGTTCGGTAAGCCGTATCGAAGCACCTGATGAGGAAGGCCCGGGGAATGGACCTCTCCGCCGTCTCCGGGCCGACCCGCTCTATCTCACTGTTGAGGAACGGAAATGTACAAAAAAATCGTTGTGGCTCTCGGATTGGATCACGGTCACGGGCTCAAGGCCATCGATACCGCCAGACAGCTCCTTAACGAAGGCGGTGAGATCATCGCCCTTCACGTGATCGAGCCGGTTCCCGGTTTTGTCAAAAACTATGTATCGACCGATCCCGAACCGGAAATCCGAAAAGCCGCAGAAGAAGCCATTGCCGATCGGATTGGCGAGCGTAAGGATGCCGAGGCCGTCGTGCTTATTGGGTACCCAGGGCCGACGGTCACCGAATACGCCGAGACCATCGGTGCCGACTGCATCATCGTCGGTTCCCACAAACCGGAGCTGCAGGACTATTTGCTCGGGTCGACGGCGGCCCGCATCGTGCGCCACGCGCCGTGCTCGGTGCACGTCTTACGCTAAAGGTTTTTGCCGACCGGCCTTGTAATTGAGGCCGCGCCCTCGTGATGCGGTTTCATTGGACGTGTCACGGTGTGACGATTTGCATCCGGCGGCCGGCGGAGGCGAATACCCGGTGATCCCCCGGACCGTGCGGGTTTCCACACAAAGGCACATGCGGGTGTGCGGAAAACCGCACAAGTATTGTGCCTTTCGAAACCGCTGGTCATCGCCCCGGCAGAAAGATTCCTCCATGGAATCAGGCCCGTAGCCCCAACCCATGCCGAAACAGCAGAACTGGCATGCCCTTTGCGCATACCTTCGCAGACCGCGCCGGTCGAAAGCGGGCGCGGCAGCACGGCTACTCACGTTTGAACACAGCAAAGGGAGAGGACCTTATGCGCGTTCTCAAAATTCTTACCGCCGCGGCGGTTGCGACGGCCATTTTTTCGGTGCCCGTCGTTCAGGCCAAGGAAATCGTTATTAAGTTCAGCCACGTGACGTCCGGGACCAAGCACCCGAAATACCTGGCGGCGGATGAGTTCGCCAAACGGGTCAACGAGCGGATGAAGGGCAAGGTTCGGGTCGAGGTCTATCCGGGCGGTCAGTTGTTCGACGACAAGCAAATCCTGATCGAGCTTGCCAAGGGTAAGGCAGTGCAGATGGGTGCGCCGTCGCTCTCCAAGTTCGAGACCTTCACCAAGAAATTCCGCATCTACGATCTGCCTTTCCTGTTCGACGACATGGAAGCCGTCAACGCCTTCCAAGAGTCCGAACACGGCAAGGCCATCCTCAATTCCATGTCGAAGAAAGGCATCCTCGGCCTCGCCTACTGGCACAACGGCCTCAAGCAGATGTCGGCCAACAAGCCGCTGGTCGCGCCGGGCGACGCCAAGGGCCTGAAGTTCCGTGTCCAGCAGTCCGACGTGCTCGTCGCCCAGTTCAAACAACTCGGCGCGACGCCGCAGAAGATGGCCTTCAAGGAAGTCTATGGCGCCCTGCAGACCGGTGTCGTCGACGGTCAGGAAAACACCTGGTCGAACATCTACTCGAAGAAGTTCTTCGAGGTTCAGGACGGCGTCACCGAAACCAACCACGGCATCATCGACTATGCCGTCATCGTCTCGGCGCGTTTCTGGAAGGGCCTGCCGGCTGATATCCGCAATGAACTCGCGGCGATCATGGCCGAAGTCACCGCCGATCGGAACGGCCTGGCCCGTAAGCTGAACCTGGAAAACCGCCAGAAGATCCTCGACGCCAAGGGCACGGTCCGCACCTTAAGCGCCGCCGAACGCCAAGCGTGGAAAGAGGCCATGCAGCCGGTTTGGAAGAAGTTCGAGAAACAGATTGGCGCCGACCTGCTGCAAGCGGCACAATCGTTCAACAAGTAAGCTACTCGAGCTCTTAACGGGGGAGGCGTTTCAGTCCGATGTTTGAGAAAGTCGTGCACATCCTGCACAAGGCGGAGGAAGGCCTGTTGGCCTTCCTTCTCGCCGCCATGACGCTCGTGACCTTCACCCAGGTCGTGGCGCGTTACGTTTTCAACTCGGGCTGGATCGCCGCCCTCGAACTCACGACGTTCCTGTTCGCCTGGCTGGTCATCCTCGGTATCTCGTGGGGGATCCGCATTCACAGCCACATCGGCGTCGACGTCATCGTCAAGCTGTTTCCCCATCCGGCGCAGCGGATCTTGGGACTCGTCGCCGCATTGGCCGGCATCACCTATGCAAGCCTGTTGCTTTACGGCGGCTGGGCGCAAATAACCGAAGTCCTTTATCCCTACGGCATCGAGGTCGAGGACATCCCGATGCCCTTCGGCGACCATGAGGAAGAGCAGAAACTGCCGCTCTGGGTACCCTACTCGGTCGTCCTCATCGGTTTCTCCATGGTGATTTTCCGGCTGTTGGTCGCCATGTGGCAGATCGTCACCGGCACCCATACCGGGCTGATGATCGGTGACGAGGGCAAGGATGCCCTGGAGGCCTATGCCGACAGCGAGGCCAAGGAGGACGCTGATCTGTTTTCGCCGGACTCGCTCAAAGAGTCCGATGATAGGGAGGGCCCGAAATGACCATCGCCTTCCTGTTCATCTCGCTGTTCGCACTTCTCATTATCGGCACGCCGATCGCCATTTCGCTCGGCCTGTCGAGCATCCTGACCATCGTCTTCTTTTCGGGCGACGACCTCGGATCGCTGACCGAGAAGTTCTTCAACACCTATCACCACTATACCCTGATGGCGATCCCGTTCTTCGTCCTGTCGTCGGCCTTCCTGTCGACGGGCGGCGTCGCCCGGCGCCTGATCCGTTTCGCCATCAACTGCGTCGGCTGGTTCCCGGGCGGCCTCGCCATGGCCTCGGTCCTCGCCTGCATGCTGTTCGCCGCCGTTTCCGGCTCTTCGCCGGCGACCGTCGTCGCCATCGGCTCGATCGTCATCGCCGGCATGGTGCAGTCGGGCTACTCGAAAGACTTTGCCGCCGGCGTCATCGCCAACGCCGGTACGCTCGGCATCCTGATCCCGCCATCGATCGTCATGGTCGTCTACGCGGCGGCGACGGAAGTCTCGGTCGGACGTATGTTCCTGGCCGGCGTGCTGCCGGGCCTTCTGGCCGGCACCATGCTGATGATCGCCATCTACATCGCTGCCAGGATCAAGAACTTGCCGCGCCAGCCGTTCCCCGGCGGCTCCGAGTTCTTCGATTCCTTCAAGGACGCGATCTGGGGCCTGTTGCTGATCGCCGTCATCATGGGCGGCATCTACGGCGGCGCCTTCACGCCGACGGAAGCGGCCGCCGTCGCCGCCGTTTACGCCTACATCATCGCCATTTTCGTCTACCGCGACATCGGCCCCTTGAAACGGGGCGAGGTCGAACGCAACCCGATCAAGGTCGTGATCGGCTGTATCGCCCACAAGGACGTGATTCACACCATGACCGAGGGCGCCAAGGTGACGATCATGCTGCTGTTCATCATCGGCAACGCGATGCTGTTCGCGCACGTCCTGACAACCGAGCGCATCCCGCACGCCATCACCGAGGCGATCATCGCCGCCGGTTTTCAGGACTGGTCGTTCCTGATCATCGTCAACATCATCCTGCTGATCGCCGGCAACTTCATGGAGCCCTCGGCGATCCTGCTGATCATGGCGCCGATCCTGTTCCCGATCGCCATGGAACTCGGCATCGACCCGATCCACTTGGGCATCATCATGGTCGTCAACATGGAGATCGGCATGATAACGCCGCCGGTCGGGCTCAACCTGTTCGTAACATCCGGCATAACAGGCATGCCATTGATGCGCGTCGTCAAGGCGGCCCTGCCGTGGCTCGGGATCCTGCTCATCTTCCTGATCGTCGTCACCTACATACCGTTCTTCGCCACATGGCTGCCGACCCTGTTGATGGGGCCGGAGGTGATAAGATGAGCCGAGGCCCGGCACTATAGAACACGAGGAGAGGAAGGCCCGCCCCAACGACCGGGGCGGGCTTTTATTCAGCTCGCGCGCACCGTGAAAAATCCTGGCGCGATATTCCCGGCCGGGAATGGGCGTCGTTCATCCGGCGGTTTTTCTCGTCCTCTTGGCGGCCCTTCTGTTCGCGCTTCGTCAAATCATATCGCGGGCCGTGGCACGAACGGATCGCATCGTAACGACAGTCGCGTATACGGCACTGGTCGGCAGCGCCATTCTGACGGTTCCCTTGCCGTTCGTATGGCAACCCTTATCGACGGGCTTGGAGTTGGGTCTATTGATCGGCGTAGCCCTGTTGGCGGCGATTGCCGAAACTATGGTGATCAAGGCGCTCGATACGGTCGATGCGGTGGTTGTCGCGCCGGTGCACTATTCGATACTGATCTGGGCAACCCTCTACGGATTTTAGCGTTCGGCCAGCTTCCCGATTCGTGAACATGGGTCGGCGCATTAATCATCGTCGCCACGGGCTTGTACACGTTACATCGGGTGTGGCGGAGCGGTGCCGGTCGGAACCAGAGATGAGTTTGTCCGATCATAATCGCCATCGCTGAGAACGCACACGTTCTGGACCTCTCAGCTGACGCGCACGTAGCCCATCATGCCGGCAGCTGCGTGTTCGAGGACGTGGCAATGGAGCGCCCAGTCGCCCGGGTTGTCGGCGACGAAGGCGACGTCGACCGTTTCCTCGGGCGCGATCAGGACGGTATCCTGGATTTGCGGTTCGTCCAGGGGAACGCCGTTCCGGGCCAAAACGTGGAAGGAATGGCCGTGCATGTGGATCGGGTGGTCGAAGGCGGTGTCGTTGGTCCAGCGCAGCCGGTAGCTCCTACCCAGTTTGAGGTCGAGCATGGGGTCGCCGACGTCGCCCGCTTCCATGGGCGGCAGCACCTCGCCGTTGACGGCCCAGACCATGCCCATGGCGGCGAGGTCGCGGAGGCTCTTGGCCTCGCCCTTGAAGGCGGCCTCCCTGAGACCGCCCATGGCGCCGCCCTGGAAGACCATCTCGTGATCGGCACTACTTTTCATGTCCGGCACGGCGACGGGGTTCGGTTCCAGCGCGACGGGCGGCGGCCGGTCGCGGCGCAAGGGTGACGCGTCCCGGTAGCCGATGCGCGCGATGCGGTAGGTCTGGCGCTGATAGGCGCCGTCGATGACGTCGAAACTGTCACCGGGGTTGCCGGTCATGTCGACGATCAGGTCGAGGCGCATGCCCGGCGCGACAATGGCCCGTCCGTCCTTCAGCTTGCGCGGTTTCACCGGATGCCCGTCGACGGCGATCAGCCACGGATCGTGCTCCTTGATGAGGAGCCCGAAGATGCGCGCGTTGGCGGCGTTGATCAGGCGCAGGCGCAGGCGCTCGCCGGCGGTCACCTCGAAGGGATCGAGATCCGTACCGTTGATGGTCGCTACGTTGCCGAAGCGCCCGCCATGGGCCGCATCGTGCAGGGCGCCGAAGGGCACGAAGGTGGCATCCTTCTGCAGGCGCCAGTCGTCGAGGGCCCAGACCACGTCGCGGTCGACGGCGGGCGGGTCGGTCTCGTCGACGATCAGGGCGCCGGCCAGCCCGCGCCCGACCTGGATCGGCGTGTTGACATGCGGGTGATACCAGAAGGTCCCGGCGTCCTGCAGCGGGAACTCATAGGCGAAGCTATTGCCCGGTCCGATCGGATCCTGGGTCAGGTACGGCACGCCGTCCATGGCGTTGGGGATCCTGAGGCCATGCCAATGGATGGTCGTCGCCTCGTCGAGCCCGTTGGAAAACGCGATGCGCATCGTATCGCCGCGCCGCGCCCTGAGGACCGGGCCGGGCACCGCGCCGTTGTAGGCCCAGACGGCCGTCGCCGGTTCGTCGGGGCCGATCAGCTTGACCTCATGGGGCGCCGCCGTGAGCGCGAACGGGGCCGGTCCGGCGGCTTGCGGCCAGCGTGAGGGTACGGCTGCCGACAAGGTCGCGGCGGCGGAGGTCATGAGAAAACGGCGGCGGTCGATGGGTGGAAATTCCATGGTCATTAATCAATAGCCGGGGGAAACGGCGTTTTCCAGGCCGGCGAAACCGAAGGCCCGTCATCCGCCCCCGGTCACCAGGCGGATGTAGTCGACCAATTGGTCGAGGGTCTCTTCATCGGTAATCCGCTGCACCGGCATGCGGGTGCCGGGCAGGTACTTGTCAGGACCCTCGCGGAACAGCGCCTTCAGGTGTTCGGCGTCCCACTTGTAGTCCGCTTTTCCCAAGGCCGCCGAATAGCGGTAGCCGGCGACGGCACCGGCCTGTCGGCCCATGATGCCTTCGAAGTGCGGTCCGGAGCGCTCCGGTTCCGAAGCCGTCAGGGCGTGACAACCGGCGCATTTGCGGAACAGGCGGGCGCCCGGATGTTCGCTGGTCAGCCACGGCTGCGGACGCCCATCATCGTCGGCGCCGAAGCTGACCCGTTCGCCGGTCTCCAGGTGCCAGACCCGGACGACCTCGTCGCCGCCGGCGGTCACCGCGAAAATCCCGTCGCGGACGACAGCGGCGCTCCACACCGGTCCCTTGTGGGCCGGCAGGCTGATCAACTGGCGGCCGCTCTTCAGGTCGAAATGGTAAAGCGTTCCGGAGCGGTCGGCAGCCAAGGCCGTGGTGCCGTCGGGGGCCAACGCGACGGCGGTCGGATTGCCGCGGAAGAACTGATACTCGCCGATCATCTCCTGGCGGCGCCAGTCCCACAGGCGCACCGGCTCATTGAGGCCGGCGGTGATCAGGCGCGTACCGTCGGCCGAGACCTTGAAGTGGGCCAATCCGAGCCCGTGTGCCTGGAACTTGCCTAGCGCGGCGCCGTCGCTGACCCGCCACCAACGGACCATGCCGTCCCGCGAACCGGTGATGAAGGTCTCCCCGCCGTCGGCGAAGGCGACACCGGTGACCGCCACCGGCAGCTTGACCGAGAGTCTTTGTTCGCCGTTTTGCAGATCCCACAGGATGGCCCGGGCGTCCCAACCGCCGGAAACGGCGATACGGCCGTCCGGCGACACGGCGACGTCCTGGACCCGGTTCTCATGGCCCTTGAGGGTCGCCGCCGGGCTGAACGAGTTCAGGTTCCACAGCACCAGGGTGCCGTCGGCACTCGCCGTCAACGCGCGTTTGCCGTCGGGCAGGAAAAGGGCGTTGTTGACCGGCCCTTCATGGCCTTCGAGAACACCCAGTTCCTTGTGTTCGACGAAGTCGAAAACGCGCGCCGTGTAATCGAAACTGGCGGTGATGATGCGCCCGCCGTCGGGCGACATGGCGAGGCTGCGGACGAGGCCGCCGTGGCCGCGCATGTCGGCGGCGGCAGGCAAAGCCGAGAGGATCGAGACGATGGCCGAAGCGGCGACGACGGCGCGTAGCCGCCTCTTCTTGACGAACAGAAACCCGAACATCATTCCTCCACGCCCCTATCTTAGAGAAAAGTTGGGTGCGATTAATAGTCAATCAAGAAAGATTGTTCTTCTCATCGCCCGATTGACGCGTACACCTAAATCCCCGAAAAACGGTGACAGCGTTGACCTGGTGCGGGTTGGCGCATCGGGGGGCGAGAGCAATGATCGATTGTTTTCCGTTTGCCGGATATCCGGTCGCGGTTTTGGGGCTCGGCGAGGAAGGCCGGGCCGCGGCCCGGGCGCTTCATTTGAGCGAGGCGGAGGTGTCGGCCTGGGACGAGAGCGTGGCGCACCGGGATAGCGCCGCGGAGGCCGAATTCCCGGTGGCTGATATTTCCGGCGCCGATTGGCGGGAATTCGTCAGTCTGGTGATCGAGGCTTCCGTCCCGCACGGCGAAACCGCGCATCCCTTCGTCCGCGCCGCCCTTGACGCCGGTTCGGAAGTGATCAGCGACGCCGAACTGCTGGCCCGCTCCCAGCGACTCGCCGAGTATGCCGGCGTCACCGGCAGCGACGGTGCCGAATTCGCCTGCCAGCTGATCCACTACCTGTTGACGCTGTCGGGCAAGGAAGCCGAAATGGGCGGCTTTCCCTTGAGCCCGGTGATGGACCTGCATCCGCTCGACGGCGGCACCTACGTCCTCTACATGCCGCCCGACAAGCTCGACATCACGGTTTCCATCACCTTCGACACCGCCTGCTGGATCGGCGGAGACGGCGAGGATGCCCGCGAGCGCCAGGCACTGATCTTTCACCGGCAGACGGAGCCGCGCACGGCCGTGGTCTGCGTCGACGATGCCGGCGGCCGCACCGTTTACGAGCGCCTTGCCGGGGTCGGTGACCAGGTCGTCGTTCCCGTATCCGGCACCGGCACCGTCGACGGTGGCGTCTTCGTCGAGGACGGCGTTCTCTACGACGACAGCAAGGGCGAAGGCGTGCCCGTCCTGCCCTTCGCGGGACTGGCCGCCTACGACCACCGGCGCGACCGGACGCTGGCCGCTGTCGCCTACGCCGCGGCCCTGTCACGCGGCGTCGAACCGCCCGCCGCCATGGCCAGCATCCGCAGTTTTCCCGGCGTCGAAGGATTGCGCGGCCCCCTGGAGCGGGTCGACGGTGTGCTTTTCATCGACGATGCCGCGGCGTCGACGGTGACCGAAGTCCAGCGGTCATTGACCGGTTACGACGGACCGGTGGTGTGGATCGGCGGCGGCGATGAACCGTTCGAAGACGATAGCGCCGATGCCCCGGCGGAGACCGCGGCGGCAGCCGTGATCGTCGGCACGGCAGCCGAAAGGCTCGCCAAGGACTCGCGGGCGGAGGGGGCGCGGGACCTGGCCGAAGCGGTCGCGAAGGCTCATGGACTGGCGGCGGAAACCGGCGCGCGGGTGATCTACTCCCCCGGCGTGCCGACGCCGCATCCCGGCTTTGCCGAGGCGGTGTCGGCGCTTACCGGCTCGCACGAGGAACCGGACGAAATCGATTAACGGGAATTGAACAGGCGCTAAGGCTGGCGGACGCTGCTGCCGGCCTGGGCGCCGGCTCGGCGCCGGAGTTCCGTGGTGTCGATGGATCGCGCCCCGCCACTTTCCGCCGACCCGCCGCCGCCTTGAGCCAAATTGGTATGGATGCCGGCCTGGCCGGAATGGCGGTTGCGGAGCGCGCGGCGCGCCTCCTCGCTCAGGGGTTGGTCTGCCTTGCCGCGGTATTGGCCCGCCTCATAACGGATAAGGCGGTCCTTTTCGTCCGGCCGGCAGCCGCCCAGAAGGACGATTGCGCCGACGAGGACGATAACGGCGTTGCGGAAGGGTAATGCTCGCATCTTCTTTTTCCCGGGTTTATCGAGCGGCCTTTGGTCTTATCGTGGTCTTGTCGTGAAGAGTCGGGCCCGGCCTTGCGGCCGGACCCTTCCCTTCCCAGGATTCTAAGAACCGGACTTGAGCTGATAGGCAGTGCCCCAGCCCCAGGCCCCGGATCCAAATCCACGCGCGACGACGCGTTCGCGATAGATGTTGGGCACCATATCGCCATCGCCGCCGAGCAGTGCCTTGGTCGAGCACATCTCGGCACAGATCGGCAGTTTGCCTTCCGCCAACCGGTTGCGGCCGTACTTCTGGAATTCGGCGCTCGAGCCGTCTTCCTCCGGACCACCGGCGCAGAAGGTGCACTTGTCCATCTTGCCGCGGCTGCCGTAGTTCCCGGCTTGCGGGTACTGCGGCGCACCGAACGGGCAGGCAAAGAAGCAATACCCGCAGCCGATGCACAGGTCCTTCGAATGCAGCACCACGCCCTCTTCGGACTGGTAGATGCAGTCGACCGGACAAACCGCGATGCACGGCGCGTCCGAACAGTGCATGCAGGCGACCGAGATGGAGCGTTCGCCCGGCTTGCCGTCGTTGATGGTGACGACGCGCCGGCGGTTGATGCCCCACGGTACCTCGTTCTCGTTCTTACAGGCCGTTACGCAGGCGTTACACTCGATGCAACGCTCGGCGTCGCAGAGAAATTTCATGCGTGCCATGTCATTTCCCTCCTATCTAGGCCCGTTCCACACGACACAGGGTGACTTTCGTCTCCTGCATCTGCGTAACGGAGTCATAACCATAGGTACCGCACATGTTGGACGCTTCGCCCAACACGTAGGGATCCGCTCCAGGCGGGTACTTGTCGCGGAGCGATTTCCCTTGCCAGTGCCCGCCGAAGTGGAACGGCATGAAGACGACGCCGGCCGCAACCCGTTCGGTGACCATGGCTCTGATCAGAACCTTGCCGCCCTCGGGGCTGTGGATCCAAATGTCGCTGCCGTCCTTGACGCCGATGTTGTTGGCGTCGACCGGATTGATCTCGGCGAACATTTCCTGCTGCAGCTCGGCCAACCACTTGTTTGCCCGCGATTCGTCGCCGCCGCCCTCGTACTCCACGAGGCGCCCGGACGTAAGAATCGTCGGGAACTCCTTGGAGAAGTCGTTCTTCTGAATCGACTCGTACTTGGTCGGCAACCGGTAGGCCTGCTTATCCTTGTAGGTCGGATAATCGGCCACCAGATCACGGCGCGGCGTATAGAGCGGTTCGCGATGCAAGGGCACCGGATCCGGGAACGTCCACACCACGGTGCGGGCCTTGGCATTACCGAAAGGCGCACAACCGTGCTTGATGGCGACCCGCTGGATACCGCCCGAGAGGTCGGTTTTCCAGTTGGTCTTGTCGCCGGCGACCTTTTCGATGGCAGCCCGTTCATCGGCCGTCAGGTCCTTGTCCCAGCCCAGCTTTTTCAGCATGGCCATGGTGAACTCGGGATGACCGTCCTTGATCTCCGAGCCAACCGGATAGGAGCCTTCGGCGAGCAGGTTGTCGCCGTTCCGTTCGACGCCGAAGCGCGCACGGAAGCAAAGGCCGCCCTCGGCCACCGGCTTGGAGGTGTCGTAGAGGATCGGGGTTCCCGGGTGCTTCATATCGGCAGTGCCCCAGCACGGCCACGGCAAGCCGTAGTAATCGCCGTCGGCCGGCCCGCCACGCGCCTGCAACGTCGTCTTGTCGAAGGTCGCCTGATTGGCCATGTGCAGTTTGAGGCGTTCCGGCGATTGGCCGGTATAGCCGATGGTCCACATGCCCTTGTTGAATTCGCGGGTGACGTCCTCGATCAATGGCTCACCGTCGTTGACCTTGATGTTTTTGAACATCTGATCCGCGAAGCCGAGCTTGGTAGCCAGCATGTGCATGATCGTGTGGTCCGGCTTCGCTTCGAAGACGGGATCGACGACCTTGTCACGCCATTGCAGCGAGCGGTTGGACGCGGTGACCGAGCCGTAGGTCTCGTACTGCGTCGCCGCCGGAAGCACGTAGACGCCGTCCTTGCGGTCGGGGATGACGGCGGCGAAGGTCGGAACCGGATCGATGACGACCATCAGATCCAGTTTTTCCATCGCTTTCTTCATCTCCGTGAGACGGGTCTGCGAGTTCACTGCGTGGCCCCAGAGCACCATGGCCCGGAGGTTGTCCGGCTGGTCGATCTTGTCCTTGTCTTCAAGGACGCCGTCGATCCAGCGGCTGACGGGGATGCCCTTCGACTGCATCAGTTTCTCGGAAGCGAAACGCCCCGCGAGGCAATCGTAGTCGACGTCCCAGACGCGCGCCCAGTGCTTCCACGAACCCTTCTTGAGGCCGTAGTAGCCGGGCAGCGAATGCGACAGGATGCAGAAGTCGGTGGCGCCCTGCACGTTGTCGTGGCCGCGGAAGATGTTGGCTCCGCCGCCGGCAACGCCCATGTTGCCGAGCACCAACTGCATGGCGCAGTAGGCCCGTGTATTGTTGTTGCCGTTGGTGTGCTGGGTGCCGCCCATACACCAGATGAAGGTGCCCGGACGGTTGTTGGCCATCAACCTGGCGACGCGGCGCAGCTGCGAGCCCGGAACACCGGTAACCCGTTCGGTCTCCTCCGGTGTCCATTTGGCGACTTCGGCCCTGATCTGGCCGATGCCCCAAACGCGCTGGCGGATGAACTCCTTGTCTTCCCAGCCGTTCTCGAAGATGTGCCAGACGATACCCCAGATCAACCCGACGTCGGTGCCCGGACGGAACCGGACGAACTCATCGGCGTGCGCGGCCGTGCGCGTGAAGCGCGGGTCGCAGACGATGAGCGACGCGTTGTTCTGTTCCTTCGCCTTGAGCAGGTGCTGCACGGCGACGGGGTGGGCTTCCGCCGGGCTGGAGCCGATCAGGAACATCGCACGCGAATTGTGGATATCGTTGTACGAGTTCGTCATGGCACCGTAGCCCCAGGTGTTGGCAACACCTGCGACCGTCGTCGAGTGGCAGATCCGCGCCTGGTGGTCACCGTTGTTGGAGCCCCAGAAGGCGTAGAACTTGCGGAACAGGTAGCTCTGTTCGTTGTTGAACTTCGCCGAGCCGAGCCAGTAGACGGAATCGGGACCCGACGACTTCCGGATGTCGAGCATCTTGTCGCCGATCTCGTTGACGGCCTGCTCCCACGAAACCTTCTTCCACTTGCCGCCTTCGAGCTTCATCGGGTACTTGAGCCGGCGCTCGTTATGCGCATGCTCGCGGATCGCGGCGCCCTTGGCGCAGTGACTGCCCAGGTTGATCGGGCTGTCGAAACCGGGCTCCTGGCCCGTCCACACGCCCTTGTCGACCTCGGCGATGACGGTGCAGCCCACGGAACAGTGGGTGCAGACCGATTTCACCTTGGCGGCATCCGGCATCGGCGTTGCGGCTTTTGCCTTTTTGACCACGCCGACCGGCGTGGCGGCGGCGAGGGTCGCACCCCCGACCGCGAGACCCGAGCGCTTCAGGAACGTACGCCGGTCAACGGCGCCCCCCACAGCGTTCGAAAGTGCCTCTCTCAAACGGGGGCCTTTCGCAACCCCGTCTGTTTTCTTGATAAGCATCTGCTTCTCCTCACGCTAAATGCTTGTTGGTTCCTCCCTTAAGTCAGAATCGGGCGAGCTCGTAGTAGGTCTTCACGTGCTCGGTCTCCCGGTACCCGACCTTTTCCTTCTCGGAAGAGGTTACGGCCTTGGCCTCGCTCACCGCTCCCGCGGCGGCGACGCCGGCAACACCAGCCGTCAATCCCGCTTTCTTGAAGAAATCGCGTCGGGCAAGAGGTTCAGGTTTATCCATCACCACTTCTCCCCATAGTCAGACCATTTAAACCGGGAGCGTCTCGCAATCCCGGCCTGGCGGCCTCATGCCGCCCGGTAGTAGGCGGCACCACACCGCCTGTTGACGGCAAATTCATGCCGCCATTTTGAAAGCATCCGCCTCGATGGCGACGAACAGCCGCCCCAAGGCGCCGACCGGCGCGTAAAGCACCGAGGCTTCGGCTGCCTCCAAATCCTCAAAAAACTTGCCCATCCAGGGCGCGATATGATCGTCGAAAAACTGTCGCTGCCGGGCGTCGTCGGCTCCCGGTTCGGCGCTGATGATCAACGAATGCATCATTTCCAGGATGTATCCGGCATGATCCTCCGGCTCGCCCGTCTTGCCGGCATGGGCCAATCCTAGCTCCTGCATGTCGCTGCGGAGCTTAGCCAGCGGTTTGTCGTAGACGAGTCCGGTCAGGTAGTAGGACGCATAAGGCAGAACCTCACCGCCCTGCCCCTTGCCGTAGAAGAGTTCCGTATATTCGTTCTCGGCGCTTTCGCCTGTCGCCGCGTTGGCCAGCTTGCCCAGCGTCGACAGGACCTCGCCGATTGGCGAGCCGTCGTCGCCCTCGAGGCCGCGCAACACGCCAAGCGTGTCCGCCGTCGGCGGTTCAACGAGCAACCGCGACAAGAGCGCATAGTAGGACGCGCGAAGCGCGTCTTCCTCGGAGGTCGGGACATCGTCCCGTTGGTTTTCGTCTACCCTGCCTTCGTTCATCCCGTCTCCAGCATCCGGTTCCGATGAACGAGTCTTCGAACTGGTCTTTAACCACCCGTTACGCCTGAATGCCCATATGGGCCACCCGCAGGCGTTGCCGAATTTATTCGAATCCTCCCTTATCCCGGATTGTCCTTTATATCCGTGAACCGGTCAACTGGTTCGATCGCCGCTAAACCCCAGAAAACCTAGGGTTTCAACCCCTAGTCGGGACCCTTTCAGGAGTCGTTTTCCGGTGTTTGACCAGTCTCACCCTGGGTTTCCGGTTGGTCACTCGATTCGGTACTCGTGTCCGTTTGTCGTGTCACTTGTGCCGCTTCTTCATCGATCAGGTCATCACCATCATCCATGTCCTCGGAAGTGTCGAACGGATCAGTGGATTTCGAGTTGGACTCGGCAATCGAGTCGGCAACTTCGAGCAGTGTGTCGATCTTGTTGAAATCCTCGTCGTAATCGTTCAGTCCGTCGAGGACGGCAAACACGGGAGACGAGCGCCACAGCTTGCGCAGCGCCGCCTTGCGCAGGAGCTCCGGCACGCCGTCGGCCATGAACCGCGTAAAATCGGAATCTTCGGTGAGCGTGTCCACGGCCGGAAGATCATGCTGTTCGGCCAGGGCATCCAGATCGACCTCCGCGTCATCCGGCTCGTCGGCTTCGGCGTGCGTCGCCGCCGCCGGCAAGGCCCCCCCTGTCGATTCCTCGATTTCCGCCGGCGCGCGCTCAACCGTTTGGGTGCGCTTTTCGGTCTTCAGCCTCGACCAGCGGCTGAGCGGTTTCTCTTCAGCCATGGGTTCAGCCGCCCGTCCGCCGGATCAGGCCGGGGCGGCGCCCCATGACCTCGCGGCGAACGCCCTTGCGTTTTCGTTTCTTGAACGGCTCGTCCACGTGATGGGCTTCGACGAACACCTCGACCATCTGCCTCACTTCCTCCGGCATGGCGACACCTTCCACCAGTTCGTCGCCGCTCTCCGTGTAACCGGCCGCTTCATAGGGGCAGACCGTGATCAGGAAAGGCTCGACATCGGCTTCGTCGGCTTCCTCGCCGGGGCGCAGCACGACGTAAACACTGGGTGGGTCCTGGGCGAGGTTCGACTTGTATCCCTCGGTTTCGCCCTTAAAGAGTTCCAAAAGCAGTGTTGCCGCATGATAGCGTACCCAGCCGTCGCCGCGTTCAAGCTCCCGCCATTCATCGATGGACTCGGCGCCCGCAAAGACGGCAACCGGCAGGTAATCGAAATCCTGCCACGGATTGTCGATCTCACGCCGTTCAACAACGATACCTAACACGATCCCCGCGTCGGCCATGCCGTTTCCTCCCCCGACTTGGCGTCAGACGGACAGGCACCCACCGATCCGACCTCGACTTGGAAATGTTCTATCCTATATTTAAAGGCGCGAGCGGAAAAAGTGAAAGTCCTGGCGAACACGGACCTCGCCGTGATTAATGGACGACTGGTGGGCAATGGGGGAGGCAACGTCCATGCAGTTCAACGGGAAAACGGTATGCGTTTGCGATTGCGAGGGCAGCATGCCGCTTGCCGCCGGCCAAATCGCGAAAGCTTGCGGCGGCGAGACTTCCGATATCGCTACCCACCTGTGTCGCGCCCAACTCGGGCGATTCGAAGAAACCCTCAAGTCCGCAGACGGTGATGTGGTCGTCGCCTGCACGCAAGAGGCCCCGCTGTTTCTCGAGACCGCCGAGGATCTCGGATTCGAAGGCGAGCTGACGTTTACTAACATCCGCGAGAAGGCCGGATGGTCGAGCGAAGCCGACAAAGCGACGCCGAAAGCGCTGGCGCTCCTCGCCGAAGCGACGCTGCCCCGGCCGATTACCGGTACCGTCGAACTGGAGAGCGACGGATCGGTTCTGGTCATCGGCAGCGACGACAAGGCGTGGGACGCGGCCGAGACGCTGGCCGGCACCCTGAACGTGACGTTGCTGCTCAAGCCCGGCGGTGAATTCACACCGCCCGCCGTTTCCCAGTTCCCTGTCTTTTCCGGCACCGCGCGCTCAGCCAACGGGCACCTCGGCGCCTTCTCGGTAACGTTGGCGGATGTCGCCGCTTATACGCCGTCCTCACGCCAATCATTGAAGTTCGAGCCGGCCGGCAATGGCGGCGAGTTTGAGTTTGACCTGATTCTCGATCTCAGCGGTGGCGCGCCGCTGGTGACTTCGCCTGAAAAACGCGACGGGTATTTCAATCCGGAGCCGGGTAATCCGGCCGCCGTGATGACGGCGCTGTTCGAACTGGCGGGTCTCACCGGCACGTTCGAAAAACCCCAATACGTTTCCTACGATCCGGAGATTTGCGCCCACGCCAGGAGCGGCATCGTCGGGTGCACGAAGTGTGTCGACGCCTGCCCGGCGGGCGCCGTTTCGCCGGCCGGCGAGAAGGTCGCCTACGACGCCAACATCTGTCGCGGCCGCGGCAACTGCGCCGGTGTCTGCCCAACCGGCGCCGTCAGTTATCTCCTGCCCAGCGTCGATCATTTGCTGACGCGCCTGCGCACGCTGGCCGCGTCCTACCGCGAGGCCGGCGGCGCCGGTCCCAGGCTGCTCGTGCACGATGGCGATTTCGGCGAGGACATGATCTCGGCCCTGGCCCGTTTCGGTGACGGCCTGCCGGCATCGGTGATTCCGTTTGCCGTCAATTCCGCCGCCCAGGCCGGCATCGAATTCCTGCTGGCTGCGGCGGCCTACGGCTACGGCCGTGTCTCCGTGCTGGTGGCGCCGGACAAACGCGACGAACTCTCCAGCATCGAAGACAACGTCGATCTCGCCAATACCATTCTTGCCGGATTGGGCTATGGCGACGGCATGTTCGAGGTGATCGGCGAGCGCGGCCCTTCGGCGGTGGCGTCCCGGCTGGCGGACGACGCCGGCACCGGCGGTGTCAAAGCGGCTTCCTTTCTATCGACCGGCGGCAAACGGAGCCTCGTTTCGCTCGCCCTCAGCCATCTTCATGGGCACGCGCCTCGACCGGTCGACGTCATGGCCTTGCCCGACGGTGCGCCGTTCGGCACCGTCGAGGTCAACATTGAAGGCTGCACGTTGTGCCTGTCCTGCGTCGGCGCCTGTCCGGCCGGCGCCTTGGCCGACAACCCGGATAAGCCGCAACTTCGGTTCCTGGAAGAGGCCTGCATCCAGTGCGGCCTATGCCGCGCCACCTGCCCGGAAAACGTCATCGCGCTGGAACCGCGCCTGGATTTCACCGGCGCGGCTCGCAACCTGCGCACGATCAAGGAAGAGGAACCGCTCGAATGCGTTCGCTGCGGCAAACCTTTCGGGACGGCATCGACGATCAACACCATGGTCGAAAAGCTGAAAGGCCACTCCATGTTCTCGGACGAGGCGGCGCTCAACCGGCTCAGGATGTGCGAGGACTGCCGGATCATCGACATGGCCGAGGCCGGCAACGATCCGATGGCCGAGGGGGTGCGCCCGATGCCGCGAACGACCGACGACTACTTGCGAGAACGCGAAGAGGCGCGCCGCATGGCGCGCGAGGCCGGCGATCTGCCGCCGGAGGAGTGACCGTCAGCACGCGAACTGGGCCTCAGTCCGCGTGTATCGAGGAGGGCCGGATTTGGTGAGAAGTGTGACGGGAGAACAAGTCCTTTGAACCGCCATCGGGGCAAAGGCGTTCCGGTCACGCCGTATTTCTGATAAAAAACGGCCTCGGGTGCTTGTTGTGATGGGAGGAACACAATGATAGCCAGATTCTGCGAAACGCTAAGGGTGCCGGGAATTGCGGCGCCGAATATCCGGTCCATCGCCGCCTTCCTGGTGGTTATGGTTGTGTTTGCGGGCCTGGCGGTCACGGAAGGCCGGGCAGCCGACGTCAGGGCACCCGGGCAAGCCCAGGCGATCCCGCAAGGGGGTGTCCCGGGTGGTACGCTCGGCAATCAAAGCGATTCCGATTTATGGCGCCAGGTCCGGCGCGGCGACGCCTTCACCTTGGGCGCCACCGGGGTCGGCACCCCGGTACTCGTCGATATGGGCGGTGAAGCCTGGCGGGCGGCACAAAACGGCGTGGTTAAACGCTACGGCGGTTATTTGCTCTTGGCGGCGATCCTCGCCATCCTCGCTTTCGCCTCGATCCGCGGCATCGTTCTGATCGACAACGGCCGGTCGGGACGCAACATTCCCCGTTTCACGGCGGGCGAGCGTTTGGTCCATTGGTCGGTGGCGGTGATTTTCATCGTTCTTGCCTGCACCGGCCTGGTCCTGATGTTCGGCAAGTTCATCCTGCAGCCGATCGTCGGCAAGACCGTGTTTTCCTATATTGCCAGTGGCTCCATGCAAATCCACATCTGGCTCGGTCCGGTGTTCATTTTCGCTCTCATCGTCATGTTCATCCAGTCCGCGAAGGACAACCTGCCGACGAAGGTCGACTTCGAGTGGTTCGCCAAATTCGGTGGATGGGCCGGAACGCACGCCAGTTCCTGGAAATTCAACGGCGGCGAAAAAGTCTGGTTCTGGGTCGCCATGCTGGGTGGCGCGGCGCTGTCGGCCACCGGCATCCTGCTCGATTTCCCGTCGCTGGCCCAGGACCCGGATTGGCTGCGCATCGCTCAGATCATTCATGCCTCGGCGGCCGTCATCGTCATCGCACCGGCTTTGGGTCACATCTACGTCGGCACCGTCGGCATCGAGGGGTCGCTGGAAAGCATGACCACCGGTTACGTCGACGAAAACTGGGCCATCGAACACCACGACCTGTGGGCCGAACAGGTGATGAACGAGATGTCGGACGAGACCGGCGAGGAACCGGACACAGCGACCGAGGCGCAACCGGCGGAATAGGACGCGGGCGAAGCGGCGCCTCGACAGGTGGCGCCGCTCCTCGCGACATTACACTTGGCGCCTGCACTGCGGCCCGGTGTCGCGGATCAGTCGCCGAGAAGATCGCCCATCCTGCGGCCGAGCGTTTCCGCCGTTACGGGCTTCAAAAAGAAGGCATCGGCACCGCGCGCCAGGGCCTTTTCCTCGGTCAACGTATCGCTGTAGCCCGTGCACAGGATGCAGGGCATGTCCGGGCGCCGTTTCTTGATCGCGCCGATGACCTCGATTCCTCGGGCTTCCGGCATGACCTGATCGACGATGGCGCCACGCCAGCCCGCCTCCGCCTCGCCGAATATCTCCAGGCCTTCCTTGCCGTCGCGGCCGACGGCGACCTCGTAGCCCATCCGCTCGAGGCCGATCGACAGCATGTCGGCGACGTCGTTTTCGTCATCGATGACCAATATAAGTCCGTGACCCTTGGGAAGCGCGGACACGCCGTCGTCACGTCCCAGTTCGATGCTCCGGTCCGCCGACGGCAGGTAGATCTCGAAGGTGGTTCCCTCGCCCTCCGAGGTCTGGATGCGCATGGCGCCGTCGTGGGAAGACACGATCGTGCGGACGACGGATAAGCCGAGTCCGGTTCCCTTGCGCATTTCCTTGGTGGTGAAGAACGGATCGAACATGGAGACCAAGACATCCGGAGGGATGCCCGAACCGTTATCGGCGACGGAAATGCGTAGACAGTCGGACGTGCCGCCGAGGGTGCCGACGAGCAGTTGCTGACCGCGCGGCTTCACGTCCGTGACCTCAACCCGGTCCTTCTGGCCGCCGGATGACGTCGACCGAAGCGCGTCGAGCACCGGATCATCGCCGCTGACCCGCTCGATGGAAATCGTTATCTGGCCGTCGCCGCCGTCAAAGGCGTCATTGGCATTGACGCCCAAGTTCATCAAGACTTGCGATAGCTGACCCGAATTGCCGAGGATGGGCGCGCGATCAACGCCGAAATTGGTGACGATCTGGGTCGATGCCGGCAAGGATCCGCGCAGCAGGTTGAGGGCCTCGTCGACGACCGCTACCAGGTCGAAGCCCTTCCGTTCGGCCGGCCCCATGCGGGAAAATGTCAGGATCTGCGCAACGAGCTGTTTCGCCCGCCGGCCGGCCTGATCGATCCGGCTGGCATAGTTGTGTTGCGGCGACGCGGTGTCCAGGTCCTGCATCAGGAAGGCGTTGAACCCCATCATGGCGCCCAGCAGATTGTTGAAGTCGTGGGCGATGCCGCCGGCCAACCGCCCGACGGCTTCCATCTTCTGGGCCTGCTGCAGTTGAGCCTCGAGGGCTTTCGATTCGGTGACATCGATGTGGAATGAACATATGCCCACGACTTCCCCGTCCGGGGTCAACATGGGTGCCCGCAGATTGGTCGTCGTGAGTATCCTGCCATCAGCACCAGGCAACGTGACTTCGCGGATCGATAACCGCCGGTTTTCGATGACCTCGTGGTCGTCCAAGTCGGCTAGGGCCGAGATTTCCTCGCCGTAAAGGTCTTCGACCCTTTTGCCGACGACGTCTTCCAAGCGCCAGCCCATCCAATCGAGGATGGTTCCATTGACGGTGGTGTAACGCCCATCGATGTCCTTTATGGCGATCCCGACCGGGGCGTTTTCGAACAGACTGCGGAACCGAGCCTCGCTTTCCCGCAATGCGTCATCGATGACTTTTTGTTCGGTGACGTCGATGAGCAACCCCTCGATGATGACGGAATCATCCGTTCTCTGTACGGTCCGGTGGCTCTCGTAGACCCAGCGGATCTCTCCGCTCTTGGTCCGCGCGCGATGGGTTCCCTCATAGGGTTGGCCGGACAGACGCGCGTCCCGGTAACCTTGCCGAAGGCGCCCGTAATCATCCGGGTGATAGAGTTCCCGACCGCCTTTGGACATGATTTTCCGGACTTCCTCAGGCGTGTAGCCGAATATCCTTTGCACCTCGTCGCTGACGTAAAGGACTTCCAATTCGTCGCCTTCCCGTTCCCTCAACCGGAAAATCATTCCGGGAAGGTTGTCGACCAAGGTCGAAAGCTGCCGCTCGCTCTCGGCGATCTTGCGTTCGGCCTCCTTCTGATCGGTGACATCGATGACCAAACCCTCGTTGAGCCAGGTGTCTTCATCGATTTTGAAACTGCGGCTCCATTCAGAAACCCATCGGCTTTCCCCGGTCTTCGTGATCATGCGGAAAGTCGTTTCCAAGGGTTGCCCCAAATGCAAGGCGTTCTTCGTTTCCTCGTTAAGTCTCTGCAGGTCGTCGGGGTGGACGATCGCCTTGGACCCCTGAGAATTCAGGAGATCGATAAGATCGGCAGGCGCGTATCCCAGAATTTCGCGAGCCCCCTCGCTCACGAAAAGCAGCTTCTCCAGACCTTCATTTCCTTCCTCGGCGCTAAAGACGAGACCCGGAACATTGTCGATCAAGGCCGACAATTGACGCTGCCGGTCCGCGATCTCCTGCTCTGACTTCTTGCGATCCGTGATATCCGTGATGACAAGGATGATCCCGCCATCGGGGGTTGGGCTTTCTCTGTAGAGATACCACCGACCACGCCGGTTTGATTCCATCAGCCGACCGGGATCGCGGTGGCTTTTCATGCGTTCGACGATGTATTCCTCTTCGCGCCCAACGGCATCGGCCGCGTCGCCGGAATAGGCGCTCGCGCGAACGATATCTTCGAATTCAAGCCCCGGCTTGAGGCCGTCGCCGAGATTGAGCGCGTGCCGCTGTCGATAGGCCTCGTTCCACGTGACCAGCCGATCGTCGGCATCATAGATGGCGATACAATCCTGTAATGCGTCAATGGCGGCGGCGAGACGGCGGTTCGCCTGTTCGGCCTCGAGAGTTTCCGTCAAATCAACGCTGACAGAACCGATTTTCGAGATCTTCCCATCAGCATCGTAAATGGGAAACTTGGTGATCTGTACGGTGTGGACGTGACCATCCAGGAATTCCCTCTCGACCTGACGTGTGCGAATGACGCCGCGGGTCAGAACTTCGTCCTCGTGTTCATTCATGACGACGAGATCGTCGGGCGGTTGAAAATCCTCGAACTCGTCTGACCGATGACCGGCCATCGCCTTGCTCTCGAACCCGTACCACTGTTCGTAGGTTCGATTGGCCCGTTCGATCCGATGACCGGCATCCTTGATGATCAGAGCGACCGGCGCGTTTTCGAACAGGGAGACCAGAAGGTTCTCGCTCTCCTTGAGCTCACGAGTGCGATCGGCGATGGCTTCTTCAAGGGTTTCCGCCTGATGGGCGAGGTAATCTTCGGCGAGCTTGCGTTCGGTTATGTCGTAATGCCAGACAAGGATAGCCTCCCTACCCTCGAAAGCCACCGACTTGGAATACATCAAGCCCCACCAAATGGTACCGTCGAGCCGTAGCCGCTTGACGACGGCACCGTCAATGAACCCCGTTTCATCGAGCTGCCTGTCGATCTTCTCCATATCGGTTTTATCCGCGTAGGTCCGTTCCACGGGAATGCCGTCGAGTTCGGCTTCCGTCGACGCCCCGAACATGTCGAGGCAGCTCTGGTTGGTGAACAGCCGTTTGAATGGGCCGCGCGTGATGATGGAGACGCCGACGGGGCTTTGTTCCAGGATTTGCCTCAGCTTCTCCTCACTCCGCCGGGCTTCTTCTTCGGCCCGCCGACGTTCACCCACTTCTTGCCGGCATTCTTCGTTGGTGCGTAGCAGGCTCTTGCGCATAGCCTCCAGACTGGACAGTAGCCGTCCCACCTCGTCACCCTGCCGGGCGACGATCTCGGTTCGCAAATCGCCCGAGGAAATTCGTTCGAAAGCAAGCTGGGCAAATTCCAGCGGGCTCGCGATGCGGATGATGAAAATCCACAGGATCCCGGCTCCGCCGGCGACCAGGAGGACCAACGCCACAATCGAAGCCGTAGCGGTCGTCCTCACCAGGGTCTCGTCGATTTCCTGGATCGCCGCGAGGTGTTCCCTTTCGATGACCTCGTGGATGCGAACCAACCATTCGTCGATCTTGATGACCGTATCGCCGAGCATGCGGTCGGCCATCACCTGAACTTCGCCTTCACCGGAATTGAAGAGCCGGATCGCGTTGCGGAAATCGCGCCCGAGAAGACTGTGTGCCGTTTTCAGGTCAGCAATGAGTGCGTTGGCCGTAGGGCCGACTTCGGGCAATCCTCCGAGTTCTTCGACGAGCTGCCTGAACTCGCGCTCACGGTCATAAAACTGGCTCAAATGGCGGTGATAGGCGCCCGTTTCATGACCGCGAAGCAGGATGTTCTTCCACGCCCGAACCTGAGATTGCCACGACGTCGTCGCTTGTCGTTGGATGTTCGCATCCAATCGGTGGGCGACGACCAGTTCGATTTGTTTCGAATGGGCTCGGTCCATGTAATAGAACGTCACGAAACCGAGGCACAGAGGCACGGACAGCATGCCCGCGACAATCAAATAGAACCGCCTGCGCAGGCTTAGGCCGGGACGAAATTCCGTCATCCCATGTCCTCAGAGGCCAGCATCAGTTCATGTCCCGGCGCGGGCGAAACAACTGGGTACCATCGATCCTATAGGCGTCGATGAGTCCTTGCGCCTCATCCGAGACCAGCCATTGCATAAGCTTTCGCGCGCCCGCGTGGTTGACGTTCGCATGGCGCGCGGGATTGACCGCAATCACATGGTAGGGGTTGTAAAGCAGCCGGCCGCCCTCGAACAGAAGCGCCAGTTCGAGGTCGGGGGCGTGGGCCAGCCATGTGCCCATGTCACTCAAAGTGTAGTACTTCTTGTCGCTTGCAGACTTCAACGCACCCGCCATACCGACCCCGAGTTCCAGGTACCAAACGTTTCCATAGGGTTCGATGCCGGCTTCGTTCCACAATCTGAATTCTCTCTTGTGGGTTCCCGAGTCGTCACCCCGGGACACAAAGCCGGCGCCGCTATCGGCGATCCGCGCCATCGCCTCCCTGATGTCACGGGCCCCCCGTAAACCGGCCGGGTCACCGGTGGGGCCGACGATCACGAAATAGTTGAACATGATTGGTTGGCGATCGATCCCGTAGCCCGTGAAGACGAAATGGCTTTCCGCCTCGGGCGCATGGACCAGCACCGCGTCGACGGCGCCTTGGCGGCCCAGCCTCAATGCCCTTCCGGTGCCGACCGCGGTGACCTTTAAGCCCAATCCGCTCGATTTTTCGAAGGCCGGCCGCAACACAGTGAGAAGCCCGGAATTCGCGGTGCTCGTCGATGTCGCCAAGTGTACGATCCCCTCGGCCGCAAGTACCGGTGAAGCTAAGACAAACAGGATCGCCAAAATTGAATAACGCTTCAACATCGAACAACCTTATCCCAAGAACGAAAGACGCGTGCGCAAATTATAGTGCACAAGGTGGTTTCGATAAGCCTGATCGTTCAGGATCCAAATCGTCTGCGCTTTTTTGAACCCTCTCGGAAGGTCGTGCGGCACCCGATTCGGGTGCACGTGACGGACACCGCCCATCTTATCGCAGGTAGAACAATTCGACGGTGGATACCGGTCCGCGCACCACGAGGGCTAGGCGCTGCAATCCAGATGTGTCAAAGTACTGGCGCGAAACTCGAATAGCATCACGAGGAGCGGCATAGATGGAAAACTGCCGTTCGGTGTTGAACGAGGAAACATGAGAGTCTTCATTGCCGACGACCATCCGATCTTTCTCGATGCCATAAGCGAGGAAATCGGCCGTGCCGGCGGAGACGTGTCCGTCAACAAGGGCGAAAACCTCGATAGCATCCTGAACCTCGGCGAGCATTTGTCGGAATTCGACGTCCTGGTTATCGATTTTTCCATGCCCGGGATGAACGGTGTCGAAGGCGTGAGAAAGGTGTTGGAGCGCCACCCCGAGGCGACCATCGCAATCATGTCGGGCGTTGCCCTTCCGGCCGACGTCAAGGCCGTGATCGATGCCGGGGCCAAGGGCTTCATCCCTAAAACTCTCAATGGCGGCGCTTTTGTTGCGGCGGTCAACTTGATCGCGGCGGGCGGCACCTTTGTGCCCACGGACTATTTAGGCGACGGGCAGGACGGAGGCGATGGGGCGCATCAAAAGGCGCCCCACGACTCTTTCTCCCTCACGCCTCGTGAAAACGAGGTCCTGGCCCATATCGTCGAAGGTCAATCGAACAAGGAGATCGCGCGCGCCCTCGAAATCGAGGAGGTGACGGTCAAACTCCACGCGCGACGCATTTTCCAGAAACTCGGGGTCAAGAACCGGGTTCAGGCGGCGAAGACGGCGATCGACGCGGGATTGTATGAAACGTCGTAACGACGCGTTGCGGCCCAACCTTGCACTAGACGACTGATCGTCACCCGCCTCCCATACCGGCCGCACCCCATACCAATAAACCGCTAACACTATCCCTTCGGCTAACAGACAGGCCCCGTTCCCGGGCGTATCCTTTACACTTGCCTAAACCCCTTAAAGGTCGATCCGATGGCCCACATATTGGTTTCCGACGACAATGCCGAGCATGCTTCCTACATTGAAACCGCTTTGGCGCGGGAGGGGCACCAGGTATCCGTTTCTCCGAACGGTTTGGGTTGTCTGCGGAATATCGAGAAATCCGGCGGTAAAGACATCGACCTCGTTATTACCGACATTTTCATGCCCGTTTGTGACGGCTTCGAACTCACGACGCAGATCCGGAAGAACTATCCATGGATCCCTGTGGTGGGCATGACGGGTCGGTATGCCGACGCGCCGTATGATTATGGTGCCAGCCTCGTAAAACTGGGCGCCGTTACGGTGCTCAGAAAACCGATCCCCCTCGATGAATTGGTGATAACGGTCGAGGATTACCTGCCCAGCGAGATCGTTGGCATCAACTAGTCCTTCAGGCCATTGTCCGGTCAGGGTATCATGCCGATGACACAGGCTGGTCTCCGCGACGACTGACGGCGGCTTCGATTCCGCCTAGCGGCACTTCCTCAGGCGCCCCTTCCCTGCCATCCAAAGTATAGGGGTATACCTATCCCCCATACTTGAAAACCGCCCGATCTGTACCTCCGGTCAGCAGACGCTGCCAAGGCATTTCCATAGATTGGATGACAGTTCGGCGTCGCGATTGGCGCCCTCTGTATCAACGCTCAGATGACCACAGCCAGACGAATAGGGAGACCTGGAGATGTCTGTTGAAATACCGAACCCCGACGAAAACAAACACCCCGAGGTTTTGATCGACCACCCGGAACCGGTTAGGGCGAACAAGACTTTTCTCGGCAACTTTAAAGTCTCGACCCGTATCACCAGCCTTGTTGTCCTGGGCATTGTCTCGCTTCTTGCCATGGCGGGTGTGTTCACCTACGGCGACATGAAACTCGAGAATTCCGTCGCCCAGTTGGAAGCTTTCAACAAGCTCGAAAGCCTGGCGGCCAAGGTCGAGTCCGGCGCCCTACAGATGCGCCGCAACGAAAAAGACTTCCTGCTTCGCATGAACGAGAAGTACGTCGCAAAATACGACAAATCGGCCACCAGCGTGATCGGTCACCTGAACGAGATCCGTGGGCTCGAAATTGCTAAGCCGGTCGACGAATCCGTCGGCAAAGCCATCGCCGGCGTCGAAAAGCACCATAAGCAATTCACGACCGTCTTCAGCAATGCCAAGACCCTTGGTCTCGATCCGAAAAACGGCCTGCGCGGCAGCCTGCGCGGGTCCGTTCATGCCGTTGAGAAAAAACTGAAAACCGCCGACCTCGACGCGTTGACGGTAAAAATGCTGATGATGCGCCGCCATGAGAAGGACTTCATGCTACGCGGCGCCGATAAATACCTGGGCCGGGTCGTCAAGCGTCACGGCGAGTTCAAGACCCTGTTGGCGGAGACGGACCTGCCGCCCGCCGACAAGACGGAAATCACCAAGCTCATGCAATCCTACCAGGACGATTTCGCTGCCTTTGGGAAGCTGAGCCTCTTGCAAGCCGCTGAAATCAAACAGCTCGGCGCCATCTTCCGGGAGATCACGCCGCATCTCAACGCGCTTTATGATTATGCCCACCAAGGCGCCGAACAAGCCCGTACCGAGGAGCACGCAATCTCCGAGTGGTTGCACATGACCATGGTCGTCAGCACCGTACTGATCACCGTCTTCTTCGTTAGCCTTGGTGTGCTGGTCGTGCGCTCGATCACCAAACCGGTGCGCTCGGTCACGGACGCCACCAACGAACTGGCCAGTGGCGACCTCGATGCCTTCGTTCCGGCCGTCGACAATTCGGACGAGGTCGGCGAGTTGGCCAAAGCCCTGAAGGTCTTTCAGGAACAACTGCGCGATGCCGAGTCCCTGCGCCAGAGCCAGGAAGCCGACCGCGCCGCCAGGGAAAATCGCGCCAAATTGATCGAAAGCCTGACCAACGATTTCGATGTCGACGTCAAGGCCGTGTTGGCTTCCGTCGGTGCCTCCGTCCAGCAGATGGAATCGACGGCCGGCGGCATGACCACCGCCGCCGACAAGGTGAACACCCAAGCCTCTCAGGTCTCGGCGGCGGCGACGCAGGCGTCCAGCAACGTTCAGACCGTGGCTACGGCGGCGCAGGAATTGTCGGCCTCCATCCACGAGATCGGTCGTCAGGTCGCCCAGTCGACGGAGATGTCGAACCGTGCCGTCAAGCGGACCAATGACGCGGCGACGACCGTCAAGGGTCTGCAGGACAAGGTCAACAGCATCGAAGAGGTCGTCGGATTGATCACCGATATCGCCGATCAGACCAACCTGCTGGCCCTGAACGCCACCATCGAGGCGGCGCGGGCCGGAGAGGCCGGCAAGGGATTCGCGGTCGTCGCCTCCGAGGTCAAGAACCTGGCCAACCAGACCGCCAAGGCGACCGAAGAGATCCGCTCCCAGGTCGAGAGTGTGCTCGGTGCCATGGGCGACACCGTCGGCGCCATCGAGGAAATCGGCAGCACCATCCGCGAATCCGACGAGGTCACGACGACCATCGCCTCGGCCATCGAAGAGCAGGCTTCCGCCACCCAGGAAATCGCGCGCAATGTCGAACAGGCGGCTTCTGGGACGGAGGAGGTCAACCGCAGCATCGTCGTCGTCAGCGAAGCCGCCAACGATACGGAATCGGCTGCCGGTGAAGTCCTCACCGCATCGAAGGAAATGGCCGACCAATCGGTCAACTTGCAATCGTTCGTCGACAAATTCCTGGGCGCCGTGCGCGCCGCCTAGTCTCCCCAATAATAATCTCAACTCAGACTACGGGCGGGAGCAATCCCGCCCTTTTTTTGCTTGGAGCCCTTTGAGTTGACGGGCGCATCGGGACTCGAGCATGAGGTCCGTCAATCATGATTGATTTGGTGGGCGTACTAGGACTCGAACCTAGGACCCGCTGATTAAGAGTCAGCTGCTCTACCAACTGAGCTATACGCCCTTAGAGGTGGGATGGCCGATATAGCAGAGGTGCCGGGGCTTGTCGATAGAAGGGCAAAGGGATCGTCGGCGTCCGTGAAGGGGGCGGTTTACGTCTCCGAACCGCCGCGCCGCCCGATTGTGAAGTCGCGGTGCACCCAGACGTTCATCAGGAGCCCGAAGCCGATGAGGAGAGTCATCATCGCCGTGCCGCCGTAGGAGATCAGCGGCAAGGGCACGCCGACGACGGGGATCATACCCATGACCATGGCGATGTTGATAAAGACGTAGATGAAGAACGTCGCCGTCACGCCCATGCCGACGAGCCGGCCGAACTGGCTGCGCGATCTGAGCGACATGGCGTAGCCCTGGACCAGTATCAGGCCGTAGAGCGCCATCAGGCCGAGACCGCCGATGAGGCCGAATTCCTCGGCCAGCATGGTGAAGATGAAGTCGGTCTGCATCTCGGGCAGGAAGTCGAGGTGACCCTGGGTGCCCTGCATGAAACCCTTGCCCAGAAGGCCGCCGGAACCCAGCGCGATCTTCGATTGGATGATGTGATAGCCGGCCCCCAGCGGGTCGCTTTCCGGATTGATGAATGTCAGCACCCGCTGGCGCTGATAGTCGTGCAGCAACTGCCAAGCGACGGGCGCGGCGGCAAGGCCGGCGAGCAGGACGGCGCCGAACTTCCACAATTTCACGCCGGCGACGAAAAAGATGGCGCCGCTGGTCATGATCAGCATTAACGTGGTACCGAGGTCCGGCTGGCGCAGGACCAGGGCGGCCGGTGCTGCGATCATCAAGATCGGAACGATAAGGAAGGTCGGGCGCCCGACGTCCTCGATACTGCCGCCGTGGAAATAGCGCGCTAGGGCCAGGATCATCGCCACTTTCATCAGTTCGGAGGGCTGCAGGTTGAAGTAACCGAGGCTGATCCAGCGCTGTGCCCCCATGCCGATGGTACCGGCCACCTCGACAGCGCCGAGCAGCGCCAGGCTGACGCCGTAAAAGACATAGGCGTAGCGCAGCCACAGGCGGATATCGATCAAGGCGACGGCGACCATGACGACGAGTCCGACCCCGAAGCGGGTCGCGTGACGTTTGGCCCAGGGATCGAAACTGCCGTCGGCGGCAGAGAACAACATGGCGACGCCGACACCGACGGTGGCGCAGAGCAAGATCACGAAAAACCAGTTGATATGCCACAACCGCTGGCGGAACGTCAGTTCAGGCGGGTTGAGAAGGTCTTCGCTCATCCCTCGCCCACTCCTCCTCCCGACCCCGGAGCACCGGTCGCCACGGTTGCCGGCCGGGCCGATTCGCGCCGCTGGGCCTCAAGCAGAATGTCGCGGGCGATGGGTGCTGCCGTCTTCGATCCACCGCCACCGTGCTCGACGACCACGGAAACGGCATAACGCGGATTGTCGTATGGCGCATAGCCGACAAACAGCGCGTGATCGCGCTCCTTCCACGGCAGTTCCTCGTTCTTGAGGACACCCTTTTCGCGTTCCGCCTTGGAGATCCGGCGCACCTGAACGGTTCCCGTCTTGCCGCCCATGCCCATGCCGTCTTCCTCGATGCGTGACTTATAGGCCGTGCCGGTCGGCGAATTGACGACATCGGTCATGGCCTCCGTCACCACATCGAGATGAGAGCGTGGCAGGCCGATGTTGGGGAAGGCGATACTCTGGGGTCCGGCAGCGGTTTTCTGGATAACGGCTTTGGTCAACCGCGGTTCCACGGCGAAACCCCCATTGACCAGCCGGGCCGTCATCACCGCCAGTTGCAGCGGAGTCACCAGCAGATACCCCTGTCCGATGCCGGCGATCAACGTCTCGCCCTGGTGCCAGGGGGCGTCGAGGGCGCCCCGTTTCCATTTCTTGGTCGGCATCAGGCCGCCCTGCTCACCGGGCAGGTCGATGCCGAGTTTGGCACCCAGGCCTAAGCGCCGTGCCATTGCCGCGATGCGATCAATGCCGGTGCGTTTGGCGATCTCATAGAAATAGACGTCGCAGCTTTGGACGATGGCCGTTTTGGCATCGACGAGCCCGTGCCCGTGTTTTTTCCAGCAATGGAATTTGGCGTCGCCAAGCTCGACGTGCCCCTTGCAGAACAGTTCCGACGAGGGCGAGATGACACCCTTATCCATGGCCGCCAACAAGACCACCATCTTGAAGGTCGAGCCCGGCGCATAGCGACCGCCGATGGACTTGTTGATCAACGGAGCCGTCGGGTTGGAGACGAGCGATTTCCATTCATCGTTCTTTAAACCGCGGTTGAAGGCGTTGGGGTCGAACGCCGGGGTCGACGCCATGGCCAGGACGTCACCATTGCGGACATCGATGACTACGGCCGCCGCGCTTTCGCCGGCCAGACGCCGGCTGACCTGGCGTTGCAGCTCGAGATCGAGCGTCAGCATCACCTCGGCGCCAGGTTGTCCCTCCTGACGCGATAGCTCGCGGATAACACGGCCGAAGGCATTGACCTCAACTTGGGAGTTGCCGCCGGAACCGCGCAGCGCCAGGTCGTGCACCTTTTCGATGCCAGCCTTACCGATGCGAAACCCGGGTAACTCAAGCAACAGATCGCCGCTCAGATCCTTCGGCGACACGGCGGCAACGTAGCCGAGCACATGCGCCGTCTCGCGGCCGTTCGGATAGCTGCGGCTTTGGCCGACATCGATGAAGAGGCCCGGCAAGTCCGGTGCGTTGACCTCGATCTGCGCCACCTCCTCCCAGTTCAGGTTTTCGCGGATGGTCACCGGCACGAAACTTCGATTGCGCATGACGTCACGAAGGATACGGCGCCGTTCGCCGTCACCGATCGGGATGATCTTGGCCAATACGTCAAGGGTCCGGTCGAGGTCCGTCGTGTTCTCGGAAATCAACAGAACCCGGTAGTTCTGCTCGTTGTCGGCCATGGGAACGCCGAAACGGTCGACGATGCGGCCGCGTGGCGGCGCCAGGAGTCGGAGATTAATGCGGTTCTCGTCGGCGAGTGTCCGGTAGCGCTCGCCCTCGACGACCTGAAGGTAGTACATACGCCCGATCAGGGCCGACATCAGGGCCGCCTTGCCGCCGGCCAGCATTAGAGCGCGGCGGGTGAACTGCTTATGGCGTTCCGAATCACGATGCATCAGACCTGCCTGAGGAAAGCCCGCTGCCAGCGCATGAACAACCAGGCCAGCCCGGGAAAGGCACCCAACGTCAGGAAGTACTGATAGACCTTCGGTTCCGGCGCGATGAGTGCCAGGTTCCACGCCGACATCAGGGCCCAATCGAGCAGAAGGGCGCCGCCGGAAACCAGCGAAAAGCCAAGCCATACGACCCAGAAGGCCTTACCGGCGAAAAACCGGTGCTGGGAGACGACGGCCCCGTAAACAAGAAGGAAGATCAGGGTGTTGGCTCCGAGCGGCGCGCCGGTGAGGACGTCGTGCAACAGGCCGATGAAGAATACGGCATAGGCCGGCATCAATTCGAACTGGTAGATCGACCAGTAATAAATGGCCATCAACGGCAGCCACGGTGCGATCTTGGCGAGACCGGGAATGTACAACGGCACAACGTTGAAAATGACCAACAAGAAGGTCAACAGGACGGGGGTCATCTTCCGTGCAAGAACGTCGAGACGGTTCCAGACACCCGGCTTCATCGTTTACTCGCCCCGCCGCCTCTCGGCCGTGCGCCGCCGGTTTCGGTCGGTGGCATTTCGATGATGCCGGTGAGGCCGTAATCCAAGATACGGACGTATTGTAGGCGTTCCTGGTCCGTATAGGGCTGAACGGCGATCCCGTTCTCGTCGTTCGAGGCGATGACGCCGACCGGCAAACCTTGAGGAAAAGCGCCGCCGTGCCCGGATGTGACAACCCTGTCGCCCGCGGCAACCGAAAATCCAGGGGACAGGTGAACCAACTTCGGCGTGCCGGTGTTGTTGCCGGCCATGATGGCGCGCGCGCCACCGGGCTGAACCATAATCGGAATTCTGGAGTTGATGTCCGTGATGAGCAGCAAACGGGATGAACGCCGGCCAACATCGGCAACCCGCCCGACCAGGCCCTCGCCCGAAACCGCGGCTTGCCCCTTGCGGATACCCACCCGGTCGCCGGCGTTGAGGATCAGGCTGTTGGCAAAGGAACCGGCCGTATCGGCGATGACCCGCGCGGTGACATAACCCGGATCGCGATCCGGCACGAAATTGAGCAAACCTCTGAGCGTTTCATTCTCGGCTTCCAGGCGCCGCGCAACAGCCTGCCATTGCAGCAATCGCTCGCGGTCCGTTTTCAGTTCCGTGTTTTGAAGGCGAAGGGCATAAAGGTCGTGCGCTTCCTGGATCACATTGTTGACCGCTTCCACGGGCCTCGACACGGCATCGAGGATCGGTGCCATGGAGTCGGTGACGACGACCCGAGCCTTCTCGACGACGACGGCGTCGATCTTGCCGAGAAACATCAGCGCGATCGTGCTCAACACCAGCGTCAAATAAGCGAAGCGCTGGGCCAGGTTCTTGATCGGAGCGGCGATGCGGCTTACCGACCGCGGACCTTCCTTCAAACCGACCTCATGTATTTGCCATGCACGCGGCCCCGTAGAAACGAAAGCCGGAAAATAAAACGGTAAGACTCAACTAAACTATATAGGTGACGGAACTTGACAACAAATTAATACACAAAACTCAATACATCGTCGTCAAGACATCCTTCAGGCGTTTCATTTCCTCGAGAGCGCGGCCGGTGCCGAGGACGACGCAGGACAACGGATCATCGGCAATCGATACGGGCAGCCCCGTCGCATGGCGAAGAACGAAGTCGACGTTGCCCAGAAGCGCCCCGCCTCCGGTCAAAACGATACCCTTGTCGACGATGTCGGCGGCCAGTTCCGGCGCCGTGTGTTCGAGAGCGACCTTGACCGCCTCGATGATGGCGCCGACCGGCTCGGCCAGGCTTTCGGCGATCTGGCGTTCCGAAATGATCAATTCCTTGGGCACGCCGTTCATCAGATCGCGGCCCTTGATCTCCATGGTCTGGCCCTCGCCTTCCTCGGGCGGACAGGCGGATCCGATGTCCTCCTTGATGCGAGCGGCACTTCCTTCGCCGACCAGCAGGTTATGGTTGCGCCTGATGTAGGCGATGATGGCCTCGTCCATCTTGTCGCCGCCGACGCGAACCGAGCGCGAATAGACGATACCGCCCAACGACAGCACGGCGACCTCTGTCGTGCCGCCGCCGATGTCGACGACCATGGATCCGGTCGGCTCGGTGACCGGCAGACCGGCACCAATGGCTGCAGCCATCGGTTCCTCGATCAGATAGACCTTCCGCGCTCCTGCGCTCTCCGCCGATTCCTGAATGGCGCGGCGTTCGACGGCGGTCGATCCCGACGGCACGCAGACAACGACCAGCGGGCTCGCGAAACTGCGCCGGTTGTGGACCTTGCGGATGAAATACTTGATCATCTCCTCGGCGACTTCGAAGTCGGCGATGACGCCGTCGCGCAGCGGCCGGATGGCGCGGATATTGCCTGGCGTACGGCCCAGCATCTGCTTGGCTTCCTCACCGACCGCGAGAACCTGTTTTTTGCCCTTCACCTCGGCGATGGCGACGACCGACGGTTCGTTGAGAACGATGCCGCGCCCCTTCACGTAGACCAGCGTGTTCGCCGTTCCCAGGTCGATGGCCATATCGGCCGAGAGAAATCCGAACAAACGAGAAAACATCAAACCTCACAACTTCGAATGCGCACCGTACGCAAAAACTAAATCCCCAGCCCCCGCCTGGGCTGTGCGCCCGATCACTTCCAATATCTCCCGCGTCTTTATAAGTATTCGTTCCGCCAAGAGCTAGGGAGAAACATCCCCGGGCGCCGTTTTTCCCGCTTTACCAGCAATTTATTCAGCGCGTTGATGTAAGCGCGGACGGAAGCGACAAGCGTATCCGTGTCGGCTCCCGAACCGTTGACCGTTTTTCCATCCTCTTCCAGGCGAACCGTGACCTCGGCCTGCGCATCGGTGCCTTCGGTTACCGCGTGGACCTGATAGAGCTGCAACCGGGCATGGCGTGGGAAAAGCTGTTTGACGCAGTTGAACGCAGCGTCGACCGGACCGTCGCCTGTGGCCTTGCAGGACGTCCGGTCGCCGTCGATATCCAACGTCAGATCGGCTTTCGGCGGCCGGTGCACGGTGCCGCAATTGACCTCCAGATCAACGAGTTGGACGCGGTCATTGGAGCGGACGACCTCGTCATCGACGAGCGCGATGATATCCTCGTCGAAGATCTCCTTCTTCAAGTCGGCCAGATCCTTGAAACGCTTGAAGGCATCCTGGATGGCGTTGTCACCGAGCTCATAGCCGAGTTCCTTCAGGCGTTCCTTGAACGCATGGCGGCCCGAGCGCTTGCCGAGAACGTTGTCTGATGTCGCCAGGCCGACCGATTCGGGCGTCATGATCTCGTAGGTTTCGGCATGTTTGAGGACGCCGTCCTGGTGAATGCCCGATTCGTGGGCGAAGGCGTTCTTTCCGACGATCGCCTTGTTCGGCTGCACGGCGAAGCCGGTGATTCCGGAGACCAACCGGGACGCCTTCATGATGTGTTCGGTGGTGACGCCGGTCGTGAAGGGCATGGAGTCGTTGCGCGTTCGAAGCGCCATGACGATCTCCTCCATGGCCGCGTTGCCGGCCCGCTCGCCAAGCCCGTTGACGGTGCATTCGACTTGCCGGGCGCCGGCTTTGACGGCGGCCAGCGAGTTGGCGACGGCGAGCCCCAGGTCATTGTGGCAATGGACGGAAACGATCGCCTTGTCGATGTTGGGAACGCGGTCGAAAAGCATGGCGATCAACCGGCTGAACTCGTCGGGCACGGCGTAACCGACCGTATCGGGGATGTTGATGGTCCCGGCCCCGGCATCGATTGCGCTTTCGACGCAGCGGCACAGGAAGTCGTGCTCCGTTCGCGAGCCGTCCTCGGGGGACCACTCGACGTCATCGGTGTAGTTCCGGGCCAGGGTGATGCTGTCGATGACGGCCTGATGGACGGCTTCCGGCTCCATCTGCAGCTTGTATTTCATGTGCAGCGGACTGGTCGAGATGAAGGTGTGGATACGGCCTTGCTTGGCCGGTTTGATGGCATCGGCGGCGCGCTCGATGTCGCCGCGGGTCGAACGCGCCAGCCCGCAGACCGTGGCATTCTCGACGACCTTGGCGATTTCGTTGACGGCTTCGAAATCGCCCTCGGAGGCGATCGGAAACCCGGCTTCGATGACATCGACCCCCATGCCGTCCAGCACATGGGCGATGCGCAGCTTCTCCTCCAGGTTCATGGAGGCGCCCGGTGACTGTTCACCGTCACGCAACGTCGTGTCGAAAATGACGACTCGGCTCGTCTCACTTTCGGTCATTGCCCGACTCCCTCAAAGCATCGGTTTTCCGGCCCTATGCCGAATACCGGCATACCACAATTTTCCGGAAAAACACCCGTCATGGAATGCGAATAATAAATCCCCTTGTCTCGCATGCCATTCTCGCCAGCAGCCATTGAAGAAGCGTTAACGCGGGCGTCACGGGACCCGGCGGCAGAACCGGCCGGCGATCACGTTCATTGGTTGTAACATTGCCGTCATGATTCATGATTGCGTCGCCCCCCGAAGGCGCGATACCCTCGTATGCAGTAAGAGGAAATACTAAAAAAACAATCGACTGGGGCTTCCAAGCAATTTGGAAGGGCTTCTTTTCTGAAGCTGGGGCTGATCGGTCCGACGTCAGGGGTCGGGACGGTCGCCAAAGCCGATTTGAGCCGGTAGGGGTCACCGGCTCGGCCCGGCGTTTTCGGCCCCTTACCGGGTTCGTCCTTATTAAACAAGGTGACGGACATGCTTAAAAAGATCCTACTCCCCGTTATTTTCGTCATTCTCGGTTACGGTTTCTGGATCAGCCCGCACGTCAAGGAGATCGCGGCCGGCGTCTCTATTTTCCTGTTCGGCATGTTGTTCCTGGAAGAGGGTTTCAAGGCCTTCACCGGAGGCCTGCTCGAGAAGCTTCTCAAGAAGACCACCGACCGCCAATGGAAGGCGGTCGCCTTCGGGATCCTGACGACGACGATCATGCAGTCGAGTTCGCTGGTCTCGGTGATCACCATTTCGTTTCTCAGCGCCGGCCTGATCTGGCTGGCCTCGGGCATCGGCATCATCTTCGGCGCCAACATCGGCACGACCACGGGCGCCTGGCTGGTCGCCGGCTTCGGCTTGAAGGTGAAGATCTCGGCCTATGCGATGCCGATGCTGGTGTTCGGCATCATTCTGGTATTCCAGAGCCAGAAGGCGCTCAAGGGCATCGGCTACATTCTTGCCGGGCTCGGATTCCTGTTCCTCGGCATCCATTATATGAAGGAAGGGTTCGAGGTTTTCCGGGAAACCATCGACTTGGCCGAATATGCCATGCCCGGCTTCCTCGGCCTCATCGTATTCACCTTGATGGGAACCGTGGCAACGGTGATCATGCAATCGAGCCACGCCACCCTGGTGCTGATCATCACGGCGTTGGCGGCCGGCCAGATTACCTACGAAAACGCCCTGGCGCTCGCCATCGGTGCCAATATCGGCACGACGATCACCGCCATCATCGGTTCCATGAGTTCCAATTATCAGGGCAAACGTCTGGCCGCGGCGCATCTGATCTTCAACGGCGTCACCGGCGCCATCGCCATTGCCTTCATCCACCAGATCGTTTGGATGGTCGATGCGGTTTCCGTACGTGTCGGCATCGCCGACGACGACTACACCCTGAAGCTCGCCGTGTTCCACACGATCTTCAACGTCATCGGTGTTGGTGTGATGTGGCCGCTGACCGGATGGCTTGTGAGCTTCCTGCAGCGCGTCATCCCGAAACCGAAAGTGGAAACGGCGGAGCCGCGGTTCATCACCGATACCGCGTTCGGCTTCCCGGAGACTCTTCTCAATGCCGTTCGCCAGGAAACGCAGCACCTTTACGACAATGCCCTTGAGGTGATGTCGAGAGGACTGGTTCTCGACCGCGACATCATTCAGTCGGACACCGACCTCGAGGCCCATGTGCAGGCCCCGGTGAAACCCGACGAATACGACATGGAGAAGGCCTACGTTGGCACCGTGAAGTCGCTTTATGCGGCCATACTGGAGTTCATCAGCAAGGCCCACAACGAGATCCCGGCCGAATTCGGCAGCCGTCTCTACGAGCTCCGGGACGCCTGCCATGGCATCGTATTCAGCGTTAAGGGCATCGCCCATTTGCGCACCAATACCTTGGAACACATCCGCTCCGACAACGAGGACGTCCGCCAGCAGTATAATTTCATCCGCAACCAGATCGCCGGCATCATGCGCACGATTCATGAACTGGGAGAGATGGATGACGAGGAACGTGACGTTCTGGTTCTCGACGAATTCAAGGTTGCCATCGACGAGGACAACCTGCTGTTCAAGAACGCCATGGACGACATGATCCGCGATGGCAAGCTCCCGCCTCTGGTGGCGACGTCCCTGATGAACGATCTCGGGTACGCCAAGACCGTGATCTGGCACCTCGCCGATATGGGCAAGGCCCTATACGGCGCCCATGATGCCATCGAGAAGGAAGTCGAGGATGTCCTCGCGCTGACGGAAGAGGACGTCGATGGGCTGCGCAGCGACGCGGCGTAATGAATAGGGCACCGATCGTTCCGGTGCCGCATAGCTGAAGGATGACTGCCATGAAGATGCCGAAAATGATCGACAGCCTCCGCGACGCTCTCGACATGAATAAGAAGAAGCGCAAGAAGGAGGCCCTTCAAAACATCTTGAAGAAGATGAAGAAAAAGGAGCTGTCCCTGAAAAAGAGCCTTTCATCGGCCTCCGGCAAGGAGAAGAAACGCCTGCAGGATTCGATCAAGGTGTCCAAGGCCCATCGCAAGAAAGGCATCAAGGCGCTACGCAAACTCAAGGGCAAGGGTTGACGTCGTCGTCGGAACAGCCCAACCGAACCGACCGCCGGGAGACATACGCCTAAGCCGAACCGGGTTTTGTGAAGGAGGACAAGTGGCATGGCCGTTGACGTACCGAATGTCGATGTCTCAGGTTTGTGGCGTACCTTCTTTCTCAGCATCTCACTGATCATTCTGGTCTTTGTGCTGGGTATCTTCTTGGGCATGTTTTTTCAGAACAAGGACCTCATCGAAGGTGAGTTGCTGACCCGGGCCCGCTCGCATTTCGACAATATCGTTCTGACACGAGCCTGGAACGCCGGGTATGGCGGCGTCTACGTCGAAAAGACCCAAGGTGTGGAATCCAACCCCTACCTGGAAGACCCGGACATTACGACCGTTGACGGCCGTGTCTTTACCATGAAGAACCCTGCCCTGATGACTCGCGAAATATCAGAAATGGCGGCACAGAAAGGGGATTTCCACTTCCATATCACCAGCCTTAACTTGCTCAACCCCGATAACACTCCCGACCATTTTGAGGAGAACGCTCTCAAGGCATTTGAGAACGGCGGGACCAACGAGGTCTTCGAAAAAGAAGTGGTCGGTACCGATACCTTTTTCCGCTATATGGCCCCGCTCATCGCCACCAAAGCCTGTCTCGAATGTCACAGTAGGCAGGGCTATGAGGTCGGCCAGGTACGAGGCGGCATATCCGTCCGCTTCAACATCAACGATGTGGAAAGGGCCCTGACCGTCAACGGCATCATTACGGCAGCCCTGTTCGTCGGCACGGTCGCCTCCATGCTCGGACTGATCTACCTGTTCGTCTACAAATTGACGCGCAAGATCGCCGCGGCCGAACAACGCATTCGCGAAATGGCGGTGACCGATGAACTCACAGGGCTATTCAATCGGCGTGTTTTTCGCGACCGCCTAACGGAAGAATCGGAACGCAGCAAACGCTACAACCGGCCCTTGAGCTGCATTATGTTCGACGTCGACCACTTCAAGAACGTCAATGATACCCATGGTCACGACGTCGGCGATGTGGTGTTGCGCATGATCGGCAACCTGCTCAGCGAGCATAGCCGGACCAGCGATTGTGTGGCCCGCTATGGAGGTGAGGAGTTCGTCCATATCCTCCCGGAAACCGGAGCCGACGAGGCTGCCGGCGTGGCGGAGAAGCTGCGCGCTTTGATCGCCGAGCAGACGATCGAAACCGGCAATGGCCCGTTGCAGGTGACATCGAGTTTCGGAGTCGCCAGTTTTTCCGCCGACGACATCCGCCAAACGCCGGACATCGATACCATCGTGAAAGTGGCGGACGAGGCCCTCTACAAAGCGAAAAACGGTGGGCGCAACCGCGTCGAGTTGGCGGTCGGCGCTGCCGGCTAAGTCCGCTGGCGCCTCCGATTCAACACTTGTCACGCCGGCGGTCGTTGCATCAATGTACGGGCGTATCGTCCAATTGCCTCGAAACGGTTACGATCAGTTTGAATGCCATGACCCTCCGACCTGCATTCATGTATCGCCAGTCCGGTGTCGTTCCATTCCGCTACGGCGCCGATGGTCTCGAAGTCTTACTGGTCCGCAATCGCAACGACACGAAGTGGATCTGTCCGAAGGGCGTCGTCGACTACGGCATGACGGAAGAACAAGCCGCAGCGAATGAAGCCCGCGAAGAGGCGGGTGTTCTCGGTGATGTCTATCCGGACCGGCTCGGCACCTACCAACAGAAGAAGTGGGGCGGCGCCTGCACCATCAACATGTATCCGATGGCCGTCACCCAGGTGTTGAACACCTGGCTCGAGGCCAACCTGAGAAAGCGAGCCTGGTTCCCGTTCGAAGAGGCGAGCGATATCTGCGACCGGGCGATCAAGGACATCGTCGCGGCGCTCCCCGAAGCCGTCGGCGCCGGATAGGCAGACGATGACGCGGCGTCGTTGACGCCCCAGGATGGCAAAACCCCCGCTCGACCCGTCGGCCGGCGGGGGCATCGATGGTTCGGGCGCCGAAGACCCGGCGCCTAAGAACGGTTTAGTTCTTCGACTTGTCGACCAGCGCGTTCTCGGCGATCCACGGCATCATGGCGCGCAGTTTTTCGCCGACCTGTTCGACGCCGTGTTCGGCGGCATTGCGGCGCTCGGCCTTGAAGTTCGGCAGGCCGGCCTGGTTCTCGAGCATCCATTGCCGGACGAAGCGCCCCGACTGGATGTCGGCCAGGATCTCTTTCATGCGCGCCTTGGTCTCATCGGTGATAACGCGCGGACCCGAGCAGTAATCGCCGTATTCGGCCGTGTTGGAAACCGAGTAGCGCATGTTGGCGATGCCGCCTTCGTAGATCAGGTCGACGATCAGCTTGACCTCGTGGCAGCACTCGAAATAGGCCATTTCCGGCGCGTAACCGGCCTCGACCAGGGTCTCGTAACCGGCCATGATCAGCGCGCTCAAGCCGCCGCAGAGCACGGCCTGCTCGCCGAACAGGTCGGTTTCGCATTCCTCCTTGAAAGTCGTCTCGACGATGCCGGCGCGACCGGCGCCGAGGCCGGCGGCGCACGAGATGCCGATCTCCTTGGCATTCCCCGACGCGTCCTGGGCGACCGCAATCAGGCTCGGCACACCGGCGCCGCGCACATATTCGGAACGCACGGTATGGCCCGGGCCCTTGGGTGCGATCATGAAGACATCGAGGTCGGGACGCGGCTCGATGAGGCCGAAATGAACGTTGAGGCCGTGCGCGAAGGCAAGTGCGGCTCCTTCTTTGAGGTTATCCTTGAGATGGTCGTTGTAAAGCGCCGCCTGTCCCTCGTCCGGCGTCAAGATCATAAAGACGTCGGCATCCTTGGCCGCCTCGGCTGCCGACATCACGGTGAAACCGTCGTTCTCGGCCTTGACGGCGCTGCCTGAACCCTCGCGCAGGACGACGACGACGTTCTTGACCCCGGAATCGCGCAGGTTCAGCGCGTGGGCGTGGCCCTGGCTGCCGTAACCGGCAATGGCAATTTTCTTGTCCTTGACGAGATTGACGTCGGCGTCGCGATCATAATAGACGCGCATGATATTTCCCCTTGCTACCAGCTTGTTCAGTTCAACGGATGTTCGGTTCAGTGGGCGTTTTCGAGCGAACCGGTTCCGCGCAGGATGGCGACGACGCCGGTGCGCGATATGTCGGCCAGCCCCAAAGGCCGCATCAGTTCGGTAAAGGCATCGATCTTGCCCGAATCCCCGACGATCTCAAAAACGAAGGACTCGCTCGTCGAGTCGACGACGCGGGCCCGGAAGATGTCGGCGATACGCAGGCTCTCAACCCGTTTTTCACCCTCGCCGACGACCTTAACCAGGGCCAGCTCGCGTTCCACGGAATCACCGTCCAGCGTCAGGTCGCTGACGTTGTGGACCGGCACCAGGCGCCACAGCTGTGCCTTGATCTGCTCGATGATCATCGGCGTTCCCGAGGTGACGATGGTGATCCGGGAGAGATGGCGACCGCGCCGCGTCTCGGCGACGGTCAGGCTCTCGATATTGTAGCCGCGACCCGAGAAAAGTCCGATGACGCGCGCCAGCACGCCCGGTTCGTTGTCGACGAGGACGGCGATGGTATGGGAATTTTCCTGTTCCTGACGCGGGTTCACGGTTGTCACTCCCTCATTGGGCTTGGATGGAAAGGCGGCCGCTCCTTTCGCGGCCTTCCTTATAGTTGTCGAGACGAACTTTTCAATGCCGGTTTACGGTCGGCCCGCAGCGGCGGTCCTTAAACCAGGACCATGCCCTCTTCCGAGACGGCCGGTTCATCGCCGCTGCCGTTGGGACCCAACAGAATCTCGTTGTGGGCGGCCCCGGACGGGATCATCGGGAAGCAGTTCTCCTTGGGATCGACCTGGACATCGGCGATGACCGGCCTGTCCGTCTTGATCATCTCCTCGATAAGGCCGTCGACCTCGGAGGCCTTGGTGGCGCGGAGACCGACCATGTTGAAAGACTCGGCCAGTTTGACGAAATCGGGCAGGCTATCCATGTAGCTTTCCGAATAGCGCCCGCCGTGCAGCAATTCCTGCCATTGGCGCACCATGCCCATGTAGAAGTTGTTGAGGATGAAGGCCTTCACCGGCAAACGGTACTGGGCGATGGTCGACAGTTCCTGGACGTTCATCATGAAAGACGCCTCGCCGGCGATATCGACGACCAGCCCCTTCGGGTGCGCCACTTGCACGCCCATGGCTGCCGGCAGGCCGTAGCCCATGGTGCCGAGGCCGCCGGAAGTCATCCAGTGATTCGGTTTCTCGAAGCCGAAATGCTGGGCTGCCCACATCTGGTGCTGGCCAACCTCGGTGGTGATGAAGACGTCCTGCTTGAGTGTCTTGGTTGCCTCATAGAGGCGCTGGATGGCGTACTGCGGCTTGATGATCTCGCCGTCCTGTTCGAACTTCAGGCACTCCATAGCCCGCCATTCATCGATCTGCTTCCACCAGGCCTTCAGCGCCTTGGCGTTCTGGCGCGCCTGACTGGAGCGCCAGATCTTCAGCATGTCCTCGAGCACGTGCCCGACATCGCCGACGATGCCGATGTCGACGGGCACGTTCTTGTTGATGCTAGACGGGTCGATATCGACATGTATTTTCTTCGATCCCGGCGAGAAGGCGTCCAAGCGCCCCGTGATACGATCGTCGAAACGGGCGCCGATGCAGACCATGACGTCGCAATCGTGCATGGCCATGTTGGCCTCGACGGTACCGTGCATGCCGAGCATGCCGACGAAATTCTTTCCGGACGCCGGGTAGGCGCCGAGACCCATCAGGGTCAGCGTGCACGGCGCCCCGGTGAGGTCGACGAACTGGGTCAACAACTGCGAGGCGGCGGGACCCGAGTTGATGACGCCGCCGCCGGCATAGATGATCGGACGCTCGGCACCCTTGATCAGGTCGATGGCCTCTTTGATCCGCGAGAGATCGCCCTTGACCTGCGGCTTGTAGGTCTTGTGTGCCACCTTTCCCTTCGGCGTATAGGGACCTTGTGCCATCAACACGTCTTTCGGCAGGTCGATGACGACCGGACCCGGACGGCCCGACTGGGCGACGTGGAAGGCCTCGTGAACGACGCGGGCCAGATCGTCGACATCCTTGACCAGATAATTGTGCTTGGTGCAGGGCCGCGTGATGCCGGTGGTATCCGCCTCCTGGAAAGCGTCGTTGCCGATCAGGTGCGTCGGCACCTGCCCGGTCAGGCAGATCACCGGGATCGAATCCATGAGCGCGTCGGTGAGGCCGGTCACCGCATTGGTGGCGCCGGGACCGGAGGTGACGAGGACGACGCCGACCTTGCCGGTCGAGCGGGCGTAACCTTCCGCCGCGTGCACGGCGCCGCCTTCCTGGCGGACCAGGATGTGGCGGATCTTGTTCTGGTTGAAGATCGCGTCATAGATCGGCAGGACAGCGCCGCCGGGATAACCGAAGATATCCGTGACGCCCTGATCGGCCAGCGCCTTCAAGACGATTTCCGATCCGTTCATTTGATCCCGTGACATGATCCTGGTCCTTTTCCGATCACTCGTTTCCAAGCCGGGCTCGCGCGCCGGTCCGGTCGATAACAAACCGACGGCCGGCGCCCCATAACGGGTGCTCCCGGCCGCGTCCCTTGCCCCCGCGGATGCCCGTTCACCAGCACCCTTTTCGAAGGCGCCCGCAACCTAATCTTTCGCCCCGGGAGGGTCAAGGACTTCAGGCGAATAAATGAAAAGTTTTTTTTCGTTTCACGAAATATTATTTCGCGACAAAAACAGAGAATTCACGGCGTCGCGGCGTCCAATTCGGCAATCAATGCGCCTATTCGCGCCATCGCCTCGGCCCTCGGCGTGCCGGCCCGAAGGCGTTTGTCGTAGAGGGTTCTGATCAGGATCTTGTCATTGCGGGTCAAAGCCGGCAGTTCGCTCAAGTGGTTGAAAATCGAAGGCCTGACGAGATCGCTATCGTTGGGCAGACCCAAAGCCTGGGTCAGTTCTTCCAACAGGCAATTCGATACCTGCCTGTCGGTCATTTCGATATTGACGATGATCGTCCCCCAGACGATCGCGCCATCCTTCGCTGCCGTGAGAAAATAGCAGGGTGCGTTCTCGGCGAGACGTCTCAGGAGTGCCGGATCCGCTCCCTTGATGAGGAATGGAGCCGCCATGGCCAGGCGCGGAACGAACCTGATGACTAGGTTGGGCGGTTTGCCGACTTTCTTGCTGTCCTCGGTCTTGATGCCGGTGAGCCTGACCAGGGCCGTCAGATGACGGCGGATGGCGTTGACGTGCGGCTCCTTCGGCCGGATCTTTTCGAGTTTCAACTCGCGCCCGCCATCGGCCTTCGGCAAGACCTTCCCGGTCATGGCCGATACGGTCAGCCGGATCGGCCCGGTCCACTTCTTGACCACCTTGGAGCCCTGGATTGCTCCTTTGAATTCCGACTCGAAGACGACCTGCTCGAAGAACCCGACCAATGCCTCGACACTGGGCCGGCCATCATCGGCGGACGCGTTGGCGGAAGCCAGTGCGGCGATGAGGACGGCGACGGTCCAAACTCGGAGGCCAAATATGGGGCTGAGAGAGCGCGTCATGGTGGCAGTTTATCCCCGCCGCCCCGCTCCTGTCCAAAGACATCCGAAACCGACGGCGCGTCTCCGAAAAAGGGTGTACGCGTAGAGATAAATCGGCGATAGGATTCGATCGGACAATGGCCTTGCGATCCATTGGCCGCCGAGCAGGGGAGGATGAACGGCATGGGTGAAACTTTGAACGGCGAATCCAGGCTGCGGCGGGGCCGACGGGCCGGAGGACGCAGCGGTGGCCGGGCCGGCAATGTCAGGGGCAAGGGCGCCGCAATCACCCAACTGCCGTGGAGCCTGCCGGTCAATACCGACAAACCGACCGAGCCGCTGACCGAGGACGGCGTGCACGCCATTCACGACGGCGCCATGCGAATTCTTGAGGAGATCGGCATCGAGTTCCTCAATCCTGAATCCGTTGCAATCCTGGCCAAAGCCGGCTGCATCGTCGACGGCGAAAACGTGCGCATGGGCCGCGAGCTGATCATGGAACAGCTGAAACACGCGCCGTCGCAGTTCTCGGTCACACCGCGCAACCCGGAACGACGCATCGAGATCGGCGGCACCCGTATGCTGTTCGGCAACGTCTCGAGCCCGCCCAACTGTTCCGACCTCGACCGCGGCCGGCGCCCGGGTACGCGCGACAGCTTTCGGGATTTCATCAAGCTGACCCAGTACTTCAACTGCATCCATTTCGCCGGCGGCTATCCGGTCGAGCCCATGGATATCCACCCGTCAGTCCGCCACCTGGATTGCCTCTATGACAAACTGACGCTGACCGACAAGGTGGTCCATGCCTACAGCCTGGGCAAGGAGCGGGTCGAGGACGTCATGGAGATGGTCCGTATCGCCGGCGGCTTGACCCACGAGGAATTCGATGCGGCACCGCGCATGTACACCAACATCAACTCGACGTCGCCGCTGAAACATGACCACCCCATGCTCGATGGCGCCATGCGCCTGGCCCGGCGCGGCCAGCACGTGGTCGTCACGCCGTTCACGCTGGCCGGTGCCATGGCGCCGGTGACCATGGCCGGTGCCGTCGCCCAATCCATGGCCGAAGGGCTGGCCGCGATCGCGTTGTTGCAGTTGATCAATCCCGGCTGCCCGACGGCGATCGGCACCTTTACGTCCAACGTCGACATGAAATCCGGCGCGCCCGCCTTCGGGACGCCGGACTATATGCGGGCAACGCAGATGTCGGGCCAGATGGCGCGTTTCTACGGGCTGCCGCTGCGCGCCTCGAACGCCTGCGCGGCCAACTGCCCGGACAGCCAATCGGCCTGGGAGAGCATTTTCTCGCTGTGGGCCGCTGTGTCGTCGGGCGTCAACCTGGTCTATCACGCCGCCGGCTGGCTCGAAGGCGGTCTCTGCGCATCCTATGAAAAGTTCGTCATGGACTGCGAGACCCTGCAGCAGTTGATCGCCTATATGAGACCCGTCGAGGTCGGGGAAGCCGACATCGCCTTCGACGCCATCAGGGAAGTCGGGCCCGGCGGCCACTTCTTCGGTTGCGCCCACACCCAGGAACGCTACGAGACGGCCTTCTACAGCCCGTTCCTATCCGACTGGTCGAACTTCGAGAACTGGGAGGATCGAGGCGCCGTTCACACACCCGAGCGGGCCAACAAGATCTGGAAACAAATCCTCGACGAATTCGAAGCGCCGGCCATCGATCCGGCCATCGACGACGAGCTGCAGGCCTTCGTCGCCAAACGCAAGGAAGAAGGCGGCGCGCCAACCGACTATTGACTTCGGCCCCGCACCTGGGCCGTCGTCGGGAATATCCGAAGAGTGCGGTTTTCGTGAGGTTAGGACTGTGCCGCCGACAGGCAACCGGCGACCGCATCAAAAAGCGCCTCCGGCGTTACCGGTTTTTCGAGAATACGGTCCGCCCCCAGGGCTTTGGCCGTTTCAAGGTAACCCGTGTAGCCATCGGGCCCGCCGCCGGAAATGGCGATCACCGGCAGAGCCGGGAATTTCGTTTTCATCTCAATGATAGTTTCGACACCTTCCTTTTCCGGCATGATGATGTCGGTGATAACCAAGTCGAACGATTGGCCGGGAACCTTGGACAATCCGTCAACGCCGTTTTCCGCCTCGACGACTTGGTGCCCCGCATTTTCAAGCACGCTTTTCAACGAATAACGGACCAAATCTTCGTCGTCGATTAGTAGGATCTTCGCCACGCCATTCGTCTTTCGTATCTGGGATTGCCGGTCAATTTACCACCCGCTCCTTCGAAACAGGCAGCAATACTTCGAAAGTCGAACCACGGCCAAGCGCGCTCTCGACCCGAATGGCGCCACCATGTTTGGAGACGATCCCATAAGCCGTCGCTAAACCGAGACCCGTCCCCTTCCCCACGTCCTTCGTTGTGAAAAACGGGTCGAAGATGCGTCTCATGGCCTTCTCGTCCATACCCTTGCCGTTGTCGGACACCCGAAGTTTCACGTATTCGCCGGGCCGCAGTTCGGGTGTTTCCTCACAGTCCACATTGGCGAGTTCGGTTCTATCGACCGATACTTCGAGGACGCCCGGCATATCTGTCAACGCATCCGCCGCGTTGGGCGCCAAGTTTAGTATCACCGTCTGCAGTTGCGTCGCGTCCGCCGTTATCTCGGCTTCATCTCCATTGATGTCTTCCTTGATTTCGATCGAGGACGGGAATGACGCCCTGATCATCTGCAATGAATCACGGACGATGTTGTTGAGGTTCTCGCGTTTCATTTCTGCGGGATTGTCCCGCGAAAACTCGGTGAGGCGATTGACCAATTCGGACGCCCGGCTGCCCGCTTCACGGATCACAACCAGGTCTTCCTTCAGCTTGCTGCCCTTGGGGAGTTTCTCGATTCCGACATCGGACAGAAGGATGATCGGCTGCAAAAGATTGTTGAGGTTATGGGCGACTCCGCCGGCTAGGCCGGCAAGCGATTCCATTCTTTGGTGGCGTTTCAGATCCTTTTCGACGCGCGCGTGTTCCTGGATTTCGGCAAGGAGTTCGGTGGTCCGTTCAACAACCTTGGCTTCCAAGCCCTTGTTCGTTTCGACGAGTTTCAGTTCGGATTTTCTCAGCTCTTCCGCCATTTGGTTGAAGGCCAAAGCCAGCTCCCCCAACTCATCGTCTTGAACGGTTTCAACGCGGTGCTCCAAATCGCCAGCCGCGACCTTCTTTACGCCCGTGTTCAATGCAGCGACAGGACGAACGACGATGACCCGCAGCACCCAGTAAATGACCGCCGCGAACAGGATCATGAGCAGGGCGTAACTGATGACCGATAACTTGACGGCGTCGAGTATCTTGGCTTCAACGACCTCCGTGGTGAATTCGACCTGAAAGGTCCCCGCTTGGCGCCTGGCGATATTGATGGGCGTGATCACCTTCAGCACACGGCGCCCGTTCCGTTCGATGAACTTCTCGATGTATTCGCCGGTTTCGAAGGACCGCAGATTGTCCGCATCAGCGGGTTTATTAAGATTATCCGCACGCGTCGAAACGTAGGTGACCAGCACGCCATCCTTGGGGACGTTGGCATCGATGGCAAGAACATCGGGTTCGGCCCACAGGTATTTCATCAGCCCCTCAAACATGTGGTCTCGATCCCGCAACACCAGGTCGTCGGTGACCGACGCATCGAGCACGCGGGCGATCGATTTCGCACGCTCGAGGAACGATTCGTTAAGGGCCTCTCGAGAGGTCTCGATATTGAAGTAGGCGAACGGCGGGAATACGACAATGCAAACGAGAATTGCCGCACCAACAATCTTGACCCATAAGTTGCCCTGGGCGAGCACGCGCATCGTTTATTTCCCAGCCGTTCCCCGGCTCGGCGTAGCGATTGACCACACTTCGTTGGGAGGTTCCTCCCGCCGCGATGCTAGCATACGATCTCGTCGAGATCACGAATGAGCGAGGGGTTGGCTACGTCGGCTCGGCGGGCTATTCCCGGGATACTGTTCAGCCCATCCGTTCCTTGAGCGCCGCACCGATATGGGACGGCGTATCGAGGACGGTGACCCCAGCCTCTTCGAAAGCCTCTTTCTTCGATTGGTAGGCTCCCTTGTCGCCCATGACGATGGCGCCTGCATGACCCATCTTCTTACCCTTAGGCGCCGCTCCGCCGGCGATGAAGGCGAAAACGGGCTTGTCCATTCCGGCTGCGTATTCCGCCGCCAGCTCCTCCATCGTGCCACCGATCTCGCCGACGATGACCACCGCCTCGGTACCTTCGAATTCATCCAGGGCACGAAGGGCGTCTTCGGTGGTCGTGCCGATGATCGGGTCGCCGCCGATGCCGATGAAGGCCGACTGGCCGAAACCGGCCGCCGTGATGTTTTGGCACATCAGGGTGCCCAAGCTGCCGGAGCGCGATATGACGCCGATCGAGCCTTTACGGAAGATACGTTCGTTGAAGGCCGGCATGAAACCGACGAAACACTCGCCGATGGTGACCGACCCGGCGGTGTTGGGGCCGGTGACATGGGCGTCGTGTTCGGCCGCCGCCGCCATCACGTACATGACGTCGCGCACGGGCACGTGTTCGGTAAGGATGCAGAGGTACTTGGCGCCGGCCTCGATGGCGTCGAGCGCCGCCGCCTTGACGCCCAACGGCGGAATGAACAGCACCGAAGCGTCGAAACCGCCATCCGTCTGCATGGCGTCCTTGGCCGACGCGAAGACCGGTACGCCGCAATGGACCGTGCCGGCCTTCTTCGGATTGACGCCGCCGACGACCTGGGTGCCGTAGTCCTGCATGCGCTCGGTCCAGAAGGTGCCCTGTTTACCGGTGATGCCCTGGATCAGCACCCGGTGGTGTTTGCGGACGATCTTCATGAGCCGCCTCCGGCTTCTGCCGCCGCCTCGACGGCCGCCTTGCTGGCCGCATCCATGTCCGCATAGGGGTCGAGGCCGAGCTTCGCTTTAAGCATGGTAATGGCCTCCTCGTCGCCGGTGCCGGCGATGGAGAAGAAGACCGGGATATCGGGCTCGAGTTCGGCCCAGGCGTTGAGCAGACCCTCCATCATCACATCGCAGCGCGCGAAGGCGCCGCAGAAATTGACGACCAGGCTCTTGATACCCGGTTTGGAGAGTACCAAGTCGAGCGCTGCCTTGCCCTTGGTATAGGCTTCGCCGCCGATCTCGCAGAAGTTGGCCGGCCGTCCGCCGTGGTGACGGACCACGTCCATGGTGGTCATGGTCAGGCCGGCACCGTTGGCCAGCACACCGACGTCGCCGTCGAGTTCGATGTACTTGATGCCGAGTTCCTCACCTTTGGCCTCAAGACCGCTCAGTTTCTCGGGTGATCCCTTGGCCGCCAGGTCCGGCTGGCGCTTGATCGCTGAATCGTCGAGAACGAACTTGCAGTCGAGGGCCACCACGTCGCCCTCTTCGGTGACGACCAGAGGGTTGATCTCAACGAGCTCGGCGTCGTTGGCATCGTATACCTGGTAAAGCCGAGCCGTCGTCTCGCCGATCCGCTCAAGCACATCAGCGTCCCATCCCTCGTTGGAAATCGTCGACCAGGTGGCGCGGGCCGTCTCCCCGTCCAATCCTTTGTCAACGCCAAGCGGGATCCAGCGAAAGGCGTCATCCGGCATCTCCTCGATGTCCATGCCGCCTTGCGTCGAGACCGTGACGTATGGGTTCTTGGTAGTCGAATTGTTGATGATCGATATATAGAGTTCCTGGGCGATGGCCACTTGTTCCTCGACCAGGACCTTGTTGACCGCGTGGCCGTCGATCTCCATGCCGATGATGGCGCCGGCGTGTTCGCGCGCCTCATCGGACGTCGACGCCAGTTTGATGCCGCCGGCCTTGCCGCGCTTGCCGGTCGGCACCTGCGCCTTAACCACGCAGGGACCGAGTGCGGCCGCCGCATCGGCCGCTTCATCGGCCGTCGTCACCAATCGACTTTTCGGTACCGAAATGCCGGCTGCCGCCAGCAGCGGTTTCGCCGCGTGTTCCTCGAAGTTCATGGCCCTATTTCCCGTACTTGGCCCAGTGGTTGCCGAACAGGTCTTCCTCCGACGGCTTGTCCTCGGGTATCTCACGGACCAGGTGGGTGACGTTGATGAAGTGTCTGTAATTGAGGTTCTCGGAGATGGAGTTGCCGGCCCAGGTGCCGCATCCCATGGACAGCGTGAAGTTGAGGCCGTTGGTGAAGCTACCGCCGTTGCCGAAAGTGTGAGCCTGGTTGACCAGCACCCGAACCGCCCGCAGATCCTCGGCCAGTTCGCGGGCGTGATCGACGTCCTTCGTATGGATGCCGACCGAATGGCCCATGCCGACGAAATCGAGGATGTCCTGGACATGCGCCTTGGCCGCCGCGAAGTCGGAGACGCGGTAGACGGTCAGGACCAGGGATAGTTTTTCATCTGAAAACGGGTGCGCCTTGCCGACGGCAAGCGGTTCCTCGACCATGAAGAACTTGGCCTCGGCCGCCTTCTCGGAGAGCCCAACGGCGCGGGCGAAAACACCCGGGTCCTTGGCGATCAGGTGACGGTTGAGTTTGCCGTCGACCCAGAGATTTTCGAGGATCAACTTCCGCTCTTCGGCAGAGCAGAGATATCCGCCGGCCTCTTCGAGGGCCCGGATGGCGTCGTCATAGACCGCGTCCAGGATGGTCACCGAGTTCTCGGAACTGCATGACGTCGAATTGTCGAAACACTTGGACAACATGATCTTCTCGGCGGCATCGGCAAGGTCGGCCGTCGCATCGATGATGACCGGCACGTTGCCGGCACCGACGCCGATGGCCGGCGTTCCCGACGAATAGGCGCGGCGCACGTTGTTCTGCGAGCCGGTGCAGACGACGAGATCGGACTGGTTCATCAGCTCCTGGGTCAAATCCTTGCTGACCGGAGCCGGTAGCACCTGAACGAGATCGGCCGGCAGACCGATCTTCTCCAGCTCGGCCCGCATGTAGTCCACCGTGCGCGCCGTTGTTTTCTGGCCGGCCGGGCTCGGCGCGACGATCACGGCGTTGCGGCCCTTGATGGAAAACATGGCCTTGTTGACCGGGGTCGCCGCCGGGTTGGTCGAAGGTGCGATAGCGGCGACGACACCGACCGGCTTGGCGTATTTGACCAATCCCTTATCCGGGTCCTCTTCGATGACGCCGACGGTACGAACCCGGGACAGGTCGCGCAGGCAGCCGAAGGTCTTGCGCTGGTTCTTGATGATCTTGCTGTCCACATTGCCCAACCCGGTGTCTTCGACGGCGAATTCAGCCAATTCGCGGGCCCGGCTCGGTTCGTATATGGACCAGGCGAGCGCGGTCACTGCTTCGTCGACCCGCTGCTGATCGGCGTTTTCGAACTGTGCCATCGCGGCGCGGGCGCGTTCAAGCAGGCCTTCGACGACGGCTTTCGCGTCGAGTGCGCGCGTTTCGGCGCCTTGTGAAGCTTCAGGGGTCATGCTCCTTGCTCCTCAATCGATAATTCAGGGGAAACGGAATCGGTCGCGCCGAGATCGGCGGTGCCGAAACCAGCCGCATCGGCAGCATCGGGAGAGAGGCAATCGGTCAAACGCCGGGCGGCCGCTTGCAGGGCCGGCAGATGACCGAGGGCGGCTTCGACGCTGAGCCGTGCCGACGGGCCGTGCGTCGCCAAGCCGGCGACAACCCGGCCCTTTTCATCGAAAACCGGTACGGCCAGGCCGATCAAGCCGGCAAGGCGTTCGGCGTTGTTGATGGCATATCCCTGGCGGCGGACAGCCTTGATCTCCCATTCCAGGGCGACGGTATCGGTGATCGTGTTTTCGGTGAAGCGCTCGAGGGGAGCAGCCGTCAGAATGCGCCTGCGCGTCCGGCTCGGCAGATGGGCCAACAACATCTTGCCGATGGCTGTGGCGTGGATGGGAACACGGCTGCCCGGCCGGAATTGCAGCCTCAACGCCCAGTCGCATTCGACCCGCTCGACATAGACGATCTCGTCGCGGTCGAGGACGCCGACATTACAGGTCTCGCCGATTTCATCGACCAGGCCCTTCAGGACTAGGCGCATCGGGGTCAAGCCGCTCGCCGCCTGCAAGGCGTCGAGGCCAAGCTCGAGCATGCGTCCGCCGACGGTAAAATGGTCTCGGGCAAACCCCCGACTGATCAACCCGATCCCCTCCAGCTGGCGGACGATGCGGTGGACCGTCTGGCGCGGCAGGTCGAGCCGTGACGACAGCTCCGCCAGCCCCATCGGTTCCTGCGATTGAAAGACTGTTTCGAGGACGATCACGGCTTTTTGCAGGGCGGACCCGTTTTCCTTGGCCGAATGCATACCTTTCCCCTACCCACTGATGCTGACCGCGGCAGTGATCATGCGGCAATCTCATCCACATTTTCAACATATTTCATAAAATTTGTTATAAATTGTCTCAGAATTTTAATAATTGCACGAAAATCGATACCTCGGCGACTTGACCTTTTGTATCCCGGGCCCCCAAATTGGCGGGCGGTCATATAGGGGGAACGGAGGCCAAGTCGATTTTCGGGCAAGAAACACCGTCGTCGGCATCACCGACGCTGTTCCGGTCGGGTGTCCTGGCCGGCCTGGCGATGCCGGCCTGGATGGTCACGGCGAGTATGGTCGGATTCGGCTCGATGGCACGTGATTCAGGCGTCGGGCTCGACATTGCCCTGGGTTCCAGCCTCGGCATCTGGGGACTGCCGGGACAGGTTGCGATGACCGAACTGTTCGCCATCGGCGCGCCGGTTCTCGCCATCGTCGTCGCCAGTTCCATGGCCAATCTGAGGTTCATGCCGATGGCCGTCGTCATGATGCCCTATTTCAAGGGTGACACGCGGGCCATGAGCTGGCGGTATTTCATTGCCCACCTGATGTCGATCAACATCTGGTCGGTATTCATGGTCCGCGGGCCCGTCATGCCGCAAGCCGAGCGATTTCCCTTCTACCTGGGCTTATCGTTCGTCTGCATGTCCGGTGGCGCGATCGGAACGGTGCTGGGGTATGTGCTCGCCGCCGCCATGCCGTTCTATGTCTCCGTCGCCTTGGTCTTTTTAAACCCGGCCTATTTCGTGTTCATCTTTTCCAGCGTTCGCGTACGCAACTGCCTGATCGCCGTCGTCGTCGGCGCCATCATGGGTCCCCTCCTGCACCAAGTCACACCGGATTGGGGTGTGCCGATCACCGGGATCGTTGCCGGATCGATTGCCTTCGGACTGGACCGGCTTTGGAGCAAACGGGCATGAGCGGCACAGGGCCCTGGCTATTGCTGCTGCTTTGCGTGGCGGCAACCTATGTGTGGCGGCTGGCCGGCGTTGCCATATCCAGCCGCATCGACTCGAACGGCTCGTGGCCGCAATGGTTCAACTGTGTCGCCTACGCCATGCTTGCCGGGTTGATAACCCGCGTGATCCTGATCCCGGAAGGCATGCTTGCGGAGACGCCGATTACCCACCGCCTGATCGCCATGGCTGCCGGCTTTGTTCTGTTCGTCGCGCTCAAGCGTAACGTTTTCGTCGCAACGACCGCCGCCTTCGGCGTCTTTCTCTTTTTGTCGTTCCTGGCAGAACGCGGGTTCGCCTGACCGCCGCGGCATGTTCCCGTCTCCCTTGAGGGACGGCCGGATTCTGCCTAAGATTTTCCAACGTTCTGAAAGATAAGGCATTCTCGCAACTCCTGGGTGGCCGAGCCGACGAAAAATGGAACCATACGTCCAGTTCGATGTTTTCGTTCTCAACCAGGGCCGCTGGGATTTCCATAGCCGCTATCCGGCGGCGGACGAAAAATCCGCTGTCGATCTGGCCCATAACCTGGATCGGGAAGCCGAACTGGATGGTGCCAAGGTGGTCCGGGTGAGCGGCCGTGGAAAGAACCAGGACACCGAGGAGGCGGTCGTATGGGTGTCGCCTCGCGCCCGAAAACTGGACACATGGGACGGCCGGTCGAAAGCGCCGGTCAAGGGGCCTGACGCCGCGGGCGAACGGCCGGTGCGCTGGCGGTTGATGGCGAAGGTCTTCGCGATCACGGTTTTTGGCGGACTGACGGCGGTCTCGCTATCGGTGCCGCTGACGCTATTGGCCGGGAAGCTCGCCGATTTCGGTTGGACCTTGTCTCCGGCTCTCCAGAATATCGTGGTGTTTTCCGGTTCGGTCCTCGTTTTCCTGGGGGCGGTCGCCATCTGCGCCTACCTGTTCGTAACGCCCAAGGATTTGAGGCCGGAACAATCGCGTGAACCGGCACCTGACGCCGCCGGCGCGACCCCGAAGCCGTCACCGCGCCCCGAACTGCCGGCGCCGGCGCCCGCCCCGCCGGCACCTCCGATGGTCGAAGAGAGCCGGCAACCGCCCGCGGCATCCGAAACGGCCGCGGTCGCAGCCGCGGAACCGCCTCCGGTGGCGGAGGGTAGTCGACAAGGGGTTTTCGGACCGTTGCCGTCTTTCCTGTCGGACGATGCGGATGAACCCCAAACCGAACACCGGGCCCCGCCGGCACCCCAGCCCGACCCGGAGCCGCCAGATGGGGCGGAGGCGGACGCGGGAATTCCGGCCTTGCCGGAACCGGCGTTCGAGGAAGTCCCGGCGGCAGAAACCGGAACCGAAGCGGAACCCGATACGGCCCCGCCGCAGGACCGGGCATCGGCGAAGACCGACACGGCAGCCGTCGGCCACGCCCATCGGATCACGATGCTGCGGTTCCTGGAGGCCGCCGTGACGGTGTTGAAGGACGCCATTCCCGACGACAGGGATACGTCCTTTGCGCTGGCGCCCTTCCTCGGTGGGGCCGGCGAACATTTCGGACAATCACTCGGCCTTCGGAACATTCAGCGCCTGATCATGGTCCGCGAATGCCTGACGCCGCTCGCTCTCACGCCGGAAGACGTCGAGACGTTTTGTGAGCACTTCACGGGGTACGGCGGCGACCCCGTACACCGCATCATGGTCGAGGCCGGTGCCGAGGCGATGGCCGGCTATCTCGAAAACCAGCCGAATTGTTTCACCCGCGTCGGCGGCGCCATCCAGGATTGGCACGACGCCCTGGACAGCGAAGAACCGTCCGAGCCTCCGGAAGCCACCGAACCGGACCGGCTCGCGGTGGCGCTCCTGCTCACCGATCTCAGCGACAGCACGGCGGCGAGCGCCGACGCGAAAGTGCTGCGCGTCCACAATGCGATCGTTCGCAACGCGCTGGCGAGATTCCACGGCGAGGAACTGCGCCACACCGGCGAGGGTATCCTGGCCATGTTCGCCTCGCCGCAGCAAGCCCTGGCCGCAGCCGTTCACATTCATACCGATCTGGCGCGCCACAACAGGGCGACGACGGGCGCTCCGATTCAAGTCCGCATCGGCGTCGCCGGGGGCGATGCGGACCCGGAGACGTTCGAGCTTGCCGAGCCGACCGTGCGCCGCGCGGCCGAAGTCTGTGACGCGGCGCAAGCGGACCAGATCGTCGCCACGCAGGGAATCGTGCGCACCGGCGGTACCAGCGACTTCACCTACCGTGAAATCGTCGCTGAAGATCCGGGTTCATCAATCAATGAACAACTCTACGAAGTCGTTTGGAACGAAGGCTAGACGAACCCTTTGAGTGCGTCATAAACCTCGCGCGGCCGTTCCGTCATCATCATATGACCGCAGTTCTCGACGACCACCGTCTCCGAGCCGCCGATGATATCGGCAAGCGACTTCGCCTTCTTGGCCGGCGTCATCTTGTCGCCGCGGCCCAGCACGAAGAGCGTCGGACAGGTCACCTTTCCGGCCGCCTCGAGAGCACCGTCGTATTCGTTGCAGGCCCTGAGGTCGTTGTGCAGCACGCCCGGCCCCGACAGGTCGAGTAGGGTCCGCGAGGCGCCGTGGATCCACAGACCCGGGTGCGGATGCCCGCCGACCTGGGCCTTCTCGCCCAACCCCCAGTAGACGATCAATTCCGGCGCCAGGGGTTCGTTCTTCTCGGCCGCGGCGAGCAGGTCCGGATGCACGGGCATGCTTTCGGCGACACCCATCAGGCACAAACCGTCCATCCGGTCCGGAAAGCGCGCCGCCGTTTCCAGGGCCGTCAGCGCCCCCATGGAATGGCCGATCAGCTTGCACTTTTCGATACCGGCCGCATCCAGGAAGGCGCCGACCCAATCGGCCATGTCTTCGATGGTCCCGAGGAGCGGCCCGTCCGACCGTCCGTGGCCGGGAAGGTCGACGGCGAAGGCGCGCCGCCCCATGTTCGCGATGTTGCGCGTCTGCAGTTGCCACACGGTGCGATCCATACCGGCGCCGTGGACCAGAATGACGGCGGGCTCGTCGGGGTGGATCGCCCGGCTTCCCGTCGCCGCGTGAACGGTGCGTCCATCGAACGATAGATCCATCGCTTTGCCCCCTCACCCTTTCTGCGAGGCGCGTAGCGCCTGCTTGAGATCGTCAATGATATCGCCGGCGGCCTCGATGCCGACGGAAAGCCGGATCATGCCTTCGCCGATGCCGGCCGCCGCCAGAGCCTCGGCGTTCATCTGCTGGTGCGTCGTGCTGCCGGGATGGATGACCAGGGTCTTGGCGTCGCCGACATTGGCGAGGTGGGAACTGAGGCCCACCGCCTCTATGAACCGCCTCCCGGCGTCGCGTCCGCCCTTGATGCCGAAACTGAGGATCGAACCGCAGCCCTTCGGCAGGATGCGCCCCGCCAGTTCGTGGTCCGGGTGGCTGGCCAGGCTCGGATGGTTGACCCACTCGACCTCCTCGGCTCCTTCCAGGAAGGCGGCCACGGTCACGGCGTTTTCCACGTGCCGCGCCATGCGCAGCGGCAGGGTCTCGATCCCTTGCAGGATGTAAAAGGCGTTGGCCGGGCTGATGCAGGCCCCGAAATCCTTCATGCCCTCGGCCCGGGCCCGCATGATGAAGGCCTGCGGGCCGAATTCGTCGGCGAAGTCGAGACCGTGGTAACCGGCATAGGGTTCGGTCAGGGTCGGGAACTTGCCGTGGGCCTCCCAGTCGAACCGGCCGCTGTCGACGACGACGCCGCCGATGGCGATGCCGTGCCCGCCCATGAACTTGGTCAGCGAGTGCAGGACCAGGTCGGCCCCCTCGTCGAAGGGTCTCATCAGGAACGGCGTGGTGAAGGTCGAATCGATCATCAACGGCACGCCGGCATCGTGGGCGATCTCGGCGACGGCGGCGACGTCCATGACCTCGATGCCGGGATTGCCCAGGGTTTCGCCGAAGACCAGGCGCGTGTCGTCGCGGATCGCCGCCTTGAAGGCGTCCGGGTCACGGGGATTGACGAAGGTCGTCTCGATGCCGAAGCGCGACAGCGTATAGGTAAAAAGGTTGTGCGAACCGCCGTAGATGGAGCCCGAGGAGACGATGTGCGAGCCCTTGTCCATCAACGTCGCGACGGCGAGAAAAAGGGCGGCCATGCCGCTCGCCGTGGCGACGGCGCCGACGCCGCACTCCATGGCGGCGACCCGTTCCTCGAGCACCGCCGTCGTCGGGTTCGAAAGGCGAGTGTAGATATGCCCCGGTCTTTCCAGGTTGTAGAGAGCGGCGGCATGGTCCGTATCGTCGAATACGAACGACGTCGATTGGTAGATCGGGACCGCCCGCGCGCCGGTCATCGGATCCGGCTGCTGGCCTGCATGCAGTGCCAAAGTGTCCAGTTTCAGGAATTTCGGTTTGACCATACGTCCCCCTTTTGATCAGCGGCGCGACCTTTACAAAGTCCGTTCCACTCTTTAGGCAAGGCCGGCAACGCAGTCAACGAGGGAGGATTTTCAGATGGCGCGGGAAATCAACTCGGTCGCCGTTCTCGGCGGCGGCACCATGGGTACGGGCATTGCCGGCTTGTGTGCCGAACGCGACAAGAAGGTCTTGCTGCTCGACGTGTCCATGGAAGCTTCGGAGAAGGCTCTGGACCGCATCGTCAACGGCCGCCCGCCGGCCATCGACACGCCCGGCAAAGAAGCCAACATCACGCTCGGCACCCTCGACGACGACCTCGAAAAGATCGCCGATTACGACTGGATCTGCGAAGCGGTAATCGAAGACCTGGCGACCAAGCGCGCGCTGTTCGAACGGCTCGAGCCCTTGCGCCGCGACGGATCGGTTGTCACCACCAACACATCGGGCATCCCGCTCAGCTCAATTACCGAGGACATGCCAGACCGCCTCAAGCGCGACATTGCCGTCACCCATTTCTTCAATCCGGTGAAGATCATGCGCCTCCTGGAGCTGGTTCCAGGTCAGGAAACGACACCCGACATCATCGACGCGCTGGCCGGTTTTTGCGGCGGCGTTCTCGGCAAGGGCGTCGTCCATGCCAAGGACACGGTCAACTTCATCGGCAACAGGATCGGCTGTTATTGGATGCTGATGGGCCTGCATCAGGCCCACGAAACACTCGACGGCGGCCTCAGCATGGAAACGGTCGACGCCTTGATGTCCGGCCCGATGGGACTGCCGCCGACCGGGTTCTACGGCCTCATCGACCTGATCGGCCTCGACGTCATGGACTTCGTCGGCAAGAACCTCGCCATCAACCTGCCGAGCGGCGACATGGGCGTCGGGTTCACCGCTTTCCCGGCGGCCGAGCAAGCCATGCTCGAACGCGGCCAGCTGGGCCGCAAGACCGGCGGCGGCTTCTACCGTGTCACCAAACTGGATGACGGCTCCAAAACCAAGGAAACCTTCGACCTGGTCAAGGGCGATTGGCGCCCCTTCCAGCCGGCGGAACTGGGCGCCGACCTTCAGGAACCGGACGTCATGCTCGGCGACGGTCAAGAGGCGGATCTCTGCTGGCGCATCATGGGCGGTACGCTCGCCTACGCGGCCGACCTGATCCCGGAAATCTCGGACGACGTGGTCAATGTCGACCGCGCCATGCGTTGGGGTTTCGCCTGGGGGCGGGGTCCCTTCGAAATGCTCGACGCTATCGGTCCGAAACGGTTCATCGAGAAGACGGAGGCCGACGGCCTGCATATCCCGAAAATGCTCGCGGTACTACAGGACGCCGGCGCGGAGACCTTCTACCGGAACGACGGAAAAGAGTTCCTCGGGCTCGACGGCACCTACCATCCGGTGCCGGCGGATTAATTCGTCACGGCCGACCTGTCGGCCGACAGGGGCATTGAGATGCGGACCGTCGTTCCCTCGCCGACGGCACTTTCCATTTCCAGCCCACCGTCTTGGAGTTCGACCAGGGGTTTCGTGATGGCGAGCCCGAGGCCGGCCCCTTCGTGGGACAGATAGGGGTCGGTGTTGAGGCGGACGAACGGTTCGGTAAGGGCGTCCAATTTTTCTTCGGGAATGCCCGAGCCGGTGTCGACAACCGACAAGACGCCTCGGTTCGCCACAACGGACGATGAAACATGCACGGCCCCTCCCGGGCCCGTATATTTTACGGCGTTCGACAAAAGATTGAGGAGGATCTGACGAAGAGCGCGCCTATCCCCGACGACAACCACGTCCGGATCCGCCTCCTCCGCTTGCAGGTCGATCTCCTTGTCACGCGCAAAACCGCTTACCACTCGGGCGCATTCCGATATGACTCCGGCCATGGCCACGGGTTCCATTTCTAGTTCGTGTTTTCCTGCTTCGATGGTCGAAATGTCGAGGATGTCGTTGACCAGGTCCATCAGCAACTGTCCACTGTTACGAATATCCTTGATGTATTCGATGTAACTCTCGTTCAAGGGACCCAGGGTTTGCGATCCGATCAAGTCAGAAAATCCCAGTATGGCGTTTAATGGCGTGCGCAATTCGTGACTCATGGTCGCCAGGAATTCGGATTTGGCCTGATTGGCTTCCTCCGCCCGCACGAGGGCCAGCTCACGGTCCCGCTCGGCCTCGACCCGAGCCGTCACATCCACCATGAATCCGCTCAAGGTTACCGTCCGATCACCTTCGCGAATGGCTGAAACGAAATTCCGCAGCCAGACGATCGCTCCATCTTGACCGATGATCCGAAACTCGTAGGTTATGTCCTTACCAACCGAGGCGACCAAGCCACAGCCGCTTAACGTAACGTCCAGGTCGTCCGGGTGAACACGATTTGCTATGAACCCTTCATCCAACCACTCGTCGGCCGGATAACCGAGAACCATCTCCGCATGGGGCGACACGTAGGTAAATTGCAGGGTCTCCGGATCCGCTTCCCAGACGATAACGTTGATGTTCTCGACGATCTTGCGGAACCTTTCCTCCGTCTCCCTCAACGTTTCCTGCAAGGCCTTGACGTCGCTGATATCGGTGTTGATGGCACCGGTACCGACGACCTCATGTTCGGCGCCGTAAACGGGAAACTTCTGGGTGATCGTCGTGTGCCGCTTTCCGTCAGGGAAGGTCCGGGTCAGTTCTTTGACGACCGGTTTTTCTCCGTCGATAACTTCGACGTCGTGCGCAAGCGTTTGCTCCAGAGCCTTTCCTGTCAGAAAGTCCGCGGTGCGCCTGCCGATCATGTCTTCGGGCTTCTTTTCGAACCATTCGGCGAGCCTTTTGTTGACGATCAGGAATTGACCCTCGGTATCCTTGAGTTGGATGCCCGACGGCGAGTTGTCCAAGATGGCCCGCAACAACTGCTCGTTCTCGCGAAGCGCCGCCTCGGCTTTCCGCCGCGCCGAAATGTCGATGACCATGGAGAAGTTGCCAATGATGTTCCCCGCGCCGTCGATGTCGGGAACCACCGTGGCTTCGACCGTTCTTGTCTTTCCGTCCGGGTAGGTCAACGTCATTTCGCTGCGGCTTTCCCGCTTTTGGGCGACGGCCTCGAATAGGGGGGATACCGCCTGATAGGCCGATTCACTCAAAATCTCGTCCGGCCGGCGGCCGATGATTTCGTCTTGCGAACGTGCGAACCAGGATTCGGCCGTGTGATTGGCGAATTGGTATCGCCGCTCCGAATCCAGGTAGAGGATCAATGCCGGCACCGAATCGGTGATTAGCCGTAGTTGTTTCTCCTGCTCGCTCAGGGCCTGGCTTATACGCTCCTTCTCTTCGACCGTCCGGGCGAGGTCCGTGTTAACGTTCAACAGGCTCCGCTGGCGCCACCACACCATGGCGAACAAGATGACGACGAATACGGTGGCCATGGTGGAAACGGCGCGCTCGACCGACCAAAACGGCATGGGTTCGCCATACCATTTGACATAGATACGTTCGTATTCCGGCGATCCGACAAAGGCGTTCACGGCCGGTTCGAGTTTGCGCCATATGGCCTCATGCTCTTTGCGAACGCCGATCGCCCTTCTGACTTCCCGAAGCGGTTCTCCGACCATTTTGATTCGATCGGCGATCCGTGCACCACGGGCCATGTGGATGAGAACGGGTTTCGGAAAGATCATCGCGTCGACCTGCCCGGCCAAAAGTTCGAACAATGCCGAGCGCGCATCGTCGAATACGACGCCGTTCACATCCTCCAAATTGCTCAGGATCTTTTCGCCCACATTCTTGCGGACCACGGCAACGTCGCGTCCCGACAACTCCTCGATCCCATTGATGTCGCGGGTTTCATCGCGCACAAAAATGGACACGGCGAATGTCTGAACCGGCGCCGTGAACAGGTATTCCGCCTGTCGCCCCGGGGTAATCCCTAAGTTCGGAATGAGCTCAGCGCGACCTTGGCGGACGGCCTCAAAAACGGCGGGAAAATTGGGGTAAACGCGGTACAGGATTTTGAAGCCGGATTTCGCCGCGACAGCTTCCATCACGTCGATGGCGAACCCCGTCGGGTGTCCATCATCGTCGGTATCGTATTGCGGTGGCCAATACTCCGGAACGGCGGCGGTTATTTCCTGGGGTTCCTGCGCCGCCGCGGGCGGCAACGCGGGGATCGCGGCGAATAGCGCCACGACCAATCCGACCAACGGCTTAGGCATCAAGCTGTTCATAGTTCCCGCACTCTCCGTGCAGGGCGATGGCTTGTTTCACCCAGTCTCAACGTCCCATTAAATATCCACGGTGCCAGTTATCGTTTCCAGTCACGACTTACTGATCAATGTTACAACCTGTGAACAACAATGCCGGAAATCGCGCGAAAATCGACGAGGCTATTCCCCGCGCGCCATCTTCCCGATAGGCTGATCCATCGAATATCGGACCCGGAACCGAACAATGATCACAAGAACAACTGGTTTCTCCCGTTTTGCCATCGCGGTTCTTCTCTTGGTCCTGGCGGCGCCCGTCGCGGCCGACGGATGGAAACCGACCAAACCGGTCGAATGGATCGTCATGGGTCCGGAGGGTGGCCGCGTCGACCGTTTCGCCCGGGCTTTGGCGCGGGCCGTCGCCGATCATGGCCAGATGCCGCAGCCTTTGGTGATCACCAACCAACGGAGGGGATTCTCGGCCGATCCCCTGTTGCAACTTAAGAACCGGGAAGGCGATCCTCATCTCATCGTCCTCACCTCTGCCGCTTATTTGACAACACCGCTCCGCAATCCCGGTCTCGGGATCGATATCCAATCCTTCACGCCGATCGCCGGATTGGCCGAAGACAGCCTTCTTTTGTGGGTCCGCCACGGCCGGCCCGAGAAAAGCCTTGGTCAGCTGGCTGCCGTGCAATTCGACACTGGTGCCGATCCCCTCAAGGTCGGTATCCGCAACAATGACGATGAAGACTGGCTCGCCGTCAAGGCGATGGAAAAGGGTATCGGCCTGGGCATTTCCCTGGTTCGATACCGTTCGTCGCGGGGTGCGCCCAAGGACCTGGTCCGAGGATTCCTCGACGGCGCTGTCGCCGCACCAGGAGAATCCGGCGGGTTCTGGGATACCGAACGGGCCCGGCCAATGGCCAATTTCAGCCCGCTCAGCCCGTTCGACGCCGCGAAAGGAGAGGTTCCCCCGTTTGTGATCGCGGAAACGAACGCTGCGTCCCTGGCCCTGCCCCGCGCCATCGTCGCGCCCGGGCGTATCACCGTCGAGGCTCAAAGCTATTATGAAAAACTCTTCGAGGCGGTCAGCCTCTCCGAACCCTGGCGGCAATACCTGGCCGACAACAGGTTGGTTTCCGGTTGGGCCGCCGGTATCGACCTGACCAAGAAACTGGTTGCCGGGCGCGAGGCCTATCGGAATCTCTTGAAGGAACTGGGTGAAATCGAATAGGCGGAACGGCGAAGTCGGTCGTGCCAGGCGCCTCGATCGATCTAGCTCGCTTGAAGTCTTGTTCAGATTTCCGACGAGCGTATTCCCGAAGGGAAGGTCTTGCCTCGCTGGCGGCATCCGACCGATGATCGATGCCATCATCGACCACCCACGCAGGAAGACCATGGACAACCTCGACCCGACCAATTCGCCGACCGTCGCCCGTTTTCGCGAACGGACGGTTCGTTCACGCGAACTGATCGAGGAGGCACGCGGCGTTTTCCCGAGCGGCATCGTGCATGATTCACGGCACATGGCCCCCTACCCGATTTACGTCGAACGGACTCTCGGCGGGCTCAAGTGGGACGTCGATGGCAACGAATACGTCGATTTCTACGGCGGCCACGGAGCCCTCCTGCTGGGTCATGCTCACCCGGCGCTCACCGAGGCGGTCAATCGCCAGATCGAATTGGGCACACATCCGGCCGCCTGCCATCAGCTTGAGCTCGAATGGGGCCGACGTGTTCAACGGCTGATCCCGTCTGCCGAACGCCTGCGCTTCACGGCGTCCGGCACCGAGGCCAACCTGATGGCCATCCGCCTGGCCCGCGCCTTCACCGGGCGCAACAAGCTGGTTCGCCTGCGCGGCCATTTCCACGGCTGGCAGGATCACGTCGCCTTCGGCGTCAAGGACCACTTCGACGGCACGCCGGGCCCCGGTATCGTCCAGGGCATCGCCGAGAACGTGATCCTGGCGCCTGCCGGCGACATCGAGGCCATCGACGCGATCTTCTCCGAAGACAATGACATCGCCGCCGTCATCCTCGAACCGACCGGCGCAAGTTCCGGCCAAGCGCCGCTCGATCGCGGTTTTGCACTCGCCCTTCGTGAACTATCGGTGCGCTTCGGCGTGCTCCTCATCTTCGACGAGGTGGTCACCGGCTTTCGCGTGTCGCCGTCCGGCGCCCAGGGGCTCTGGGGCATCAAGCCGGATATGACGACTCTTGCCAAGATACTGGCCGGCGGCCTGCCTGGCGGTGCTGTCACCGGGCGCCGGGACATCCTCCAACACATCGATTTCGAGGCGGCTCAGACAAAAGGCTTCGAGAAGATCGGCCATCACGGCACCTTCAACGCCAACCCGCTGTCGGCGGCCGCCGGCATCGCTATGCTCGATATCGTCGCAGAAACCGACGCCTGCGAGCGCGCCGCTGAGCAGGGCCAGAAGCTACGCGACGGCTGGAACCGGAGCTTCTCCGAACACGGTGTCCCCTGGGCCGCCTACGGCTTCACCTCTTCGACATACCTTTTCACCAATCCGGACGGTATCGACCTCGACCCGCTGACCTTCGATGCCCAGGCGGTGCCGCCGCTCGATATGGAGCGCGCCGCCGCCCATCCGGCCACGGCCAAGCTGCGCCTCGCCCTGATGAACGAGGGCGTCGACCTGTCGGGCAAGATGGGCGCCATCACTTCGGCGGCTCATACGGACCGGGACATTGACGCCGCCGTTGCCGCCATGGGCGAGGCCCTCGAGGCGGTTCGGGCCGAAGGGGACCTGTAGACATCGGGCCCGCTGCAAAGGCGCCGAATGTCTATTTTTGTCCATAAATGTCCATGAAAAATCCTCGCCGTACCGGCCGGCAAAAAAAGTGACGGAACGAACCCAATTTCCCGCCGGCACCTCCGGCGATGGACAAGAGACGCTACCGTAGCCACTACCGGCCTCGATCACAGGCCTACGGCGACCGGATACGACGGTCCGCGGTCCAGTCTTCACAGGGGCAATCAGCATAGCCGCCCTTCGTGGCGGCAAAGATATAGGAATTTTTTACTTTTTTAGGCTTTACTTGTCAAGAATGGATTGAAGATCGCGGGTCAATTTCGACTTGGTGAGATGTCCGCAAAATCCCGTGGTTGTGTAAGAGCTCTTGGTCATGATGTTGGCTTTGGTTTGCGGTTGCGGCTATGCGCTTTTTTGGCGGCGATTTTGGTGATCTGTATTTGAGACGAAGAAAGCGCCAGGATTCTATAACGATTTGGGAGTTTTCACACAGCCACTCCCAAAACCGGAAGTGCCGGAGGCCAGCAGTTACCTTCGCCAGAGCTCGGGTGGCTTTGTCCGGTTTACGGGGCCGACGCGTTCGGAATGGCACCGCCGCGCGGCACATCGCGGATACCAACGGCCTTGCCTGGCCAGGTCCGCCTGTCTTACGCTAGGGTTCAGGCTGAAAACCGTGGTTGCGGATGGCGGGAACCGTGGTCGACAAGCATTCTTACTCGGTAAGAAACGTACTTCTGGGACTGGCCGTCATTGCCGTCCTGGTAGCGGTCGGCGGTTTCGGCTCGATGGCCTTGTTCTACGAAGCCGACGCAATCCGGGTGAATGAGCGTGAGGTCGTCACCCAGACATGTTGCTCTGATGTCGATCCGGACTCAAATTTACAGCCCCTTCGGGTCGCCATTGCCGCGATGATCTCTCCCGAGACGACCAAAGTCTACTACGGCGAACTGATGCGTGAAATCGGTCGCAGAATGGGGCGGCGCACAGTATTTCTGCAGCGGAAAACCTATGCCGAGGTCAACCAACTCCTGGAGGCGAAGGAGGTCGATATTGCCTTCGTCTGCTCCGGCCCGTACGTCGATGGGCGGGAGCGTTTCGGCATGGAAATCCTCGTCGTCCCCGTTGTCGATGGGCGCGCCACCTACCGGTCCGTGACCCTGGTCCATAGGGACAGTGATATCCGGTCGTTCGAGGACTTAAAGGGGCGGCGGTTCGCATTCACCGACCCGGATTCCAACACCGGCCACCTCGTGCCGCGCTACGTTCTAGCCGAGAGAGGCACGACACCGGAAGCATTCTTCGGCGAGACGTTTTTCACCCATAGCCATGACAACTCCATTCATGCGGTCGCTCAGGGCCTCGCGGACGGGGCATCGGTCGACTCCTTGGTCTGGCAGTTCATGAGGGACGCCGATTCAGAAGCCGCCGACAAAACGAGGGTGGTTTACGAGTCTCCTGAATACGGCATTCCGCCTGTTGTCGTTCATCCCAATCTTTCCACCGATATCAAACAGCAGATCAAGGACATCTTCCTCGCCCTGGACGAGGATCCGAACCTCGAACCCGTGATGGGAAAACTGCGGATCGAAGAATTCACTGAAGGAAGTGACGCTGCCTACAATACGGTGCGCGACATGCGCGACTGGGTGCAAGAAATGAGCGGCGCGGGCCGATGAGCCTGCAGATGCGTGTCTTTCGGCGGGTCTTTGTCCTGCTTTCCGTCTTGATCACCGCCCTATGCGTCACTGCGGCGGTGTTTACGCTTCAAGAACACCGCGAGATCGTTAAGAACTCGTTTCGTGCCCACGCCCTTTTCCTGGCCGAACAGGTGGAACGCCTTGTCCTGTGGGATGACCGGGTGTCGCTGCGGAGCCTGCTGACGCGCCTTGTCGACGAACAGTCGGTGGTCGCCTACGCCTTTGTGGAAAAAAGCGGCGTGCCCTACGTCCATACCTTCCAAGCCGGAGTGCCAACGGCACTCTTGGATCTGAAGCCGAAAAAGATGGACGTCGGGCTCCGCACCTGGAGTTCCGAAACCGGCGTCTTCTATGACGTCGCCGCGCCGCTCGAGCAGGGCGAGGCAATCCTGCACATCGGCCTGTCACGTGATGAGGCCTATATCGAGTCCCTGCCCAAGGTGTGGGCAATCGTCTTACTTGGGATCGTGGCGCTGCTGATCGGCATTTTTCTTTCTTGGATCACCTCCGTCGTGACCACACGCGAAGTCAATACCATGACCGACGCGTTGCGTGTCAACGAGGAACGGATACGGTTGCTCCTGAGTTCGGCCGCCGAAGGTGTATTCGGGATCGATTCGAACGGGCGGTGCACGTTCATGAACCCCGCCGCCCAGAGGATGCTTGGTTACGACGGCGGCGAGCAGGTGATCGGCCGCGACATGCACCAACTTGTGCACCATACCAAGGCAGACGGCACACCCCGTCCTCCCGAGGAATGCCGCATCCATGAATCCCTGCGCACGGGTCGTCCCCTCCACTCTGACGACGAGATCCTATGGCGGTCCGATGGGAGCAGCTTTCCCGCTGAACTTTGGTCCCACCCGATCGAAAAGGACGGAATGCCAGTCGGCGCGGCGGTGACCTTCGTCGACATTACGGAACGCAAGGAAGCGCGGGCGGTTCGCGAACGTCTTCAAGAGCAGTTGTTCGATGCCCAGAAGATGGAGGCCCTTGGTCAACTGGCCGGCGGTATCGCTCACGACTTCAACAATTTGCTTTCTCCGATCATCCTGATCGTCGAAGTGTTGCTTGACGATCTTGACCCGGACAGCGAGGAAGCCAAGCATCTGGCCGATGTTCTCCAGGCGGCCCGTCGGGCCCGGCAACTGGTTCACCAGATCCTGTCCTACTCGCGCCCACAGGAAGTCGAGAAAGTTGCCGTCGATTTGGAAAACGTCGTCAGAGATGTAACGGGTCTGATCCGGCCCAGCCTGCCCGAGGGTGTCTCGCTGGAGAGTTCCATCGCGCAGGACCTGCCGAAGGTCGAGGGAGATTCCGCGGAGATCCATCAATTGATCCTCAACCTCGTCACCAACGCCATGCATGCGATGGAGAAGACGGGAGGGCAGCTCACCATCGGCCTCTACCGAACATCGATTGCCCAGCCGCTGTCCTTGTCTCGCGGCTCCCTGGGAGCCGGTGAATATGTGGTCTTGGAGGTGAAGGATACGGGCTGCGGCATGACGGAAGACACTTGCCGGCGCATCTTCGAGCCCTTCTTCACGACCAAGAAGGGAAGCGAGGGGGCCGGACTCGGTCTGGCCATCGTCGACCGTATCGTCAACGGTCACGAGGGGGTCATCGAGGTGACCAGCCGGGATGGTATCGGAACCACCTTCACCATCCGTTTACCGGCGATCGAGCCCGTTTCGACCGTTGGTGGCGAAAAAACTCTGATTCCGGCATGACACGCATACTGCTGATCGATGACGAGGACCTGGTCCGGCGCGCCTATTGCCTGGCCCTGGACAAGGCCGGCTTCGAGACCGTTGATCTTGGAAGCGGGAAACTCGCTGTCGAACGATTTCACGGTATCGCACCGGACTTGGTGATCGTCGATCTCGTCATGCCCGACCAGAGCGGCTTCGAGACCATCAATCAGATCCGGCAATTGAAGCCCGATCAGCTGTTTATCACCATTACCGGCGGCGGCCCCATGGGTCCGGACAAGCTTGTCGAACGGGCCCGCGCGATGGGCGTCCGCATCGCCCTGAAAAAACCGTTGGACCGAGCGGATCTCATTTCGGCGGTGGAGGCGGCGATCGACGGCGCGTGACGGACCTCAATCCGGGTACCCTCGTCGAATGGCCAGGCTCGCGGCCTGCATTCGGTTTTTCACGCCAAGCTTCCTGAAAACGTTTGTGAGGCGGGCTCGGATCGAAACTTCCTTTAGCCGGAGTTCCTGAGCGATCTGCCGGTTGCTCAAGCCCTGGACGAGAAGTTTGAGAACGTCATGCTCACGGGCCGTTAGGCTGGAAAAAGGATTCTCCGGTGCTGACTGGGGCGCTTTTGCAGCCTCCAGGCCCTCCTGATCGACGAAAGCCAGGGACGGCACGAAGCGTTCGCCGGACAATACCAAGTCAATCGCGCTCATCATCGCACGGCTCTGCATTGTCTTGGGGATAAAACCGGCGGCGCCATGGTCGAACGCCCGCTTGATATCGGATTGCGCGTAGGCACCGGAAATGATGACAACCGGCGTATCGCCGGTCCGCGCCCGCATGGCGGCGAGTCCCTCCATTCCCTCGATACCCGGCATCTTGAGATCCAACAGAACAAGATCCAAGGCAGACGATGCCTCGGCAACTTTCAGGGCCTCGTCAAAAGAATCCGCCTCGATCAGGTCGACGGACTGATCAAACTTTTTGAGGATCAGTTTAAGCCCCTCACGGAAAAGAACGTGATCGTCGGCGAGGAGTATTTTCACGGCGCTTCGAAATCCTTCTTCGACCCAAATCGATCGGCCGAACCACTCTAGGACGGGACGGATTAGCATTCCAATCGTAAGTTGCCTATTTTACAAAAACACTTTGTTAATTGACTACTTTACCCCCCATATTCGTATGTCGTTAGTGCACTGCACCCAAAATCCTTGTGCAATTAAGCTACCAAATACCTACAAATTTCGTCAATGATATTAGATGTTTATATATAAATACCCTAGAAATACTACCGATATTTAGCTATTATATCTCTGCCTGCCGCATCGCGCCTTCGCGCATGCAAAAAATTGACAGGATCGGGGGATCTGGCATTTGGATAACATGAGGACGTCAGCGATGACATGGCGCCGGTTTTGTGCGGCGCTGTTTATCGCCGTGGCTTCGGCGGTTCTCGCCGCGCCATCGGCGGTCTTCGGAAGTGACGCCGAAAAGGCGCCTCCCGGCACCTCGCCGGCATCCACGGCCGACCACGGCGCTTTTGAGATCCTGAAGGAGAAGCTCGATACGGGTCGGGAGGCAACCAAGGCGTGCCTGAGCTGCCATAACCAGGCCGCCAAGCAAGTCCACGCATCCACGCATTGGACGTGGGAGGTTTCGAACGGCAAGACGGGACATCTTCTGGGCAAGAAGAACGTCATCAACAACATGCTGATTTCCGTCTCGGCGAACGGGCCCTATTGCGCGCGCTGCCATATCTCCAACGAATGGAACGGAGAAAAATTCGACTTTTCCGCCGAGGACCAGGTCGACTGCCTTACCTGTCATGACACCACCGGCACCTACGCTTTGAAAAGAAACCATTTCCTGCGCGCCAAATGTTCCGCCTGCCATGTGACCTTCGACAAATCCCTCGCTCGGGACGTGGTGCGCAAGCCGGTTTTCACCGAGCTGGCGCAAAAGGTCGGCAAACCCAGCATCGCCACCTGTGGGTCCTGTCATTTCGAGAGTGATGGCGGCGATGGCGTCAAGCACGGTGATCTGGATACCTCGCTGGTATCGGCGAAGCGTGACCTCGACGTCCATATGGCGAAGGACGGTTTCGGCCTCACTTGCATCACCTGCCACAAGACGGAACGGCACCTGACCCGCGGCAGCCAATACGCCCCCAAGGCGAAGGACACGCGCGGGGTAGATGTGGTCGATGGCAGCCGCGCTACCTGCGAATCCTGCCACGGGCAAGCTCCCCATCCCGAAACGGCCAACCAAAAACTCAACGATCACGTGGATCGCATCGCCTGCCAAACATGCCACATCCCAGCATTGGCCCGGGGCGGCGTGCCAACCAAAACCTATTGGGACTGGTCGACGGCCGGGCGATTGGGCGACGATGGCAAGGAAATCGTCGAGTTGAATGACAAGGGACGGGCCGTCTTTTCGACCCAGAGGGGGACCGGCCGTTGGGCCGAGAACCTGACGCCGGAATACGTCTGGTTCAATGGCAAGGTCGAGCACCTCGGTTTGGGTGATACGGTAGATCCAGAGAATGTCGTTCTTCTCAACGTCCTTGGCGGCAGCCCAGACGACCCGGGGTCGCGCATCTGGCCGGTAAAGACCTTGCGGGGCAAACAGCCCATCGACGCGGCAAACAAAACCTTGGTCGCCGCCCGCCTGTACGGAAAAACCCCTGATTCCTTCTGGGAAGCCTTCGATTGGAAAGAATCCATCGCCACCGCGATGAAGGCGGCTGGACGCGATTTCAGCGGCGAGGTCGGGTTCGTGGAGACGGAAATGCGCTTTCCCGTCAATCATATGGTAGCCCCGACGAAAGGCGCCCTCGATTGCGTGTCGTGTCATAGCCGCAATGGCCTGATGGCGAACGTGCCGGGAATCTTCATGCCGGGGCGCGGCAGCAGTCACATTGTCGACCTGCTCGGCCTGATCATGCTCGGTGGCGCCTTCGCCGGTGTCCTTGCGCACGGCGCCATACGCATCTTCATGAAACTGAAAAACAGCGGGAAGGCGTGAACCATGGTTGAACGCGTTTATCTCTTCGCCCGGTTCGAGCGTTTCTGGCACTGGTCGCAAGCGGCCCTGATCATCTTCATGGCAATCACCGGCTTCGAGATCCATGCCTTTTACCAGCTGTTTGGATTCGAGCAGGCCGTGAGCCTTCACACGACAGCGGCATGGGCGCTCGTAAGTCTGTGGATCTTCGCCATCTTCTGGCACGCAACGACAGGTGAATGGCGGCAATACGTGCCGTCTTTCGAACGGCTCTTCATCATCATCCGCTATTACTCCATCGACATCATGAATGATGCGCCCCACCCTTACCGCAAGACGCGGTTGCACAAGCACAACCCGCTTCAGCGTCTGGTCTATCTTTCGCTCTGGGTTCTCATCAACCCGGCTATCTGGATATCCGGCGCACTCTACTACTACTACAACGACTGGGCCGATTGGGGCCTGGCGCCCTTCCTGAACCTGGAAATCGTGGCGACCATTCATACCGTTGGGGCCTTCCTGATCGTCACGTTCCTAGTCTTGCATGTCTACCTGATCACCACCGGGCATACGGTGCTCACGTATATCAAGGCGATGATCACCGGATGGGCAGAACTCGAAGACGACACGAAACAGGAGAACTGATTTCTTCCGCCCGTCAGGGCGGAGGCCGAATTCTATGAACCGAAACGATGAATCCAATTCAGGATATTCCTGAAGATGCCATACAAGGAGGAAGATCATGAAGCTTAATCGTAGAGACTTTCTCTCAACTTCGGCCATGGCAGGTGGCGGCATTATTACAGCCGCGATGGCGCCCGAGGCCTTGGCCGCGAAAAAGGCGGTCGTTCCACCGAAACCGGAACCCGCGTCCCCCGGTAAGGGGGCGTGGATGCCGACCGTCTGCCAGGGCTGTACCACCTGGTGTCCGGCCGAGGCATTCGTACAGGATGGCCGGGTGGTCAAGGTGCGCGGCCACCATCTGTCCAAGAGCAACAATGGCTTTTTGTGCCCGCGCGGCCATATGGGCATCGACCAGATGTACGACCCGGATCGTATCAAGGTGCCGATGAAGCGCACCAATCCGAAGAAAGGTCGCGGTATCGACCCGAAATTCGTACCGATTTCTTGGGACGAAGCTCTGGGCATGATCGCCGACAAGATGATCGCGCTTCGCCAGGCGGGCGAGCCAGAGAAATTCCTGTTGATGCGCGGTCGCTACACTTATTGCCGCGACGTCATCTATGACGCCCTGCCGAAGATCTTCGGATCGCCCAACAATATCTCCCACAGCGCCATCTGCGCTGAGGCGGAGAAGTTCGGCTCCTACTTCACACACGGGTATTGGGGTTATCGCGACTACGACCTGGAGAACACCAAATACGTCATCTGCTTCGGTGGCGACCCCATCGCGTCCAACCGTATGGTGCCCAACGCGATCCGTCAGTGGGGCAAGGTTCTGGACCAGGCCACTGTGGCGGTGGTCGACCCGCGCCTGTCGGCGACCGCTTCAAAGGCCCACGAATGGCTGCCGGTCAAAGCGGGTGAGGACAGCGCCCTGGCCTGTGCCATGGCCCACGTCATCCTGACCGAGGGGCTGTGGAGCCGGGAGTTCGTCGGCGACTTCAAGGACGGCAAGAATTTGTTCGTCGCTGGTGCGGCGGTTGATGAAACCGCTTTCGAAGAGAAGCTCACCAATGGCGTGGTCAAGTGGTGGAACATCGAGCTCAAGGACCGGACTCCGGAATGGGCCGAAAAAGTCTGCCTGATTCCGGCCGAACAGATCCGCCGGGTCGCGGTGGGCTTTGGCAAGGCCGCCCCCAACGTGATGTGCTGGATGGCCCCAGGTGCCTCCATGCAACCGCGCGGCGCTTACGGCGCTTTTGCCGCCCACGCCTTGAACGGTCTTGTCGGCGGCATCGACAACGCTGGCGGTGTCCTGCAAAAGGTGAGTGCTAAGTACAACCACATTCCGCTGTACAAGGAAAAGTTCAAACCCTATCTCGACGAGATCGCCCAGAAGGGGCTGAAAAACAAGAAGATCGACCAGCGCGGCACGCTGGAATTCCCATCCCTGAAGAAGAAGCCGGGAGGCGGAGTGGTCACCAACCGGACGGCCGACGGTATCCTTGACGAGAACCCCAACGAGATCAAGGTGGCCATCGGCTACTGGAATAATTTCGTCTTCTCCTGCACCGGCGCCAGCCGCTGGGAAAAGGCTATGGAGAAGCTGCCCTTCTTCGCCCACATCACCACCAACCCGGCGGAGTTTACCCAGTACGCCGACGTGGTCCTGCCGGCCTCGTTCAGCATGTTCGAACGGTGGAGCCTGATCCCGAGCAAATACAACCGCTACAGCTACATCGGCCTGCAGCAGCCCGTGGTCAAACCCCTGTGGGACACCCGCACCGACGAGACCGAAGTGGTGTGGCTGCTGGCGAAGAAGTTGAAGGAGAAGGGTTTCCCCAATCTCTTCGACTACTTCCAGACCGAGATGAAGGACCCGGAGACCGGAAAACCGGCGGCCAATGAGGCGGAGTTCGCGGAAATCACGGTCAAGATCATGACCGAGAACCAATGGAACCCGGCCAAGTATCACAGTGGCGAAAAGTTCGACGGCTGGCAGGCGTTCCGTAAGACCGGCCTGTGGCAATCGGACCAATACGCCTTCAAGAAGCTGTGGAAGAAGGGCTTCAAGACCAAGACTAAGAAGTTCGAATTCTACAGTGAAACGCTGAAAGACGTGCTGGGCAAGCACGCCAAGAAGCACGGCGTCGATATCGACAAGGTCATGGAAGCGACCCAGTACGTCGGACGGGGCGAACAGGTTTTCGTACCCCACTGGGAGCCGTCGAAATACCACGGGGACGAGAAGGAGTACCCGTTTGTCTATCTGGAAAACCGGAGCCGCCTGAACCGGGAGGGCCGTTCGCAGAACATGCCGTCCTACTACGAGTTCAAGAAGGTTGATCCTGGAGACACAAGCCATATGGATGTGCTCAAGATCAACCCCAAAGACGGCCAGGCCCTGGGGCTCAAGAACGGCGACTGGGTCAAGGTGACTTCGCCCGAAAAGAGCGTAAAGGTCCAAGTCAAGCTCTGGGAGGGCGTACGCCCGGGTACGGTCAACAAGACCTTTGGCATGGGACATTGGGCCTACGGGAGGGTGGCCGCCGGCGACTTCGGCAAGCACGTCGCTCGAGGCTACAACACCAACGAACTGCTCCCGGCCGACTATGATCGGCTTAGCGGCTCGACCGCCCGTCACGCCGTGTCCCGCGTCAAGATCGAAAAAGCCTGACAGCCGATAGGAGCGTATGATGACAGTACAATACGGAATGGTGATCGATCTGCACCAATGCGTCGGCTGTGGTGCTTGCGCATTGGCCTGCAAGAACGAGAACAACAGTCAAGCCAGGTCTCATGGCCAGAGTTTCAACTGGGCCGACTTCATCATGGAGACCACCGGTGTATTCCCCGACACGACCTACACGCAGACGCCGGTGCTCTGTAATCACTGCGATGTTACACCGTGCATTGACGAGTGCCCGACTGAACCCAAGGCCATGTTCAAGACGGAAGAAGGGATCGTCCTCTTCAATCAGGAGCGTTGCATCGGTTGCGGTGCCTGCCTGGACGCTTGTCCATACAGCACCCAGAAGTTGGACGAGAAAAGCTACGACGGCGCCACTTATAGCGTCATCAGCTTCAACCCGTTCGATAAGCAGGTCCATCCAGAGTGGGCAGACAAATCGTCGGCTATCGATGGGTGTACGGCGTCCGGTGCCGAGGCGGCCATGGCAGCCGGGACTAATCCTCCCGGTGTCAACATGTTTGCCTCGGGCGACTACCCTCCCGTGCGCAAGGCGGGCATTATCGAAAAGTGCACGTTCTGCTATCACCGGGTCAGCAACGGCCTGCAGCCGGCATGCGTGGATGCTTGTCCGTCGGATGCCCGGATATTCGGTGACAAGAACGATCCCAGTAGTGCCATCGCAAAAGCACTAGCGGCCCACAAATCGACTCGGTTGCAAGAGGACAAGGGTACCGAACCCAATGTCCATTACATCCGCAGTTACCACGATCCTACCGTTTAGGGGGTCGGCATAATAAGATACGGGGGTGGGGTCGCAGGCCCCACCCCCAATCTCTGTGGGGGTACCTATGAACGAAATTCGAAACGAGGCGAAACACCGTTTTTTGGCTCGGGCCGACGCCTATCGCCTCCTTGCCGCTTGCTACTACGAGCCCGACCCGGGCTACCTGGAGGAGGACGTATTCGGTCAACTGCACGCCGCCCTCGAGGCGCTCTCCCCGGACGGCGTAGGCGCAGGTAAAGACCTCGGAGCACGTTTCCGAGAGGCCGGCCAGGAAGCCCTGATGCTGGACTATTCGGGCCTGTTCCTCGGTCCCTTCGGGATTCTGGCCAAACCCTATGGCTCGACCTACCTCGACGGCGAGCGAGTCGTCATGGGGGAGTCCACACTGGAGGCGCTGGCGCTTTATCGCCAGGGAGGCTTCCAGGTGGCGGAGGCATTCCAGGAGATGCCCGACCATGTGGCCGTCGAGTTGGAGTTTCTCTACCTGCTGAATTTGAACTTGGGAAATGCCATCGCAACTGCCGAAAGCTCCGGACTGGACGGTTTGAAGCGTACCTTCCTAGAGGCTCACCTGGGACGCTGGATCGGCCCCTTCACCGAAGCAATGGGCCGTGGCGCCACGACCGATTTCTACCGGAACCTCGCGGGCGTTACCCGACAGGTCGTCCTTGAGGACTTGCAAGAACCCCGAGCGTCGCAGCCATGATTGCTTCCCTCGGCGGTTCCGCATTGGTGGCGCTGACGCCCCGAACGGCGGTGTCCGTCGAGCCATCCCGGTGTGTCCGCCACCGTTGTTCGAAGAACGCCTGCTCCAAATGCGTGGACGTCTGTCCGACGGGGGCCGTCTCCTGGAACGGAGGCTTGGACGTCGACGCCACGGTCTGCACCCAATGCCTTCGTTGCCTGGCCGTCTGTCCGACGGCGGCACTTACAGCACCAGAGCTGTCCCTGCGACGCCTCCTGTCCGATTTGGCCGAGCACCCGTTGCCGGTCCTGGGCTGTCATGGGCAACCGGATACGGAAGCACATGCCAGGGTGGCCTGTCTCGGGTATCTCGCAGATCCGGAATTCATGGTCCTGATTGCCTTGGCTTTTTCCAGCGGCCTGCACGTTAACTTGACGGCCTGCGCCGACTGTTCGAACGGCCATATCCTGGACGGCGTTCGAACAGCCCACATGTCCTTGGACGACCTCGTGCCCGATCATTCGATCAAGCTCGTGCGAAACAAGAGCGAACTCGATTTCGAGGAACCCTCGTTGTCTCGTCGTCAGTTGTTCTCGAACTTACGAAATCACTCGAGGCGCACCGCCGCGACTGTGGTGAGCCGCCTTCAGGGCGACGAGAGACAATACGCCTACGGTGACAAGCTATTACCGGCGATGCGGGTTTTGCTGCTCAAGGTTTTGAAGGAATTGGCCGCTGACCGTCGTCGAACCATCGCTGACCGCCTGTTCGGCAAGATCACTTTCACGTCGACCTGCGCCGGTTCCCGACGCTGTGTCGGTGTCTGCCCAACCGGTGCGATCCGACCCGTGGACAACGACGAGCATCCTCCGGATTTCGACCGGGACCTCTGCATTTCATGCGGCTCATGCACGGCCTTCTGTCCGAACCAGGGCGTCCTGGAGTTAGAATTGGGAATTGTCGAATAAAGACCGATTGAGCCGACCTAACTGGCTGCCTACCCGCGCGGCCTGACCAGTTCCAATCCGTTTCGCTATTCCAGAACGTCCCCTGAAATCGACCGCCGGGCTGTACGCTATATGTCAGGTTTCCTTCGTCATTTCGGAATTTCGAAGATCTCCCGCTTGAGGCCAGGTTTGGAGGCCAAAGGAGACGCGGGCCATCGGCCGCATAGACGCGAAGCATTTCCCGATAGGTCCCGCCGTTATCCCCCGATACTGTTTATTACTCCCCTGTTGATCGTTTTCTGAGATCGTGATTCCGTGGCGCGTAAACCTCGCCCCCGTGCCTACCGCAGGTCCGGAATTGGGGGTTAGCCGTCCAGCCGATCCTGAAGGGTGTCCGCTTTCACAATTCACAGCCCGCAGATTCCCGTCCTTGCCCAACCGCCCGCCGGTCTGTTAAGTGCGTCTGCTGAATAAGCGCCGCTCTTTCGGCGTCTCAGGGACCAACGGAAATACGCGACGAAAGGAAACCCATGACTTGGCTGATCCTGGGCCTGGCGCTGTGGACCGGCGCCCATCTGTTCAAGCGGATTATGCCCGGCCTGCGGGCACGCCTAGGCAACGCCGGGCGGGCGCTGGTCGCGATTCTGATCCTGACCGGCGTCGTGCTGATGATCGTCGGCTACCGCGACGTCGACCCCGAGGCGATCTACGTCCTGCCGCTCTGGGCCTGGCACCTGAACAACCTCTTGATGTTCATCGCCATCTTCCTGCTGGACGCCGGGCGGGCCCGCGGCGTGGTCGCCGCGAAGCTGCGCCATCCGATGCTGACCGGTGTTGTCGTCTGGGCCGCCGCCCATCTCCTGGTCAACGGCGATTGGCCCTCGCTCGTCCTTTTCGGCGGCCTTGGCCTTTGGGCGCTCCTGGAGATGGCCGTCATCAACCGGGCCGAGGGTCCGTGGGACGCGCCGGAGCCGGGTCCCATCTCCAGGGATGCCAAGGTCGCGGCCATCGCAGTCGTCGTTTACGCCGCCATCGTCGGCATCCACTACTGGCTCGACCGCCCGGTCATCCCTCTTCTTTGGTGAGGGGCCCGGGCCGACACTCTGTGCTCAGGCGTTGCGGATCGTCTCGACGAAGCGGTCGAGTTCGCTCCGCAGCTTCTCCGACTGTTCGGACAACTCGCTGGCGGCGCTGAGAACCTGGCTCGACGACTGGCCAGTCTCACCGACGGCGTCGGTAACCAGCGAAATGGTATCGGTCACCTGACGGGTGCCGCCGGCCGCTTCTTCCGTATTCCTCGAGATTTCCTGTGTGGCGGCACCCTGTTCCTCGACGGCCGCGGCGATGGTGGCGGCGATCTCGTTGATATGGGTGACCACCTTGCCGATGTTCTCGATGGCCTTCACCGCATCCTGGGTCGCTCCCTGAATGCCGCCGATCTGACCGCCGATCTCTTCGGTCGCCTTGGCCGTCTGGTTGGCCAGGTTCTTGACCTCGGAAGCGACGACGGCGAAGCCCTTGCCGGCCTCACCGGCGCGCGCCGCCTCGATTGTGGCGTTCAAGGCCAGCAAGTTGGTCTGGTCGGCGATATCGGTGATCAGGGCGACGACCTCGCCGATCTTCTCGGCCGCTTGTGCCAATCCCTGCACCTTGACGTTGGTCTCCTCGACGGCACGTACGGCCTCGCCGGCGATGTTCGACGACTCGGTTGCCTGCTGGCCGATTTCCGAAATCGACGATGCCAGTTGATCGGTCGCCGACGATACCGATTGCACGTTACCGGCAGCGCTGTTGGCCGCCGACGACACGCGTTCCGATTGTTCGGTCGCGTGACCGACCGTCACCGACATGCTTTTTGCCGACGACTCAAGCTCGGTGGCGGCCGATGACACCGTATCGACAACGTTGCCGACGGAGGTCTTGAAATCGTCGGCCATCTTGGCGAGGAACGCCTTCTTTTCCTCCTGCGTCTTCCTTGACGACTCGGCTTTTTCGGATTCAAGTTTCTTCTTCTCCTCGATATCGGCGCGGAACACCTCGACGGCGTCGGCCATGGCACCGACCTCGTCAGCCCGCCCGGTCCCGGGGATATCGACATCCGTGTCATCGTTGGCGAGACGCCCCATGACATCTGTCATTTGCGAGATCGGCGCCGACACCTGACGCGCTGCGATGACCGTGACCAGCGTCAGCAGGATACCGAGAACGATGGTGGAGATGATGATCGTCCGGTTGACCCCGGCACCCCGCAACAACTGTGCGTCGATGGCCGCCGTGATCTCGAGAACACCACGAACATCGTTCAGCTTCCAATCGTCCTTAGGTGTGTCGGCACGGCTGTTGTGGCAGTTGACGCAACCCTGGGCGACCATGGTATCGGCGATGCCGACACGCACGTACTCGCGGCCGTCGCGGGTCTCGCTACGTACGAAGGTCCCCTTCGGATCCTTGACAAGGTAATCCCAGGCCGCCTGCTCAGTCGCGTCGAGTTTGCGCTCGGCACGGTTCGGAAACGGGTAGGGGCTGTAGAGCTTGATCGTCGTGTCTTTCTTGGCCAACAGTTCGCTCATGTCGTGAATGAACGTCGCCGGAAGCGGCACGCCGTCTTCCATGGTCTTGTGGTCATAGCTCGGTTTCAGAGCGCCGCTGGCGAGCACCTTCGAGATAACGTTCCGTGTGTAGTAACCGCGGATCGTCTTGAACTGGGCAGCGATGGTTTTCGCTGTGGCGATGGCGTCATCACGGGAATTGTCGGCCAGGTAACCCGGCAACAATAGGGCGGCAAGCAATACAGAAACGGCGATGGCGATGGGAACGGGGAGAACGAGTTTCCAGAGAATGCTCTTTTGAATGATGTTCATGGTTCCAATTCCTCCTAGGTCGCGCAGAGCTTTTGATTCGTCTGCGACCAGTATGGTTCGTCGCCTCTCGACGCACCAACCTAAAGTTTAGAACCGCTTCCCCCAACTTCTTTTAAATGGTCAACTGCCCCCGATGGCTCTTTTCGAACTCAGATCGTAATCTTAGACGAAACTGCAAACCGAATCGATATCACAGATTGATTCCGTTGAGGTTTTGGCACTCGGCACCGATCAATTGACCGTGAATTCCTCCTCCGGCGCGCGGGAGACCGCCAGTCAACGCACGAAAGACTGCGTCGAATAATCGCCCGCCGGCAGTTTGCCGACGCTGACCTTCTCCTTCACGTAGTCGGCGAAGGACTGGGCGTAATCGAGATAGGTGTCGAGGATGCGCCCGTCCTGGGCCACGGTCTTGAAGGTCGTATACCCGTCGCGGCCGGCGGCGATGAAGCTGTTGGTGACGACTTTATACATGCGTTTCGGATCGAGGGGCGACCATGCACTCTCGCCCTTGTCGCGGAACTCGAAAGCGCTGAAGCGCTGACCCTTCGGTTGGCGGGCATCGATCTTCCAGCGCAATCCGGCCGCGTAGGGGTAAGCGCCGGACGAACCGCCTTCGGCCAATGCGTAGTCAAGGGCATCCTCGAGCACGGCATGGATTTCGGTGCCGGTCATGTCCAGTTCGACCAATGTGTTGGCAAAAGGCAGCAGGATATAGGAATCACCGATGGTGAACGGTCCCGGCTGCACGTCGACCCTGACACCGCCGGCGTTCTGGATGGCGATCTGGCTCTCGACGGCCATCTTGCGGTAGGCATAGGCGACCAGATTACCGATGTCGGAACCGCGCTCGGCCGTCTCCGAGACATCGCAGATCGCCGATTTGCCCTGGCCGGGTACCCGTTCCAGGCAGAGCTTGTCGGTGACGGTGCCGATGACCTGGCCTTTCAGTTCGTCGACCTTGGCGGAAAAACCGGCCAGGGTCTTCGCGGCGCTCGGGTCGTCATCGACGATGTTAAGCTCTTTCTTGGCGGCAATATCGGCCATCACCGCCTTCAGGTCGTCCCCTTCGACAGCCACACGCTTACCGGCCGTATTCTTGCGCTTGAAGCTGTCGGAGAGCAGCAGATGCGGCGTGCCGGTACAGGCCGTCACCGTGCCGTCGTCGGCGAACGTCACGTCGAGTTCGCCGACCACGGCCGAATACTGCCAGGCTTGCACGACGCAGACCTTGTTACCGTCGAGGTCCTTGACCTCGGTCGGATAGGAGCCGACGGCGTTGAGGCCGACGCCGGCGAAGTCGCCGAGCAAGCTATGGCTGTCGCCGCCGACGATGACGTCGGCGCCGCGGAGCGACCTGGCGAGGGCCATGTCGTTCTTGTACTGATAATGGGTCAGGAGAACGACGTGATTGACGTTTTGCGCCTTGAGCTCGTCGATATACCGCTGCGAGGTTTCGCGCTCATCCAGGAACATGGTCGTGTCATCCGGGTTGGACGACCCCTTGGTCTTCTTGGCGATGTCGATGCCGATGATGCCGACCTTGACGCCGCCGACGGTCTTCACGGTGTAGGGCCTGAGGTAATCGGTGGCCGTCTTCTTGGTCAGCGGCGAGACGCCGACCTCAGGCACAACGTTGGCCGCCACGACCGGCGTATCACAATCTCCGGCGCCCAGGAAATCTAGAAAGGTCTTGAGCCCGGCGTCGCCATCGTCGAACTCGTGATTGCCGAGTGCGAAGGCATCGAAACAGACCTCGTTCATGAGCGCCGCATCGGCTTCGCCCTTGAACAGTGTGTAATAGAGATCGCCGGTTATGGCGTCGCCGGCATGCACCTTGAGGACGTTTCCTCCGCCCGCCGCGAGTTTTTCGATGGCAGCGACGACGCGCGGAAAACCGCCGACCGTGGTGCGCGTTTTCTTGCCGCCGAGTTTCAGGTCCATGCCGGTGTCGGCGCGCAGGTGGGAATGGTGGTCGTTAATATGAAGGATCTTGAGGTCGAATGCCTGGGCGGTTCCGGCCGGCGGCATCAATACGAACAACAATGGTAGGGCGGCAAGAAAGCGCATGTCCGGAAACTCCAGCATATTCCTTGATGTCTGTGGGCTCTTTACTGGCAGTTGCGGAAACTGCCGTCAACAGAATGCCGGAAACCATGTGACGGTTTCGTTACGGCCCGTGGATCGCCGAAACTTAAATGCCAGGATTGGCGCCGGAGCTTAGGGAATTACCCTTCGTGAAGCGGCAGGTCAAAATGGAATGCCGCGCCGCCGCCCGACCGGTTTTCGAACCCGATGCTGCCGCCGTGCTGTTCGATGATGGCCTTGCAAATGTAAAGCCCGAGACCACTGCCTGAAACATTGCGGGCGTCAGTCGCATCGGCCTGCGAGAATTTTTCGAAAATGCGACCCCTGAAGGCCTCGGGAACACCGGGGCCGTCATCGAGAACCGAAACCCGCGCGGCGGTACCGTTGCGGTCAACGGTGATCCGTACTTCGCCTCCGTATGGCGAGAACTTGGCGGCATTGGTCAGAAGATTCGCCACGACCTGAGAGACCTTTTCGGCATCAATCTTGACCGGCAGGCAGTCTGGGATCGGGTCGAGCGCGAAGGCAACATTCATTTCATCACCCATCCCGGCGTTCGACTCGATCGCTTGTCGGACGACAACGCCGAGATCGATGTGATCCCGTTTCAATTCGAGCCGGCCGGCCGCCGCTTTTTCCAGATCGAGGATGTGGTCGACCAGATGCGACAAACGGTCCGTGTTGCGAAGAGCCAAATCAATCATGTTCTTGGCGCCGTCGGGCATCTCGCCAAGGGCTCCACCCAGGGTCAGGCCGAGAGAACCGCGAATGGATGTCAACGGCGTGCGCAGTTCGTGGCTGATCACGGAAATCAACTCGTCTTTCATCCGCTCCACGGCCTTTCGAGCCGAAATGTCACGGGCAGCGACAAAGCGATGCATCCGGCCTTGGTATTCGATCAGGCGTGGCTGAATCTCCGCTTCGAATGTCGAGCCGTCCTTCCTCAGGGCGACGCCCTCATAAACGGTCTCCGATTGCCGGGCGATGAAGTCCGCGACCATGTCGCGCGATTCCGGCGCGACGAGGAGATTGATCGGCATACCGATCATTTCCTCCCGCGTATAGCCGTACATGCGCTCGGCCGCCTTGTTGGTCTCGACAATCTCGACGCCGTCGTGGATGAACACGGCTTCACTGACGAATTCGGCCAAAGTCCGGTAACGCGCTTCACTCTCGCGAAGGGCGTCTTCCGCACGTTTGCGTTTTGTTATGTCGACGACGGTGGCTTGGGTTGCCGGTTTGTCGTTCCAGTTCACCGTTCGCGACAAGTTCTCGAGCCAGATACTCGAACCGTCCTTGCGAAGCGCCTCGTATTCGTAGCGGTCCGGTGCCGGTTGATAATCGGCGCGTGCCCGGCAAAAGGCGGCCACCCGCTTACGCTCCCGGGGAGCCAAGAGTTGCTCCCACGATCTCAGTGCGACGAGGTCCTGCACCGTATAGCCGAGCATTTCGGCCAATGCGCGGTTGGCGAATACCAGCTTCTCGCCCTGCGTCACCATGATCCCTTGCAGGGAACCTTCGACCAGGTCTTGGAAAAGTCTTTCGAAATCCTCGGCCAGGGGCATCAAACTACCGTCGTCGTCTCCGCAAGCGCGATACGCCTTCCCGCTACCCCGTTCGGCGACACGGCCTATTCCCATACTCGAGTGTTTCGTCATTCCAGGCATTCCCGACCGACGGATACCGACGCAACGCGATACAACTAGGTAACCATGCGTATGCGTCCGGCGTGCTCGCTACCGCTCTTACTGTAGTCACCGCGCCGTTTCCTGCACAAAGTGCGCCTGGAATTATCCATTGGCCGCCGCTTGTCCGTACGATCGAACGGAAAGCCCGGAGTGTTGAGGCGAAGCGCCTCGCCTCCCGACGGCAGCGCAATATTGCCTTATATTGATGCTGTGGGCAAATAGTCTCTCCGCCCGCGAAAAACGGGTCACCATTCGATAAATAGAGCTCTGAGGTGGAAAGCGGCGGCCGATGAACCGGACGCGAGGACCGCAGGTATGATGGCCCGGGCGTTTTAGGCCGAACGTTTGGCGGGCGGGTTGTTGCCTAAGGAAAAAGACGAAACCGTGGCTCAGGCCATGAAAATGCTCTGGAAGACCTTCAGCATCCGCCGATCGATCGCCGAGCTCATGTCCTCGAGGATGGTAAAGGCCTGATCGGGCTCCATCGGCGGCTTGTAGGAGCGCTTGTCGGTCAAGGCGCCGAAAATATCGGCGATCGCGGCCATGCGGGCCAGCGTGTTGACCTCACCGTTGCGCAACCCCTTCGGATAGCCGGTTCCGTCGAGTTTTTCATGGTGCTGTTCGGCGATGATGCGAATGCCCTTGGCCATTTCCTGGTCCTGCGGCAGGAAGTCCATGGTGTTTTCGACGTGTTTCTTGACCAGAAGCCGCTCTTCTTCGTCGAGTTTTCCCGGTTTTTCGAGGATTTCGACAGGCACCAGCAGTTTGCCGATATCGTGCAGCAGCCCTCCGGTCGTCAGGGTCAGTACTTCGTCCTCGCTCATGCCGATGCCGTTGCCAAACAGTGTCAGCAGCGTCGCCACCCGCATCGAGTGGACGTAGGTGTAGCTGTGGTGGGCCTGCACCAGGTCCAACAAGGCGTTGTGCTGGTTGCTCTGCACCGCCTCGACAAGCGCCTGGCAGCTTTCCCCCGCTTCCGCGTAATCGACGGGTTCGCCCTTGGCGACCGCCTCTGAAATGTTGTGGTAGGTTTCCACCGTCATTTTAAGTGGCTTGCGCTGGATTTCAGGCAGTTTCTCCCAGGACCGTTCCACAGTCGTATTGACGGCCTTTGCGACCTCGCTGAGAAGCTCTTGTTCCGTGCAAGGCCAGGACAGGTAGGTATCGCCCTCAAGGAATACCGCCTGAATCCTTTTCACGCCGCGTTCGCCGGTGATGATGAATGGCACGTTTTTCAACCGCTCGATGCCGCGTCGCAATCCGAGGAAATAGGATGCGCCTTTCGGCGGCATGTTTTCCTCGAGGATAACCGCGTCCGGCGGGACCGTGCTCATTTCGTCGAGCGCTTTCACATGGTCGCCGGAGCTCCACACCACGAACCGACCGTCGAGGGTGCCCGTGATCTCACCGTTCCAGGTCGTGTCCCCACCGACGAGGTAGACCCGCGGTAGCGATTCTGTCTCAGGCATGTTCAGCATCGCATCGGGTCATCGTACGGGAATTCGGCCGTCGAGGGCCGTTCCTTCTCTTGGCGACCACACAGGTCCTCCATATGAAATCTTCCCCTTCTCCATCGGACGTTCCAGCACCGAACGGGAAGCTCTATTATTTTCCACCCGTGTCGACAATCAAGTCTCCGAGTGTTTCGTCGTGTTTCAGTTTATGAAAAAGCCGGCAAAACCTGGAAAACCGGCGTTTCTGGCGTTATCCGCGTGGGCAATAAGCGGCGCCAAGTATCGGTCCTGTGGCGGAAGGGCGATCATTTTGGACGAGCACGGCGCATCCCTGGTTTTGTGAGAGGTTGGGGGCAGGCAGCGCAACCTCTGTCGCCGTTCCGTCCCAAGCTCCGATGAGCTGCATATCGCGGACGATATTCCGGCTGACCAATGTCTTGCCCTTGTTTTCACCGGCGCGTACCGGCGTTGTGTGTTCGCGGTCGAAGCGAACGAGCCAGATCGAACCCGGGCGGTCATCGACACCATTGATCCGAACCGAAAGACCTGTCCCGGCGCCGGGTGTGACAGCGACTTCGATTTTGCTTGGCGTTTGGCGGCGGTTGCGAATGATCGCCGACTGAACGGAGCCGCGCCGTGATCCGACCGCTTCGTAACGGCCGGCCATCACCATCTGCGGCGTATAGACGTTGGGACTGCCGCGTAGGTTGACGTTGTAGGTCCGCTGACGCTGCGTGGCTTCGGGACTCGAGAACGGGCCCTTCCAGCGCCCGGCCAAACCGTAGACGAGATCGTCCCAATAATCGACGTGCCATTCCAACGCGACGATGTCTCTGCGTACGGCGAGTTCGCGCAGGTAGGCCTCGGCCGGCGGGCATGAATAACATCCCTGGGAGGTAAACAGCTCGACGACGGTGGGGCCGCCGGACGGTTCGGCTTTCGACGGTGCCGCCAAGAAAAAAGGCGACATCAAAACTGCGATTGCCGCCAAAACGCGTGAACTGGGCATGTAACGAGCCTCCCTCGAACCACCAACGCCATGAATTCTACGCTGGCCGTTCACCGTAATAAAATGATGCCCGATCACATTTCCGCTAGGCGATGCGAATACGGAACCAGGGCTATTTTGGTCTAACCGACAAGAGTTTGATGATATCCTTGAAGAGAAACGTCGTCTCGACCAGCTCGAGGCCGGCGGGCTCCAGGTATTGTTCGGTCTTGCGATCGAATTCAGCGCCGTAGGCGAATCGAACCCAGGGTGCCCAGAGTTTCATGACGACCCTCTGGATGGGGTTTTCCGAAATGTCGTATTCGAGGATATGGATCATGCCACCCGGTCGGCAGACGCGGCGAATTTCCTCCAGCGCCGGCTGTTGATGTTCCGGCTCAAGGACACAGAACAGAAAAGTCGATACGACGCTGTCGAAACTGGCGTCCGCAAAATCCATCTCCAGCACGTTCATCTCACGAAGCTCGACGGTCGTGCCGAGTTTGTCCCGTCGGCGCCTAGCGCGCTCCAACATGGCAACGCTGAGATCGATGCCGACCACTTTCGACCCTTCGGGGTAATAGGGGAAATTACGCCCGGTTCCGACCCCGGCATCGAGAAGGTCGCCGCCCACGTCATCGAACAACGCACGACGCAGCGGCCGGTAGCGACCGTGCTCGAACGGCAGATCGAGGATGTCGTAGAGCCGCGCGATGCGGTTGTAGATCTTCCTCTTGGGCATAGCTTTTCACCGAGAAACGGTTTTCGCCAGGATATATCACGCCGTCCGGGAAGGCATGCACAGTCGGGGTTTCGCCGGTCCGCTTTTGCATCGATAATCACCAGCAATGGGGGACCGCAGACGGGGCCCAACGCGCATGGACCATAGTGACCTTGTCGCTGGCCTGACACCGCAGGAACGCGCCGATTTGACACGGTCGGCCAATATCCCGGGGATCATCCGCCTGACCATGCATGCGAGCGTCATCATCGGCTCCGGGTGGTTGATCATCGAACGCGCACCGTTGTGGCCGTTGCTGATGGTCGTTCAGGGCGTCGCCATCATTTTCCTGTTCACGGTGCTGCATGAAACGGTTCACCGCACCGCGTTCAAAGATCGATGGGTAAACGATGCCGTGGCTCGGCTGTGCGGCATCTTGGTCGTCCTGCCGACGGATTGGTTCCGCTGCTTCCATTTCGCCCACCACCGTTTCACCCAGGACCCCGAACACGACCCCGAGCTATCGACAGCGAAACCACGAACCCTTGGCCAATACCTAATCCATCTATCCGGACTACCCGTGTGGTGGAGCCAACTGAAAACCCTGATCCGCAACGCGCTCGGCCATGACACCGACAGTTTTGTAAGGGAATCCGAGAAGGCCGCGGTTCGGTGGGAGGCGCGCATGATGATTGCCGTCTACACCTTCGCGGCGGCGGTCTCGTTTTACGCCGGATTGTCGGAAATCCTCTTTGTCTGGCTCCTGCCGGTTTTGCTCGGTCAGCCGTTTCTCAGGTTCTTCCTCCTGGCCGAACACGGCGGCTGCGCCTACGAACAGAACATGCTGGCCAACAGCCGAACGACGCTGACCACGCTGCCCTTCCGCTGGCTGACCTGGAACATGTCATACCATGCCGAGCACCATGCCCTGCCCTCTGTGCCCTTTTTTCGCCTACCGGCGTTCCATCAAATCACCCGTCCTCACCTGGGCGTCGTGGAAGACGGCTATTTTCGATTTCACACCAACTACTTGCGTCGCCTGATCGGTTCCCACCACCGTTCCCTCGGTTAGTTCCTCACGCGGTTTTTACCGCCTCTCCCTTGCCGCAAGCGGCGTCAAGCCTTATTTTACAAATCATCACGTAAATTAATTATTTATAACTAATTTCTGGTGTTGTTATGAAGGTATACATTCTACACGAAAACGATGAATGGCCGCCGCCGTTCCGCGACGCCTTCGCCGCCGAAGGCGTTCCGTTCGAGGAGTGGCACCTGGCCCGCGGCGAACTGGCCTTCGACGAGGCGCCGCCCGACGGCGTCTTTTATTCGCGCATGAGTGCCTCGGCCCACACGCGCGGCCACGAACACGCGCCGTCGCTCGCCGGTCACATGCTCCGTTGGCTCGAGTTGCACGACCGGCGGGCGGTCAACGGCAGCCGTACGCTCGCCCTTGAAGTCAGCAAGATCGCCCAGTATGCGGCTCTCAGGAAGGAAGGCATCGCCGTGCCGCGGACCCGTGCCGCCATCGGCAAGGCCCGGGTCCTGGCTGCGGCTGAAGCCCTCGCCGAGACACCGTTCATCCTCAAGCCCAACCGCGGCGGTAAGGGGCTCGGCGTGCATCTGTTCCACGACCTGGACGGCCTTGCCGGTTATTTCGACGGTGGTACCTACGAAGAGCCCGTCGACGGCACCTGGCTGGTCCAGGAATACATCCAGGGGCAGGAGCCTTACATCGTGCGGGCCGAGTTCATCGGTGGTGTTTTCCACTACGCCGTCAAGGTCGACGCCTCCGACGGTTTCGAATTGTGCCCGGCCGACGTTTGCGCCGTCGGCGATCAGTTCTGCCCGGCGACGGCGGATGAAGACTCGGGCACGGACGGCCAGAAATTCGAGGTGCTGAAGGACTTCTCCGACCCGCTGATCGATCGCATCGGCCGCGTATTGGCTGAACACGGCGCCGAAGTGGCCGGCGTCGAGTTCGTCCGCGATACGCATGGAAAACCGCACGTCTACGACATCAACACCAACACCAACTACAACGCCGCCGCCGAACGCACAGCCGGAATCGAGGAAACGGCACCACAACGCCTGGCCAGCTTTCTAGGTGCAGAACTGGAGCAGGTGCGGACCGTGGCCAAGGCCGCCTAGACGATCAAGCCGAATTGATTTTGGGGGCGACAATGGCGCCGGTACCATGGCGCTGACCGCCTGATGTGATTGACGGGTCGGCGAGACGCTTTGGGGGGCGCATCCGATGTCCGAGGCCGATGCCTTCTATGCCGACCTGCCGGGGTTCATCGAGTTCCCCGATGTTACCGATCTCGCCCTCTACGTGCCCCTACCCGACGATTGGTCCGTCGTCATCGCCGACATCAAGGGCTCGACGAAGGCCATCCGCGAAGGCCGCTACAAGGAGGTCAACCTGATGGGGGCGGCCTGCATCACCGCCGTGCTCAACGCCCTGCCGGACTATGCGATCCCCTACGTCTTCGGTGGCGACGGGGCGACGCTCGCCGTCCCGGCCTCGGCCGCCGACACGGTCAAACGCGTGTTGGGAGCGGCGCGGCATCTGGCCCGTGATCAGTTCGACATGGATCTCCGCGCCGGCCTGGTTCCGGCCCGTGACATCCGCGCCGCCGGCGCCGACGTGCTGATCGCCAAGTTCGAACTGAGCCCGGGCAATGCCATGGCCATGTTCGCCGGCGGCGGCGTGCAATTGGTCGACGGCCTGATCAAGACGGACACCGGCGAAGGCGACTACGAGATCACCTTCCCGGAAAACGACAGCGGACCCGACCTGACCGGACTGTCATGCCGTTGGGAGCCCTTGAAATCGTGCCGTGGCACCATGATGAGCATGCTCATCTTCGCCACCGGCACCGACCGCGAGAAAGCCACCACCTACGGCGCCGTCATCGACGGCGTCGCCGACATCCTCAAGGGCGAAGACGGCCGGCCGGTGAGCGCCGATAACATGGTCTTCAAATGGCCGTCCCGCGGCATCGCCAGCGAGAGCAAGTTCCTGGCCGGCACCCGCGGGCGTGTCCGCCGCTGGCTGTGGCTTTACACTCAGAGTTTCATCCAGTTCCTGCTCGAGCGTTTCGATCTCTCCTTCGGCGGCTACAACGCGCCCATCTACCGCGAGGAACTACGCACCAATTCAGACTTCCGGCGCTTCGACGACATGCTGCGCATGATCCTCGACTGCCCGACCGACAAGGCCGACGCCATCGAGGCCTTCTTTAAGAGCCTCCACGACGAAGGTAAGATCGCCTTCGGCACCCACCGCTCCGAACACGCGCTGATGACCTGCCTCGTCTTCTCTCTGGCCAAGGGCGAACACGTGCACTTCGTTGACGGCTCCGACGGCGGCTTCGCCATGGCAGCGGTGGGGCTGAAGGGACAGATGAAGGATCTAGTTGGGCGCAGGGATACGTAAGGGGCTGGGCACTTCGTTTACGGCACCACTTTCCGAGGCGTTTTCACAAAAACCTCGCAAAAGCAGCTTGCGCAAAACAAGAACATAACGTAAACATTTATCCCTGAACCATCAACCCGAAAGGCTCCCGCCCCCATGACCCGCGACGAGTTCGACACCTACTGCGGATCGTTGAAAGCTACCACCAACGTCATCCAGTGGGGCGGGTCGTCGGTGTGGAAGGTGGGCGGTAAGATCTTCGCCATCTGCTCGATCTGGGGTGAGGGCATGGAGGAAAAGATCAGCTTCAAGTGCTCGGAGATGAGCTACACCATCCTCTGCGAGCAGCCGGGCATCATCCCGGCGCCCTATCTGGCCCGGGCCAAATGGGTTCAGATCCAGGAACCGGACGCCATGGGGGACGACGATATCCGCACCTACATCACGCAGGCCCACGAGATCATATCGGCCAAGCTGACCAAGGCGGTGCGGGCGGAATTAGGGTTATAAGCGGCCGTCGGTCAGGCCTTCGAAAGCGCCATTGACTGCAAGCGGGGACGTGGTAAATCACCGTGAACTACTTGCAGAGGATGTCGGCATGAGATCGTTCGCCTGGGGCAGCCTATTCGTATCGGCCTTGGTCGCCTCCGGCTGCCATACAACCAGTGACACCGGCGGCGGCACGCCGGTGACCCTGTCACCGGCCACGGCCGGCGCATACGAACGGTACAAGGAATACGCCGAGGGCGCATCGGCTTTGGCTGTGTCGACGGATGGGAAGATCTGGGCCACGCGTCACTGCTACGAGACCCGTTGCCGCACGGCAGCCGATGCCCTTGAGGCCTGCAACGATCGGGCAACGTCAAACGGCTCGGGATGCCGGCTTTTCGCAAAGGGCCGCGCGGTTGTTTGGAAGGGCCCGGTTACCTATCCCGAATTCGGAGAAAACGGCCACCTCTTCTCGTTGACGATTAGAAAGAAGAACGGGGCGGGAACCGTCACGTACGGCGGCGAGGCTACGGTGCCGCCCGGTCGATCTCATATTCAGCTCACCATGCGGGCCGGCAGCAACCGCTGCGACGGTGGCGCCGATACCACGACAATGAAATGGCGGATCGCCTGCCTCTATGCGGAATCCTACGAGGGGAGTTTTACCGACGGTGCGCGGGCTCTCTACGTAGGCACAGGCACGTCGGCGCTCGGGCGGCGCGTGTGGTTGTCAATCTTCCCGAAAAAGTAGACCGGTCTGCATCAAAGAAAAACGCAGCCGGCCTAATAGCCGAGCGCGCAGCCGTCCTTACGGGGTTCCGAACCGCCGGTGAGCGTACCGTTCTCCCAGTCGATCCAGATCGCCTGTGAGCCGCCGATGGGCTTCTCCGGAGCGACGAACCTATGCCCCTTGCCGCGCAGAGCCTCCATTGTCGCTTCCGGGAAAGTGCCTTCCGCCTCGACCTCATTGGTGCCGGGGATCGGGAACAGGCGCGGCAGGTCCATGGCCTGTTGGATATCGAAGCCGAAGTCGATGAACTTGGAAAGCAGATGCATGTGGCCGAAGGCCTGGTACTGGCCGCCCATGACCCCGAACGGCATGACCACGCGGTCCTCCTTGGCCAGCATGCCGGGGATGATGGTGTGCAGCGGCCGCTTGCCGGGGGCGATGCAATTGGGATGGTCCGGGTCGAGGACGAAACCCTGCCCGCGGTTGTGCAGCATGACGCCGGAGCGCGGCGCCAGGCGCGTGCTGCCGAAGGCGTTGAACAGCGTGTTGATGAAGGAGCACGCGTTGCGGTCCTTGTCGACGACGGAGATATAGACCGTGCTCTGGTGATTGGGGAAGGTCACCGGCGGCAGGTCGGTCATCGCCCGGTCCGGATCGATATGGGTGCGCAGCTCGTCGGCATGGGCCTCGGACAGCAGCCATTCGACGGGGACTTCGGCCTGCGTCGGGTCGGCCAAAAAGGCGTTGCGGTCCTGATAGGCGAGGCGTCCGGCCTCGATCTCCTGGTGCAGGCGTTCGGCCGACAGCGGGTCGACGCCGCCGGTGTCGAAGCCGGCCATGATATTGAGCAGCAACAACGCGAACGCGCCCTGGCCGTTGGGCGGGCATTCCCAGACGTCGTAGCCGCGGAAATCGGTCTTGATGGGGGTGACGTAGTCGCCCTTGGCGGCAGCGAAGTCATCCATCGAATGGACGCCGCCCAGGCTCTGCAGCTTCTCGACGATGTCCTCGGCGACGGCGCCTGCGTAGAAGGCATCGCGACCGTGTTCGGCGATCTTCGATAACGTTTCGGCGAGTTCCGGCTGGCGGTGCTGTTCACCGACCCGCGGCGCCCGGCCGCCGGGCAGGAACCGTGCCGCCGTGTCCGCATCAAGGGTCAGCTGATCGATCTGACTCTCCCAGTCATCGGCAACGCGGGGCGCAATCGGGTAGCCGTCCCGCGCCAGGGCGATCGCCGGCTGCAGCAGTTCGCCCAGGTCTTTCGTGCCGTGATCACGGACCAGTTGGCACCAGGCGTCGACGGCGCCGGGCACTGTCACGGCATGAGGCGAGCGGCGTTTTAGCTTGTCGATGCCCTGATCGGCGAAATACTGGGCCGTGGCGCCAGCCGGCGCCTTGCCGGATCCGTTGAAGGCGATGATGTCCGTCGAGCCCTCTTTCGAATAGAGGCAGAAGCAATCCCCGCCGATGCCGGTCGATTCCGGTTCGACCACGCATTGCACGGCAACGGCCGCGACGGCGGCATCCAACGCATTTCCGCCCGCCTGCAGGACATTGACCGCGGCCAGAGTGGAAAGCGTGTGCGAGGTCGCCGCCATGCCGCCCGTGGCATGGGCCGTGTTGCGGCCGGGCAGTTCCATATTGCGCATCATCGCCTCCCTGACTTACGTCCCGATCGACGCCCCAATTGACGAATGCGGGATTCCATATACCCTCTCCCCCCGGCAAAAGCACTGGCCGATTGGGGAATAACTTCGATGACGGAATGGCCGAACCATCTCTTCGATGCCATGCGGGCCAATGACGTGGTGCAGGTCGCCTACGTACCGGACGCTGGCCACCAGACGTTGATCGACGCCTGCATCGCTGAGAAATCGATGACGACCGTTCCGCTGACCACCGAGGAGGAAGGTATCGCGCTTTTGGCCGGCACCTGGCTCGGCGGCCAGCGCGGCGTGCTGCTCATGCAATCGAGCGGCGTCGGCAACTGTATCAACATGCTGTCCCTGACCCAAACCTGCCGCTTCCCTCTGGCCATGTTCGTGACCATGCGCGGCCAGTGGCATGAGTTCAATCCGTGGCAGAACCCGATGGGTGAGACGGCCGCCATGGCACTGGAAACGGCGGGCGTTACCGCCTTTGACGTGTCCGACCCGGCCGACGTGGGCCCGCAGGCGGGAGCCGCCCTTCACCGCGCCTTCGTCGGCGGCGGCGCGGTGGCGGTTTTGCTCAATCAACGCCTGATGCCGGTCAAGACGTTCGGCGGATCGGGCGCGGGAGGGTCGGAGGAATGACGACCGGCGCCGAACAATTCGAACTCAAACGCCGTGACGTCGTCAAAAAGCTGCTGGCCGACCGTGGTGACCTGCTGGTCGTTGCCGGCCTCGGTTCGACCGCCTGGGACATCACCGCGGCCGGCGATACGGACCTCAACTTCCCGCTGTGGGGTGCCATGGGCGGTGCCGTTGCCATGGGCCTCGGCCTCGCCCTGGCGAAGCCGGATCGGCGTGTTTTGGTCCTGACCGGTGATGGCGAGATGCTGATGGGCTTGGGCGCGCTCGCCACGGTGGCCGTCCAGCAGCCGGCCAATCTGGCCATCGGTGTTCTCGACAACGAACGCTACGGCGAGACCGGCATGCAGGCGACCCATACGGCATTCACCACGGACCTCGTTACCGTCGCCATCGGTTGCGGAATAGCCGATGCCGCTAACATTAAGAGCGTGGACGATCTCGAGCGCGAGCGCCCGGCCCTACTCGAAAAACCGGGCCCCATTTTCCGCGTTATCAAGGTTCGCGCCGAAAAACTGGATTTCGTATTGCCGCCGAAGGACGGGGTTCATCTGAAGAACCGTTTTCGGCGCGCTTTGTTGGGACCGGACGGGATCACCTGAGGGCGGTCCTCGTCAATTTGGGGGAACATCAATGGCTGAACTCGAAAAACTCAAGATGTACATCGATGGCGAATGGGTGGAACCGTCGTCGGGCGAGTACTTCGAATCCTTCAATCCCTTCACCGGCGAGCCCTGGTCCTTGGTGCCGAGGGGCACGGCCGATGACGTCGAGCGCGCCGTGGCGGCCGCCAAGCGGGCCTTCAACGGCGGTGATTGGGCAGGCATGACGGCAACGGCGCGCGGCCATATGCTGAGGCGTTTGGGTGATCTGGTCGCCGAGAACGCCGAGCGCCTGGCCGAGATCGAGGTCCGCGACAACGGCAAATTGATCGCCGAGATGGGTATGCAGCTCAAGTATATCCCGCAGTGGTACTATTACTTCGGCGGCCTCGCCGACAAGATCGAGGGTTCGGTCCTGCCCATCGACAAGCCCGACCACTTCACCTACACGAGCTACGAGCCCTTGGGCGTCATCGCCGCCATCTGTCCTTGGAACTCGCCCCTGCTGCTGACGTCCTGGAAACTGGCGCCGGCGCTGGCCGCCGGAAACACGGTGGTGCTCAAGCCCTCCGAGTTCACTTCCGCCTCGGCGCTGGAATTCGTCAAACTGGTCGAACAAGCCGGTTTCCCCAAGGGCGTCGTCAATGTCGTTACCGGTTTCGGTCCGGAGATCGGCGAACCCCTGGTCGGTCACGACGACGTCGCCAAGGTTGCCTTCACCGGTGGTCCGATGAGCGGCACGCGGGTCTACGAAAAGGCAGCCGCCGGCCTCAAGAAGGTCAGCCTCGAACTCGGCGGCAAGTCACCCAATATCGTCTTCGACGACTGCGATATGGACAACGCCGTTAAGGGCGCCATCTCGGGCATCTTCGCCGCCACCGGACAGACCTGCATCGCCGGCTCGCGACTCCTCGTACAAAAGTCCATCCACAACGAGTTCGTCGACAAACTGGTCGCCTTTGCTCAAACGGCGAAGATGGGCAACCCCATGTCACTCGACACCCAGGTCGGTCCGGTGACTACGCAGCCGCAATACGAGAAGATCCTCGGTTACATGGATGTCGCCCGCGAGGATGGCGCCGAATGCGTTTTGGGCGGCGGCAAGGCGGAACGGCCCGAGTGCGGCGACGGCTGGTTCGTCGAGCCGACGGTGTTCACCGGCGTCAACAACAAGATGCGCATCGCCCAGGAAGAGGTCTTCGGCCCGGTGCTCTCGATCATCCCCTTCGAGGATGAAGATGAGGCGGTCGAGGTCGCCAACGACGTGGTTTACGGACTCGCCGCGGGCGTCTGGACCTCGTCCATCCGCCGCGCAATCGAGGTGCCGAAACGCATCCGCGCTGGCACCGTCTGGGTCAACACCTACCGGGCTGTGAGTTACCTGGCACCCTTCGGCGGTTATAAGCGCTCCGGCCTCGGCCGCGAAAATGGCCAGGAAACGATCCGCGAGTTCATGCAGACGAAAACGGTGTGGATCTCGACGGCGACGGAAACGCCCAACCCCTTTGTCATGCGGTGACATCCGTGGTTGAACGGCGTTGGGAGCGGCTTTGGATCGGTGGCCATCTGGCGACGATGGCCGCCGACGCCGACGCGCCGTTTGGAACCATCCGTGACGCGGCTGTCGCGGTTGACGACGGGCGCATCGTCTTCGTCGGTGCCGCCGCCGACCTGCCCGGCCCGCCGGAAGATCTGGCTGACGAGATTACCGCCCTCGACGGCCATTGGCTGCTGCCGGGCCTGATCGATTGTCACACACATTTGGTCTTTGCCGGCAACCGATCGGACGAATTCGACCGGCGGCTCGCCGGCGAGAGTTACGCCGATATCGCGCGTGCCGGCGGCGGGATCATGGCCACGGTCCGTGCGACACGCGACGCTGGTGAAAACACGCTTTTCGAACTCGCCCGCGATCGCCTCCTCCCGTTCCTGGCGGAGGGTGTCACCACGGTCGAGGTCAAGTCGGGCTATGGACTGGAGACAGAAACCGAAAAGACCATGCTGCGCGTCGCCCGGCGCTTGGGCGACGATCTGCCTGTGCGGGTCCGGACGACGTTCCTCGGCGCTCACACCTTGCCGCCCGAGTATGCGGACGACCGCGACGGTTACCTTGATCTTGTCTGCGACGGAATGCTGCCGGCGGCCGCCAAGGACGGCCTTGTCGACGCCGTCGACGCCTTCTGCGAAGGCATCGCGTTCTCGCCGGACGAAGTCGAACGCCTTTTCAAAAGGGCACGTTCACTCGACCTGCCGGTCAAGCTGCACGCCGAGCAGTTGAGCAACCTGGGCGGCGCGGCCCTGGCCGCCCAATACGGCGCCCTATCCGCCGATCACCTGGAATACCTGGACGAAGCAGGCGCTCGGACCATGGGCAAAGCCGGCACGGTTGCCGTCCTGCTACCCGGCGCCTTCTACTTCCTCAGCGAGACCAAGGTTCCGCCGATCGAGACGCTCCGGCGTTTCGGGGTACCCATGGCCGTCGCCTCGGACGCCAATCCGGGCTCGTCGCCGGTCGGCTCGCTTCTGCTGATGCTCAACATGGCCTGCACGCTCTTCGCCCTGACACCGGAGGAAGCGCTCGCCGGAGTCACCCGCAATGCCGCCACGGCGCTCGGTCTCGGGCGTGAGATCGGCACGCTCGAGATCGGCAAGGCCGCCGACTTCGCGGTCTACGACATCGACAGCCCCGTTGATCTCGCTTATGCCATCGGCAGCAACCCTTGCCGCCGTACCTTCGTCAACGGTATCTGAACTGCATCCCTTGGCCGGGCGGCTCAGCTCTTTCCGTAACTCGATCTCAGCGAATCACCTCGGGATGGCTCTTGACGAGCCGCTCTGCCAGTTTCTTGGCCTTCTTGTCGCCGAGCCGAGCCGCCCGGTAATACCAGGCGAAGGCTGTCTTCGGATCGGAAACCGTGCCCATGCCCTTCTCGTACATGAGCCCGAGGACCCGTTGCGCCAGGGGATGGTCCTGTTTCGCCGACTCGGTCAACCAGAAGAGAGTCTTCTCCTCGTCCTTGCGGACGCCGCGGCCCTTGGCGTACATGACTCCGATGTTGTACTGGGGTTCGGAATACCCCTGTTCGGCGCCTTTCATGTACCAGAGGATCGCCTTGGCGATGTTGCGGTGGGTGCCGCGTCCCTTCTCGTAGGCGTAGCCGATGGCACTCTGGGCCTGAGGGTGCCCGTTCTTCGCCGCCTTCAGGTACCACTCGGCGGCGCGTTTGTCGTCCCGGGGCAGGCCATTGCCTTCGGCATTCAGGACACCCAGCCGGAATTGGGCTTTGGCGTGCCCGCGTTCGGCCGCCCGGCGATACCATTGCGCCGCCCGCTCCGGTGCCTTGTCGATGGCCTGGCCTTTCTCGAGCATCAAGCCGGCGGCAAACTGCGCGTCGATATGGCCGCGTTTGGCCGCCACGCGATACCAGGCAAGGGCGCTCTTGCCTCGCTTGTCGCTCTCGGTTTCCTCGAGGAGGAACTTACCGATCCGGTACTGGGCATCCAGGTTCCCCTTCTTGGCCGCCTTGTGCAACAACGCGCGGCCCCATTTGAGTTCCCAAGTGATTTGGCTCTCGTTCAGGATAGAATTGCCGACGTTGTATTGTTCCTGCGGCGTGCCCGTGTCGTAGAGCCGGCGTAAGGCCGCCTTGCTAATCTCATTGTTGGCCCGGGCGCTTTTCGCATAGTGGCCGCTCTTCACCAGAGCCGTGAGGTATTTGCTGAACAGCTCCATCAGCCGCGGGATGTCCGGATCGAGAACATCGAATAGCGCCGCCTTTTGACCGAGGGACCGGCGGAAATCGTCGCAGTAGTATTCCAGATGCCGCCGGAAGCGGACCATTTCGTCGGAGCGTTTGTTGAGCTTGAAGTCCTGAAACGCCTTCTCGGTACGCAGCCACGCCTCGCACTCCATGTCCAGACCGCGCATGGCTCGTAATCGTCCGCCTTGATGCTGTATGCCGTGACCGATCAATTCATGGACGATGATGGCAGCCAGTTCGCGGGTCGGCCATTTGATGCCGTGCCGCGTTATCGTTGCCGCCAGCTGATCTTCCGTGTCGGCGATGCCGCTGATCTCGAGCGCCTTCGAACGGAAGGTCGCCGCCGTAATGGAGCCGAATTCCTCCCGGGCATGGTCGGGATCGTAGACGATTACCACACGTCCCTGGCCTTTGAGCAATTCCAGGCCGTCCCGGTTGAATTCCGACTCGTTGTAGATGACCTTGAGCGCCTCAATCAGCCGCTGCAAGCCTTCCTTCGCCGGCATGATGGAAACGTCGTATTTGGCGCCGGGGCTCGGCCCCAGAGCGACGACTTGGATGCCTTCGTATCCGGCCGACTTCATCTCGCGATCGGCCCAGGCATCGTTGGTGCTTCCAAGGATCAGCGCCGCCAACATAAGCAGCATGTATCTCGAATACACGGTTCCGTTCCCCATCCGCGTTTGACGTATCGTTGACATGCGACGACCGGGAAGCCGGCACCCTCTAGGGGTGCGATTTGATTATGCTCCCGCCGCGGTTGCAGTGAATAATGACGAAATGATCGCCAGAATCAACTGAAATCACAGTGCCGGTCTATGGGATTGGCGGCGTCAGATTGACTCAAGTTGTATATACATGTATAGGTAACCAGTTCATCAACAGTCCGCAGGGCCGTCTGAAAAGCTCCGCCGCATAACGGGAGCGGGACCGCCCCGGACCACATGGAGGTATCGATGTCCCATCTGAAATCTGCTCTCGCCATTATCCTTGCCGGATCGGTCGCCGCCACGGGTGCTATCGCCGCCGAAAAGGTTCGAATCGGTTTCAACGTCCCCCTCACCGGCTTCGCCGCCGCCGACGGCAAATCGGCCCTGACCGGCGCCAAACTGGCCGTCGAACAGGCCAACACGGAAGGCGGCATCAACGGCAAGCAAATCGAATTGGTAATCTACGACGACCAGGCCTCGCCCAAGGAATCAGCACCGATCGCCGCCAAGCTGGCGACCCAGGATAAGGTCAACATCGCCATTTCCGGAAGCTACTCGGGCGCCACGCGGGCCGCCGCCAACGTCTTTCAGAGCAACGGCGTGCCCTACATCTCCGCCTATGCCGTGCACCCCGGCATTACCAAGGCCGGCGACTTCGTATTCCGCACGTCTTTCGTCGGCGAGGTTCAGGGCCGGGCCGGGGCCAAGTTGATCGGCGAGAACCTTGGCAAGAAGAAGACCGTCGTCATCACGCTGAAGAACGACTTCGGCAAATCCTTGGCCGCCGGCTTCAAAGAGGCGGCCGGCAAATTCGGCATCGACGTCGTCAACGAGTACGAATATTCCATCAAGGACCGGCAGTTCGGTCCCATCGTCTCCAAGGTCAAGGCCGACAACCCGGAAGCCATCTATGCGTCGGGTTACTTCTTCACCGCCGGACCTCTGGTCAGCCAACTCCGCGCCGCGGGCATCACGGTGCCGATCATCGGGCAGGAAGGCTACGACTCAGAGAAGTTCATCGAGATCGCCGGCAAGGCGGCGGAAGGCGTCATCATCACCACGTCGCTCGACCGCGACTCGACGGTCGACGAGACCAAGAACTTCATCATGGCCTACGAGAAACTTGCCAACGCCAAGCCGGATATGGTCGCCGCCTCCGGACACACGGCGGTCAAGGTCGCCGTCGCCGCCATGCGCACCTCCGGCACCGACGACCGCAAGGCCATTCGCGACGCCATCGCCGGTCTCAAACTGAAGGCGTCGACCGGCGACATCTCGTTCAACAAGCTGGGCGAGGTCAGGAAGGACGTCCAGGTGCAGGTCGTGCGCGGCGGCGCCTGGCGCCGTCATTCCGTCATCAGCGACCCGGCCTTGTTGGCTCCGCCGACGGAATAAGGGTCTGAAATGCGGTCGGGAAAGGGGAGCCTCCCCTTTCCCCGCGCTTCGCGGCTATTACGGGCTGGCGATGAGGCTGGGACTCCATGCTGATTTTCGAACTCACCGTTCAGGGACTGGTTCAGGGCAGTATCTATGCGTTGATCGCCGTCGGTCTGACGTTGGTCTATGGGCTTCTGCGGATCCTGCACGTGGCCCATGCCGGCCTATTCACGCTCGGCGGCTACATCGGTGTCCTCGTCACCAACGCCACCGGTAGCCTGACCCTGGCCCTGCTTGCCGCCATGGTTTTCGTCGGGGCGCTAGGCGTCGGCGTTTACCGGCTCTGCTACCAGCCGATCCTCGACAAACCGCCCTATGTGGCGCTGATCGCCTCGATCGGGCTGTTCGTCGCCATGGAGGAGATCTTCCGCCTCGTCTTTGGGCCCTACGGCATTTCCTATGCGGCGCCGCCGCTGCTCGACAGCATCACCTTCGCCGGCATGAATTTGAAGCAGGCCGAACTCGGGGTCATGGCAGGAACCGTTATCTTGATCGGTGGCCTTGCCGTCCTCGCCGGCAAGACCCGCATCGGTGCGGCCTGGCGTGCCACGGTCACCGACCCCGCCATGGCTCAGTCTTTCGGTATCGACATCGTCAAGGTCCGATACCTCAACTTCTTCATCGGCTCGGCACTGGCCGCCGTCGCCGGCGTCATGGTGGCACTCCTCAACAACCTGGTCGAACCGACCATGGGCGCCGTCGCCAGTTACAAGGGCCTTGCCATCATCGTCCTCGGCGGTCTCGGTGACGTACGCGGCACGCTGATCGCCGCCCTCGTTCTCGGCGTCATCGAGAGCTTCGGCACCATTTACCTGGGAGCCATCCTCGACCGCGACGCCATCGCCTTCGCTTTCCTGATCGTCGTCCTGTTGCTTCGCCCGCGCGGGCTTTTCGGGAGGGCGTGACGGATGGAATACCAGATCACCCTCCTGACCATCGTCGCCATCACGGTCATGGCCGCTTTAAGCCTCAACCTGATCACGGGTTTCTGCGGGCAGATCAGCCTGGGCCACGCCGCTTTCTACGGGGCCGGCGCCTATACCGCATCGCTGCTGACCATGAACGGCACGCCCTTTGCCCTGGCGCTTGTCGCCGCGGCTCTGGTCGCCGGTACGCTCGGTATCGTCGTCGGTTTCGCCTCACTGCGCGTACGTCACGATTTTCTCGCCATCACAACGATGGGGGTCGGTTTCCTGTTCATCGGCGTCGTTCGCCAACAGGACTGGCTCGGCGGCGAAATGGGGCTGTTCTCGATCCCCGATCCGGGTCTCGGCAAGGTCGGCTATATGCTCCTCTGCGTTGCCCTGGCCGTCGCCGTGGCACTTTTCAGCCTCTACTTGAAACGCTCGTGGATGGGGTATTGCTTCGACGCCATCGCCGATGACGAGGACACGGCGCGTATGGTCGGCATCGACGTGGCCCGCTACAAACTGGCCGCTTTCGCCCTGGGAACGGCCATCGCCGGTGTCGCCGGCGGTCTTTATGCCCACGAGATCAAGTATATCGGCCCGGACAGCTTCGGCTTCGTCGAATCGGTGACGATCCTGGCCATGGTGGTCATCGGCGGTATCGGATCGGTACCCGGCGTCATCGTCGCCGCCGCCGTATTGACGGTGTTGCCCCAGTGGCTGCAGTTCATCGCCGACTACAAACTGTTGCTGTACGGGGCGCTGTTGTTCGCCGTCATGCGCTTCAGCCCCGGTGGATTGGCGGGTTTGGCCGGCGCCATGTTGGCTCACCGTGGTGCGGTCATCGAAGGCGTAAAAGGAGCCGGCCGATGACCGCGACTCTCGAGGCCGCCGGTCTGTCGGTCAATTTCGGCGGTGTCCAGGCGTTGGATGGCGTCTCCTTTTCCCTGAACCGGGGCGAACTGCTCGGCTTGATCGGCCCCAACGGCGCCGGCAAGACGACGGCGCTCCGAGCCGTCACCGGGATGGTCACGCCCGGCGCCGGAAGCGTGCATGTCGGCGGACGGGATGTCACCCGGGCACCGATCCACGAGCGCGTCCGTCTCGGCCTCGGCATGTCGCAGCAACTGGTGCGGTCATCGAAGGCGTAAAAGGAGCCGGCCGATGACCGCGACTCTCGAGGCCGCCGGTCTGTCGGTCAATTTCGGCGGTGTCCAGGCGTTGGATGGCGTCTCCTTTTCCCTGAACCGGGGCGAACTGCTCGGCTTGATCGGCCCCAACGGCGCCGGCAAGACGACGGCGCTCCGAGCCGTCACCGGGATGGTCACGCCCGGCGCCGGAAGCGTGCATGTCGGCGGACGGGATGTCACCCGGGCACCGATCCACGAGCGCGTCCGTCTCGGCCTCGGCATGTCGCAGCAACTGGTGCGGCCGTTCCGCTCCATGACCGTGGCCGACAACGTGACCCTTGCCGCCGGCTACGCCAAGACCCGTGCGCCGCTGGCGGCCCTGTTTCAACGGCATCGCGCCGGCGAGAGGCGCCGCGCTCTCGAACTCCTGGATCTCGTCGGCATCGCCGACGCCGCCGACACCATGCCGGCCAAGTTGCCGCTGGGATATCTGAAGCGCCTGGAAGTGGCCCGTGCGCTGGCCTTGTCGCCCCACATGCTGCTCCTCGACGAACCATTGGCCGGACTCAACCATGCCGAGGCTGGGCGCTTGGCCGACACCATCCAAACCCTGAACCGTGACGGCTTCAGCATCGTCCTGATCGAACACAACCTGGGTGAAGTGCTGCGTATCTGCTCGCGTCTCGTCGTAATCGACAATGGCCGCAAATTGAGCGCCGGCGACCCCAGGAAGGTGATGGCCGAACCCGCCGTACGTGCTGCCTATCTAGGCGAGGGGGCGGACGATGCTTAGGCTTGACGATCTCAGCGTCGGGTACGGGCCCTTTACCGCCGTCCACGGCCTGAACCTGACAATCGATGAGGGAACCGTTTTCGCCATGATCGGGGCAAACGGCGCCGGCAAGTCGTCGACCATCATGGCGGTCGCCGGGCATACCGATGTCGTCGGCGGGCAGATCGAATTTGATGGCCGCGACATCACCGGTCTCGCCGTCGAAGACCGGATCGCCGCCGGTATTGCCCTTGTCCCCGAGGGACGGCGCCTGTTCCCCGACCTCACCGTGGCCGAGAATCTGACCATCGGCGGTTACAGCCGTCCGCAACGCGACGAAGCGCGTAACCGCGACAAGGTCATCGGCCTATTCCCACGCCTTGGCGAGCGGCTCGCACAACAGGCGGGAACGCTATCGGGCGGCGAGCAGCAGATGCTGGCCATGGGTCGGGGCCTGATGGCGGAACCGAAATTCCTGATGGTCGACGAGGTATCACTCGGCCTGATGCCGAAGGCCGTTGATATCTGCTACGAGGCCATCCAGCGCCTGAAAGCGGACGGCATCACCGTACTTCTGGTCGAACAGAACACGACCCGGACGCTGGACGTCGCCGATCGCGTCTGCGTCCTCGAGTCGGGGCATGCGGTCTGGCAGGGTGGCGCCGGGGAGGCTCGCCGCGACACGTCGATGATCGATGCCTACATGGGCCTGACGAGAAACGGAACGGAAGGCTGACATGACCCCGGTACCGCTTTACCAGAAGATCAAGGACAACATCCTGGACCGCATCGGCACGGGCGATCTCAAGCCGGGCGACCAGATCCCGTCGGAAAACGCCTTGGTCGACGAAACCGGTGCCAGCCGCATGACCGTTCACCGAGCACTCCGCGAACTGACCCAGGACGGCGTTCTGCTGCGGGTCCAGGGGACCGGCACTTTCGTTGCCGAACCGGTGCCGGCGGCCGATCTCCTGGAACTGCGCAACATTGCCGAAGATATCCGAGCTGGCGGCAAGACGCACAGCAGCCGCGTCGTCCGCCTTTGCGCGGAAACTGCGGACGACACCGTCGCAATCGCCATGGAATTGGCACCGGATTCGCGCGTCTTTCATTCTATAATCGTCCATATGTCCGACGGTGAACCGGTGCAGGTGGAGGACCGGTTCGTCAATCCGGCCTCTGCGCCGGACTATCTGGACGTTGACTTTGCGACCGTGACGCCGAACCAGCACCTGATGGAGGTCGCACCCTTGAGCGACGTGGAACACATCGTCGAGGCGGTCATCCCGGAACCGTGGATCCGAAACCTGCTGGGGATCGGCCGGGGCGATCCGTGCCTGGTCCTGCAACGGCGCACCTGGTCCGGAGGGCGGGTTGCATCTTTCGCAAGACTGACCCATCCCGGCGACAAGCACCGGTTCGGCACCCGATTTTCCTACGGCCGGGATCGCAGCCGGCCCAACACGAGGCGCTGACCTGAAACGGCGCGGCATGGAGGACATTCGATGACATCATCCCAGGATCTTTCCAACGTCAGGGATATCAAAAGCCCGCACGGCACCGAACTCACCGCCAAGAGCTGGCTGACGGAAGCGCCGATGCGCATGCTGATGAATAACCTCGACGCCGAGGTCGCCGAGAATCCGCACGAGTTGGTTGTCTACGGCGGTATCGGCCGCGCGGCTCGCGACTGGGATTGCTACGACCGCATTGTCGAAACCCTAAAGAACCTTGAGGAGGACGAGACGCTCTGTGTGCAATCGGGCAAGCCAGTTGGTGTCTTCAAGACCCATCCGGAAGCGCCGCGCGTGCTGATCGCCAATTCCAATCTGGTGCCTCACTGGGCGAATTGGGAGCACTTCCGGGAACTCGACCAGAAGGGCCTGATGATGTACGGGCAGATGACGGCAGGCTCCTGGATCTACATCGGCAGCCAAGGCATCATCCAGGGCACCTACGAGACTTTCGCCGAGATGGGCCGGCGCCACTACGGCGGCGACCTTACCGGCAAGTGGATTCTGACCGCTGGGTTGGGCGGCATGGGCGGGGCGCAGCCTCTGGCGGCGACCATGGCCGGTGCCTCGATGCTGGCCGTCGAATGCCAGGCGAGCCGTATCGAAAGGCGCCTGGAGACCGGTTACCTCGATCGCCGCGTCGACGACCTCGATGAGGCGTTGGCCGTCATTGAAGATGCGTGTGGCCGCGGCGAGGCGCTGTCGGTCGGGTTATTGGGTAATGCCGCCGAGGTTCTCCCCGAACTGGTGCGCCGCGGCATCAAACCGGACGCCGTCACCGACCAGACCAGCGCCCATGATCCCTTGAACGGCTACCTGCCCATCGGTTGGACCTGGGACGAGGCCGAACGGCAACGCCAAAGCGATCCCGATCGCGTCGTCCACGAGGCCCGCGCCTCGATGAAGGTCCACGTTCAAGCCATGCTCGCCTTCCATGATCTCGGTATCCCGACCTTCGATTACGGCAACAACATTCGTCAGGAAGCCGCCGACGAAGGCCTGACCAATGCCTTCGCCTTCCCCGGTTTCGTGCCGGCCTACATCCGGCCTTTGTTTTGCCGCGGCAAGGGGCCTTTCCGCTGGGCAGCGCTTTCCGGCGACCCGGAGGACATCTACAAGACGGACCAGCGCATGAAGGAGTTGTTCCCCGACGACGCGCATTTGCTCAACTGGCTCGACATGGCGCGAGAACGTATCCATTTCCAGGGCCTGCCGGCTCGCATCTGCTGGATCGGCCTCGGCGAACGGGCCAAGGCCGGCCTCGCCTTCAACGAGATGGTGCGCTCCGGTGAACTGTCGGCGCCGGTGGTCATTGGACGCGATCACCTCGATTCCGGGTCCGTCGCCAGCCCCAACCGGGAGACCGAGGGCATGAAGGACGGCTCAGATGCGGTCTCCGACTGGCCGCTCCTCAACGCCCTTCTCAACACGGCGTCCGGGGCTACCTGGGTCAGCCTGCACCACGGCGGCGGCGTCGGCATGGGCTTTTCGCAGCACGCCGGCATGGTCGTCGTCTGCGACGGCACGGAAGAGGCGGACCGGCGTCTCGAGCGGGTGCTGACCAACGATCCGGCGACCGGTGTCATGCGTCACGCCGACGCCGGCTATGAGGACGCTGTTCAGTGCGCCCGCGACAACGGCCTCAACCTGCCGATGATCGGGGATTGACCGTGTCCGTCTCTATTGAAACGTCGCCCGGCGGCCTAACCCTGCCCGATCTGCACCGGCTACTGACGGAACGGCCGCCGCTGGTGCTCACCGGCAACTGGCAGACCTCCGTCCAAACCGGCGCCGATGCGGTCGCCGCGATCGCCGCCGGTGACGAACCGGTCTACGGCGTCAACACCGGCTTCGGCCTATTGGCCCGCGAGAGCATCCCCCACGACAAACTCCGCGACCTGCAACGCCGTTTGGTGCGTTCTCACGCGGCCGGTGTCGGTCCTGCATTGGACGACGGCTGCGTTCACCTGATCCTGGCCCTCAAGGCCAATGCCCTGGCACAAGGGTACTCGGGCGTCCGCCCCGTCGTTGTCGAAACGCTGCTCAAATTGATGGAAAAGGGCGCCTATCCCATCATACCGGCGCAGGGTTCCGTTGGTGCCTCGGGTGATCTGGCGCCGCTGGCCCACCTGTCCCTGGCTCTCATCGGAGAGGGAGAGTTCCGCGTCGGCGGGTCGGTCCGGCCGTCGGCCGAGGTACTGGACGAACTCGGCATTGCACCGCTCGACCTGCAGCCGAAAGAGGGCTTGGCGCTCTTGAACGGTACCCAGGTATCGACGGCGTTGGCCATCGCCGGATATCTCCGCATCGACGCCTGTTTCCACGCAGCCCTGGTCGCTGGCGCCCTTTCCGTCGATGCGACAAAGGGCTCGACGGCGCCCTTCGACCCACGCATCCAGGACCTCAGGCGCCACAAGGCCCAGGCGGTTGTAGCCGCCTGCCTGCTGGACCTGCTGGATGCCAGTGAAATCCGCGAAAGCCATGTCCATTGCGACCGGGTTCAGGACCCCTACTCGATTCGCTGCCAGCCGCAGGTCATGGGTGCCTGCCTGGAGCAGCTCAGGCACGTGGCCGCCATCCTCGAGCGAGAAGCCAACGCGGTGACCGACAACCCCCTCGTCTTCGCCGAAACCGGCGAGGTCATCTCCGGCGGCAACTTCCACGCTGAGCCGGTGGCCATGGCCGCCGACATCCTTGCCATCGTCGCCGCCGAGATCGGCAATCTTTCGGGCCAGAGGACGGCGCTCCTGGTCAACCCAGCTTTGAGCGGCCTACCGCCCTTCCTGATCGAGGAAGCCGGCCTCAATTCGGGTTTCATGCTGGCCCAGGTGACGGCGGCCGCCCTGACCAGCGAGAACCGGGGCCTCGCCCATCCGGCCAGCGTCGACAACGTACCCACTTCGGCCGACCAGGAGGACCACGTCTCCATGGCCACCCACGCGTCCCGGCGCCTGCTCGCCATGGCCGACAACCTGGCGGGTATTGTCGCCATCGAGTTGCTCGCCGCCGCCCAGGGTCTCGACTTGCACGCGCCGATGAAGACCTCACTGAAGCTCCAGGTCCACAACGACGCGATCCGCGCCCGCGTCCCCTTCTACGACAAGGACCGTCCGTTCGCGCCGGATATCGAGTCGACTGTGGAAGCCATCCTGGTGGGGATCTTTCGCTTGGCAGAAATCGAGGAATGATGTCGGCAGAGATCGTGCGCGGGCGGCGGTAAATTGCCACGCGCTTTGCTTTTTCCCTTACCCCAATCGTGATAGGTAAATAACAAAACACCATCGCATTCGGCGGGGAGGACAGCCGTTGACCGACGAGCATATTTTCGAGCGTGGCCTCGGGCGCCATGCTGCCAACTATCAGCCGCAAACGCCGCTGACGTTCCTGGAATGGGCGGCATCCGTGTACGCGGAGAAGACCGCCGTCATCCATGGCGAGGCGACCTATACCTATGCCGAGCTCTACGCGCGTTGCCGGCGCCTCGCCTCGGCGCTGCAAGGGCGCGACATCGGTGCCGGCGACACCATCGCCGTCATGTCGCCCAACGCGCCTGCCATGCTCGAGGCCCACTATGGAATTCCGATGGCCGGCGCCGTCCTCAATGCACTGAACTTCCGGCTCGACGCGGCGACCATTGCCTTCATCCTGGAGCACGGCGAAGCCAAGGCCCTGATCACCGATCGTGAATTCTCGGGCGTCATTTCGGAAGCGCTGGGCAAGCTCGACCGCGACATCCTGGTTATCGACGTCGACGACCCGCTGGCCGTGGGCGGCGAGCTGATCGGCGAGATCAACTACGAGACGTTCCTGACCGAAGGGGATCCGAATTTCGCCTGGAAAATGCCGGAGGACGAATGGCAGGCGATCTGTCTCAACTACACCTCCGGCACCACAGGCAATCCCAAAGGCGTCGTCTATCACCACCGCGGCGCCTTCCTCAACGCGCTCGGCAACGCCCTGGTCTTCGGCCTCAACCACCGCTCGGTCTATCTGTGGACATTGCCCATGTTCCACTGCAACGGCTGGACCTATACCTGGGGCGTCACCGCCGTCGGCGGCACCCACGTGTGTCTCCGCGCCGTCGATCCGGCCCTGATTTTCCCGATGATCCGCGACCACCATGTCGCCCACATGTGCGGCGCGCCGATCGTTTTGAACATGCTGCTGCACGCTCCCGACGAGGCGATCGTCACCTTCCGCCAGACGGTCGAGGTGGCGACCGGTGGGGCGGCGCCGCCGAGCGCCGTCATCTCCGGAATGGCGCGCATGGGTTTCCGCGTCACCCATCTCTACGGCCTAACTGAAACTTATGGGCCCTCGACTTTTTGTGCCTGGCAGGAGGGCTGGGACGACCTGGATCGCGCCAGCAAGGCGTCACGCATGGGCCGCCAGGGGGTGCGCTACCCGACGCTCTCCGGCCAGGCCGTCATCGACCCCGAGACCATGGAGCCGGTACCGGCCGACGGCGAGACCATGGGCGAATTGATGCTCAAGGGACATACGGTCATGAAGGGTTATCTCAAAAATCCGGAGGCCACCGAAACCGCCTTCGCCGGCGGTTGGTTCCACACCGGCGACCTCGCCGTGCTGCACCCGGACGGCTACGCCGAAATCAAGGACCGGGCCAAGGACATCATCATCTCCGGCGGCGAGAACATCTCCAGCCTGGAGATTGAGGAGGCCCTCTACAAACACCCGAACGTCATGGAGGCGGCCGTCGTCGCCAAGACCGACGAAAAGTGGGGCGAGGTGCCCTGCGCCTTCGTTACCCTGAAGCCGGACGCCGAAGAGGTCAGCGCCGAGGCGGTCATCGGTTATTGCCGCGAGAATATGGCCTCTTTCAAGGCACCAAAACACGTGGTCTTCGGACCCCTGCCTAAGACCTCGACCGGTAAGATCCAAAAATATGTTCTGCGCGAACAGGCGGAGGCCATCTAGATGCCCGCGGCAACGATTTTGTCCCTGGAAGGTGCCGTCGCGCTGGTCACCGGCGCCTCCGGCGGTCTCGGTCGTCATTTCGCCGGCACGCTCGCTGAGGCCGGCGCCACTGTCGCCGTCGCGGCCCGCAGACGCGACAAGGTCCAGGAGACGGTCACCGCCATCGAAGCGGCCGGCGGCCGGGCCTTCTCCGTCGATCTCGACGTCACCCAGGCGGACAGCGTCGCCGAGGCGTTCGGTCGGGTCGAAGGCGAACTCGGCACGGTCTCGATCGTCGTCAACAACGCCGGCATCGCGTCACGCGGCGCGCCCCAAGACATCGAAGAGGTGGAATGGGACAGGTCCATGGACACCAACTTGAAGGGCGTCTGGCTGGTCGCTACGGAAGCGGCGAAGCGAATGATCGCGGCCGGAACCGGCGGCAGCATCATCAACATCGCCTCGATCATGGGTCTCAGGATTACCGCCGGGCTTTCACCCTACGCCATCTCCAAGGCGGGTGTCGTGCAGATGACAAAGTCTTGCGCACTCGAGTGGGTCCGCCACGGCATCCGGGTCAATGCCCTGGCGCCCGGCTATTTCGAAACGGACATCAACCGCGAGTTCCTGAAGACGGACGCCGGCCAGGCGATCATCAAGCGCATTCCCATGCGCCGCACCGGTGACATGAAGGAACTCGACGGCCCCTTGCTTCTGCTCGCTTCCGAGGCCGGCGCCTTCATGACGGGAACGGTCATCCCCGTCGACGGCGGCCATTTGGTCAGCGGATTGTAGGAGAGACTCCCATGCCTTTTGCCGATGCCGAGGGCGCCAAGATTTACTACGAGGAGAGCGGCTCCGGAACGCCGATCCTGTTCCTCCACGAATTCGCCGGTGATCACCGCAGCTGGGAGGGACAGGTCCGGTTCTTCTCGCGGACGCACCGCTGCATCGTCACCGCCGCCAGGGGTTATCCGCCGTCCGGCGTTCAGGAGGATGAAAGCGCCTACGGCCAGGACCGGCCCATTGCCGACGCGCTAAGCGTACTCGATCATCTCGACATCGACAGGGCCGTCGTCATCGGCCTCAGCATGGGGGCCTACACGGCGCTTCGTATCGCCCTTCACCACCCGGACCGCATCATCGCCTGTGTTCCGGCCAGCGGCGGCGCCGGCTCGCCGAAAGACACGCAGGCGGCTTTCGTCCGCGACGCGCAAGCGACGGCGGACCGCATGCTGAAATCTGGTGAGTTCCCTGTCGATGGCATCGCCTTGGGCCCGACGCGGACACAATTGAAACGCAAGGATCCGAGAGGCTGGTCCGAGTTTCGCCAACACCTTGCCGAACACTCGGTCGTCGGCTCGGCCTTTACGCTGCGCCGGGTGCAGGCGGCGCGGCCCTCACTTTATGACTTCGAGGCCGAGTTGCGGACCGCAACGACGCCCGTGCTGCTGATGGTCGGCGATGAAGACGAGCCCTGTCTCGACGTCAACCTGTTTCTCAAGCGCACCATGCCGAGCGCCGGTCTGGCCATGTTCGAACGCTGCGGTCACTTGTTGAACCTGGAGGAGCCGGGCTTGTTTAACGCCCGAATTACCGCCTTTCTGCAGGCTGTCGAAAACGAGGCCTGGCCGCTTCGCGATCGGCCCGATCAAGTCTTTGGCGGTATCGGCTTGAATATCGCGGATGATGCCGCGGACTGACGGGAGAATAAGGAATGGATTTCACGCTGACACCCGAGGTCGACGAGACACGAAAGAAAATCCGCGCCTTCGTCGCCGAGCGGATACTGCCGCTGGAGGATGATCCGGCCTCCTACGACGAACACGAGAACATCGATGAGGCGCTGCTGCAGACGCTCCGCGCCGAAGCCCGGTCGCAAGGCCTGTGGGCGCTGTCCATGCCAGTCGAGCGCGGCGGCCGCGGGTTCAACACGGTCGGCATGGCCGCCTGCTACGAGGAGATGAACCGCTCGATCTTCGGCCCCGTCGTCTTCAACGCCGCCGCTCCTGATGACGGCAACATGTTCGTGCTGAACCGAATCGGCAGCGAGGAGCAGAAGGACAAATGGCTGCAGCCGATCATCGACGGTGAGCTGCGCTCGGCCATCGTTATCACCGAACCGCACCCCGGCGCCGGTTCCGATCCGGCCGGGATGATGAAGACGACGGCCGAAAAAAAGGCGATAAATGGATCGTCCATGGCCGCAAGTGGTTCATCACCGGTGCCGACGGGGCCAGTCATTTCCTGCTGGCGGCGCGCACCTCGACCGAACCTCGCCGCGAGATGACCGCCTTCATGTTCCACAAGGACCAGCCCGGCTGGCGGGTTGAGCGGCGCATTCCGATCATGGGCCCCGAGGAACACGGCGGCCATTGCGAACTGGTATTCGACGGACTCGAGATTCCCGACGAAAACCGCCTCCTCGAGCCCGGGCGCGGCATGAAGGTGATCCAGACACGGCTCGGCACGGCGCGCCTCACCCACTGCATGCGTTGGTTGGGGCTCGCCAAAAGGGCGCTCGAAATCGCCGATGCCTATGTCGCCGAACGCGAAGCCTTCGGCAGCAAGCTCCGCGACCGCGAAAGCGTGCAGCTCCTGCAGGGCGAAGCGGCTCTGCAGATCCAAATTGGGCGCCTTCTCGTCATGAACGCCGCCTTCCGCCTCGACCGCGGCGAATTTGCCAAGAAGGAGATCTCGGCGGCCAAGATCCATGTCGCCGACACGCTCCACAAGGCCGTCGACACGGCGATCCAACTCTGCGGCGCCAAGGGATATTCCAAGGACACGACGCTCGAATGGATGTACCGCTACGCTCGCCAGGCGCGGTTGGTCGACGGTGCCTCCGAGGTCCACAAGATGGTCCTGGCCCGCAACTTTCAAGATCAAGGGATTGACTTCTGGTCATGGGATTGACGGCGGAAGACCTGAAGAACCGGATCAGCGCCTACGTCGCCGACTACGCCGGCTGCCCGGTCGAGATCGAGCGCCTTGAACGCCTGTCGGGCGGCGCTATCCAGGAGAACTGGGCCCTCGACCTGACCGTGTCGGCCGGCGACTGGGCCGGACGCCACGAACTGGTCCTGCGCCGGGATTCCCAATCGACGGTCGCCGCCAGTCACGGGCGGCTGGAAGAGTTCGCTCTCCTGAAGGCGGCGCTGGTCGCCGGCGTCACCGTCCCGGAACCCTGTTTTTGCTGCGACGACGCTTCCGTCATCGGTGGTCCGTTTTTCATCATGCACCGGGTCGAAGGCATCGCCGCGGGATATCGGCTGGTCAAAGCCGGACCCGACCCGGAACTGGCCCGGCAACTCGGCCGCGATCTGGCGCGCATCCACGCCATCCGCCCGCCGCGTGCCGACCTTGCCTTCCTCGGGCCCGTGCCGGAGCATCCGGCCCGCGACACCGTCGCGCGATTCCGCCGTTACCTCGACGCGTTGGCGGCGCCTCATCCGGTCCTCGAGTGGGGGCTCGACTGGCTCGAGCGTAACGCACCGGATCGGGAGGAGGTGGTGTTGTGCCACCGCGATTACCGCACCGGCAACTACATGGTCGCTGAGGGCCGGCTCACCGGCGTCCTCGATTGGGAGTTCGCGGGCTGGAGCGATCCGCTGGAAGATATCGGCTGGTTCTTCGCCAAGTGCTGGCGGTTCGGCGCCTGGGACCGGGAGGCCGGCGGCATCGCAGGGCGGGAGGATTTCCTTTCGGCTTACGAACACGAATCGGGTCGGAAGGTCGATCGCGACGCCATTCCCTATTGGGAGGTCATGGCGCACGTGCATTGGGCGGTCGTTGCCTGCCAACAGGCCGAACGTCATGTCTCCGGCGAGGAACCGTCCCTGGAACTGGCCCTCACCGCTCATGTGGTGCCGGAGCTGGAACTAGAGATCCTATCCATGACGAAAGAGGACTGACATGCGCGACCAACCAGATGCCGCAGGCCTGCTGGAAATCGCACGGGAAACCCTGCGCGGAGACCTGATCGATGCGCTGCCCGCCGGCAAGCGTTACGAAGCCCTGATGATCGCCAATGCCATTGCCATCGCGGCACGGCAGATGACCGCCGGCGACGAGCCCTTCGCCAACGAGGCGAGTGAACTGCGCGACATATTGGGCTCCAAAGGTGATCTGAAGGACCTCAATCACGAATTGGCCCGGCGCCTGCGCGCCGGCGCATTCGGTCCCGGTACGCCGGACCGCGACCGGATCTATGATATTCTGTGGCAGGCGACCGAACAGAAGGTCCGCGAGAGCAATCCGAAGTACTTGGCGAGCTTCGATAACATGTGACCGGACGGTACCGGGGAAGGGCTATGGAAAACGACAATCCGGAAACCGCACAAGCCGAAACACCCGTCCTGTCCACGACCGACGCACGCGGTGTCGCCACCGTCACCCTCAACCGCCCCCGGGTCAACAACGCCTACGACGGCGACATGATCGAGGGGCTGCTCGACGCCGTCGGCCGGCTCGGTACCGATCCCGACGTACGGGTCATCGTCATCCGCGGCAACGGCCGTCTGTTCCAGGCCGGTGCCGACCTCAACTGGCTGGCGCGGGTCGCCGAAGCCGGGGAAGAGGAGAACCTGGAAGTTTCCCGCAAGACCACGGACGCGGTGCGCTTCCTCGATACCTGCCCGAAACCGACGATGGCCCTCGTCCATGGCGGGTGTTTCGGCGGCGGTATCGGCATCCTCGCCGCCTGCGACGTGGTCATTGCCTCCGAAGAGGCCCTGTTCTCCATTTCGGAAGTGCGCTGGGGCCTGATCCCGGGACCGATCGTCCCGCAGCTCGCCGCCAAGATCGGCGTCGGCCGACTCAGGCGCTACGCCCTGACCGGTGAGCGGTTCGGCGCCGCGGAAGCGAAACGCATCGGGCTGGTCAGCGAGACCTGCGAAACCGGGGGCCTCGACCGGGCTGCCGCACCGATCATCGAATCTCTGCTCAAGAACGGACCGCAAGCCATCGAGGAAACCAAGTGGACCATCGCCGACACCGCCGGAAAAACCGTCGACGACCGGCTCGCCGAAACGCTGGCCCGCGCCCATGCAGCGAAGCGCCAGACGGATGAAGCAGCGGAAGGCTTGGCCAGTTTCCGCGAACGCCGCGAGGCCGAATGGTATCCGGAACCGCCGGCCGACGTCGGAAAGGACATCTGAATGGCGCTCTTTCCGGGCACCTTCGTCCGTCATCCGAGCGAGCAACGGTTGGGGCCCGGTCGTGTGCAGAGCGTCGAAGGCAACAGGGTCGTCGTCAACTTCGTCAACGCCGGCAAGTTGATCATCGATTCCGACCGGATCGACCTGATCGTCGTCGACGAGACCGAGTTCGAGACCGGCGGATAAACGGGGCATGACGGGCCGGCCATGATCCGCTACCTGACGACCGCTCTCGCCCTTGCCGTTCTCGCCCTGACCGTCATCCTCAGGCTCAACGACCCGGTCGAGATCGCCGGGTTCCGACAACAGGTCTTCGACCTCTACCAGCGTTGGCATACCCGGCCGGCCCAGGATTTGCCGATCCACATCGTCGACATCGACGAGGAAAGCCTTAAGCGTCTCGGCCAATGGCCGTGGCCGCGGAGCCTGCCCGCCCAACTGGTAACCATACTCGGGGAAGCCGGCGTCTCCACCATCGCCTTCGACATGGTGTTCTCGGAACCGGACAGAGCCTCACCTCGCCAGATCGCCGAAGACCTTCCGCTCGACAACGAACTGCGCCGGCGGATTATGGACCTGCCTGACCACGACCGGATGTTGGCGACCGCCATATCGAAGACCCGTGTCGTCCTTGGTTTCGCCCTTTCCGATGCTGGAGACAGCGAAATCGAGCCGGTGGTGAAATCGGGCTTCGCCACGGCCGGCACCGACCCCAGGCCCTACCTGATCGTTTTCAAGGGCAATATCTCGTCACTGCCCGGTTTGACCGAGGCGGCACTCGGCAACGGCACGCTGAATTTCTCACCGGACGGCGACGGCGTGGTGCGCAAAGTGCCGCTGGTGATGCGTTTCAAGGACACCATCGTCCCCAGCCTGGCAGCCGAGGTCCTGCGCGTCGCGCAAGGAGCCGGTTCCTATATCGTCCGTTCATCCGATGCCAGCGGTCACAGCGGATACGGACTGCATACCGGAGTCACGGACGTCAAAGTCGGCGCCTTCGTCGTTCCGACGGATGCCAATGGCCGGGTGTGGTTCCATGCGGCGAAATCGGCGAAGCGACGAATTCCGGCCTGGAAGGTGCTAGCCGGCCAAACCGATGTGAGACGCCTTGCCGGTTCCATTGTCCTCGTCGGCCCTTCCGCAACCGGCTTACACGACATCCGTTTTACGCCGCTAGGCACAGCGATCCCCGGCGTCGAGATACAGGCACAGATCATTGAACAGATCCTGACCAACGGCTTCCTGGTGCGGCCCGACTGGGCCAAGGGCGCCGAGGTGGTGTTCATGGTCGTCATCGGTCTCGCCCTGATTTTCCTCATTGACCGCCTGGGCGCCATGCCATCGGCCCTTGCCGGATCGACCTTCCTGATCGCATCCTTGAGCATCTCGCTGGTCATGTTCAGGGAGCACCGGCTGCTGTTCGATCCGGTCTACCCGGCCTTCTCGATCATCGTCATCTTCATCCTCTGTTCGGTACTTCGCCACATCCGGGCGGAGAGCGAACAACGCTGGATCCGGTCGGCCTTTTCCAGCTACGTGTCGCCCAACTTGGTCGACGAACTGGTCAACAACCCGAAGATCCTCACGCTCGGTGGCGAACGCCGCGATCTGACCTTCCTGTTCACGGATCTCGCCGGCTTCACCACCCTGGTCGAACAGTCGAAACCGGGGGCCCTGATCCCGCTCCTGAACGAGTACCTGAACGAGATGATCGCCATCGGCTTCAAGCATGGCGGCACGCTCGATGCCATCGTCGGCGACGCCACGACCTTTTTCTTCAACGCACCGGTCGAACAAGACGACCATGCCGATCGCGCGCTCGCCTGCGCCGTCGAGATGAACGCCTTCGCCGACAGGTTCTCCCGGGAGAAGACAGCCCAAGGACTGCCCGTCGGCCTGACCCGCATCGGCGTCCATTCGGGACCCGTTATTATCGGCAACATGGGCGGCGACGTCATCTTCAACTACGCCGCCCACGGCGACGCCATCAACGTGGCGGCGCGCCTGGAGACGGTCAACAAACACTTAGGGACCCATGTCTGCGTCAGCATGGAAACCGCGTCCCGCTGCCAAATGTTCAGCGGGCGTCCCGTCGGCACCATCCAGCTCAAAGGCAAGGCCGAAGGCATCCTCGCCTTCGAACCGCTGACGGCAGATGAAATGGAATCGGACCGCGTCGCCACATATCTTGCCGCCTACGACCTTCTGGTCATCGACGCCGAAGCCGCCCTCGAGGCCTTCCGCGCCGCTGCCGGAACCTACCCCGATGATCCCCTCATCCGCTTCCACGTCGAGCGCCTGGAGAGCGGCGACGACGGGACGCTGATTCGGATGGCGTCGAAGTAGGGGGAGCAAATGCAGGCGCAGGCTGACACCCGTTAAATGTCTTTCTGCGGCATTCGCGGGCCAATCGGGTTGCGTTTGTTATGTCCTCGGGTGACATCTTCGTCCGCAGGGTATCGAGTTCCTCCCTAGCGCCCGCTTACCTCTGCGAAAGGGCCGCGCCGGGTCACGGACGGCCCCGGACCAGATCCCTCGGCGTTCCTTCTTCCCGGGCACGGAGGAGGCCCAGGGAATATTGGTCGAATGCCTCTCCCGTTTCCGCGAACTAGTGGTGCCACGGGAAGGCGCCCCGGGGTCCAATGGGGCAATCGCGTTCATGGAATGTAACCGATCGAGTGCCCTCCGAGCGACCGCGTGACCCTGTTCGGCGGCAAGAAACGAGCGCCTCACGGCCCTGTCGGTATCCTTCGCAATGCCGAGGCCGCCCGCTCCCGTCAAGTGCAGCGCAATGGGTTCCTGTGCATGGCGCTCTCCCCACCAAGAGATGTCGTTTTGAGTCAACGGACGCCGGTCAATTCCTCTATAATTGTAAGGTTATTTTTTCGCTGTCCAACGGCGGGAGAGGCTGGGGCCATGCGCAAGACAGGCCGCGCATTCGCCCGATTTCTGATTACGGCCGCCATTGTTGCCGCGGCTTGGACCGCTCCCGCGGCCGCGCAGAGCGTCGGCCCCAGCGGATGTGTGGCCCTTTGCGGGGACGGCGGCGCCTCTTCCGGCGGCGGGTGGAGGAGCAACACCGCCCCGAGGCGCATCCAGACACCGCCATCCCACATCGCCAACAACAGAGGTGTCCAGTTGGCCGACGAAGGGAGGCTGCTGGAGGCCATCGACGCCTACCTGGAGGCCCTGAGGCTCGACGCCGGCAATCATGTGGCGCGGCAAAATCTGATCAACACATATAAGAACCTGGCCAGCCGCTACCTGGATCAGGGTGATCTCCACGCGGCGGAACAAGCCTACCGCAATGCCCTGAGATACGACGCCAACGACGCTGGTGCCCTCAACGGCCTCGGAATCGTCCATCACCGGCGTGATGACAACCAGGCGGCGCTCGACTACTACCGGCGAGCGCTGGCGGCCGACCCCTCGGCACACTATGCCCGCGACAACCTGAACAGCCTGGAGACCTACCTTCGCAGGGTGGAGGAAAACCGGCGTCGCAACGCCGAACTCGACCGCTTCTACGAACTTCGCAGGCGCGGTTACGAGACGCGCGGCCAGGAAGCCGTCGAACTGCTGCTGGAAGCGGTGAGGCTGAAGCCGGACGACGACATGGCCTGGTTCCTGCTTGCATTGAACCAACGAGCGGCCGGTCATTTCGCCGACGCCGAGGCCAGCTTTCGCGAGGCGGCCCGCCTCGGGTTCGACATCGATCTCGACGAGGCGCTCCGCGAAACCCGGTTCCGGCGCGATACTCGGCGGGCGGAGGACTTTCGCGACGAGAACAGGATCGACGCCTACCGCGCAATGATCGCGGTCTATCCCGAACGGGAGTCCGAGATCCGCTACAAGATCGCCGCGATTCACCTGGAGGCCGGTCGGTACCGGGACCGGGTGAGCGAACTCCTCCGCGTCCTCGCCAAACCCGACACACCGGCGAACAACACGGCCGAGGCCCATAATTCCTTGATCTACGAAGCCCGGAATGCCGAATACCAGAATGACTCCGAAGCCGAACGTATCTACCGCGGATTCATCGCCGTCGGCAGAGGAAGCAGCGCCGTCGCCTACCGCCTGGCCAGGGCGGTGCAGCGCCAGGGGCGTCAGGTGGAGGCTTTCGATCTGCTGCGCCGGGCCATCGCCGACCATCCGAACAGTCAGTTCCTCCACCACAACTTCGCCCTGATCCTGGAGGAGGCGGGGGAATACGAGGAGGCGGAACGGATGGCGCGACGTGCCGCAGAGTTGGATCCGGATGACGAGGACTCGCGCCGCGTCCTGACGCGCCTGGAAGACCACAATACTAGCATCTTCCGCCACCTGGACGGCTTCCGGTCGGCGTTCGACGGATTCAATCAAGCAATCAGCAATCTTGGCGACACCGCCCCCGCCCAAGCGACCGGCGAGATGTTGGAAAAGGCGGTCGACAAGATCGACGATTGGGTCGGTGCCCTGGAAGAGAAGTTCGGCGGCGATTCCGGTGAGCAAACCGCTTTGGCGCCGACCAAATCGAGTCTACCCGACGACATCAAGAAGGCCATCAAGGGATACCGCGAAAGTATGCGGACTTTCGGCATCGATCCCGACAAATCCGCGTCCGGAAAACCGGCGACCGAAAAGGCGCCAACGCGATCGCCGATCAAGCGAGAGAGCGTTCGCCGGCCGGCGACCGTGGTTCCGGAGCCGGACGCCCTGGCCGGATCCTATCGTTCGACGGTCTCCAGGCAATGGCCGGAACTGCCGGAGCCGGTCGTCCGCCTGTCGAAGAAGGGTATCGTCTACGCTCGGGAAACCTGGGAGCGGGCCAAGATCGAGACGGCCAACGTCCTCGAGGCTGAGAGCTTGGACTGGGTGTCGTCGAAGATCCGCCACGGCGGTTCCCTGAAAGCGGTGCTGGATCGGGGGAAGGAACTTTACGGCGACTTCTCGAAACCGGTCGTCGACCTTTACCGCCACGACATGGAGGGAGTCCAGCAGGTGGTCGGCTCGCAAGGCGGCACGGCGACCGGAGACGGCAATTTCGACGAACGGACGCGCCGGGCCGGCGATGCGATCATCGACATGAGCGAGACGCAGACGAACAAGATCGTCGAATGGCGCACCGGAGGAAGCGCCGCAGGCGACCCAGAGACCGAACCGGAGAGCCTCAAGGACAAGACGGTCTCCTTCTTCAAGAAGGTCTTCGACTTCGACGAGGACAAACTGACGGACCTGGATCGATGGTTCCCGCCCGAAGACTGAAAGCCCTGGCCCTCGCCCTTGCCATCCTGATGCCCTTGCCTGCGACCGCTCGCGACGAAAGCCCGGGGTTGAAGGGAGTGTTCCCGGAGGCGGTGACGGCCGGGTTCATTCTTCGCTTCGACGCCCTGCCGCCGGACCTCAGGCGGCAACGGATGCTATTCCGCCTCGACGGTGAGGGCCGCCCGACCCTGCTTGCCGGGCGCACGCTCATCCGCATGGGTGACGAGGTCGAACTGCAGCGCTTGCCCGAGGGCATGGGTCTTGACGATTTCGCCTGGATGTGCGACGGGACCTTCCTGGCGGTGACGGGGCGGCGCTTAGCCCTGCCCCTCGGAGACAGGCTGGAAACCCTGCTCGAACTGCCCGGCCGGGACATGAGAATCCAGCCGGCCGACGGTTCCCGCCTCTACCTGCATGGCGGCGATACGCGGGAGATGAGGCTCAACCTCTATCTCTACCGCAAGGGCGGAAGCCTGATGCGCCTCGCCGAAATGCCCTATCCGATCACCGCCGTCAGCGGCGATGGCGATGCGGCCTTCGTCGCCGTCGGCCGGTCGATCCTGATCGCCGCGCCGGGGAAAGCGGTGTCGCTGGTCTTCCGGCCGCGGTTCGAGGTAACCTCCCTGGCCAAAGCCCCGCCCTGGGGCTTGTTCTACGCTACCCACAGAAACGTCGGTTTCGTCCGCCGTTCCGGTCAGGGGTTCAGTTTCCTCGAGGGCCGGAACGTGCAGGTCCATGCCCGCGGCGAGACCCTCTATCTGTTTATCCCCGGCCAGGGAATCGTTCGCGCCGGCCCCATCGAGGCATTCGCCGAAATGGCGGAGCACTTGACGGAGTAGGGGTTATGGCCTGTGAGCAGGCATGTCAGGGATCCTGCTTGCTCCCGCTATCTGCCGGTCGGGACGGCACCGGATGGGGCGGCGGCTCCTTGAGTGCCTCCACGGCCTCCAGGCGCGAACCGAATTCCCGTCCAGCCAACGGACCTCCGTGGCAATGGTAATTCCCTTGTCCGGAGCCGGCGTGGCAGCCGAGCTTGTCGAGTTCGGCGTCGTGTCCGGACACGGGCGTACCGTAGGCCAGAACCAAGACCGCGGCCATCGCGTATCGTTTAATCATTCTCGCTCTTCCCCGCCACCGAGCCGAGAGACCGGCGCGTATCACCGCCTCACCCGGGTATTAACCGGATCATCCACGGCGTTAAGACCCCGGTTCGACTCGGGCGGCCCCCTCAAAAATCCCACCGCTTCATCAGCATCGTCTGGAACCGCCGGTTCTGGTACTGATAGTTGATGATGTTCGAGTACTGCTGCAGGACTTCGGCGCTGGTGGTCCAGACCCAACCGTCGGTGGCGTCCTTGAGGTCTTCCGGCACGCCCTTGAAATCGATCACGGTGCGGAGCGGCATGCCGTAGGTTACGCGGGCGCGAAAGCGGTTGTCATTTCGGCGTTTCTGGCTGACCGCCACATCGTTATCGCGGTAGAGCGCCCGGCGGTAGCCCAACGAGGTCAACAGGAACTGGCCCGAGCCGGTCAGCCAGGTGTGGCCGATTTCGGCTTCGTGGGCGTTGAATTCGAGGTAGTTCTCCTTGGCCCGGCTGGCGATGTGGCGGTAGGTCGCCGAGAGCCGATGCGCCGGGCTGAGGCTGTAGGCGGCACCGGCCTCCAAGTCCCATCGGTGGCCGCTCCGCAGTTTCGATGATGTCGATTCGAAGAGCACATCGTACTTGGTATGAGTGTACTGCCCCGTCGCATGAACATCGATGGACTCGCCAATGCGCCGTTCGGCGCGAAGCTTGGCGCCACGCCCACGGTAGTAGCGTTCGTCCGACAGGCTTGTCAGCGTATGGAAGGCCGTCGGCGTTACCGTCGCCCAGGGAAAGACGAGCTTCAGCCCGCCGCTCACCGTGCCGGCCTTGGTGTCGAGGTCTTCGATCCCAACCTGGTCATCGTGATAGTAGGTGAACGAACCGATTACCTTGTGCGGCGCCTGGAAACCGAGGTCGTAGCTGAAGTCGCCGCGCAGCGACCCGACGGTCGCCCAGTCGTACTGGCGCCGATCCTCCTCTTCGAGATCGAGGCGCGAGTCGAGAACCAGGTTAGCTCCCGTGTTGGAAGCCGCATTGCGGTTCCAGTCGTAGTGGGCGCCGAGGCTCAGTTGCACGGAGGCCCGGAAGCGCTTCTTGCGTTGAACGATCTCCGCCAGAAAGCGTTCGGCCTCCTGGCGCAGGCTACCGCTCAACGGCAGCTTCAAAGCCTCTTCCAGGACGCGCTCGGCCTCGCCCAGGCTGTCGAGACGGAACAGCACGAGCCCGTAATAGACCCGGATATCGGCGAGGTCCGGATCGATCAACAGCATACGTTCGAGCGTCGCCGCCGCACCCGTCAGATTGCCGGAATCGATCTGCGCCTTGGCATAGCGGAAATTCAGTTCCAGATTGTCGGGATCGTCGAGGACGTCCTCGAAGGTAATGTCGCCGGCCCCCTCGACGGGGCGGCGCTCCGTAGCCTTGCCGGCGGCCCGCGTCCTTGCCTTTCGTTGACGCTCTTCTTCCTCGAGGCGCTCGACTTCCCTGTCAGTCGGCGCCTGGGCCTGGATCGGCGCGGGCCAGAGAGCACCAAAAGAGAAAAAAAGTAAGAGAGCAGCGAGTGCAGCCAATGACGGTCCCGCCGGACGTGCGCCTCTCTCCCCCACGGTTCTAGTCGGACAACCCGGATGAACGCGATGCCGTTCCGCTACCGCTTTCCGATGTGCTGTCGGTATCGTTTTTCAACTCGAACTCGTGAACCATATTGGCCGCCACGGTACCACCGGAATTATTGAGCGTGACTTTCAGCGCCGCGCTACAGGTGTCCACGCCCGTGCAATTGGCGTTGGCCGGGTTGTCCTCGAATACAGCGCTGGTGAAATCATCGAGGGATTTGGAGAGCAAGACGAAACTGAAGGAGACCAGGCCGGTGTCCCCAGATGATCCCGAGATCTTGGAATTTCCTCCGCCTACAGTTCGATTGCCGAGATCGAGATCCATGGTGATGTCGTAACTGCCGCTGGTGCCGAGTTTCACGCCGTCCTGCGAAAAATGGAAAGTTCCCGTCGCCGGCAATTCTGAAATCTGGGTGACGCCATCCTCGATGGAGGACGCTTCCGAAACCTCGGCCGCCGCTTCCGACGACTGATCGCTGCTCGATGTCACCTCGGCCGAACTCGCCACCGATTGAACGGCGGCGGCCACGGCCTGTCCGGTGAAACCGGTCGCGGACGGGCCGGGGCTGGAATCGGCGCCTGCGTCGGCATCGCCAGATCCGGCATCGCCGGAAGCGGCGGACGGACCGTCTTCGGCGTCTGCGTCCGGCACTGCCGACATGGCGTTCAGGTCCGTCGATGTGATCGCGACAGGCGCACCCGGCGCGGTGCCCTGGCTCAAGGTGGTTCCATATCCGCTGCGCGACACGACGACACTGCCGGCATCGTTGCTGACCTCGATCCGGCCGACCGTATCGCGTGTATTGCTCTCGTCGCCAGGACCGAGCAGCGCCAACTGCGTCGTCGCGCCTTCGATGCGACCGGCGACCATGGTCCCGCGAACGCCGATGGTCCCGGCCGGAACCTTGACCTCCATGTCTTCGGGTTTACTCCGGGAAACCCGTCCGGTAACGAAACGGAAGACGCCCTTGGCGATCGACGCGGTGACCTTGCCGGCGCTTTTTTCCGGATCGTAGACGAAGCGGTCGATGACGATTTCGCTGTTCGCCCCAATGGTGAAAACGGTTTCGTCGAGGAGCAGCGCCTGCAAACGGGCGCCGGGGCCGGCCAGCACTTTGTCGCCCAGGTTCACAGCGTCGCCGCTCTTGACCGGTATTTCAGAGCCGCCACTCAGGGGCACGATGGCGACATCGCCCTTGACCGCAGCAGCGACACCGACCTTGACCACCTCGGCCGCCTGGGCGGTACCCGCCAGGCCGAGAGCGCAGATCGCGGTGAGGACGAGCGCCGATTTCCCGATCGTCACAACCGCCCGATTTCCAATCATTCTCGCCGTCTCGACATCCATTCCGCCGCCCCGTGATGGCCTCGAATTCAGGCATCTGTGGCAAGCATAAAGTTATCCATCCCGAATATTAAAGGATAGATAAAAGGCGGGGATGGTGATTCGTGTCACAAATCGGTTAAAACCCTGGAAAACCTGCACTTCCGGGGATTGGCGCCGGTCACGCGCGAGGCGGCAATCGGCGTTCCGTGTAGGTCACCAGAATATCGAAAAGAGCCTTCAGGAAGGCATCGATTCGGCCGAGCGTTTCGGCAACGTCCGGCGACGCGATCATGTCCCGGGCTACCTTGTCCTGTTCCGTCTCACGTGCGCCGTCAAAGGTCTTCATGCGCTCCTCATAGGGCAGGTTGGCGCGGATAAAGGAAAGCAGGAAGCGGAACAGGGCGCGGATATCGTCATCGACGGTTTCCAGCTTCTTCTCCAGTTCCCTCTGATCAACGGCAACGACGACGGTTTCGGTCGTTGCCGTCGCCGTCGCCATTCTCGGGGCTTCATCGATCACCGCCATTTCACCGAAGATGGTATTCGGCCCGATCGTCGCGATATCGATGATCTCGTCCGATGTGTCGCCTTCCTTGGTCAGGGTTACCTCACCGGACTCGATCAGGTACGCGACGTATCCTTGCCGCCCTTCACGGAAGATTTTTTCTCCGGCGTAATAGACTTCCCGGTCGAGAACCTTCTTCACGATGCCCCTTCTCCGTGTCCGTTACGATCCGGCCTCGATCATGTCGCGTAGCATTTCGAAACGCTCTTCGGCGCGCTCCCCGAAGAGAGGATCGTCGGCGTGTTCCAGGTCGGCATCAATGGCGCTCCAGTCTGCGCTCGACAGGATTTCCTCCGCGGCCGGCAGAAACTCGGTCTCCTCGATGTTCATGTGGTGGATTTGATGCTCGATGTATTCCTCTGCGATACGCACAAACCAATCGCGTTCGAGGGTCTCGTCATGAAGAACCTGTTCGACGGCATCGGCGAATTTCGCCGTCAACTCGGCCAGTTCACGATGTTGTTCCTGGATCGAAGTGGCCGCGTCCGAAAACTCCGGGGCCCTGATTTTCAGCTGCGCCAAGATCCTGTCTTCCTTGGGGTGATGGTAGCGGTCTGGCCAGTCAGCTAAGTACCTGAGGGCATCGCGTACCAGTTCCCAATCCGGCAGGCCGCCCTGTTTGAAGGCATCCACCTGCGCTTGAAGCAGACGCATCAGGCGGCTGATGTTCTGGTGCTCGCGGTGGATATCATTGATCACCTGGGACATGGCTATTCCTTTGCCGGTTGTCGCTTTTCCTCCTCCGAAGAGGCGTGAGGTTTTGGATGTTCCGCGCCCCTATCAAATACCGTCGCGGGCGATGGATCAACTGTCTGTTGATCTTCTCCTTCCTTCGACGCTTCTTCGGAGCGGTCGTTGTCGTCGATGAGAATGCGCATGGCGGCCCCGTCCAGGTCATCGAACTGGCCGGATTTCAAAGACCAAAGAAAAGCCGCAAGGCCGATCAATCCGAGGAACAAAGCCGCCGGAATGAGAAAGACGAGAACGTCCATGTTTATCCCAGCCGCATGGCCTTCAGACGGAGCGCATTCAGAGTCACGACGAGCGACGACGATGACATGGCGATGGCGGCGACGAGAGGCGTCGCCAGGCCGAAAACCGCCAACGGCACGGCAATGACGTTGTAGAGGATCGCCAATCCGAAGTTCTGTTTGACCAGTTTATCGGCGAAGCGCGATACGCGGATTGCGGCGGCGACCGCGCCCAAACGCCGCCCTTGAAACAGGAGGTCCGCCGCCGTTTGACTGGCATCGGACGCCGTTGTCGGCGACATGGATGCGAAACCGGAAGCCAGGGCCGGTGCGTCATTGAGACCATCGCCGACCATCAACACCTTTCGGCCTTCCGCCCTGAGCGTCTCGATCCGTTCGACCTTCTCTGCCGGCAGGCAGGCCGCTCGCCAATGATCGATGCCGACAGCGTCGGCCGCGGCGGCGACAGCCGCTTTCCGATCGCCGGACAACAGCTCCACCCGGAAACCGGCAGCCCGCAAGTCGGCGACGGTGGCCGCCGCATCGTCGCGCAACGGATCGGCGAAGCGAAACCGCACCGGTTTCCGGCCGGAAACCGCCATCCACAATTCGAGCGCCGATCCGTCACCGTTCGCGCCCCAGGTGTCGTCGTCGATGCCGCACCACTGGCGGCTACCGAGCCGGATTTCCTGTCCTTGAACGCGGCCGGCAATACCCATTCCCGGGGTTTCCGAAACGGCCTCGGCTTCGATCCGCTGCCGTCCCCCGGCGGCGCGCACGACGGCCCGCGATAGCGGGTGGCGGCTGTTGACGGCGAGGGCCTCGGCTATGTCGAGATCATCGGGCTCCGGTTCTTCGATCAGTTCGGGACGCCCGCGGGTCAGGGTCCCTGTCTTGTCGAAGACCACGGTGTCGCAAGCTGCCAGGCGTTCCATTCCGTCCGCCGATTTGACCATGATCCCGCGGCCGAGCAGAAAACCGCTGGCGACCACCTGGACCACCGGTACGGCGAGCGCGAGTGCGCAGGGGCAGGTTATGATGAGCACGGCGACGGCCGCCATCAGGGCGTTTTCCCAACCAGCGGCGGTCAACATCAGCCAGCCGACGAATGTCGCGGCGGCCAGGAAGTGTACGGCGGGCGCATAGATCTGGGCCGCCCGTTCCGCCAAGCGGACGTATTTCGCGCGGCCCTGCTCGGCAACCTCCATCAGGCGCACGATCTCGGCGAGCAGGGTATTCCCGGCCGCTGCCTCGACGGTCAGGCGCAACGGCCCGCCCAGGTTCAAGGTGCCGGCGTAGACCGCATCGCCGGGCCCGACCGGCTTTGGCAGGCTCTCGCCCGTAACCAAGCTGTTGTCGGTTTCCGAAGTGCCGCTCATCACTACACCATCGACGGAGACGCGGGCACCAGCGGCGACGAGGACCGTCATTCCCGGCTCGACCTGTTCCGGCGGCATCGACCGTTCGCGGCCGTCGTCTCCGATGACAACGGCGGCAGACGCGTTCAGGGCCAGCAGGTTGGCTGCCGCGGAACGCGCCTTGGTCCGCGCGCGGCGGTCGAGATAACGTCCGACCAGCAGGAAGAGCAGCAACGTCACAGATGCGTCGAAATAGGCATGGTCGCGCCCCTCCGATGTCGCGTAAATGCTGACGCCGACGGCGAGCAGGACGGCGAGCGAGATCGGCACATCCATGTTGAGCGACCGGTGACGAAGCGCCGCCCAGGCCGAACGGAAGAAGGGCTGCCCCGCGTAAGCCACCGCTGGGATGGCAATCAGGGCGGAAATCCAGTGGAACAGGTCTCGCGTCGCCGGCCCCATGTCGGTGAAGGCGCCGGCCCAGACGGATACGGACAGCAGCATGATGTTGCCGGCCGCAAACCCGGCGACGGCCATGGCGGCGAGCAGGCGCTTGTCGGCCTCGTCCGAGGCGTCGGCCAGCTTCCCGGCATCATAGGGCGCGCTTGGGTAACCCAGGGCCGCCATGGTCTCGACAATGGTCAGCCCGTCCGTATCACCGCCGCGCCAAGCAACGGCGAGGCGCCGGGAGGTCATGTTGACGCGTGCCTCCTCGACCCCGGGCAGTGCTGAAAGCGCCCCTTCGATCTTGCGGATGCAGGCTGCACAGTGAAGGTTCTCGACCATCAGGGCCAGTGATCGGCGGCCGCCGTCATCGAGCTTCACGTAAGCGCCGGGGTCGGCCGTATGTCCGGCGGTGTCACCGCTATCCAGCGTTCGCGCGCTTTCCTCGGATACGTCGAATGCCAGGCCGGAGGCCGGGCAACAAGCGGGACCGCCCACCGTATCGACATGCCGGGGAGCGGTGAGCGTCGTCATTTTTCGACCAATACTTCGTGAACCAAAAAGTAATCGGCGACGCCAACGCCTTTGGCCGTGACTTCGGCGATCCACCGCCCGCCGGGCAGGTTCTCCACCCGTCCCTCGTAGAGGCCGGGCTCGGCCTGGATCAGGCTCAACTGGCGATCGATACCCTCCCGGGTCGGTCGTTTGAGGTGGAGACCGACGCTAAGCCCGTCAATGCCCGTTCCGCCGGCATCGGCGAGGCGGACTGAAACCCGTCCGTCGGCCGCGATGGTTATTCGACTCGTCCAGCCTTTCGCTGCCTGAGCCTCGGCGGCGGCCAGCTTGTCATTATAGGCGAGTCCCTTCTCGTAGGCCTTTTCGGTGCTCAGCCCAGGCCAACTATCAAGGGCGAAATAGACGAACACCATATTGACGGCGACGATCAGGCCGAAAAAAGCGACCATGCCGATCAACACCGTGCGGCCGGTTATCTCTTTCGCCATGATCATTTCTCCGGGCCCCGGAACTTGCTGTCGTAGTGCGCCTTTATATTGGTGTTGATTTCCGAAAGCACAAAGCGGATATCGAGCGACTCACCCGGCAACACTTCGCCCGGTGCCGACACGAAGAGCCGGAAACTATGGACGCGGTCCGACTTGACCGTGAAATAGGGCGTTGTCGACTCGCCAACATCCTCAGAACCGACAACCTTGAGACGCGCGCCGGGCAGCCCCTCGATGCTAAGGATCAGGGTCCGTTGATCCGGCGCCTTGTTGAGGATCTTGAAGGTATAACCATTGCGGATGCGGCCGTCGGAAAGAGCGACGAATAGCGGATTGCGGTCGCGCAGTACGTTGATGTCGAGATCGGAACGACTGATCAGGTTGTACACCATGATGGCGCCAACCAGGCACCAGAGCGTGAAGTAGATGATCGTCCTGGGCCGGACCATACGGATGCCGTGGACGGTCGCACCGCTTTCCTCCGCCGCCACCGGGGCGTAATCGATCAGGCCGCGCGGGCGGCCGACCTTGGCCATGATGTCGTCGCAAGCATCGATGCAGAGCGCACAGGCGATACACTCCAGCTGCGATCCGTTGCGGATATCGATGCCGACGGGACAGGCGGCGACGCACTGGTTGCAGTCGACGCAATCACCCGTCCCTTCCTGCGGACGCCCCTTCTTGATCGGGCCGCGCGGTTCGCCCCGCGACGCCCGGTAGGTCACCGTCGCCGAATGTTCATCCATCATCGCACCCTGGATGCGCGGCCACGGGCACATGTAGATACACACCTGTTCGCGCATCAGGCCGCCCAAGGTGAACGTCGTGAACGTCAAGACGCCGACCGTCGAATAGGCAATGGGGGCCGCGTCGAGGGTGAATAGGTCGACGAACAATGTCGGCGCATCGGCGAAGTAGAAAATCCAGGCGCCGCCCGTACCGGCGGAGATAATCAGCCAGACGGCGTATTTCGACAACCGTTTCAATATTTTGCCGCCAGACATTGGAGCCTTATCGAGGCGGATGCGCGCCGCCCGGTCACCCTCGATCCAGCGCTCGACGGCGATGAACAAATCCGTCCATACGGTTTGCCAGCAGGCGTACCCGCACCAGGCACGGCCGACCAGGCTTGTGATGAAGAAGAGACCGATGCCGGCCATGATCAGGAGGCCGGCGATGTAGTAGACCTCCTGAGGCCAGATCTCGATGAAAAAGAAGTAGAACCGCCGCCCCGGGATATCGATCAGGACCGCCTGATCCGGGGCGCCCGGACCGCGATCCCACCTCAGCCACGGCGTCACGTAGTATATGCCGAGCGTGACGATCATGATCCACCACTTCAGGCTCCGGTAAGTCCCGGAGACCCGTTTCGGGTGGATTTTCTCCCGTTTCTTGTAGAGGGAGCGATGCTCCTTCTGTACCGCCTGGACGTCTATCCGTGCGACGCCGGCGACGGTCGACTGGTCATTCATACCGGCACCCAGCACCAGGTGAAAAAGGGAGGCGGCTTATCTGCCGCCGCCCAGTGAGTGTACGTAAACGGCCAACTGCTTGACGGTGACCGGCTCGAGGATCTTGCCCCATGCCGGCATGACACCACCGCGCGAGTACGAGATCGTACGGACGATCGTTTCCTTGTCGCCGCCATAAAGCCAGATCTTGTTGTTGAGTGCTGGCGCACCGAATTCGGCGAGACCCTCACCGTTCTCGCCGTGGCAGGCCGCACATTGCTCCTCGAACACGGCTTTGCCGCGATCGGCGGCAGCCTGATCCGCGCTACCACCCGAAAGGGCGATGACGTATTCGGCGACATCGTTGATCTGCTCTTTCTCCAGGACCTCGTCCTTCAGGAACGCCGGCATATCCGACACGCGGGCGTCGTCATCCTGGTCGTTGCGGATGCCGTGGACGATGGTCGCGTGGATGGCGTCAACGCTGCCGCCCCACAGCCACTCGTCGTCGTTCAGGTTCGGATAGCCGACGAAGCCCTGGGCACCGGATCCGTGGCACTGCGAACAGTTGACATTGAACGCCGCGCGGCCGCCGGCCAGGGCGAAGTTGAGCAGGTCGGGATCGGTCCGGATCTCCTCCAAAGACGCCTCCTCGATCTTGTCGAGGTGTTCCTTCTGGGCCGCCTTGGCCTTCTCGATCTCGACGGCCACCTCGGCGCGCGAGCTATAGCCGAAGACGCCCTTGGTGTAAGAGTCAATTAACGGCCACGCCGGATAGACGATCCAGTAACCGATCGACCATACGACCGTCGCCCAAAGGATCCAGTTCCACCAGTTCGGCAGCGGATTGTTCAATTCGCGGATACCGTCCCACTCGTGACCGGTGGTCTCGACGCCCGTAACTTCGTCAACATAAGGCTGTTCAGCCATCGGTCAGTCCTCCTTCAGGGGAATGTTGGCGGCTTCCTCGAACTTCTTGCGGGCCCCTGGACGGAGCGCGTAGACGAGTACGCCGGCGAAGAGAATCACCATGAGGACCAGGCCCCAGGTTTGGCCGAAAAGGGATGCTTGTTCGAATGTCATCATCGCCCCCTATCTCAAATTCTCTTCAGCCTTGAAGGCGGAGAAATCGACCATGGTGCCGATGACCTGGAGATAGGCGATCAGAGCGTCCATCTCCGTCGGCTTGCCCGGCTGACCGTCGAAGTTCCTGGCAACGGCGCCGGGATAACGTTCGTTCAGGGCATCGACACCGTCCGAGTCCGGGTCGAGCTGAGCAAGCAGGTCGGCCTCGGCATTGGCGATCATATCGTCATTGTAGGGCACGCCGACGATCCGGTTGGTTTCCAGGTGACCGCTCATCTTCCGATAGTCGAGCAGGGTCGTATCCAGGAAGGGATAACCGGGCATCACCGATTCCGGCACCAGACTGCGCGGATCGATCATATGCGTGCGATGCCACTCGTCCGAATACTTGCCGCCGACACGGGCCAGATCCGGGCCGGTCCGCTTCGAGCCCCATTGAAACGGATGGTCGTACATGCTCTCGGCGGCGAGGCTGTAGTGGCCATAGCGCTCGATCTCGTCGCGGAACGGCCGCACCATCTGGCTGTGGCAATTGTAACAGCCCTCGCGGATGTAGATGTTGCGTCCGGCCAGTTCGAGCGGAGTGTAGGGCCTGACGCCCTTCACCTTCTCGACGGCGCTCTCCAGATAGTAGAGCGGCACGATCTCGATCAGGCCCCCGATCGCGACGACGACAAGGATGCACACGATCATCAGGATCGAGTTCGTTTCTAGTTTCTTGTGACTAAACATGACTCGATCTCCTTAGGCCTGGGGCTGCAGGGTGTAGGAAGCGAATTCCTGCTCGTCACGCCGGTCGCCCTTGGCCGTCCGATAGACGTTGTAGGCCATCAACAGCGACCCGACGACGAACAGCCCGCCGCCCAAGGCGCGGATGACGTAGAAGGGATGCATGGCTTCGACGGTCTCGGCGAAGGAGTACTCCAGGAAGCCGAGGCTGTCGTAGGCGCGCCACATCAGGCCCTGCATGATTCCGGACACCCACATTGCCGACGCGTAAAGGACGATGCCCAGCGTCGCCAGCCAAAAGTGCCAAGAGACCATGCGCAGCGAATAGAGACGCGTCGTGTTGAAGATGCGCGGTGCCAGGAAGTAGATGGCGCCGAAGCTGACCATGCCGACCCAGCCCAAGGCACCCGAGTGCACGTGACCGATGGTCCAGTCCGTGTAGTGGCTGAGGCTGTTGACCGCCTTGATCGACATCAGCGGCCCTTCGAAGGTGCTCATGCCGTAGAAGGCGACCGAAATGGCCATCATGCGGAGCACCGGGTCGGTGCGCAGCTTGTCCCAGGCGCCTGACAGCGTCATCAGGCCGTTGATCATGCCACCCCAGGACGGCATCCACAGCATCACCGAGAAGGTCATGCCGAGGGTCTGGGCCCAGTCCGGCAGCGCCGTGTAGTGCAGGTGGTGCGGGCCGGCCCAGATGTACAGGAAGATCAGGCTCCAGAAGTGGACGATCGACAGGCGGTAGGAATAGACGGGACGGTCGGCCTGCTTCGGCACGAAGTAGTACATGATGCCGAGGAAGCCTGCGGTCAGGAAGAAGCCGACCGCGTTGTGGCCATACCACCATTGGGTCAGAGCATCCTGGACGCCGGACCAAAGAATGTAACTCTTGGCGCCAACCAAGCTGACCGGCACGGTCATGTTGTTGACCAGGTGCAGCATGGCAACGGTGACGATGAAGGCGAGGTAAAACCAGTTGGCGACGTAGATATGCGGTTCCTTGCGTTTCCAGATGGTCGCCAGGAATACCAGCAGGTAGACCACCCATACGGCGGTCAGCCACAGGTCAACGTACCATTCCGGCTCTGCATATTCCTTGCTCTGCGTGATACCGAGCACGTATCCCGTAGCGGCCAGAACGATGAAAAGCTGATACCCCCAGAACACGAACCAAGGTGACCAGTGACCGGCGAGGCGGGCCTGCGACGTACGCTGCACGACATAGAATGACGTCATCAGCAGAACGTTGCCGCCGAATGCGAAGATCACCGCCGAAGTATGGAGCGGCCGCAAGCGCCCGAAGTTGGTCCAGGGAAGGTCGAAGTTGAGGACGGGGTAGGCCAATTGCAGGGCAATCACCAGACCGACCAGGAACCCGACGACACCCCAGAACGTCGAAGCAATCACGCCGGCTCGGACGATTTCGTCGTTGTAGGCGAGCTCGTTGCCTTCGGCATCGACGATGCCCGGCGCCTTGAAGTCTCGCTTCATGACCCATCCAATCGCCGCGACACCGGCCGCCGCGAAGATGAGTCCGTGAAGGAAAAAGCCCTGAACCTGGGCGCCGTTCGCGAAGGCTATTCCAACGACGACACACAGGATACCGGGGACCAAAGCCAATAAACCCATACCGATCACCCCTCGTACACAAACCAGATCATTTTCCCCCGCCTTGCCGTCACGACGTTCAATAGCGGGATGGAAGGGGCACGTTTGGCGTCAAGCGTTGACTTGTTGCCGCACCGAGCCCCCCTCGGAGAAAGGAAAACGCGTTTCCTACTTTTTTGGCACCTTAGAATTAGAACTGTTTAAGCGAATGTTGCCCTCAAGAACGTTGATATAGATCAACGACTTCGCTCCGCTCCGAAATTCGTGTTGTTTTTGATTCGCACAGCCGTTCCAACCCGGTGATTGCGGGAGGTTGGCAATGCGCTCCTTTACTGTTCTCAATCGTCGTCGCAATCAAGCGCTTTTTGCACCGCACAATCGGTGACTTGGTCACATTACGTTGATTTCGGCCATATTTTTCAGCGCCGCCACGTCGAGCACCGTGATGCCGCCGCGACCGACGCTGACCCAGCCCTTTTCGGCGAATGCCTTGAGGTGCCGGCTGACCACTTCGCGGGCTGTCCCGAGTTCGGTTGCCAACGCCTGATGGGTGAGCGAGATGTTCCCTTCTTCGTCCGCCCGGTCGAGAAGAGCCTGGGCGAGCCGCACCTCGACCCGCCGGAACAACAGGCCGCCGATGACTTTCATCAAGTCGCTGATACGGTCTCCAAAGCCCGAAAAGACCAGGGCCCTGAAGGTCTCCGACTTGGCCAGAAGCGAATCGAACTTTTCGGGTGGCAGAACCAGGGCTCTGACATCCGTCTCCGCAATGCCGTCCGATGGATAGTCCTCACCGGAGAACAGGCAGGCCGAGGTCAAGAAACAGGCGCTTCCCGGCCCCACCCTGTAGAGCACGATTTCCTTCCCCGATTCCTCGATCAAACGGACCCGTACGGTTCCTTCGAGTAGAAAAATGAACCCTTGGCACGGACCGCCGCTATCGAACATGTGGGACCCGGCGGGCATGGAGAACGAACGCGCAGACCGGGACAGTTCGTGGCGAGTCTCGCTATCGAGATTCCAGCAGGCCGCGACTTCGTCGATCCAAGTCTCATCCAGCATCGATCAGCTCAGAGTCCAATTGGTCCGTCTATTCCCCGCCGCCTGACGGCGACTTTCAGTGTTCGGGAATACCGGACATTGCGACAATTTGCCAGCGCCGCGTTTAAAAACCCGCCGCAATGTCCTGAAGCGCGTCCCGTTCATCCAAAGCGATTCGCCGGTCCGACTCCATCGAAATGATGCCGCCCCGCCGAAGCCGCGTGAGGGTTCGGCTGACGGTTTCCGTGGTCAGGCCTAAATAATCTCCGATGTCGTTTCGGCTCATCGGTACCGAGACCGGATTGGACTGTTCGCCTCGCCTCTGGGCGCGATCTGACAGCATCAAAATGAACGTCGCGATACGCTCTTTCGCCGTCTTGCGCCCGAGCAGAAGAATCTGGTCCTGGGCTTGGACCAACTCGTGACGTGCCATACCAAGCAGACGCTTCTCCAGTTCGGGGATCTCATCGAGCAAGCCCTCGAGTTTCGTTCTCTTGAACTTGCAAAGCGTGACGTCGGTCACCGCTTCGGCGCTGTAGATATAGTCTTCCGTGTTGGAAAGGCCGAGAAAATCACCGGCAAAAAGGAAACCGGTAACTTGGCGCCGCCCGTCGGGAAGAAGTTTGTACAGTTTAATGCAGCCAGACGTCAGGTTGTAGACGTTGACGGATGCCTCTCCTTCATCGAAGAGCACGTAACCGGCCGTCAATTCGGCAGTTTGCAGGATTGCGTTCATACGATCCAGATCATCGTCATGAAGAGACGAACAGATCGCTAAATCGCGCACCTGACAGGCCGCACACGGAGTTTTCGATCCGCCCGGCCGGGGCATTGCCGTTTGCAGAGCACTAATCTTCGACAGGTTGTGTTGCGACACCACACCGATTCTCGGACACCCAGAGTTACTATCAGGGGGTGTTTTCGTCGCTCGCTCACACCTTCAAAAGGCAGTGTGACTTCACCCTCTTATATGCTTTCTATTTATGGCGGGATTCGTCGGGATTAACAACCAAAACTCCGTGAAATCGCGCAGTCAATTAGAACTAGTTAATTGTTATTACAAACAAACCCAATCCGAATCCGGTTCAATGGGTCGTAAGTTTAGGGTTTTAGGGGTGAGAGCGGAGAACGAGATACCGTTGGTGGCGCTCAATGCGCCATGAGCAGGGGCACGCGCCCGTCCAGCAACATCTCGCGGGTGACGCCGCCGAACAGGTATTCGCCGATGGGGCTGTGTCCGTAGGCGCCCATAACAACGATGTCGACGCCCTCGTTTTCGCTGTTTTCCAGAATGGCGCCGGCGATACCGGCTCCGTCCTTGACCAATGCGTGAAACTCGCTTTTCACGCCGTGGCGCGACAGGTAACGGCTCAATTCCTCGCCGCCGAACATGTCGATCCCGTCGGCGACGGCGACCACACAGACTCGTTCCGCCGCTTCCAATATGGGCAGTGCGAGCCCGACGCTGTGCGCCGCTTCGCGCGATCCGTCCCAGGCAATGGTGATCTTGCCGCCGACGAAAACCGGCAGTTTGTCGGAAGCGAAAAGCACCGGGCGGCCGGTATCGAACAAAGCGGCCTCCAGTAAAGTCGAATCAACGCCACCGTCTTGTTGATCGGCTTTCGCCATGATCAAAAGGTCAAACAGGCGCCCCCTGTGCGCCAGTTCCAAATTGTCGTGCCCGGTGACCAGATTCCAGGCAAACACCGCTTCACCCAGCTGATTAATACTGGCGGAATCGGGCTCCACAACATTGAGGCCTTGATCGACACAAAGTGCGTCGAACAACCCGCGAGCGGTTTCCATCTGCTGCTTGGACTGGCGGGAAATGGCCTCGACGATTTCGGTCACGGCGACGACTCCGCCACCGTCGGGCACCGCTGGCAACCCGGCGTCGATCGGCCTTTGAATATGCAGAACCTCAACGTAGGCGGAAAACGCCTTACCGACCGCAATGGCGGTTTTCAACGCATTCTCGCTACCCGTACCCCCGTCGAGGATCGCGAGAACTGATCCTATCGTCATGTCTCCTCCCATTGGGCAAGTCCGTGCCGGCATCCCTTCCGGCGGACCTTCCGGCCCAACGCTGCAAACCTCGGCGATGCCCCGAACAGGCGCATTGATCTGCATCAACAGGGCATAAAGAAACGGAGGGATCGAGGAGAAAGAAATCGGCATTGACATATGTCAATGAGACCCGAGCGCGGTCTGGTAGAGTCGTATCGTTCGATCGCAAACGAACGGAGACCCGTATAGCACTAGCTATTCATTGGACATCCACCCTGTATGCCGGGAGCGGTTTGGTTCCTCCAGCACCACCCAGCCCTACCGGCTTCATCGCCCGGTCCGGCACCCGACGGACCGGGCGTTCTTTTTTTCCCTTTTCCCATTTCTTTTTCCCTCGCCCGCCTGGAAGCGGGTGGTTTTTGACTGTTCGGGGCGATAATTTGATGTCGATCAAGGCAGTATCGAGTGGAGTCTTCTAAAAGGCTGACATGAACGCCACGCTTCTCGACCGTTACGGGGGGGCCGTTCCCCGCTATACCAGCTATCCGACGGCGCCGCATTTCCACGACGGCATCGACGGTGCGGCCTATTCCGATTGGCTGCGCGCCCTGCCGGCCGATACGGTCCTGTCGCTCTATTTCCACGTGCCGTTCTGCCGCAAGATGTGCTGGTACTGCGGCTGCCACACCAAGGTCGTCAACCGCACGGAACCGATTGCCGAATACGCCGGCTACCTGAAACGCGAGGTCGATCTCATTGCCGCCGTCGCCGGCAGTGGGCGTCCGGTCAGCCATGTCCATTGGGGCGGCGGCACGCCGTCGATCGTCGCCGACGACGATTTCACCGCCATCATGGCTGCGGTCAAGGACGCCTTCCGATTGACCGACGGCGCCGAGGTCGCCATCGAGATCGACCCGCGCACGGTCAGCCGCGAACAGGCCCAGGTGCTGGCCGCTGCCGGAGTCAACCGGGCCAGCCTCGGCATCCAGGACTTCAACCCGGACATCCAGGAAGCGATCAACCGGGTGCAGTCCTACGAGCAGACGGCGGAAGTGGTCGGCTGGTTGAGAGAGGCCGGCATCGACGCCATCAACTTCGACCTCATGTACGGCCTGCCGGGCCAGGTCGAGAGCGACGTCGTACGCACCGTCGATCTGTCCATGAAACTGAGGCCCGACCGGCTCTCCATCTTCGGTTACGCACACGTGCCGTGGATGAAGACGCACCAGAAGCAGATCGACGAGGCGGCGCTGCCTGACGGGCCCGAACGCATGCGCCAGGCGCTGGCCACCTCGGAACGCCTCGTCGAACACGGCTACAGGCGGATCGGCCTCGACCATTTCGCCAGGCCCGAGGACTCGATGGCCGAGATGCTCGAGCATGGCGACCTGCACCGCAACTTCCAGGGCTACACCACCGACGCCGCCCAGGCGCTCATCGGTTTCGGAGCGTCCGCCATCGGCAACCTGCCGCAGGGCTACGTCCAGAACGCGCCGTCGATCCGTCAGTACAAGCGCATGATCGAGGCCGGCGAGCCGCCGATCGTCAAGGGCATCGAGCTCGACGACGAGGACCGCATGCGCCGCGAGCTGATCGAACGCCTGATGTGCGACATGCAGGTGGATCTCAGCGAGGTCGCAGGCCACTACGGGCATACGGGCGCCGTCTTCGCCGCCGAGCGCAGCCGCCTCGCCGACATGGAGACGGACGGCATCGTCCATCTCGAAGGCGACGGCATCATCGTCACCGAGGACGGCCGGCCGTTTGTGCGCACCGTCTGCTCCGTCTTCGACAGTTATCTTTCAACCGGGCGCGGCCGTCATTCCCGCGCCGTGTGAGGCGCCATGGTCAAGATCACCCTCATTCACGCCATGAAACTGGCCGTCGAGCCGGTCAACGCCGCCTTCCGCGAAGGCTGGCCGGAGGCCAAGACCCGGGACGTTCTCGACGAGCGCCTGCCCAAGGACCTGGCCCGAGCCGGCGGCATGACCGAGGCCATCGTCGAGCGTTTCGAGAAGATGGCCGTGAAGGCCCGCAAGAAGGGCACCGACGGCATCCTCTTCACCTGTTCCGCCTTCGGGCCGGCCATCGAGGCCGCCGCCCGGCGCGTCGCCCCGCTGCCGGCGCTCAAGCCCAACGAGGCGATGTTCGCCGAAGCCATCGACACCGGCGGCACCGCCGGCCTGATCGCCACCTTCGCACCGAGCATCGCGCCGATGGCCCGCGAGTTCAAAACCATGGTCAAGCAGACCGGATCCGCGAGTGACCTGCAGACCATGTTCGTCTTCGACGCCATGGATGCGCTGGTCGCCGGCGATGCCGAGCGCCATGACGCCCTGATCGCCGAGGAGGCCCGTACCATGATCGACTGCAAAGTCCTGATGCTGGCCCAGTTCTCGATGGCCCGGGCCAAGGGCGCGGTCGAGACGGCGAGTGGCCTGCCGGTGCTGACCAGCCCGGAAAGCGCCGTCCACGCCCTGAAAGCGCGCCTCGGCGAATGACCTTAACTTATGCGGCCAAATAGGAAGCTAGGTAGACGGCGGCGTTCTCGTAAACAACGTAGAGCCCGAGCGCCATGGTGGCGGCGCCGACGCCGCCCTGCACGGCCCGGTTGGCCCAGGTCAGGACCCGTGCCGAATAGGCGAGCGGCACGGCGATGACCATCGACAGCGCCGCCATGCCGGCAATTGAGCCCATGCCGAAGAGCACGATATAAGCGAAGCCGAGCCCGGCGCTCTCGACCGTCGAGGCGGTCAGCACCAGCAGTGCGGCCGATCCGGCGAGGCCGTGCATGAGGCCGACCAGGAGCGTTTTCACCGGAAAACCCTCGGGGTGCTCGTGGTCGTGGTCGGAACGCGCATGGTCTTCCGTCTCACCGGCGTGGGCGTGGGCGTGGAAGTGGGTCACATCCCCATGCCGATGCATGTGGAAGTGGATCCGGTCGCGGATCAGGCGGTAGATCAGATGGGCGCCCAACCCGACCAGCATGACGCCGACCGCCGTTTCCAGGGCCGCCGACAGGTCCGGGTTGATGGCGACGCCCAAGACCACGGCACCGCCGGCGACGGCCATCAGGGTCAGGGTGTGGCCGAGGCCCCAGACGGCGCCGTGCGCCACGATGCGCCGGACCGTTTTCTGCCGCGCCGCGATCGCCGAGACGGCGGCCAGGTGGTCGGCTTCCAGCGCGTGCTGCATGCCGATGAAAAGGCCGAGGAGCAGGATCGAGGTCATGACGCGGATCCCAAAGGCAAGGAGCACCAATACGGGTGCGACGGAATGGCACACCGTAACGGGTGCAACCAGGACCCGTGCTTTAGCAACGCCCCCGCGGCCTGTCCATGCGCAATGTCAATTTTGCGGTACTTTTGTGCCGGCGATTGATCGCCGGTTCTACGCCTCCTATCATCCGCCGATGACGCGCCTGGCCGGGTCCGGGCACCAGCCATAGCGGGGGGAGGACTTTCATGGCCGACACATACGACGCGGTGATCATCGGCGCCGGCATCATCGGCGCCGCTGTCGGGTACGAGCTGGCCAAGGACGGCAAGCGGACGCTCAACGTCGATGCGCTGCCCGCCGCCGGCTACGGCTCGACCAGCAACTCCTGCGCCATCATCCGCGTCCACTACTCGACGGTCGACGCCACGGCGCTCGCCGCCGAGGCCTATTACGACTGGCTCGACTGGAAGGGGTATCTCGGCCCCGGCGGCAGCGCCGACGAGAGCGGCCTCGCCGCCTTTCACGCGACCGGATGCCTGGTCATGAAGACCGAGCACAACGGGCGCCTCGAGCGCAACTGCGCCATCCTCGATGAACTCTCCATCCCCTACGAGCACTGGTCGCCCGACGCGATCCTCAAACACCTGCCGCTCTACGATCTGAAGTCTTTCTTCCCGCCGAAGACGCTGGGCGACGAGGCCTTCGGCGAACCGACGGGCGGCGCCGTCGAGGGCGGCGTCTTCTTTCCGACGGCGGGGTATATCTCCGATCCGCAGCTGGCCACCCACAACATCCAGCGCGCCGCCGAGGCCCACGGCGCCGAGTTCCGCCTCAACGCCAAGGTCACCGCCATCCCCACCGAGGGCGGCCGCATCGCCGGCATAGAGCTTGAAGACGGCACCGTCATCGAGGCGCCCATCGTCGTCAACGTGGCCGGACCGCACTCGGATAAGGTCAACCGCCTGGCCGGCGCCGAGGAGGACATGAAGATCGGCACCCGGGCCTTGCGCCAGGAGGTCGTCCACCTGCCCGTCCCCGGTTTCGATTTCGAGAACCACGGGCTCGTCGTTTCCGACAGCGACATCGCGTGTTACTGCCGGCCGGAGGCCGGCAACCACATCCCGGTCGGCAGCGAGGACCCGGAATGCGACGAGCGGGAATGGGTCGACCCGGACGACTTCGAGCGCAGTTTCACCGAGCAGTGGACCGTGCAGGCGAGACGCATGGGCCAGCGCATCCCGACCCTGCCGGTGACCGCCAGCCCGAAGGGCGTCGTCGACCTCTACGACGTGTCGGATGACTGGCTCCCCATCTACGACCGCTCGCAGATCCCCGGCTACTACATGGCCGTCGGCACCAGCGGCAACCAGTTCAAGAACGCCCCCACCGTCGGGCGCATGATGGCCGACCTGATCCAGTACTGCGAAGCCGGCGGCGATCACGACACGGAGCCCATGACTTTCGACCTGCCGCGCATCGGCCACAAGCTCGACATGGGGTCGTTCTCGCGGCGCCGCGAGATCACGGCGGAGAGTTCGTTTTCGGTGCTCGGATAGTACCCGCCCCGGGATGGCCCGCTGAGGCGGGGCGGGCGTCTTGGCTGTCTCCGAATGTCTATAAATGTCCATAAATGTCTATGAAAAATTACCGCCGGGTGTGGACAAGTGAGGTCGGTCTTGAAGACGAATGTCACGTTTCTCAGAGAAATTTCGTGAACGGCGTGAACGAAACCAACGACGGTCCACCCGAATTTCACACGCTTGGCGGGTTAAAGATGGCATTATCATTATCTCAGGTCGTTAAAACTATACATATATAGGAAAATATACTCTTTATAGCTAAAAATGTCAAGATTTACTTGAGCCTGGGAATCAACCCGAAGTCGTACTGCCGCCGAGCTAAATTCGCTTTTTCAGCGCTAAAGCGTTAGAATTCAACGTCGTAGCGAGCTGAGAGCGGCAACCATGACCACGCGAGAGACAACTGATCGAACTACCTTAAACGAGCTCTCCCGCCCATTTTGGATTCTGTTTGCTGTCAGCTTCGCCGGCATCATCCTGCTCGTCGGGCTGTTGTCGGTGACCCTGAACCGCAATGCCATCCAGTCGTCCGAAGAAGTGTTCGAAGCCGTGATAGCCGCCCGCCTCGACGAGATGGCGGCGATGACCAGCGAATTCGGCTATTGGGACGCGGCCGTCACTCACCTGGTCGAGACCGTCGATCGGGAGTGGTTCGCCGCACAATTCACATACGACGACATGGAATCAGCCAGTTATCAGCGCATCTATGTCGTCGACGGTGAAGGCGCACCGGTCGTCAGCAACATTCTGGGTGAGCTGGGCGTGGTCGATCCCGCTGCCGCTTTCGGTGCGCCGATGGCGGCCCTGATCCGCGATGCTCGGGCGACCGAAGACAACACGTCACCCGTCACCCGGGCCGGGATCGTTGCCGATAACCGCGCCTACTACTTGGCGGCAGCCGTTCGTATGACGACCTACGACGCGGTGAACGATTTCAGCACCGACCATGTGATGGTCACATGTAAACTCATCGACGAGGACCTAATCTCCGAAATTGCGACGGCCTATATGTTAGCGGGCTTGAAGATTGCGGATTCGGTACCCGGGATGTGGCAAGCGGGAGTTCCGGTTCGGCTCTACCCGGAGATCGAAGACCGCTATTTCGTCTGGCAGCCAGAACTGCCCGGCTTCACGATCCTGCCGGCCATGCTCGTCGGTCTGTCCGTCGCCTTCCTGATCATGCTGGCAACGGCGGTGTCGTTCCTGCGCCGCGCCAACCGGTTGTTGGATCTTCTGACTGAGGCCCGGGCCAGGGCCAATGCCGCCAATAAGGCCAAATCGGACTTCCTGCGCAACGTCACCCACGAGCTTCGCACACCCTTCAACGCCATCGTCGGCTTCGCCGACATGATCCGCGCGGAAACGTTCGGCCCGTTGAACAACCAAAAATACATCGAATCCGCCGACGACATCCGGTCCGCCGGCAATCATGGCCTGGCCGTTGTCGGCGACCTGCTCGATCTCGAAAAGATCGAAGCCGGGGAGATGGATTACGAGTACTCGACCTTCGGCGTGAAAGACACCGTCGAAGAGGCCATAAGCTATGTGCGCCGATTCGCGGAAGAAAAATCGATCACGCTCACCCTCGAAAACGTCGCCGATGCACCACCGGTCCGCTCGGACCAACGGATGATGCGCCAGATGATGATGAACCTTCTCAGCAATGCCGTGAAGTTCACGCCGCCCAAGGGAACCGTCACCTGCCGCGCCTACCGGCACAACGGTTCCGACGTCGCCATCGAAGTCCGCGACACCGGCCAGGGCCTGACCCCCGAGCAAATACGCACGGTTCTCGAACCCTTCGGCCAGGTCCGCAATCCGGAAGGCAAGAACTATCGCGGCACCGGTCTCGGCCTGCCGTTGACGAAAAAGCTAACCGAGAGCCTGGGTGGCACCTTCCGCTTCGAAAGCGTGCTCGGCCAAGGAACAACGGCGACGATCATTCTGCCTGGCGCCGGCTGAGAGGCCGGCACCGGGCCGTCCTCGCCGCCGAACCCTGTCAGCGACCCGTCCGCTGGGATGCCTCGGCAATACGGCTCGACCATGGGCAGCGGGTTGGCGCCGCCCGGGGCGCCGATCCCGCCGCAGTCCGGTCTGGGTTCAAATCTCCAAGGCGTAGCTGTTGGCCGAATCCCGGAACAGGTGCGCCATCTTCTGAAGCCCCTCCTCCGGCCGCGCCTCGTCAGGTTCATGGCTCAAACAAACCCTTATCGCTTCCGGCGCATCCTTGGCGTGAACGGCGAAGCTGCGGGCCTCGCTGACCAGCACGCCTTGCCGGGCACACTGGGCGCGGAACAGATCAGCCCGCATGCCCGCCGGCAGGGGTACCCAGATGTGCAATCCATGTTCGTCCGCAACGAGGTCCACAGTGGAGAGGACGGACCGCGCCAGGGCCTGGCGGCGCGCCGCGGCGTCCCTCTGTTTGACGGCCAGTTCTTGCGCCGTTCCATCGCCGATCAACCGGGTCGCCGCTTCCAGGGTCAGGGGCGGCGTCATCCAGACGCTCAGGTTGACGGCGTGGCGCAGCGCCGGAACCAGGTGCCCCGGCACGCCGAGAAAGCCGGCCCGCAACCCCGGGGCGACGGATTTGGAGAGGCTGGTGACGTAGACCACGTGATCCGGCGCCCGCACGGCCAGGGGCGGGGGCCGGTCCGGTTTCAGCGGACCGAACACATCGTCCTCGATGAGCATCACACCGTGGCGCTGGGCAATCTCGGCGATTTCTTCGCGCCGGCTGTCGGAGAGCGTCATCGTCGTCGGGGCATGCAGGGTCGGCGTTAGGTAGAAGGCCTTGGGCTTCGAGCGCCGGCAGAGGCCTTCGAAGGCATCGGGAAGAGCGCCGCCGCCGTCCATCTGGACCGTCGCCGTATGGAGCCCGAGCCGCTCGGCCATGGCCTGGACCGGCATGTAGGTCAGGGTTTCGGTGAGCAGCAGATCGCCCCGGCGCAATAGGGCCATCAAGGTAGAAAGCAGGCCGTGCTGGCCGCCGACGGTGGCGATGACATCATCCGCCCGGGTTTCGACGCCGCAAAATCCCAGCCATAGCCGGCCCGCTTCCGAATGCCGCTGGAGATCGTCATCGGATTGATAATCGAGGAGCGCCGGAAGGGCGGCGCTGTTCGATATCTCCGCCAATACGGCCCGGATAGGGGGCTCGGAAAATCCCGCTAACGGCAGGTTCCGGGACAGATCGATCGGCCCCGTCCGCGCGCGGCGCAAGTCTTGCGGCTCCGCGCCCGGCCCAGACGGGTCGACGGACCTGACAAAGGTGCCGCGTCCGACCTCTCCCCTGAGCAAGGCCCGTTTAACGGCCTCCGCATAAGCGCGGCTGGTCGTGTTTGCAGACATACCGAGTTGGTAGGCCAGCTCCCGATGCGGCGGCAGCCGCGTGCCCGGCGCAAGGCGCCCGGCGGCAATGTCTTCGGCCATGGCCTCGACGATCTGCAGATATTTCGGTCCGGTTCGTCCGTGAAGGTCGGGACGCCAAATTGCCATGAGGTCAATGTTTCAATTGCATCGATGCAATTTTGAGTTCAATCCTTCCTATCGTCAATGCAATCTTAGTGGACATCTATTATGGCCCGCTATTCCCCCTCCGTCGGCAAAGGCGTCATCCTGTCGCTGATCAGCCTGGCGCTGCTTGGCGTCATGCCGATCATCTCCAACCTGCGCCCGCCCGAGACGGGCGCCCTTGCCTTCGCCTTCGCCCTTTCGATCTGGCAGGTGGTTTTTGCCCTGCCCGTCTTCGCGACCGAACTCTTACGTGGATCCCGGGGCATCTTCGGCCTCGATCTCCCGCGACGGGAACGCAGGCGCTTGATCGCCGTTGCGCTCGTCACGGGGGCGGTGTTCGGCCTCGCCACCTATCTCTATGTCCTGGGCATCGAAAAGGCGGGAGCCGCGAATGCCGCCATCGCCATCCAGGCCTATCCACTGTTCGCCATCCTTTGGGAGAGCCCGTTCCTCAAGCGCCGCAAAACGGCCGCCGAACTGACGTTGACGGCCGTGCTCATCGGGTCGCTCTATTATCTCGGAACGGGCGGCACGTTCAGGATGCAAGCCCGTCGCCCTGGCTCCTCGTCTCTCTGGGCGTGCCGCTGCTGTGGAGCATTGCCCACGTGATCATCAAGGAGGAACTCGCCAACACGCCCATAACCCCTGCGCAGGTCACGTTCTTCCGCGTCGCCATCTCATCGCTGTTTCTCGCGGCCGTTCTGCCGGTCGCCCTGCCGTCCGGCCTGCTGACCGGGCTGGGCGCCCTCCTGCAGCCGATGTCCGCGATCATGGGTCTCGTCTATTTCCTCGAACTGATCGTCTGGTTTTATGCGGTGCGCCACATTGACGTGTCGCTGGCCAGCTCGATCACGACACCATGGCCGGCATTGACCATGGTGCTGGCCGTCCCGTTCCTGGGGGACCGAGTCGAGACCTTTCAGATCGTCGCGCTAACGGTCGTCGTCGCCTGTATCTACGGTCTCACCCTTGCCGGGTTGAGGAAAGGCGGGACCCGTCTGCAATCGAGCCCGGAAGAGGCGTAGCGGCATGTTGGCGATATTCGAGGCAACGGGGGGACAGGGCACAACGATGGGCGGCGGGATCGGAAGACCTTCAATTCCCCAAAACCGGGCTGCGCAGCCCCGTCCGGATGACGACGACGCGCAGCACGAAGACCAGGGTCAGGGTGAGAGCGATCGAGCCGACGATATAGAGGAAGCTGTGGCCGACGATGTTGGCGAGCCACAGGAGTCCGACCAGGACGAGGCCGCCGAAGGCGGCGACCTCTTCGTAGAGCTCGCCTTTGAGAACGTCGGATTCCTTGGCCAGAACGATATCGCTGAGTATGCCGCCGCCGGCGCAGGTCATGGCGGCCAAGATCGGCGCCCAGAACCAGTCCAATTGCGCGACCAGCGCCACCTTGACGCCGATCACCGTAAAAGCAGCCAGGCCGACGGTGTCGAAGGGGTCCAACAACAGTTGAAGCAACTTTTTCTTGCGGCCGGAGGCCAACACGGTTTTCGAGAGAATGGACCCGACGATGACAACGCCGAAGACGATGTAGAGATAGGTCGGGTCGTTGAAGATGAAGGGCGGGTGGCGGTCGCCGCCGACGAGGAGGTCCCTGAGCGTTCCGCCGCCGACCGCCGGAAGCGCCGTCAGGACCAGGGCGCCGAAGTAGTCGTACTTGTGCTGATGGGCCTTGAGGAAACCGGCGACGGCGAAGGCGAAGGCGCCGATCAGGTCCAGGTAGTAGAACCACCGCATGTCGACGGCCTCTTCGAGGCTCGATAGAACGGCCGGAGTGAGAAAGAAACCGTCCGCCGCCATAGCCTGTTGTCCCCCGTTGTTGCCCGTCGTCACTCGCCGTCTTCGGCGATTTGTGATGCGCTGGCCGGATTTCCGAACCGGGGGGCGATCCCCGGTTCCGGTCCCCGACCGGTGTCGATAGTAGCCAATGGGTCCGGTCATTGGAACCGAGGGCGGCGCGCCGCAATCCCGACAACGCCATTGCGGACGGTCCCGGGACCAGTGTATTCCGGTGGGGATGGTTGCCGAAATCGACAGCCTGCTGCCGGAGAGGTTTTCGCTGCTCGCCGATCTCGACGAGCGCGAACTGGGCGAGCTCGCGCCCGGGCTGAAGCCTTACGAGACCGCGAAAGGCGACACCATCATCAGCCAGGGCGCCCCGCCCGACGGTGTCTATTTTCTGCTATCCGGCGACGTCACCATCGCGACCCGCATGCCGGGCGGCGGCGAAACGTTTATCGCCGCGCTGGGCGCCGGAACCATGCTGGGCGAACTGGGGCTGATCGATCCGTCGCCCCGCTCCGCCACCGTGACGGCGGCTTCCGATGCCTCCGGCTTGTTCCTGGAGCGCGCCTTCTTCAACGGCGCCCTGGATCAGAGAGCGCCCTTCGCCATCAAGATCATGCGCCAGATGCTGCGCCTCATGTGCGAACGCCAGCGCGCCCTGAACGCACGGGTCGTCGCCGGCGCCAACCGGGAAATCCTGACCATGGCAGCGGACGAGGAGGAACCGACGCCTCCCGACCCGGCGTCCGGGCCGGACGAAATGTTCGACTACCGAGCCTATCTTCCGGTGTTGCCCTTCTTCGCCGGTTTCGACGCAGACGGCATCGATCAGGTCTACGACCTCACCGTAGCCCGCGCGATGCCGGCAGGGGCGGTGCTGATGAGCGAGGGTGAACTTGGGCGGACCTGTTTCGTCGTCGTCCGTGGCGCCGCCGCCGTCTCGTCGGTTCGAGACGGCCGGAAGTACCAGCTCGGCATTCTCGGGCCCGGGCGCATGGTCGGGCCCAACGCGATGATCGACGGCGGACCCTACGGCGCCACGGCGACGGTCCGGTCTGGCGGCGTTTTCCTCGAGCTCGACAAGGCCGGGTTCGACCAGCTGTGGTCCGGCTCCTCGCGGACGTCGGTCTCATTCCTGAAATCGGTCGGCGCCAATCTGGTACAGAACGTGATCAGGACGAACAGCGACCTGACCCGCATCACCGGTTACCAGCAGATCCTCGAGAACGTGGAAGCGGATTGAAGCCGCCTGGCCGAAGGACCGGCCTTTCGCTCAGGTCTAAAGGTTCAGGTAGTGGATGTTGCTTTCCAGGCGGCCGTCGACGGTGTCGACGTGGAGCATCGAGTACTCGGGAACCTCCAGCCAGGACGTGGTGTCGCGGGTCAGCGGCTCGGAGGCGACAATGACGGAGTCGGCAGAATCGCTGCCGCCGATCATCTTCCATTCGTCCTCGTGGAAGCCGAATTCGCGGCCCGATGTGTACCATAGGCTGAGGTAGGTCAGGTTGGCCTCGTGCACGCCGCCGGGGCCCTTGGTGATCTGGTAGCGGCCGAAATCGAAACAGAAGCGGACGGCGGCGAGCGTGTTGCCGTCGGCGATGAACAGGTTGGCAGACGAAGACACGTCGATGCCGTGTTTGCGGCGCATCCGGTGGAGGATCTTGAGCACCGCTTCGACGGCTTCACGGATCGCCTGCGCATCCTGATCGGCGGCCGGATCGTCGAACTGCGACATCAGCAGCGCGTAGATCCACTCGCTGTCGGTGGTGCCGCTGATATGCCGGCCGATGGACGGGTCGATGAAGTCCAACAGGTCGGGCTTCATTTCATCGATGCGGTTGAGGTCGCCGTTGTGGGCCATGGCCAGACGGCAGCCGGGGAAACAGAACGGGTGCGTGTTCTGGTTCGATATGGTCGCCTTCGTCGAGTACTGGACGCCGCGGACGTGGGCCAGCAGGCAATGCGCCTCGATCTTTTCGGCCATGGCTTTCAGGTTGCGGTCGAACACCGGCAGTTCGGGCGACGAATAGGAAAAGGGTTTCTGCGGATCGAACGAGCGGTCGTCCCAGGCCATCATGCCGAACCCGGCGAGGTTCAGCATCGCCAGCTTCTGCGGCATGAAGGATTGTTTGACGAGCGAACTGTCCGGCTTGAACAGAAGATCGTCGACGAGAACGGGTTTACCCAGGTAGACCAGGGCTCGGCACATGACAGTCGTCTCCTGATTCCAAATTGCATACCGGAAGATCGGCCGTCAATCCTGTTCAATCTCTCTCGACCTTCACTCCCTCGAGCCTCAACAAGAACCGCTTGACCTCGATCCCGCCGCCGAATCCGGTCAACGACCCGTCAGCGGCCAGCCGGAACCGGTGACACGGCGCGACGATGGGCAGCGGATTGGCGCCGCGCCTTCGGCTGGTGATGGGTTTGGCGAAGGCGGCCCGATATGGCCGCAGGTCACTCGGCGACGACCCGTTGGTTCTGCTCGCCCAATCCGTCAATGCTTGAGCGGATCTTATCGCCGGCCTTGAGATAGGTCGGCGGGTTCTGTCCCAATCCGACGCCCGGCGGCGTGCCGGTCGAGATAACGTCGCCCGGGTGCAGTGTGAAAAAGCGGGACAGGTAGCTGACGATGAAGGCCGCCGTGAACACCATCGTTGACGTATTGCCGTCCTGGTAGCGGTGACCGTTGACCTCCAGCCATATACCCAGGTTCTGCGGGTCGCCGACTTCATCGGTGGTGACCAGCCACGGGCCAATCGGCCCGAAGGTGTCGCAGGACTTGCCCTTGGTCCACTGCCCAGTCCCTTCGATCTGGAACTCGCGCTCGGAGACGTCGTTGACGACGCAGAACCCGGCTACATGATCGAGGGCTTCGGCTTCGGATACGTACTTCGCCGGTTTGCCGATGACGAGGCCGAGTTCCACCTCCCAATCGGTCTTCGTCGAGCCGCGCGGCATCACGACGTCGTCGTCGGGACCGCAAATGGCGCTGGTCGCCTTGCAGAAAAGGACCGGCTCGTCGGGAACCGGAAGTCCCGATTCGGCGGCGTGATCGGAGTAATTCAGGCCGATGCACAGGAACTTGCCGACCCCGGTCACGCAGGGACCGAGACGCGGCGAACCGTCGATGACGGGCAGGGAGTCCGGTTCCAGTGCGGCGATCCTCGCGAGACCTTCCGGCGACAGAACGTCTCCGCCGATGTCGTCGACGTGGGCCGACAGATCGCGCAGAGTCCCTGCGGCATCCAAGAGACCTGGCTTCTCTTCGCCCGGCGGGCCGTACCTGAGTAGTTTCATGTTCGTTCGTCCTTTCGTTGATCAGATGGACCAGACGCCGTCAATGACGTGGGCATGGCCAGTTGTATAGGCCGATTCATCGCTGGCCAAATAGACGGCCAGGGCGGCAATTTCCTCTGCGGCGCCGATCCTTCCCATGGGCTGGCGCGCGATGAATGCGGCGCGCGCTTTTTCAAAATCGCCGGTGGCGTGCAGGCGGTCATGAAGGGACGGCGATTCGACCGTCCCGGGGCAGATGGCGTTGCAGCGGATGCCCTGGGTCACGTAGTCGGCGGCGACCGACTTTGTCAGCCCGAGGGCCGCCGCTTTCGAGGTCGTGTAAACGCAGCGGACCGGCACCCCTTTGAGGCTCGATGCCAGCGACGACATGTTAATAATGGAAGCCCCACCGGCCTCCAGCATGGCCGGCAGGAACGCCTTGATCATGCGGTACTGGGCTTTGACGTTGAGGTCGAAAGCGAAATCCCATTCCTCTTCCGAACTCTCAAGAATGGAGCCGTTGTGAACGAAACCGGCACAATTGAAGAGGACATCGATGGCGCCCAGCTCCGCGGCCAGGGCCGAAATCGCGTCGCCGTCCAGAACGTCGAGCCTCCGACATTCGATCGCCGGCGCCTCAGCTTTCATTTCGGCGAGGGCGGCTTCGTCGATATCGGTCGCGATCACGGTGGCGCCTTCTCGGGCCATGGCCAGGGCGGACGCACGGCCGATCCCCTGGCCGGCGGCCGTGATCAGGGCGCGTTTGCCGCTCAGTCTAGCGGTCATCGGCTTCTCCTCACCTGTTCGATCTTAGATCTTACGTAGAAAGCGGCTTTCCTACCTTCACAAAACTCGATAGCGGGCGAGGTGAGCGCGGGTGGCTTCCCAGCGTGTCCGCCAATCCTGCCAGTCGTGCAATTCCGTAGCGGGATTGGCACGTGACCGGGCCGTTGCAAACGGGATTACCATCAATGGCCTGCCCAATGTCAATCATCGACCCAGTGTTATCGGATTTACCAGCCTTTCCGATCTCGACCTTTACTACGAAGATTGCGTGATCGGCGGTCACGGCATCTTCATTGTCGTCGCCGACGGCTTAGAGGATTTCGCACGCGCGATCCGACGCAAGGTGATCGGCGAGATCGCTATCATGAGGTCGCCATCAAGGTTGTTACGCTTGGTATTGATCGAGGTCCGCCCCGCGGGCTTCGCCAAGCCGCCTCGCCGGTCCGGATCAGCCGGTTCCCAAATCCGTTCCCTCAAGCTCCAGCAAGAACCGCTTCGCCTCGACCCCGCCGCCGAATCCGGTCAGCGACCCGTCGGACCCGATGACCCGGTGGCAGGGCACGACGATGGGCAGCGGGTTGGCGCCGTTGGCGGCGCCGACGGCACGACAAGCCTTGGGCCGGCCGATGCGTTTGGCGAGCACCGCGTAGGAAAGGGTCTCGCCGTAGGGGATGGTCTGGAGTTCCCTCCACACCTTCTTCTGGAATTCCGTACCGGCCGTCTGGAGCGGCAGTTCGAACCGTCTGAGATCGCCCGTGAAATAGGCGGCGAGCTGGCGGGCGGCCTCTTCGAAGGCGCCTTCGTCGCGTTGCCAGTGGTTTTGCGGTCGGGAGCGTTTGCCCTCCGTCGGGAAGCGAATGGCGTGCAGGCCATCCTTATCGCCTACGAGCAGCAGGCGGCCGATGGGGGTGTCGCAATAGCGATAGGCGAGCGCGCTCATGGACGCCTTGTTCGCCCGCGGCGGTATTGCGAAGGGGCCATGGCGAAGACAGCGCTGAAGGCGGCGTTGAAGCGGCGCCGGCTCTTGAAGCCGGCTTCCAAGGCGATCTCGGCGATGGAGAGGTCCGTGCCGTCGAGCAGGCGCTTGGCGCGCTGCAGGCGGCAGGTCTGCGCCGTCTGCAGGGGGCTGGCGCCGACGTGGCGCCGGAACAGTCGGGAGAGATGCCTGGCGCCGATACCCAAACGCCCGGCGAGATGGTCGACGCCGGCGCTGTCCAGGGCGCCTTCTTCGATCAGTTTCAGTGCCCGGTGCACCGTGGTGCCGGTGCCGTTCCAGGCCGGGCTGAACGGTGCCGTCTCCGGACGGCAGCGGAGACAGGGGCGGTAGCCGGCGCGCTCGGCGGCAGCGGCGCTCGGGTAGAAGGTGACGTTCTTATCGAGCGGCTGCCTCACCGGGCAGACCGGCCGGCAGTAGATGCCGGTGGTCCTGACGGCGGTGAAGAAGACGCCGTCGTAGGCCGGGTCGCGGCGCCGGCGCGCCGCGTTGCAGGTGTCGAAATCCAACATGGAGCCATCTTAGGCGGCCGCGACGGCGCCGGCGAGCGCGGAGCGGCAACCGCGTCCGAAAACGGCCATTGTCACGCGGCGATCGTCATCGCGGTGGCCCCGGCAGAAAGTTTTCCCGGAAACATCCCGGAAACCTCAAGGCGCGAAAGAAAGCGCACAATCGGATCATCGTTTGAAACTTAACAGGCGGGCGGACCGCCCGACGGAAAGCAAAAAGGAATTCATCGTGATCAAGAAAACGCTCGTTATCGTGCCGGCCATCGCCCTGATGGCCGCCGTCGCCACCCCGGCCAGTGCCAAAAGCTGCGCGCCGCAGGAAGTCAAGCAACTGGAGATGGACCTCGCGCACCTGCGCAAGCACGTCGAAGTCGCCGAGAAGGACCCCAACCAAAAGCGCCGCGCCCACGAGACGGCGCGCCTGAAAAGCCTCGGCCGCCACGTGGAAGAGGCGATCAAGTCCTGCAAGGAAGGCCGGCGCCGCCAATGCTCGGCCGAGGAGCGCAAGAAACTGGATGTCGAGATGCATCACCTGAAGGAGGTCTGGCACCACATCAAGCACGACCCCGACACCAAGCGCCGCAAACAAGAAGAACAACGGCTGCACGACGAGGCCGAGCACGTCATGACCCTGATGCGCTTTTGCAAGAGGTAAGCGGCGGCGAAAACCGGCGGCGTCCGACGAGCCGCCGCCGGGACCTTACCCGTCATCCCCGCGGACGTGGGGATCCAGTTTTGAACGGGGTCAGCGATGGGAAGGCAACGCCACCTGGATTCCGCGGACGCGGGAATGACAGGGGTGGCGGAAACGGCACCGGATGGCGTCCGGTGCCGGCCCAAACATCCTAGACGTTGACCTCGGTGACGAACTTGGTGCGCAGGAAGGCACCCAAACCCTCGATGCCGCCTTCCGAGCCGTAGCCCGACTCGTTGACGCCGCCGAAGGGCGTTTCCGGGGTCGCCACCATCGGGCGGTTGACGCCGACGAGGCCGGTTTCCAGGGCCCGTTCGATTTTTGCCGCCTGGCCGCCGTCGGAGGTGAAGACGTAGAAGGCGAGACCGAAGGGCAGGGAATTGGCCCGTTCGACAACCTCGTCGAAGGTGCTGAAGGGCGTCATCGGCGCTACCGGGCCGAAGGGTTCCTCGGTCATGATGCGGGCCTCGTCGGGCACGTCGGCAAGGACGGTGGGCGCGTAGAAGAAACCCTGGTTGCCGACCCGCTCGCCGCCGGTGGTGACGGTGGCGCCGTGGTCGCGGGCGTCGGAGACGAAATCCTCCATGACCGGCAGGCGCCGGGCGTCGATCAGCGGGCCCATCTGGACGCCGTCGTCCAACCCGTTGCCGAGCTTGATGCCCTTGGTCCGTTCCGTGAAGCCGTCGACGAAGGACTTGTAGACCTTGTCCTGGACGAAAAAGCGGGTCGGCGAAATGCAGACCTGGCCGGCGTTGCGGAACTTGAAGCCGAAGGAGACGTCCAGCGCCTTTTCGATGTCGGCGTCATTGAAGACGATCACCGGCGAATGGCCACCCAGTTCCATGGTGCAGCGCTTCAGGGTGTCGGCGGCGAGCTTCTGCAGGTGCTTGCCGACCGGGATCGAGCCGGTGAACGACATCTTCTTGGGGATCGGCGAGCCGAGCACCTGGCGCGACACCTCGTCGGGGACACCGAAAACGACGTTCAGCACGCCCGGCGGCAGGCCGGCGTCCTGGAAACACCGCGCCATGGCGACAGCGGTGCCGGGTGTTTCCTCGCTCGGCTTGATCAACATGGAACAGCCGGCACCGAGGGCTCCGGCGATCTTGCGGATGGCATTGGTGCCGGGGAAGTTCCAGGCGACGAAGGCGCAGGCCGGCCCCACGGGCTCCTTCATGACCATCTGCCGGGCCCCCGGGACGCGGGCCGGCACGATGCGGCCGTAGGCGCGCTTGCCTTCCTCGCCGTACCAGCGCAGCACGTCGACGACGAAGCCCATCTCGACCTTCGATTCGGCCAGCGGCTTGCCCATTTCCATGGTCAGGGTCGTGGCGATGGTGTCGATGCGCTCCTCGATCAGGCGGGCCGCCTTTTCCATGACCGCCTGGCGGGCCAAAGGCGTGGTGTCGCGCCACACCTTGAAACCCTCGGCGCTGGCATTGAGCGCCTCGTCCAGGTCGGCGGTGGACGCATGCGGGACCTCGGCAAGAACCTCTTCCGTCGCCGGGTTAAGGAGCGGCTGGCTCTTGCCCTCGCTGCCCTGACACCAGCGGCCGTTGATCAGCATTTCGATTTTTTCCGGATACACGGTTCCCCTCCATTAGAATGGGTTGTTCATTGAGGTGCGCGCGGCGCTTAAGACTGTGTATTAACGGCAGCCGCTAGGCACGGCAATAGCGGCGGCGGAACAAGTCCCGTTACGCTCCGGCGGCGCCAAGCCGATGGCTGTGCAGATGGGCGTAGTGCGGCCGCATCCGGTCGTAGGCCTCGCGGACCCGGTCCGGCGCCTCCTCGATATCGATATAACCGCTGCGCGGCTGCGGCTTGAGACCGTCGGAATCCCTCAGATTCTGGTGAAACGATCCGCCGTCCCACCAGCTGACTTCTTCCCGCGCCCCGGGCCCCCAGGAAAGCGCGTCCTCCATGAATTCGATCCCGACCGCTTCACACCACAGCTCGACCATGCGGTGCGGGTCCTCCAGCAGGTCGTCGCTGTCAATGACCGGCGGCGGCGTACCCTTGATGTCGGCGATGCGGTCGAACAAGGCCCGCTGCTCGGGAAAGCCGGCCTCGTCCTCATGGAAGTCGGGCCATTTGTCATACATGGACGTGATCGTCTTGGCCGGGTCGCGGATCAGAAAGGAGTGGACGAACATCTCGTGCATATCCTCGTCCCACATATGGTCCACGTAGTGCGGGAAGTCCTTGATGAAGACGGGCCCCTGGCCGGCCCGGCGCCTGAGGTCGGCGTGCACGCTCTCCAGCGTCAATCCCGGCGTGCGCAGGCTGTCCTCGCTGAGACGCGGCCACAGGGGGTCTTCCCCCTGGTACCAGGCTTCGCCGTAGGGCTCGTGCAGGCAGTCGAGGTCGCCGCGCTGGCGGACCATCCACTCAAACGCCGTCGAGGTCGAGCGCGGCACCGCCCACAGCGCGATGATCTTATGCATGGCCTATCCTTTTTCCTTTAGAGATGACAAAAGGCGGCCCTGTTCGGTCACCGGGGCCAGACCGAGGGTCTTGAAGATGCGCCAATAGAGCGCGTTGTCGTGGGTGATCAGCGGCTTGCCGAGCAGGGCCTCGAGACCGACCTCGAGGGACACCGGACGCTGGGCGAGGCCGTCGCTTTGCCGGCGGAAATTACACATGCCGAGCGACAGCACGGCTTCGGCCTCGGGCGCTTGTTCGGCCAGGTATTGGAAGGACTTTTCGGCCAGGTCCCCGTCGAAGCACCAGATGCAGGCATCGACCTCGTCCTGCGATCGGAACCAGCCCTGGTCGACGAAATTGCCGGCCCACAGCGCGTCGAAACCGGCCTCCTTCAGGAAACCGACGGCGCCCCGCCACCAGTCGGGCCGGTGGTAGACGGCATTGACCGCCACTTTTTCGACATTCATCTCCCGCAAGGCCTCGATCAGCGCGTAGCCGGCCATGTGAAAGGGCGTCTCGTAGCGCTCGCTCAACGTTTCGCAATGGCGGCGGATGCCCTCGACCCCGAGACCGCTGGCATGGACCCAGTTGGAGCCGACCTGGCCGCAGACATCGGCGCCGTTGTCGGCCATGCAGTGGACGAATTCCTCCAGCAGGTCGAAGTTGGCCTTGCGCTGGTCCAGTTCGTGGCGGTAACCGGGCACGTGCATCATGCGGCCGTGGACGCCGACGGTCTCGGGTGCCATGCGCAGGAAATCACTGGGCGCGGCGTCGAAATCCTGCGGCGGGCAGGTGAAGCCGACCTGATGCGGAAACAGCTTGTTCCTGGGATCGGCCCAATGGGCCGGTTTTCTGTAGTCGAACATGCCCCTCCCCCGGCACGGCCACGGCCTTCACCAGAACCGGGACAGCACGAAAACCAATACCAACACGAAACCGATGAAATAGGGGTTGAGGATCAACGGCTTGACCAGGTCCCGCCAGTCGGCCGGCGCCTCGTCCTCGAAGGCCTCCTCGACGGGATCGGAACGCGCGATGGCGGTTTCGGACGGCTCGCCGGGCGGATCAACCGGCGGGTTCAGGGGATCGCGTTCTTCCATGGCGGCGGCCTAGCGAAACAGCGCCATCAGGTAATCCTGGAACAGGATCAGGAGAATCAGCACGATCGGCACCAGCGAGCCGATCAGCACGTTCTTGTTCAGCCCCTTGCCTTCCATGGCGGTGCGGTGCGTCTTCTCGAGGCGTTGTTGTTCCTTTTCGCGGCGCTTCTGTTCGGCGTCGCGGCGCTTGCGTTCCTGGGCCATGTGGACGACGCCGTCGTCCTCGGGGCGCTTGTTCGGTTTTTCCATCGTCCTCGTCCCGCCTTTGCGGTTTACGCGTCCCCCTCCATTGTTAGCCTAACACTCCCAGAGAGCAGCGGGAAGCGTCGGTGCAATCTCCCGGCCCGGCGGAAAGCGCTCCCCTCGCCCGCCCGCCTCTGCTATAGCTTCCGAGGACGCAACCGCACCGCAACCCGATTGGGGAGACCTTGATGGCCCGACGCCCCGGACCTTCGCAGCACGTTGCCGACATCCTCAGCCGCATGGGCGAGGACAAGCGCGGGCGCATGATGAAGCAGCTGGAAGAGCACGACGCGCAAACGGCTGAGCATATCAAGTCCCTGATGTTCGCCTTCGAGGACCTGATCCGCGTCGACGACCGCGGCATTCAGGAACTGCTGCGCCATATCGACCGTACGGACCTGGCCATGTCGCTGAAGGGCGCGACCCGGGATATCGTCATGCTGTTTGCGCAAAACATGTCGGAACGGGCCCGGGCCATGCTGGCCGACGAGATCGAGGCCTTGGGCGAGGTCAAGGTGAGCGAGGTGGAAGCGGCGCGCCACGCCATCCTCGCCGTCGCCGAGCAGCTGGTCGAAGCCGGCACCATCGCCATCGATGACGCGGGCGAGCAGTACATTTCGTGAAATTGCCGGTTAGGCAGGGCCGCCGCCGCCTGCCCCATCCCGCGCCGTGAACCGGGGCGACACCATGCGTCCCGGATCGGCCTTGATTTGCTCCCAGCCCTCGGCGTCGCCGAAATCGGCGAAGGCGTAGTAGCGCCGGTGCTGGCCCTGGGTTTTTCTCGCGTGCTTGATCGGACACCAGTGGGCCTCGGCCCGACCGGCGATCTCGCGGGCGTAGGCGAGCACGCCGTTGGCGTAACCGCAATAGGCACAGTTGAGTTTTTCGATCAGGTTGAGATATGCCAGATGGTGGCGGTCGACGACGATAAAATCCGCGCGCGGCGCCTTGGGGATGCCGTAGACGGGGCAACAGATCCACTGAAACACGGTGACGGCGAAATCGAGCAGGACCAGGGGCACGATGACGGCATAGACCAGGGGCGAAAACAGGGTCGCCGGTATGGATGAGCGAGCGATGAAGCGCGCGGCGCTGGTCCGCAGCGTCTTGTGGTGGGCCCTGACGGCGGCCTCGAAGCGAACACGCCTTTTTTCGATGGTATAGCGGAACCGGCGGCGCTGTTCGACCAGGTCCGTTTCGATCTCGGTCTCCAGGTCCTGCAGGCGTTCGAGCAGTTCGGCGATGGGTCCGCTGACGAGCATGGCTGTCGTTCCTCGTGGCGTGTACGGCCGTCCGCGTCCGGCGGCTTTCCAGCAAGCCTAGCACGGCCGTCAGGATCGACGTGTAAGGTTAATGGAGGCCGGCTTTAGGCGTTGCCCATGCGCGGCAGGTCGCCGGGGCCGAGATTGATCTGGGCGGCACCGGTGAGGCTGTCGAGAACTTCCGCGGCGCGCCCGTCCATCAGCATGTCCAAGGGCGTGTCGTCGAGAGCCGGGCTCTCGCGCCTGAGCCACATACGCCGGGCGTCCTGTTCGGCGCCGGTACGGACCAGCGCCGTGTGCAGCGCGATGATCCGTTTCAGGCTTTCCAACTGGCCGCGGCGCATCTGCCCCGGACCGGCCTGCTCCCAGGATTCGAGGTCGTCAGCGGCGAGCCCCGTGATCGCCGCCTGTTCGTCGCGATCGAGGTCGAGGTCGTCGGCCGCCTCGAAGTAGTGGTCCATAAACTGCATCAGGCCGACCAGCTGCCACAGGATATTACGTTCGCCGATGCTCAAGGCCTCGAACAGGGGCGAGTTGGCGCGCAACAGACCGCCGTCCGGCGTATCGGCGAGGACGACGTCGGCCATCCTCTCCGCCGGCAGGTCGAGGAGCGCCGCCCAGCGGTCCCACAGGTCCGACCGCTCCGGGCTTTCGGCGCGGATCTTGCCGAGCTTGGCCCGGGCGCGGACGGTGATATTCGGATGATCGTCGAGCAAACCGACGATCGCCCGGTGCACCATCAGGGTCTTGTGCTCGTCTACCGTAAACATCCGTGGTCCCTCTTCCTTCTTGTAGCCGGGCCGGGCCCGGCGTCTGGTTCCGGTTCGGGTCGTTGGTGTCATTTCTTGGCCACCGCCGCCAATGTCCTGGAGCGGATGGCATTTACCTTCCGTGCGTGATGAGGCGACCAACGCACGGGCGATAGGATCGTCGAGCGGGCCTTGGCGCCGCCCCCGCTTTCCCCCGGAAAATTGTGGTTTTTCCGGGACTTGTACCGCTGGAGCCCGTGGCGTATTCAGGGGCCCGCGATGGGGCTGGCCGAACCCGTTCAGCTTACATACGCAAGTATTCCCGGCTTCTGCCGATTGCCTCACCCGATTAACATATTCCATTTTTATAAATTATTGTTGACGGTAAGTGCAAACCTTTTGGTAAAAGAGGCCAGGACTTTTATATCGGAACGCCTTTTTTAGATTTGAAGGGAGACATTTCATGTCGAAGCTGGTTCAACCGCATGGCGGTGGATCCTTGAAGCCCCTGCTTGCCCCCGAAACCGAACGCGCCGCCGAAATGGAGCGGGCGCAAAACCTGAAGAAAGTACCGATGACGAGCTGCGAGGTGTCGGACATCTCGATGCTGGCCATGGGCGCCTATACGCCCTTGGACGGTTTCATGGGCGAAGCCGACTGGTCCGGCACCTGCCATGACATGAAGCTCGCCGACGGCATCTTCTGGCCGATTCCGGTGACCCTCTCGGCCGAACAGGACCTCGCCGATTCCATCGGCATCGAGGAGGAAGTGGCCCTGGTCGACGCCGACACGGGCGACATCATGGCGGTCATGGAAGTGACCGAGAAGTATTCGCCCGACAAGACCATCGAATGCGAGCACATCTACCGCACCACGGACCCGGACCATCCGGGCGTACAACGGGTCATGGCGCAGGGTCCGGTCAATCTCGGCGGCCGCGTCACCTGCCTCAGCGAGGGCGTCTATCCGGAACAATATCCGGACCTCTACATCCGCCCGGCCGAAGCGCGGGCCATGTTCGCCGAAAAGGGCTGGTCCAGGGCCGCCGCCTTCCAGACGCGCAATCCCATGCACCGAAGCCACGAGCATCTCGCCAAGATCGCCGTCGAGGTGACCGACGGAGTCTTCATCCATCAGGTCCTGGGCAAGCTGAAACCGGGCGACATCCCGGCCGAAGTACGCACCCAGGCGATCCAGGAAATGATCGACAACTACTTCGTCAAGGGCACGGTGATCCAGGCCGGCTATCCGATCGAGATGCGCTATGCCGGCCCGAGGGAGGCGCTGTTCCACGCCCTGATCCGCCAGAACTACGGCTGTTCGCACCTGATCGTCGGGCGCGACCACGCCGGCGTCGGCGACTACTACGGCCCCTTCGACGCCCAGCACATCTTCGATACGCTCTGGGAAGGCGCGCTTGAGACCAAGCCCCTGAAGATCGACATCACGTTTTACTGCAAGAAATGCTACGGCATGGCCACCGCCAAGACCTGCCCGCACCCGAAGGAGGACCAGGTCCACATCTCCGGTACCGAGCAGCGCCGCATGCTCGCCGCCGGCGAGGATATCCCGTCCGAGTTCTCCCGGCCCGAAGTCGTCAAGGTCCTGCAGGAATACTATGCGGGCCTGAACTAGGCCGGTTGCGACCGAAGGTTCAAGGGGCGGTCTCGCCGAGGCCGCCCTTTTTTTCGGCTAAGTCCCTGGCCGCTCTGGGACCGGCCGCGGTTCCGGACCGTCGTGGGTCCAGATCAGGCGGCGCGGTATCGGCCCCTTGTTGCGTCCGCCCTGCTCGGTCTGCTCCCAGGCGTGGGCCAGGATACCGACGGCCCGCGATAGGCAGAACAGGCCGCGCGCCAGCGGCGCCGGGAACCCGAGCTCGGCGTAGATGACCGCCGTGGCGCCGTCGATGTTCATGGGAATGCGGCGCCCCTTGCGCTGTTCGATCCCGGCCTCGACGGCCCGCGCCGCCCGAGCGAAATCACCGCTCACGTCGCCGGCTTCGACGGCTTTGTCCACCAGTTCAAGGAGGCGCGGCGCGCGGGGGTCGACGTCGTGAAACCGGTGACCGAAGCCGGGCACGAACTTGCCACCATCGGCGAAGAAGGCCCCGAGAACCCGTTCGGCCGCATCTTCGGCCGTCTCGTTCTCCCGGCGGTCGGCCAGCAAAGTCTGGTAGAAAGCCAGGGCCTGCTCGCCGGCACCGCCGTGCACGTCACCAAGTACGTTCAGGGCCGAGGCCATGGCGTTGTTGAGGCCGACGCCGCAGGTCGCCGCCATCCGCGCGATGGCAATGCTGGGGGCCTGCGGGCCGTGATCGACTCCGGCCATGAGGGCGGCCTCGAGCAGCGCGCTCTGTCCTTCCGTTGGCAACTCGCCGCGCAGCATCAGCCAGACCATCTGGGCGAACCCGACGTTGCCGATGAGGTCTTCGATGGCATAGCCGCGGTAACGGATCATGCCTGGCGCCATCTCGATGACCTCGGTGCGCCACCAATCCGAAACCTCCTGTTCGACGTCCTGGGCTGTTGCGCCGTTCATACCACCTTCTCCTTTTTGAGGGTGTCGACCTCCGCCTCGGTGAGGCCGAGTTCGCTGAGAATTTGCTCCGTGTGTTCGCCGAGCAGCGGCGGCGCCGACGCGGTCTTCGTCGGCGCGCCGTTCAGCTTGATTCCCGGGCGGGCATAGCTGATGTCACGCCCCACCCCCGGCGGATCCTGGAAAGTCCCGATCATACCGCGATCGGCGATCTGCGGATGGGCGAGCGCCTCAGGTACGCTTAGCACCCGGCCCGCCGGCACCCCGGCCGCGTTCAGGTCACGGCGCCATTCGGCGGCGCTCTTCGAGGCCATGGCCTCCTCGAGCAGGGCGGTGAGTGCCGGGCGATTGTCGAGTCGCGCCTGACGTTCGACGAACCTCGAGTCCTCGATCAGTGCGGGCCGGCCAACGACGCGGCAGACGGCCTCGAACTGCTCCTGCTTGTTGGCCGCGATATTGATCAGGCCGTCACCGGTCCTGAAGGTGCCGGACGGACTGGCGGTGAAGTTGTCGTTGCCCATGGGCACCGGGGTCTTGCCGGCGACGAGGAAGTTGGAAACCACCCATCCCATGGTGGCGATGACGGACTCGAGCATCGAGACGTCGATGAAACAGCCGCGGTCCTCTCCTTTGTTCGCCAAGGCCGACGAAATGGCGAAGGCCGCCGTCATGCCGCCAATGGTATCGGCCATGGGATAGCCGACGCGCAGCGGAGCGCTTTCGGCGTCGCCGGTGATGTCCATGACACCGGACATGCCTTGGATGATTTGGTCGTAGGCCGGGAGATCGCGCAGCGGGCCGTCCTGGCCGAAGCCGGAAATGGCGCAGTAGATCAGGGCCGGGTTTTCCTCCATCAACGTTTTGTAGCCAACGCCGAGGCGGTCCATGACGCCTGGCCGGAAATTCTCGACGACGACGTCGGCGGTCCGTACCAGGCGTTTGAAGACATCCTTCCCCTTCTCGGATTTCATGTTGATGGTGATGGAGCGCTTGCCCGTGTTCTGGGCAAGGAAGGACACGCCCATGAGTTTACCGTTGAGGTCCGGGTCGGCGCCAAGCTGGCGGGCAAGATCGCCCGTCCCCGGCACCTCGACCTTGATCACATCGGCCCCCATGTGCGCCAGCTGGTGGCAGCAGAACGGCCCGGCCAGGACGTTGGTCAGGTCGAGAACCCGGACGTCATGCAACGGTTTCATGGGACGCCCCTAGTCACAGCCGTTTTCATAGATCCGATCAGAATTCTATTGTATAGAACACCGTTCTGTTATATAGAATTGTTCTCTCTGACGCAACTAAATTCTGTTAGATGAAACGAACAGACGTGGTAGGCTTTCGAGGATTCAAGGCAGACCATTGCGGAGAATGGAGAAACCGAATGGCGCATGATCGTGTCGAAGCCGTCGAGAGGGCGCTCACGTTGCTCGACGTATTCACCGAGGACGATGACGAACTGACCCTTGCCGAGCTTGCGGAGAAGACGGGTTACTATAAGAGCACGATCCTGCGGTTGAGCCGGTCGCTCGAGCGTTTCGGTTATTTGACACGGCAGCCGGCCGGTGATTTCCGCCTCGGGCCAGCCCTTTGGCGGTTGGGCTCGCTTTATCGACGGGGTTTCGATCTCGGCGAATACGTGCGGCCGGTTCTCCGGCGACTGAGGGACGAGACCGGCGAAACGGCGTCGTTTTATATTCGCGACGGGGACGTTCGCGTATGCCTATACCGTCAGAACTCCAATCGGGAGATCCGCCATCACCTCGATGAAGGCGCTCGCCTGTCGCTGGAACATGGTGCGGCCGGCAAGGTCTTGGTGGCCTTTTCCGGAAAGGACGGGCCGGGGTTGGAGCAAGTCCGCGCCATGGGTCATGCCGTGTCCATGGGAGAACGGGACAACGATGTCGCCGCCCTGGCGGTTCCGGTCCGGAAACCGGACGGCATGCTGCGAGGTGCCCTCGCCCTGTCGGGCCTGATCACGCGTTTCGACCAAGACTTCCAAGATCGCGGCATTGCCGTCTTGAAGCGGGAGGCGAGAGAGCTCGAGGAAAACTTGAAAGGAATCTAGTGCCCAACACGCCTTATGGATTTGACGGGATGGTCTCTTGATTTCACCGAATCAGGGCGTTTGCCGCGAGCTGTTTGAGATCCCCCATCTGAACCCGCCGCCCTCGAATTCAGCAGGCGCGGCGGCGGCGGCGCCATGAATCCGAACAATGGAAAGCCCAGGGGGTCGAAGGCGAACGCGCCGACAACGCTCTTATCATAGAGAAGACGGCTGGTGCCGTAGAATCGGCGGTTTTGGTGCTATCGCACCCTCGCGAATCGGCCTAATCGAACGGTCGGATTCGAGGGACGAAACCGGTCCGGACGTCAACGATTTCGGGGCCTCTCCGGGGTCTCGAAAAACGTCTAATTGTGCCGATCGCAAACTGTTACTTGTCAAATATAGCAAAAAGCGAATATGTTCTCTTCCCAACGTAACCGAGCCTTCTGACAACATACCTCGGCAGGTACAAATGCTCTCCATTAATCCCTTCGCAGAACTTGCGACAATCATCCCTTCGTCCGTCATTCAATTGTACGTCGTCCTCATGGTCGTCTTCGTCGTTGGCGGCACGCTTATCGACGTGATCCACAAGAAAAGCGCCAAATACTTTTTCGAGAACGCGAAAAAGGCGGAAAAAAATAGAAAGCGTGAACTCGGTGGTGGCGAAAAAATGTCGATCGCCGTTCAGACCGTTGCGGCCGACGTCTTGACGTCCGCCGAATTCTGCAACCCGCGCCGCCGCATGTCGCACCTGCTCACCATGTACGGGTTCGTCATCTTCGTGGCGACGACCGCCATCCTGGTGTTCGCCTATCCCGGCAATACCGCGGCCCCCGCCATTCTGCCGCTTCTCTGGCACCTGGGCGCGGCCATGGTCTGCGTCGGCGGCTATTGGTTCTGGTTCTTCATCCGCGTCGATGTCGCGGCCGAGGGCAATCCCTGGAACCGCATCGTGCGGGCCGACATGTTCATCCTATCTCTGCTCGGCACCGCGACCTTCGGGTTGATCTGGTCCGCCCTGCAGGCCAGTGGCGCCGGCGTCTGGACGACCATCTTCCTGGCATTGTTCATCATCGCCAGCACGGTCCTGTTCGGCGGCGTCCTGTGGTCGAAGTTTGCCCACATGTTCTTCAAGCCCGCGGCCGCTTACCAGAAACGCGTCATCAAGGCCGACGGGTCCAAGGAAAACATGCCCGAGCTGGGTGACCTGACGGACCCCGAAGTGCAGAAACGCTATCCCGATATCCCGGAATACATGGGCACCAACCCGCCCAACATGGGCCTCGGCATCAAGCGCGACCAGCCCCGCCACTACTGATCCAACGAACGCCAATCCTCACGAGTACAGAGGGAAACGGAAATATGCCTACTTTCGTCTATATGACCCGATGCGATGGGTGCGGACACTGCGTCGACATCTGCCCGTCGGACATCATGCACATCGATAAGACCTATCGCCGTGCCTACAACATCGAGCCCAGCATGTGCTGGGAGTGCTATTCCTGCGTGAAGGCCTGCCCGCAACATGCCATCGATGTCCGCGGTTACGCGGACTTCGCACCGCTCGGCCACTCGGTCCGCGTGGAGCGCGACGAGGAGAAGGGTGTCATTGCCTGGCGGATCAAGTTCCGCAACGGCAAGAAGGACCTGAACCTGCTCGCGCCCATCACCACCAAGCCCTGGGGCCGGGATATCCCGCAACTGAGGAGCGTCCCGGCGCCCACCCAGGAGATGCGCGACAGCGAGCTGCTGTACAACGAGCCGAAGTACATCCGATTTGATGAAGGCGGTTTGCACACCCTCGAATCGAACGGCCTCAAGATGAAGAAAGGGGTGGCATACTAATGGCTTACAAAACTGTCGTCGAAGACAACATCGACATTCTGGTCGCTGGCGCGGGCCTTGGTGGCACGGGCGCGGCCTGGGAAGCCCGGTTCTGGGGCCAGGACAAGAAGATCGTCATCGCCGAAAAGGCCAACATCGACCGCTCCGGCGCCGTCGCTCAGGGCCTCTACGCGATCAACTGCTACATGGGCACCCGGTTCGGCGAGAACAACCCGGAAGACCATGTGCGCTATGCGCGCATCGACCTGATGGGCATGGTCCGCGAGGACCTGCTGTTCGACATGGCCCGACACGTCGACTCGACCGTTCACCAGTTCGAGGAGTGGGGCCTGCCGCTGATGCGGGACAACAAGAAGGGCACCTACCAGCGCGAAGGCCGCTGGCAGATCATGATCCACGGTGAATCCTACAAGCCGATCGTCGCCGAGGCGGCGAAGAAGTCAGCCGACAAGGTGTACAACCGGATCTGCCTGACCCACCTGTTGATGGATGAAGCCAAGGAGAACCGGGTCGCCGGTGCCGTCGGCTTCAACGTCCGCACCGGCGATTACCACGTCTTCAAGTCGAAGACCGTCGTCGTCGGCGCCGGTGGTGCGTCGAACATCTACAAGCCGCGCTCCGTCGGTGAAGGCGCCGGCCGCGTCTGGTACGCGCCGTGGTCGTCAGGCTCCGCCTACGGGCTCCTCATCGGTGCCGGGGCCAAGATGACCCAGATGGAGAACAAGATCGTTCTGGCGCGCTTCAAGGACGGCTACGGCCCGGTCGGTGCCTACTTCCTGCACCTGAAGACCTACACCCAGAACGCCTACGGCGAAGAGTACGAGTCCAAATGGTTCCCCGACCTGCAGAAGATGGTCGGCAAGGAATACCTGGATCCGGAGGTCTCGCACCTGACCCACAGGCCGATCCCGACCTGCCTCAGGAACCACGCGCTGATCAACGAGGTCAACGCCGGCCGCGGGCCGATCCATATGGTGACCATGGAGGCCTTCCAGGACCCGCATCTGGAAGAGATCGGCTGGCACAACTTCCTCGGCATGACTGTCGGTCAGGCCGTGCTGTGGGCCGCCACGGACGTCGATCCCAAGTACGAGAACCCGGAACTGACCACTTCGGAGCCCTACGTCATGGGTTCCCACGCCACCGGTTGCGGCGCCTGGTGCTCGGGCCCCGAGGACGTCTCGCCGCCCGAGTACTTCTGGGGCTACAACCGCATGACCTCGGTCGAGGGCCTGTTCGGCGCCGGCGACGCCGTCGGCGGCACGCCGCACGCGTTCTCGTCCGGCTCCTTCACCGAAGGACGCCTCGCCGCCAAGGCCGCCTGTCGCTACATCGACGACGGCAAGGCCGAAGGCATCCGGGTCACGGAAAAGCAGATCAACGACCGAAAGGAAGAGATCTACAAGCCGTTGGAGCACTACACGACGTACCGCAACGAAATCGTCGCCGGCGACGTCAACCCCAACTACATCAACCCGAGGCAAGGTCTCGACCGTCTGCAGAAGATGATGGACGAGTACTGCGGCGGCGTGACGGTCAACTACATGACCAACGACAAGCTCCTCAACATCGGCCTCAAGAAGATGAAGATCATGGAAGAGGATCTCGAGAAGATCGCGGCCGCCGACCTGCACGAACTGCTGCGGGCCTGGGAACTGAAACACCGCCACCGGACCTCGGAAGCGGTCATGCAGCACACCCTCTTCCGCAAGGAAACCCGCTGGCCCGGTTACTACTACCGGGGCGACGCCATGAAACTGGACGACGAGAACTGGCACGTACTGACCGTATCGCGCCGTGATCCGGAGACCGGTGAATACACCATGGAGAAAGCGCCCTGTTATCACCTGGTTGGTGAGGACGAATAACCGATAGCTCGAACAGGAGTTCACGTCGAACTCCTGTTCGGGCATAAAAAAGGATCAACAGATAATTTGTTGGTCTTTTTTTATGCTCGGCAACGCCGGTCGCTCGGCGCAACAGAGACGTGCACATGAACATTATCGAACTGACCGACGACGAGATCCTTGAAATCGCCAACCCATTGTGGAGCCACCTGATCAAGGCCTCCAACGACGGCAAGTATGGGGAATTCGTCCGGCATTTCTCCTACAGCCTGATCAGGGGGCTTAACGAAATCGAGGTCGGCAATCAGTTCGCCAATAGTGAACTGACGAGAAACCTGTCCGAGTCGGTCGAGTTCCTGGGCACCATCCGCCGGGGCGAACACGTGACGGTGCTCTACCGGACGCGGAGCACCAAGAAGGAAGGCGAGTGGCTGGGCCGGCTGGTTCTCGGTTACGAAGAGGGCGAGGTCAAGATTTTCGGAGCCTCCATCTTCTGATCCCCTGTCATGGATCTGGGGCGTGGATTTGGGATACGGATTTGGTATGAGTGACACGATCCAGGACGGAAAGTATGTCGAGATGACATACAAGGTGATCGACCAGAAGTCGGGCGAAGTTCTCGTCACGGTCGATTACCCGATCGGCTATGCGCACGGCGCCAACGACATCCTGGCACCCATTGTCATCCAGGATCTGGAAGGCAAGTCCGTCGGCGACGTCATCGAAACGCCGATCGATTGCAATAACCTCTATGGCCCCCGGGACGAGGCGCTGGTCTTCACCGACGCGATCGAGAATGTTCCCGAGGAATACCGGGAAGTCGGCACCACCATCGTCATGGAGAACGAGAAAGGCGAGGCGCGGAACTTTATTGTCACGCGGATGGACGACGAGACCCTGACCGTCGACGGCAACAGCCCGCTATGCGGCCGGATCGTTATTTTCAAGCTCGAGGTGCTGGTCGTGCGCGACGCAACCCCCGAAGAGGTCGAGGCCGGCGGGCCGGTCGGCACCCAAGCGGACATCGACGAAAAACTGATGATGCCGCTGCACTAGGACGCGCCCATCATCGCGGAGAGATTTAACCCGATTTTTCATGAAACAGCCCTATCAACCCAAATTTGAGAGGTGACTTATGAGCGACGCACCAAAAACCAGACCCAAAGTTCCCGCCGGCGAGACCGAATACGTGACGACCCGTCAGATGGAACCCAACGAAAAGGGTTTCGTCGGCTATGAGACCACGTGGAAGTCGTGGCAGACGGAAGCCGAGTACGTCACGCCGAAAAAACCGTAAGCGGCCTGGCCGCGCGGCCGCCCAGGCGCGCGCGGCCGGATCTAACGGACCTTTCCGAGGCACCGCTCCGTGAATTCGCTTTGATTCACGGAGCGCTTCTCTGCAAATTGGGGTAAACCGGCTGGATAGGTTGGATCCGGAATTCACGGGATCCGAGCGGTCCAAGGTCGTGACGCATTTTGAAAACAACGGACAGGACCATGCCCAAATCGCCCGACGCACCCGAAAAGGAAACCAAGGACGACGGCGCCGTCGAGTGGCGGCTCAAAGGCGAGCTGCACCGCGAAGACGGCCCCGCCGTCGAACGGCCGGACGGCTCGAAGGTCTGGTTCAAGGCGGGGAAACAGCATCGCCTGGACGGGCCGGCCGTCGAACATCCGGACGGAACCAAGGAGTGGTGGATCGACGGGGCCCTGCACCGTGACGGCGGGCCGGCCATCATCGAGGCGGACGGAACCCAGGAATGGTATGTCAACGGCCAGTGCCATCGCGACGACGGGCCGGCGGTGGTCCGCTACGACGGCCAGAAACAATGGTGGGTCAACGGCGTCCGGCACCGCGACGACGGTCCCGCCGTCATCGACGAGGGTGAAATGAGCCAATGGTGGCTGAACGGTGCGCTTCACCGCGAAGACGGGCCGGCCATTGAGTACGAAGACGGATCCAAGGATTGGTTCCTGCTCGGCCAGGAGGTCAACGAAGAGACCGTCATGGATGCCGGGCGCCGCGAGGCATTCATCCAAAAACAACGAAACCCCGGATAAGCCGCCGGGTCGATCGCTCGTTTTTTCAGGTCTCCGCCGTCTCGGAATAGGGGGTCTCGTCGAAGGATCGTTCGTTGTCCCAGACGTTCTTCGGCATGGGCAGTCCGTCGAAATCGGCGTCACTGAGGGGACCGTTCGGCTCGATACCGAGCTTCTCGCGAAGCATCAGGATGATCTGGCGCGTATGCTGGCCCGAGTGCCAGCCGGTCCGCTCCAGGACCTCGTGCAGGGTGACTTCGCCATAGTAGACCTTGCCCGGCTGGCGGAAATCCGTCGCCCGGCCGGCACCGGCCCACCAGGCTTCGAACCGGTCCCGCGTCTGACGCCCGTAATCGACGAGGTCGTCCTTCGTTGCCATGTCGGGCGGCAATACGGACTTCAGGGCTTCATAGGTATAGGGCGCGTCGTTCTCGACCCTATCGAGAAAGACCTTCGGGATATCTAACACGTGATAGACGAGCTGACGGTAGGAGCGCGGCCGGCCGGGCAGCACGACATCGAGCTTGTCGTCGGGGATTTGCACGAGATGACGCCCGGCCGCATCGAGGATCATCAGCGCCTTTTCGGTCAGCGCGGCCGGACTCAACATCGCCTGGCCGGCGTAATCGAACCCGGCGACCTTGGCGACGTCGCGGAAGACGGCGCCATTGGCCCAGACCGGACCGCGGGCAACGATGGGGACCAATCGGACGCCCAGCGCCGACAGTTCCTCGAACCCCGTCTCGTCTTCCAAAACGTTCACGGACTCGAACGGAATGCCGTGATCGAGCAGGAACTCCTTGGTCTTCAGACAGCTGGAACAGCCCGGCTGCCAATAGACCTTTAAGGGCAATGCCATGATTTCCGGCATCCCCGCGTTTTCAAGCTGGCTCATCGTTTGCCTCCCTCTTTTATTATGTAGGGACCTTTGCGGCGTTGGGAAGGTGGGGGATTTGGACCGACGGGGAAGGTCGGCCCAGCGGCGTCGGGACGGGCCACTGTTACGTTTGATCTTCCCCCGGCCTGTGATCCAACAAATCCGCCTGGTCAATGGCCATGTCCGGCTCGCCGATGGTGGTGCGGATGCCGATGCGGATGCCGGTGCGGTTCGACAGGCTCAAAAGGAATCCGTGTTATGGCAAGACAACAGCTTTTCAACGTCGAGCGGTTCCGGCTTTCCTTGATGCGTCATGTCGCTCTCGCCGAGGACGCTTTGGCGTTTGTCTTCGTGACCGACGAATATCGACCGCAGTTCGCGGAGTTCTTCGTCGATGCGCTTGATGTGCTTGGCGGCGTGACCGCTGACGTCCGCCGCTTCCGGCATCTCCATATAGCGGCGCAATCCCTCGAGAAAGTAGCCGATGGCACCGAGGTAATCATCGACGCTCCGGGCCCGCCTCATATAGGTCTTATGGACGTTCCGTAAGTTTGTGACCAGAATCCGGATCAGGGCGTGGACGAAGGTGTTGGACTCGCCGAGCGATTGATAAAACAGCGCACGGGGTATTACGACAACACCGGTACGTTCCCTGGCAACGGCCGTTGCCATGCGCAGACTGTTGTCGATGAGAGCCATTTCCCCGAAAAGTTCACCTTTGCGGAGGTTGGCCAGACTTATCTTCTCGCCGTCCACGTATTTGAAGATTTCGACGACCCCGGTGACCACGATATAGGCCTGGTTCCCCATCTCGCCCTCTCGAAAGACGATCTCGCCCGGACGAAAAGTCTTTTTTTTCAGGAATTCAGGTTCGCCGATCGATGGTCTAAGCAAGACAGACATGGGGCCAATTATCTCACACGGACATAAGGCGTCAGTGACGGGCGTCACCGGTCGTCCGAAGCCTCCCGATCTCGGAGCCTTGCCTCGCAAGCAACGTGGAGTCAGTCGCTGGCCTGGTGATCTTTTGCCGGCCCCTGATCGAGCAAATCCGCCCGGTCCATGGCCATATCCGGCTCGCCGGCGTGGTTGAGGATGTGGGTGCGGGCGGCGGCGCGCAGTGCCAGGGCCTGCTTCCACGTGTTTCCGGCGGTTTCATCGGCGGCGATGGAATCTCCGATGGCGGCGCGGATGCGGCCGCGGCGCGGGAACCAGCTGCCGTCGACCAGGATCGAGCGGGTGCCGCGAATGGCGACGGGGACGACGGGGGCGCCGGCCTCGGCGGCGGCGGTGAAGGCGCCCATCTGGAAGGGCATGATGCCGGGGCGGTTGGTGAAGGTCCCTTCCGGGAAGAACATCAGGGCCCGTCCGGCCCGCGTCTCTTCGACCAGGTGGCGGGCATCCTCGAGGCCCTTCTCGCGGTCGAAGCGTTCGACGAACAGACACCCCATTTTGCTGAGCAGGATGCGCGGTATCCAGTGGCCCAATAGTTCTCGCTTGGCGATGAAGGCGACGGGGCGGCCGAGGGCGAGGGTCAGGACGAAACCGTCAAGGTAGCTTGCGTGATTGGCGACGTAGATGACCGGCTCTCCCGGCCCCGGCATCTTGTTGCGGCCGTCGACCTTGAGCCCGATACCGGCGAGCCCGAGGATCAGGCGGCAGGCGGCGCGGGCCAGGGGCCAGGCGAACGATTGCGGCAGGACGGCGATGAGCGCCCAGGCTAGCGGTGCCACAAGGCCAGCGACGGCATAGACGTAAGCGGCATAAAGGCTGGCCGCGGCGGCCTTGGTCGTCCGGCGCAGGGTCGGCACAAGAGTCATCAGCGACAGGCGCAGGACCTGCAGCCACGGCGGCGCGCCCTCCTTGCCGAGCAAGTCCTCCTCATAAGCCTCGCGGCAGGCGGCTCGGCGCACCTTGCCGCTCGAGGTCTTCAAGACCGTGTTCGGCCGCGTCAGCACGACGTCGTCCGGCGGCTGGCCGGTGAGGTCGATGGCGTGGGCCTCGACAGCGCGGGTGATCCGTTCCGTCGTCGCCGCATCGAAACGCCGCGTCTCGGCAAGCACAACCAAGCGCTCAGTGCCGCTGGCGGGATCTGCGCTGGCGAATACGGCGACGTTGCCCTTGCGCACGCCTTCGATGTCGCCGACCGCGTCTTCGAGCTCCTGCGGAAAGATGTTGCGCCCGGCGCGGATGATCATGTCCTTGGCGCGACCGGTGATAAAGACCTCGCCGTCGGCCAAAAAGGCGCGGTCACCGCTGTTGCGCCACGGACCGTCGATCAGACCCGCCGTCGCTTCGGCATTGCGGAAATAACCGGCCGTCGCCGAGGGCCCCAAGAACTGCAATCGCCCCTCGTGACGCTCCGGCAGGTCGTGACCCAAGGCGTCGACGACACGGATGCGGTGCCCCGGCAGGGCCAGGCCGCAACCGACGACCGGCTGAGCGCCGGCCGCCCGGGCATCGACCGGACGAGCCTCGCCGTCCCGGCTCAGCGCCCGGCGGTCGACGTGTTCGATGCGCGGTCCTCGGTCGAGCGGCGGGAAGGCCAGCCCCACCGAACATTCGGCGAGGCCGTAGACCGGAAACATAGCCGTGCGTTTGAACCCGCAGCCGCCGAAGCGCTCGACGAAGCGCTCGATGGTCGCCGGGCTGACCGGCTCGGCGCCGTTGCAGACCACCCGCAGGCTCGAAAGGTCGAGGCCCTGAAGCTTGTCGTCTGAGACCCGCTTGACACAGGCCTCGAAGCCGAAGTTGGGCGACGCGCTCAGCGTGCCGCCGAAACGATGCACCGCTTTCAACCAACGCTCCGGGCGGGCCAGGAAACGGAGCGGCGACATGATGACCAGTTCGACCCCGTGATAGAGGCTGCCGAACCAGGCGCCGATCAGGCCCATATCGTGATAGAGCGGCAGCCAGCTGACAAAGACGTCCGCTCCCGTCGCCCTGAGCGCCCGGCCCATGGCGCGCACGTTGGCCAGCAGATTGTCATGGCTGAGGACGACACCCTTGGGCTGCCCGGTGCTACCCGACGTGTACTGGATGAAGGCGATGTCGCCCGCGGCCACCGCCGGCAGCGGCGGAATGTCCCTGCCCTGCCCAAGCTCGACCACGGTGGTCACCCAGCCGATGGTTTCGACGCCGCCTTTGAGGAGCGTGGCGACGGGAGCCATTTCCGGACCGGCGATCAGGCCGCGGGCCCGGCAATTGGCGAGGATCGAGAAGTGACGGCGGATGTGATCGCTGATCAAACTGATGCGCGGCGGCGGATAGATGGGCACCGGAACGCCGCCGGCATAGAGCACCCCGAAGAAGGCGGCGAAATAGTCGATGCCGGTGGGCAGCATCAGGGCCACCGCCTCGCCGGGTTTGAGACCCTCGCCAAGCAAACCGGCGGCAACCCGCCTGGCCGCGTCGCGCAAACCGCCGTAGGTTAGGGTCGCGCCGGGACCGCCCTTTTCGCAGTCCTCGTCGTAGAGCCGGATGTGCAGGCGCTCCGGCGTTTCGGCGGCGTGATGATCGAGCACGTCGAGAAGGGTGCGGGCTTGCCCCGGCAGGGAGACGGACCCGCGCGCGCCCGGCTCGTCCGTCGGCAACGGCGCGGCGGCAGCGGCCGGTGGCGGTGTTTCCACCCGATCAGCCGCCCCGCCGACGGCGGCCATCAGGTCGCGCGGCGTTTCGGCGTTGGCGACCCGTTCCTCGGTCAGGGTGACGCCGAAGGCATCCTCGATGCGCCCGGCCAGTTCGAGGCGGCCGAGGCTGTCGAGCGCGAAGTCGCGGTCGAGCAGCGAATCCGGCCCGGCGTCGGCCGGCAGCGGCCGCCCCGGGTGCATTTCCGTCGCCACCTCGCGCACCAGCGCCATGACGACGTCCTCGGTTGAATCCTTATCCGCCATGCCTTTATCGGGTTTTTCCGGCTATCCGGAAATGGTACTCCGTTCGGCCCTGCCAATCCATTGCCGACTACTGCCTGCCCAGGTCAGTAGGCGCCGCGGCTTTCACTCCACCTCGCCCTCCGCCGCCTGGAAATCCCCACACCAGTCGGACGCCGCCGTTTCCATCCAAACGGTCGTCAGCGCGCTCGCCTGCGGCGCATAGCGGCGGCACAGGCCCTTGTCGGATTTCTTGCGGAGCCCCGACGTGACGCGCGGGTTCTCGATCTCGGCCACCGTATTGCCCTGGTGGTAGCTGCGTTCCTTCCTGAACTTCCACCTTGGGTCCCAGAATCGGCAATCCTGGCAAAAACTCATCTCGCTCATGGTTCCTCCTCGGCGGTGCCGTTGGTTCCCGCTCCCTAGCTCGAATTGTAGGCCATTTTGAGGCCTGGTGTTGAACCGCCTTTCGACGGGAAGGCCTACCCGAATCCGAGAAGCGCCGCGTCATAGGCGTTTGACAGATCAACACCGACACTTTACTAAAATCGAATATGAATTCGCCGCGGGAGCTGAGGCCGTTACGAAACGGCTGTCGAGCCGATGTCCGGGGAATTTGGCGGCGGCGGCTCAGTCAAGGCGGAAGCGGTGATCCACGTACTCGGTCAGAACACTCAACGTCTCGGCGATGGTGAGCGCGCCGGTATCGAGCCTGAGTTCCGGGGTCTCAGGCGCCTCGTAGGGAGCGTCGACACCGGTGAAACCCTCGATCTCACCGGCCCGGGCCAGGGCATACAGCCCGTCCGGGTCGCGCGCCTCGCAGACCTCGATGCCAGGGTCGAGATAGATCTCGTGAAAGTACTCGCCGGACGCTTGACGCGCCCTTTCCCGGTCCGCTCGGTAAGGCGACAGGAAGGCGGCCAAGACGATGAAACCGGCGTCCGCATAGAGCGCCGCCAGTTCGCCAACCCGGCGGATATTCTCGCCTCGCCCCTCGCGCGAGTAATCGACGTCGGCACTGAGACCCGTTCGTGCCTCCCAGCCGTCGACAGCCGCCACCTGATATTCCATTTCGAACAACACTTTCTCGAAGCGGCTGACCAGTGTCGACTTGCCGGAACCGGGCAAACCGGTGAACCACAAGACGCCGCTTTTGTGCCCGAAGCGCTGCCAGCGGTCGTCGAGATCGACGAGGCGTTCGACGCGCGTGATGTTCTTGGATTTGACGTCCATGATGTTTCCGAGCCCGCCGGCAAGTGGCAAAACGATCCCCTTCCCGGCAATGGTAACGGGGCGCACGAGCCATGGCCAGACCCTGGCTTAACCGGCACACGCGAGTCTGGTAGCGGCGCCCGCCATCGGTAGAATGCCCCCATGATCATTGCCCAGATCACCGACACTCACCTAATGACGCCAGGCAAGGGCGGCGCCAAATCGAAGCTTCGGCGCAAGGCGCTGGAACGCTGCGTCGCGGACATCCGGAACCTCGACCCGAAACCCGATGTGGTCATCCACACGGGCGACATGACCCAGCATGCCAAGCGTAAGGAATATGCCCAGGCCTTCGAGGTCCTGGAGCCCTTGGGCATCCCGTTTTTCGCGGTCCCCGGAAACCGCGACGACGGGCGCAAGATGGTCGATGCTTTCGACTTCCCGGTGCGTGACCTGATCGGCGGCCATACGCCGGTGCTTTATGCCATCGAGGATTTCGCTGTTCGCCTGGTTGCCGTTGACAGCCGCAGTTTCGAGGCCAACAAAGGCAGCTTCACCGAGGAACGGCTGCAACACCTCGATGCCCTGTTGAACGAGCGCCCGGATGCCCCGACGGCGATCTTTCTTCATCATCCCCCGTTCCGGGTCATCAGTCCCACCGATGACTATCAATACGTGACGGACGCAGCACCCGCCGCATTCGCCGCCACGATCGCCAAGCACCCGCAGATCGCCCATGTGTTTTGCGGGCACTCCCACCGCTTCGGCCGCGCCAAGGTCGGCGGGCAGACAGCAACGACCATGCCGAGCATTGCCGTCGACGTCCGTCAGGGCCACTACCCGAAACGCCTGAAGAAAACCCCCATCTACCTGCTCCATACCTGGTCCCAGAACGGGCGCTTCGACAGTTTCGTACGCATTACCGACGCCTTATGATGGGCTCATGATATCTGGCCGGCGCCTCCGACGGTTGCTCCCGGCGGCCGTCCTGGCGGCGGCCTTGCCGGCCTGTGCGACGGCGGGGTCCGTCGCGCCGACGTTCGACCGGGCCGACGTACGGATCGCCGGAAACGTGGTCCAGGACCATGGCCTCGATTTCCCGGCCGCCTATGAACGGGCCCGCCAACAGGCGAAGCAAGCGCCCCCCAACTTCGACCGCGCCCGCCTCGATGAATTGTCGTCCAAGATCGGACCCGGCGTCAGGCTCCCCGTGATCGTCTATTTCCACGGTTGCGCCGGCATCCGCATCGCCAGCCGCGGCCACATCGAACAGCTGGCGACTCTCGACGATTTCGTCGTCATCGCCCCCGATTCCTTCGCCCGCAAGCGCCCTCGATACTGCTTCGCCAACCACACCGTCGATGTCGCCCTGGCCCCGCAAGTGACCGCCATGCGCCGGGCCGAAATCAGCCATGCCCTGGAGCGCATCGCCGCGCTCACCTGGGTGGATCCCGCCAACATTTTCCTGATCGGCCATTCGCAGGGCGCGGGAACGGTCGCCGGTTACGCCGGCCCGGTGAAGATCCGCGGCCGGATTCTCATCAACGGGTCTTGCAACGAATTGCTGGGCGGCGACGGCATGAGCGACGACGAGGCCCTGTTGACCCTCGATTCGGGACGCGACCCGTGGTTCAAGCGATATTCGACCCGTTGCCGGCAATACGTGCTCAGCCATCCCAAGGGGCGCTCGATCTTTGAGGCGGCTTCGACGTCGCATAACCTGATGGTCGCCCACTGGCCGGCCGTGCGACGATTTCTCGAGAAATCCCGCCTCCCCTAAATAACGAAAATGAAAACGAAAATCGCCTTATACGGGTTAATAACCGTACGCTTTGTGAGGCTTCCATCGGTAATGGGACGGCGATAAGATACGGCAACGATAACGATAAAAAAAACCGAAACGCCGGAACGACTGGTAAGGGTTTGGATGATGAGTATTCCCGAGGTCGTCGGTCTGGCCATAATCACCCTCGCAACGGCATATGCATTGCCTGGGTTTTATTTTTCCCTGCAACGAAACGTCCGCGAAGCCCGCTTTCAAAAGGAACGGCTCGACCTTTTCCGGGAACGGGCCCGCATCCGGCTGGATGCCGAGCGCGCCGATCGAGACCGGGAGCTGATGTCGTGGAACGGTTGGCGGAAATTCACCATCGATAAGAAAGTGACGGAAGCCGACGACATCTGTTCCGTCTACCTGGTGGCACACGATGAGAAACCGTTGGCGCCCTATCTCCCCGGCCAATTCCTGACTTTCAACCTGCGCATCCCGGGTCAATCCAAACCAGTCACGCGCTGCTACTCGTTGTCTGACAGCCCCGACGACTTGACACGCTACCGGGTCACCATCAAACGGCTGGCACCGCCTGCGGACGTTGCCGACGCACCGCCGGGCCGGGCCTCCAGTTTCTTCCACGATGATCTCGGCGAAGGCGACATCGTCGACGTCAGGGCGCCGGCCGGTCAGTTCCACGTCGATCCGAGCTCAACCCAGCCTGTCGTCCTGGTCGCGGGCGGTGTCGGTATTTCGCCGGTCCTATCCATGCTCAACGCGATCGGCGCTTCCGGCGACCGCCGCGAGGCATGGCTCTTTTACGGTGTCCGCAAACCATCCGACTTGGTCCAATTCGATCGCCTCCAGGAACTTGAAAGACAGCACCCGAATATCCGCGTCGTCATCTGCTACAGCCAGCCGGTTCCGGACGACGCCTTGCGCGATCAGGACCACCTCGGGCATGCCTCCGTCGAGTTGTTCAAAAAGCGCCTGTCATCGAACAACTATGCGTTCTACGTTTGCGGTCCGCCGTCGATGATGGAGACCCTGCCCCGCGATCTCGAGGCCTGGGGTGTTCCCTCCTCGGACATTCACTTCGAAGCCTTCGGGCCGGCCAGCGTGCCGCGAAAACGCGACGCCGAGGTGGGTGATGCCGCTGGCAGCGCGACGTCCAACGTCGTCTTCGCTCGCTTCGACAAATCGGTTGCATGGAGCGACGAGCACGATTCCCTGCTCGATCTGGCCGAGGCCAACGGTGTGCCCATCGATGCCGGATGCCGCGCCGGAAACTGCGGCACCTGCGTCACCGCCATTCGCAGCGGCAGCGTCCGTTATCTCAATGAACCGGGCTCGGAACCTGAATCCGGCACCTGTCTCGCCTGCATTTCGGTTCCCGACGGCGAGTTGATTCTCGACGCCTAACGAGACCCGATCCGGCGGAGGACCGGCAATGACAGACGTGGTATCGACAACGCCCCCGCCTGAAGAGCACCGATCCAATGTGGTGCGTCCGAAACGTTGGGAGAACCCATTCGACCCGGAGATATCCGAGTCCGACATCGAGAAGATCCTCGACCTGCCCCTGTTCCGCAAGATCGATGCGACCGGATTTCCGGCGACCGGGTCGCTCCGCGATATCGTCGCCAATGACACGCGGATTCTCAACTATCGGCGTGGCGACATCATCGTGCGCCAGGGCTACTACGGGAACTCGGTCTTCATCGTCACCAAGGGCTCCGTACGCCGCGTCGCCGACCCGGAAGGCGAACGTGTCCTGGCCCCGAGGCGGGTCGTAAGACGCCTTTCCTGGTTCCGCGCGCTGGCCCAGATCTGGCGGCGCCCCAAGTATCCGGAAGTCCGATACACGGGCGCTGAACGACGCCGGCGACAGGTCCAATTGCGCAGCGTCGAAGGCGCCGACGCCCGCGCCGTGATCGACGACGTCGGCGGATTTCTTGAGCGGCATGCGACGACCTCGTTGCGGGCCGGATCGGTCTTCGGTGCGGTTACGGCGTTGTCGCGCTCGCCACGCTTGGCGACGTTCTTTGCCGATACCGACACGCAGCTCATCGAAATGCGTTGGCAGGGGCTGCGCGATATCCGACGCCGCGATCGTTGGTTTCACGATTATATCGACGGGCCCTACCGTCTACACGGACTGCGCCGACAACTCGAAACGTCGCCTTTGTTTCGCCATCTGGACGGTGAAACCCTCGACGTGATTGCCGAGGAAACCCTGTTCGAGACCTACGGCGATTTCGAGTGGACCCATTCCTACAAGGGTGCCGTGGCCCGGGATTCGTCTACGGTCATCGAATCCGAACCGGTGATTGCCGAGGAAGGGGCATACGCCGACGGACTGATCATGATTAGCTCCGGGTTCGCGCGGGTCAGCCAACGCCGCGATCACGGGCACCGGACGATCGGCTATATGACCATGGGCGAGTTCTTCGGGCTCGACGAGGTCTATGCGAACTGGCGCCGGGGAGAGGACCAAAAACTCCGCTTCAGCCTGCGTGCCGTCGGCTATGTCGACGTACTCCGCGTGCCCAAGGGTGTTCTCGAGACCCACGTCTTTCCGACCCTGTCGCTGCATCTGGTCAACCGGCAAACGGGCTGGGTCAAGGACGGCGGCGCGGCGCTAAGGATTCGCCAATCGGTGACCGACTTCCTGGTCGACAACCGGGCCATCAACGGGTCCGCGACCATGCTCATCAATCTGGACCGCTGTGTCGGATGCGACGATTGCGTCAAGGCTTGCGCCCTGGCTCACGCCGACAACCCGCGCTTCGTCCGCCACGGACCCGACCACGGCCCCCTGATGATCGCCAACGCTTGTATGCACTGCGCCGATCCGGTCTGCATGATCGGCTGCCCGACCGGGGCCATATCGCGCAATTCCGACGATGGCCGCGTACTCATCGACGACCCGGCCTGCATCGGATGCTCGACCTGTGCCAATTCGTGCCCCTACAACAACATCCGGATGGTGCAGGTGCGGAACAATGAGGGCGCGTTGATCATTGACGAAACGACCGGTTCACCTGTCCTCAAGGCGACGAAATGTGACCTTTGCCTCGGCCAGCTGGGCGGTCCGGCCTGCCAACGCGCCTGTCCCCACGACGCCCTCATCCGCGTCGACATGAAGGACCGCCGGAAACTGGCTGCTTGGATTAACCGCTGATGACCTTTCGCACGCGCCGCCTGTTGTTCATGAGCCTTACGGTTTTCGCCGTGATCCTGATCGTCCTGGTGCATGACACCTATGGCTTGTCGCTGCGCAATGCCGCCTTTTTTGACGGCTGGGTGATGGTGGCGGCGATCGTTTTTCTTTCCATGTTCAACCTGCGCAAGGCGGTGTCTGTCGCGCCCCTGTTCGACGCCTGGTGGTGGCTGCAGGCTCATGTCTACACCGGCATGTTCGCCGCCGGTTTGTTCGTTCTGCACACGGGCGGGCGCTTGCCGGCCGGTGTCTTCGATATCTGCCTTTGGAGTGTATTCGTCCTTGTCGCGGTGACCGGGATCGTCGGGACCATCCTCTCGCGACAGATACCGCCGCGCCTGCGCCAACGGCCGCTGCCGCGTGTCCGCCTGACCCAGGCCAAGGTCGCGGCCGGCCTCTCCGAATTCGGCGACCGTCGGCAAAGCAACGAGCGGGTCCTATTCGAACGCATCCCGCAACACCGAGCGATGCTGATGAACCGCGCCGAGGAACTCGCCCTCGAGGCCGCACAGGCGGCCGGCGCCTCGACGATCGCCGATTTCCATGTGACCCGCTTGGCACCCTATTTCCGGCGGCCGCGTTACCTCGTGGCGCATCTCATGCAGTCGAACCGCGGTGTCCACCAGCTGATCGAAGACCTGCGCCCGCTGGAGCGGTATTTGGGGGACCGTGGTCGTGAAATTCTCGCCGAGATCGAGGAACTGGTCCATTTGAAGGCCAACCTCGACTACCAGTACGCTCATTTCCTGGTGTTGCGGGGCTGGATCTTCTTCCATATTCCCTTGGCTTTCGCGATGTGGGTGCTCATCGCCGTGCATGTCGTGCTCGTCTGCGCGTTTTCAAGCGGAGCACCGTGACGCATGCGTTTCCAAACCTTCGATCACCTGTCCAACCCCTACGAGCGCCCGACCCAGGCGTGGCGCTGCGGCCGTGCCGGAGAGGGAAAGGCCTGTCTCGCCGGCCCCGACGGCCGAGGCCGCTGCCAGGGTACGGCCGAATGCGTTCCCAGACGTCACGGTGACCGGTGGATGTGCACGCGGGCCGCGGCCGAAGGCGGACGCTGCGATCCGGGACCGCAGCCCAACGGCGCCTGCGGGTGCTCGTCACCACCCTGTGTTCCGGTCCGTGCGATGTGGAGCCTGGGGCGGATGACGGCCGTTTGGGTTGTTTCGGTCACCATTGGATTGGTGATCTGGGGCCTGTCCGGAGAGCGTTGGGGCGCCTTCGTCGAACCGGGACCGCTGGCCTTTGCTCATGGTGAGATCGAAACCTGTTCGACATGCCACGGCGCCGCCGATCGATCGCCGCTGGCGTGGAGCATGGCGGTTCTGGCCGAACCGGCAGGACATACGGAGTCCGAAAACTGCCTGAAATGCCATAGCCAGGGAGAAACACCGCTGCGCCCGCACGCGTTGTCGAAGGAGCGCCTTTCGGCATTGACCGGCAACGAACGCAAACCGACCGCAGTTTCCGCCATCTTCCGTGCACCGAAGGAACTCCAGGAAGCGGCACCCTGCGCCGTCTGTCACCGCGAACACCAAGGGACGCGCCAGGCCTTGACCGATATGGCGGACCGGCGATGCCAGGCCTGCCACGCGGCCCAGTTCAAGAGCCTGGAAGACGGTCACCCCGATTTCGGTCCCTACCCGTTTTCCCGCCGCACGCCGATCATTTTCAACCATTGGGCCCATTTCGACAGTCACTACAAGGACGTCGACGACCCACCCCGCTCCTGTGCCGCCTGTCACGAAATCGAACCGGTGACGGGCGCCATGACCGTCAAATCCTTCACGGAGGCCTGCACGGATTGCCATATCGGGCAGATCGACGGCAGCGAACGGCCCAAGCGGAAACACCTGCCCTTCATCTCGGTGCCGGCCCTCGACCTGGAGAGCCTGCGCCTGGCCGGCGCGTCCATCGGCGAATGGCCGACATCGGCCGAGGGCGAGGTAACGCCGATCATGCGGGTCCTGATGCCTGAGCTGGATCCCCAGGTCTTCGGCCTCTATTTGGAAGAACTGCGCGGATCGAGCGCCGAGGAATTCAAGGCCGTCGAAGGATTGGCGTGGCAGATCAAACACCTGATCCACGATCTCATGGCGAAGGGCGGCGCCGGCTTCGAAGCGCGGCTGCGCGCCGCCCTGGGCAAGGACATCGACGACCAGACGGTGAAGAGAGCGGCCGCGGCGTTTCCCCGCGATGCCCTGGTTCAGTTCCAACGGCGTTGGTTCCCCAATCTGGCCGACGAAATCGACGCCCTCGATCTGGGCCAACCGCCGCCGACCAAAGCGGTCTCTGAAACGGGCGGCGAGATGGATGACGACGGTGTCAACCTCGCCCGATGGTCACGCCATGGTGGCTGGTATCGCGAGGAGTCGGCTCTGGTCTACCGGATCAACCGCCACGAGGACGACTTCATGCGGGCGCGGTTCGAGATCGGCATCCACCTGTCCACCGATGCCGATCAGTGGCATCCGCTGCTCGAGGACTTCACGGGCAAGCGCGGGGCCGGCCAATGCGCCAAGTGCCACAGTATCGACCAGGGGGCGGACGGCCGCCTCTGGGTCAACTGGACTGTCAGGATGGGGGCGACGGAACCGGCGAGGTTCACGCGGTTCGACCACAAACCGCACTTCAGCACCACCGGAGACGAGGGCTGCCTGACCTGTCACCCCCGCGACAAGTCGGAGAAGAACCTGGAGACCTACGAAGAACTCGACGTCACGGTTTTTGATTCCAATTTCAAACCGACCGCTCGCCAGACTTGTCTGAACTGTCACGTGGCCGGCGAAACCGATGACCGATGTGTTCTCTGTCACCGCTACCATGTCGGCCGGCCAGGCCCCAGCGGCGGCACGCTGGGCGGCGTCGCCAAGAAGACGCCGTTCCCGGGAAAATAGCCGGCCGCCGTTAAAAGCGGCCCGGGATCACCCGTAGCGGCCTTCGATATAGTCGGCGGTTTCCTTTTGCGCCGGGGTTACGAACATGTCCTCGGTCAGCGAGTGTTCGACGACCCGGCCCATCAGCATGAAGATGCACTCCTCGCTGGCGCGCCGGGCCTGGGCCATGTTGTGGGTGACGATGAGGATCGTGTATTGCCCACGCAATTCCCAGATCAGTTCCTCGACGGCCTCGGTGCCTTTCGGGTCAAGGGCGGAACAGGGCTCGTCCATCAACAACAGCGTCGGCTTGACCGGCAACAGGCGGGCGATGCAGAGTTTCTGCTGTTCCTCGAGCGACAGCTCGGTGGCCTTGCGGTCGAGCCGGTCCTTGACGGCATCCCACAACAGGACCTGTCGCAGCGCCGCCTCGACGATCTCGTCCTTCTCGCTTTTGTGCAACCGCTTGGCGTCTTCCGTATGCAGGCTGTAGCCGAAGATGACGTTGTCGCGGATCGAGATGGGCAATGGATTGGGCCGCTGGAAGACCATGCCGACCTGTTTTCGGAGCTGCGCCAGATCGACACCGCGATAATAGATATCGTGGCCGAGGACATCGACGGCGCCGGTAATGCGCACGTATCCGAGTCGCTCGTTGATGCGGTTGACGCTTCTCAGGAAGGTCGACTTGCCGCAGCCCGACGGGCCGATCAGCGAGGTGATCATGCCCTCGCGGATTTTCAGGTTGATATCGAACAGCGCCTGGAAGTCGCCGTACCACAGATTGAGGTCGCGGGTCTCGATGGCGTGGCCGTTGGCGCCGGTCTCGATGGTTGTTGCTGCTTCGCCCATGACTTTCTATCCCTCAGCCGAAACGTCCGGCAATGTAGTCGGCCGTCCGTTGATCCTGGACATTACCGGTGAACAATTCCTCCGTATCGCCGACCTCGACGCAGCTTCCGGTCAGGAAAAACGCGGTGCGGTCGGCGAGACGCCGTGCCTGCTGGACCAGGTTGGTGACCAGGATGATGGTCATGTCGTGGCGCAGCTCCTTGAGCACGTCCTCGATACGCATGGTGGTCACCGGATCGACGGCGATGGAGAACTCATCGAGCATCAACAGGTCCGGGTCCTGCGACAGGGCGCGGGCGATGGTCAGGCGCTGCTGCTGGCCGCCGCTCAACAGACTGCCCAGCGTGTTGAGCCGGTCCTTGACCTCATCCCAGAGCGCCGCCCGGGTCAGGCAGCGTTCGACGATGACGTCGAGTTCGGCCTTCGATTTCGTACCCCTGAGGCGCGGCGCCAGGGCGACGTTGTCGTAGACGCTCATCGGCAGGCCGACCGGCAGCGGGAAAACAACGCCGATGCGGCTTCTCAACGCGTAGACATTGCGCAGCTTGCTGATGTCGTGACCGTCGAAAATGACATCGCCGGTCACCTTCATCTGCTTGTTGAACATATCCATCCGGTTGACCGCCTTGAGGAACGAGGTCTTGCCGGAATTGGCCGGGCCGATGATGCCGAAGATCTCGTTCTCGCGGATATCCAGGTTGATGCCGCCAATGGCTAGATTGCCACCGTAGCTGATCGAGAGATCGCGGACTTCGAGCTTCTTCGGCGACTGATCGAGGTCTCCCTGCGGAATCGGCGCGGGCGCTTCGGTTTCGAGTACGGCTGCCGTTTCTACCATTTCTTCTGACCCCTCAGATACATGCGGAAAGCGATCGACAGTGCGTTCATCATCAGAACCATGCCAATCAGAACCAAGGCGACGCCGTAGGGCAGGTGTTCGGGCACGTGCGGAACCTGGGTCGAGACGACGAACAGGTGCAGCGACAGGGCCATGGTCTGGTCGAACACGCTCTCGGGCAGGAACGGCAGGAAGAAGGCCGCACCCGTGAACATGATCGGCGCCGTTTCGCCCGTCGTCCTCGACACCTCGAGGATGACGCCGGTCAGGATGCCGCTCACCGCGTTTGGCAGCACGACCCTTCGGATCGCCTGCCAGCGGGTCGCCCCCATGTTCCAGCAGGCCTCGCGGAAGGCCTGCGGTACGGCCTGCAGGGATTCACGGGTGGCGACGATGATCAGCGGCAGGGTCATGATGGCCAGCGTCAGGCTGGCCGCCAGGATGCTTGTCCCGAAGCCGAAGAAGATGACGAAGGCGCCGACACCGAAGAGTGCGTGGACGATCGATGGAACACCGGCCAGGTTGATGATGGCCAGGTTGATGAACCGGGTCAGCCAGTTATCGGGCGCATATTCGCTTAGATACAAAGCGGCGGCGACGCCCAGCGGCACGGAGATCATCAGCGCCACCAAGACCAGCCAGATGGTACCGATCAGGGCCGGGAAGATACCGCCCTCGGTCATGCCGTTGGTCGGGTTGGTGAACAGGAACTCCCAGGAGATCGCCGGACCGCCCTTCCAGATCAAGGTCGCGAGGATGATCAGGACCGGGATGATCAGCAGGATGGTCATGCCGAAGAAGATGATCTGGACCATGAAGTCCCGGTGCTCGTTGCGCTGATTGTGGGGCGTCGCCCTGAACATGGATGTACTTGTGGCCATGACCCCTCTCCTAGCTCTTCTTGATGCCGCGGACGATGAGATCCGCCGTCAGGTTGATGATGAAGGTGATGATGAATAGGAAGATGCCGATGGTGAACAGCGCCTGGTAGTGGTCCGACCCGACCGCCGTCTCGCCCAGTTCGGCGGCGATGGTGGCCGTCAGAGCGCGTACCGAGTCGAAGATGCTGTCCGGCAGGTTGATGGAGTGCCCTGTCGCCATCAGCACGGCCATGGTCTCACCGAAACCGCGCCCGACGCCGAGCAACACGGCGCCCAGGAGCCCGTTCTTGGCGGCCGGCAGCACGACCTTGAAGATCACCTGGCCGCGCGTCGCGCCGAGGGCCTCGGCGGCTTCGCGGTAGCGGTCGGGAACGGCTTTCAGCGCATCTTCGGCGATCGACGTCATGATCGGCGCCGCCATCAATCCCAATATGATGCCGGCGTTCAAGACGTTGAGGCCGACCGGCACATCGAAGATGTCGATGATCAGCGGGTTCATGATACTGAGCCCGATGAAGCCCCAGACCACGGACGGGATCGCCGCCAGAAGCTCGACCAGCACTTTCAGAAATTCGCGGAGCCGGCCGGTAGCGAACTCGCCGATGAAGATCGCCGCGCCCAGTGAGAACGGAATGGCGACGATCATGGCGAGGCCGGTGACGCTCGCCGTGCCGGCGACCATGGCCAGGATGTTGTAGGTCGGGTTGTACTCCGACGTTGGCCGCCACCGCGGCGAAGTGAAGAACTCGCTCCAGTCCAACTTGAAGATGGCGAAATCGAAGCCCTCGCGGCCGATGAAGACGAAGATGCCAATGATGAAGATGATCGCCGAGAACCCGCCGACGAAGACCAGAACCTGAATGATCTTGTCGATCACCCAATCGGTGTTGATGCGGTCGAAATCGGCGTCGCGGTCGCTTGGCGGCAGCGATTGCATGTCTTGCGGATCGGCAACCGCGGGAGAGGTGCTATCGTTCATCTCACGGCTCCTCACCGTGCAGCGTTTCGACCAGGTTACGGATCTGTACGGTCAGTTCGCGGTAGATGTCGTAATAACGATTGACCGATTCGGTCTTCTCTGTGCCTTCCGGCAGCTTGCCGACGTCCCAGTCGAGAAAGACCGTGCGGAACGGCTGGCTGGAAATATAGGAGCTCGCCGATCCGTCGAGGGCGACGACAACGTCGTAGGTTGCCACTTCCTCTGAGTCCGGATCTATGGCCCGCGGACCGGCGCCGTTCGTCACCAGGCCATGGGCCTCCATGAATTCCGGTAGCCCGGGGTGCATGCCACTGGCAGCGCTACGCCCGGCGCTGGAGAAGGAACATACCTCGCGCGCCATCTTGTTGCCGACGGCTTCGGCGATGCGGCTCTGGCCGTTGTTTCGTTCGTCGAGGAAAAGGACGTTGAACTTCCTGCGTTCCGGCGTCTCGCCGGTGGTCGCGAACACCGTTTCCTCGCAAATGTTCTCAGCGCGGGCGCTGATGCGCTCCAACTTGCTGTAGACCACGGAGAGGTAGAGCAGGTCCCGGGCCTTTTCCGGCGCTTCGGCGGTGGCTTCCGCCAAGTCGTGAAACACCCGGTCGAATTCGGTGACGACGCGCCCGACCAGGGACATGGTCTCGCGGGCCGCGTCGGCGTCGTTCTCGTTGAAGGCCTTGACCGCCCGGCGCAGCATGTTTTGGGAATCGCCGGAGATCGTTTCGAGAACCGCCTTGAAGTTCTGGTCCGGCGGCTCCGACATCTGCAGGGCCTCGCGGGCGATGGTCGCCGCATGGTCGCCGATCCTCTCCATTTCGCCGTTCATCCTGAGAACGGACGAGATCAGGCGCAGGTGTCCGGCGGTCGGTAGGTGGAGTGCCAGGAATTTGTGACACAGGCTGTCGATCTCGGCGAAGGCCCGGTTGACGTTGTGATCACCGAGAATGACGGCGTTGGCGAGATGCCGATCGCCGGTCATCACCGCCTGGACGCCTCGCTTCAGCGCGTCCTCGACCAGGACACCGACGGCGGCGACCTTTTCCCTGATTTTCGCCAGATCTTCGGCGAGGCGTTTTTCGTAAACTGCCATGACTAAGTGCTCCACCCATGCAGGTACGGATCAGGACCGATCCGTGGTGACGCGGTTGAGAAAACGGTTTGGGTTCGCGCGGCCCGTCCCCCGGGAATGGCTAGGGGAGACAGGGAACGGGCCGGACGAACCCGGGTACGAAAGGGATCAGTCGCAGCTGACGTTTTTCATCGGCGCATAACCCTTCTTAAGGATGATGCACTGGCCGACGTCGCTCTTGATCCAGTCGAGATAGGCCTTGATATCGCCTGTCGGCTCACCGTTCGTGTACATAAACAGCGGGCGCGCGATCGGATAGCTGCGGTCGCTGGCCGTCTCCACCGAGGGGGAGACGCAGGAACCGCTGCCGTCCTTGTCGATACAGGCCATCTTGATGTGGTCGTTGGCGTAGGCGAGGCCGCTGTAGCCGATGGCGCAGGGCGTCTTCTCGACCAGGTCGACGACATCCTTGGAGCCGTGCATGTCCCGCGTGCCGAGCTTGAAGTCGCGCCTGGCGCCGAGTGCGGCCTTGCGGAAGTAGGCATAGGTGCCGGAGTTGTTCTGGCGGCTGACCAGAACCATTTCCTGGCCCTTGCAACCGGGAACCTCGACACCGATGTCCTTCCAGTTGTTGGTCTTTCCGTCCTCACCGTAGATCTCGGCCAGTTGCGGGATCGAGAGGGAAGTGAGGGGGTTATCCTTGTGCAGGAAAACGGCGAGCGCGTCGTAGCCGACGATATGCTCGACCGGGTTCTGCCCCTGCTTCTTGGCCAAGTCGATCTCTTTTTGCTTCATGGCGCGGCTGGCGTTGGCAATATCGACGGTGCCGTTGATCATCGCGGCGATGCCGGTGCCGGAGCCACCGCCGGTGACAGCGACGGCGACGTCGGATTTTACTTTCTGATACTCCTCGGCCCAGGCTTGGGCGACGTTGACGAGGGTGTCGGAGCCTTTGTTCTGGATCAGGGTGCGGGCTTCGGCCGTGGTGCCCAGGAAGGCGATGCCGGCGGCAATCGCCGTAACAGCAATTGTGATTTTCATCTCTCGGGTTCCTCAGATCTCTCGTAAAAATTTCTGCTCAGTAGGATGGAACCCTAGACACCTTGTTTAAGGGCCGTTTAAAGCCATTGTTAAGGTTTTGTTAAATCGAAGTTCTAGTTTCGTGACTTTTTCGTGGCGGCGAACCGCCGCCATCACGATGCACCCGACTGCCGGCTGCGCTGGACGATCTTGGCCCCGAAGCCGGCGGCCGCCACGACCAGGGCCTCGGGAAAGTGGCACGAAAATTCACTGCCCTTCCCCGGCTCACTGGCAATCTTCAATTCTCCGCCGTGCCGCTCGATGGCGTGCTTGACGATGGCCAGCCCGAGGCCGGTGCCGCCGCGCGCCCTTTGCCGACCCGGATCAACGCGATAGAACCGTTCCGTCAGGCGCGGCAAATGGTATGCGGCGATCCCCGGTCCATCGTCCCTGACCCGCAATACGCAGCCGTCTTCCTGACGGGACCATTCAATGGAAACCCGGGTTCCCGCCGGCGTATGCTTGACGGCATTGACAATCAGGTTGGTGAAAGTGGTTCGCAATGTCGATTTGTCACCGGAAAGCCAGAGGTCCGGTTCGACGTCGATTTCGAACTCGTGCCCGCGGGACTCACTCAAACCCCTGGTCTCACCGACGATGGCATCGAGCAACTCCGGCACTGCAACAGGTTCCATGGAGGGCGGACGGTCGGTGAATTCCAGTCTCGAAAGGCGAAGCAGGTCTTCGACCAAATCGTTCATGCGGTTGGACTGCTGGTCGAGCAGTTCGACCGGTCTACCGAGGTCAGGGAAATCGACGGCCAGGTCCTCGAGGACTTCCAGGTATCCGCGAAATACGGTCAAGGGGGTACGCAGTTCATGGGACACGTTGGCGACGAACTCACGGCGCGAGCGCTCGACGTTATAGGTCTTGGTGATGTCACGGGCGACCAACAGGCGCTGATCTGTGCCGCGAATGGCGGAAACCTCGACCGACAGCATGATCGCTCCGTTGACCGGCGACGGGGTCTCCACCGGGCGTGCATCACCGCCAGCGTTGAGGCGGTCCTCGAGGACCGGGTGGTTGACGACCTCGGTCATACCGACAAGCGAATCACGAGGCCAATTCATGCCCAATAACCGTTCAGCCGCCGGATTAAACCAGCGGATGCGGGTACGTTTGTCTAACAGAACCACGCCATCCGGCATATTGGCCGCCAACTCACGCAATTGCCGCAACAAGTCGAGCAATGCCCGTTTGCGCCGGCGGTTCCTGAGCTGGACCGACTGCAGGTCGTCGAAGATCCCTTCCCACAAGCCGTAGGACACGGGCGCCCGGAAACGGCCGCCGATGAGCCACCACTTAAGCCGCGCCAGGTTGACCACGTGCCAGGCCAGATAGATCGCCGACGCCGCCGAAATGAACCAGATCTCGTGGCCGAAAACCCAGCCGGCCCCAAGCGCCGCGGCCACCAAGGCGCCTAGCGCCAACAACTCCTGCCCCAGTCTGCGCAATCGGCCGTTCCTTGCCCTTAGATGGGGGAGAACCGGTATCCGGCGCCGCGGATCGTCTGGATCCAGGTTTGCCGGCCGGTCGGTTCCAGCGCCTTGCGTAAGGCGCTGATGTGAACGTCGACGGTACGTTCTCCGACGTGAACGTTATGCGGCCACACCAGATCGAGAAGCTGGGCGCGGCTGTACACGCGGTCGGGATTGCTCATCAGCAGATTGAGAAGATCGAATTCCGTCAGACTCAAATCCAGTTCGGAGCCATCGACACGGACGCGACGGCTGCGGCTATCGAGTACGAGGCCGTCGACGGTGATTTCGTCGAGCGAGCTGTTCGCCGAACGCCTCAGCACGGCCCGTATACGGGCCACCAACTCCCTCGGCGAGAACGGCTTGGTAATGTAGTCGTCGACCCCCGACTCCAAGCTGCGCACCTTGTCGTCTTCCTCGCCCCGCGCCGTCAGCATGATAATGGGCAGGGAAGCGGTGTCCGGATCACTGCGCAGGCGTCTCGCCAGTTCAACTCCGGATACATCGGGCAGCATCCAGTCAAGCAACAGCAGATCGGGCGGTTCCTGGACAATCTGTTCGAGCGCCTGTTCGGCACCGGCGACCGCGACATGATCGATGCCGGCACGCGACAACGCGAACTCGACCATTTCACGTATCGCCTGCTCGTCATCGACGACGAGGATCCTCGGAGGCATCAATCAGCTCCCTCGTGGGCCCGTTCCGCGCCGAATTCCAAGGCCCCGGTCTGGTCTGGCTCTTTTCCCGCCAGCAGCGCGTTTTCCCCTCTCGCTCACCCATCGCGCGGCATGACCGTGCGACCCTTCATGAACAAAACATGACATATTTATGAACCCTATAGAAGATAGGCTTCTGCCGGGCCTACGCGATGATTTAAATCAAATCTGGCCCGGCGGAAAGCGGCCGGGCCGTATGCGGAAGTCCGGGCCTATTCCTCGACCGGCGGAGCCGAAGCGCGGGCCTCGTGAATCAACTCGCCGCTGTGGCGTTCCAGGTACCATTCCAGGACGATGGGTGAGACCAGGGTCGTCAAGGCGATGACGATGATCAGTGCGGCATAGGTCTCGCTGTCGAAAACGCCGCTCGAACGCCCAAGTTCGGCGAAAATCAGGCCGACCTCTCCGCGTGGCACCATGGCGATGGAAATGGCGACGCGGGACGGCCAGCTCTCCTTGATCACAAGAGCCCCGGCGGATTTGCCGACCACCGCCACGGCCAGCAGGGCCAGCGACAGGCCCCAAATATGGTACGAGCCCCAGTCAACCTCCCTCAAATTGAGGGACAGGCCAACGGTGACGAAGAAGATCGGCGTGAACAGGTAGACGATGGGGCGGATCTGCACTTCGATCTTGTGGGCGAAGGCCGGGTCCTCGTGCAGCGCGATGCCGAGCGGCAGGAAAAAGCGCCGGGACAGGGCGAGGCCGGCGGCGAAACCGCCGAGCATTTCGGGCGCCCCCACTTCCTTGGCCAGCCAGGCGAAAAGGAGAACGAGCGATACCATCATCACCGGAATCAGGCCGGGAATCTCGGTGCGGTGTTCGAACTCACCGATGACGTGAGAGATCATTTTGGCGGCGACCGGAGCCGTGATGAAAAAGATGCTGATGAAGGCCACGACCTTGCCGGTGTTGGCGAGATTGACGCCGCCGCCGGTGGCGAACTCGTAGAGGAGCGCCAGCAGGATAACGCCGAAGATGTCGTCGAGCACGGCGGCGCCCAGCACGAGCTGCCCTTCCTTGCCGTGATGGATATGGAGGTCGGTCAACACACGCACGGTTATGCCGATACTTGTGGCGGTCAACGTGCCGCCGATGAACAGCGACACCAGGACCGAAAGCCCGAAGACGTAATTGCTGACAGCGAAACCGAGGAGGAAAGGAAAGACGAAGCCGCCGACGGCAACCAATACGGACTGCCACCCGGACTCGGCCAGTTGCTTGAGGTCGGTGTCGAGTCCGACCTCGAAGAGCAGGAGAATGATACCGATTTCGGCCAGCAGCTTGATCGCCTCGTAGGGCTCGACCCAACCCATGAGACTGGGCCCGAGGACGACGCCAGCGACCAGCTCGCCGATGACCGACGGCGCCTTAAGGCGCGTCGCCAGTTCGGCGAATACGCGCGCCGTGATCAGGATAATCAGCAGGACCTGGACAAATTCATGGACTTCCATGTCCGCCTCTACCCTTCACAGACCGTGCCCCAGGACCGGCCCCGCGGCCGGCCCCGGCACCCGATGTTCGTCCTCCCAGCGTCTGGAGTCAGGCGCCGGCGGTGTCGCCCTCGGTGTTGGCCTTCGTCTCGGCGGTCTCCGCCGCCGCGCCCTTCTTGACCGCCTTGTCCGCGCTCTTGTCGGAGTCACTTGCCGCAACGGCTTTCTTGGGCGCTGTCTTCTTGGCCGCCGCCTTCTTGCCACTGCCGTCAGCCGACTTGGCCGGTTTGGTTTCGGGAATTTTCGACGGAGCGGCGGGTGGAGCAGCTGACGGTTTCGCCTCGACCGCCGGCGCCGGCTTGGCCTCGATGGTGGGAGCCGGCTTGACCTCGACGGCCTGTACCGGTTTCCGACCTTCCCCTGAGGGGTCCGCATATAGGTCGTTCATGCGCTGCACCTGGGCGGCCGACGCGTCGCGGATCTGGCGGAACTTCTTCCGTGCCCAGCGTCCCCATCCGGCCGGAACCGAACGGAAAATGGAACGGTAGAAACGGGTATTGAGCAGAAACGCCGAACGCAGGTTGAGCCCGACCTGGCCGGTCTCGGCCGGCAACTTGGCGGCGACGCTACGTGCCGCCAGCGAGCGCATCCAGAAGTGTCCGGCGAAGAAGACGACGCCGAGGCTGATCAGCGTAACACCGAGTTCGACCGGTTTGTTCACCGTCTGCCATAGGGAATCGAGAGACACGCCTTCGAGCTTGCTGATCAGGGCGCCGAGCCCGAGGACCAGGGCGGCCAGCCACAACCCGTCACCGATGAGCGTGCGGTTGCGCCAACTGACGATGGCATCTTCGAGGACCGGTGCCAATTCGCGTTCGACCTCGTCGACCACAGACTGCAGGACGCCGACGATCCGGTAGTTGCGTTCGATGCCGACGTCGGCAATGCGGTCCTTGATGGCGGCGACATCCTCATCGCGTTTTCTTTGGTAACGTTTGCGCAGTGCCGCATCCTCAATCGGCATTGCCGCCTCTTCATTGTAGATGGTGAAGAAACGCCCGGTCGCGAGCCCCGCCTGGGAGACGGCCCGCTGCCAGGCAGCGACCACCTCTTCCGGATTGTCCTCGCGCGCCGTGACGTCGATCTGGTTGAGCACGTACATGAACTTGCCCGCGTCGGGCCGATGTACCGTATCGGAGACCAGATGTTGCAGGGTATCCTGCATCGCACCCGGCTCCGGATGCCGGGCATCGAAGAAGACCAGGACCAGGTCCGACAGCCCGATGATGTGATCGGTGATGCGCAGCGTCGATCGGCGCTGGTCGTCGGCATCGAAGCCGGGTGAGTCGATGACGATCTTGCCCTTTATGGCGTCGGCCGAGCTGGTCTTGAGCTGCAGATAGGAATCGATCCGCTTGCCCTCGCCGGCGACAACTTCTTCGATCTCGTCGCTCATCCGGTAGAACGGGAAGCGTGGATCGGCATCGAGCGCCATGCCCGGCAGGACGTGCTGCTGTTCGCCGGGGCCGTAGCAGACGACCGTAAACATGTCGTCGACGGCCTGGTTTCCGGTCGCCTGCAGCTTCTGGCCGAGGTAGTCGTTGATGAAGGTCGACTTGCCCGAAGAGAAGGTCCCGAGGACGCTGATCAGGGGCCACCAGGGGATGCGCGTCGCCAGCGAATCCTCGGTTTCCATCAGGCCCATTTTGCGCAGCAGCCTGTCCAGTTTGTAAAAACTGGGCATGGCATCGATCAGCATCGGGCTTTCCGCCTTGAGGTGAGCCTCCAGGCTTGCCAGGCGCTCCGTGAGGGCCATCTTGGTGGCGAGCGTATCCATGTTATCCGTTCTCCTTGCCGGCCGGCGCCCCTGCACCGCTCGGCGTGGTTTTCTTCATTATCCGCATTCCGGGTTGCGTCTCGTCGCCGGTCGGCCTCCTAGAATTCGCCGGCGGCGCCGCGGTTCAGGATATCGAGCATGATGTCTTTGACGCCGAGCGCTTCCTCGCGCAATGCCGGCGGCAGCGGTTTCCCGCCGTGGATCATCATGTCCATGTTGAGCGTGTAGAGCCAGAGCTGCTTGTCCTTGTCCTCGACGACGGCGATGCGGCAGGGCAGGTAGGCCGAATAGGCGAGGCTAAACTCCAGCATGCGCATGGCCGTCAACGGGTTGCAGAACTGGTAGATCTTGACGATCGGCTGTTTGGTGCCGGTCATCAGCTCGACCTGTTCGGACAGCGGCAGTTTGCCGACGCCCCGGATATTTCTCTCGACGGAGATGGAATCGATCGATTCCTCGACGTCCTCAAAGGTGACGTCTTCCGCCACTTTCGCCTTCCATACCGTGGCTTCGGCCGGATTGCCGGTGGCCAACAGGCTGACCGCCATCTCGCTGTAAGTGCGGTAGGCTTCCTCGTCAAACTCGTTGAACGCCGCGATCATCGGCGCCATCTTCACGTATCCGCCGACGCCGACGACGATGGCCAATACGCCGATCACGGCGAGGATATTTCTGATGGCATTCATAAGATTCCCTCCTAGATCAATTCTCCTGCCCGGCTTGCGGGTTCATTTTTTCCATCATTTTGTTGCGCAGCAGGTCGCCCTTTTCCGGCGACAGTCGGTTGAGGATGCCGACGACCATGCCGGCGCGGCCCGGCATCGGTCCGCGCAGCATCCTTAGCCCGGCCTCCAGATAGAAGCCGGCCGCGTCCTCGTGTTTGCCGACCTGCAGCAACAGGTTGGCCAACTCACCGGCGAGATCGGGTTCGTCGGCATGCTCGCGAACCAGGGACAGGTAGGCCTCCTCCGCCTTGGCCAAGTCTCCGCGCCAATAGAGGTCGCGGGCCGCGGACCAATCGCGGACAAGCTCGGGAGACAAGGCATAGCCCGGTGCCGTCATTTGCGGCAGAACCGGCGCGCCCGGCATCGGAGCCGGAACGGCTTGCATCGGGGTCGGGGCCGCCGGCATGGGTGCGGCGGGCATCGGTGCAGCGGGCATCGGGGCCGGCGCCGCGGCAGTCTCGCTTGGTGCGGCCGGCTTGTCCGCTGGGGCAGAAGCCGTTTCTTCCGCCGGCGCCGGTGCCGTTTCCTCAGCCGCGTCTGCGGTTTCAGGCTCGGCGGGAGTCGCGGCCGCGGGCTCAACTGCGGGCTCGGCGGCGGGTTGCGCCTCGGCTTCAGCAGTGGGTTCAATTCTGGGTTCCGCGGCGGGTTCCGCGGCGGGTTCTGCAGTTTGCTCAGCCGCCTGTTCAGCAGCGGGTTGGGCTTCAGTTTGTGCCGTCGGTTCCTGGGGCGCCACGGCACTCTCGGTCACGGCGGCTGCCGGTGCCTCCGGTTTCGCTTCCGGTGCCGGTTCGGCTTGGGCCGGAGCTTCGGCTTTTTCCGCAACCGGCTCTTCGGTCTTCTCGGTCGCGGCATCGTCGGTGTCATCGTCCTTCAGGTAAGCCGCGATCTCGCTGTCACCCGCGACGTCGATCACCCACTCGCTGATCTCCTGGCGGTAGAACAGGCCGACGACGCCGGCGACGAACAGCCAGAATAGAAGGAAATGGGTCAAACCTTTTGCTGCCATATTCATGATCGTCTCTCTTTTCGGCGTTAGCGCCGTTTCTTGAAGAATTCCTTGGCCAAACGGTCGAGCTCATCAGCCGCCTTGCCTTTCGGTTCCAGTTCGAAGACGGCCAGTCCCTCGCTGAATGAACGACGGAAAGCAATCCGCTGCGACAACCGCGACTTCATGACTTTCATGCCGCCGATCGATTTCAGCGCCGAGAGCGCCTCGTCATTCTCGAGAGCACCGGGGTGCGTGTCGGCGCGGCTGAGGAACGTGATCAGTTCCGGTTTCTTACGCCGCCGTTTGACCGAATCCGCGACGATCTCGAGGAAGTGCTGCGTCGACCAGACATCCGCCTGGCTCGGCGCCACCGGGATCAGGACCCGGTCGGCACGGGCCAAGGCGCCGCGCATGGCCGGCGTATCGGACATGCCGACGTCGACGAGAACTTCGCCCTTGACCGTTTTCGGCAGGCGCCCGGATACGGTCAGCAAGGGCTCGACGCCCTCCTCGAAGCGCACATCGGCGGCATCACGCACCGTCGCTTGTGGATCGAGGTCGCAGACCGCCGTATCCGTCTGGCCGTGAATGATCCGCCACAGGGCCAGGTTGAAGACGACCGTGCTTTTGCCGGTACCGCCCTTCAGGTTTCCAACGACCGTAATCATTGTTGCACCGGGGGCTGATAGCGGCGCTGCATCTGCTGGCCGCCATAGGGTTGCTGGCGTTGGCGCGGGTATTGCTGCTGCATGCGGCGCTGCTGCTGGCCGCCCTGCTGCTGCTTTGGCGGATCGACCTTCTTATAGCCGGCCGGCACCACGAACCAGTTGGGATCGGGTTGAGTGACACGGATGTTGTGGAGCGACCGCATCATGCCGTTCGGCATCTGCTCCTTGACGGCAATACCAAGCACCGGATCGAACAGCCGCTCGGCGCTTTGCGCTTTCTGGCCACGGCTGGTGAAGGTTGCCGTCCACCGTTCGACCTTGCGGCCTTCATAATCGACGGTCCCGGCCAGCGTCGTTTGCATGACACGGCCGTCGGAAAACTGTTGACGCCGGATCATCTTGCGCCCTGCGTCCCACCAGATCATTACCGACTGGCTCCCCTGTTTGGCTTTGACCTGCCACTTTTCCGTATTGGTGTCGCCGAGTTTCTCGACACCGACCTTGCTACAGACCGCGTTGGGGAACGATTGGCACGGATTGTCCGGTTGCGAACCGGGCGCCTGCTGGGAGACCGGCCCCTTAAATTCCATATACGTCTTCTGACCGGGGTCGAGGTAGCGGCTTACGCCCTGGGCCGGCAGCATGATCTGCACCATGGTCCGGCCCTGGTTGGAGAACTCCATGCGCATGCCCTGAGGAGCAACGAAAATCCTCCCCTTTTGACTGCCGCCTTGGGAATGGCTCTGAACGACGTCCGCCATGTACGACGGGGTTTCCGCCCGGGCGCCGGTAACTGCTGTGGCGGCAACCAGGACAATGGCGAGTCCAACGGTGCGCATGGTCTCTCTCCCGAAAAACAACTAAACGAAAAACGTGGGAAAGAGCGGCGCCTCGCCCGAAGCCGGGCGCCGCTCCAACCCAAAGACCCAATTACTGGGTGGTGGCCGGAGCCGCAGGAGCCGCCGGGGCTGCCGGGACGCCGTAGGGAACGCCACCGTACGGGACACCGTAGCCGCCATAGGGCACGCCATAGCCACCATACGGATAGCCATAGCCGCCACCATACGGATAGCCGCCCCAACCGCCGGGATATCCACCCCAGCCGCCCGGGTAACCATAACCATAGGGGTGGCCATAGCCACGGCCATAGCCGCTGCCCGAGAAGTTCATGCTGAGGTTACCGTCACCCCAACCGTTCCCGTTCCACGGGCCGCCGCCCCACGGGCCACCCCAGCCCCAGAAGGCTTGGGCCGATGTGGCGGCAAGACCGGCCGCGCTAACGACGCCGACCACCGCCAAAGTTTTCAGAAGTTTATTCATCGTAGGTCCTCCTTACGATTTCCCTCTCTGAACACGACACAGAAGGGAGGGAGGCCTCCAGTGTCCATTGGGCCGGTCGGCCCAAATCTCTCAAGAAACTATTCAAAACCATGGCATTCCGCCTCCGGACCAGGGGCCACCGCCCCATCCCGACCACGGGCCGCCGCCCATACCGGACCACGGACCACCGCCCATACCGGACCACGGACCGCCGCCCCAGCCGTCACCCCAGCCGCTGCCGTAACCGCTGCCGTACCCGCTGCCGTACCCGCCGACAAGGCTGTCACGCAGCACCGGATCACTGAACCCGAATGGGGTACCGCCGTAGGGGTAGCCGCCGTAGGGCTGGCCGTATCCGCCGTAGGGCTGGCCGTATCCGCCGTAGGGTTGGCCGTAACCACCGGGATAAGCGCCGTGAACCTGTGGTTGGACCACCTGCGGATGCTGGCGGGCCGGATATTGTGACGCCGGTGTTTGAACCTGCGAGCGTTCCGGCGGCGGAAAGGCCGTCGTCGACTGTGTCGGCGGAAATGCGGTTCCCGACTGCGCCTGGGGGAACGCGGTTCCCGACTGCGCCGGCGGAAACATCGTTCCCGACTGAGCCTGCGGAAACGCCGTTCCCGACTGAGCCGGACGGAACGCGGTTCCCGACTGAACCGGCGGGAATGCGCTTCCTGACTGAACCGGCGGGAATACCGTTCCGCCCGCGGCGCCGGCCGATTGCCCGGGGAAAGTGCCCGAGGCCGGGCCCGGCGGGAAAGCTGTCCCGGCATCTTGAGACGGAAACGCGCCGGACTGTTCCATCGGTGGAAACATGTCCTGCCGCCCCATGCCCTGTGTCGGGTAGGCCGGGGCATAAGACGGTGCACTCCCGGTACCGGCCGGATCCGGATAGCGAGGCGCCACGGCGCCCTGGGTTCCTGTCGCGCCGTTCCAATCACCGGACGGCGGCGTCGTGTAGGTATCGCCGCGCCAAGAGCTCTGCGCCCAGGCGCCGGCGCCGGCCAACAGGCCTGCCGTCAGGATTCCGGTGAAGAGGGAACCGCGCACGTTCATCGATTAGCCCTTTTGCTCCTGAGTCTCGCCAGTACCGACGGGCGGCTGGCCGGTTTCCGCCGGGGCCGCCGGTGCGGCCGGACCGGCGGGAGCGAAAGAGGTGTCGGGCCCGGTCATCGGCATCTGCGGGGCACCCTGTCCCCAACCGCCATAGGGGTTGGGTTGCGGTGCGTATCCGCCACCGTAGGGGTATCCCCTGGGATAACCGCCATAACCGTAGGGCTGGCCACCCGGAAAGGCCCTTGGGAAACCGCCCTGGTAACCCTGCGGTTGGCCGGGCATCTGGGCCCCCGGCTGTCCGGGCGCCTGTTCACCACCCGGCATTTGACCCGGCATCTGACCTTGCGGCGGTTGCTCGCCGCCCTGGCCCGGGGCCGCGCCCATGCGGCCGGGCATGAACGGCATCGGGAACGGCATCGGCCACCCCCGCGACGGTGCACCGGCACTGCCTTCAGGCGCCGGACCCATATCCTGTTCCGTGCCTTGGCCCTGCGCACCCTGAGGCATCTGGCCGTAACCCGGACCCGGCGGGAAACCCGCTTGTCCTTGCGGCATCTGGCCGAATCCTTGCGGTGCCGGTTGGCCTTCCATGCCTTGGGGAGGTTGCCCCTGCGGCGGTTGGCCGAAACCGAAGGGCATGGGCATGCCGCCCTGCGGCATCTGCATGGCTTGCCCGGGCGCCTCGCCTTGCGGCGTCGCCGGATCGCCGGCCTGCGGCATGGCACTGCCCCAGCCCATACCCTGCCCCGGGGCCTGCCCTTCCGATTGTCCGGGACCCTGACCGTAACCTTGCCCAGGACCTTGCTGCATCCAGCCTGGGCACGGACAGGTACCGGACCGCATCATGTGCTGCGGCCCCATGCCATAACCACGGTGGTAACCGGGCCCGTATCCTTGCCCGTAACCTTGACCGTACCCTTGCCCGTATCCCTGGCCATAGCCCGGACCGAACCCTTGACCGTATCCGGGACCGAATCCCTGCCCGTATCCCTGGCCATAGCCGGGCATCGGTTGTTGCTGGGCCATATCGGCGTCGCCTTGCCCCGGTCCTTGCGGAAGTCCTTGCATGCCCTGCGGTGCGCCCTGATGCATGCCTTGTCCCATACCCGGGCCCATGCCCGAACCCATTCCCGGAGGCATCAAGCCGAACGGCATCATGCCCTGACCGGCGCCCTGCTGAACCCCTTGCACAGTGGGGTCGTACCCCATGGGCGGCATGCCGCCCGGCATCGGCGGCGGAAACCCGCCCTGCTGGGCCGGCAGCTGCGACGAGCTGTAGGGACCGCTGGGCGCCGGCGGAACCGGCTTGGACTCGTCTTCCGATGCCGCGTTGGCCGCCAGCGGTGCCGCAATCGCGATTGCCGAAACCAGGGATACGATACGCATGTCAAACTCCTTTGCTGATGACGTTGGTGCCGTCACCTATCTCGATTTCAAGCGAATGCCTCGCCGGGCGCCGCGTCGCCGCGATGCCGCCGGTTTGTTTGCGCCAGTGGTTTTCGCGGCGGCCGACCGGGCCGGTTTTGCCTTCGGTTTGGCCGTCGTCGCGGTATTTCTGGCGGTCTCGGTTCTGGTCGGTTTTTTGGCCGGCGCCGCCTTCGGAGCCACCTTCGGTTTCTGTTTGGTGGCCGGCTTTGCGGCCGTTTTCTTTTTGGTCTTCGTCACCACCGATTTGGTCACAGTCTTTTTCGGTGCCGACTTGGCGGCCGCCTTTTTCGGCGCCTTTTTCGGCGCCGTTTTCTTCACCGGTTTTTTCTCCGCTTTCGCCACGGCTTTTGTCGGCGCTGCCTTGCGCTTCGGCGCCGGTTTCACCGGTGCCGGGGCCGGTGTCGCCTCGGGCACGACGACGGGTTCGGAAACGGCCGCTGGTTGCGGTGCCGCCGCCGTCGCCGGCGCTGGGCTGGAAGCCGGATTGGGAGCCGTGTCGGCCGTCACGCCCGGATTGGCGGCGGCGGGTTGAGCCGGTGGAGGCGGCGGCGCGGCGATACGCGCGGCCAGGCCCTTGACCGATTCCTTGATGAAAAGCCACAGGAAGAACGGTAAGGCCCTGAGGGCGTAGAAGACCATGGCCAGTTTCCCGGCGACGCCGAACTTCGAGGCGAGTGCCTTGAGGCCCATCCAGGCGAAGATGAACAACGCCCTGACGGCATAGAACGCCATGGTCACGGCGGTACCGATCTTGGCGCCCCAACCGGGTTTGGCCTCTTGCTGTTCGACCTCGGCGGCGTCGCCGACGCTGACAGGGATGGCCATGGTGCCGTCGGTCGGGCAGAAGGACGCTTCGGCCTTGACGCAGCTCAACGGAATGACGACCAGGGTCAGCAGGGTCGAGATGATGGCGCCGAACATCAGCGAGATGGCCATGCCCTGGAAGATCGGGTCGGTCAGGATGACGCTGGAGCCGGCGACCAGGGCCAGCGCGGTGATGATGATCGGCCGAGTCCGCGCTTTGCACGACTGGATGACAGCTTCGCGCACGTCGAGGCCTTCCTCAACAACCGCCTTTTTCGAGAAGTCGACCAGCAGGATCGAGTTGCGCACGATGATCCCGGCGAGCGCGATGAAACCGATCATCGAGGTCGCCGTGAACGGCGCGTCGAACAACCAGTGCCCAGGGATGATACCTATCAGGGTCAGCGGGATCGGCGCCATGATGATACCGGGCAGGCGGAAGTTGCCGAACTCCCAGACGACCAGCATGTAGATAAGGATCAAGGCGGCGGCGAAGGCGATGCCCATATCGCGGAACGTCTCATAGGTGACCGTCCACTCGCCGCTCCACTCGAAGCCGCTCTCGAAACCGGTTTCCGGCGGGCCGATGTAATGGGACTTGGGCGTCACGCCGTCGGGCGCCTTGTAGTCGGCTAACAGGTCTTCAATGGCCAGCATGCCGTAGATCGGCGCGCCGAGGCGGCCCGTGACCTCACCGGTGACGAACTCGACCGGCCTCAGGTCCTTGTGGAACAGGATCGGGTCCTTGGTGATACGCTTGAAACGGCCGAGCTCGGCCAGCGGTACCAGACCGCCCGTCGCCGTCGGCACCGGCAATTCACCGAGCCTCGCGAACTGGGAACGGATGGCCATCGGCAACTGGATGACGATGAAGCGCGGCTCCAGCGTCGTGCCGACCTTGACGTCGCCGACCTTGAAGCCGCCCATGGCCATTTCGAGCTGCGTGTTGATGTCCTCGACGGAAACGCCGCGCCTGACGGCCTTTTCGCGGTCGACGACGAACTCCCAGACCGGATAGGGCTCTTGCATCAGGTTGTCGACGTCGACGACGCTCTCCGCCTTCTCGAACATCCGGGTCATGTCGGCGGCGACCTGACGTCGTGTACGTTCGTCGGGCCCGTAGATCTCGGCGACTACCGTCTGCAGGACCGGCGGTCCCGGCGGCATTTCGACGACCTGAATGCGCGCTCCCAGTTTTTCGGCGATCGGCGTCAGCACGTTGCGGGCGGCATCGGCGATCTCGTGGCTCGAGCGCTCGCGATCGTTCTTGTGCAGAAGCTGCACCTGGATGTCGCCGTGCCACGGATCGCGCCTCAGGTAGTAGTGGCGGACGAGGCCGTTGAAGTTGAAAGGCGAAGCTGTGCCGACGTAACTCTGGACGGCCGTAACCTCCGGGATCTCCAGTAGTTTCTCGCTCAATTGCTCGGCGACGTTGGCCGTGTCCGGCAAGGCGACGCCGTCGGGCATGTTGATGACGACGTTGAACTCGGGCTTGTTGTCGAGCGGCAGCATCTTCACCGAGACGGCCGTCGTGTAGAACATGGCGAAACAGGCGAACAGAACGCCGTACATGGTCAGCCGGAACAGCTTGCTCTTGGCCGGGCTTTGGATCAACGGCACCAAGATGCGGCGGAACCAGCCCTCGAGCCTTTCGCTCTGGCGGTGTTCCTTGTCCTGCGCCTTTTGCATGGCGGCTAGAGACGGCCGAATGCGCATGGCCAACCACGGCGTGAAGATGAAGGCGGCAAACAGCGAGAACAGCATGGCCACCGAACCCAACACGGGGATCGGCCGCATGTAGGGGCCCATCATGCCGCTGACAAAACCCATGGGCAGCAACGCCCCGATAACCGTGAAGGTGGCGAGAATGGTCGGGTTGCCTACCTCGCGCACCGCGTCGACAGAGGTTTCCGTATCGATTTCGCCCTTCATCAGCCAGCGGCGGTATATGTTCTCAATAACGACGATGGCGTCGTCGACCAGGATACCGATTGAGAAGATCAGCGCGAACAAGGACACCCGGTCGATGGTGTAGCCGAGGATCCAGGCCGAAAACACGGTCGTCAGGATGACCACGGGGATGACGATAAGGACCACCATAGCGGCCCGGAAACCGAGGAAGAACCAGACCAGCAGGGTCACCGCGCCGGTCGCCACGAACAGCTTGAACAAGAGCTCGTTGACCTTGTCGTTGGCCGTCTCACCATAGTTCCGCGTGATCGCCACATGGATGTTGTCGGGGATGACGCGGCCCTTCAGGCGCTCGACCTGATCGAGCACGTCCTGGGCAACGGTGACGCCGTTGGTGCCCGGCTTCTTGGCGATTGCGATGGTCACCGCCGGTGCGCCCTCGCGTACCTCCGGTCCCTCGTCGTGAGCCGGTCCGGTGAAATAGCGGACGATGGACCGCGTTTCGGCAGGGCCGTCGGACACCAGGGCGACGTCACGCACGTAAACGGGGCTGCCGTCGCGCACCCCGATGATCAGCCGCTTGACGTCCTCGGCACTCTTCAGGAAGGCGCCGGAGTGAAGTGTAAAGCTGCCCTCCGATGATTCGACGTATCCGGTCTCGCGTTCGCTGTTGGCCGAACTTATGGTCTTGGCGAGCTGGCCGACGCTGACGCGGAACCCGGAGAGGCGCTCGGGCAGGATCTCGACTCGGATCTGTTCCGAGCGGCCGCCGACAACGAAACTCTGCGACGTGTTCTTGACCTCTTTCAGGCGCTGCAGGACGTCGAGCGCGACGAGACGCAGAACGGCGTCGTCCATGTCCTCGGACCACAGCGTCAAGGTGACCACGGGAACGTCATCGACGCCCTTCGGCTTGACCAACGGTTCCGATACGCCGGGCGGCACCTTGTCCATGTTGGACATCAGCTTGTCGTAGAGCTTAACCAAGGACGGTTCCATGTCCTCGCCGACATCGAACTCGACGGTGACCATGCCGTTGCCGCGTTGCGAGGCGGAATAGACGTGTTTGACGCCGGGGATTTCGCTCATCATCCGTTCCAGCGGATCGACGGCGAGGCTGGCCACCTGTTCCGAAGACGCACCCGGATACTGGAAGAAGATATCGACCATGGGGACCGAAATCTGCGGGTCTTCCTGGCGCGGCGTGAAGGCGAGGCCGAGGACACCGATGGCCAAGCTGGCGATCAGCAGCAATGGCGACAGTGGCGAATGAATAAACGCCCGCGCCATGCGTCCGGCGAGCCCGAGATCGGCGTGAACAGTTTCTTCCGGTACGTTATCGGTTTGCTGTGGAGCGTCCGACATTGTCTTCCCTGTCAGTCTTAAACTCGTTCGTATGTCAGTTGTTCACCGTGCCGCCAGACGCCATGCCGGCCGACGGATTGACGATGACTTCCTCGCCGCCCTTGAGCCCGGCGATGACGCTGGCCTTGCCGCCACCGGCCGGCGCGCCAAGACGGATCAGCCGCAGCGACGGCTTGCCGTTCTTCAGAATGAAGACGCCGGGCAAACTGCCGCGCCAAATCAGGGCCTGGGCCGGCACTACGACGAACTCCCTCTCGCCGCCGCTGGCTTCCGGAATCCGAACCTCGGCGTACATACCCGGTCCGCCCTGCACACCAATCGGCAGGTCGAACTTGACGGTCACCGTATGGCGTCCGGCGTCGGCAACAGGATAGATACGGGCCACGCGCGCCGTGATGTCGGCCGTGTGGACGTCGAGCCGGGCCGGGACGATCATGCCTTCGCGCAGCGCCGAGGCGAGGCGTACGGGGACTTCGGCCTGGATGCGCAGATACTTGGTGTGGGCGAATTTCATCAGCGGTTGGCCCGGTTGCACGGTATCGCCGGCCTCGACCATTTTCGACAGGATGACACCTTCGAAGGGAGCGGTCATGCGGGCGTCCTTGATCTTGGCATCAAGCGTCTCGACCTGGGCACGCGAAGCCAGAAGCCGAGATTGCGCCTGGTTGAGATGGCTGGCCTGACTCGAAAGGTCGGCGTAGCGCTCGATCCACTGGTTCGATCCGCCGAGGCCGGTCATATTGCCGAAGCCGCGCGAGAACATGCGATCAAACATCATCGGCATGGCCATGCCCGGCGAGCGGTATACGTTGTTGACGCTGGGCGCCCACATTTCGCGCGAATACTGGACCCGGGCGTTCCTGAGGATCGATTCGGCATGCATCATTTCGGCCATGGCGGCGCGGCGCTGGGCCTGCAGGTCGTCGTCGTCGATGGTCAGGAGCAAGGTGCCGGCCCCGAAGGCATCGCCCTCGCTGCCGGCGATGAACAGGATCTGACCCGGCACCTGAGCGGCCAGGGTTACTTCCTTATAGGGGATGACGGTACCGCCGACGGTCGCCGTCGCTGCCACGCGTTCGGACTTGGCGACAACCGTCTGGTAGTCGGCCGCCTGGGCAGCCGCACCGGATAGCGCCAACCCGAGCACGATAAGCCAGGCTGGGAAGCGCATGAATCAAACCCTTCCCATCACCGAAAAGCTTTTGATGAACGGTCCCGCCATGCGCGGGTCTTTGATCATGCCGGCGTAATCGCCGATCTTGAACTTCAGCTTACCCGACGTATAGGCCATACCGAGACCCATCAGGCCCGGCGGCTTTTTCAGCCAGCCTTCCCAATTCGCTTTTGTCGCGCGCAGATCCCAATCGAGATTTTGCCCGTCGTATGCGGCCCCCGACGTGGCCTTACCGTTCTCGACGACGAGCACGCCGACGGGGTTGTCGTCGCCGTCAAACCCATAAGCGATGGTCGAACGGAACCCGATCTTCTCGAGTTCACCGGAAAGCTCACCATCGGCGTTCCATTCCTCCTGGAACTTCGCCATCCACTCTGCGGAAAAAAGATCAGCCATAGAACCTCTCCCAGTTAAACAGACCGTCCCTGCTTTAACAGCAAGGGCCGTGCCAGTTCCTAACGCATTGAAAACAAACGAATCCCATGTTGCAGCGTTTGCAACAGTGCAACAGTCGAATAATATGTGTCGGGCATGAAATTCGAATCTACTGATTTGAATTTATTGGATTTTCGAACCAACTCCGGCTATTGTCCCCGTTGCGCAACAGTCTGGAAGATGCAACAGGTCGCAACAGCTGGACACAGGGTCCGGAAGCGGACCTCGATCGTACACCAATCGGCCGGCGAGATCGATAAGGATCATACTCAGTCATGCAGGGATTGAACGATTTTTACCCGCTCCTCGAGGCAATCGTCTCGTTCATGGACGAAGGCGTGATCATTGCCGACGAAAAGGGTGAGGTGCTCTATCAAAACCCGGCCGCCGGCGAGATGCTGGGCCTGGCTTCCAACACGCCGATCCAGTCCTTGGAAAGCATCGGCATCGGCGACCTGGGCACCATGTCCGAGGCCGGCAAGACGACGGATTACGTTCTCGACGACGGGTTCGTCCGTCTCGAACGGCGTGTCAACGGTGAGGGACCACCCCGGCACCTGGAATTCCATACCGGTGTTATCCAAACGCCCAGGAGCAAGAAACGGCTGCGGCTGGTCATCACCCATGACCGCACGGACACGAGGAATTTGGAAGCGGTGCTCAATCGCCGCAGCGACGAGCTGGTCACCAATGACCCGAGAATGCTCGACATCCTGACCAAGATCGATCAGGTCTCGGCAAGTAACGCTTTCGTCTTATTGCAGGGCGAGTCGGGTACCGGCAAGACCCACCTGGGGCGGATGATCCACCGCAAGAGCCTGCGCGCCAACGGCCCGTTCGTCGAAGTCAACTGCGCCGCCATCCCCGAACCGTTGATCGAGTCCGAGTTGTTCGGCCACGTCAAAGGCGCCTTCACTGGTGCCACCCAGGACCGCCAAGGGCGTTTCCAAGCGGCCGACAAGGGTGCGCTGTTCCTCGATGAAGTCGGCGAAATCCCGCTCCATCTGCAGGCTAAACTGTTGCGTGCCGTGCAGGATCAGGAGTTCGAGATGGTCGGCTCCGACAAACCGATCCGTGTCGATGTGCGCATCATCAGCGCCAGCAACAAGAACCTGAAGGAAATGGTCGACGCCAACGAGTTCCGCTCCGACCTGTTCTACAGGTTGGCCGTCATCCCGATGCTGATCCCGGCGCTCAGAAACCGGCCCGGCGACATCCCGCTGATGCTCAAGAAGTTCTGTTCGAACCTGATGGAGCGCGGCTATTCCGAGGAGATCGAGTGTTCTCCCGGCGCCATGCGCCTGATGATGGATTACCCCTGGCCCGGCAACGTCCGGGAAATGGAAAACGCGGTCGAACACGCCATGGTCTGCGCCGTCAACAACGTCGTGTTGCCGGAAAGCCTGCCGCAGGATATTCGTGAATATACCGGATCGACCGTCCCCCGGCCGCTTCCGGCATACGCTCCCGACCAGCGCCAAAGCCGCGAGATCGAGGAGGCGCTGAAGGAAGCCAGCGGCAATCGTTCCCAGGCGGCTCGCCTGCTCGGCATCGACCGGACGACGCTGTGGCGGCGCATGCAACGGCTCGGGATTGCCGGATAATAGCGGATTTAAACGGTCAATCTTGACGGTAAGTCAGGCTGCCATCAGGCGGCGTTCCATCATGCGCCGGATAATCGGGCGCAGGATCAGCAGCATGGCCATGGCCAACTTGCCGCCGGGCACGACGATGGTGTTGCGTCTCGACATCCAGGAGCCGTCCAGGTTGCGCAACAGGCAGGGGAAGTCGACGTCGAAATCCTCGGGCTTGCGGAAACGGATAACGACGACGCTTTCGTCGACGGTCGGCACATCGCGGGCGATGATCGGGTCCGAGGTATCGACCACCGGCACCCGCTGGAAGTTGATGTCGGCGCGGCGGAATTGCGGCAGGATGTAGTGGACGTAATCGGGCATGCGCCTGAGGATCGTCTCGACCACCGCTTCCTCGGAATAGCCGCGCAGGTTGGTATCCCGGTTGATCTTCTGGATCCATTCGAGGTTGATCACCGGCACGACTCCTATCTTCAGGTCGACATGCGAGGCGAGGTCTGCGTTCGGTGCCATGGCCCAGCCGTGCAGGCCCTCGTAGACCATCATGTCGGAGCCGGCGGGCAGGTCCTCCCATGGCGTGAACTCGCCGGGGCCCAAATCCTGATACTCGAAGGCCTCCGCCTCCTCCCTGTTGTGGATATAGAACCGGCGCTGGCCCGTACCTGTCTCGCCATAATGCCGGTAAAGCGCTTCTTGCTTGTCGAACAAATTGGCGTCCGGCTGAAAATGGGAGAACGTGTCGCAGCCCTCGGCGGCTTCACGCTCGAGCATTTCGTTCATCGCCTTGCGGTCGTAGCGGTGGAACCCGTCGCCCTGCACATAAGCGGCGTTCAGGCCTTCGATCCGGCACAATTCGTTGAACGTCTCGCGCACCGTCTTTCGGTTGGCGCCGGAAGAACCGGTAACGGCGATAATGGGGTGTTTCTGTGACATGCGGTTTTCCGACCGTCCGTGCTCAAGCCGCCGTGGCGCGGGTCAATTGGCGCTTTTCCTCGATGATATTGCGCATGATCGGCGTCAACACCAACTCCATGGCGAGGCCCATCTTGCCGCCGGGAACGACGATGGTATTGCGCCTCGACATCCAGGAACCGTGCAGCATCTGCAGCAGGAAGGAGAAGTCGACCTCGAACAGCTCCGGATCGCGGAAGCGGATGACGACGAGACTCTCGTCCGGCGTCGGAATGTCGCGGGCGATGATCGGGTCCGAGGTGTCGACCACGGGCACGCGCTGGAAATTGATGTCCGTGTATTGGAATTGCGGGATGATGTAGTGCACGTAGTCGTACATGCGCCGCAGGATGGTGTCCATCACCGCTTCTTCCGAGTATCCACGAGTCTGCGTGTCGCGGTGGATCTTCTGGATCCATTCCAGGTTAACGACGGGAACGACGCCGATCTTGAGGTCGACGTAGCGCGCCATGTTGACGTTCTCATCGACGACGCATCCGTGCAGCCCCTCGTAAAACAGGATGTCGGTGTCCCTGTCGAAGGGCTGCCACGGCGTGAACTCGCCCGGGCCCAGCCCTTCGAAGGCCTCCGCCTCTTCGTGGTTATGCAGATAGAGGCGCCACTTACCGGAGCCGGCCTCGCCGTATTGGCGGAAGGTTTCTTCCAGGTCTTCGAATAGGTTGGCTTCGGGACCGAAGTGCGAGAAGTTGGTGCAGCCGTCTTCCTCCTCGAATCGCTTCATGGCCTCTTTCATTTCCGCCCGGTTGAAGCGGTGGTAGCTGTCGCCCTCGATGACCGCCGGCTTCACGCCTTCGCGGCGGAACATATGCTCGAAGGCCACCTTGACCGTGCTCGTACCGGCACCCGACGACCCGGTGACGGCGATGATGGGGTGCTTTTTCGACATGTCACGCCCTCGCCATTGTGTGCCGGGGACCGTGATGTCCGTCAGCCTGAATTGCCCGGGTCGGTGTAATTCTCTGTCGGCCGATGCCGGTTAAGCGGGAGAAAGGATCCATTTCTTTATCGTCTCTTCTTTGTCTCGAATCCACGGTGAAGCTCTCACACCGGCCACGGAATGCCGTACTCTTCCGGCGATTTCCGTGCAGGGATGGCCGATGCGGGACCGACAATTACAAAACTGTGAATGTGATAGAACACCTGCCGGTGTGGGCACCAGAAGAATTCCGGGTAGGCATTTTACTACCTGTATGGGCAGGTATCGGCCGACGTTCTTTTGGCTATCAAATCCCTTCGAGGGCGCCATAAATGGCGTTCGCGCAATCCGCCGTCGTAGCGTTTCCGCCCAGGTCCGGCGTCACCCAGCGACCCTCGGCGAGGACCGCCTCGGTCGCTTTCCGCACCGTTCCCGAAGCCGCTGTCAATCGGCCGTCCTCATGGCGCTCGCCCAACCACTGCAGCATCATGGCACCCGACAGGATGCAGGCGATGGGGTTGGCGGCATTCATTCCGGCGATACCGGGCGCCGACCCGTGGGAGCCCTGGAACATACCATGCTCATCGCCGGTCTCGCCCGACGGCGCCACGCCCATGCCGCCGATAATCGCCGCCCCCAGATCGGAAAGAATGTCGCCCAACAGATTCTCGCAGACGATCACGTCGAAATGCTGGGGACGCTCGATCATGTGGACGGTCATGGCATCGACGATGACGTGTTCGACCTCCAGGTCCGGGTAGCCGGCCAAGACCTCATCGGCGACGTTCCTAAAGAACGCATAGCTGCGCAACACATTGGCCTTGTCGACGATCGACACTCGCTTGACGCCGTCCTCGGGCGCGCCATCGCCGTTCCGGGCGATCTTCGCCGCCACGTGGACGATGCGTTCGATTCCCTTACGTGTCAGAACCAGCGTATCGGTCGCCGTATCGCCGCGCAGGATATTGCCGCCGCCGCGAGCGGCATAAAGGCCTTCCGTGTTTTCTCTGACGATGGTGAACCGGATATCGCCCGGTTGGGTGCCGGTCAATCGCTGCGAGCAGCCCTTTAACAAATGAATGGGGCGAACGTTGGCGTAGAGATCGAGGCCGGAACGGATCTGCATGGAGAAATCCTGACCGGCTTCGGTGCCGTCCGGGTAGAGCACACCCGGCAAACCGGCGGCACCGTGCAGGACGGCGTCGGCCGCCTTGCAGGCGGCCAGCGTCGCCTCGGGGAAGGCGGTTCCCTTTTTCCAGGTAACAGTCGGCACCCGCCGCGTGATCGGTAAAGTTCATGCGGACCGCATCGCCGAGAGCGTGCCTGAGGACGCTGACGGTTGCGTTGCTGACCTCCGGCCCTATGCCATCGCCGGGCACGACCGCGATGTCATAGACATCCGGACGGACCGGGTTTTCCCCATCTGCATTCTCCACAATCCCGGACTCCTGTTCTTTCTTGAGTGTCGATATTATGCAAAACTCATTAAAATATATTTTGTCATATATAACAAAGAACATTTCTGATGTGATATCAAACTCCCCAAGGGTTGGCGCAGCGGCTCCACATGCAACAGACTGAAAATAAAGAGAAATCCCAGCAGTCTTCCGAACAGAAGATGTCGCGGACCGATACCGCCTATACACGCCTGAAAGACAAGATCATCAGCGGTGCATTGCCGCCGGGCGAACAGATCGATGCGGCCCGGTTATCGGACGACCTTGAGCTCGGGCGGACACCCGTCCGCGAAGCGCTGCTGCGTCTGCAGGCGGAAGGCATCGTCGAGATCATTCCGAAACGCGGTGTCAGGATCGTCTCCCTTTCGGCCGACGACCTGACGGAGATTTACCAGGTGATATCCGCCGTCGAGGTCGAAGCAGCCCGCCTGCTCGCCGAAACCAAACCGGCCATGGAGGATCTGACCGACCTAACGGATGCCGTCGAGCGCATGGCATCCGCGGCCCGGGAAAACGACCGGGAGGCATGGGCACTGGCCGACGAAGCCTTTCACCGGCGCCTGTTGGGCCTGAATCCCAACTGGCGCCTGCGCGACGTCGGCATCACCCATCGCGACCTGGCGCAACGAAGCCATTTCGTAGCCTTGCGCATGCTGACGCCCGAGCAACGGCTGCGCTCGGCCGAACAGCACCGCGAACTGATCCAGTTGATCGCAAGTGGTGATGGCGCCGCCGTCGCTGCTGGACACCGCGACCAGCGTGCCCGCGGGGCGGAAATGCTGGTCACCGTCCTGCGCGAACACCATCTGTCGCGCCTTTGACCGATGGCCATGGTTTCGGGAAGAATGCATGGGCGTCATGAGCACGGATAAATCCCACGAAGGTTCGACTGGGGCCGCCGGTCTTGCCGGCCGTCCCGTGCACCCGGCACTGGGCTTCGAGATCACCGGCTTGGATCTCAAGGCCGTAACCGCGGGGGATGCGAAACGGATCGAACGGGCATTCGACACGCACGGTGCCGTTCTTTTTCGCAGCCAGGACCTGGGACCGGACGACCTTATCCGCTTCAGCCGTTTTTTCGGTGAACTCGATCCGGCGCCGGTCAATGAGAAGGGCCGCACGGTGGTCGACGGGTATCCGGAACTCTACGTTGTCTCCAACATCAAGGGCGACGACGGCCAGGAACTCGGCAGCCTCGGCGCCGTTGAAGCCGCCTGGCATGCGGACATGTCCTATCTCGATCAGCCGCCCCGCGCTTCGCTACTCTATGCCGTCGAGATCCCGGACGCCGGCGGCGACACCTGGCTCGCCGGCATGGAGGCCGCCCTCAGAGACATGCCGGCGGCGCTGCGCCGGCGCATCGAAGGAAAGCTAATCAAACACGACGGCACCTACAATTCCGGCGGCTACCTGCGCCAGGGAATGGAAAACAATGACGACCCGGTCACCTGCCCCGGCACATTCCACCCGGCGATCTGCCGTCATCCCCGGTCGAACCGCGACGTGCTCTATTTGGGCCGGCGCCGCAACGCCTACGTGGAGGGCCTGGCGCTGGCCGATTCGGAGGCGTTGCTGGATGACCTCTGGGCCCATGCCACCGACGCACGCTTCACCTACGGTCACCGCTGGCAGGTCGGCGACGTCCTCATGTGGGACAACTGGGCGACCCTGCACCGCCGCGACGCCTTCGACCCGGCGGCGCGGCGCTATATGCTGCGCACCCAGGTCGCCGGGTCGAGCCGGCCGCACGCGAGCCCGGCCGGCGGCGCGTAGAGGGGGCCGGGCCATGGACCTCAAGCTCGAAGGCAAGACCGCTATCGTCACCGGCGGCAGCCGCGGCATCGGCCGCGCCGTCAGCCTGCTGCTCGCTGACCACGGCGCCGACGTCGTCATCTGCGGGCGGACGCCGGAAAGCCTGGACGCGACCGTCACCGAGATCCGGGGAAAGGGCGTCCAGGCCTGGGGCTTCCAGGCCGACGTCAGCCGCATGGAGGACATCGAGCGTTTCGTTAGTGAAGCCGCGCATGCGGCGGGCCGGGTCGATATCCTGGTCAACAACGCCGTCACCTCGACGAGCGCGCCCTTCGATGACCTCACCGACGACGAATTCCGCTACCACATCGACGTCAAACTGATGGCCTATATCCGCATCGCCAGGCTCGTCCTGCCATTCCTGGCCGAGCATGGTGGCGGACGCATCGTCAACATCGGGGGCATGACGGCACGCATCGTGGCACCCTTGCGCATGACCAACGGCGTCACCAACGCCGGCGTCGCCAACTTCACCAAGCAGTTCGCCGGCTACGCCGCCCAATACAACGTCACGGTCAACTGCGTCCATCCGGGTTATACGGCAACCGAGCGGGTAGCCCAGATCTTCGAGCGCGAGGCCGAGGAGGCCGGTGTCGATATCGACGCCATCATCGCCAAGCGCACGGGCGACATTCCCTTGGGCAAACTGATCCGGCCAGAGGACATCGCCTCGGCGGTGCTGTTCTTCTGTTCGCCGTTGGCCGACATGATCACCGGCCAATCAATCGCCGTCGACGGCGGTTCCGGAGAAGCGGTGAACTACTGAATTCCGGCGTGCCGAACGCGTCTAGAAATCCTTGCACAACCTCAGCGAATCATAGATCGCCGTATGGATGTTGCGCCCGGCGACGGCATCGCCGACGCGGAACAGTTGGTAGGCTCCGTCCGGGTTGTTGACGATCGCTTGCGGTTGCCCGGCGATGAGGGCGTCGTGATCAATTTCCCCTTCGTTGACCGAACCCGGTTTCAGTTCGAAGTAAAGATCGTCGAAGGGTCGTGTGCCATGTTCGACGATGACCTGGTCGGCGCGCTTTTCGACAATGGACTTGTCGTACTCGTTGTAGAAGCGGGCGATGAGCTGATTGCCGTCCCGGGCGATCGAGGTGAGCCTGAGATTGAGCGTCGTCTTCACGCCTTTCTCGTAGAAGACCTTGTAATAGGCGGGGTAGTTGAGGCCGCCCGTCTCCTGGCCAATGACCCGGTCCGGGGTGACGATCTCGAGGTTGGAGCCGGCCTTGGCGACGGCTTCGGCGACACTCAGGGCCTGGTGCTGGCCGATGTCGTCGAAGAGGATGACATCCGCCGCCGGCGTCACCTGACCGGTGAGGATGTCCCAGCCGGTTGTCACCAGATCCTCGCCCGCTTCCAGGAATTCCGTGTTCGGCATGCCGCCGGTGGCGACGATGACGATGTCCGGGTTTTCGGCGAGAACGTCTTCCGCTTCGGCGAAATTGTTGAACCGCATGTCGACACCGAGGGCCTCGACCTCGGAGGCCAACCAATCGACGATGCCAATGATCTCCTTGCGCCTTTCCAACTGGGCGGCAACGACCACCTGACCGCCGGCACGGCCGGCGGCCTCCATAAGGACCACATCGTGCCCGCGCGACGCCGTAACGCGGGCCGCCTCAAGGCCGGCCGGGCCGGCGCCGACAACGACGACCTTCTTCTTATCGCCCCCGGTCGGGTCGATGACCTGCGGCATGGTTGCCTCGCGGCCGGTCGCCGGGTTGTGGACGCAAAGGGCATCGCCGGCCTCGTACAAACGGTCGATGCAATAGCCGGCACCGACGCAGGGGCGGATGCGCTCCTCCTCGCCGCGCATCAGTTTGGCGGCGATGTGCGGATCGGCCATGTGGGCCCGGGTCATGCCGACCATGTCGAGATGCCCCTCGGCGATGGAGTGGCGCGCCGTCGCGATCTCGTTGATGCGGGCCGCGTGGAAGACGGCAATATCGTGCTCGGCCTTGACGGCGCTGGCCAAGGCCAGGTGGGGTGCGGCCGGGGTCCCCATGTTGGGGATGACGTGGGATAGCGCCTCGTCCGATTCGATATGGCCCTTGATGACGTTGATGAAATCGATCATGCCGGTCGCCGCCAAACGCCTGGCGATCTCAAAACCCTCCTCGCGGGTGATGCCGTTCTTGACGTCCTCGTCGACGACCATTCGGATGCCGACGATATAGTCGTCGCCGACGTCCCGGCGGATGGACTCGAAGACCTCGAGACCGAAGCGCATGCGGTTCTCCAAAGAGCCCCCGTAGGCATCCGTCCGCTGGTTGGTGCGGGGCGACCAAAAGGCGTCCATCAGGTGCCCGTAGGCTTCGACCTCGACGCCGTCCATGCCGCCCTCTTTGCAGCGCCGCGCCGCTTCGCCGTAGGCCTTGACCACACGGCGGATGTCCCAGTCCTCCATCTCCTTGGGGAAACCCCGGTGCGCCGGCTCGCGGACCAATGAGGGTGAAATGATCGGTAGCCAGTCGCCGGTGTTCCACACCGTGCGCCGTCCGAGATGCGTGATCTGGCACATGACCGCCGCCCCATGGGCATGGACGCCGTCGGCCAGCTTCTGGAGCCAGGGGATGATGTCGTCGTTGCCGGCATAGAGGTTGCCGAAGACCGCTGGCGTGTCGGGAGCGATAATGGCCGAGCCACCGATGACCGTGAGGGCGATGCCGCCTTTCGCCTTCTCCTCGTGATAGAGGCGATAGCGGTCCTTGGGCAGGCCGTCCTCCGAATAGGCCGGCTCATGGGCCGTCGACATGATGCGGTTGCGCAGCTCCAGGTGTTTGAGCCGATAGGGCTGCAGCAACGGATCGGTGGCGGCCATGGTCCCTCCTTCGCGCCGAAGTTCCTATTTGTATCGGCGCTGGAAGAAATTTACGCGGGGCCCGGACAAGAGGAAAAGCGGAAAAACGCTGTCAAATGTTCCGAAAGCGAACCCAGGAAACGCGGATCAGGACAGGGCCTGGCAGGCCGCCTGCACGCGTACGCAGGCTTCCTTCAGTTCCTCCATGCTGGCTGCCGTCGAAAGCCGGAAGTAGGGCGACAAGCCGAAGGCCTCGCCATGAACGCCGGCGACGCCGCCTTCCTCCATCAGGTAGACGACTACGTCCTTGTCGCTCTCCATCACCTTGCCGCCGGGCGTGCGCCGCCCGATCAGAGCCGAGCAGTTGGGGTAGACGTAGAAGGCCCCTTCCGGCTTGCGGCAGGTGAGACCCGCGGTTTCGTTCAAGAGGTCGACGACGGCGTCGCGGCGGTGCTGGAATTCGGCCGTCCTCTCGTGGACCACGTCTTGCGGACCGGTCAGGGCCTCGACCGCGGCGGCTTGGGTGATCGAACAGGGATTGCCGGTGGTCTGGTTCTGCAGCTTGGTCATGTTGCGGATCAGCTCGGCCGGGCCGCCTGCGAACCCGAGGCGCCAGCCGGTCATGGAATAGGCTTTGGAGACGCCGTTGACGGTGAGCGTGCGATCGTAGAGCGCCGGTTCGACGGCGGCCATGGTGTGGAACGGCCGGCCGTCAAAGAGGATATGCTCATAGATATCGTCGGTCATCACGTGGACCTGCGGGTGGTCCAAAAGCACGGCGGCGAGTGCGGCCAGTTCGCTTTCCGTATAGGCGGAGCCGGATGGATTGTTGGGCGAATTGAGGATCAGCCATTTGGTCTTGTCGGTGATGGCGTCTCTCAACTCATCCGGCTGCAGCTTGAAGCCATGTTCCTCGGCACACTCAACGACGACAGGAACGCCCCTGGCGAATTTGACGACATCCGGATAGGCGACAAAGTAGGGCGCCGGGATGATCACCTCCTCTCCCGGCTCGACGGTGGCGACGATCGCCGAGAAGATGACCTGCTTTCCGCCGGTGCCAGCGATGATCTGTTCGGGTGCGTATTCGAGGCCATTGTCGCGGCGGAACTTCTCTGCGATGGCCTCTTTTAACGCCACCGTGCCGCCGGTCGGCGTGTAGCCGGTCTCGTTTCGCTCCATGGCGTGGACCGCCGCCTGTTTGACGTTCTCCGGCGTCGGGAAATCGGGTTCGCCCTGGGCCAGGCGGATAATGCCCCTTCCCTGGGCGGCCAACTCACGGGCGCGTTGGGTGGCGACGGAACTGGCGGTCGGCTGGAAACGGTCCATACGGGCGGCGATAAGTGACATGGGTTTTCCTCAAACGAACTCTTGCGGCGCCCGATCATCTTCGGCGCGGGCGATGTCGTCAATGACCGCCTCGAGATCGCCGATGCTGTCGATGACCCGGTCGGCCAACGGTGCCAGATGTTCGTGGCCGCCGGTGCCGGTGAGCACGCCGATAACGTGACCGGCACCGGCGTTTCGGCCCATCTCAAGATCGTGGACGTTGTCGCCGACGACCATGACTTCGGATGGTTTTAGCCCCGTGGTTTGGCAGAACGCCTCGACCATTCCAGGCTCCGGCTTGGCCCCGTAACCGCTGTCGTAGCCGGCCAGGAAATCGAACAGCTCGACGACGCCGAACCCGGCCAGTGTTGCCACGGCCCCGGCTTCGCTGTCACTGGTGGCAAGGCCGAGTCGTATACCGTCACGGTTGAGATGGGCGAGGACCTCGGCCATCCCCGGAACAGCGACTGCGGTGGCCTTGCCCCCCTCGATGAATAGGGAGTCGATAAAGGCGATCAAATCCCGTTGTCCATGATTTGGTGCCAGATCGGCCCATAGGGCGGCGATTTCCTTGGTGTTGCCGGCGGCGAGCAGGCTACCCGGTGCCACCGTGCCCTGCGAGTCGTCCTGTCCCCCGGCCGCCATCAGGTGGGCCGCCAAATTGGCATCGCCGCCAGCCACGGCCAACGCCGCCTCGCGGATCACCGGCACCCAGGTCGCATTGAAGTCGAGCAGGGTGCCGTCCTTGTCGAAAAGGATTCCGCCAATTGTCATCGGAGCTCCAGTTTTTGCCGTCGCGCAAAGGCGCATCGGCAAAAGACCAGAAAACCAACCGTTGGACAATATAAAACCGGCGATTTCGGCACAACGGATTGAAATTTATCACTTTTTATTTTTAATTGATTGACCAATTAAAATTGACCGAACCGTCAACTTTGATCATATTGGAGACTTGACGCCAGTCAGGAGCGGAAAAATGCCGAAACTGGGAATGAAACCGATCCGCCGCCGCCAACTCGTCGACGCGGCCATCGAGACGGTTGGCGAAATGGGCTTCACGCAGGCCCCCGTTTCACGCATCGCGGCCCGGGCCGGCGTATCGCCGGGTATCGTGCACCACTACTTCAAGGACAAGAATGACCTCCTGGAAGCGGCCATGCGCGATATGCTGGAACAGTTGCGTCGCGGCGTCGTCCGCCGCCTCCGTCAAGCGCGAACCGCTGAACAACGCCTAGACGCCATCATCGACGGCAACTTCGCCAGCGAGCAGTTCGACCGTTCGGCGATCGCCGCCTGGCTCGCCTTCTGGGCCGAGGCCCCGCACAATCCGGCCCTGGCGCGGCTGCGCCGCATCAACGCGTCTCGGCTTCATTCGAATTTGCGTCATGCCGTGAAACCTCTGTTTCCCGGTCAAGACCACAACGAACTGGCGTCCTTTCTCGCGGCAACGATCGATGGTCTTTGGCTGAATGCGGCGCTGTCGCCTGAAGATACGGATCGCGGACAGTTGGCCGAGAGCGCCAAGGCTTTCACCAAACGGCTCGCCGACAGGACCGGAAAGGGCGGCGCCAGTGATCGAAATGGAGGAGCTTTCGCATGGCAGGCCTGACCGAGTACGACTTCATCATCGTCGGTGCCGGTTCGGCCGGCTGCGTGCTGGCCAACCGCCTGAGCGAGGACAGGGACGTCTCGGTCCTGCTCATCGAGGCCGGGCCCATGGACCGCAGCATCTTCATCCAGATGCCGTCGGCCTTCGCCTGGCCGCTGGCCGACGACAAGTACAACTGGTTCTACGAGAGCGAGCCGGAACCGCATATGGACGGCAGGCGTATGTATTGCCCGCGCGGGCGTGTGCTCGGCGGTTCCAGTTCGATCAACGGCATGTGTTACGTGCGCGGCCATGCGCTGGATTACGACCGCTGGGCCGGCAACAGCCTGCCGGGCTGGTCCTATGCCCATTGCCTGCCCTATTTCCGCAAGGCCGAAACCTGGGAAAAAGGCGAGGACGACTACCGCGGCGGCGACGGACCACTTCACGTCACCGACGGCCCGTGTCGCAATCCCCTCTACGATGCCTTCATCGAAGCCGGTGTCCAGGCCGGTTATCCCAGGACCGAGGATATGAACGGCTTTCAGCAGGAAGGCTTCGGGCACATGCAGATGACGACCCACCGGGGAAAACGCTGGAGTACGGCCAACGCCTACCTGCGGCCGGTCCTCCATCGGCCGAACCTGGAAGTGCGCATCAAGACCCTGACCCGCAAGATCATCATCGAAAACGGGCGCACCGTCGGCGTCGAGACGGTGCGCGGCGGCAAGACCGAAACGGTCCGGGCATCGCGCGAGGTGATCCTCGCCGGCGGTGTCATCAACTCGCCGCAGCTCCTCATGCTGTCGGGCATCGGCGACGCCGGACAGTTGCGCACCCATGGGACCAATGTCGTCCAAGACCTAGAGGGTGTCGGCACCAACCTGCAAGACCACCTGGAGATCTATGTGCAGATGGCCTGCACCGAGCCGATTACGCTCTATTCGGCGACCAAGCCGTGGAACAAACTGAAGATCGGTGTCGAATGGCTGCTCTTCGGGAAGGGTCTTGGCGCCTCCAACCACTTCGAAGCCGGCGCCTTCATCCGCAGCGAAGCGGGCGTCGCCCACCCGGACCTGCAGTATCACTTCCTGCCCATGGCCGTCTCCTACGACGGATCGGCGGCGGCGGAATGTCACGGTTTCCAGGCCCACGTCGGACCCATGCGGACCGAGAGCCGCGGCCATGTCGCGCTCCGCTCTAGCGATCCCCGAGACCACCCTTCGATCCTGTTCAATTACATGTCGACAGACGCCGACAAACGCGAGATGCGAGCCGCCGTACGCCTGACCCGCGAGGTTTTCGCCCAAAAGGCCTTCGACCGCTTCCGCGGGCCGGAACTGGCGCCCGGACCGGAGGCGACCAGCGACGCCGCCATCGATGCCTTCGTCAGGGCCAAAGGGGAGAGTGCCTACCATCCCTGCGGCACCTGTAAGATGGGTGTGGCCGAGGACGCCGATGCGGTGGTCGACGAGGCGCTCCGAGTTCACGGCATCGACGGTCTGCGCGTCGTCGACGCCTCGGTCATGCCGTCGATCGTCAGCGGCAACCTCAACGCGCCGACCATCATGATCGCCGAAAAGGCGGCCGACGTGATCCGAGGCGTGGCGCCATTGGCGGCATCCGATGCTTCCGTATACGAAGCCAAGGATTGGCAGACCGCCCAGCGTTGAACCGGCCATTTCGGCGAAAAAAAAGTTTGAAAAAAAATTCGCCGGCGTGATGGCGATCACATCCCTATACGCATACCTATGAGAAGATGATTATGCGGTTGGGATATCCCCTCTCTCCCCTCCCCTCTCTCAATCCCAACCGCATCCCTGTCAAACTCGCCGGGCCCCAAAAGGCCCGGCTTCTTTCTTTCCGGGTCGGATTAACGATCCGGGATCAGGTGCCGGGACCGAAGATCTCGCCGGTGATCGAGCGGTACCACTTAACGCCGTCCTCGGCCGTCTTCCGCCGCACCGCGTCGTCTTCCCCAGGATCGCTGGAATACCCTTTGATCCCGGTGATGCGGCCGTCCTTGGCGACATATTCGCCGCCAACCCTGAGGCCGTGGCCTTCATCGATCAGGAAATAGCAGTCGTTGTCGTAGGCCGGTACCGGTGCCGCCTTTCCCGAAACCAAAGCTGTGACCGCGGCCGCGCAGACCTTAGCCTGGCTGTTGGCGGCATGGCCCGACTTCGACATGTCGCCGGCGTCGATGGCGTCGCCGATGACGTGAACGCCCGGCACCAGGGCCGATTCCAACGTCACCGGATCGACCGGACACCAGCCGCTTTCATCGGCCAGACCGGAGTTGACGGCGAGGTCGCCGGCCCGTTGCGGCGGAATGACGTTGGCGAGGTCTGTATCGAAGGTCTCGTCTTCGGCAACCAGTGCCCCGGTGGCCGGATCGACGCCGGTCACCCGGCCGCCGAAATCGGCGGAAACCCACTCGATCATCTCGCCATAGCGGGTTTCCCATTCGGGAATCATGCGATCCATGAGAGGGAATTCGACCTTCGAATCGAGGATCAGCACCTTGGCTTCCGGATTGTTCCTTTTCAGATAGAGCGCCATCATCGATGCCCGTTCGTAAGGCGCCGGCGTGCAGCGGTAGGGCCGTTCCGGAGCGGTGACGGCGACCGTTCCGCCGGACGGCAGGGATTCCAGCCGCGCCTTCAGGTCGTAGACCTCGGAACCCAGTTTATAGGCGTGCGGAAACCGCGCGACCGTCGCCGGACCAAGGCCGTCGATCGTCTCGAACCGAAAATCGATACCGGGCGCGACGACTGCGCGGTCGAAGGCAATCCGCCGGCCGTCGGCGAGAACGACCTGGCGCTTGACGCCGTCGACCGCTTCGGCCCGCGCGTTGACAACCTCGATCCCGCCTGACGACAGGGAATCCAACCGAAAATCCAGGCTATCGCGTTCGCCGATGCCGGCGAGAAAACGATTCGAGCCGAACAGTGCCGAATAGACGGGATTGGCTTCAACCAACATGACGTCGAGCGCAACGCCAGCGGCCGCCAACCGCCGCGCCACACTGGCGCCGGCCGCCCCGCCACCGACGACCACGATCCGCGGCCTCGCGGCAGCAACGATGGATGGAGCCATCGCCGCCAGACCGACCCCCAGTGTCATTTTCGCCAAAGCGCGCCGCGTCATCATCGCCATAGCAGATCCTTCGTTGGTCGCGTTATTCGTTCAGTCACTTTCATGATTTCGAATGCATCGGATGTCAACGCCCGACTCGATCCCCTTAGGGTCCGGCTCATGGCCGGCTTCGACCCTCCGATGCGCCCGAAAACGGTGCTTGTGCATCCCTTGCCTCATGCTCATACCGGTCTTAGGCTGGGGCCTCACGCGGCAACAACCGCAAGGGCCAAATTCAAGTGGCGAAATAGCCGAAGAATGCGCATTCAGACTCGTCGCCTGGGCTCTTGGCGGACCCGGCGATATTGGCCAATGCCCTCGATCATCTGGATCAGGGCGTTAGCGTACTCGACGGCGACCTTCGTCTGGTCCTGATCAATCGGCGCTTTATGGGGTTGCTCGACTTCCCGCCGGATGTCATCGGTGTCGGTACGTTGCTCGAGGAGGTCTTTCGCTTCAATGCCGAGCGCGGTGAATACGGCGATGGCGACGTCGAGGCCCAGGTCCAGGAACGTATGGAATTGGCGCGCAGACGCGAACCGCACCGGTTCGAACGGGTTCGCCCCGACGGTGTCGTTATCGAGATCGTCGGTAACCCGCTGCCCGACGGCGGCTTCGTTACCACCTATACGGACATCACAGATAAGAAACGTTCCGAGGAACAATTGCGGGAACGCACGGAACTGCTCCGGAACGTTCTCGACCACTCGCCGGCGATCATTGCCGTGCGCGACCGCGAGGGCCGTTTTCAACTCGTCAACCGTGCATACGAAGAGATGTTCGAGGTGAAGGGCGGCGACCTGAAGGGCAAGACCGTCAGAGAGTTGATGCCCGACGACTTCGCGGACGACCTCGCCCCTTACGACCGCCAGGTCCTGGAGACCGGCGAACCGATGATCCATGAACATGCGGCCGCCCTGAAAAACGGCGGCGACATGTTGTTCTCGCTCCGGTTCCCGATACGCGATGCCGATGGCAACGTATCCGGGGTCGGCTCCATCGCCATGGATATCAGCGAGATCAAGTGGGCTGAAAAAGCTTTAAAGGAAAGCGAAGCCCGTTACCAACACGCGGTCCATCAGGCCGGCATCTGGGATTGGAACGTCGCTGACGAGGAAATCTATTTCTCGCCCCGTTTTGAGGAAATGCTCGGTTACGATGAAACCGAGCTCAGCGCGTTGACCGGTGATTCCATCGTCAGCGTCCTTCACCCCGACGACGTCGACCACTATTTCGACGAACTCCGCCAGCACCTGCGCACACCGAGAGCTGCATATGACAGCGAGTTTCGCCTTCGCAACAAGAACGGTTCCTACCGCTGGTACCACGCGCGCGGCCAGAGTTTCCGCGACAACGCCGGCACCGTCGTCAGGATGTCCGGCCTGATCACGGACATCACGGAAAGGCGGAAGGCCGAACAGGAGCTGGTTCTGGCGAAGGAACGGGCCGAATACGCCAATCGCACCAAGACCGAGTTCCTGGCCCACATGAGCCATGAACTGAGAACACCGCTCAATTCCATCATCGGATTTTCACAACTGATGACGGGCGAAGTCGCCGGCGCTCTCTCCGACTCTTACAAGGAATACGCATCTTTGATCGAAAGCGCCGGAGGTCACCTCCTGAACGTAATCAGCGACGTCCTCGACGTTTCTAAGATCGAGTTCGGCAACTTGGAACTGGTCGACGAGGATGTCGAACTTGCCGAATTGGTCCAGGGCGTCACCGCGTTGCTGAGCGACATGGCGGCCCAACGCGGTGTCAGCCTCACGGTCAACGACGGCATGCGCGGCCTTTTCGCTCTGCGCGCCGATCCTTTGCGCTGCCGGCAAATCATCATCAACCTCGTCAGCAATGCGATCAAGTTCTCGCCGGGCGGCGACGTCGTGATCGATGCCTGGTTCGACGGCGGCGGGACAGCGGTTTCCGTAGCCGACACCGGTATCGGGATCGCACCATCGGATATTGAAAGGGTCCTCGAGCCCTTCAGCCAGATCCGCGGCAGCCATCAGCAGGCCGGGGAAGGAACCGGGTTGGGGCTGCACCTGTCGAAACGGCTAGCGGAGCTTCACGGCGGGTCGCTTGAAATCGAGAGCGAACCGGGAAAGGGGACAACGGTGGTTATTCGTTTTCCGCCGGAACGGACCGTACCAGCGGCCAAAACCGAGATTGGGTCGTAACACCATGGGGATCAGGGACAACAGACAAAGATGAAAACGCTTCTGCTTCTAAGGCATGCCAAATCGAGCTGGAAAGACCCGACACTACGGGACTTCGACCGGCCGCTTGCTAAACGCGGTAAAAAGGCCTGCGAAATTATGGCCCGTCATCTGGCCAACGAGGGAATCCAACCCGACCTCGTCATCTGTTCGGCCGCCGAACGCGCCCAGGCGACGCTGCAAGGCCTCCGCGAAGCCCTCGGCCCTAAGGTGGTCATCGCCGTTGAAGATGGGCTTTACCATGCGTCCACGGGCGCCATGCTTGGCCGCCTGCAAGACGTTCCCGATGACGTCGGTTCGGTGATGATGATCGGCCACAATCCGTCCATGGAGGACTTCGCCGAAGCCCTTGCCGACGGCACGATGCTGGAATTGGAACAGGACATGCGAACCAAGTTTCCGACCGCCGCGCTGGCCACCCTGATGGCGCCGATCGACACGTGGGCCGATGCCGAGCCGGAGGGTTTCCGTTTGGTTTCATTCGTTCGCCCGCGGGACGTCGAAGCCCACTAGCGCTGACGCAGGCAGCGACACTCAGAGCCGGGCTTCGCTCGTGAGTTTGCCGAGAAGTGCCTCGGTATTCGCGGCGTCCGCCTCGCCGGGACGCAGGGTTACCAGCGGAACCGAGTGTAGCACAGCGGCGGCGCCCTGGGATATCCGGCGCCGGTTTATCCGATCTCCACCCACGCGCCGGAGTCCGCCGAACGGAACAACGCGTCGACGACCCGCATGTTGGCGATCGAGTCCTCGAGCGGGAATTCACAGCCGGTTTCACCGCGAAGGATCCGTGCAAAGGCTTCGCCCTGCAAACGGTACTGGTCGCAGACATCGAACGTTTCGGCCTTCGCCGAGCGATCGCCGAGAGACGAACCGTCGTCGGTGAATAGCCTGGTCGGTTCGTCGGGCGGCGCGTTGAAAGGAATCTGTATCTCGACACGTCCCCGCGACCCCAGGATCTGGACCCGCTGATAGGGGACCATCTGGGTCGAACACACGAAGGTCGTGTGGGCGCCGCCGAAGTCGAGAAGCGCCGACGTCAGCCGGTCCGTCCCGAACTTCGGATCTCGTTCCATGGCCGCAACCACACGACGCGGTTCCCGTTCGAAGAGAAACCGCGAAACGACGATCGGATAGACACCGATGTCGTAGAGCCCGCCACCGCCGTTCTCTTTCTTGTTTCGGATGTTGTCGGGGTTGTCGTTGAAGTAGGAAAAGGCGGCGTGAACGCTGAGCAGGGTGCCGAGAGCGCCCGAGCGCAACAGGTCGCGCGCCCGCAGCCATTGCGGGTGATGGCGCACCATGAAAGCCTCCACGATCGTGACGCCGTTGGCGTCACGGGCCTCGAGAAGCGCCTTTGCCTCATCGGCGTCGAGCCCGATGGGTTTCTCGCAAAGGACGTGCTTGCCGGCTTTCGCCGCCTCGATGCTCAATGGCACATGGAGATCATTGGGCAGCGGGTTGTATACGGCGTCGACCTCCGGATCGTCGAAAAGCTCCTGGTAGCTTCCGTAGCGCCGCGCAATCCCCAGTCCGTCGGCGGCGGCATTGGCCTTGGCCAGATCACGGGAGGCGATCGCGACGATCTCGCAATCGGGGCTTTCGGCCATGGCCGGCAAGACCTTTTCCAGGCCGATTTTCGCCGTGCTCAACACGCCCCAGCGGATTGGTTCCATTTTCAAGCCTCCTCGTTTCGGGTCAGGGCAGGTTTTCGCGCAGAAAAATCTCGACATGGGGCCGGCGCGGACGCGGGGCGCTGGCGCCTTTGGTGTGGAACTCGAGCAGGACCCTGGCCGCTTCGCGGGCTTGAAAACCGGGCGCCTGGTCGATCACCGCATCCAAGGTGCCGTCGACCAGGAACTCCCGGGTAAAGCGTGTCAGTTCATGACCGATGCAGACGATCTCCTTGGCGCGCCCCGATTCCTGCAAGGCCCGGGCGTTTCCGCGGATGCCGCCGCCGACGTTGTAGATACCGAGAATCTCCGGGTGCTGGTCGAGCAGGGTCTTGGTGAAACGGTAGGCTTCCTCATGGTCGTCGAGCGTCGGGTGTTTGAACGCGACCGAAAGGCCGGGAAACAGCTCGCGCAGAACATCGCGGAAACCGATGTCCCGTTCCTGGTGATCCCGGTAGGACAGGTTCAAACTGCCCTCGAAGAGCGCGATCTTGCCCTCGCGGCCGGCGAGGAGCCGGCCCATGAGATAGCCCGCCGTCCGTCCCGCCGCCCGATTGTCGAGACCGACGTAGCCGACCGTATTCTGGGTGGTCAGGTTGGCGACAAGCGTGACCACGGGAACGCCATCGTTAAAGCATGCCGTTACCGCCTCGCGGACCAGCGGATGCTCCAGGGCGACGATGGCCAAGCCGTCGGAGGTAGCGCCCAAACGGTGAATGCTCTCGGCCAGGACATCAGCGTTGAAACCTTCGATCAAATGGCAATGGATGTCCGCGCCCTGCTCGGCCAGTTCTGCGCCTGCCGCCCGGGCGCCGTCCGCGACCAATTGCCAAAACGTATTCGGACCTCCCGGCAAAATGTAGTCGAATCGCCGCTTGACGGCATTGGAGCCGGCGGCCGTGCCCGGTTGCTGTTGCAGGTTCTGAACGGCATCCCAAACGCGCCGTTGCGTGTGCGGACTGACCCCGGGCCGCGCATTCAATACACGGTCGACCGTCGCGATGCTGACATCGGCGGCTTCCGCGATCTCGGCGTGACGGGCTTTCCTGCGAACCAAGGCTGAGAACCTCCGAGGGGTGCTATATTGCCCTCAATAAAAACATCATTTTGATTGATTTGTCAAAAAAATATTGTCCCCGCCAATACCGGAGCCATAAGGGGAACAGGGCGTTATATTCATTATATTCAAGATGTTGATACGAATTTTCAGTGGAAAACTGTCTTTTGGAGCATAGCCGGCTGGACCAAGAGAATCTGATTGACAACCCCATCATTTCCCATCATCATCACATCATCAAAACAATCAAAAGCCCTCAATGGGCGCAACACAACCAACAACGATGGCGGCACTTCATTCCGCACCCATAGGGAGTTCCCGATGTATCTGGGAATCGATATCGGTACGTCAGGCGTCAAAGCCGTTCTCTGCGGCGGCGATGACGGCGACACGGTGTTCGGCCAGGCCGCGGCTTCGCTGGCGGTATCCCGGCCGCAGCCCCTGTGGTCGGAGCAGGACCCGGAGACTTGGTGGACGGCAACCGGCGAAGCCGTCGCCGGCATTCGTGCGGAACACGGTGATGCCCTCTCGTCGGTGCGGGCCGTCGGCCTTTCGGGGCAGATGCATGGCGCTACGCTTCTCGATGCCGCCCACGAAGTCTTGCGCCCGGCCATCCTGTGGAACGACGGGCGCAGCGAGGCCCAATGCGCGGATCTGGAACGACGCCAACCGCGGACCCGGGAGATTACCGGCAACGTCGCCATGCCGGGGTTTACCGCACCGAAGCTTCTCTGGGTCTCGGAACACGAGCCCGACCTGTTCGACCGTGTCGACAAGGTCCTGCTTCCCAAGGACTATGTCCGCTGGCGCATGACCGGCGACTTCGTTTCCGAGATGTCGGACGCGGCCGGCACGTTGTGGCTCGATGTCGCGGCCAGGGACTGGTCCGATGACATGCTCGAGGCGACGGAATTGACCCGCGCCGACATGCCGTCCCTGGTCGAAGGCAGCGCGCCGTCCGCACATCTTAAGGCCGACGTCGCCGATGCCTGGGGCGTGCCGGCCGGCATTCCGGTCGCCGGCGGCGGCGGCGACAACGCGGCCGGAGCCGCCGGTATCGGCGCCGTGGTCCCCGGCCGCGCCTTCCTCTCGCTCGGCACGTCGGGCGTCTATTTCCTGACCAACGACCGCTTCTCGCCCAATCCGGAGCAGGGCGTCCATGCCTTCTGCCACTGCCTGCCCAACACCTGGCACCAGATGAGCGTCATCCTGAGTGCTGCCAGCTGTCTCGAATGGATCGCCAGAGCAACCGGGTTCGAAAGCGAAGCCGCAGCCCTATCCGCCGTCGAGACCGACGAGGACGGCCCCAGCGACGCGCTATTCCTGCCTTACCTCTCCGGTGAACGCACGCCGCACAACGACCCCAACGCCAAAGGCGTCTTTTTCGGCCTGACCCACGAGACCGAACGACATCATCTCGTTCGTGCCGTTCTCGAAGGTGTTGCTTACGCCTTTGCCGACGGTCAGGACGCCCTCGTCGCTGCCGGCGCCGAGATCGACACCGTGTCGGTTATCGGTGGCGGCGCGCGGAGCCGTTTCTGGGGTGGAATCCTGGCCAGCGTCCTGAACCGGCCGCTGACCTACCACGCCGGCGGCGAATTGGGACCGGCCTTCGGCGCCGCCCGGCTGGCGCGCCTCGCCGACACCGGCGAGGATCCCAGTGACGTCTGCTTGCCGCCACCCGTCTCGGACACCGTCGAACCCGATCCCGCTCTCGGCGACGCCTATGCCAGCCGCCGGGAAACGTTCGACACGCTTTATCCTTTATTGAAAAACGCGTTCGCCAAACCTTGATCGGCGGCGGATGCAGATTGCCCTCGGAGGACCCATGAGCGAATTCTTCACCACCGTCGACAAGATCTCCTACGAAGGAGCAGAGTCGGACAATCCGCTGGCCTTCCGCTGGTACGACAAGGACCGCGAAGTGTTGGGCAAACGGATGGAAGACCATCTCCGTTTCGCCGTCTGTTATTGGCACACCTTCTGCTGGCCGGGCGGTGATCCTTTCGGCGGGCCGGTCTTCGACCGCCCCTGGTTCGGCGGCGACGCGGACGACGCCATGGCGCTCGCCAACCTGAAGCTCGATGTCGCCTTCGAATTCTTCGAGAAGCTGGGTGTGCCATTCTTCTGCTTCCACGACCGCGATGCCGCGCCGGAAGGGGCGACGCTCGCAGAAAGCAACGCCAATCTCGAGGCCATTGCCGAGAGGATGGAAGCGGCCATGGAACGGACCGGCCTCAAGCTGCTGTGGGGCACGGCGAACCTGTTCAGCCACCGGCGCTACATGGGGGGTGCGGCCACCAATCCGGACCCGGAGGTGTTCGCCTACGCGGCCGGTCAGGTACGCCAGATCATGGACGTCACGCACAGGCTCGGCGGCGTCAACTACGTGCTGTGGGGCGGCCGCGAAGGATACGAGACGCTGCTCAACACCGACATGCGCCGCGAAGCCGATCAGCTGGGCCGCTTCATGAACCTAGTCGTCGAGCACAAACACAAGATCGGCTTCACCGGCACCATCCTGATCGAGCCGAAACCCCAGGAACCGACCAAGCACCAGTACGATTACGACAGCCAGAGCGTGCACGCCTTTCTATTGAAGTACGGTCTGGAGAACGAGATCCGGGTCAACATCGAAGCCAACCACGCGACCCTAGCCGGACATAGTTTCGAGCATGAACTGGCCTATGCGACCGCCAACGGCATATTTGGCAGCGTCGACATCAACCGTGGCGATCCGCAACTGGGCTGGGACACCGATCAGTTCCCGAATAACGTTCCCGACGTGGCGATGGCTCTTTATATTATCCTGAGAGCCGGCGGGTTTTCGACGGGGGGGCTGAACTTCGACGCTAAGATCAGGCGCCAATCCTTCGAGCCGGACGACCTGTTCCACGCCCATATCGGCGGCATGGATACCTGCGCTAGGGCGCTCCTGATCGCCGCCGACATGTTGGGGGACGGCAAGCTGCAAGCTTTCGTTTCCGAACGTTACGCCGGATGGGAGGGCGGGCTCGGCGAGGGCATCCAGGGCGGTGGGCTCTCGCTGGCCGACCTCTCGGACCGCGTCGTTGACGGGGCCATCGAGCCCGAGCCGCGTTCGGGCCGTCAGGAAATGTTGGAGAACTTGGTCAACCGGTACCTGTAGGATGACGTATACCCGTTTATTCCCTCTAGCGCTTCTGGTGCTGATCGCACCCGCTCTCGGCGTTTCGGCGTCGGAACCGACGGTCTCGCCTGGAGCCACGCCGGCAATGGGGCCGGTCATTGGGGACGAACGGGTTTTGCGGAGCCACATCGGCGACGCCGAAGCGGCGGCCATGCCCGTCGCCGAACTGGCCGCCCACGGCAAGCGGATGTTCGAGGCTCGGTTCACCACCCTCGACGGGGCCGGGCGCCCGGCGGCAACACAGTCGGATGTTCCGGTCAAGCGCCGCGCCGGCGAAACACCGGCCTTTTTCCGCACTTCCGGCCCGGAGGCCAATTCCTGCGCCGGCTGCCACAACCAGCCCGTGACCGGCGGTGCCGGCGATTTCGTGACCAACGTCTTCGTATCGGAAGGCGTCAACGATCCGGACTTCGACTCCCTCGACCCGCAATTTTCCAGCGAACGCGGCACGCCGCCCGTTCACGGTGCCGGCCTCATCGAGCTGCTGGCCCGCGAGATGACACGCGACTTGCAGGCCCGGCGCGATGCCGCCCGCCGGGAAGCCGAAAGGACGGGTGAAACGGTACGCACCGAACTGATCAGCAAGGGCGTTTCTTTTGGTCACCTCACGATCGACCCCGACGGTTTCGTCAAGACCGGCGAGATCGAGGGCATCGATCAAGACCTCATCGTCCGCCCGTTCAGCCAGAAGGGCGTCGTTGCCAGCCTGCGCCAGTTCACCATCAACGCCATGAACACCCATCACGGCATGCAGGCCAGCGAACGGTTCGGTGAACGCTGGACGGACGAGGCGGACTTCGACGAAGACGGCGTCACCGATGAACTGACCCCCGGCGACATCTCGGCCCTCGTCGCCTTCCAGGCGACGCTTCCGACGCCGGGCCGGACCCTTCCCGATCATCCGCTGCTCCGCGACGCCGTCGAACGCGGCGCCCGGGTATTCGAGGAGGTCGGATGTGCCGCCTGCCACCGCCCCTATCTGCCGCTCGAATCGCTCGCCTTCGACGAGCCCGGTCCGGTCAATTCGGCCGGCACCCTGCGGCCGCAGGAAACGACCACATCTTTCACCTTCACTCTCGACGGCACCCGCCTTCAGCGCGACGACGCCGGGCGCTGGCTGGTCCCCTTGTTTTCCGATCTCAAGCGCCACCGCATCGCCGATGACGAACACCCGCATTTTGCCAATGAAATGCTCGGCCAACGTTTTGTCGGGCGTGACGTTTTCCTGACCAGCCGCCTGTGGGGTGTCGGCAGCACCGCTCCTTACGGGCATCGCGGCGACGTGACGACGCTCGCCGAAGCCATTGCCCATCACGGCGCCGAGGGAAGCGAGTCCCGGGCCGCCTTTGAGGCGCGTCCGGCTGAAGACCGGGCCGCCGTCATCGAGTTTCTGAAAAGCCTGACGATCTCACCGGAGGGCGGGGCATGAGACACCCTGTTCTCGCGGCCGCCTTACTTGTCGCCGTTTCGGCCGGTGCCGGTGCCGTTGAGCCTCCCGTATTCGTTGATGAAACCGCCCAATCCGGCGTCGACCACACCTACACGGGCGGCTGGGAGTATTTCGTCGGCGGCGGCGCCGCGGTTTTCGACCGCAACGACGACGCCTATCCGGACCTTTTCCTGGCCGGCGGCTCAAGCCTGTCGCGTCTCCTGGTCAACGGATCGGCCCGTGGCGGCAACCTCCGGTTCCATCCGGCATCCGGCCTGCCCGACGGCCTCGACAACGTTCTCGGCGCCTATCCCCTAGACATCGACGGCGACGGCAAGCTCGACCTCGCCGTCCTCCGCCTCGGTGAGAACCACATTTACCGCGGCGAGGGCAGCTGCCGGTTCTCGCTGGCCAACGATGCCTGGAGTTTCGATGGCGGCAACGCCTGGAGCACGGCCTTTTCGGCGACCTGGGAAAAGGACCGCCGCTGGCCGACTCTCGCAATCGGCAATTACGTCGACCGCGACCAGCCCGGATCGCCCTGGGGGACCTGCGCGGAAAACCGACTCTATCGCCCGGCCGCCGGGACCTACGGTTTTTCCAATCCGCGCGCCCTGGAACCGGGATACTGCTCGCTTTCCGTCCTGTTCAGCGACTGGAACCGGTCCGGCACCCAGGCGCTTCGCATCAGCAACGACCGCCAGTACTACCGCGGCGGCCAGGAACAGCTATGGACCATCGAAGGCGGCAAACCCCGCCTTTTCTCCAGACGCGAAGGCTGGCGGAAACTGAAGATCTGGGGCATGGGGATCGCCAGCCGTGACGTGACCGGTGACGGCTATCCGGAGCACTTCCTGACCAGCATGGGCGACCAGAAACTCCGCTCGCTCGACGGTACGCCGAGGCGTCCTTCCTACCGAGACCTGGCCCACAAATCGGGGGTCACGGCCCATCGCCCGCATACCGGCGACGACGTGCTTCCCTCCACCGGCTGGCACGCCCAGTTCGATGACGTTAACAACGACGGTTTCGTCGATCTCTTTATCGCCAAGGGCAATGTCGAAGCCATGCAGGATTTCGCCCGGCTCGACCCCAACAATCTGTTGCTCGGCAAACCGGACGGCACCTTCCGGGAAGCGGCCAGTGACGCGGGTGTCGACAGCACCTCGAAAAGCCGGGGCAGTGCGCTCGCCGATTTCAATCTGGACGGACTCCTGGATCTCGTCGTCGTCAACCGCGAGGCCAAAGCCCAGGTCTGGCGAAACGCCGGCTTCGGCGCGGCCGAACGCCCCGGCCCGGCGGGCAACTGGGTTGCCTTGAAGGTCGAGCAGCCGGGCGCCAACAGAAACGCCGTCGGCGCCTGGATCGAGGTCCGCGCCGCCGACCGAACGCAACGCAAGGAAATCACCGTCGGTGGCGGTCACGCCAGCGGCATCGCTACCTGGCACCACTTCGGTGTCGGTGTTGCCGAACGCCTGACGGTGCGGGTCCAATGGCCGGATGGGGAGTGGAGTCCCTGGATCCGGTTGTTTGCAAACCAATTCGCGCGGATTTCGCGTGGAGAGACGGAGGCGGCATTGTGGCTGCCGCCGTCAATGGCGAAGAAGGCCCTCAAATAGGGTCTTCTCGAATGGCCGAGACGCAAAGAAACCAATGCGCGAAGGCCGCGGAACTTGAGACTTAAAGTGAGTAAGGAGAAGGAGGAAGTTATGAAGAAGTACACGAAAGCCCTGGCCGGTGTCGTCATCGGCGCCGTCGCCGGATTGGCCATGAGTGCGGCCGTCCAGGCGGCGGACATGGTGGTCGGCGTCAGCTGGTCCAACTTCCAGGAAGAACGTTGGAAAACGGACGAAGCGGCGATGAAAGCGGCACTTGATGCCGGCGGCGCCAAGTACATCAGCGCCGACGCCGGCGGCTCGGCCGAAAAGCAGCTGGCCGATATCGAAAGCCTGATTGCCCGCGGGGCGAACGCGATCATCGTGCTCGCGTGGGACTCGGGCGCGGTTCTTCCGGCCGTCGCCAAAGCGCAGGCCGAAGGCATCCCGGTTCTCGGTTACGACCGCCTGATCGAAGCACCGGGCGTTTTCTACTTGACCTTCGACAACGTCGAAGTCGGCCGCATGCAGGCCCGTGAAGTCTTCAAGGCGCAGCCGAAGGGCAACTATGCTTTCATCAAAGGCGCCTCGACCGACCCCAACGCCGACTTCCTGCACGGCGGTCAGCTTGAGGTCCTGAAAGCCGCCATCGACAAGGGCGACATCAAAGTCGTCGGCGAACAGTACACGGACGGCTGGAAGCCCGAGAACGCGCAACGCAACATGGAGCAGATCCTGACCGCCAACAACAACAAGGTCGACGCGGTCGTCGCCTCCAACGACGGCACCGCCGGCGGCGTCGTCGCGGCGCTGACGGCTCAGGGTATGGAAGGCATTCCCGTGTCCGGCCAGGACGGCGACCATGCGGCGCTCAACCGGGTCGCCCGCGGCTGGCAGACGGTCAGCGTCTGGAAGGATGCCCGGGCGCTCGGCAAGGCGGCCGGCGAAGTCGCGGTTCAGTTGGCCAAGGGCACCATGGGCTCGAAGGTGAAGGGTGCCATCAAGTGGAGCGGCGGCGCCAAGGGCGTCGAGATGGATGCCATCCTGTTGGCGCCGGTTCCGGTTACCCGCGCCAACCTCAATGTGGTCATCGATGCCGGTTGGGTGTCGAAGGCCGTCGTCTGCCAGGGCGTCACCAAGAACGTTCCGGCTGCCTGCAAGTAAGATTTCCTTATCGGGCGGCGCGGGTTGTGCGCCGCCCGAATTTCTTTAAAGTCTTTGATCACGGATCCAGTTGAAGTTGAATTGCAGATCATGAGCGAATCTTCAAACAAAGGAAACGCGTTGACGCGTTTCCTGCAAGCCAGCGAGATCGATGTCCGCATGTTCGCCATGGTGGCGATCCTGGCCGTGGTTTGGCTGGTCTTGAGCTTCCTGACGGACGGCATATTCCTGACCGCCCGCAATCTCTACAACCTAGCCGTCCAGAGCTCCGTCGTCGGCATCATGGCGACGGGCATGGTCCTGGTCATCGTCGCTCGCCATATCGACCTTTCCGTCGGTTCCGTCATGGGCTTCACGGGCATGGTCATCGCCTGGCTGCAGGTCGACGTGTTCCCCTTGGGGGTCGTCTGGAGCTGGCCGACGACAATCCTCATCGGCGTCGCCCTCGGCGCGGTTATCGGCGTCTGGCAGGGTTACTGGGTCGCCTACCGGGCGATACCGGCCTTCGTCGTCACCCTCGGCGGGCTTTTGATGTTCCGCGGTGCCGCCTTCCTGGTCACCGACGGACGCACCGTCGCCCCCATGGATCCCACCTACCAACTGCTCGGCGGCGGCATCGACGGCTCGATCGGGGCCACCTGGAGCTGGGTATTCGGCATCGTCGCCATCGCCCTCGTTGCGCTGCAGACTTTTCGCAGCCGGGCCAGCCGCGTCAAACACAACTTCCCGACCAAGCCGATCGCCATCGAAGTGGCGCTGGTCGCCATGTGGGCCGTCCTGATCATCGCCTTCGTCATCGTAATGAACTCGTATTACAAACCGAGAACGGAAATCCCACGCGGCATTCCGATCCCGGTTCTGATCCTCATCGCCGTCGTCGTCGCCATGACCTTGATTTCCAAGGTCACGCGTTTCGGACGCTACGTCTTCGCCATGGGCGGCAACCCGCAGGCGGCCGAATTGTCGGGCATCGACGTCAAGAAGACGACGGTGATGATCTTCGTCGTCATGGGCATCCTCTGCGGCATCGCTGCCGTTATCACGACGGCCAGGCTCAATGCCGGCGCCAATTCCATGGGCCTGCTGGCGGAGCTGAGCGTCATCGCCGCCGCCGTCATCGGCGGCACCTCGCTGGCCGGCGGCGTCGGGTCCATCGCCGGCGCCATCATGGGTGCCGTCATCATGCAGAGCCTGGAGAACGGCATGGTGCTGATGGGCGTATCGAGCGCCATGCGCCAGGTCATCATCGGCCTGGTCTTGCTGCTCGCCGTCTGGTTCGACACGCTCTACAAGTCACGCCGGTAGGGAGAACGGCCATGGAAAATGAAAAACTGGTCGAGATGCGCGGCATCCAGAAACGCTTCGGCGGTGTCCACGCCGTCGAAGACGTATCGGTCGACCTCTACCCCGGCGAAGTCGTCGGCGTATTGGGCCACAACGGTGCCGGCAAGTCGTGCCTGATGAACATTCTGGCCGGTGCTCTGCCGAAGGACGGCGGCGACATCTTCGTGCGCGGCCAGGAAGCGACCATCGAGAACCCGCGCGACGCCCGCTCCTACGGCATCGAAACGATCTACCAGACGCTGGCCTTGGCCGATAATCTCAACGCGCCGGCCAACCTTTTCCTCGGGCGCGAACTGATGACGCCCTACGGGACGCTCGACGACGACGCCATGGAAGCGGAATCGCGCGGCGTCCTGCAACGCCTCAACCCCAACTTTACCAACATCAACGATGCCGTCAGAAACATGTCCGGCGGCCAGCGCCAGGTCGTCGCCATCGCGCGCGCCATCTATTTCGATGCCCGCATCCTGATCATGGACGAACCGGTGGCCGCCTTGGGCCCGTCGGAGACCCAGATGGTTGCCGACATCACCAAGCAGCTGCGCTCGGAAGGCATCGGCATTTTCCTGATCAGCCACGACATGCACGACGTCTTCGATCTCTGCGACCGCATCATGGTCATGAAGAACGGCCGCTGCGTCGGCACACATGCGATCGAAGAAGTGACCAAGGACGATGTCTTGAGCCTGATCATCCTCGGCCAGTTGCCCGAGGGATGGAAACCGCGCAATCAGGCGGCCCATTGAGCGGCGATCGTCCGGCCGTAACCGCCGAAGCCTTCGGCGACACGCCGGAAGGGCCAGCGACTCTCTATCGCCTTGATGCTGGCGGCCGTTGCCGGATCGCCGCCAGCGAGTTCGGCGCCGCTTTGGTCTCATTGGAAGCGCCGGACCGGAACGGCCGTCTCGCCAACGTCGTCCTCGGCTACGGCGATGCGGCGGGTTACGCCGAAGACACCGCCTCCATGGGCATCGTCGTCGGCCGCTACGGCAACCGCATCGCCAAGGGCCGCTTCGAACTGGACGGGCGGCCTTACGAACTCGAGTGCAACAACGGCCCCAATCACCTGCACGGCGGCCCCAACGGTTTCGGGCGCCGCCTGTGGCGCGCCGAGGTGCCGGACGAAAGCGCCGTCCGGGTTCGCTTTTCGCTGACCAGTCCCAACGGTGATGCCGGGCACCCGGGCAACCTGGAAGCCACGGTCACCTACGACCTCGGCACCGACGACAGCCTCACCGTCACCTTCGCCGCCACCTGCGACAGCGCCAGCGTCGTCAACCTGGCCCATCATGCTTACTTCAACCTGGCCGGCGACGGCAGCGTTCTCGACCACGCGTTGACGGTGCATGCACAAAAGTTCCTGCCGGTCGACGGTACCATGATCCCGTTGCCGGAAACGGCGGACGTCGCCGACTCGCCTTTCGATTTCCGGGAACCGGCGCGCTTGGGCGATCGGGTCGGCAGCCCGCATCCGTTGATGGTCGTGGCCAAGGGTCTCGACCATTGCTTCGTCGTCGACGGCAACCCTGGCTCACTGCGCCCGGCCGCCCGTCTGCACGATCCGCAGTCCGGGCGCATACTCGATGTGTCATCGACGCAACCGGGCGTTCAGGTCTATACGGCTAACCACTTGGGACCGCCGTTCGAGCACCATGGCGCCATCTGCCTGGAGACCCAGCATTTCCCGGACAGTCCCAACCGCCCCGATTTCCCGTCGACGCGCATCGACCCGGACCGGCCCTATGAGGAAACCATGGTCCTGCGGTTGTCGGCCGAAGACTAAACGCCTCGTTCCACCACCTCGACCGCCTGCATCATGCCCATGTCCTCGTGGGTCAGGTTGTGGCAGTGGAACACGAACTTGCCGGTATAGGTGCTGAAGCGCGTCCGGAAGGTGATGCGTTCGAAGGGCGGCAGTTCCAGGGTGTCGAGCCAGATGCCCGGTTCCACATCGCCGCCGGAAACCACCTGGAAGGGGTTGATGTGGATGTGGAAGGGGTGCGGGTCTTCCGTGTGATTGTAGACTTCCCATTCCTCGACGGCGTTCAAGGGGATCTTCCAGGTCTCCGTGCAGGAGAAAGGCTGGTTGTTGATCAGGTAGTGGACCCGGGGCGGCGCGTAGGTCATGCCGAACTCGAGGCGCCGGCCGTAGGTGACTTCCTTCTCCGATATCGGCTTGAGGGCCGGAATCTCCGGCAGGTCCCCTGCGAACAGCGGCATCTCGTTGGGCTCGCCCTCGACGACGACGGTGGCCAGTGTCCCCACCGTCTCGCCGCCGGTCAGGTAGTAGACGCCGGGCGCGAAACCCTTGACCAGAACGTCGGCCCGGTTGCCGGGAATGAGCAGGAGGTGGTCGACCTCTTGCGCCTTCGGCAGCGGATTGCCATCGTAACAGAGCGCCGTGAACGGCCACTTGCCGAGCTTCAGGTCGACGCCGAACATATGGCTGGCGTTGACCAGGCGCCAGCGCTGCACTTCGCCGGGGCGCATGCGGATCACCGGGTTGACCTGGCCGTTGACGTAGTACTGGTCACCGGTCTTAAGGATCTCGTAGTTGTCGCAGATGCCGTCCCTGTTGAAGCGTTGGGTCTGGATGACCATGACCTTCTCTTCGGCAGCCGCGATCTCCGGGATGCGGTCCATTTCGCCCCGGATGATCAGCCCGCCCGACATGCCGCTCGCCACCTGCAGGGCTACCGAGCCGTGAAAATGGGCGTGGTAGAAATAAGTGCCCGGTGGGTGCTGCTCATGGATGTCGTAGACGTAGTTGAAGGTCTCGCCGCTGCGTAATAGCAAAAAGATGTCGTCGGCCGGCGCCCGCGGCGACACATGGACGCCGTGCACGTGCATGTTGGTGACGTTGAAGCCGCGCGGCGCGTTCTCGCCGGGCACCGGATAGGCGGTGCACAGATACTCCAGCGGGTCGAAGGGCATTTCGTTGACCAACTGAAGGCGCAGCGTATCGCCGGCCTCGATGTCGAGCGTGCGGCCGACAGGGCCGCCGTCGAAGCCGCGGAGATGGACCGTTCGCCCGCCAAGCTCGTAGGTGCCGATGCGCGCCTTGAGCGACACGTCGAGCAGCCCGTCCTTGGCGTGCTCGACCGGCGGTTGGCGCAGGTCGGCACCCGGCGGCGCGGCAGCAAAGACGCTGGAGACCAGGGGGACGCCGGCGCCGAGGGCCGTCGCCGCGCCCAGGCCCTTGAGGAGGGAACGCCGTCCGAAGGGTTTCATCAATTCGTCCATGTCCCTCACCCTCCGTGCCGATTGAAGGTTGCGGCGATGTGATCGGCGGCGCGCAACCCGAGGGCGGCCGCCATTTCCGACGGCGAGACGACCCCGGAAATCACGTAATTGCAGGTGCCGACAATGAACAGGTTGCCGTGGTCATGGCTGCGACACCAGGGATCGACAACCGATGTCTTGGCATCGTCACCCATGTGGCAGGTGCCGGAGATCAGGGCGTAACCGGTGGCGAGATCGTTATACGTCGGATCCAACTTGCCCTCGACCAGGCGCTTGAATTCCGCTCGCGTCGGCGCCGGCAGGCCGCCCGGAATGGTACCGCCCATCTGTTTCAGCACCTTCAGGCTCCGCACCCAGGACTGGTAGATGCCCTCCATGGTGTACTCGTCGAACCGGAAATCGATTTTCGGCCGCGGCAGGTCCATGACCTTGGTCCGCTCCTTGGCCAACGTCACCCGGTTGTCCGGGTTGGGCAGCATCTCGACGGCGTTATCGATGTAAACCTGACGGATGGTCCGATTGTGGACCCGCTCGCGCAGGCTTTTCCCCAGGAGCCCGGCCTTGATGGCCTCTTCGGCTTCCGTGATCGGCGCCGAGGTCTCATCGAATCCGCCGTTGATGATTATGGCCTCGATGCAGGCGAAATCCTTGCGGAACGGCCCGTCACGAAGACCGCGAAAGGCCCCGGTGGCGTTGACGGGGCCGCGCAGGGGATAGACCGGCTCCGGCACGTAGGCCCGCGAATCCACACCGCCCATGCTCATCAAATTGCGCCCGACCTGGTCGCCGGAATTGGCGACGCCGTTCGGCGCATGCTCCCCTTTCGAGAGGAGCAGCAACCTGGGTGTCTCGATGCCGTGGGCGGCGAGGACATAGACTTTGGCCCGGGCGACGCCGTAGACCGGATTTTTCTCGTCTTGGTAATTGGCGTAGTGAAGCTTATCGATCTTGCCGTCGGCGTCGACCTCGATCTTGTAGACGACGTGCGAGTGATGGAGCCTCGCGCCGGCGGTCTCCGCTTTCATGACATGCACGCTGCCGTCGTACTTGGCGCCGATCGGGCAGATGAAGACGCAGCTGGCGTTGCCGCAACACTGCGGGCGGAAATCGTAGGGAACGGAATTGCGGCATTGCGGTAAGGGCCCGACCGCGTCACCCAGTGCGACGGCGGCCTTGTTGACCTGCTCGTCCAAGTAGGTGAGCGGGATCACTGGCAGCGGGTAGGCGTGCTGCTCCGGCGCCACACAGGTCTCGTTACCGGCTACGCCCCAGGCCCTCTCAACCCGTTCGTAATAGGGCACCAGGTCTTCGTAGGAGATCGGCCAGTCGTGACCGTGCCCGTAAACGGTCTTCATGCGGAAATCGTTGGGATACATGCGCTCGGCGTGCACGTGAAATGCCAGGACGTGCCGCCGACGTTGCGGATGTAGAGCCCGGTGAAGCCGACCTGCTTCAGGGGATCCTTGGAATCATGATCCTTCTGCACGTAATAGTCCCACGGGTTCGTCTCGCCCGGCGACGGGGCATAGGGCGCGGTGACGTAGGGTGCGTTGTTGTCCTTCACAGGTGCCTTTTTGAAGCGCCTGACGGCGGCGGCGCGGTCGACCAGGGGACCGGAGTCGAGCATGGCGACGTTGAGGCCCTTCAAGGACAGGTCCCAGGACATCAGGCCGCCGACCAGGCCGGCCCCAACGACGACGATATCGGCGTCGACGACTTCGGTGGGGGTTCTCTCCGGCACCATGGTCACGCCCCCTCTTTGTAAGGTTTTTGCCAGTAGCCGAAGGGGCCGCCGCAGGTGGCCGGCGGTTTGGTCCAGGCGCAGGCCCGCCAGACCAGGACCTCGTCGTAATCGATGACCTCGATGCGCCCGTCCGGCCGCTCGATCTGGCCGGCGTACCAGACCCGGGCCAGTTTGCGGGCTTTGGCCAGGAGCGACGGCGGCAGGGCCTGTTCGATGGCCTGCCCGGAGGCGTCGTTCGATAGTTTTTCGAGGCGCTCGGTTAGTTCGGCCCATTCAGCGATGCCGTTGTCGTCCTCGCCGGACAACAACGCCGTCAGGATGGTCTCACCCAGCTGGGTATAGGACTTGTCGAGGGGAACGCCGGTGACCAGGGACGAAACGCGGAGAAAAGCGAACACGGGATTGCCGACCGCCGCCGCGGCCCCCGCAGGCAGGGCGGATACCACCGAAGCCGCCGCCATACCGGCCATCACCTGACGGCGGCCGGGTCTGGCGGAAGCGCATTTGATTGGCTCGGCGGGCGCGCCCGCTGGACGGTTGGTCTTTACGTCGTTCATGATGCCTCCCCGTTGGGTTTTTTTATATTTTTACCGAACAACCTTAAGGGAGTCTTATAAAAACACCGACAACCGTTCGAGGACGAAGGTGTCGGAACCGGAGACTCGAAGAAACGATCTTCATCGAATGGTGCCTCCGGCCGCGGTATTATTCCTGCTGACCACGGTTTCCGAAGAGGGTCGACAGAACATGAGCCGACGAAAGATCTGTCAGTGTCTAATGACACCCGTCGCGGCCATTGCCTTGGTCTTGCTGCCGATGGGCGCCGCCCATGCCGAAAGTTCGTCCGTCGCGCTCCCAAAGATCGAGACCGACCGTATCGAACCGCGCGTGATCTATATCGAAAACCCAAGGTTCCCAAAGGTTTCCCAGGACGAACTTCGCAAGGTCTACCGTTCTGCTACCGCTTTGGTCCACAAGCACTTCGGCGTCGCGCTCGCCGATCCGGACGAAATTCCCATCCGGAATATCGACCGGGTTTTCTCGCCCCTGGCGGCAGACAGACCGCCCTTCCTCGACGACCTGATCGGTGATTTCCGACACAGCAACGTCGACTGGGCCCGGGTTCGACAATCCATCGTCAAGCAGATCAACAAACAAAAGGACCCGCTCCCCAAGCAGATCGACTTCGCCCGTCCCCATCTGACCGTGCCGCTGGCCAAAGAGGACCTGGAGTCCTTCGTCGAGGCGGTGGCGTCGACTTTCGAAGCCCGGCTCACCCATTGGATCACAGCGACACTCGCGGACGGCCACCCGGTGATCGGTACCGTTCCGGGGCGCCCCGATCTGCCCCTAAACGAATGGGCCTACTGGTCCTTGATGGCGAAGCGTGGCATCGACGCCGAGATCATCCTGACCAACCAACTGGTCGCCAGCGTCGAATACATGGAGGTGCCGATCCATACGTCTCTGAGGGGCGGCATCACCGGCGGCTCGACTGAATACAACCCAACCTCCCGGTTCGGTTCGTCGGTTTGGGTGTCGCTCTTCCCTTATCTGTCGGAAGACCCGCAGATCAAGGAATTGCGCGCCGGTCGGTCTTACACGCGCGATCAGGCGTTGAGGTACGCCGGTGCCATGCTGGCCCATGAAATGGGCCACCAGCTCTATCACCTGGGTCATCCGTGGTCGAATGAGGCCTGTGTCATGCGTCCTGCCGAGGCGCTGGATTTCGCCGCCTGGGTCGGCAAATTCGTCGCCGAGCGGTGCCAAATCGACTCGAGTCCGGCGATGACCCCGGGCGCACTGAAAATACCGGTCTGGTAACGCGGCACGAACTACGACTGGATACCGAGCCAGGCTTCCGCCTCGTCGACGATTTCGAAAGGTCTAATCTCAAGCCCGGGGCTGTCGGTGTGCGTGGACGCATCGAGGAGCTTTGCCATCATTTCATCGGGCAGGTCTTTGACGATAATGGCGATCCGTGCCGCGCCGCGCCGTTCGCGGGTTTCCACCATGACCTTGTCGGTGGCGGTGATGCCCTCGATATCGATGGCCATATCGGTGACGTCGCGCATGTCGGACAGCGTGTTCATGCCCGGTTTCAACCGTTCGTCGGCGCGAAGCCGGGCGATACAATCGACCATCTCCTCGTTGACCAAGCGGCCCCAGCCGCGCATTAGGACAACATTGCGGTCTTCGTCGATCCGGTAATCCATCGGCATGACGACACCCGCTCCCTACCGGTGCAGATCTCCAAGATACCATGCCCTCAGGGCCCGGAGAACGGTGGCGCCGACATTTAATCCGGTGCCGAAAGGGTGTACCATCGAAGGCAGACACGTGCCGGTTCGGCCTGTCCGCCTCCGGCGCGAGGAATTCGGTTTCCGAAAACGGAGGTTGATCATGCGAACGGTAACTTGTTTCGTCGCCGCCCTGGCGGTTCTCCTGATCGCGGCCGGACAACCCGCCGATGCCGGTCGGTACCACATGAAATCCTATACGACCGAAGGCAGCTTCGCCGACGTCCGCCAGGATGTGCTCGACGCCATCGTCAATCGTGGTTTCGTCCTCGATTTCGAGGCCCGCATCGGTGACATGCTGAAACGCACGGAGGGCGACATCGGCGCCAAGACTTCGGTCTACGGCGATGCCACCATGCTGATGTTCTGCTCGGCCAAATACTCGAGGGACGCCATGATCGCTGATCCCATGAACATCGTCTTCTGCCCGTACGTCATCAACGTCTTCACGCTGGCCGACAAACCGGGCACGGTCCACGTCGCCTATCGCCGGCCTTTCGCCGGCGGCTCCCTGGCTTCGAGAAAAGCCCTTCTGGTGATCGAGGAACTGCTCGACGGCATCGCCCGCGAGGGGGCCGGGCAGTAGGCGCAGCCCCGGCCCTAGTGGAGGCCAACCTATCCGGACCGGGCAATCTGGTCGGTCGAGGTGTTCGGCGCCGCAATCGGCAGCGTAAAATGAAACCGCGACCCCTCGCCGGGAGCGGTGTCGACCCAGATTTTCCCGCCGTTCATCTCGACCAGTTCCCGGCACAACGGCAGGCCGAGACCGGTGCCGATCTCACCGTCCGTTCCCGGCGTCGTCGTCTTCTTGTCGATGGCGAAAAGGGACGCGGTCGTTTCTGGCGAAATACCCACACCGGTATCGCTGACGGTCACCCGAACTTCCTCACCGTTGGATTGTGAGGTCACTTCGACCGAACCGTCGGCAGGCGTGAACTTGATGGCATTGGTGATCAAATTGCGAACGACAGTGCTGACCATCTCGGTATCGGCGTAAGCGGCGGTGTCGGTGATCTTGTTGATGAGGTCGACCCCCTTGTCCGACGCCGTCGGCATCAGAAGGTCGATACTCATTTGCGTCACTACGTCCAATTCGAGTGCTTCCGGTTCGAAACTGACGCCGTCCATCTGCAGGCGTGACCAGTCAAGCAGGTTGTGCAAAAGCTCGAACACCTTGACGCCTGCTTCGTTGATGTCCGTCGCGTATTCGACCAATTTCTCCCGGCTCATGGAATCGGACGTCTGCGCCATCATATCGGTCATACCGAGAAGCACATTGAAAGGGCTCTTCAGGTCGTGGGAGATGATCGAGAAGAAGCGGTTCTTGACCGCCACCTCCTCGCTCAATCGATCGTTCAGAACAGCCGTTTCGCGGGCCAGTTTGACCATCGAGGCGGCTTGTTCCTCGAGCTGTGCATTGGCGATGTCCAGTTCACGAACACGCTTCGCCACTTCTTCGTGGCTCTGGCGCAATTCCTCTTCCTGACGGACACGTTCGGTAATGTCACGAAAAGCGACGACGGCGCCAGTGATGGCACCGCCTTCGATGATCGGCGTGCTGACGTACTCGATCGGAAAGCTCGTGCCGTCCTTGCGCCAGAACACCTCGTCATCGACGCGGCGTGTCTCGCCGTCCCGCAAAACGGCATAGATCGGGCATTCCTCGCGTGGATAATGACTGCCGTCGGGCCGCGTGTGGTGCAGCACGTCGTGTTGCGGCTGGCCGATGATTTCGTCGGGTCGCCAGCCGATCATTCGTATCGTCGCCGGGTTGGCGAAGGTCGTCCGCCCCTCCATGTCGATGCCGTAGATGCCGTCACCGGTCGAGGCAAGGATCAGTTCGTTCTCCTTCAGGAGATGGGCGATCTTGGCCTCGGCGTCCTTGCGTTGCGCGATCTCGCGTTCCATGGGAATGACGGCTGTGTGGCGCAGGATCAGCCACAAACCGACACCCATGACGCCGGCAAGCAATGTCGAGAACAGGGTCAGCTTCCAACTAAGAGCACGGGCTGATTTGGCGACCAATGCCTCGCCGTGGACAACTTCGATGGTCAACAGCGGCTTGCCCAGGTATTGCACGGTCTTCTTGTGGACCATATAGCCGCCATCGGCGCCATCCGCACTTTCATAGCGATAGTCGACGAGAACGAAACCGTTCTCGGCAACGGCTTTCAGGGCGAGCACCTCGTCGTTCGACGTGGCCCACCGAATCAGGAACTCCTCAACCGTCGCCAGATCGTGTTTCAGGGCGGATTCACGCACCACCTTCGCCATCAATTCGACCTCATGATCCATGTGTTCATGGTACGTCTTACCGAGGGTCTCCCGGTGGTCGGATTGAACGAGGTAGCCGTTGATGGCCAAAAACAGAACAAGCGCGGCCAGGAACGGCAGCAGGCCCGGGTATCTCTTCATGGCGGTCAACGGCTTCATTTCCCGCTCATCCGTTCACCTGGAGCGCCGCGAGGATCCTTCGCAGGCTATCGAAATCTCGATCGTTTCCCGGCACGAGAGCGGTTATCGAGGGCTTGATGGCTCGAAGCACGGCGATGCCGTCGGCAGAGTCGTTGAGCCGCAGCGCCGCCGCCCGGAGTTTCCGCCGGGTTTCTTCCGGCAAATCGGACCGCGCCACCATGACATGATTGGCGATCGGCACGGTCCAAGTCAGGACGCGCAAACCACGCTTTTCCTGTTTACGGAAGACGCTCTCCTTGACGGCGCCGGCATCGAACATGCCGCTGAGAACGGCCAGGCCGACCGCATCGTGATTCGGCAGATGTTCGAAACCAGCGAGCCTCGACTTCGGGGCGCCGGCCGACGCCAACATGTACCAAGGTACCAAATGGCTCATGGTGGAGCTTATATCGCCGAAGGCGAAGCGTTTGCCGGTGAGGTCGGCGAGTGTCTTCAGGGGACTGCCGCGGCGCACCACGATGGCGCCGCGAAACGTGGTTTCGCCGTTGACTTCGAGCTGAGCCAGGATCGGCTTGGCGCCGAAACCGTCAACGGCACGGACATAGGGCACGGGCCCCAGGTAGGCGATATCCCTTTCGTCGTTACCGACGGCTTCGATGTGGGCCTGATAGTCCTTAGCGATATCGATGCGCACCGGCCGCTCGACGGCTTCGGAAAGGTATCCGGTCAACGGGGTAAAGGCGGCGAGCAGCCTGTCGGCCGGCATGAAGGGGTGGACACCGAAGACCAAATCCTCGGCCGTCACGCCCGGTCGCGCGGAAAGGGCCAGGAGTATTCCGAGAATGGCCCCGATCGAGCGGGTTACGCTGCGCATTCAAAAGCTCCATCAGAGGCGCCCGTGCGGCTTTGCCGCCGCGCCGGTCGCCAGATGTATTCCCGGAAATTCTACATCGAATCGATGTACGACACTGTAGCGATCCGTTGCGTTATTGTTAACGGTAATGAATGGCTCGGAAGAAAGCGCCTCTCTGCACAACACCGGTGCTTGGTGAACCGGAAATTTGCGGTAAGATTTCATTATGGGCGACCTATCCGGAAAAGTTCTGATCGTCACCGGCGGTACGCAGGGTATCGGCCACGCCGCCGCCGCGGCTGCCGTCAGCGCCGGTGCCGACGGCCTCGTCATCTGCGGGCGCGACGCGGCGAAGGGCGAGGCGGTTGCCGCCGAGTTCAGCGGCCAAGGGACGGCGTGCCGGTTCGTCGCCTGCGACTTGTCTGATGCCGAGCAGTGTCGTGCCGTCGTCGCCGACTGCGATGAGGCTTTCGGGCGTGTCGACGGGTTGGTCAACGCGGCCGGCGCCACCGATCGCGGCGGTATACTCGACATTTCCGTCGAACTCTGGGACTACCTGTTCGCGGTCAACGTGCGCGCGCCTTTCGTCCTCACCCAGGAGGCGGCCAAGGTGATGAAGCGCGAGGGCACGGCAGGCTCCATCGTCAACGTCATCACCATGTCGTCACACGGCGGCCAGCCGTTCCTGACCGGCTATTCCTCCTCCAAGGGTGCGCTGGTCACCCTGACCAAGAACGTCGGCCACGCGCTGAGGAGCGAGCGCATTCGCGTCAACGCGATCAACATCGGCTGGGCCGACACGCCGAACGAGCACAAAGTGCAGGTCGAAGCCATGGGCCAGCCGGAAGACTGGCTCGAAGCGGCGGAAGCCGCACAGCCGTTCGGGCAACTCATCAAACCGCACGAGGTGGCCGATCTCGTCGTCTTTTTGTTGAGCCCCCGCTCCGGGATCATGACCGGATCGGTGATCGACTACGACCAGAACGTCATGGGTGCCTACGACTGAGGAACCGGGATGACCGAGAAACCGTTACTTTTCTGCCAGTTCGGCGCCGGCCGCATCGGACAGATCCACGCCGCCAACCTGGCTGTTCACCCACACGCCGAGCTGGTTTCCGTGGTCGATGTGGTCGCCGAGGCGGCCGAGGCGCTCGCCGAAAAACACGGTGCCCGCGTGGCGACGCCCGACGAAGCGCTGGCCGACGACACGGTCGACGCGGTGATCATCGCCAGTTCGACGGACGCCCACGCCGACCTGATCGAGGCCTCGGCTAGGGCCGGCAAGGCCATCTTCTGCGAGAAACCCATCGACCTCGATATCGCTCGCGTCGACGCCTGCCTTGCCGTTGTCGCTGACTGTGGTGTTCCGTTGTTCGTCGGCTTCAACCGGCGCTTCGATCCCAGTTTCGCATCCCTGAAGACGCGTCTGGACAGCGGTGAAGTCGGACCGGTCGAAATGGTCTCGATCACCAGCCGCGACCCGGGCCCGCCGCCGCTCGCCTACCTGAAGGTCAGCGGCGGCCTGTTCCGCGACATGATGATCCATGACCTCGACATGGCCCGTTGGCTATTGGGCGAGGAACCGGTGCAGGTGTTTGCCTTCGCCGAGGCCCTGGTCGATCCGGCCGTCGCTACGGTCGGCGACGTCGATACCGCTGTTGTCGTCTTGCGGACGGCTACCGGCCGCCTGGCCCAGATCAGCAACAGCCGCCGCGCCGTCTACGGATATGACCAGCGCGTCGAGGTTCTGGGCAGCGCCGGCATGCTGCGCGCCGAAAACCAAAGACCGACTTCGGTGGAGATCGCTACCGAGGCATCGACGCGGACTGACAACCCGCTGCATTTCTTCCTCGAGCGTTATGCGGACGCCTATCGCATCGAACTGGATACGTTCATCGCAGCCGTTCGCGAGGCGCGCGCGCCGCAGCCCGGCGGCGCCGACGGACGCATGGCGCTCAGGCTGGCCGATGCCCTGCTGCAATCCCGTGAGACCGGAGCGCCGGTCGACGTCTGAAATGACCCCGCCATCGTCGGCGGCGCTTATCCCCTGAGGATGGCCCGGAAGGCTTCGGTGACACGCGGCGCCGTGGCGATGATCTCGCAGCCCTTGATCAGGCCGTCGCCGGCCTCGGCCTCCACCACGTCGGCGCCGGCCTCACGCAGGATGGCGACGGCGGCGTAGCAATCCCAGGAATTAATATGCGGTTCGTAGTACCCGATGGTCCGACCGCAGGCGACGTAGACCAGGCTCAAAGCGCCTGAGCCGCCGCGAACGTACATACCGCCGGCATTCAACAACCGATCGAGAACCGGGATCACCTCTTCCGGTTTCGAGCGATGCGCGAAACCGATGGAAAAGGCGTCCCGCGCGATGTCGGCGCCGGCATCGGGCGAGATCGGCTTGTCGTTCAAGGTGGCGCCGAAGCCGATGCCGCCGGCGAAAAGCTCATCGAGATTGGGATCGTAGATGACGCCGAATCGAATGCGGCCGTCCAAGACGAAGGCGATGGAGACGGACCAGTGCGGCAGGCCCTTGACGAAACACTGGGTGCCGTCGATGGGATCGACGACCCAAAGCCCCTGCCCCGTCCCGACGTCGGCGCCCGTTGCGTCATTGGCCGACTCCTCGCCGAAGAAGCCGTCGTTCGGGTACGTCTCTTCGAGCCTGCGGCGGATGAACCGCTCCGTTTCGACGTCGGCTTCGCTGACGGCGCTCTGCAGGCCCTTGTCCTCAATGGTGAGTGCGCCGATGTCCTGGAAGTAACGTTTGGCCAAAGCGCCGGCATCGCGAACCAGGATTTTGGCGAACAGGAACCGTTCAGCGATCTCGTCGGGCAGCATGGCCTCTCCTTCAATATTGCTCAGTGTATCGTTCGAGAATCGGCCCGGAAAGAAACGGCGGACGGCATTTTGACCTAAAACAGTAATATGAAACTTTTATTTCACAAAGCCTCGATTTCCTGATTAACTATTCCCTTATAACCAACCACCGAGCCGGGCGTGAGACCATTCATAAGCCCGGCCTGCCACGAACTATTAGGGAGTAGAGTCATGCGTAAAATCACGTTCCTAACCGCTGCCTCATTGGGTGCCCTTATGGTCGCCGGGATGACAGCGACCAAGGCAACCGCCGCCGACAAATTGACGCTTTACTGCAGCCCGCAGATCGAGTGGTGCAAGCTGATGGTCGAGGCCTTCGAGAAGAAGACCGGCATCAAGGTGGCGATGACCCGCAAGAGTTCCGGCGAGACCTTCGCCCAGATCAAGGCCGAGGCCCGCAACCCGAAGGGTGACGTGTGGTGGGGCGGTACCGGCGACCCGCACCTGCAGGCCGCCGAGGAAGGCCTGACCATGGAATACAAATCACCTGTCTTCGACAAATTGCATCCGTGGGCGCAGAACCAGGCCAAGGACGCTAACTTCAAGACCGTCGGCATCTACGCCGGTGCGCTGGGTTTCGGCTACAACACGGAGCTCCTGAAATCGAAGAACCTGCCGGTGCCGAAGTGCTGGAAGGACCTGGCCAATCCCGCCTACAAGGGTGAAATTCAGGTCGCCAACCCGAACTCTTCGGGCACCTCCTATACGACGCTGGCGACGCTCGTTCAGGTGTTCGGCGAAAAGGAAGCGTTCGACTTCTATGCCAAGATGCACAAGAACATCAACCAGTACACCAAGTCCGGCTCGGCCCCGATCAAGGCCGCCGCTCGCGGCGAGACCACCATCGGCATCACCTTCATGCACGACATGGTGACGCAGAAGGTCAAGGGCTTCCCGATCGAGATCGTCGCGCCCTGTGAGGGCACCGGTTACGAAATCGGCTCCATGAGCATCATCAAGGGTGCGCGCAACGCGGATAGCGCCAAGAAGTTCTACGACTTCGCGCTGGACGCCGCCATCCAGATGCGGGCCAAGGAAGCGAAAGCCTACCAGGTGCCGTCCAACATGAACGCCAATCCGCCCAAGGAGGCACCGGACCTGAGCGCGCTCAAGCTCATCAACTACGATTTCAAGAAGTACGGATCGTCAGCCGAGCGCAAGCGTCTGCTGTCCAAATGGGACAACGAAATCAAGACGCTGCCCCGCTAAGTCCGTTTGACTAGACGGCCGCAATGACGGCCCTGACAAACAAGATCGACAGAGTCGCCGCGATCTGGATCGCGGTCGGCTTTGTCGGCTTCTTTATCCTTCCCTGGTATGCCATCGAGGACGGGTTCTGGTCCTTCGTCTGGCTGCTGGACGGCTATCCCTTCGACCTCGACTATGCGCCGGGCGTCGTCCAGGTCTTCATGGGCGGTAAGGTCTGGCTGGCGCCGATCCTGCTGGCGCTCCTGGGTTCGCTCGGCGTCATCGGGCGCGGCAAGATGGACCATACCTTCGGCACCGTCCTGATCGCTGCCGGTGCCGGCGGCTTCGCCCTCGTCTTCCTGCAGGGCTTCACGATCGGTATCGCCGGTTGGGAATATCAGGTTCTTGAAAATCTCTTCGGCCCGGTCGAACGCCAGTTCGGCATGGGCTACGGGGCGCTCCTCGTCTGCGGTTCGTTCCTGTTCATGCTGACCCAGGGCATCGCCAGCCGCGGCCATATCAACGGCGACGTCTTCGTCGTCGGCGCCATCGGCCTGGTCATCGCACTGGTCACCGCCTTCGTCTTCCTGCCGGTGTCGCAGATTCTCGTCAGTGCGCTCCAGGACAACGATCGCAATTACGACCTGGCGCTGTTCGCCTCCAAGCTCACGGCGCCGAAGATCTGGGGCCTGCAATGCCTGACCAGTCACCTGAGCTGCGGTGTCGCCTGGAACTCGCTGATGCTGGCGACCTCGGTCGGCATCGGCTCGACGGCGCTCGGTCTCGCCTTCGCGCTGGTCGCCACACGCTCGAAGATCAAGGCCGGGCGGTCCTTGCGGATCCTGACCGTACTGCCGATCATCACACCGCCCTTCGTCATCGGATTGTCGATGATCCTTTTGTTCGGCCGCGCCGGCGCCGTAACCCAGTTCATGGAGTACGCCTTCGATATTCCGGCCAGCCGCTGGATTTACGGGTTTTTCGGCATCTGGTTCGCCCAGATGCTGGCCTTCACGCCGATCGCCTTTCTGGTTCTGATCGGCGTCGTCGAAGGCGTCAGCCCGTCCATGGAGGAGGCGGCGCAAACGCTCCGGGCGGACAACTGGAAAACCTTCACATCCGTATCGCTGCCGCTGATGCGGCCCGGGTTGGCCAACGCCTTCCTCCTCGGCTTCATCGAGAGCATGGCCGATTTCGGAAACCCGTTCGTCCTCGGCGGCAGCTACGAGGTGCTATCGACCGAGATATTCTTTGCGATTGTGGGGGCGCAAAATGACCAGGGGCAGGCCGCGGTGCTGGCCATCGTGCTGCTTAGTTTCACGCTCAGCGCCTTTTACGTGCAGCGCCGCTGGCTCGGCGCCAAGTCCTACGTGACGGTCACCGGCAAGGGCGACTCGGGCGTCCATGCGGAGCTGCCGAAACGGCTGCGCTGGCCCGTTTACGGCGTCGTCATTCCGTGGACCGTGGTCATGCTGGTCATCTACTGCATGATCATGTTCGGCGGCTTCGTCGAGACCTGGGGCCGCGACCACTCGTTCACGTTCCGCCACTACATCGAGGCCTTCGAGATCACCACCGGACCGCACGGTCTGGTCTGGGCCGGCGCCGCCTGGAACTCGTTCTGGAATACGCTGACCATCGCCGCCGTCGCCTCGCCGCTGACCGCCGGCATCGGTTTGCTGACCGCCTACCTGCTGGTCCGCCAGCGTTTCACCGGCCGCGACGCCTTCGAGTTCGGCACCATGATGAGCTTCGCCATCCCGGGCACCGTCATCGGGGTCAGCTACATCATCGCGTTTAACGTGCCGCCCCTGGAACTGACCGGCACCGGCGTTATCCTGGTCTTGTGCTTCATGTTCCGCAACATGCCGGTCGGCGTGCGCGGCGGCATCGCCGCCATGAGCCAGCTCGATTCGCATCTCGACGAGGCGTCGCTGACGCTCGGCGCCAACAGCTGGGTGACCGTGCGCAAAGTAATCCTGCCGTTGCTGCGCCCGGCCATCGTCGCCGCCCTGGTGTTCAGTTTCGTCCGCGCCATCACCGCCATCAGCGCCGTCATCTTTTTGGTATCCGCCGAGTACCACATGGCCACCGCCTACATCATCGGGCGCGTCGAGAACGGCGATTATGGCCTCGCCATCGCCTATTCATCGGCCCTCATCGTCGTTATGCTCGTCGTCATCAGCCTGGTACAGATCTTCATCGGCGAGCGCCAACTGGGCCGCCGCCAGAACCGCGGCGTGGAACCCCGTCCCCAAATGCAAGGCACGAGAGCATGACCATCAAAGGCAAAGCCGCTTCCGTCACCTTCGAGAACGTGGTCAAACAGTTCGGCGAGGTGACCGCCGTCAACGATGTCTCCTACAGGGTCGAACCGGGTACCCTGGTGACGCTGCTCGGGCCCAGCGGCTGCGGCAAGACGACCATGCTGCGCCTGATCGCCGGTCTCGAGATGGCGACTTCGGGGCGTATCCTGATCGGCGATCATGACGTCACCCACCTGCCGGCCACCGACCGCGACGTCAGCATGGTGTTCCAGTCCTATGCCCTGTTCCCGCACATGACCGTCATCGAGAACGTCGCCTACGGGCTGACGGTGAGCGGCGTCAAGAAGGACGAGGCGATGGCCGGCGCCGAGGACGGCCTCGATCTGGTCGGCCTCAAGGGCTACGGCTCCAGGCTGCCGAGCGAGCTGTCCGGCGGTCAGCAGCAGCGCGTCGCCGTCGCCCGTGCCCTGGTCCTGGAGCCGCAGGTGCTGCTGTTCGACGAGCCGTTGTCGAACCTCGACGCCAAGCTGCGGCGCCGGGTCCGTGAGGAGATCCGCGACATCCAGCAGTCCCTCGGCCTGACCTCGGTCTACGTGACCCACGATCAGCAGGAAGCGCTCGCCGTGTCGGACCGCATCATCGTCATGAACGAGGCGGTGATCGCCCAGGAAGGTTCGCCGCACGAGCTCTACGAGAGCCCGGCCGACCTCTTCGTCGCCGACTTCATCGGCGATGCCAACGTGGTCCAGGCCGAGATCACCGCCGTCAACGACGGCACCGCGACGGTGCGTTACGGAGAGGCCGAGATCGCGCTCAGGAACCGCGGCTATCCGCCGGGGCCCGTCCACCTGGCGATCCGCCCGGAAGCGGTCACCCTGTCGGAACAAACCGTCGACGGCGCCGTCAAGGGCGAGATCCTGAAATCGACCTACCTCGGCGACCACATGGAGTATTCGGTGGGCACCGAGTTGGGCGAGCTCTTCGTCGTCGACCCCGACGTCGGCGCCCCCATCGCCGCCGGCGCCACCGTCTGGTTCACGCTCTCGGATATCGGCGTCGTCACCATCGGCATGGAAGACGAGGACGCCTGAGCCCCGGAAAAGCGAAAACCCCCTGGTTTCCCAGAGGGTTCTCATGGTGGGCGCGGCTGGGATTGAACCAGCGACCCCTACGATGTCAACGGCACAAAAAATCTCACGCTCCAGCACCCTCGGGCACCCGCGAGAACCCGAGCGACCACGTTTTTCTTCAGCCTTATCAATATGTTAGTTGACGTCGCTTGGTGCTGGGAGATATTCCCAGGGTGATATTCGGTGTGTTTTCATATTTTAGCGGGGCACTTCCGGCCCCGGCACCGAAGCGGAGTGTAGCCATGACCATCAAGATCAACAACGCCTTTATCCGAAAGATTGCCAGAGACAATCCACCGAAGGTTCGCGAGTTCAGGGACACGAATTTGCGCGGCTTCGTTGTTCGTCAACAACCAAGCGGATTCATTGCTTACTACGCTGTCGTATTCCGCGGCAGCACGCGCCGGGGAAACCGCCGACAACGAAAATGGCGTATCGGAGAACACCCTGCGATTGGACCCTCGGAGGCGCGCAAGTTGGCCGAGGAAATTATCGGCCAGGCGCGGTTAGACAACCTACCCATTGAGAAAGAACTCGAACGTTGGCAACTGGGAGACTTTCTTGATAGCCATTACAGACCTTGGGCAACGCAACACCTAAAGGCCCGAAAGGACAGGAAGGGCAGTTACGCCGGTTTGGTCACTGGCGGCACCTGTACCTCGATGAATTCGATCGCCTCTTGGTCGAGAACTGGCGGGGCCAGCGCCTTGCGTGCGGTATTTCTCCGAACACGGCCAATCGTAATGTCTGCGTAATCCGTGCTGTTTTGAGCAAGGCCGTCGAATGGGGTTTCCTCAAACATCATCCGCTGGAGGGTTTGAAGCCCCTTAGGATAGATCGAGGCCGTCAGCCACGAATGTTGACCGAAGAGGAACGCCAAAGGCTATTCACCGGTCTAATGGAACGAGACGAGCAGCTAATCGTACAACGACGTTCGGCGAACGAATGGCGCCGATTGCGAGGTTATAACCTCTACCCTGATCTCCCTCACTTTGGAGACCATCTAACGCCAATCATCTTGATCGCTTACTATACCGGCATGAGACGTGGAGAGGTTTTTTCCCTCCATTGGCGCGACGTAAACTGGAACGCCAAGACGATCACCGTTCAAGGTGATGGATCGAAGACATCACAGACGCGTGTGATGCCGATGAATGAACCTCTCCATGAAGCGTTGGACAAATGGCATCAACAAGCAGATGAGACGACCGGTTTGGTTTTTCCGGGAAGGCGTGGCGAGCGATTCGATAACATCAAGAAGAGCTGGGATGCCTTACGGCGGAAGTGCGGACTGGAAAGCATAAAATTTAAGGACTTCCGTTCGGACTTCGGTTCGCGTTTGGCAAATAACGGGGTGGACCTTGCGGTCACGCAGCGATTACTCGGCCACTCTTCACCCGTCGTGACGATGAGGTACTACATCTCGATCCAGGACCAAACCATGCGGGACGCCGTATCTACAGTGATTTGAACCCTGGTTCACGTGTCCAGCATCGACAAAAGCTCACTCGTCAAGAAACCGCAAAATGCGAGGCATTAGATCGTCTATCCTTCGCGTCTCACATTCCCATACGGTCATTACTTCCCACCCAGTCATTTTAAGTGCGGTCTCTTTTTCCTTGTCCCGTTCAACATTTCTTGTGAGCTTCGCATTCCAAAACCTTTGGTTCGACTTTGGTTTTCGACCGATCTTGCACCCGTGCGCATGCCAAAAACACCCGTGGACGAAAAGCACCTTCCTGCGTGATGGGAACACGATGTCCGGGGTTCCTGGCAGGTCCTTCCTGTGTACTCTGAACCGGTATCCTAATTTGTGTAGCGTTCGGCGTACCACTAGCTCTGGGGTTGTGTCTTTGCGGCCAATAGAAGCCATAATTCGGCTACGTGTTTGCGGGTCCTCTTTCCGAACCATTTTCTTTCGCTACTACGTGAATTACCTTCGAAGAACTTTAACACAAGCAACTGTTCGGCTGGTGTCAACATGTGGGGGTAGTTTTAGATTTCGGCACAAAATATGGCGCACATTCCTTTTCACATTAAGACCCAACACCTAACCCGAGATATTTGCTGATGAAAGCGATCGACTTATACAGCGGCGTTGGTGGCTGGGCTCTCGGCTTCAAGATTGCGGGGATAGAAGTCGTCAAATCGTTCGAGTGGTGGGAACCTGCCGCAAAAACGGAAGAAATGAACTTAGGGGTTACAGTCGGAAAAATCGACATTCGTTCGCTGGACGTTCGAGACCTTCCAAACGATATCGATATCGTGATTGGAAGCCCACCATGCACGCAATTCTCATATTCGAACCGAGGTGGGTCGGGTGATATTGCTGACGGATTAAAAGATATATCCAAATTCTTGGAAGCCGTAGCGTTTTTGAAACCCAAGTTCTGGGCAATGGAGAACGTTCCGCGAGTACGTAAGGTATTGGAGTCCGAACTTACAGAGACAGGACAACTAAAGGATTTTATCCATCTCCGTGAGGAGATGGAAATTGAGGTATTGGATGCATCTGACTTTGGGCTGCCTCAAAGACGCAAACGTTGTATTGCAGGGAGTTTTCCACTGAAGCTTTTACGCACTTATACAACGCGCTGCAGGACGACCTCTTTGGGAGAGGCTGTCGAAGGATTTGGAAACGAGAGAATTTTAGATATGAACTTTGGCTCGACAATTCTGCGGACGGAATTGTTTGACCATGTACCGGAACCGCCCTTCGATGACGAAGAACTTCGCATCAACCGGGAATCGAAAGAACGCCACCCTGTATATAACGGAATGCGGTTTCCCGACCCTTGGGACGAACCGGTCAGAACTGTGACAGCGACATGTTCGCGAGTTTCGCGAGAAAGCGTCGTCATACGGGACCCTGGAGAAGCGGAGGCCTACAGGCGGCTATCCGTTCGGGAGCGGGCGACCGTTCAAGGTTTTCCCCTCACATACCAGTTTTTTGGATCGTCCTATGCATCGAAGGCAAAAATGGTGGGAAATGCCATTCCTCCGGTGCTTACCTATTACCTAGCATGCGCAATGAAGGGTATTCGCGCACGAGATTTGAAGCTCTTGCACGAAAAGGCGTACAAGCACCCTCTTCCGCGTGAATTGCCGCAAGAAACCAAAACAGACACGGTCGGCAAGACATATCCGAGGACCCGAACATTTCGCTTCGCCATACCGCATCTTCGATTTAAGAGCGGCACGAGGTTTGATTTAGCGAACTCCTTCGTGGGCGATCAAACTTTATGGAATGTCGAGTTCTATTACGGGCCATCTAAAGATATTCGAGAAATTAGATTAGACGATGAGTTGTTTAATCGCCTGAGAGGCGCAAATTGGTTTGGCACGTTTGACGAATGCTTCGGCGAGAGCTTAGACGCTCTAGCACGAACAGTTTCGCTATGGGACGGAAGTTCGTTGCAAGAGCGCTGGACAAACAAATCGTCTAACTCGATTCACCCACATGTATTGCTGGATCACCTTGGCGACTCGGCAGAGGAAATGATTTCGCGGTTTCCAAATACCCTTGAGGAAGAGGCTGCAGATACTGTTCTCCAGATTGCAGCAGACAATGCTCCAGATAAGAAAGCGCTATCAGAGCGGAAACTAAGACAATACGCACCTCAGATTTTTTGCGGGTTAGTTCTTGGCGCATTCTACAATTCTCGGTTGCCGTTGGCCGCGTAGCAGCTAATACTCTTAGTGCGTCTAAGGGAACGCACATTTAGAGGCCGCCATTTTTCAGAAACTCAAAGCGCTTGGGTTTGATCTTGCGTATCGGTCATACGCCGATGCGATTTTAAGCCACGCCCTCAACGATGCAGAGTTGGAACTTGACGACCAGCTTTCGAAGATCGAATTGAGGGTGAGTGATTTGGCGGCTGGCGGTGGAGGCGAATCTTCGTTTACCCAGAGCTTACGCCGAGCACTGACTGCTCTTGATTGGGAAAAGCACGAGTTTTTAATTGAACGCACAGTTGATGGTCGACCATTGACCTCCCAAAGCCATGAAATCGACCACGTTAAGGCCTTTCGGAATGGCACTGTTGCTCTAGAGATTGAATGGAACACTAAAGACACATTTTATGACCGTGATCTCGAAAATTTTTCCCGCTTGCATTCAGATGGCGCCATTGCGCTTGGTATCGAAGTGACTCGGGGAAAATCGCTTCAGGAGAGTTTAGAAGGTTTCATCGAGAGGTACGCTCAGCGCCACAGGATCGGGGACATGTTGGAACTGGAGAAGCATCTGGACAGGCTCGATCGGGATTTAACGCGACGCCAAAGAAACGAAATCACTAAACGGGTGAACCGGCACGGAAATAACACGCCGTTCGAAAAAATCTGGGCGCGCTTTTTCGTCCAAGACAAGTTTGGCCAAGCGACAACCCATTGGTCAAAGTTGCAGTTGAGAATTGAACGGGGTGTTGGCAATCCTTGTCCGCTAGTTTGTATCGGAATCCCGTCTGGTATCGTCATCGAGGATTAAATCGCGTTGCCAGAAACACATTCAAGATTCGCACAATTCCAAAGTAATAACGCCCTCTTACGAAGACGGCCGGTATAGGGGAGGGAAAAATTCAGCCGGATTTTGAGAACGGCCCATTATTCTCCATCAACGACTAACCGACGGAAAGATGCATTTTTTCTATATTGACGAAACTGGGTGCAACGGCGCTGATTTAAATCCCGATCAAGATCCAATATTCGTGCTCGGTGGAATCTCTGTAAAAGATCAAGGTTGGGTAGCCACGACTGAGATCATCCAGAGGACTATAGAAGCCTACTACGCACCCGATCCATTTCCTAACGGATTTGAGCTACATGCACATGAGCTTCTTAGTCCCGCTGGTGATGGACCATTTGCGGGGCATGATAGGGCAAGGCGCAATCAACTGGCCTTTGATCTGCTCGACATACTCCACACACGCTCGCATCAAGTACACTTCGTCGCGATTGAAAAAAATCCTCTAAATGAAGAGGGTACTGGACAAGAACATCAAGTTTTCGACGCTCGTATCCCCTACCTTCTCAGTTTTGATTACCTAACCACATTGATCAATAAATACGTTAAGGACCGCCTCGGGCACACGGCGCGAGGGATCGTGATTTTGGATGAAAAGGAGATGTTTAATGAGGCAGTTGAGCAGATAACCCGCTTTCGGCGCTTTGACGTACCTAAAATACGCCGCATCAAGTGGCTCGTAGAGTTCAGTTACTCTATCGACTCGCAGAAACACCCCATGATCCAGTTAAGTGATCTAGTGATTTTTTGCGTCAGGAAATTCTTAGAACTTGATCGCGGATACAGGGATGGTTGGCCGCAACCCGCGAAGGACTTCTATGCGCAATGTTTCGATAAACTCTATTCTCGCACTCCACAGAAGGCACTAGTCGACCAAGAGGGAAGGCACGCTAATCATGTGAATGAGTTGCTTGGCAGGGTGGCGGTTAAACCGCGTCGAAACTGGAGGCGCCAGTACGGTCTTTGAATGCCTCGGTGACAGAAGTTGGTGTTCGGCATTCAGCGCACTACTAGGCGATTCTTGTGATATCGTTATCGGAATCTCATATCGGGCTTCTATCCTGCTATTCCAAAATCTCGCTTAAAGCGATAGCCCCCCAGCAACCCAACGGTTGGATTGAAGTGCGATTGTGCCCGAGTTAGCGGGCATTAGGTATCTCGATAAGATATGGGGGGTCGCTGAGCTAACTCCACCCCTTGATAGGCGACACAAAGAAAACCCTCCAAACGCAAAGCCATCCTTGATTATTCCCGATTCGGAGGCATTCGCTCCTAGTTGAACGATAACTGGAGGGTATACCTTTGAAAGAAGATTCATTGTTAACGATTTTGCACCTCGGCTCAGAGGCCAAAGCCGACCACGGCGTCGGTCGCAATTGAACGGTCTTGCTCGAAGTGCTTCACCGCCGGTCAAGGCGCGAAGCCAACGTCGAGGGTGACCTATTGCGAGGTTTGGGTGTCCGACTTTGATAGTTGTCCACCAAACTTACGAGGACACCCGTTTCCCACTACTGCGGAAGAAACGCCGGTTAGACGCTCAGATGTATGGTGGGGAGAGCAGACAGTTGTTTACCAGAAAGAGCACAGGGCGTTCCTTGCGAAATAACCGTTGTCTGATTTCAACTCTGTAAGTAAGCACGTCTATACTTTAAGAGATCGAAGACGATCTTTAATTTGTATCAACCGAGGGTGTTCCACATCGTAATTCGCGTCATAAATTGCTATTGCGCGTTCGTATAGGTCCTTGGCCTTTTGCATTTCTTCTAGACGACGGAAAAAATCTCCATGGTAGGCCAACAAATTCGCGAAATAGACATGGTTCGTACCAAAGGTATTTTCTGTTATGGAAAGCGCACGCTCCAACACCGAGTATGCAGAGTCAATTTCATCCAAATCGATGAGTACACGTCCTAGATTTCCTAGTGTAGTTGCAACATTTGGATGGTTCGGTCCAAATACGCGTTCATCGATCGCAAGTGCGTTCTCGAGTGCTGATTTTGCTTCTTGGAAATTCCCCATCTCATGATACACCCGACCAAGGTTGTTGAACCGGATGGCGAAATAGGCATGGCCCTGATCATAGTATTGTTTGTCGATTTCCAGAGCGCGTTGAAAGATGGTAAGCGCTTCGTCTAGATCATTCGAATCCAATAATACCAGACCTAGGTTATTAAGCACTTTAGCGATTGTTGGGTGATTACGGCCGAGATTAGCCTCGTCGATTCTCAAGGCGCGCTCAAAGGCAGATTTCCCGCCCGGGAAGTCTCCTTGGCGATGCAGAAGTAACCCTAAGCTATTGATGCGGTTGGCTACGGTAGGATGGTTTTCGCCGAAGATTTTTTTATCGATTTCCAAGGCACGTTCAAAAGCACCCCTTGCTCCCGCCAAATCCCCACGTTCTTGGAGGGCCAGGCCAAGGTTAGCCAAAGTGTTTGCAACCGTGGGACTTTCCGGGCCTGTGACCTTCTGGCTTAAATCTAGTGCACTTTCAAAGATGGCTTGTGATTTCTCGTAGTTTCCTTGTGCTTGGTACGCTAGGCCCAGGTTGTTCATGGTAATTGCGACCTGGGCAGACTCTGACCCGCAGACCTCCTGATAGGTATTCAAGGCGCGTTCGAAGGCCGGAATTGCCTCTTCGTAGTCGCCCATTTCTTTCAGGACCAAGCCAAGGTTATTGATAGCAGTTGCAACGTTGGGGTGGTCGGCACCGAGGTTCTTTTCATCCCATGTAATCACGAGTTCAAAAATCTCTTTGGCTTTTTCAAAATCGCCAATTTCTTTGAGTGTGATGCCAATGTTGTTCAGAGCGATATTCGTAAAAGGATGGTTCTGGCCAAAGAACTTTTCTCTGATGGTGTAAGACTTCTCGAAAGCGGCCTTTGCCCCAATGAAATCGGAGAAGTTATATAGGTGCTGACCGAGAAATAGCATCAGATCGCCAGCCGCTGCGCTGCCACGCGCAGTTGCATTTTCTGCAATCCAAACTAGATGAACATGCCGCTCATGTAATAAGTCAGGCGTCTTGGCTTGTATTTGTTCAGCTGCCGCTTGGCCGACGACTATTTCAACTGCTTCTAATTGAGCATCCGCATTGAGCGTTGTTGTTGCAAATAGAGAAACGAGTCGGTGTAACGAGGGCCCATCATCTGCAATTTCGACAAGACCAAGTTCTTGGAGGCGGGAAACGGCATCAGAGAACTGTCGTTGATCATCTATTTTGTCTTCTCTTAGACCGATCGCACGGGAAAGGAGCCAATGGGGTATTGGTTCCCCAGGAGCAAAATGAGTTGCTGCGCAGATGACTTTGAGTGCAAACGCGTCAATACAGTCGGCAGGGTTTAGGCGCGAAGTGCTAAGTGAGAACGTGCGACCTACGTGTGAATCATGGCCTGTCGGGGTGATATCGTTTGTCGTTAGCGATGGATGTTCAAGGACATTTGTCGCGCGAAGTTCTGCCAAGTAGACAGGGGGAGAACCCGCATCAGTGTTTTGATAGCGTGCGAGGTAGCTTCCTGCCAGATGAAGAGCAAGGGGCAGGTCTCCAAGCTCCTCAGCTATTGCACCAAGGTCTTGATCAGAGGGTTCTAAATCAGGACGATAATTGAGCAGCAACGAAATACTCTCCTCACGCGACAACATTTCAATTGAGACTGAAGAAAGGCCTAAATCACGTGGCCAAGTTGCCATACGGCTCGTCAGAACAATGCGGCAATCTCCCGAAGGTGGACACCAGGTTCGAAACAATTCGGAGTTTTCGCAGTTATCAAATATAAGAAGTCTTGGAACCCCATCCTGCCAACGCGACGAGACCATGCTCACTTGGGTTTCGAGAGGCAAACTAGAAAAATCAGGATGCAAATTGAGATTGATCCCACAGGATCCTATTTCTGCAGCAATCGAATCTTCTTCTGCAAACGATATCCAGAACACCCCACCTTTAAAATACTGGCCGTAGCGCCAGACTAGTTCTGTAGCGAGTTGAGTTTTTCCAATCCCTCCTGTTCCAGAAATTACGGGACTTTGGCCGACAACGGCGGCGCCCCCATTTTTTACGAGGTCCGCTAATCGTTGAATTTCTTCGGCACGCCCGACGAATTGCCGGTTAGGATGAAAAGGCATATTAGAGCCAGGGGGCAAAGCGGCTCGTTCTGGCAGTTTGTCGAGCGGCATCCCGGCGAGAAGAAACCTCGCCATTTCAATTAGAGCAGTGTTCGCTGGTTTAGGTGCTGCCGCATGATAATGCTTGCTAATCTTTGCATTGACTATCGCAGTGCCTCCACTCTCGGCCAGCGCGTTAAACTCACCGATTGCCGTTTGAGGAGGCATGGAGCGAATTAGTCCTTGAATGTCACATTGACCGTCGCGGTACTACCACGGTCAGCTAAGGCATTGTATTGCCCTATTGCCTGCTGGACATGTTCTGGCCCTTGAGGAAGGGACTTGATTGCTTCGAGAAGCTGCTCCGCTTTTACGAGCAGTTCGGGGTCTTCAGATAGATCTTTGTGTTTGCCGATTTCGGCAGACAAGTCTTCTTGCCAACCTTTTGAGTCAGGGTTTTGCTCAAGTCGGTGAATGGTTTCGGCGGCCGAAGAATCTGCGCCAAGTTTCTTCAAAACTAAGAACTTGAGGCCGTCGTAAAGGTCGTGGACTGCCTGGTTCGTTATTTCTTTTACTCCTTTTGCTGCTCCTAAGGTAATCGCAGCAAGAAGAGCTGTGGAAATCATTTCCAATTCCACCTCCTTTGAATGAACTAATCTGATTAACGCACAGCCTACGATAGGCGTAAAGATTTGTTCGATTCCCTAGGGTAACGATCAAGAGTCTCGCCCGCGCCGATAATCGAGGTTCATACGCTGAAGCCTCGAAGTCCTCAATTGGGACCTCCTGGTACTTGGAAAAGGTAACCCCAGACGACCGCGGTAGCACTTCTTTCGGCTGACAATCTCGATCGCACGCTATGTCATTGCTGGTGAACGTGGTCTCGCGCCCCTAACATCGGCTTTGGTTAGAACGACGGACTTGGGACTTCGTGAAAGATCTCACTTGCTGCCGAGGCCGGCTGGAGTCCGCCAAAGGTGATTTCCGATCGACGCCGCACAATCGCATCCTGTTCCACTTTCCGATCAGCGAACCGCCGATTTCCAATAATCATCCGTAGGGTAAAACGGATAGTGGACCAATTTCCGGGCCCCAGTTTAAAGTTCGCGGCGGCTCGATGGTTGGGAGGTAACAAAGGTCGAGAAACGCATTGGTGTGCCCATAACGTGATGCTCCGGGTTACGTAAGGGTCTTGAGTTCATAATCCCAGGACAATGGGGATTCCGAATTCCGTCCACCCCAGGAAGTGTCCCAAGAAGTACCCAGGGGAAAAGAGTTGTACGCAAATCGGCTTACTTCTCTCCTATCGCGTTGCCGTTGATGTACCGACCGCATAGCGTGGCCACCAATAATTGGCTTTGCCCGCAGGAAAGATCGGGTTTGATGCCTTTTTACTCAGGTCACAGAAATCCTGGGGATCGGAAATTGCACGTCGGGTTATCTCTGCTGCAATCAATGCGTCCGCTGCGTGTTCCGTGTCGGGTTCTACAAGAATACCAAATGCGTCGAGACATGCCTGAGTGTAGTCGATCGACCTATTCGTAAAAGCGTAGTGGAGAACCTTCGGGTGGGTCTCATTTAACAACACTTCTGGCCAAATCTTCCTCGCCTCGATGGCAAATATCACTCCCTGGACAACCATCGATCCCATGGCTGAGTTCACATGCATAACGCTGTTTCTCACGGCGGGGTAATTTCTACGCAACCAAGCATCACATGGCCGATCGTCTACAAACTCCCAATGCAAAAACGTGTCGACGCCTATGGCCACAACTTTTTCTTTGGAGCGGCGCCGCAACCATTGGAGCGCAGCACGAGCGTCCTTAACCGTCGCGCTGAATATCTCATTATCTGTGATTAACGCGATCCCGTTCTTTCCTCTCCCGCCGGGATCGAATCCAGCGACCACCATGATCCAATACAGAATCCCTAAAAAGACTCGAAAACACCATTTCCGCGGAATTGAGACTCATAGTCTGTAGACCAATAGAATGCAAATTGCCCTGTTGTGCGTATGGATTTGCGCGAGCGGGTTGGTCGAAACGTTCAACGGATCAGACGTGAAAACGGATGGTCCCAGGAAGAGCTCGCCTTCAGATCCGAACTTCACAGAACATATATCAGTGGCGTTGAACGAGGGATAAGAAACCCAACGATAAGTGTCTTAGGGCGAATCGCTGACGCGCTGGAGGTCCCGCCAAGTATGTTGTTGGACACCCGATAAAAAGATAGTCGGTAAGGAACAGCTGTGGGAACCAGCAGATAGCGATTGTCGAAACTGCGTATTAACGCCGGTCATTAGACTGCTCTTAGTCGTTTCATAGGGTCTATACACGCTTATGCGCAAGACCCCCCTCTCTAGGCGAGGCAGGCGAGACAGCGAGGCAGCATCCCCTCACAGCCCGCGACGGACGCGGCCTCTCGCACCTCTTCCCTCTGCCTCGCCTGTGACCCGTGCCTCGCGTCGCGTGAGGCAGGGATCGAATAACCGAAAAACACACTTCACCTACTTCACATAGGGGTTTGGACATCCCCGGCTTCGTCTTTTCATTGATACAACACGACAGGACAGTCTGATAAGGCCGATCCCGCAATCGATGTGTGAACTATGTGAAATGGTCGGTCGACTTCGTGCGCCCCGAGAGCCGCGGGCTCTAGGCCTAATTACGAATCACACATTTATTCGAGGGGGTACGTGAGTATTGTTTATCGTCACGTGCCAACGTGTTTTTATTCGTCGATAATTTTAGTATCGAATATCCTCCAAAGATCTCTTACCGTCGTCAGACCATTCATCCCAATCTATAGTCATTCCCCAATTTTCGTTCCAAGCTCTCCTGCGCTCGTTCAGCGACGGCACTACCCAAACCCTCACTTTTCCCGCGCCCTTCTGTCGTGTCTCGTGTGTTGACGCAGGCCTCCCATCACGACGTTTTCTGGTCCCTTTCAACGGCACACATTTCGTCAACGCCTGCATGATATCTCGCGAGGAAATCCCTCTTCTTGGAGATCGTGTGTTCTCTTTCACCCATTTTTGGCATATGGGCCCAAGAATTGATTTTTCGATTTCGCCGGGCCACGCCTTTCCGACGGAGGCGTCGTATTCCCCGGACAAAATCCTTCCTCGACAGAGACACGCGAACCACCAGCGGTATATCGGGGGTAATGATTTTGTCCGCAGCTCATCTCTTATACCGGTATTCGGAATCACTCGCGGATTGAATTCTCGAACGTCCCGGTTGAGAAGATCCGCGAGCATCGCCTCATACAATCCGAATTTCTCGATCGCTGCCACAATGGGCCCGAAATAGGAGTGATCGTTTGCTCTTTCATTCGAAACATCTAACACGATCCACCTTCGGTCTTTCTCGCCCAATGGAGCCGATCGTTCGGCATTCGAACTCGAGATTACGGTCGTGTAGTTCCGGGCCTCCCAAGCTGGCAAGAATTTCTCGTTAATTCTGATCTCGTCCTCAGTCACAAGCGCTTTTAGAAATCCTGTATCTTTATTTCCGCCGTACATCGCTTCATTGAGGTAGACCAGAAGGCAACCCTCTACCCACCCGTTAAAACTAGAATACATCTGGGTTTCGCCGGCTAATTGGCGCGCATGGAAACCGAACGTCCGAACAAAGAACTGGAGGAATATCCCCTTTCCTGTGCCTTCATCACCGCGAAGATTAAGTGCGGTTGCTGGACGCTTTGTGGGGTTTTGAACAACCCATGCAGACCAGTTCAGCAGAAACTCATAAAGATCTTCATCCCCTCCGCAGATCACGTGCCGGATATGGTCCTGCATCAACGACCAATCACCTTTTGCTGGCTCAATTCCATACCCTCGCCATAGGTTTAGGGCCCCTCTAACTCTCTTTTTGTCGATTGTTTCGATTACAGTGCCTTCGAAGATGTTTCCTGATTGCTTTTGTAGCCAAGCGGTGCCCGCGCCGATCGGTCTTCCCTCCTTAGTTTTCACCTTTATTAAGTTCCATCGTCCGAGGAATTTTTCTCGGGCATACCGGACTAGCTCCAACCTATTGACTTCCTGGTTCCACCGATAACGGTAGATGGCTAGTTGGCCCCCAATATCGACCAGGTAGTGGTCTGAAAGTTGTTCGTCGAGATCGGTGGCCAATATGAAATCGTCTTCTGCGGTTGCCCCCTTATTCAGGCCAAGCCACTCACAAACACGATCGACAATATTCTTGTCGAGTATAGAGATTAGTGTCGGTATGCCTGTGAGCTCTTCATCGGCTTGAATCTTCTCGTGGGAACAGCGAACTGCCTGTTCGATTTCGCCCTGCCGAGGACTTCCGCCGGCTTCAGCGACGACCCTGATAAAATCAATTGTGGCCTCTTCAGGCCAGCCATGGCGAAGCATGGCGCCGCTCAAGGCCAGACAGAGATCATGCCTGCCACCGGCGGGCCAACCGTCGACTAAAAGCGACGCTGCTGCCAGGCGCGCACAAGATTGCGCGAGAATATCGACGGAGACAGAAGCAGGTTCACCCGCATCGTCCCATCGAACTATCCCCTCAGATTTTCGTGTTACGGACCGTTTGTAGATGCTGCCGGGGAAAGCTGTCTGATGACCACGACCAGCCCGAATCTCGAGGATGACTTCGCCATTGCGTCCCTTGGCCTTGAATTTCTTTGCCGACGCGTTCTTCGAATAGTACAGCCAATGCGAACGAGGGCATTCCTCACGCCCAAAAACAGCCTCTGTTCTTGGTAGGAAATAGACCGCCAGCCTTTGGGCGGTTGGACTATCTAAATCGACATCACATAGGTCATTTGACGCTTCCCCCAGTTTGATACCTACATTGAACTCCGTGTTTGCGAACATCTGGACGACGTTGGAAGAGTCGATTTCGGTATCAGGCCACCCTTTGTGAACGGGTGTCTTACCGCCCTCCCTTAGCGCGACAGGTTCCCAACCACGAGCTAACGCTTCCTGCGCAGCACTAAGTGCGCGACATTCGGTTGTGATGGCCCTAGACATCAACCCAGTCCCATTTCCAGTTGACCAAGTTTTCGGCGTGTCGTTGATCCTCAATCGTTATTTGGTCGTTTGGCTCGGTGTTAAATTGCACCGATCCGCTTGTAGAGATTTCGACGTAACAAATGACAGAGACCAATACGCTCGAGTTATCTAACTGGATCGTAAATTTGCGTACCTTGGCCATCACAAACCCCCTTCATTCGAGCAAGTTTCATGGGTGCCGCGGAATTTCCGGCGTGCGATCCAATCAACGAGATCATTCAAGTCGTACCGTATGGTCCGACCGATCCGAATGAACGGGGGCCCATCAAGTTCCGGCCGAAATCTCGAGGCTTTTAGCCAATGTTCACTGACCGACAAGCAGGATGCGGCCTCTTTCGTAGGAAGAAGTTTGATCGGGATTTCTAGTTTTTCGATATGCATGGTTACCTCCGCGCTACGGAGGCAACGTACGAATGCTGGAACGAGAGTTAATCAGCAAACGAATAGAGACTCGTTTAGGGTAGACTGTTATCTAAAGTCGTACAGAGCGTTGCCCACCCTAAAAAACTCAGCCAGACGGTCGTGGTTGACGTTGTGATTTTCAGAAACTTCTCGAAGCACCTCTTCGAACGTCAACGCGGCAACGGTCTTTATGTCTCGCGGTTCCGAAAATCTGTACCGTTGCACCAAGGCGACGACATCATCCTGGTCTAACCTTGGCCATCCTGGTGGCATTTTTCTGATACGAGAATATGTCTCTCGTATCGCTTTAAGTGACAGTTCATTTTCTGACGGATTCTCTTGCAGCCTTCGCCTGCAGTAATTGCGGAAAATCCAGAAATACTGGACGTCGATTGCTGCATCAAAGACGTCTTCTGGGTTTTCCGGTTCGTTGGGATTTTCCGAAAGCCAATTGAGGCCAACACTCTCCATTTTTTCCCATGGAGTCTTAGTTCTCCCGCCTCTTGGCCATCCATGTTCGAACCGCGCTGACAAATATTTGCGGACTATCCTAGGTATGCGTTTTGATCCACCAAACGCTAACGCCAAGGCAAAGTTAGTTGGGTGCTTGCCTTGCTGAATGATGTCCACGATGTACTTCCAGTTGGTGGCCCTTTCAGAGTGACGAAGCAGAAATCGCGGGGTCATTTTATCCCTCAAACGGCACGTCATTTTCGCAGCCCACAATAACACAAGAATCTGGGGCACTTCCCGGGCACTTCGAGGCGTCTGGGACCACTGATGTTTCGAAACAGGAAAAGCAAAAACCCCCGGTTTCCCGGGGGTTTCCGATGGTGGGCGCGGCTGGGATTGAACCAGCGACCCCTACGATGTCAACGTAGTGCTCTCCCGCTGAGCTACGCGCCCGTGTCGGGACAATCGTCAGAGGAAAGGGGTTATATCCGTTTGGCGGGCGAATGCAAGCCCTGCAGTTGCGTACTCTCCGCTGTTGCATCTGGCGGCGTCGGCGGGTGGGTCTTAAGTGCTCTCCGATCCGTGATTTGGCCGGACGGCCGGTGGTCCGATAGAATGGCGCCATGGGTAGGGTGTTACGGGTTCTCGCTGCGGTTATCGTCGCGGCTGCGATGGCCGGCGGTTCGGCCGCGGTCGTGGCCGACCAGTCGAACCCCAAGCTCGACGTATTGTTCGAACGCTTGAAGGCGACCGACGACGCGGCGGAAGCGCGTGCCGTCGAACACGCCATCTGGCACATCTGGATGCGCCTCGACGACGGCGAGGTCGAAGGCCACCTGGCACTCGGCATAGCGGCCATGAATGCCGGCGCCTACGCGCAATCACTCGAGTGGTTCGACAGGATCGTCGCCAGCGCGCCGGACTACGCCGAAGGCTGGAACAAACGGGCCACGGTCTTCTACCTGCTCGGCGACTACGCCCGTTCGATCCGTGATATCGAACGCACGCTGGTCCTGGAGCCGCGCCACTTCGGAGCGCTGTCCGGCCTCGGCCTGATCTTCGATGCGCTGGGCGACCGGGACGCGGCCCTGGAGGCATGGAACCGGGCGCTCGCCATCCATCCGCATCTGGCCGGCGCGCGACAGCGGGTCGAGGAGATCCGCCGCGAAATGAAAGGCAAGGCGATTTAGGGCTTAACCGGTCGGGTCACTTTTCGCGCGGGGCGCGAGACCGGCCATTCTTGGTGGAAAATGCGAACACCTTTTCCTGCCTTACCATTGAAAACGCTGGGTCGCCGGGACCGACTGAGGTACAGTCGCGCCGGGAGGCGACCAAGGGGAAACCTGTAATGAAGACGGAACCCGTCACGCTCAGTGACGAATTCCTCGATGCTCTGCGCAGCATCGTCGAGCAACGGCTGTCGACGGCCGACGCCGTATGCATGCAGCACGGCAAGGACGAGAGCTACCACACGCCGGTGCCGCCAGGTGCCGTCGTCTTCGCCCGCTCGACCCAGGAAGTCAGCGACATCGTCACCCTCTGTGCCGCCCATAAGGTGCCGGTCATTCCCTATGGAACGGGAACGTCCCTGGAAGGGCACGTCGCGGCGCTCCGCGGCGGGGTGTGCATCGATGTCTCGCAGATGGACGAGATCCTCGCCGTCAACACCGAGGACATGGACGTCACCGTCCAGGCCGGCGTGACGCGCAAGCTTCTCAACGAATACCTGCGCGATACCGGGCTTTTCTTCCCCATCGATCCCGGCGCCGACGCCAGCCTCGGCGGCATGACGGCGACCCGCGCCTCGGGGACCAATGCCGTGCGCTACGGCACCATGCGCGAGAACGTCCTGTCGCTGACCGTGGTCATGGCCGACGGGCGCGTCATCCGGACCAGCCGGCGGGCCCGCAAGTCGTCGGCCGGCTATGACCTGACGCGGCTGTTCGTCGGCTCGGAGGGAACGCTTGGCGTAATCACCGAAATCACACTCCGCCTCTATGGCATCCCCGAATCGATCGCTTCGGCCGTATGCCCGTTTCCCGACCTGGAATCGGCGGTCAACACCGTCATCGCCACCATCCAGTGCGGCATTCCGGTGGCCCGCATCGAGCTTCTCGACGATGTCCAGATGGATGCCATCAACGCCTATGCGGGCTTCGATTATCCGGTCGCACCGACGCTTTTCTTCGAGTTCCACGGATCCGACGCCGGTGTCGAGGAGCAATCGAGGCTGGTCGGCGAGATTGCATCCGAGTTCGGCGCCCACGAGTTTTCCTGGGCGACCCAGCCGGAAGACCGCAGTCGGCTGTGGCAGGCCCGCCATGACGCCTATTACGCGGCCTTGGCATTGAGACCGGGCGGCAAGGGTATCGCCACCGATGTCTGCGTTCCCATTTCCCGGCTCGCCGAATGTATCCTGGAGACGCGGCGCGATATCGACGGCTCCGGCCTGATCGCTCCTATCGTCGGCCACGTCGGTGACGGCAATTTCCACCTGGTCCTGCTCATCGACCCGGACGACCCGGACGAGATGCAGCGCGCCAAGGAACTCAACGAACGGATGGTCATGCGGGCCTTGTCCATGGACGGCACCTGCTCCGGCGAACACGGTGTCGGATACGGCAAGATGGAGTTCCTGGTCGCCGAACACGGCGACGCGGTCAGCGTCATGCGCACCTTGAAAACGGCGCTCGATCCCGACAACATCATGAACCCGGGCAAGATCGTTCGCGTGTAAGGTCGGCCCGGTCGCTCGAGACACCCCAATACCTCAAGAAAATGAACGACCCACAAATGAAAGACCCCCGGGCCTTCCTCAACGGCCTCATGGATGCGGCGATCGGCGCCGCCGACCCGATCAAATGTGTTCCCCCGCATCTTCCCAGCCCGCCGAAGGGGCGCACCGTCGTCCTCGGCGCCGGCAAGGCCTCGGCCGCCATGGCGCGCGCCGTCGAGGACAATTGGCCCGGCGGGATTTCCGGCTTGATCGTGACCCGTTACGGTTACGCGGTCGACTGCGCACGCATCGAAATCGTCGAGGCCGCCCACCCGGTCCCGGACCGGGCCGGCCTCGAGGCGGCCGAACGGATGGTCGACCTGGCCCGTGGTCTTGGGCCCGACGACCTGTGCCTCGCCCTGATGTCCGGCGGCGCCTCGTCGCTGCTGACCATGCCGGCGCCGGGACTGACGCTCGAAGACAAACAGGCGGTCAACCGGGCGCTCCTGCAATCGGGCGCGACGATCTCCGAAATGAACTGCGTGCGCAAACACCTGTCGGCGATCAAGGGCGGGCGCCTGGCCCGCGCCATCGCGCCGGCGGCTTTGGTCACCCTGATGATTTCCGACGTGCCCGGCGACGACCCGGCGGTCATCGGCTCCGGGCCGACGGTGCCGGACACGACGACCTTCGCCGAGGCCCGCGCCATCATCGACAAATACGGCATCGATCCTGGCCAGGCGGCGCGCCGTTTCCTCGAAGCGGCGGCCGGCGAAACGCCGAAGCCCGGTGATCCGGCTTTTGCGGGCGCGATCGAAACCATGGTCGCACGCCCGAAAGCCAGCCTTGAGGCGGCCGCCGACGCGGCGCGGGCGGTCGGTGTCACACCGGTCATCCTGGGCGACGCCCTGGAAGGGGAGTCGCGCGCCGTCGCCGCCGAACACGCGGCACTGGCTGAGCGTATCCAGGAAGGCGGCGGCCCGGCCCCAGCGCCGGCGGTTCTCCTGTCGGGCGGCGAGACGACGGTGACCCTCCGCGGCACCGGCGACGGCGGCCCCAACACCGAATATGCCATGGCGCTGGCCCTCGCGCTCGACGGGCGGGACGGGATCTGGGGACTGGCCGTCGACACGGACGGCACCGACGGCAGCCGTGACAACGCCGGCGGCTTCGTTTCGCCAGGAACCCTCGAGCGGGCCCGGACCCTCGGCATGAACCCCGAGAGCCTTCTCGACAACAACGATTCCTACGGGTTTTTCGAAGGTGCCGGCGGGCTGGTCGTCACCGGCCCGACCTTTACCAACGTCAACGATTTCCGCGCCGTGCTGGTGTTGTCGTCTGACCGGTGAGCGACTAAACTTCGCCCCTCGGACGTGTCGGCACCCATAGGCGGCCGACGACCCACTCATGTTTCTCACGGTAATGGAGAGTGACGTTGGGAAAGGTTCTTGCGGCAATCGCCAGTATCCTGGTTCTGTTGATCGCTGCCGTGCTGGTCGGCCCCAGTTTCATCAACTGGAACGACTACAAGGCGGACATCGCGGGGCAGGTCAAGAACCTCACCGGACGCGACCTCGTGATCAACGGCAACATCCGGATTGCCGTTCTGCCGGCACCGGCGGTCAGCGCCACCGACGTGTCGCTGTCCAATCTGCCGGGCGCCGGTTCGCCCGAGATGGTGCGCCTGAAGTCGGTCGAGGTGCGCATCGCCCTCGCCCCGCTGCTCGGCGGCCAAGTCAAGGTCGAGACCGTCAAACTGGTCGAGCCCGTCATCAACCTCGAGGTACTGGCCGACGGGCGAAAGAACTGGGTGCTCGGACCGGCCGCCGAGGGCAGTGGCGGCGAAGGCGGTCAATCGGCCAGCGGCGCTGGTCCGGCTGCGGCGGCGGAACCGAGCGTCGTGCTCGACGATTTCACCATCGTCGGCGGCACCCTGGTCTACCGCGATGCGGTTAGCGGTGTGAACGAACGCGTCGATGCGATCAACGCCCGCGTCGAGGCCGCCTCCCTTCAAGGGCCATTCCGCACGCTCGGGTCGCTCACGGCACGGAACATACCGCTCGATTTCGACCTGTCCACGGGCGAGGTCATGCAGGGACGGTCGTTCCCGGTCAACGCCGTCATCAAGGTCGAGCCGGGCGGAACGGCCCTGCAGACCAACGGAACCGTCATCGGCCTCGCCGATCAGCCGCGGTTCAAGGGCAACGTCAAATTCGACAGCGGCAACCTGGCCGCCCTTCTGGCGCTGGCCGGGGTCGACGGCCTGCCGGGGATATTGGCCCAGTCTATTGGCTTGTCCGGGGCGTTGACGGCGTCGGCCAAGGGCGCCGAGATGAAGGATTTCCAACTGGCCATGAACGGCACGCAGGCCGGCGGGGATATCGCCGTCGACCTCGGCGACACCATCGATACGGCGGTCAGGCTGTCGATCAAGACGATCGACCTCGACAAGTGGCTCGAAAAAACGGCCGCCCCCACGCCCCCGGCGGCGCCCGCTACCGGGAAGGCGCAAAACAGCGCGACCGGCGCTGCCCCCGCCAAAACGGGCCAAAAGGAGAATGCCGAGAAGGCCGCGCCGATGGCCGTGCCCGCCAACGTTTCCGGATCACTGATCCTGTCTGCCGACGCCGTCGCCTATCGCGGCGGCCTGATCCGCGACCTCCTGGTCAATGCCGAACTCGGCGACGGCGAGGTGACCATCTCCCAGGTGTCGGCGCAGTTCCCCGGCGGTTCGGACATGGCCGTGTTCGGCACGGTATCGCTGAAAGAGGGCATGCCCACGTTCGGCGGCGAAATCGAAACGACCATCAACGATTTGCGCGGCGTCATGAAGTGGCTCGGCACGGATATTGCCGGCATCCCCGCCGACCGGCTTCGCAAGATGCGTATCGCCAGCAAGGTGGCGGCGACGCCCAAGCAGGTTCAGGTTTCCGGCCTCGACCTGCAGTTCGACAGTTCACGCCTGACCGGTGCGGTCACCGTGGCCTTGCGCAAGCGGCCGTCTTTCGGTGCCAGCCTCGTCCTCGACCGCATCAATATCGACGCCTACATGCCGAAAGCCGCCGCCGCGTCCAAACCGCAAGCCGGCAAGCCGGCAAGCGGCGAGAAACCGGCCGGTGATGCCGGGGCCACGACGAAGGCCGACACGGCAGCCGGAAAGACAGCGGCGAACCCGTTTTCCGCCCTCGGCGCCTTGACCCAGTTCGACGCCAACGTCAAATCGCGCATCAAGACCCTCGTTTATCAGGGCGAGCAGGTGAAGAGCGTCGCCGTCGACGCAACGCTCTACAACGGCAGCCTGACGCTCAGGAACCTGAGCGTCGGCAAGGTCGCCGGTGCATCTGCGGCCGTCAAGGGCGCCATCGAGAACCTGGGCGGCGTACCCCGGGCCAAGGGCTTGAAGGTCGACTTCAAGAGCAAGAACGTAGCGCCGCTGTTCCGACTTGCCGAGGTCAAACCGCCCATCGATATGCGCAAGGTCGGCGCCGTCACCGTCACTGGTCAGCTCGACGGACCGCTCCTGGCCCCGAAGGTCGACTACACGGTCAAAGGCGGCGGCGCCACGATCGACGCCAAAGGCACCATCAACGTCCTACCGATCGGTGACCGGGCCGATCTGACCCTGCGCCTACGCCATGCGGATTTCGCGCGTTTGCTGAGATTGGCAGGCACGGACTACCAGCCGTCCGGCAAAATCGGAGCCGTCGATTTCAGCGCCCGGGTCAAGGGCGGCACAGACGTCCTGAACCTCACCGGAGTTCAAGGCAAGGTCGGGGCATTGACCGCGAAAGGGACCGTTTCGGCCAATCTGAAGGGACCGAAGCCGGTTATCACGGCGGACGTCACGACCGGACCGATAGCCGTCGATCCCTTCCTGCCGGCGGCAAAAAAGGCGGCCAATGACTGGCAACGTTGGACCGGCCTCGTTCGCCGCCCGACGGCATGGTCCCTGCCTCATAGCGTCACCGATGCCGCAAACGACAATCGCCGGCAACCGACGTTCATCGCCACGCGCGGACGCTGGCCGGCCGATCCCATCGACCTCTCGGCCCTGGCCAACGTCGACGCCAATGTGGCGCTACGCGCACCGGTCATCACATTCGACAAATATCTCGTCGAAAAGGCCGACATCAAAGCTGGCTTGAAAGACGGTGTGCTTTCCCTCGAGAAACTCACCGGCAAGGTCTTTGACGGGCAATTGAACGCCAGCGGTTTGGTAAGCGCCGGCGCGCCCAACCGGGTGTCCCTGGTCGCCAACCTGGCCAACGCCAGCGTTGCCGAGGCGACGCAATCGGTCACCGGTGAGGCCATCGCGTCGGGACAGATGTCAGCCAACGTCAACCTTTCGACGGCGGGCCGCAGCGTTGCCGACTTCGTCGCCGGCCTCGGCGGCAACGGCGTCTTGAAAATGACCGGCGTCGATCCCTCCAAGGGCGGCAAGGGCTCGGCGCTCGCCGGGATCCTCGACCTCCTGACGTCGCTCAATCAACTGGGCGGCAAGCGCAAGGGAACCAGCGCCGATGTCAGCGGCACGTTTCAGATTTCCAGAGGCATCGCCCGTTCTCAGGACATTCGCCTGGTATCGGGCGTCGGCAACGGCACCGCCGTCGGCACGGTCGACCTTCCCAATTGGCAACTCGACGTCAAAGGTGAAGTCGAACTCGCCCAGAACGTATTGACCAAAATCCTGCAGGCGAAGGTACGCGAATCCCGAAACGCCGTTCCCTTCGCCGTATCCGGTCCCTTGGATGCGCCGAACGTGAAGGTCGATACCGGCGCGCTGCTCGGCTCGGGCGTGCCGATCCCCGGCTCCCAACTGCTGCTCGACAAGGCGCCAAAGGGCGTCGGCGGCGTGCTGAAAAACATTCTCGGCGGCACCTCCGGGCAGACGACGACCGAGGGCGGGGCACCATCGGGGTCGCAAGGCGACGAACCGCCACCGCCGCGCTCGACCACCCAACAGAAGAAAGCCGATCCCCTCAATCAGCTGCTGAAGGGCCTCCTCAAATAGGACCGGTCAAGCCGGGCCCCGCGGGGAGCGTTGCTCAAGAACGAAAACGCGGATGGCGCTCGAAAGGTTGCCCTCACGCGTTCGATCGATTTCACTCGCCAGCGCGTTGACCGACATGCCGCGGCTCTCCGCGATCTCCTTGAAGGCTGTCCAGAAGGCGTCTTCCAGCGAAACGCTGGTCAGGTGGCCGGCAATGCGCAACGAGTGTTTTCGTATCCGCGCGGAATATGCGGTCACGGCAAACGATCCCTGTCGACTATTCGGCGTAGATCGGGAAGGTCGCGCACATGTCTAGGACTTCGCCGTGGACGCGGCGTTCGACGGCCTCGTTGCCCGCTTCTCCCGCCGCCGCCAATCCGGCGAGAACGTCGGCGATCCAGTGGCCGATTCGCTCGAACTCCTCGACACCGAAGCCGCGGGTCGTTCCCGCAGACACACCGAAACGCAGGCCCGAAGTCACCATCGGCGGCTGGGGATCACCCGGGACGGCGTTTTTGTTGCAGGTCAGCCCGGCCCGCTCGAGGCTGTCGGAAGCGACGTTGCCGGCCAGACCGCTCGCCCGGAGGTCGGCGACCAGCAGCGGGGTGTCGGTACCGTCGGCAACGATGTCGACACCTCTTGCGGCCAAAGTCGCCGCCAGCATCCGCGCGTTGGCCAAAACCGCCTCGGCGTAGGCCTTGAACTCGGGTCTGAGCGCTTCACCCAGGCATACGGCCTTGGCGGCGATGGCGTTGAGAATTGAGCTGCCCTGGACGCCGGGAAACACGGCGGAATCGAACTTCTTGGCGAGATCTCCGTCGTTGGTGAGGATGAGCCCGCCACGGGCGCCACGCAAATTCTTGTAGGTCGTCGCCGTTACCACATGGGCATGCGGCAACGGATGCGGGTGGGCGCCGCCGGCGACGAGTCCCGCGAAATGAGCGATGTCGGCGAGCAGTAAGGCGCCGGCCGCATCGGCGATTTTCCGGAACCCCTCGAAATCGATGGCTCTGGGATAGGCGGAACCGCCGCAGATAATCAGCTTCGGTCGGTGTTCCCGGGCCAAGGCCTCGACCTCGTCCAAATCGATCCGGCCATCGGTCTCGCGTACTCCGTATTGCACCACATTCATCCATTTGCCGGTCAAATTCGGCTTGGCGCCGTGGCTGAGGTGGCCGCCCGAGGCCAGCGCCATGCTAAGCACCGTGTCGCCCGGTTTCAGCAGCGCCAGATAGACCGCCTGGTTGGCCTGGCTACCGGAATGAGGTTGCACGTTGGCGTAAGCGCATCCGAAGAGAGTCTTGGCCCGCTCGATGGCGAGCCGCTCGACGGCATCGGCATATTCGACACCGCCGTAGTAACGCCTTCCCGGGTACCCTTCGACGGTCTTGTTGACGATGGGAGCCCCCAATGCCTCGAGGCTCGCGCGGCTGACGATGTTCTCGGAAGCAATCAGCTCGATACCGTCCTTCTGCCGGCTCGTCTCACCGGTGACGGCGGCATGCACCTCAGGATCGATATCGCGCAACGACCCGGTGAAATAGCCATCATGGGGATATCCGTATTTCGCTGTCATTGTCGTCTCCACCAGGAAAACCGCATAAAAAGCTGCGGAAGCTAACGCGCGCGGCGTTCTTCGGCAACCACCGAGATACACGCGCCAGTGCCTTTTTCGGTCAAGGTCCGGCGGCCGACCCGGGACGGCGGATGACGTCGGTCAAAACGACGGCCATCATGATGAGCAGGGATATTTGCCACCAGGCGGCCCAAACGGAAAAATTGAAAAGGCCGGAAGTCCAGTATCCGGTTAAGACGGCGATGGCAGCCAGCCAGGCGGGATTGCGGCCTGAGAGGTATCCGCGAACGATCCGGATCGCCGCGAACAGGAAAACACCGCACAAACTCAGCAGACCGAAGAGACCGGTCTCGGCGAATATCTCGACCATCCAGTTGTGCGGGTGGCTGGAAACCATGTGGGTGTCGTTGGTGCCGGGAATGATGACATCGGCACCGGGGGTCAGGTTGATGGTGTTGATACCGATGCCGAACCAAGGAAATTCCCAGGCGATGTTCCAAACGTGGCGCCACATGGCTTGGCGTTCGAAATCGATCAGCCAGGTCGGAAAAAGCCATTCCCCTTCCGGCACTTCAATCGGTGCCCGGTCGTGGAACAACCAATAGGACACGGCGGCCACCAAGCCGGCCGCAAAAAGCGCCGCCAGGAAACGGTACCGGACCGCCATCCGATTGCTGAGAAGGGCGGCAACGACAATCGCCGCGCCGATCAACCCGGCCATGGCGGCACGATTGCTCGTCAACCACACCAGCACGAGAAACCCGCCCGCCGCCACCAATGCCGCGGCCCTCCACAAGCCCATGAACCGGACAGCGCACCACAACGAGACCGGGACGACCATCACGGCGAGTGCTGAATAGGCCTTAAGGGGCTTAAACGCGGGGGAGATATTGTCCCACCCATGCAGACGAAGCCCCCAATAGATTTGCGGTGTCACCAAGATGGCGAACAGCGCGTAGGCCGCGAATACCACGGCCGACGCTATCATAGCCTTCAGGACGACCTCGTGGAGATTCCGGTCGACCTGCAATAGGGCGAGAAACGGCACGAACAGGACAAAGATCAGTGCCGTCCGCAATAACACCTGAGCCGAATCCATTAGGTCCCGCGATTCGCCTAAGCCGGGAACCCAACAGGCGAACATGAGAAGCACGAGGTAAAACAACGCTGTGCCGACAGGCCGTCGCAGACCTTCCAGGAAAACGCTCCGCAAAGGTCCCGAAGCCGCGGCGGCCAGTAAAAAGACGGTCACCAGCACGGCCATGACGGTCCGGCCGAACACCAGCGAGGGAACGGCCAACCCTAACATTACGAACGGAATTACGCTGGTTGCGGTCGTTTTCGTGCCCATCGTGCCGACCATCGGCTTGCTGACGGAAATGATCCGGGATTAAAACGGCTTTCACTGACCATCACAAGGCCGCCCGGGCCGCGCGATCAGCGAGCCTCGTAGAGAACGAATTCTATTTGTGGGGCCCGCGATCTCCAAGACATGCGTTCGACAACACGGAACGTCGGCACATTGGACCAGCCAAATCCGTTCTCGCCGAAGATCGACAGAAACGACCGCTCAAGCTCCTTGTCGAAACGATCCGCTTTGGCGAACACAAACGTCGCCGAACCCTCGGGAATTTCGATGCCGAACCGCGAGGCGTAATCCTGCAGCCGGCCCGCCTTCCATTCGCGCACAAGGGTTTCCGCAGGCCGGATGACCTGGTAGTCGGACCAGGCCCGCTGGCTCAGGCTGCGGAACCGATGCACCAGGGGATAATCCCAGGCGATTAACAATCCGCCCCGTGGGACGTACCCCTCGACTTTCTCTACAACGGCGCGGAAACCCGACGAACCGGCCATGTGATTGTGCCACAACGGGACCTTCATGAAATCCACGAAGCCGGGCCATTGCGCATTCCCGTGAGTGGCCAAAAGCGCGAGCGCAGCCGCAATGACACCGAGCTTTCGCGACCAAACTCCCACATCCCTGTCGCGGCGCACATACTGCCAACACCAGATCAAACTCCAGGCCATACCGAGAAAGAGAAACGGAATGGCGTAGGCGCCCGTCCGGTCGTACTGGTTGAAACCCGACATGAGCACGCCGAGAAGGAAATGGACGGAAACGACGATCAGCGGCAAGCGAAACCCTTGGTAGCGGGCCATTGCGGCGAGGCCGGCCAAACCAAGAACGAGCGCCGGCAGCGACGTCATCAGGGCCATCACCGAGAACCATCGCCCGGCGCGATGCAGCCAATCGAGCGGCGAATTGCCTTCCTGGGAAAACACCCAGATGAGCCGCGTCATGAAATCCTGCGCCGCTCCTTCGTGGCCGGCGCCGGGCGAAATCAGGGCGAGAACTATGGCCGGCGAGAGGAAAAGCACAACGCCGGCTGCATAGAAGGCCGCGACCCTCATGCGTCGTGCCAATGGCCGACTCCGGTCTGCGATCAACAACACTGTTGCCGGCGGCAAAATGAAGACGTTTGTGTAATGACTGAAACAGGCGGCGCCATGAACGGTGACGACAATTGCCAACCCCACCCAGGCTTCCGGCGCCAGCCCGCGTCCGTCGACACGAGCCATCCAGCGCTCGGCTGCAACGACACCGGCAATCAACATGAGAACGCCGAAGTTATGGAAACCCGCCGCAGAGAAGAGATTGAGAAACGAGCTTCCGAAAGCCAGCAGTAGGAAAACCAGGCCGACCGCGACGGGCGACAACCGGTATTCATCGGTTCGACCGCCCGCTCTCGCCAAGGCAGGAAGAGCCGCCGCAACCGCCAGCGCCAAACTGCCCGCGGCAATGCTGGCGATGATCTGCGCCGGCATGGAGCCGCCCCACGGAAACGTCAGGACCGCAAACCAAACGAGGCTTAAAACGGTGAATATGAGATCGTTGGCGAGTGCGATCTGGCGCAGGAGGATATTGAGCAGGCTGCCTTCGTCGACGGTCAGTGATTGCACCAATCCGGCGCCATCGAGGTGCTGGGGCCAGATGCGTTCGGCATGGATCAGAGAGCGCACCCAAGCCGTCGTGAACGCCTGGTCCGTCCGCGGTTCGAGGTCGGCGAACTGGTAGGCCCGCCAGATGGAAAAAAGCACCGTGATACCGAACGCAACGGCCCAGAAAAGGAGGCGATTCCTGACTTCTCCGGCCGACCCTCGTGTCGCGGTACCGTTTCCGGCGGCCGCTTCGGTACCGTTGTTATCTGGCTCCCGCGCCGCCCGATCGTCCTCTGTCATGAACCGCGTCGAAATCCCTTTGGTGGTCGGATTCCGAAGCTATCGTGACCGGTTTGCCGCCAAAAGCGCCGATCGGGGCCGGGCGTCTTGCATGACAGTCGCTGCCGGTCGGCTTTAGCGCCAGATCGCTGTTTTCACGGCATTGACAAGCCCCCGCCAAGCCCCTATGTTCCGCGCCTTCGATGCCCGGATGATCGGGCCGCTGCCTTGAGATTGAGCTGGGATAGAGACCCAGAGGAACAAGACCATGAAAGTCAGGAATTCGCTGAAATCGGCCAAGCTCCGTGAGAAGGGATGCCGCGTCGTCCGCCGCAAGGGCCGCGTTTACGTCATCAACAAGCGCAACCCGCGTTTCAAGGCACGCCAGGGCTGAGCACCCGTGCTCCCGCCGCCGGCGAGCCGGCGGCCGACGGCAACCCGCGCCATCGAGCGCGGTTTTTTATTGTCCGCATACAATACCGGCCGCTCCCTTCGGTTGACGGTGTTGATCACAATCGCCATTTTCCTGAGATATCCGCCCGCGATAAGGCTCGAGAGCCAGTGAGGAGCCAGCCACCATGACCACTGCCGCAGACCATCGACCTTTCTGGCGATCGCCCACGGCAATTCTATGGGCGGGCTCACTGGCTGTTCTCATGGCCTTTGGCGTGCGTGCCAGTTTCGGTCTGTTCCAAAAACCGATGATCGCCGACCTCGGATGGGGCCGCGAGACGTTTGCCTTCGCCATGGCGCTGCAAAACATCCTGTGGGGAGCGTTTCAACCTTTCGCGGCGGCGGCGGCCGAAAAATGGGGAACGGCTCGGATCGTCGTGCTGGGCGGTATCCTCTATGCCTCCGGCCTCTATCTGATGGCGGTTTCGACGGACCCGATGACCTTTCATCTCGGGGCGGGCGTTTTGATCGGAATGGCCCAGAGCGCCTGCGCGCTCGCCGTCGTCCTGGGCGCCGTCGGCAGAGCGATGCCGGAAAACAAACGGACCAAGGGCCTCGGTATCGTGATGGCTGCCGGCGCCGCCGGCCAGTTTACCGTCGTCCCCGTCGGTCACGGATTTATTGCCGGTTTCGACTGGTCGACGGCCTATTTGCTGATGATCGTCTTCGCCATGATCATCGTCGTCTGCGCCTTCCCGCTGACAGGCAAGGCCGACGCACCGAAAAAGACCGTCGATCAATCCGATACCCTGTCTCTTTCCGAAACGTTGCGCGAGGCGGGCACGCATCGCGGATACTGGCTGCTGACGATCGGTTTCTTCGTCTGCGGCTTTCATGTCGCCTTCGTCGGCATTCATCTCCCGGCCTATCTGACCGATTTGGGGATGCCGGCGGCGACCGGCGCCTGGTCGCTCATGCTGATCGGCATATTCAACGTGTTCGGCAGTTTCTACGCCGGTGTACTCGGGGACAAATGGCGCAAGAAGAACCTGTTGAGCTATCTTTATCTGGCCCGCTCGGCGGTCATCCTCGCCTTCATCCTGACGCCCATCAGCACCGTATCCGTCGTTCTGTTCTCCTCGGCGCTCGGCATCCTGTGGCTGTCGACCGTGCCCCTGACGTCCGGCTTGGTCGCGCAGATCTTCGGCATCCAATACATGGGCACGTTGTTTTCCATCGTTTTCTTCAGCCACCAGATCGGCAGTTTCTTAGGTATCTGGTTGGGCGGCTACCTATTCGACGCCTTCGGCACCTACATGCCCGTATGGTGGGCCGGTGTCGCCTTGGGCATCATCGCCGCGGCCCTGCACTGGCCGATCAACGACCGCCAGGTGACGCGCCTGGCACCGGCCGAATAGCGCGTTAACCATTGTTCACGGAAAACACTTTTGACGCCCGCCAATGGCCTGGAGGCGCCAATGGCTCTGTGCCAAAATGGGCCGGTCGAGAGAGCGAGGGGTCGCGCCCATGAAAATGCCGGAACCGGACCGGGAGGTCATCGAACGCCGCGACGAGATCGTCGCGGCCATGCTGGGGCTCCTGCCCGACGAAAACGTTCTCCACGAGGAGGATGAACTCCGCGCCTACGATTGCGACGGGTTGGCAGCCTACAAACAACTGCCGATGATCGTCGTCCTGCCGGAATCGACGGCCCAGGTCTCGGCGGTCCTCAGGTATTGCCACGCCAACAACGTCAAGATCGTGCCGCGCGGTGCCGGCACAGGGCTTTCCGGCGGCGCCCTGCCTCTGGCCGACGGCATCTCCTTGGGCCTCGGCAAGTTCAACAAGATCCTCGACATCGACTTCCCCAACCGCTGTGTCGTCGCCCAGCCCGGCGTCACCAATCTCGCCATCACCCAGGCCGTCGAGGATCAGGGGTTCTATTACGCACCGGATCCGTCGAGCCAGATCGCCTGCTCCATCGGCGGCAACATCGCCGAGAACGCCGGCGGCGTGCATTGCCTGAAATACGGATTGACGACCAACAACGTACTCGGCGTCGAACTGGTGCTGATGAACGGCGACGTGGTGCGCCTCGGCGGCAAACACCTGGATAGCGAGGGCCTCGACCTGTTGGGCGTGGTCACCGGATCGGAAGGCCTCTTGGGCGTCATTACCGAGGTCACCGTGCGCATCCTGCGCAAGCCGGAAACGGCCCGTGCCCTGCTCATCGGATTTGATTCCAGCCAGCAGGCCGGCGACTGCGTCGCCGCCGTCATCGACGGCGGCATCATCCCGGGCGGCATGGAGTTCATGGACCGGGCGGCGACCAAGGCGGCCGAGGATTTCGTCCGCGCCGGCTATCCCTTGGACGTGGAGGCGATCCTGATCATCGAACTCGACGGACCCGAGGTCGAGGTCGCCTATTTGACGAACGTGGTCGAGGAGATCGCCCGGTCCCAGGGGGCGCGGCACGTCATCGCGTCGAATTCGGAGGAAGGGCGTCTGCGTTTCTGGTCCGGGCGCAAGGCCGCCTTCCCCGCCGTCGGCAGCATTTCGCCCGACTATATCTGCATGGACGGTACCATCCCGCGCCGTCAGCTCTCCCATGTTCTCAACCGCATGACGCAGATGTCGGCAAAATACGGACTCAGGGTCGCCAATGTCTTCCATGCCGGCGACGGCAACCTGCACCCGCTGATCCTGTTCGATGCCAACGAGCCCGGCGAGCTGGAAAACGCCGAGAAATTCGGCGCCGACATCCTCAAGCTCTGTGTTGAGGTCGGCGGTGTATTGACCGGCGAACACGGCGTCGGCGTCGAGAAGCGCGACCTCATGGGCGAGATGTTCAGCGAAGTCGACATGAAACAGCAGCAACGTCTGAAATGCGCCTTCGACCCCCGCCAACTGCTCAATCCCGGCAAGGTCTACCCGACGCTGCACCGCTGCGCCGAACTCGGCAAGATGCACGTCCATAAAGGCCAGCTTCCGTTCCCGGACATCCCGAGGTTCTAGATGAATGCTGTCCTGAAACCGGAAACCGCCGACCAGGTCCTGGCGGCGGTCGAATGGGCCGCCGCCGAGGGTAAGTCCCTGGAAGTCAGGGGACAGGGTTCGAAGCGCCGGCTGGGCCGCGGTACCGAAACCGACGAGGTGCTCGATCTGACGGCGCTCTCCGGCGTCCAGTCCTACGAGCCGGGGGAACTGGTCCTGTCGGCTTCCGCCTGCACGCCCCTCGCCGAGATCAACGCGCTGCTGACGGAGAACGGCCAGCGCATCGATTTCGAGCCGCCTGACCTGGGGCCGTTGCTCGGCGGCGAGGCGGACAAGGGATCGCTGGGCGGCCTCATCGCCTGCAACCTGGCCGGCCCGAGGCGGGTCAAGACCGGCGCCGCGCGCGATCACTTTCTCGGCTTCAACGCGGTCAGCGGCCGCGGCGAAATCTTCAAATCCGGCGGCAAGGTGGTCAAGAACGTCACCGGCTTCGACTTGTCGAAGCTGATTGCCGGTTCCTACGGCACGCTCGCCGTGATGACGGACGTCAACCTGAAGGTCGTGCCGGCACCGGAAAAGGTCCGCACCGTTTTCGTCACCTGGGCCCGCGACGGCGTTTACGACCACGGCGGCATCCAGGCCATGACCGAAGCGCTTGGCAGCTCTCACGAGGTATCGGGCGCGGCCCACCTGCCGGCCGCCGTCGCGAGACGCTCGAAGGTCGAATATGTCTCCGCCAACGGCGGTGCGGTCACCGCCGTCCGCGTCGAGGGTCCGGATCCGTCCGTCAAGCATCGCTGCCAGGCGCTGAAAGACATGCTGTCGAAGTTCGGCCAGGTCGAGGAACTGCATACGGCCAATTCGGCGGTCCTGTGGAAGGAAGTGGCCGACGTAACCTATTTCGTCGAACCGGCCGACCGATCCGTCTGGCGGTTATCGGTCCCGCCCGCGGCGGGCTCCCGCGTCGCCTTGTCGATACTCGAGAACCAGGCAGGCGAAGTCTTCTACGACTGGGGCGGCGGCCTGATCTGGCTGGCAACCAAACCGGGCGACGACGCCGGCGCCGAGATCGTCCGTAGCGCGGTCGCCACGGCCGGCGGCCACGCCATGCTGGTCCGCGCCGCCGACGCGGTGCGCAAATCGGTCCCCGTGTTCACCCCGCAGTCGGATGCGCTGACCGGCGTCGCCAAGGGCATCAAGGACGGTTTCGACCCGGCTCAAATCCTCAATCCGGGCCGCATGTACGAGGGAATCTGATCCGTCCATGCAGACCCTGTTCACCCCCGACCAGCTGAAAGACCCGGCGATCACCGTCGCCAACGACATCCTGCGCAAGTGCGTCCATTGCGGGTTCTGCACGGCGACCTGCCCGACCTATGTGCTCTTGGGCGACGAGGCCGACAGCCCGCGCGGGCGCATCTACATGATCAAGGAGATGCTGGAATCCGGCAAACCGGCCTCGGACCAGGTCGTCAAACATGTCGACCGCTGCCTGACTTGTCTCAGCTGCATGACCACCTGCTCGGCCTCCGTCGATTACATGCACCTGGTCGATCACGCCCGCGTCCATATGGAAAAGACGCACACCCGTCCGTTGCCCGAGCGCCTACTCCGCAACATCCTCGCCGTCGTCGTTCCGAGCCCGCTCTTGTTCCGCCTGTCGTTGATCGGGGCCTGGTTCGTCAAACCCTTCGCCAAGCTGTTCCCGGGACGCCTCTCCGGGCTCGTCGCCATGGCCCCGGCCAAGATCGAAGGCCCGTCGCCCGTCGATCATCCGCAGGTGTTCCCGGCCGAGGGCGAACGGAAAAAGCGTGTCGCCCTGATGGCCGGCTGCGCCCAGCAGGTCTTGTGGCCGTCGATCAACGAAGCGACGGTGCGGCTGCTCACCCGGCACGGCTGCGAGGTCATTATCGCCGAGGGCGCCGGCTGCTGCGGGGCGCTGACCCACCACATGGGCAAGGAAAAGGAGGTCCACGCGTCGGCCAAGGCCAATATCCGGGCCTGGGAAAAGGCCGGCGCCGACGAACCGCTCGACGCCGTCGTCATCAATGCGTCGGGCTGCGGCACCACGGTCAAGGACTACGGCTTCATGCTGCGGACCGATCCCGAATGGGCGGACCGTGCCCGCAAGGTTTCGGAGCTCACCGTCGACCTCAGCGAGTTCCTGACGGAGATCGGTCTCCGGGAACCGAGCCTCGACGCCGAGAGGCCGAGCGTCGCCTACCATTCCGCCTGTTCCCTGCAACACGGCCAGCAGATAACCCAGCCACCGAAAACGCTCCTTGAGAATGCCGGTTTCGAGGTCCGCCAACCGGGAGAAGGCCACATCTGTTGCGGATCCGCCGGTTCCTACAACCTGCTGCAGCCGGAGATCGCCGACCAGTTGCTCGAGCGCAAGGTGAAGAACCTGCGCAAGACCAAAGCCGACGTCATCGCCGCCGGCAACATCGGCTGCATGGTCCATATCGCCAAGGGAATGTCCCGGGCGGACGCCCGTCCGGTCGTCCATACGGTCGAACTTCTTGATTGGGCGACGGGCGGACCGAAGCCGCACGGGATTTCGTAGGTCCAACACCTTTGCAATCGGCGCCGTTGGCGCTACGGTTAAAGGGAAAGATCGTGGTCGGCGACAGACATCGCCGCGACATATGAAGGGACGGACCGAGACGGTGACCAAGGAAAAACGAGAAACCGGGATCACGGCATCGTCCGGCAAACGCTCCGGCGTCGAAGTCATGGAACCCGTCCGCTGGACGGCGCCGGTGGTTTTCGCCTCACCCCATTCCGGGCGCCGCTACCCGTCCCGGTTCGTCGAGCAATCGCGCTTGAGCGCCCGCGACCTACGCCGCTCGGAGGACGCCTTCGTCGACGAGGTATTCGCCATGGCGCCGGATTTCGGGGCGCCGCTGATCAAGGCCCATTTCCCGCGGGCCTATGTCGACGCCAACCGCAACGCCTACGAACTGGACCCGGCGATGTTCCGCGACGCGCTGCCGGACCACGTCATTACCAAATCGCCGCGCATCACGGCGGGGCTCGGTACCGTTCCCAAGATCGTCGCCAGCGGCGAGAACATCTACGACGGCAAACTGGCCTACGAAGAGGCCCGCGACCGCATCGAGACCCACTACGAACCCTATCATCAGGCGCTCTCCGGCCTCGTCAGCGAGGCGGTCGAGCGCTTCGGCGGCTGCCTGCTCATCGACTGCCATTCCATGCCGTCCTTCGGAACCGATGGAAAACGCCGCAAGACGGCACCGGTACCCGACATGGTGCTCGGCGACTGCCATGGCCGATCCTGCGCCCGCGAGGTCGTCGCCATCGCCGAGAACATACTCGAAGAAAGCGGGTTCCATACGGTCCGCAACAAACCCTATGCCGGCGGTTTCACGGCCCGTCATTACGGCAAGCCGCGGGGCGGCGTCCACGTCCTTCAGGTCGAGATCAACCGGGCCATCTACATGGACGAGAAAAAAATTGCCCGCGGACCCGGACTGGCGACGTTAGTCAACAAAATGAGCCGGGTCATCGAGGTGCTGGCCGGAATCGAACCGGTGCTACTCGGCGGCGACAGCCGCTTTCTCAAGGCGGCTGAATGAAGACCGACCCAGGCCCGGCCGTCGCCATCCGCGACGTCGCCGACGCCGACATGGCCACCATCACCGACATCTACAGCCATGCCGTCCTCAACGGCGTCTCCAGCTGGGAATACGACCCGCCCGATCTCACCGAAATGATCCGCCGCCGTGACGCCATCCTCGCCGCCGCCTACCCCTACCGGGTGGCCGAACACGAAGGAGCCGTCGCCGGTTACGCCTACGCGTCGGCCTACCGCCCGCGCCCGGGCTACACGCATACCGTCGAGACATCGATCTACGTGGCGCCTTCAACCCAGCGCCTCGGCGTCGGCCGGCAACTCCTCGCCGACCTCATCGCCCAATGCGAGGACCGCGGTTACCGCCAGGCCGTCGCCATCGTCGGCGATTCGGAGAACATCCAGTCCATCGACTTCCACCTGAAGATGGGCTTCGAACAGGTCGGTCTCGTGCGCTCCATCGGCTTCAAGTTCGGCCGCTGGATGGACCAGGTGATTTTGCAGAAGGCCCTCGGCGAGGGGGATGGGACGCTGCCGTGAGGGGCGGCGGAGACGGTGTTCAACCCTCGTCTCCGAGAACACCCGGAAACCGAGCTTCCGACATCTATTATTTATGTCCGTTTAATCGGGACCTCTCGATTCTCGTGCGTACGTGCGGCATTCGCGCAATCCCTAACCCGTCCACCTCCGCCACCCCGGCCTGCATTGCTATGGGCGACCACGTTTCTTACAATTCAATCACGGAGTGAATTGTAAATTTGATTGCGATCAAAAATCACGGGGCGGCAAATGAGACCTTTGAAACCCCTTTTTCTATTGGTTCTTTCATTATCGGTGGTGATCGGCTGCCAGACCGACCGGGAAAGGCTCAATATCGGCGACAGAGAGAAGGTGGATGTACCCGACGGCTTGTTTCCGGACGGCAGCGGCCGGCCGACGGTCGGGCGCGGCTACGCGGTGGCGAAGGTCAGCCGCAAGTTCGGACCGGAAAAAGACAAGCTGACAGAAGATCCGGCCCTAATGTTCGAGATGCTCGCCCTGTTCGAGTGGCTCATTAATGACCTAAGGCATTTCGATAACAGTATTCCAGCATGGAAGTTGCGTGACCTGCTGGATGTGCGGAACGACCTCAGGGACGTGCTCAACCTGCCCCGCGATATGCCGCCCAACGACGCCATCAACCGCTATTACTCAATGTCGAAATTCATGGCCCTAACCATGGATTCCTCTTCCCAGAACGTCAACGAACCGGAGGAGATTTCCGCCAGGCGAGAAATCATCGGCAAGTACAAAGGTAAAATCACCGCCTTGATGAAGCGGATCGCACGGCGCGAGAACCAGGAGACAGCCAAACAGTCTGAGGAGAAGGAAAAATGAGAACCCTTCAGACAGCGTTGTCTTTGGCGGTATTTGCCGCCCTGGTTTTCTTCTCGGTTTCCGCATTGGCGGACGATGACTTGGCGATCGATCAGGAAACGCTGCAGCAAATTGCGACCGATCTCCAGAAGGACCTGGATGCCCTGCCGCCGGCATCCCTCGAGGTGTCGGTTCAGGTCGACTCGGTTCTCACCAGCGTCGCCTCGTCCCTGTCTTTCGCCGCGGAAGCGTTGGCCAACGGTAATCCAGCCCTGGCCATGGACGCCATGAGCGTGGTGAAGGGTTCCCTAAGCGTCGCCAACTCGAAACTGCCCTCGATAAACGCGGCCTCGAACGCAGCCGAACAGTTGGAGGCCATGGAAGGGCGGGGGTTGACCAAAGCCGACGTAGACAATGTGCAGGGTTTGCTTCACGGTATCGCGAAGGCGGAGCTCCAGTCCCTTCCCGACCTCAACGGTATTGCCGATAGGCTTGCAGAAAACAACTTCGACGTGGCCAGTCTGAACGACAGTCTCGGAAGCATCGGTTCGAGTTTGGATGAAGCGACGAGATCCATTTCGTTCGACCTGTCCAACATCGAAAACCTCGCCAATGCTCTTGAATCGGCGTCGCTGAGCGGCGCGTCGTTGGAAGAGATTTCGAGGGCCGCCGGACAAGCGGCAGCGGCAATGGGAGCCGATTTGCAAAGCGTCGCAAACGCCGTTGCGGCAAGTATTGCCGCAGGTGTCAACGTTGATCTCGACGCCGCCGCCCAAGGCATGGGCTTTACCGACTTCGGTGCGGCTGTCGATGCCTATAACGCCGAATACGGCACCAACTATACCGAGGCTCAAGCCAGAGAAGCGCTCGGCCAGTAATGCCCCTCGGTCAACGCGAACCGGTCCTCTCGCGCCATTCCGGGTCGCGGGAATTCGGTGTGGTGTCACCGGAACTCCGTTACGAAGGGCTGCCACGACGGTCTATTGGGAGGTTCCTGCCGGCAAGATCAGGTCCGGAAATCGACAGCCCGCCCCCCTTTGCCGACATTTGAGCCTTCGTATTTCAGGGTCATATTCCGAAATTCAAGGCGGACATGGGCCACCGCTTTTCGGCCTTTCTGGCGTCGTCGTATTCGTGACCGTCCGGTGACCGAGGAGTTGCTGGCAAGAACGCCGGCCGCCTGGGTTGCGGACATAAAGCGCATGGCCGACATCTTCAGCGAGCGGATCGTCGGCCAGTTGTCCGAACCTTACGAACCGGTATCACGGCTCTCCGCCGCCGCCGCCGGCGACGGTGCTGATTCCGACCCGATCGCCAGGGTCCAGCTGGTCGAGTTCAAGTGCGTACAGAGACCGAGGGAGAACTTCGGACGATTTGTCCGGACGCTCTAGTTCGTGCCCTTACAAATAGGACGTCGTTGACGGAGTCCGCTGTCAGCGTAAAACCAGCCGAATGAACGGGGGTGATGGAACAGCCGGGCTTATCCAATAATTTCCTGCAAATAATGCTCAGCCCAAACCCGATCTTTTGGGATTACGCCTCGTGGTCCCGACCCTTCGGTCTCTGAAATTATTATTGCCTTACGTTCTCTCGCATGTGTCTGTTCTTCATTCTGAGGGCCAAAGAGATAAACTGTCCCGCCCCCGCTTGCGGAGCCGAACGCGATGTAACTTAACCGTTTGATTACTTTCGCCAAATTGAGGTCGATTTCGAACTCTGTATTTTTAGCTCTGAACGAAAAAGCCATTTTGACGCCATCTTCTGAAATTCCGACTTTATGGGGTGCGAATGGCTCATTCGAAGATGCAGATTTCGGCCAATCAAGTAGTATCCGCTTAATCTCGTCGGCGAACTTTTCTTCCGTCACTTTGTCACTGGGCAAATTCTCAATTGCCTGGCTGAGATAAATTTCCATCGCCCTTACGAAGGTGCCGAATCGTGTTCCGAGTCGGACATGATGCCCCATGATATATCGGCTTCTATTGTCATTCGTTATTCTGTACCGAATCTTATATTCGTAAGACTTGCTTGTTGTATCCCCTTGTCGCATTAGGGCATCTTTTATAGCCACCGATGGCTCGGAAACCAAAATTCTGGCACGAAGCAGCGTCTCGTTTGGCGGGCGAAAACTATCCAAAAACGTTTTCCGACACACTCTGCAGGCCGTGTACGCCTCCAAATTGACCTGGTTATCTGATAACCAGTTCGAATAGACTTTTTCAAAAGCCCGCCTAACACTCAACTCCACATGTTCTTCCGAAGGGCGCATGTGCTTGGGAACTTTCTCAAATTGGGCCACGAGCGCGTCGATTCCGTAGTCTTTTGACCATTTATTCACCGCACTTGAATCGTTGATGTCGATAGGAACTATGGTTTTTGACAGGGCAGAGTCGGAACTCGTGATTGCTTCATTGAAGGCGTTAATGGCCGCTTTGATAATTAGGGATTTCCAATCGGCATGTGCCGGATTGGAGCTGTAGAGTGATGTCCCAATCATTATAAGAAATCCAAGGACGGCTATCTTCGTCTTCAATGAAAGTACGTTCATTTATCGCCTCCGAATTTGGCTAACCATGAAGGAGACTGTCGGAAAGATGGCCAATGCTCTTTCCGACTTCGACGGCCTGACCGTACCACATTACGCTCAGACCTGAGCGTAATGGGGTACGGAAAACTGTCGAGGTGGAGTTCACCGGAGGCTTACCCTTCCGGGATTTTCCAGAGATTCCGACCATCGGGAAGCACACGGGCGCATTGCCCGTCCGAAATCATGTGTTGAACGGACGGGACTGAGAAGGTCGGGTTTCCGGCGGCCCACCCCCCGAAGCTGACATGGGCTTCCTAAAGTTAGGGTTTTCGGTTACCCATCATTCTTCTGATGTCTGGGGAACCTTGGTAGGATCGAACTAGGTAAGATTGAAAGGTCAAAATCCGTTTTGGAAATGGGTGCATTCGACGTGGCAATGAATAGGTATGAATTGAGCCCGATCCTCCAGCTTTCTCCCAGGGTCGAAAACACCTGATGTCTCGTTTGCAGACCTCGTTTCAGAGTTCCTTTGGAATAACCGTCATTGGGGCGTGTTTGTTGGCCGTGTTTCTTTGTTGGCCGGACAAAACATTCGCGCAGTCGACGGAACTGACCGAAAACCTACAGAAAGGCGTAGCTCTACAAAAAAGTGGCCGATATTCAGAGGCCATTGCTCCTTTAAAACGAGCCCTGGAGCTGGCACTAGACGAGTTCGGACCCGAAAACCGACAAACCGTAATCATTGTCGTTTCCCTCGCGGAAGTGCTTCTCGCCAATGGCCAATTTGGCGAAGCCGAGAAACTATACGAATGGTCCCTGGAGACGACACAAGAGACCCATGGCTCCGAGCATCCCAACGTGGCAACCGCTCTAAAAAAGCTTGCGGTTGTTTATCACGTGCAACGCCGTTTCGAAGAAGCGGAAACGCTGTACCAGCGGGCTTTAGCGATTTTGGAAAAGACACTCGGTGAAGATCACACGACCGTAGCCGAGACCCTCAACAATCTCGCCAAACTGTACCAAACCGCGACTCGCTATGATAAAGCCGAAGCGCTGTTCCAACGGTCTCTGGCGATCTTCGAGAAGGCCTTGGGGCCACGAGATCGAAAAGTTGCAATAAGCCTCAATAATCTCGGCTTGCTGTATCGCGTCCAGGGTCGTCTCGATGCGGCCGAGCCCCTTCTAAAGCGTTCTTTGGCGATTTTGGAAAGAAATCTTGGCAACGAACATCCTGAAGTCGCGCAGTTGGTCTACAACTTGGCCGAGATCTACAGAGTGCAGGGGCACCTGATTTATGCCGAACCTTTCTATCAACGGTCTTTGGCAATCCAAAAGGCGACCCTAGGATCCGACCACCCAGCTGTGGCGAGGAACCTCAATGGTCTCGCGCTTCTCTATTCTGCGCGACATAGATACGACGATGCCGAATCCTTGTTCAAGCAGTCCTTGGCCATGATGGAGAAAACGCTTGGGCCGGAGCACGTGGATGTCGCAGCAGGTGTGAATAACCTGGCAGAATTGTATAGAACCCAACACCGCACTGAAGATGCAGAGCGCCTTTATCAGCGGTCTTTGGCAATTACGCGGAAGGCCCTGGGCCCTAATCACCCCGACGTCGCACTTGCGCTCAATAATCTTGCTTTGCTGTATCAAGACCAAGGCCGATACGGCGACGCCGAAACTTTGCTCAATCAGTCCTTGGCGATTCTGGAGAAGCCAGATGGACAGACTCATGCTTACTTGGCGGGTGTCCTCAACAACCTTGCCGCCTTTTACCAATCCGTCGGACAAGCGTCGAAAGCCAAGGCCTATTACGAAAGATCATTGGCGGTCAAACGCTCACAGAAAAACTAAATGGCGGCAATGGGGTATCCCCTTTGATCCGCCCATAAAGCTTGAATCTTGGAATTCGTTCGTGCGCAATGACCGTTCGAACTATTCACCCAAATGTCCGTAAAAGGGATCTACCGGACCTTGGTACGAGCTGCACTCAATGTCGCCTTTTTGGCTCAAGAAGGACAAAACCACACGGCTCACCAATTCGTCCGGTAAGTCATGGTGGATTTGCGGCGATCCGTGGAAGATACCGGTAAATCGCCCTCCCCCAGTCCGTTGATTTTACGACTTTCCAAATCCGGCGAATTAGCAAGTCCGGCACCCAACCCTTACCTTTTATCTCGCCATCTCGTTCCTTTTTTGTTCTTGATTTTAATGCCTGTACGTGCTATTTTTTCCTATTGCTCTTCTGCCGTTACCAAGCGGTTTTGCTGATTGCCCTTGTGAATAGGACCCTCCGGCGCCGAGGCCGGTCACGGTGCGGCGTCTAGAGACTGGCTACGGGCGCGTGCTCATCTCGGCCGATTGTTGACCACCCGGAAAAGGCGAAGACGACCGAGAAAAAAATTCCATGGTCATTCAAGGACAAAAATAGACATCCGGGGGCGCTTCCTCGGGTGGTTTTGTGACCGGGCGGAAAAGACCGTTCCTGGCAGCGCCGTGAATTGGCTTCGTTCCGTCACCTTTTTTCCACCATGCCCTCGCCCCCACTTGGCACACCGATTGCTGCCTATCTGGTGGGTACGGAGACGTGGAATGGAACGGACAGTTTTGAAGTCACTGCTGCAAGGCTTGATCGGCGCAGCCGCGCTTTTCGTCTTCGCCCCGGACGCCCGGGGCCAAGCCATTGAAAACACGGGACAACTCTGCACCGAACAGGCCTCCGCCCAAGAGCGGGAGAAGGCCATTCCCGAACACCTGTTGAGGTCCATCGCGCTCACCGAATCGGGGCGCTGGGACGGTTCGCGCCAGGAAAATTCTGCCTGGCCGTGGACCATCACCGCCGACGGCCAGGGGCGGTTCTTCGACACCAAGGAAGAAGCGGTCCTCGAGGCCGAGATCCTTATCACCGAAGGGGTCAAGAACATCGACATCGGCTGCATGCAGGTCAACCTGCACTACCACCCGAGTGCCTTCGAGACCCTGTCCCAGGCCTTCGATCCCGCCGCCAACACGGCTTATGCGGCGACCTACCTGAAGGCCATGCATCAGGCCACCGGTAACTGGATCGAAGCGGCCGGGCGCTACCATTCATCAACGCCGGGGCCGAACAGCCAATACAAGCGTAAGGTCCTGGCCCAATGGAACCGGGCCCGCGGCTTCATCGCCGTCGCCGAGCTCAAGGCTGACGAGCCGCCGGCCGCCGACCTGCCCCGCGCGCCGCTCCTCGAGAACGCCGAGGTCGATCCCCTGTGGACGGAGCGTCTGAATTCGAACAGGCGCGACCGGCTGGAGCTCGACCGCCAGGCCGAGGCCCGGGTCGCCGACGGCACCGCTTTCGCCATGCGCCGCCACGAGGAACTGGATTCCTGGCGCCGCGCCCAGACCCGCGGCATCGAGATGGCGCACCTGATGGCCATGCGCCGGGCCGAACAGGACCTCCGGCGCCGCAAGCGCCTGGCCAATCTCGGCAAACGGGATTTCGCCGACAGCCGCCGTCAACAACTGCTCGAATGGCGCGAGCGCGGCGTGTGGTCGGGCGGTTGAGGCCCTTTTCCGGCGGCCGTTCCCCGGTTCAGATGATCCCGCCTTCGGCGAGACCGGCCCGTTCCTCGTCGGATAACCCGAGCAATCCGCCGTAAATCTCGTCGTTGGCGTTGCCGAGCGGCGGCCCCAGGTTGTCGATGCGGGGCGGCGTTTGCGACAGCTTCGGAAAGGCGGCGGGCACCGTGATGTCGCCGATGCCGTCCGCCGCAACCTCGGTCAGGTTGCCGCGGGCCTGGAAATGGGGATCGGCGAAGATGTCGGCGATGGTGTTGATGGCGCCGGCCGGCACCTGATGGGCGACGCATATTTCCATCACCCGGTCCCGCGGCATCGAGCGGGTCCAGGCTTCGACGGCGCCGTTGACGGTATCGCGGTTTGCCAAGCGTACGGCCTGATCGCCGAAAGCCTCCAGCAGGTCCGCCCGGTCCATGGCCTGGCACAGGCGCTCGAACATCTTGTCGGTGGTACAGGCGATGGCCATCCACTTGTCGTCGCCGGTCGGGAAGTGGCCGTGCGGGCAGGCGTTGACCGTGCCCGCCCCTTCCGGTTCACGGACGAAGCCCTTGGCTTGATAACGCGGTGCGATCTCGTCCAGCACCCGAAAGACGCTTTCATAAAGCCCGATGTCGACGACCTGGCCCTCGCCGCTGGCCTCCTTGTGACGCAAGGCCATGAGCACGCCGACAGCCCCGTAAAGCCCCGACATGTAATCGCCCAAGGACGTCGAGCCCGGCGTCACCGGCGTCTCGCCGGGCAGCCCGGCGAGATAGGTCAAACCGCCGACGGCATGGGCGATACGGGCGAAGCCGGGGCGGTCGCGGTAGGGTCCGGTCTGTCCGTAACCGGAGATGCGGAGCAGGACCAGACCGGGGTTGACGGCCTGCAGCTCGTCCCAGCCGAGCCCCCATTTCTCGAGGGTGCCGGGCCGGAAGTTCTCGCAAACGACATCGGACTTCTCGACCAGGCGTTTGAAGAGCGCCGCGCCCTCCGGCTTCCTCAGGTTGAGGGTCACCGACTTCTTGTTGCGGGCCTCGGACAGCCAGGCGAGGGTACGACCTTCCTGTTCCGTCGCCGTGCCGAAATTTCGGAACGGATCGCCGCCGCCGGGCTGTTCGACCTTGATCACCTCGGCCCCGAACTCGCCCAGGATGGCAGCCGTATAGGGCGCGGCGATGAAGGTCGCCACGTCGAGGGCCCGGACGCCGTCCATGGGCCGCGGTTTCGTCGATTGCTCTTCCGTCATGCCTGCTCCGTCAGGTATCTCGGCACCCGCCAGCGATAGTCGATCCGCGCCACCCATTCCCGGAACACGCTGGCGATCACGGCGGCACTCCAGGACGTCGGCACCGGATCAGGCGTCACTTCGATGGCGAAGGCACGGAAGGTATATAGGGCGCGCGGCATATGGAACCAGTCGGTCACCAGAAGGGCACGTGAAAGGCCGTTCTCGTTCATTACCCGGCGGCATTGCTCGGCGTTCTCCAGGGTCCGGGTCGACACCTCTTCCAGGAGCAGCGCCTCCCCGGCGACCCCCGCGGCCCGAGCCACTTCGGCCATGGTTTCGGCCTCGCTGGTGGCGATCGCCGTCGGGCCGCCGCAGAGCATGATCAGCGGTGCCCGGCCGGCGCGCCAGGCCTGGGCGGCATGGCGCACCCGCCGGGCTATGGCCGGACCCGGCGTGCCATCCGGGTTCTGGGCGGCGCCGAGGACGACGATGACGTCGTGCAGCTCGTTACTCATCGGCGAACTCGGCCGTCGCCTGCATGGCCAGCTCGCCGTCGGCGTTGGCGGCCCACAGCTCTGCCGTCTTGCCGTCGGCGTTGGCGGCCCACAGCTCGGCCGTCTTGCCGTCGTCGGACGGGTTGCCGTTGATGGTGAAGGGCGCCGTGTCGAACAGCGGGCTGACGGCCCGGTAATCGAAACGCTTCAGCGTTTGGTGCGAGCGGTTGCGCCGGCAGAGGTCCATCAAGAGGGTGGCGATCAGCGGCCCGTGCACGATGAGCCCCGGATAGCCCTCGTCTTCGGTGGTGAACTTCCAATCGTAGTGAATACGATGGCCGTTGAAGATAAGGGCCGAATAGCGGAACAGCAGCACCGGGTCCGGATGGATGGTGCGATGCCATTTGCCGCGCGGTGGCGCCATCGGCGGCTTCGGCGGTTCCGTTCCCGGGCGTTGCTCCTCGCGGTAGACGATGTCGTGTTCCTCACGGATGGCCAGCCCGGCCGGCTCGAAGATGTCGTAACGGACGACGACGAAAACCAGGTCGCCGCTCTTGCCCTTCTTGTGGGTGACGTTGGCGACGGTGGCCGTCCTTGCCGCCGCGTCGCCGACCCGGAGCGGGCGTTGAAACTCGATGCGCCCGCCGGCCCACATGCGTCTCGGCAATTCCACCGGCGGCAGGAAGCCGCCGCGCTTGGCGTGGCCATCGACACCGAGATCCGATTGCCGCGTGGTGGGGAGGAAATAGAGCCAATGCCCGGCCGGTGGCACCGCGTCACCTTCCTCCGGCACGGGATCGTCGCGGTCCAGCGTGGCGGACAGCGCAATCAGGGGGAACGGCGTGATCACGTCGTGCTGCTGTTCGGCGCGGCCGATCCATTTACTCAGGTGTTCCATGTCGACGGTCATGCGTTTCCCCTTCGTCAGAACGACCTAGGAAGCCCAAGGACGTGTTCGGCAATGTAGGAAAGAATGAGGTTGGTGGAAATGGGCGCGATTTGATAGAGCCGCGTCTCCCGGAATTTGCGCTCGACATCGTACTCCTCGGCGAAGCCGAAACCGCCAAACGTCTGCAGGCAGGTATCGGCGGCATGCCAGGCGGCCTCGGAAGCGAGCAGCTTGGCCATGTTGGCCTCGGCGCCGCAGGGTTCACCGGCGTCGAATTTCTCGGCCGCCTTCGAGACCATCAGGGCGGCGGCTTCCGTTTCCGCGTAGGCCCTGGCGATCGGGAACTGGATGCCCTGGTTCTGCCCGATCGGCCGGTCGAAAATCCGGCGTTCGCCGGCATAACCGCCCGCCTTGTCGACGAACCAGCGGGCGTCGCCGATGCATTCGGCGCCGATCAGGATGCGCTCGGCGTTCATGCCGTCGAGGATGTAGCGGAAACCCTTGCCCTCCTCACCAACCAGCGAAGACACAGGCACCCGAAGATCATCAAGGAAGATCTCGGTTGTCGAGTGGTTGATCATGGCGCGGATCGGTTTGATGGTGAGGCCGTTGCCGACGGCTTCGCGCATGTCGACAAGGAACACCGACATGCCGTCATGCGGCCTGGCGCCCTCGTCGCGCGGCGCCGTTCGCGCCAGCAGCAGCATCAGATCCGAATGCTCGGCGCGGCTGGTCCATACCTTCTGGCCGTTGATGACGTAACCATCGCCGTCCCGTTTCGCCGCCGTGCGGATACGGCTGGTGTCGGTGCCCGACGTCGGCTCGGTCACGCCGAAGGCCTGCAGGCGCAATTCGCCGGAGGCGATCTTCGGCAGGTAATCCGTCTTCTGCCCGTCGCTGCCGTGCCGGAGCACGGTGCCCATGGTGTACATCTGGGCGTGGCAGGCGGCGGCGTTGCAGCCCTGCTTGTGGATCTCCTCGAGGATGGCGGCCGCCTCCGAGATCCCGAGCCCGCTGCCGCCGTAAACTTCCGGCACCAGGACGCCGAGGAACCCAGCCTCGGTCAGGGCCTGGACGAATTCCGTCGGGTAGGCGCGCTCGCGGTCCTTTTCACGCCAGTATTCGCCGGGGAAGCCGGCGCAAAGCTGGGCGACGGAATCGCGGATGTCCTGGTGGTTTTCACTCATCATATCTTCCATCAGGGGCTTGTACGGCTCGGTTTCGGTTGTAGCCTATCGGCGGGCCCAAGCAAACAGGAGCGCACGTGGAAACTCTGCCGAACCGCCGCAACTGGGACGTGCTCCGGGAGCTGCTTCCCCTCGACGGCATGCGCATTCTCGACATCGGTTGTGGGCCCGGCGCCTTGCTCCGCCTGATGGCCCGCGGCGGCGCCCGCGCCACCGGCCTCGAAAACAACCCGGCGCAACTGGCCAAGGCCCGTGCCGCCGATCCGGTCGGCGACGAAACCTATGTGGCCGGCGTTGGGCAGCAGTTGCCGTTCGCATCCGCCGTATTCGACAGCGCCGTCTTCTTCAGCTCGCTGCACCACATTCCGCCGGACCATATGGACGCGGCCGTGGCCGAGGCGGCGCGGGTCGTCCGTAGCGGAGGATCCGTTGCCGTCTTCGAGCCGGTGGCCGAAGGACCGTTCCAGGAGTTGGCGGCGCCGGTCGACGACGAGACGGAAGTGCGCGCCCTGGCGCTGGCCGCCATCCGGCACGCCGACGGTGGAGAATTGGCGATGCGTCGGGAACTCCGCTACGTCTACGCGCACCGTTATGCCGACTACGAGGCCTACCGCGAGGAAATGGTGCGGATTGACGGCAGCCGGCAGGGTCTCTTCGATCGGCAGGACGATACCTACCGCGAAGCTTTCCATCGCCTCGGCCGCGCCGGCGACAAGGGCTATGCTTTCGATCAGCCGATGCGGGTCAACCTGTTGGCCAAGGTTTGAAGACCCACCGGTTCGGCCCCTTCACGCGACCAGGTCCCGGATCCGTTCGAGCAGGATTGTCCGTTCGTCCGCCGACAGCGCCATCAGTTCGAAGCCGAGACGGCCGGCCGGCGCGTCGGCGTCGTAAACGAAGATGGCCGGATCGCCGTCGCCCAGCGCGGCGGCGATATCGGCCGCCGTCCGCCCCGAGGGTGTTGGTCCGAACGCCGCTTCGACACGGCGGAAAGGCCCATGGGTCGGGTCGGCGACCGTTGTCGCTGAAACGCCGTTCATTCGATCGAGTTCCTCGGCGAACGCCTCGGCGTCGGCGGCCTTGGCCTCGCGCCAATCCGTCATGTCCTCGTCGTCCCGCTCCCGGACCGCAGCCAAGAGACCGAGGATGGCTTCCTTGCTGGCCTTCATGCCACGCCCGATGCCCTTGTCCTGGGCCCGGAAAGCAGCAACCGGCGCCTCTTTGCCGAGGACCAGCCCGACGGTCGGCGCGGCCAGGTATTTCTGGGCGCTGAAGATGGTGAGATCGGCGCCGACGGAGAGAACATCCGCCATGCGCAGATCCTGAGCAGCGGCGTCGACGATGACCGGAACGCCCCGTTCCCGGGCGAGCGCCACGGCATCGGCCGGCGCCACCATGGCGCCCTTGCAGAGCCGCGAATCGACGAGCAAAAGCGCGGCGATACCTTCAATATCCAGCGCCGCATCCAGCGCCTCACGGGAACAGGCTTCCGGATCACCGGCGACGACGACCTCAGCACCCGACAAGCGTACCGCCTGTTCGATGGGCTGCCCGTAATTCACCAGGTGCCCGGCCTGGATGACGACGCGTTTCTTCATGCCCCGCGTGTCCGGGAGGCGGGCCACGCGCCCTGGATCGGCGCCAGCCATGACCGCGGCGCAGGCGATGGTAATGGCGGCCGCCGCGCAATGACAAACGGCGGCGGCCTCGGCACCGGCTCCATCGGCGATGATGCGCCCGGTCCGGTCATGCAGGTCGCCCATGTGGAAAAAATAGCGGAGCGCCAAACCGGTTTCGGCGGCGACAGCTTCCGACGACCGTGACACGCCTAAGGGCGTGAAGGTGCCGCGCGCGTTGATGACACGGCGAAGACCGTATGTTTCGAAAGGATCCATGAGGAGCATATGTGGACCGACCGTTCCCTGGGTCAACCCCACAGGCCCGGTCCCGGCGGGTAGACCCGGCCGTTTTCGAAATGCAGCCCTTCCGGACGGTCTTGCTGAAGCAACAGCGGCCCGTCGAGATCGACGAACTCGGCGAAGGAACAGAGAAGGGCCGCCGGCGCCATGGCCAGAGACGTGCCGACCATGCAGCCGACCATGATCTTAAACCCGGCCGCCTCGGCAGCGCGGGCGAGATCGATGGCCTCCGTCAATCCACCCGTCTTGTCGAGCTTGATGTTGATCATGCCGTACTTGCCCTGGAGCCCGGGAAGGTCGCCGAGTGTGTGGCAGGCCTCGTCGGCACAAAGGGGAATGTGGCTGTCGAAAGCCGCGAGCTCGTCGTCGGCATGAGCCGGCAGCGGCTGTTCGATCATCTCGACACCCAATCCAGCAAGTTCGGGCGCCACACCGCTCAGGATATCCAGGTCCCAGGCTTCATTGGGATCGATGATTAGCCGGGCCTCGGGCGCCCCGCGCCGGACCGCCGTTATCCGTTCGATGACGTGGCGGTCATCGAGTTTGACCTTGATCAGGGGGGTACCGGCCAGTTCGTCAGCCATCTGCCCCATCTCGTCAGGTGTGCCCATACTTATGGTCACTGCGGTCACCGACGGGTCCGGTTTCGGGATACCGGCAATCTCCCAAACGGACCGGCTCGTGCTCGCCGCTTCCAGATCCCACAATGCCGCATCAAGGGCGTTGCGCGCCGCTCCCGGTGCCATTTCCTGGCGTAGCGTCTCCCGGTCGAGGCCGTCGGCGACGGCGTCCGCCTGGGTGCGGATAGCCGCGACGACGTCTTCCCAAGTCTCGCCGTAGCGCGGGTAAGGCACGCATTCGCCACGGCCCATGGTATCCGTGTCGCGGATTTCTGCGACGACGACCTCGGCTTCCGTCTTGACGCCGCGGGAAATGGCGAAGGGCCGGGCCAGAGGCCAGGACTCGCGACGAACCGTCAGCCGGCGCCTCATGCGGGAAGGCGGTCGACGATAGCGGCAACGCCGGTGCGCACGGAATCGACCGTCGGCAGCCCGAACCGCTGCTCGATCTCGCCGAGATACCGTTCTGCCGCCGCCGCGTCCAAACTCTTGGTATTGATAGCGATACCGATGCACTGGGCCGCCGGATTGGTCAACCTCGCCGCTGCCACGTTGGCCTCGATGCACTCGCCGAGTTCCGGCAATGGATAGTCCGGCAGACCGCGCATGTGTTCACGGGTCGGCTCGTGACACATGACCAACGCGTCCGGTTGCGCCCCATGGATCAGGCCGAGTGATACGCCGGCATAAGACGCATGGAACAGCGAACCCTGCCCCTCGACGATGTCCCAATGGTCCGGGTCGTTTTCCGGCGCCAGCCATTCGACGGCACCCGAAATGAAATCGGCGACCACGGCGTCGACGGAAACACCGGATCCCGCGATGAAGATACCGGTCTGGCCGGTCGCCCGGAACGATGCCGGAACACCCCGGTCATGGAGTTCGCGGGTAATGGCCAGGGCGGTGTACATCTTGCCGACGGAACAGTCGGTGCCGACCGGCAGCAGGCGTTTGCCTCGCCGCCGCCTGCCGCTGGCGACGGCGAAGGTCTCGGTCGGATGGCGCACGTCGTATAGATCACGGCCATGCAACTTGGCGATGTCGGCGACGGCCGGCACGTCGGCGACCTTGCGGTGCAGGCCGCTTGCCACGTCCATGCCGAGTTCGATGGCCCGGACCAGGGATTTGGTCCAGCTGTCAGCGATGACGCCGCCGCGGTTGGCGACGCCGACGATAATAGTCTTGGCGCCTTTTTCGGCGGCTTCCTCGAGGCTCATATCGGGGAGCCCGAGATCGGCGTTGCATCCTTCCAGCCGCAACTGGCCGAGGCAGATATCCGGCCGCCAATCGACGACGCCCTGCGCCGTTTTTGCCGCCAGCTGATCGGCGGCATCGCCGAGAAACATCAGATAAGGCGTTCTCAGTTCCATCGCTCACCCCACCCCGAAAAACCCGCAGACCATAATCAAATGGTCCCTGCCTGTCAGCGGGCCAACCGCCAAGTTATCGGAGGACCAGAAATGGCGGAGTCGCCTTGACCGCCCTACCGCCGGTCCTTAGCCTTTAACCGGTATTGCTTTGTTGGCGGAGGAACCCGGATGGCCCGGTTCATCGCATTGTTGATGTTCTGCGTCCTGTTGGCTGGCACCGTGTCCGTCGGCGGCACCGGCAATCAAGCGCTCGCCTTTAATACCTACAAACATTGCTACAACAAATGCGTCCGCGACGAGGGCGAGGCAATCCAGGCCTGCCGCAAGGAGCTCTGCGCAAAAGAAAAGAAAAAGTCTCGTAAGGCGAAGTGCAACAGCGCGTGTTTCGCCAACGGCGAAATGCGCCACAAATATTGCAAGAACGAATGCGCCCGCGGCGAAACCTGCCTCAGGAGCAAGAAGACCAAGGCCTGCCTGAAGACATGCGAACCGGACCGGAAGTCCAATATCCGCGGTTATCTGGCGTGCAAGAAGGATTGTACGGCTTCGTGTTCGAAGTGGTAGCTGCCAGCCCATCCAGGCTGCACTCTCGGTGAAACGGATCCTCTCCTGGCTGGCGACGGCGGTCGATCCGAAAACGTGGGTCCATCGGATTGCGGCCGGAGCCGCCGCAGGTGTTCTGCCCGGTGCCTTGCTGTTTCTGTTTTTCTCGACGATGGGCGGCTTGATCCTATTTGCCTTGATCGTCCTCGTCGCCGTGTTCTCCAGCGCCGATAACGCCTTACTCCTGAGCGGCGCAATCAGCATCGGCACTGTCATCGGAATCGCCGGCATCTGGTGGCTCCTGCCCGACATCCACTACCGCCCCTACGAGAAATACGGCCGCATCGACCATTACGAACCCGGCCTCGATGTCCGTTTCGAAATCCCGCACGGCGACCTTGTCGCCATCGGCGGGTCCGAATTCGCTACAGCCGCCGAGCCCAGGACCGTCGCCTTCGTCACCGATGAAAGGGGCTATCGAAACCGCCGCGGATTGGGCGACGACGCGATCATCCTCGTCGGCGATTCCTTCGTCGCCGGTGTGAGCTCGGATCAGGACGAAATGCTGGCCTCCCATCTCGGGAAGATGACGGGGCAGGATTTCTATTCCCTGGCCTTTCCCGGTAACCTGCATTTCTACGCCGACTTGATCACGCGGCTGGGCCGTCCGGCCCATGTCTTCATGTTCGAAGGCAATGACTTCGGAACCGGCGATTGCGTGACCAACAACCGCCCGCCCCGGCGCCTCATGGACCGGTTGCGGCGCCACTTGCCGATCGCCGCCAAAACCGCCAACTACCGCCGGCGCGCGACGCGTCGGTTCCGAAACTGGGTACGCGGCGTCGAGAAATCCGACGAGGTCCTGGTTGAACGGCACTTCGTCGCCGGGAAGCCGGTGCTGTTTCACAAGAACTACGTGACGACGGCGCTGAACGAGACCATTGAACTGCACGGTTGCTACCGCAAAACGCTGGAACGGATCCGCAGTCTGGTCAAAAGCCTGGTATTCGTGCCGACCAAATACCGGGTCTATCACGGGCTCTTCGACGAGCCGGGCGAGGTGCTTTCCGCCAACGCCCAACTGGACGCCTTGCGGTCGTTGGCAATAGACGCCGGCATCCCCGTTTACAACCTGACGCCTGCGCTCCAATCCGGTGCTGCACAAGCCCTCGAGCGGGATGGATCGTTCGTCTATTGGCGGGACGACACCCACTGGAACGGCCTCGGTGCCCGGATCGGCGCCCGCACCTTCGCATGCAAAGTGCTCGACAGGTCCTTCTGCCTTTCCGATAAATGACGGGAATGTAACAGGGCGGGGACGACATTCGATGCGGCTCAAGGGAACGATACGCGGCACTTGTCTCGGCTGCGTCGCCGCCATTTTGCCCGCACTGATCATCTGGGCCTATTTCTCGCAAAGCGCCGCGCTCACCGTTTTGGTGGTGATGACCCTGCTCGGCGCTTTCGTCCATCCGAAAAACACCTATCTGCTCGCCGGTGCCATCGCCGTCGGTTCTCTGATCGTTATCGTCGGCGTCGGACTGCTTCCCGATATCTATTACCGGCCGCATGAGAAATATGACGCCGGCGGGCGCTATCAGCCGAACATCAACATCACCTTCCCGTCACCGTTCGGCGACCTCGTGGCGATCGGCGGTTACGAATTCCGGTCGGCCGGCGAACCCCGATCGATCGAGTTCGTCACCGATGGGAAAGGTTTTCGCAATCGTGATGAGTACCGAAAGGGGGACACCGTAGTGCTCGGCGATTCCTTCGTTGCCGGCAACGGGTTGTCCCAGGAGAACCTCATTGGTGAACGCCTGACGAAACACACCGGTGAAACCCACTATGCCATCGCCTTCCCTGCCAACTTCGTGACCTATGCGAAAATGCTCGCCGACCATGGCCTCGCCGCCTATGTGTTCGTGTTTGAGGGCAACGACTTCGACGATGGAGATTGTACCGTGTTCCAGCCCAGAAAAAGAAAATGGCAGGATGAAGTCCGCACCGGTATTCCGCTCGCCACAAAGACGATCGCCTATAAGAAAAAGGCAGCCCGCGCCTGGCGGGCCATGAAGAAACGTTGGCGCGGCACGGTGCCGGCTCCTCGTGTTTCATCGCGCCGTGTCGGCAGCACCGATTTGCTTTTTCTTGACCACTATGTCGCGATAACGAGGCGGGAATCGTTCATGCTGCCGGCGTGCGTTGATGAGGCGTTTTCCGCCGTCCGCCACCTCGTTCGCGGTTTCGTCTTCCTGCCGACCAAGTATCGGATATACGCGCCTCATCTGGACGAGAGCCCCGAAAAGGACCTAAGCGATGCGCAGTGGGAAGCCACCGAACGCCTGGCACGGACGCTCGGCGTCCCCGCCTATGACATGACGCCTCATCTCGCGAAAGCGGCCGAAACCGCTCTCGTGAACGGCCGCTTCGTCTATTGGCGGGATGGTACCCATTGGAACGGGCTCGGCACGAAAACGGTGGCCGAATCCCTGGCCGACCTCTTTACCACGGCCGACTAACCCGGTCTTGCCGGCCGCGCCTCGAAACGCGAATCGGGTAGCGTCTTTGAGCCGCGCGCCCCGCTGCCGGCCTCATGAAAACCGTTCAGCACCTTAGCTGCTTCTGGGTTTTCTTCATAATTTCAATTGCTTGACTGAAAACGCGCGGCTCCGCTCCTCGCCTATTGAAGACCTCGATGGCGCCGGTTATGGGAATAGGCGACGATCACGTTAAAGTCACGGACCATGAACAGACGAACCACGCATCTTCGTCGCACCCTAACCGCCGGCACCATTGCCGTTCTGCTCGCGGCCAATCTTACGCCAAACGCGGTCGGTGCGGCGAGCCGCGTCGGCCACCTTACGGTCAATGCGGTCAGCGTAAATGGCGCCGGAACCAAAGCGCGGCTCAAACCCGGTGCCCGGTTCACGGTCAGGATGGATTTCCGATCCGATTCATCGGCCTGGTGCCCCAAATGCCAAAACCAGATCGTCGTCGGCTTCGCCAAACGGATCGACGGCCGCTGGGAAAAGGTCCCCGGCGGCAAATGCGTTTACTCGAAAGACGGGCGGCGCACGGAAAAAGGTTTCCGCTTCCGCTTGAACGCGCCCAAGGAGCCCGGCCGCTACAAGCTGACCCTGATGGCGCCGCAGGCCTACAACTGCATCCGGGCCATGAAGTGGCAGGCCAGGCCGTCGGCGATCGCCTCGATTACCGTGCGGTGACACCGGCCTGTCGATCGGCCGCCCAGACGCAAACGGCCTAATGGGCTCGATGACGGCGTTTCACGCGACCTTCAACACTTCGTCCGGGCGGATCGGACCGTCGGCCGGCGTGACCAAAGAAAGACCGTCACACTCGCGCGCGGATACGCAGGTGCTGGCCAGGGTGCGCTCTTCCTCGTATGGCCAGGGTTGCCCGCGATGCATCGTCGCTCGTTCGTCCCAAACCAGGACGTCGCCCGGTTCCCAGCGATGGGCGTAGAGGTATTCCGGACGGGTACAGAACGCGATCAACTCTTCGGCAAAGGCTCGGGCATCGGACCAGTCCGTACCGCGCGCTCCATAGATATGGTTCGCGATGTAGAGGGCTTTCTCCCCCGTCACCGGATTCGGCCAGACGGCGCGCCATGCTTGCCTTTGATAGCGGTTGACTTCCGGCAAACCCAATAACCGCGGGTCCGTATCGATCCGCGATGGCAGCACCGAGTGCAGGAACGCCGTTTCTTCGGTCTTGTCTTTCAGCGCCTGCGGCAAGTCTTGCCAGGCGGCCCGGGTCGAGACGATTTCCGTTTCTCCCCCCGTCGAGGGGACCACATAAGCGGTAATCGTGTTGATGAGTGCCGGCGTGCGCAGGAATGTGCTGTCCGTGTGCCAGTATTGGTTGGCGATCAGGTTCAGGACAACCAGCGAATTGGCATCCATGGTCCCTTCGCCCGATTTCTTCAGGTTTGAAAGCCTCGGCACCGGGGGACGGGCTCGCGGTTCGGTGCAGGCGGCATCCGCAACCCTGTCTTCCAATGGCCCAAAGAGAAGTGCAAAATCGTTGTGCACGTCCGGATCCATCTCCTGGTCCTTGAAAAGCAGGAGAGAGTGTTTCTCGAACAGTGTCCGGATTTCCGGGAAGTGCTGTTTTGCGGTAACGTCTCTGAGGTCGACCCCTCTTATCTCAACCCCGAAACGGCGGTGAAGCGGTCGCGTTTCCATGACAGCGTTCCACCCTTTGGTTCAGTTGGTAGCGATGGACTTTGGAGGCACGCTATACGGCTTCGCTCTGCCCCGCAATGCGTTCGCCCCGCGTATCCGGTCCGTCGTCGTCCGTTTACAAATAGAACGCCACCCGCAGCTGCAGGTAGTCGTCCCGTTGCAGGTCGTTGGCCGCCGTACCGGCCGGGGTGTTCCAGCTGAATCCGCCTTCCAGTTCGAGCTTCAGGCGGTCGGTGAGGCGGCGGTTGGCTTCCACATTGATCGACCGTGCACCGCCGTCGAGGTCGGCAACGAATCCGATCAGCGCATCCGTGTCCCATTCGTCGTTGAGGACCAGACGCAGGCCCGTGAATAGGTCGTTGTCGAACCGGGTCGAGGGCGCACCGGCATGACGGCCGTCGCGGTGGTATTCGGCGAGAACGCCGAGATCGGCACCGGTATCGGTAATCCCAAAGAAAGTGTATTCGAAACCGGCAACGGCGGCGGCGAACCTTTCCTGTTGGCCGGTGCGGAAGATCGATTCCAGTTTCCACAGCCAGCTGCCCTTGGTCGCCTGCAGGTCGACGCCGGTCTGGTCGATGGTGTCATAGTGCGGGGTCCAAACCGTTTCGCCGCCGGCCGACGTGCCCTGGATCAGGCGCGGCTCGCGGCCAGTGCCGTGGAAATGGTAGAGGCCGATGTCGAATTCGCCGACGGTGTGGCTCCAACGAAGGGCCAGGTCGAGGCGTTTGTCGCGGGCCGCTGAGTCGTAGGTGGCGGCACGACCGTCGACCAGGAGTCCGCTCCTCAGACGCCCCTGTCGGCCGGGATAGCGGCGCTCGCGGAAGCCCGGCAGCAGGTAGGCGTCGACCGTGCCCCAGTCGCCGAGATAGGTCAGCGTCACCATCGGCTGGCCCAGTTTGTCCTCCTGGTCCGGGTCGGTCAGCAAATCGGTCTGGTTGATGACGTCGACCAGATGACGGGATTCGGCTGCACCCCAGAACACCTTGCCGAGCCCGGCGCGCAGTTCCCAGTCCTCGCCCACATGAAGCCACAGGGCCTCGCGGAGATCCGAGTGGGTGCGCTTGCCGTCGCCGGCTTCGAGGCGCGCGTAGGGTACCAGGATGAACTCGTCGTCGCCGTCGTTCCAACGCCAACTGAATTCGGGCTGCACGGTCAGGGCCGGGGTCACGCGATTGTCATGCTGAGCGGCGAAGGCCGGCGCCTGGAAAAAGAGCCGCGTATCGACGGCGGCGAACCCGGAGATCTCGGGGGCGGGCAGCAGGGCATCGTCGCTCGGACCGTCTGCAATAGCGGCCGACGCCCCGGTTATCAGGGCGCCGGCCAGACAGGCGGACAGGAGAGAACGCTTGACCATGGCAGGGGTACCGTCGGCAATGGGGCTCAGGCCGTCAACGCTGACGCCTAAGCACCGCCTTCGAGAAATCCCGGTCCTTCAAGCCGGTCTTGAACCGGTAATCGTCGAACGCCAGCACCGTCGATTTGCCGGTTTGGTGGTTGACCATGACCAACTCGTGGGACCGCCAATACTGATCCAAATACTGCTGGTACTTGTTGAAGTTGAGCGTCTTCAGGAGTTCGTTCTTGCGGTCGTAAAACTCGACGGTGATTTGCCGGTATTCCTGCTTGTCGATCCACACCACCTGGCGCGTGTAGCCGGAATACTCGTAAAGCGGTTTGCGCTCGACGACGAAGCACTCGAGGGCGCCGCAAGCCTCCTCGCGCAGAAACTTGTAGGCGTATTTGTCGACCTCCTGGGAGGCCAGGTCCTCGAAGGCGAACTCGCTGCCGACGAAGGGCCCCGACTTGTTGGCCGACGAGATGCGCTTGACCCGTTTCAAAGCCGGCAGGAACAGCCACTGATCGTCGGGGTCGAGGATCTTGGTATGAGTCAGCATGGCCGTGCCTTTGACGTCACGCGGATGGTTGAAGACGATCATCGTCTTATCGCCGCGGCCACGCTCGGGGATCTCCAGCGTCGCCATGTCCAACTTGCGCGTGCTCGTCTGGCCGCTTTTGTTCTTCAGAACCATGCTGAGAACCGATGTGTGGTCGCCGAAGCCGAGATCGCGGCGGTCCGCCTCCTCGGCGATGGCGAGACCCTTTTCCTCGGGGGATGAGGCCTTGGCGGTCGTCGCCGCCGTGGTAATGACGGCGGCCAGAGGTGCGACCGAAACGAGACCGGCGAGGGCGGCCGCGGCGAACGGCCGGCCGGCGCCTTTAATAAGCTTCTTGGGCAACATAATCGCTCCTTCTTTGTTTGCGCTCGACCGCCATCAACAGGGGCGGCAGCAGCACGAAATCGATGACCAGGGCGGCGGCCACGGCGAAGGCCGTCAACAGGCCCATCTCCGCGTTGACCGTGAAGTCGGACAGCGCCAGCACGCCAAAACCGGCGACGACGATCGCCGTCGTCGTCCACAGGGCCGTGCCGACGGTGTTGAAGGCGTAACGGATCGAATCCTCCGGCGAGTCACCGTGGCTGCGCCGCGCCCGCATGTACTTCGATAGAAAATGCACGGTGGCATCGACGATGAGACCGAGGCTGGTCGCCGTGATCACCGATGAGGCCAGGCCCACTTCGCCGACGAACAGCGACCACACACCAAAGGTGACGACGGCCGGCGCCAAGTTGGGAACCATGCTGAGGAGGCCCAGTTTTATGCTTCTCAGCGCCAGCACCAGGCACAGCGAGATCAGGATCAGGGCGGTGGTCGTACCCAGCAACATGGAGCGGATGTTGCGCTCCGAGATGTAGGCGAACATCACCGTCGGGCTGGTGCCGATGGCCTGCATGGCGGCGGGCGCGTTGTCTCTGAGCCAGGCCTCGGCCCGCGCCGTGAACTCGCGCACCTCCTTGGTGCTCGAGTTCTTGAAGGTGACGGTAATCCGTGTCGCCGACTTGTCGACGTTGATCTGGTTGTTGAGGTCGAGACCGAAGGGCAACGACATCTCGTAGAGCAGCAGATACTGGGCGGCGAGCTCGCGGTCCGTCGGCAGCGTATAGGCCGCCGGGTCGTCGCCGTGCATGTTCTTATTGAGCCGCTTGAAGATGTCGGTAATCGAATTCACGTGATCCGTTTCCGGCTGGGCCCGAAGCCAATCCGTGAAGCCGCTGAGCTTGGCGAGATAATCGGGATTGCTGACGCCGCCGGACTCGCCCGCCTCGACGGAGAACTCGACCTGATAGATGCCGGTCAGGTGCTCCTGGGCGAAATCGGTATGGGAGCGGAAATCGATGTTCGGCGTGAAGTACTCGACAAAACGGTCGTCCAGGACGATCCGCGGGATCATGGCGCCGAGCAGGATGACGGCACCAGCGGTCCCGACAAGAAGCACACTGCGTTTCTCGATGACGAAGTCGGCCCAGCGTTCCATGAGCGAGCGATGGACCTCGCCCGCCGCTGTCGCGCGGACTTTGACACGCACCGGCATCACCGACATGAAGGCCGGCAGGAAGAAGATCGAATAGACCCAGGCCGCCATCACGCCCATGGCGGTGATGTTGCCGAGGCCGTGGAACGGCGGCGCGTCGCTGGAATTCAGCGTCAGGAAGCCGATGGCCGTCGTCAGGCTGGTCAGGAAGACCGGGCCGAAGTTGATGCGCAGGCTCTCGACGACGGCGGCCCGCTTGTCCATGCCGCGGCGCATGGCGGCGAACATGACGACCAGGATATGGACGCTGTCGGCGATGGCCAGCGACAGGATGATGGTCGGCGCCGCGGCCGAAGGCGGCGTCAGGCGGATGCCGAGCCAACCGGCCAGCCCCATGGCCGTCGCCGCCGACAGGCCGATGACCAGCACCGTGCCCAGCGTCCCGGAGAAAGACCTGAGGAAGCCGATCATGGCGAGGATCAGCACACCGTACATGATCGGGATCAGGAAGCTGATGTCGTTGATGCTGGCTTCCTCGAAGGCGGCGTTCATGGGCACCATGCCGGTCAGGACCAGTTCGATGCCGGGGAACTCCCCGCGCACCTCTTCGGCGAGCGACCGGGCGGCGGCCATGACGCTCGGCACTTCGCCCATTTCCTTCCGCGGCAGGGTGATGGTGACGTTGACGGCGGCCGCACCACGGTCTGCGGCGACTAGGCGATTGAACAGCAGGGGATCGTCCATGGCGACGGAGGCGACCCGGTCACGGCCGGCTTGATCGAGAGAAGCCGTGTCCCGGGCCAGGTCCTCGACCGTCAGGTCGTCACCGACCGCATAGGAGTGCTGGAAGTTGGGGATCGAATCGACACGCGTCGAAAACGGCAGCTGCCAGCCGCCTTCGGTCAGTTTCGCCATGGCCTGCAGCATGTCCGAAGAGAAGGCATCGCCCGACTTCGGCTTGAGGATGAACATGACGTTGTCGTTCTTGGAGTAGATGGCCTCAACGGCGTCGAAAGCGAGAAGCTGCGGATTATCCTTGCCGAAAAACACCCGGTAGTTGGTGTCGAAGGCGAGGAAGCGGCCACCCGAAGCCGCGGCGACGGCCAGGATCACGGCCAGCGCCATGACCAGCCAGCGGAAGCGAAGCACCTGCTCCGCGAACCGCACAACCATTTCGTCGATCCGATTTTGCATTGATTTGCCCCCAGACTTGGTAATTGGTTCTTCTGTGTTGGTTCTTGCTCGAAGGTTGAAACTGGCGTAATGTAAACTGCACAGTGTAGTTCAGTAAACTACACCGTTCCGTTTACATTGCAAGACTCGTTTTTTGACAAAATCGTGATCGACGACGAATCCACCCCCGCCGAGCCTCAAAATGCCCCTGACGAGGAGACACCCGATGGTGCCTTTTCCGAAGGCGTCCTATCCGAGGGAAGCGGCCGGCCCGACAAACGTAAGGCGATCGTCGAGGCGGCGTCGCTGACCTTTCTCGAGCGCGGTTTCGGCGACACCAGCATGGACGAGGTGGCGGCCCGGGCCAACGTCTCCAAACGAACGGTCTACAGCCACTTCGGCAGCAAGGAGGCGCTGTTCAAGGGCATCATCGAGAACCGTTGCGCCTGCATCGCGCAGCCGACGCTGGGCCGCGAACTGGCCGATCTGGATATCGAGGCGGCGCTCGTCGCCATCGGCCTGCAGTTCATGGATATCGTGCTGTCGCCGGAGGCGCGCACGGTGGAACGCATCATCATCGGCGAGTCGAACCGCTTCCCCGATCTCGGCCGCATCTTCTACGAGGCCGGGCCGGCCGAAGTCAGCGCCCGTGTCTCCGCCTTCCTGGCCGAACGGGCCGATCAGGGCGATCTCGACATCGACGATCCAGACAAGGCGGCGGCGTGCTTCCTGATGATGGTCCAGGGCAAGATCTGCAAGACCGCTCAGATGGTGCCGGGATGGGCGCCGGAGCCGAGCGACGTCGAGGACATGGTGCGCTTTGCTGTCAGGCTGTTCCTGGGCGGCGCCAGGGCCGGCTAGCCGTCGTCGGCGTCGGTGACCTCCGGCATCGGGGATTTCAAACCGCTCGCCGAGTTGAACAGGACGACCTTGTCGCCCTTGCCGATCACACCCTTTTCCAAGGCCTCTTGGTAAGCGACGAAACACGCCGCTCCTTCCGGACAAAGATGCATGCCGTCCAATGCCGCCACGCGAGACCGCGCCGGTTCAACCTGTTCGTCGGCAGCGGCAATAGCAAATCCGTCACTCTCTCTTAGCGCCGACAAGATCAGGCGATCACCGAACGGCTTCGGTACGCGCACTCCATGGACGCTTGTCGTCACCTCTTTCCAGGGATGCTCGACTTCCTCCGCACCGGACTCGAAAGCCCGCACGATGGGACAACAGCCGCTCGTCTGTACCACGATCATGCGCGGCAACGGGCCGTCGAGCCATCCCAAAGTCCGCAGTTCCCGGAACGCCTTCCACATACCGATCAACCCGGTGCCGCCACCCGTCGGATAGAAGATGGCGTCGGGTGCCCGCCATCCCATTTGCTCGGCAAGTTCCAGGCCCATCGTCTTCTTGCCTTCGATGCGGTAGGGCTCACGCAGGGTTGACAGGTCAAACCAGCCCCTGCTTTCCGCACCCTCGGCGACCAAGCGGCCACAGGCGTCGATCAGCCCATCGACTTTTCGGACCCGGGCACCGTGAAGAGCGGCCTCCCTGAGCGTCACATCGGGGGCGTCTGCAGGCGCAAAGACGAAACTCTCGATGCCAGCCCGCGCCGCATAGGCGGCGAGCGCGGCGCCGGCGTTGCCGGCCGTCGGCATGGCGATGCGTTCGACGCCGAAAAAGCGCGCCATGGTCACGGCAAGCGCCAAACCGCGCGCTTTGAAAGAACCCGTCGGCAAACGTCCCTCGTCCTTGACGAGAACGGTACCCGGCCCAGCGTTGTTTATGAGCGAACGGCCGAGCGTGATCAGCGGCGTGCGAATCTCACCGAGACTGACGGGCACACAACCGTCGGGGTGCGGCAGCAGTTCCCGGTAGCGCCACATGTCGGCCGGACGATTGGCGAGTACGGCCGGATCGACGGAACGGCTAACGGCATCGAGATCATAGCGCACCAGAAGCGGCGCGCCAGACTCGGAAGCCCCCTGGAGAATACCAATATCGTGGGCCTTGCCGGTTCGAGAACACTCGAGCCCGACGGCAAAACACCGTCCGTCACGGCTGTCACCCATTATCCGATCTCCTCTCCATCCCCATGCGTAAGGCGGCGGAACGGTCTGTCTTCCTTGCGCGAGGGTAACACCGTGTTAGGCGCAACGCACCGAAACGAGCCGGCAACGGCGTCCCTCCATCCGGATTATTTAGGCCGCGATGTCTGTTCGGCTTTTCACTTCCTCACTTCCGGTTAAACTATGCGCGGAGAAAACCTCGCATATGGCGAAGATGGGCGGAAGCAAGGTCTGGTGACCAGGACAATCAAGGCACTTCTTCGTATCGCGCCGGTGCTCGTCGTTGCCCTGTTCACGGCGGTCTCAGCGGCGGCTCCAGGTTTCGCCGCGGAGCCGCCGGACAGCATCTCCGTCACCTATTGCGAAGAATGTGTGCCGTTCCAGTTCACCAACACCAGTGGAGAACCGGACGGCATGATCATCGACTACTGGAAACTGTGGTCGAAAAAGACAGGCCTCCCGGTCCGCTTTTCCGCCGCCCCGTGGAGTCAGACACTCGCCGCCGCCCGCAACGGCAAGGTCGATGCGCACGCCGGCTTGTTCTACAGCGACGAGCGCAACGCCTATCTGGATTACGGAACGGCGCTGACCAGCACGGACGCCCATGTGTTCTTCCACGAGGACGTTGCGTTTCCGGATACCCTCGCCGAGTTGAAATCCTACCGCATCGCGGTGGTCGCCGGCGACCTGGTCGAAAACTGGTTGAAGGAGCGCATCGGCGACGCATCGGTGGTCGGTTTTCCCGATTACCCGAGCATCATCGCGGCGCTCAATGCCGGCGAGATCAAGGTCTTCGCCGCGGACACCCAGACCGGCCTCTATCACCTGGGGCGCTCCGACCTGCTGACCAAGTTCCGCCATCAAAAGCTGAACCCGCTTTACACCAGCAAATGGTTCGTCGCCGTCAAAAAGGGGAACCGCCAACTCCTCGATACGATCGACGCCGGCATGCGGCGGATCGATCCGGCGGAACGCCTGCTGGTGGCCCGGACCTGGGCTTCCGGACAGCGTTCGGAGGACCCGACCAGCCTGATCGTCGCCATCGACAACAACTACCCGCCGCTGTCGACCATCGGCATCGACGGGACGCCGCAGGGCCTGATGGTCGATATCTGGCGCGAATGGAGCAAGGCGGTCGGCCGCACGGTACGCTTCAAGGCCGGCACCTGGAAACAGACCCTGGAGGACGTACGGGCCGGCGAAGCCGACATCCATTCCGGGCTTTTCAAGTCGCCGGACCGAGACCAATGGATGGCGTTCTCACAGCCCATACACGTCATCAAGACCGGTCTTTTCACCAAGTCCGACGCGATCGGAGCGAAAACCCTGGCCGCCATGCGGGGCAAACGGGTCGCCGCCGTCGATGGTACCTACCAGGCGCGCTTCATCGAGGAACAGCACCCCGGCGTCGATCTCGTCAAGGTCCCGGACCGCCCGGCCTATCTGATGGCCCTGATGCGCGGTGAAGTTTCAGGTATCGTCGAGGAAGTGCCGACGGTCAACGCCGGGCTGGCCCGTTTCGGCTTGAGCGGTTCCGTGACCCGCCAGACGGACCTGTTCGAAAATCAGGTTTTCGGCGGCGTCCGCAAGGACAACGCGTTGCTGCTGGAATTGGTGAACTCGGGCTTCGACAGCATCCCCCGCCAACGCCTGGCCGAGATCGAGGCGCGCTGGGTGCCTGACCCGGAGGACCGCTTCTTCAGCGACAAACTGGGCGTCGCCAATTTGACCGGCGAAGAGAAGGCCTGGGTCGCGGCGCACCCGGAAATCATCATCGCCGCAACACCAGATTGGCCACCTTTCGAGTGGCGCGACGAGACGACAGGCGAACACCGCGGCATTTCCGCGGACTATATGAAACTGGCGGCAAAAAAGGTCGGGCTGCAGATCGTTCCAGAATTCGGTTCCTGGACGCCGCTTGTCGAAAAACTGAAGAACAAACAGATCGACGTGGCGCCAGGCTTGAACCGCACCGCCGATCGCGAGAAGTACCTGCTCTTCACCGAGCCTTTTGTCGACTATTTTTCCGTCATCTTCGCGGCGCAGGATGGCGAGAGCTTCGACTCCGTTGCCGACCTCGCCGGCAAGACCGTTGCCGTCGAAAAAGGTTATGCCCTGGCGGAAGGCCTGGCGCGTGATTTTCCGGAGATCAAGCTGAAACCGGTCGATACCACGATCCAGGCCCTACAGGCGGTATCGGCCAGGGAAGTGGACGCCTACGTCGGCAATCAACTGGTCGGCACACATTTGATTAAGAAGTACCTGGTCGCCAACGTCGCGATGACGGGCTTTTACAACAAAATACCCGGGCAGTTCCGGTTCGGGGTACGCGACGATTGGCCGATCCTGCGCGACATCCTGAACAAGGGACTTGCCGCAATCACCGACCAGGAGCGGGGCGCCATCATCAAGGCGCACACCGGCATGAACCTCAACGTCGGCAAGCATGTGCGTTTGAGCGATGCGGAGCGCGACTGGCTGAGTCGACATCCGACCATCAACCTCGGTGTCGATTCCGGCTGGCCGCCCTTCGAGTACATCGATGAGGAAGGCACCTACAGCGGCCTCGCCGCCGGTTACATCGAGGTGCTCGCCAAGCGTCTCGATGTTGAGATGCAGCCGAAGCCGTCGCTGAACTGGGGCGAGGCGATCAAGGATATCGAGAATGGAGGCGGCGCCGTCGACATGCTGCCGGCCGTCGCCGTTACGCCGGAGCGCAAGAAGTTCCTCAACTTCACGTAACCCTATCTGACCTTCCCGATGGTCATCGCGACCCGCAAGGACGCACCTTACGTCGGCAACATGAATGACCTCAACGGCCGGAACGTCGGCGTCGTTCAGGGCTACTTCACCCATGAGATGGTCCGCACCAACCATCCGGAAATCGTCCCGGTCCTGGCGCGAACGGTGACCGAGGGACTCAAGGACCTACAAGAAGGGCGCTCGGAGGCCTTCATCGACAATCTCGGCGTCATCACCTACGAGCTTGACCGGCTCGGCATCGAGGACATCAAGATCGCGGCACCGACCAAGTACAAGGTCGAGCTCTCCATGGGCGTGCGCAAGGATTGGCCGGTGCTGGTGCCGATCCTCAGCAAGGCCTTGGCAACCATCGACGACAAGGAGCGTGCGGCGATCCGCAATACGTGGCTGGCCGTGCGCGTCAACATCGGCTGGGACATCAAGACGGTGCTGCTGTGGGCCCTGCCGATCGGCGGCGGCGCCGCCCTGATCATCCTCGTCATCGTCGTCTGGAACCGCAAGATGGGCCAGGAGATCGCCGAGAGGAAAAAGGCGCAAGCGGAGTTGACCGTCGCCCATGAACGGCTCGGCGAGGCGATGACCCACATCGAAGGCAGCATCAACTACGCCAGCCGCATCCAACGCTCAGTGCTGCCCGACGAATCGCTGTTCCGGTCGATCTTCCGCGATTACTTCATCCTCTGGGAACCGCGCGACGTTGTCGGCGGTGATATCTACTGGGCCAGCCACTGGGGCGACGGCGCCGTGGTTTGCCTCGGTGATTGCACCGGTCACGGCGTTCCCGGCGCCTTCATGGCCCTGATCACTACGGGTGCCATGGACAAGGCGCTGATCGAAACCGACGAAGGCGATGTCGGCGCTTTTCTCAGGGAACTGCACCGGACCGTGCAGCTCAACCTCGGGCAGGACTCGGAGACCGGCGAGAGCGACGACGGCATGGAGTTGGGTGTCTGTTATTTCACGGCGGACGGCAAACGCATGAACTTTGCCGGTGCGCGTTTCAACATGTTCGTCATTGAGGGCGGTGAGCTTACAACCGTGGAGCCAACACGCAAAGGAATCGGCTATCGCGATATCTCGTTCGACCAGGACTACGCCACTCATGACATCGCGCTCAGTCCGGGCATGCGGTTCTACATGGCGTCCGACGGGATCACTGACCAGGTCGGCGGCGACAAAAAACGCGGCTTCGGCAAGAAACGCTTCAAGGAATTGCTGCTCTCGATCCAGGACCTATCGTTCGAGAAGCAGAAATCACGGATCGTCGATACGCTCGATGCCTATCAGGGGACCGAGAGCCGGCGTGACGACGTTTCCGTGATCGGTTTCACGGTGCGCTAGAGGGCGCCGCACGCCTACTTCCCTTCCAGCATCTTGTCGATGAGAAACCCCTGGAACATGGTGATCCCCATCTTCTGGCCGAGTTCCAGGCCCTGTTCGTCGTCGAGCCTCGCCAGGCAGAGCTGGATGCCGCTGTCGAGCAGGTATTTGATGTCGTCCTCGTAGATGGGCAGGACCGATTCGGCGCCTTGGCGCCAGAAGATCTTGCCCATCGACGCATTCAGCCGCTTGAGGCTGACGATACCGACGGACTCCGGGAAGATGGCATCGACGCAGATGGTGCCGTTGCGATTGAGGATGAGTTCACTGGCGACCATGTATTCGTCGTACTGCTGCAGCATATTGGCCTGGCGGAATTCAAAGGCGATGTTGGAAAAGGCCTGGTCGTCGTCGCCCTGCATGATCGCCTTGAAGGCGTCCGTGAAGACGCTCTCCACGTTGATGTTGATCGAACACTTCACGCGCATCGGGTTGACCTCGCCGAAGGCCTTCAAGAGCGCCTGATCGAGGGTCAGGGTCAGCTGGTTGAAGAGATTGCCCGAACCCCGGAGTTCCACCTTCTTGAAGACGTGATCCTGCAGTTCGTTCATGGCGACGAAATACTCGTGCATGACGTCGGAAGGCTCTTCGCCCGGATTGATCACGGCGATCTGCTGGTGGCGGATGAAGACCCGCGAAAACTGTTTGGCGCCCAGTTCGGAACTGACCTTTTTGACGTTGTCGATGTCGTCCTCGAGGAGCGGACGCAGCTTCTCCGGTTTCTTGTCGCCGCTCTTGCCCGGCTGTTCCTCGATCCGCTCCAGGTATTTGATGGCATTGGCCAGTTTGAGCCGGAGGTCGATGCCGCGGATCAACCGCGACTGGTCGATGAGGCCGAACTGTTCGGGAAAGTAGGATTGGATCAGGCGCAGGATGGCGACCTTCATGTCGGACATCATGCCGACCTGGTTGTACTCGGTCATCTTGAGCAGGAGCGCCCGGTCCGGTTCGGCCAGTTCGTAGAGTTGGGCCGTATACCGCTCACGCAGTTCCCAGAGCACCCGGTCGAAGTCCGACCAGAATTCCTCGGTGGCGTTGCCGAGAGGCAGCACTGAAACGGAGATGAGAACCAGCGTAGTGTAGTTGCCGGTCTTTCCCTTCATGCTGCGCAGGCGTTTGAGGAGTTCCGATCCCGGGGGTGCAACGTGAATGCGGACCCTGTTCATGGACTACCCCGAGCCTTTGACGCCGCCGGCATCGCGGTAACGCGTGCGCCGGTCAATCCGGGGCGACGAAACACATCACCCTTATTGCAACTATAGGCAGGATAGGACGAAACGCCTGGAGAGAGAAGCACTTCGGCCCGGTTTTCAACTCCTGCGCAAGTCTAGACCTTCACCCGCTCGCTTTTCGGGTCGTACATGGGTCTCAAGGACGCCGATGCCGGAAAGCGCTCGCCGGCGATGTCGACCTCATAGGTTCCGGCCTTTACGTAGTCGGCATCGACGCCCGCCTCGTTTTCCACGTAAGCAAGACCGATGGCGCCGCCAAGGGTGGGGCCATACATGCCGGACGTCATGTAGCCGCAGATGACGCCGTCCCGGTAGACCGGCTCGTTGTGATAGAGCATCGGTTCCGGGTCCTCGATCTTGAACTGGACGAGGCGCCGTTTGAGGCCGCTCTCCTTTTGCCGGAGCAGCGCCTCGCGGCCGGTAAAGCCGCCGTTCTTGTCCCAGGAAACGGCGAAACCGAGGCCGGCTTCGAGGGGTGTATCCTCGTCGGTAATGTCGTGGCCCCAGTGACGGTAGGCCTTCTCCATGCGTAGCGAGTTCATGGCATGCATGCCGGCATGGACCAGCCCGTGGTCCTCGCCGGCGGCAGCGACGGTCTCGTAAACCGACACCGCAAACTCCGTCGGGATGTAGAGCTCCCATCCGAGCTCGCCCATGTAGGTGATGCGCGACGCCCGCACCATGGCGTACCCCATCTCGATTTCCCTGGACGTGCCGAAGGGGAAGGCATCGTTGGAGAGATCGGCCGGCGTCACGTCCTGTAGGAGGTCGCGCGCCTTCGGCCCCTGTACGCCAAGGACCGCCATGCCGGATGTGACATCGGTCAGCACACACCGTGACCCCTCGGGGATGGCGCGTTTGAGCCAGGTGAAATCGCGGGTCTGCGAGGCGGCCGCAGTGACGACCAGATAGGCATCCTCGGCGAGGCGCGTCACGGTGAGATCGGCCTCGATGCCGCCGCGGTCATTGAGCCACTGGGTGTAGACGATGCGTCCGGGATCGTCGGCGACGTTGTTGGCACAGACCCGGTTGAGCACCTTTTCCGCATCGGGTCCTTCGAGGCGGAACTTGGCGAACGACGTCTGATCGAAGAGCCCGACGCCCTCGCGAACGGCCCTGTGCTCGGCGGCCGAATACTCGAACCAGTTCTGGCGCTTGAAGGAATACTCGTACGCCGTTTCGACGCCCTCCGGTGCGTACCAGTTGGGCCGTTCCCATCCGGCGACCTCGCCGAAACACGCCCCCTTCGCTTTCATTGCATCGTAGAACGGTGATTTCCTGACGTTCCTGGACGTACGGTACTGATAGAACGGCCAATGGACGTCGTAGAGCAGACCCAGGGTCTCGGTGACCCGGTCATGCAGATACTTGCGGTTCGATTGGAACGGCATGTTGCGGCGGATGTTGACGCTGGCTAGATCCCCCGGCGGGTAGCCCTGCTCCAGCCATTCGGCAATGACCTTGCCAATGCCGCCGGCCGATTGGATGCCGATCGAGTTGAGCCCGGCGGCGACGAACAGACCGGGCAGCTCAGGCGCCTCGCCCAGATGGTAGCGGTCATCGGGCGTGAAACTCTCGGGGCCGCAGAAGAACTTCTGGATACCGGCGTTCTCGAGAGCCGGCATGCGGTGCATGGCGCCCTCCAGGATCGGCTCGAAATGGTCGAAGTCGTCGGGCAGTTCGTCGAAGCAGAAGTCCTCGGGAATGCCTTGCATGCCCCAGGGTTTGGCCACCGGCTCGAAGGCGCCGACCAGGAGCTTGCCGGCGTCTTCCTTGTAATACGCACAGGCGTCGTAGTCGCGATAGACGGGAAGGTCGGGCGTCACGCCGGCGAAGGGTTCGGTGACGATGTAGAAATGCTCGCAGGCGTGCAGGGGTACGTTGACGCCGACGGTAGCGGCGAGATCCCGGGTCCACATGCCGCAGCAAAGGATGACGGTGTCGGCCGTGATCGCGCCCCGGTCCGTTTCTACGCCGGTGACACGATCGCCGTCCTGCAGGATGCGGGTCACCAAGGTCTCCTCGAAGATCTGGGCGCCGCCCATGCGCGCCCCTTTGGCCAAGGCCTGGGTAATGTCGATGGGGTTGGCCTGGCCATCGGAGGGAATGAAAATGCCACCAATAATGTCGTCGATGTTAAGGAGCGGGTAGTAGTCCTTGCAGGTCTGCGGTCCGACCACGTCGACCTTGAGATCGAATACCTTGGCCATGTCGGCGCGGCGTTTCAGGTCCTCGAAGCGGCCCTCGTGGGTCGCCGTGGAGAGCGAACCGTTGATCTTGTAACCGGTCGCCTGACCCGTTTCCTCCTCGAGACCGAGGTAGAGTTCGGCCGTGTACTTGGCGAGCTGCGTCATCTTGTGGCTATCACGAAGCTGGCCGATGAGACCGGCGGCATGCCAGGTCGTGCCGCAGGTCAACTGCTTGCGCTCCAGGAGCACCACGTCCTGCCAGCCGACCTTGGTCAGGTGATAGGCGATCGAGGTGCCGATGACGCCGCCGCCGACGATGACGGCGCGGGCCTGTTTTGGAAGTTCCTTGGCCATTTGTCTTTCCTCCTCTGGGGTCCCGCGATTGCGGCTGTCCCTCTTCCCTAATTCTTCAATAGGACGGCGGCGCCAACACCCACAGGACCACCGTCTCGTCGTCACCTGGATTCCAGCAGCGGTGCGGCTCCGAGCTGGTATATGTGAAGGCATCGCCCGGCCCCAACGAAAAGGCTCGGTCGCCAACCGCCAGTTCCAGATTCCCGGAAATCACGTAACCGCCGACCTCGCCGGAACCGGCATACTGCTCGTCGGCCGTTGAGGCGCCCGGTTGGAACGTGCCCAAGATCATCTCGAAGGTGCCCGAGAAATTGGGCGACAGCAGTTCCTCGATCATGCCGGTGCCGGAGAAATCGAGGCGCCGGCGGTTGCCGGCCCGCACCACATGGTCGCGCTCGCCCGCCGGCGCATTGGCGGCGCCCTGAAAGAACCAGTTGAGGGTAACGCCCAATGCCTCGGCGATCTCGCGGAGCACCGGGATGGTCACCGCCGACAGGTTACGCTCGATCTGCGACAGATAGCCCACCGACTTGCCGGTGGCGTTGGCCAGCGCCTGCAAGGTGACACCTCGTCCCTTCCTCAGGTCGCGGATCTGCTCACCGACGGGGATGGGGTCGGAAGCGTTCGCCTTATTCACTCCGTCCATCCTCTTTCCCCCGCTCGACGGCCGGCTGGTGGCCCGTGCCTCTCTTTCAGAACGGGGAGGATAGTGCATAGGTGTGAAATTTTGAATAGATTTTTCATGACCATGAAATTGAGTGGCGCGTTTATTCTTCGCCAACCGAACCATTGCGTTGTTTCCGCCGACAGGCGCCGGCCGCCGCCATTCTGGAGCTTGACGACGGAGCTGGCTAAGCACGGGCCGAGAGAGTACATCAGCCACCGTATCGATTCCCAATCTCCATTGGCCAAGGCGGCTGTCCCGGCCTAGCCTGTTAATCGGCAACCCGTAACAAGCGGATGGTTTCAGGTGAAGAACCGGGCACCTCCCATAGAAGCCGGAACCTTCCGGGTCGGACCACCGGCCGGGAAGGCTTGTCCATGACCTACCTGCTTCGCCATTGGCGGGGTGAGCTATCGCTGGCCATGTCCTTCTGGGTCAACCTGGTTCTCGTCCGTGCGGTCCTGCTCGCTGTCGACCGGCTGTTCCAGTCGCCGGTGATCGAGAGGATCGACACGGTCCTGCCGCTCGCCGTCGCCTACTTCGCCATCAGCCTGTTCGTCGTCTATCCCTGGCAGGTGATCGGCTTGTTGCGCGCCACCGACCGCCGGCTCGGCCAATTGGGATCGTCGGCCGTCGTTTTCGGTGCCCAGGCCGGCATCGTCGTCAGCCTGCTGCCGACCGGCGTCAGCGCCTTCGCCACCTTCCAGCCGCTGCTCATCGACGAACCGGAGACGCCGGCCTGGGTTCTCCGCGAGCGCGAACGCGCCTCGAAGTACAGCGTTTCGGTGGGCGAGGACGGCCGTACGGTCAGCATATCCGGAGAATTCGAACTGGGCCTGCGCCGCCGCCTGGAGGCCGTGCTCGACGCCAATCCGGACGTCGAAACCGTCGCCCTCGACAGCGACGGCGGCTACGTCACCCAGGGCCGCGCCGTCGCCAAGCTGATCGAAGCGCGCCGCCTCGACACCACCGTCCACGGCACCTGCAAGTCGGCCTGCGCGATTGCGTTCGTAGGGGGCGTGACCCGCCGCATCAGTCGCGTCGGGCGTCTCGGTTTTCATCAATACCGTTACGCCGCGAGGACCGCCCACCCCAACCTCGACCTGCAGGCCGAATACCGCGTTGACCGCGACTATTTCGAGAGCCGGGGCATCGACAGGGAATTCGCCGGGCGCGCCTTCGACGCCGTGCACGCGTCAATCTGGTATCCCGATATTGGCGCGATGCTGGCCGCCGGCGTGGTCCACGAGGTCATTGAGTGAAGGCGCTGCGGTTTCGAGGACCGCTTCCGGGTTTACGGCCGGAGATAATGGCCCCGGTTTTCGTAAAAACATGAAACGAACGGAAACACGAATTCACAGAAGACTGTCGTAGTCTACGGTCGGTTGACCGTCGTCAAAATGCTGGAAGTCCTCGCGACTTGGGGTCTAGCGATGATCCGCGATTACAAAGAAATCTGGTTGGGCACCGCACTCGGCGTCGTTCTCATCGCCCTGGCCTCCTGGGGAATCCAGTCGCGCATCGAAACCACGGCCCGCACCGTTGCCTCGAACGTACTGACGACGGTCGTCGACATCACCCACCAGGTCATTCAATCCTGGATCAAGGAACAAACGTCGGAAGCGCTGATTTGGGCCGAGCATCCCAACCTGCGAAGATTGACGGCCGAGTTCCTGGCCGCCGATCCGACGGCGGAGAACCTGAAGTCCATTCCCATACAAGCCGAACTGCGGGAATGGCTGAAGCCCGTATTGAAGGCAAAAAGGTTTCGCGGCTACTTCATCATCGCCCCTGACGGAACCAACCTGGCCTCGACACGCGACAACAACCTCGGCATCCCCAACCTGCTGCTCGCCCAGGACGGTTTCCTGGAAAAGGTCTGGTCTGGGCGAGCCGCCGTCAGCCTGCCGCTGTCATCGGACGTACCGCTCCGCGACGCCAACGGCGCGATGATCGAAGGCGCGGCGACCATGTTCGCCGCTGCTCCGATCGCCAACGACGAGGGCGATACGATCGCCATCCTGACCTTTCGCATCGATCCGAAAACCGACTTTACGGCCATCCTGCAACGCGGCCGCATTGGCACTTCCGGCGAAACCTATGCCTTCGACAACGACGGCCGCATGATCAGCGAGAGCCGTTTCCGCTCCCAACTCATCGATATCGGATTGATGACGCCTGGACCGTTCACCCAATCGGCAATCGAGATTCGCGATCCAGGTGAAAACTTGGTCGAACGCGATACGCCGGCGCCGGCCAGAGACCGATATGGCCTGCCACTCACGAAAGCGGCAAGCAGTGCCATTTCCGGTCAATCGGACGTCGACGTTACGGGTTACCGGGACTACAGGGGTGTCCCTGTCATCGGTGCCTGGATCTGGGACGGCGGTCTCAGGATCGGCATCGCCAGCGAGATCGATGTCGAGGAGGCCTACGCCCCGACCAAAACCAATAAAAGGATCGTTATCTATTCGACGGTGGTGCTCGTCCTGATGGCCTTGGGGCTTGCGGCAGTCTTGATTCGCAGCCTGGAACACAAGAAATCACAACGAGCGATGGCCGAGAGGAGTGACCTTCTCAGGAGTTTCCTCGACAACATTTCGCAAGGGGTCGTGATGTTCGACCACGACCGCAAACTGCTCGCCTGGAACAAACGGTATTTGACCGTGTTCCCGATCTTCGAAGGCAAGCTCGCCGTCGGGACGCCGAATTGGGACATGGCCTACATGTTGGCGCAAGCCGGCGTCTACGGCGAGGGGGACCCAAAGACGATCACCGACGAACGAATAGAGTTCCTGTGGAACGGGGAATCAAACCGCAGCGATTTCTGGAGCTTCGGCGAGCGCATCTACGACGTCATCACCAGCCGCACAAACCTGGGTGAGTTGGTGATCTCTTACACCGACGTGACCGACCGCCGGTTGGCCGAGGACAAGGTGTCGGAACAGCGTGACGAACTGGGCCGGCTTAACGTACAGAAAGCCCGTCTGCTGTCGATCATTTCCCACGACCTCAGGAGTCCCTTCACGGCGCTGATCGGATACACCGATCTGTTGTCGCACCGCAGCCAGGACATGGACCCGAGCCAGATATCGGAAATCTGCGGTTCGATCAACGAAGCCAGCAACCGCACGCTCAATTTGATGGAAAACCTGCTCGAATGGTCGCGCTCTCAAATGAACGAGACCAAGGTCGAGCCCATCCCGCAAGCGATCTTCGATCTGGCCGAGGAATCGATCCACTCCCTGAAGGCCGTTGCCGACCGCAAGAACGTCGATCTCGTCAACGCGGCTGGCAACGTCACCGCGCTCTGTGATCCTCATATGACCAACACGGTCATTCGCAACCTGATCAGCAACGCCCTCAAGTTCACGGACGAAAACGGCAAGGTGATTGTGTCGGCGCAATGTCTTCCCGATTGCGCCGAGATCCGGGTCACTGACACCGGCGTCGGGATGAGCGCGGAACAGGTCGAGCAGCTGTTCAAACTGGAGACGCAACAATCCACCACCGGCACCCGGGGCGAACGCGGCACCGGCCTGGGCCTCCTCATCTGCAAGGATTTCGTTGAGAAGCAGGACGGGAAACTATCGGTCGAAAGCACCGTCGGCGAAGGCTCAACCTTCGTGTTCACGCTGCCTCTCCATCAGCAATTGGCGGCAACGAGCGGTGGGGCTACCGCTCCTTTGTCCTAGCGTTCATTGTCCGCCGATAGCGGTTCCGCCGGTTATCGCCGTTCGCCGCCACCACGGCTGCCTCTCCGACCACCGGTCCCGGGTGGCGCACGCCGGTGGATGATGCGGCGATTGCCGCTGGAGCGATCCGGGGCCGACTGACGGCGCTGGGTCCGCCGCGTATCCGTACCGCGTTGACGCTGCGGCGCGGTGCGACGCGTGTTGCGGGTCTCGTCCGGCCGGCGTTTCAGAACGCGCTGGTTTCCGCGGTTACCCTGGGTGGCGCCGTCCCGGCGCTGAATATTGCGGCCGGTCCTCTCGTCGTCGGTACGGGGACGGGTGTTTCCGCGACGCAAATCGCGTATACCCTGGTCGCGCTTGGGTGCCGCTTCGGGGCTGGCGTCACGGCGCCGGTTGGATTGCGACGGCGCCCGGTTGCTGCCTCGGCGGTCGTTCTGGATCGCCCGGCGGACGCCGGCACCCTGGCGATTGATGAAGCGGGCGCGGTTGATGCGAACCGACCGGTCACGGCCAAATTCACCGCTGACGACGGCCCGCCGGCCGACAGCCGCTCCCTCACCCACCGTTTCGCGGCCGACGCGGAGACCGCCGACCCGGAATCCCTGTCCGTTCCGGACCCGAGATACCAGGCCTTCGACCGAGAGGCGTTTGACGCGTCCGGCAAACGGCGTCGCCGGGCGTAGGTCGGCCTGATAGGCTCGGAGCGCGTTGCCGGAGACGACGCCGACGACGCGCGCCCGGCGCCCGACCTCGAGGCCCGCCGGGCGGCCGTCGGCGAATTCGAGACGCTGGTCGCCGATGAAGACGGCGTCTCCCTCGATGCGGCTGACCGGGCCGGAGAGACTGACCACCGTGCCGCCGCTCCGCCGATCGATACGGCTGGCCTGCACGTAGCCGTCGCCATGGAGGCCGCTGACGCTGATGGTGTCGCCGACGCGGAGACCGGCGAGCCCGCCGAAGTCGCGGTTGCCGGGATCGCCGAGGCGGGTCCCGGCATCGACGTGGACCGTCTGGCCGAGGACATCGATGGTGCCGGCCTCGCGGTCGATGGCGGTAATGCGGCCGACAGCAGCGAGGTCGAGCTCGATGCTGCGCGCCGTCAGGCGCGGCCCGTCGCCGTCGGCGATCACCGAGACGACCTGACCGATGCGGAGCTCGGTCTGCGGCTGGTCGCCGAACACGGAGCGCACCGGCACCGATTGCGGGGTCTCGATATGGATGCCGTTGACGACGATGCTGCCGAAGCCGGTGATGGTGCCGTAAATGCCGGTTCCCCCGACACCGCCCGCCCCGCCGGCGACCATTCCTGTGCCGCCGACACCGCCGGGACCACCGCCTTGAATACCGGTTCCGCCGACGCCGCCCGGCCGTTCGGCAACGACGTCTCCCGGTCCTTCGGCGACGACGCCGGTACCCCCGACGCCGGACGGAACCTGGGTGACGCCGGTGCCGCCGACGCCGCCGGGCGAGGTGCGCCCGGCCATTTCGGTCGGCGCCGCACCGGGCGCGCAGGCGGCGAGCAGAAGAACGGCGGCGAGGACCGGCCAATACCTTGCCGTCGGTCGTTGGCCCGACCAACCGGTCATCGGTCTCGTCCGTCTCCCGGGATCGAGTCGGCGGCGCCCCCTTCCTCTTCCTCCGCCGCTTCCGGCTCGTCCGGTTCGCTGTAGAAATAGACGCCGAAACTGAAGCGGTGTTTGCGGCCCGGCCCATCCTCGTCCTTGGCGCGGCGTTCGAGGGCGGAGCGGTTGAGATCCTGCACCACCTTCATGGCCGTCGGGCGCGCCAGTTCCTCAAGCTCGGAGACCGATTTTTCGCTGAGGTCGCCGTAGAAGACAGCGCGCTCCAGGAAGGTCGGCTTGCCGCCGAGCAGATTGTGGGTGCCGGCGGCCATATGGTCATGAAGGTTGCGGCCGTAGAAATAGACCTGGTCATCGAAGCCCTCGCGCGGCACGAAGGCGTGCGTGTTGAGGACCACCCGGTCATCCTCCACGGTGACCAAGCCCGAACGCAGCCATTCGTCGAGCAGCGTGCGCGGCCGCACATCCTTGCTCACCTGTTCGACAAGGCCGTCGAACGATGGCGACCCGTCCGCCGTCGAGCGCGGCAACGGGAGCGGCGCGCCGGCATCGTCGAGATAGGTAGCACCCCCTGTCCACAGGCCGATGATCTGGGCCCCGAGCGACACCGAGGCCGGCGCCTCGAAGGCTTCCGGTTCCTCGCGGAAACGTTTCACGTCCTTACGATGGACGCCGGTCAGGACGCTGACCCGGCTGTCGGTCAAAGGCTTGTCGCCGACCCGGAAGTGTCTGCGCGCCACGTCTACGTAGACGTTCTTCAAGAGCGCGCTCAACGACGGATAGGTGACGCCGTGGGCGATCAGCAGGCGCACCAGGGGCTCCAATATCCGCCTGACGGCACGAATCAGGGTTTTCGGTGGTTCCGTATTGTCCATTGTCTGCAGAAAACCGTTCTTTTTTGGCCTTTTCGAAGGGCGTTTATCGCTGCCGGCGCCGTTTGCCGACCCTTTCTAATCTAGCATATGTGGGAAGAAATCCCACTTTTTTCTTGACGTGTGAAAATTTCCCACGTATGGTTCGAAAAAATATGGGAAATTTTCCCACATTCTTGAGGGCCAATTCAAACTATGGACACAGGAGTTCCACGATGAAAATGAATTCGATCCCCGCTCTCATGATTTCCGCCGCCTTGGTCGCCTGGAGTCCGGTCGCGGTGAATGCCCAGGAAACGACGAGCGAAACAACGACCGAGACGACAACGGAAACGACGGCGGAGGGCCCGACGGCCAATCCGCACCGGGAACGACGGCAGGATAACCGTGAAGCGCGCCAGGAGCGCCGCGAGAACCGCCGGGAATTCCGCCAGGAACGCCGCCACGACCGCCGTGCGTACGTCGAAGAGCGGCGTGACGACCGGCGCGACCTGAATTCCGATCTTCGCGAAAACCGCGAGGCCCTGAGGGACGGCGACATCACGAGGCGCGAGTTCCGCCAGGAGAACCGGGCCGACCTCCGCGACTATCGCCAGGACCGGCGCCAGGACAATCGCGACTACCGCCAAGACCGGCGCAGTGACCGGCTTGATTTTAACCAGGACCGTCGTAGCGATGTCCGCGACTTCAACCAGGACCGCCGGAGCGACCGGCGCGAAATCCGTCAGGACCGCCGTCAGGACAACCGCGCCTTCCGCCAAGACCAACGCCGGGACGCCCGCCAGTTCCGCCAGGAGCGGCGCCAGGACAACCGCCGCTTCTCCAACCAGCGCCCCGGCGGCCAGCGTTTCAATAACCAGGGCTTGAACAACCAACGTTTCAACAACCAACGCCCGGGCGGACAGCGCTTGGGCAACCAACGCCCGGGCGGCCAACAGTTCGGCAACCAGCGCTTCGGCAATCAGCGCTTCGGCAACCAACGCTTCAACAATCAGCGTCCCGGTGCGCAAGGCTCCGGCGGACAGAACCGGCGCATCGCCAACCACCGCCTAGGGAATCAACGGATCAACAATCAACGGATCAACAATCAACGGTTCAGCAACCAGCGCTTCGGCAACAACCACGGCGGCAACCAGCGCCGCTTCTCGCAAGGACCGGGAAACCGTGGCGGCTTCGCCCGGCGGGCTGGCGGCGGCGGTTTCCGGGGCGACCGCAGGCGTCGTTGATCGAGGCGCTGACTGACGATTAACCCTCACCCTGTCTCCAGGGAACTCGGGCCGGCTCTCGCCGGCCCTCTTTTTTTGGGCCGCGCTCAGTCCGGCTTTTTCGAGTCCATCCAGATGGTGACCGGCCCGTCATTGACGAGTTCGGCCTGCATGGCGGTGCGGAAGCGACCGGTGGCGACCTCGACACCCTGATCTCTGAGATTGTCGCAAAAGAGGCGATAGAGCCGTTCTGCTGTCTCCGGATCGGCGGCCCGGGAAAAACCCGGCCGGTTGCCGCGACGCCAGTCGGCGGCGAGGGTAAACTGACTAACCGCCAAGACCTTGCCGCCGACGTCGAGAACGGACCGGTTCATCTTGCCGGCATCATCCTCGAACAGTCGCATGGCGGCGATCTTGCGGGCGAAGAAGGCGCAATCGTCGGCCGTGTCGTCGGGGTCGGCGCAAACGAGCACGACCAGCCCACCGTTGATGGCACCGAGCACGTCGCCCGTGTCCGCGTTGACGACACTGGCCCGCGTCACCCGTTGCAACAGTGCTTTGATCGGTTGTCTCCCTTCCTATCGAGATCCTAGGTCGCAAGCCCTTTAGCGTCACAAATCCTCTTGTATATGGTGGGCGGCAGCGGCGGCAACCAGATCGGTGCCATGCTCCGTCAAATGCCCGTCAACTGGGAAGAAAATCTGCCTCCCGGAGCTAACTGCCCGGCGCGCCGCCTCAAGAGTATCGACGCACTTTAGGTTTGCCGTTTCGCACAACTGCCGTACGCGGTCGTTGACGACGGTCGCCGTCAATGCCCTTTCCGGGACGATAATGCCTAGCTTTTCACGGACTGCCAGAACTGCCTTGTCGGCCTGGTAGGACAGGGGAAAAACCAGGAGATAAAAATCCGCTCCAGCGGCACGCACTTTGGCGGCCAGGTGGCGGATCAATCCGGCGCAAATATTCCATTGGCCCTCCATCGCCTTTCGCGATTTCGGTTCGAGAAACAGAGCCTGCGCCGTGTGCTCGGGCGCGAACAATGCGTGGTGGACTAGCCATGGACTGATTTCCCACTTGCGCCCCTGCTCTACCCACCCATCCGCCGCCAAACGCTCATAACGAGCCTTCAACACAGCGTTGCCTGCCAGTCGCTTATCCAGGCTCTTCGGGTTCAGGGGATTGCCGGCGCCGGTAATCGGATCGCTGACGATGCCAAACGCCGCTTCGCCGATCTTGAACGTCGGTCGCGCCCAGCGGCGCACCGGCTCGAGGACACGGGTCGTCACCAAGCGGCTGACATAGGACCGAACCTCCTTCTGGGGCCCTTCCGCCTGTTCAATCAGCTGGCCGGTCCTTTTTGTCACTAGCTCCGGCTTACGCAACTGGATCGGTGCTTCCACCGGACAATCGTTACCCGGAAGAAATCCCAAAACGACCATGTCCGGACTCAGCCGCAGGACATGGCGGTGGAGGGTTCCTACATAGTTGGCCAACCCATCTCCCGGCCGGCCGGCGTTGATCACCTCGACCGGCGTTGCCGATGCCGCATTCAGACGCCTTTGAAGCCGGGCGGGAACGGTCTTGTCGTCGTCGACGCCCCACCCGAAAACGAAGGAATCACCGACCGCGGCAATCCGGTAACGGCGCCCGGGCTCGCCCGGCGCTTCACCGTGGGTCCGAAAGCCGAGGCCATCGGTGGTCACCCGCGTCGAGAACTCCCGAGTCGAGAACTCTCTCTCGATACCAGGCGGCAGCAGGAACTTGGCCGTCAATGCATAGGGTTGGAAAACGCGGAGTCCGCCTTCCAAGGCTACCAGGCACACGGCCAATGTCGCCAACAGTAATCCGATATTGGCCCACATCGCCTTTCTCCGGGAAAAACCGATCAGCCAGAACCCGCCCTTTTATAGTGACACACACCACAAGAGACCAAGGGCATGTGGGCCGCCATCGATCAATACCCACAATTGAACCGTGGTTTAGCCCCCTTCGACATGATAAACTTCCTAATATGTCTGCATTGCTTTCGACCCTACCCTATCTGATCGGAATAGCGGCCGGCGCCACCGCCGTCGTCCTGTTTGTCGGCATGTTCACCATGGCCGGGGACGGCGACGAACACGCGGAGAAATCCAACGTCATGATGCGCTGGCGCGTCGGCCTGCAGGGCCTGACCCTGGCCCTCATCGCCCTGTATTTCCTAATACAAGGCTCCGCCTGACCGCGGAACCGTTCCGATCGTGACCACCAACTGACCGCGGCCCGACCCGGGCAACGGACCGAGGGTCGTGCCGGCCTGGCTATAGACGAAAGATCGGAGCATAGGTCCCGAACAGTTGGTAGCGGTCTTCCGTCAATTGAATATGGCAGGTAACGGAAAAAATCCGGGCCGTCGTTTCGCCGTCTTCCGTAATCGGCAATCGTATCGATTCGAACTGTACGGGGCGCTCCGTGGGCGTGCGGACGAGCTTGCGGCAGACGACCGCCCGGCGTTCCTTGCGGACGCCGTCGTATTCGGCAAACACGGCATCGCGGATGGTCTCGGGCTTGAGCGCGCGGACCGATTGACCGGTCAGATCGCAGCCGAACAAGCGGGTCCGTTCGGTTCCCAACGGTAGACGAAGTCCAAGGGATCTTCGGTCACGTCGACGACGACGCACCACGGGATCAGGCGTAACGGCAACGAATCCAGTTGGAACGCCGCGATCGACGGCGCCCAGGCACCGGCGCATTGGGCGCGCCAATACTCGAAGGCCGGGCGGATCGCTTCGGATGTTTGCTCCGGATCCTCGAGGACCTCGATGCCAAGCGCTCGGGGAGGTTCACTCTTCATGAAGTGTAACCTCCTATGGAACGCGCTTTATTTCAATGGCCGGTATCGCTGCCTGCGTGGAAGCTGAAGACCGCACCCTCCTTGATGCCGGACGGCCAGCGCGCCGTCACCGTCTTCAATCGGGTGTAGAAGCGCACCCCTTCCATGCCGTGGATCGAGTGGTCGCCGAACAAAGATGCCTTCCAGCCGCCGAAGCTGTGATAGGCGACCGGCACCGGGATCGGCACGTTGACGCCGACCATGCCGATATTGATGTCGCGGACGAAGTCACGGGCCGTATCGCCGTCGCGGATGAAGATGGCGGCACCGTTGCCGTATTCATGGTCGATGACCATGGCCTTCGCTTCGTCGTAGCTGTCGGCGCGGACCACGGAGAGCACGGGTCCGAAAATCTCGTCGGTGTAAACCGACATGTCGGTCGTCACCTTGTCGATCAGCGTGCCGCCGACGAAAAAGCCGTCCTCGTATCCCTGCAATTTGATGCCGCGCCCGTCGACGACGAGGTCGGCGCCGGCGGCCACACCTTCATCGATGTAGCGCTCGATCTTTTGTTGCGACTCGCGTGTCACCACCGGCCCCATCTCGGCGGCCGGGTCCGTATAGGGTCCGACCTTGAGGCTCTGCACGCGCGGCGTCATACGGCGGATGAACTCGTCGCCGGTTTCCTCACCGACGGTGACGGCGACAGAGATAGCCATGCAGCGTTCGCCGGCGGAGCCGTAAGCCGACCCGACGGCGGCATCGGTGACCTGGTCCATATCGGCGTCAGGCATGATGACCATGTGGTTCTTGGCGCCGCAGAGCGCCTGAACACGTTTGCCGTTGGCGCAGCCGGTCTCGTAGATGTAGCGCCCGATGGCTGTCGAGCCGACGAAACTGATGGCGCCGACGCGGGGGTCGGTGAGCAGCGTGTCGACGGCTTCCTTGTCGCCGTTGACCACATTGAGCACTCCTTTAGGCAACCCGGCCTCGATCAACAATTCGGCAATGCGGAGGCCGGCGGACGGGTCACGTTCGGACGGCTTGAGAACGAAGGTGTTGCCGCAGGCGATCGACAGCGGGAACATCCACATGGGCACCATGGCCGGGAAGTTAAACGGCGTGATGCCGGCGCAGACACCGACCGGCTGGCGGTTGGAGAAGCTGTCGACACCGACAGCGACACTGTCCGAGTACTCGCCCTTCAGCAGATGCGGGATGCCGCAGGCGAACTCGACGATCTCGAGGCCGCGGGTGACCTCACCCTTGGCGTCTTCCAGGGTCTTGCCGTGTTCGCTCGACACCAACTCCGCCAGTTCGTTCATATTGCGGATCAATAGGTCGCGGAAGGCGAACATGACCTGAGCCCGCTTGGCCGGGAGTGTCGCCGCCCAACCCGGTTGCGCCTCGGCGGCGGCGGTAATGGCCGTGCGCACCTCGTCGGCGCTGGCGAAAGGAACCGTCTTGGTGACCTCACCCGTCGCCGGATTGAAAACGTCGCCCGATCGCCCGCCGGTCCCGGCGACACGTTCCCCGTTGATGAAATGACAAAGGTTCTCGGTCATCGTCACATTCCTCCCGATGGATGTGGCCCCCTTTCGGGCCGATCATGATGGTATCTCACAAGCTCGGAGAATCAAATTTTTTTTCAGTTTATCGAGAGCAAATAGAATATTTATTTCGGCTATTGATGCTCCCCGATGACGTAAGTCTGTTCCAATTCGTTCAGGCGGAAAACGGCAAAACCCCAAAAAACCGGTCTTGGCACCATAAAAATCAAACTTTTGGCCCTAACCCTAAGAGGCCGTTTTCCAGGACGCTTAGAGGCGCTGGGGGGCGAAACATCAATTCATCACGGACTAGCGGTTGCTCCCCGCACGTTTAACGCGCGTGAGAGGCACGTTTCATATTGCCGTAACTCTGGGTGATGAGAATTCCAGCCGATTTTCACACCCCAAATTCGATAACTCGCACAGGGAGCAACAACATGAGCACCAAACAGAAATCTTCCGCAGATCTGACGCTGCGTGCGGCCAAGGACTTCTCGCGCCGCACCATGCTGAAGGGCGCCGCCGCGGCGGGCGCCGTCGCCGCGACCGGGCCTTGGCTCGTCCAGGATGCCTTCTCGTCGTCGGGCGAAGTCAACATCATGTGCTGGACCGGTTACCTGCCGGAGGTCTTCCTCAAGGACTTCGAGAAATCGACGGGCATCAAGCCGAACTACACGGCCATGGGCTCCAACGAAGAACTCTTGAACAAGATGAAAGCCTCCAAGGGCCGCGGCTTCGACGTCATCACCCCGACGCTCAACCGTAAGGGCCAATGGCAGCCACTGCAGCTGACGCAACCGTGGAACCTGGCCAAGGTTCCGAACCTCAGCAATGTCGAGCCGTCCTTCGTCTCGGCTTCGGCGGCCTGGACCTGGGGCGGTGGTCAGCACCATCTGCCGCACATCTGGGGCACGGAAGCCATGGCCTGGCGCACCGACCTGTTCACCACCGAATACGGCAAGCTCAGCCTCGGCGACCTGTGGATTCCGGAAATGAAGGGCAAGGTCCAGGGCCGGCCGCACTCGACCATGGCCGGCATCGGCCGCCACCTGGCCGAGATCGGCAAGCTGCCGCCGTTCACGGAGGCCTACAAGAACGAAGAGAGCATGCGCAAGATCTGGGAAGAGATCACCAAGTTCGCCGTCGAGCACAAGCCCTGGATCAAGGCCTTTTGGAACGACCACAACACCCAGAAGTCCAACTTCATGCAGAACGGCTGCGTCATCGGCCAGACCTGGGACGGCCCGGCCATCGAACTGATGAAGGAAGGCAAGCCGGTTCAGTACATGGCCCCGAAAGAGGGTGCTTTCGCCTGGCTCGACGGTCTGTGCATGCCGACCGGTGCCAAGAATACCGAACAGGCGCATGCCTTCGTCAACGCCATCTACACGGCCAAGGCCGGCGCCCAGATGGCGTCGAACTCGGGCTACAACGCCACCGTCAAGGGTGTTGCCGACATGCTCGACGCCAAGTCCAAGGAGACCTTCAACAAGGCCTACCCGGGCGACGCGTTGGCCAAGCTCTGGTGGTGGCCGGACGAGCCGACCTGGTACGCCGAAATCCGCGCCGAATACCGCGACAAGTTCGTCGCCGCCTGACCGGATTTCGGGCTTGAACTCACCCAGGCCCCCGGGATCTCCCGGGGGCCGCCGGGAGAGGGTATCTCCCGCGACCGTCGAAAGGCGGTGACGTTCGGTTTTTCTATTTTGCGCAATGAATAAATAACGCCGCGGACAGACAGGGTGGCTTAGACGGGGGAACGTCCATGAGTAGCGTTGAACTGGACCATGTGACCATTCGCTTCGGGGACTTCACGGCGGTCGACGACTGCAACCTGACCATCGAAGGCGGCGAGTTCTTCAGTTTCCTGGGCCCGTCGGGCTGCGGCAAGACGACGATCCTGCGCGCCGTTTCCGGTTTCAACGAACCGACGGAAGGCACCGTTCGGATCGGCGGCAAGGACATGCGCGGCGCCGGGCCCAACCAGCGCCCGACGGCCCTGATCTTCCAGAACCTAGCGCTGTTCCCGCTGATGTCGGTGGCCGACAACATCGCCTTCGGCCTCGAGGTGCGCGGCATCAAGTACGAGGAGCGCCGGCGCCGGGCCGAGGAACTCTTGAACCTGATCGCGCTGCCCGGCCAGGGCGACAAGATGGTCTCCGAGCTTTCCGGCGGCCAGCGTCAGCGCGTCGCCATCGCCCGCGCCTTGGCCGTCGAGCCGGAAGTGCTGCTCCTGGACGAGCCGCTTTCCGCTCTCGACCTCAAGCTGCGCCAGCACATGCGGACCGAACTCCGGGCCATCCAACGGCGCGTCGGCATCACCTTCATCTACATCACCCACGACCAGGGCGAGGCTCTGACCATGTCGGACCGGGTCGCCGTGATGAGCGCCGGCATCGTCCAGCAGGTCGGCAACGGCACCGATATCTACAACCACCCGGCGACCGCCTTCGTGGCGTCGTTCGTCGGCGAGAACAACCCTCTGCAGGGCCGCGTGTCCAAGGCCTCCGACGGCTACGCCGTCGTCGATACCGCCTTCGGGCCGCTGCGCGGCGCCAACAACCAGGGGCTCTTCGACGGCGACGAGGCTTTTCTTTTCCTCCGACCGGAAAGCCTCAACTTTGCCGACAACGGCGCCACCGGCGAGAACATCTTCGAGACAGAGATCATCAAGGAGGAGTTCGAGGGCAGTTTCGTCCACATCTTCCTCAAGGGCGAGACCCCGGACAAGGACATCCGCATGGCGATGACCAACGACGGCAACGTGCCGCGGCTGTCGTCCGGCGACAAGGTCAAGATCAAGTTCGACCCGGACGTCGCCACCGCCCTGCCGTTCGGGGAGCTCGCCGATGAATAACGCGGAACAGCCTGCCCCCGCCCCAGCCGGCCCGGTTCAACTCGCACAACTCCGGATCACACCGCAGCTGCCGGGCGCGCCGCCGCCGTCACCCGGCATGCCGGCGATCACCCCCGGTATGGGCGGAACGACACCCTCACCGGGAATGCCCGCGATCACGCCGGGTATGGGTGCGACCACACCGTCGCCGGGAATGCCCGCGATCACGCCGGGTATGGGTGCGACCACACCGTCGCCCGGCATGCCGTCGATCACGCCCGGCATGGGCGGCGCACCGGCCCCGGCTCCGATGCCTGTCCCATCTCCTGCCGCCAAACCTTCGGGCGGCGTCAACATCACCATCACGAACCCGGAACAGCTGCCGGCCCTGCCGCCCGGCCAGACAGAACTGAAGTTGGTCATCCAGCAGGACCAGCCGGCCGTCGCCACGCAGGCCGATACGGGACTTGGTTTCTGGGAGGTCTTCATCGCCCTAGTTGCGGCTCTGCTCATTGCGCCGCTGCTCCAACGCGAGGCGGGCAAGTGGATGTCCCTGGTCAGCGCCATCGATTTCGTGCGCAAGAACGGGCTCGTGATTTCGACCTACCTGGTCACATTCTCCATGGGCTGGATTGTCTTCATGATCGTCCTGCCACAACTCAACATGCTGGATTTCTCATTCCGCTTCAGCCTGCCGCCCTCCGAGATCGGCGGGCCCCGCGACGTCTACACGCTGAAGAACTACAAGTACCTGATCTTCGGACGCGAAGGCAGCGACGAGATGTTCAACGTGCTGCACCTGGCCGTTTTCCTGAAGACCATCGTCGCCAGCGTCTTCGTCACGGCGATCAACTTCGCCATGTGTTATCCGCTGGCCTACTACATGGCGCAAAGCGTCAAGGGCGGCAATCAACGGCTCCTTTTCCTGTGCCTGCTGCTGCCGTTCTGGGTCAACGAAATCCTGCGCGCCTTTGCCTTCAAGCTGATCTTCGCCGAACAGGGCCTGGTCAACTCGCTGCTGATCACGATCGGCATCTTCGACACGCCGTTCGACTTCTTCAAGGCCGACGTCGCCCTCTACACCGGCCTCACCTACGCCTATCTGCTGTTGATGATCTTCCCGCTCTATAACGCCATCGAGAGCCTCGACCACAACCAGATCGAGGCGGCCCGCGACATGGGCGCTTCGTGGACCAAGATCCATCTCAGGGTCGTCATGCCGCACGCCAAACCGGGTATCGCGTCGGGCTGCACCATGGTCTTCATGCTGTCGGCCGGCGCCCTGGCTGCGCCGCAGATCCTCGGCGGTCCGTCGAGCCTATGGTTCACCCAGATCATCCAGCAATGGTACAACACCGGCGGCAATTGGCCGCAGGGATCGGCCTATGCCTTTGTCCTACTTGTCGCCTGCATCATCTTCGTCCAGATCATGATGCGCGTCTTCAAGGTCAGCCTCGGGGATATTGCGAAGCGATGACTTCTTCACAGATCCAAAAATGGGTGATCCGGGGATACATCCTCGTCTTCTTCGCCTATCTGTTCGGCCCGCTGATCATCATGTCGGCCTCGGCCTTCAACGTTTCGACTTATCCGACAATCACGCCATGGGAAGGATTTACCATGCATTGGTTCTCGGATTTGGCCAACAACGACAAAATCATCGAGGGCTTTAAGAACAGCATCTGGATCGGCCTCGGTGTCATAGCGCTGTCTGTACCGATGGGCCTGGCTGGTGCCATCGTGTTGATGCAGGTACCGGACCGGGTGCGGCCGCTTTATTACACCATCGTCGTCTCGCCGGTCCTCATCCCCGGCGTCATCCTCGGCATCTCGACGGTCATTTTCTGGGACCGCCTGGGCGAGTTCTTCGGGCTTTCCTATGAGACCTCCAACAACCCCTTCTTCCTGACCATTCTGGGCCAGTCGACCTTCATCTCGGCCTATTGCATGCTGGTCTTCATCGCGCGCCTGCAGCGCTTCGACAAGACCCAGGAGGAGGCCGCCCTCGATCTCGGCGCCACGCACGTCCAGGTCTTCCGGAAGGTGCTGATCCCGTTCCTGCGTCCGGCCATCCTGTCGTCCGTGGTGCTCGCCTTCCTGACCTCGTTCGAGAACTACAATACAACAATCTTCACCATGGTCGCTCAGGGCACCTTGACCACGGAACTGGCCAGCATGAACCGCTTCGGCATTACCCCGGAGGTCAGCGCGCTGGCCGTGGTCATCCTCGGTTTGACCCTGTTCGGCGCGGTCATCTACGAGATCCGCAAGCGCCGCGAGGAAGCAGCGGAAGAACGCAGCAAGGCCCAGGCCAAGATGAAGAAGGTCAAGGCCGAGCCGGTCGCCGCCTGAAAAACATGATCGATCGGAACGCTTAGGGAGTAGACGGCCATGACATCGACGATCCATAAGATCGAACGGTATTCCCTCCAGGTGCTCAACAAACGCTCGGGCACGCACCGGGGCTCGATCATCGTCCGCCTTTACGACGACAGCGACGACATTTGCGGCACCGCGGTATTCAAGGACTACGGTGAGAACAGCGGCGAGGTGCCCATGGGCGACGCGCGCGGCCAACGGGTCACCGCCTATTACGACATCTCTTTCTTCCAGGCCTTCATTGAAATCCTGCGTTCCGAGGACGAGCTCTACTGGAAAGTCCATTGGGTGCAGATGGGTCCCAACCGCGAGGTCTCCGACGTGTCGCTCGACACCAAGAAGGAGATCATCGGCGAGTTCTTCTCGCGCGGCACCGGCTGAACCAGGTCGGTCCGGCGGCAGCAAAAGTAGCACTCCGAGAGAAGCAACGGGACCGATGGCTTGCAAGGCAAAAGCGGGCAAGATCACGGCTCTCGTTCTCGCCGCCGGCGCCTCGACACGCATGGGCGCCACCAACAAACTGCTGGCCGATATCGACGGCCGACCGGTCATCGAATGGGTGGTGGAGGCGGCGCTTGCATCGGAAGCGGACGAGGTCGTCGTCGTCACAGGCTTCGAGTCCGATCGCATCCGCGAAGCCCTCACCGGTTTCGCCGTCCGTTTCGCAGACAACCCGGACCATGCGACCGGGCTCAGCACCTCGGCGAAGACCGGGATCGCCGCTCTCACCGGCGACACCACCGGCGCCGTCGTCCTCCTCGGCGACATGCCGCGGGTGACGCCGAGCGTCATCGACCGCCTGATCGCCTGCTTCAACCGCCGCGGCGGCCGCGCCATCTGCCGTCCCGTCTTCGGCGACAAGGCCGGCAACCCGGTGCTGTGGCCCCGCGACCTGTTTGCCGCCCTCCAGGCGGTCGAGGGCGACCGTGGCGGGCGGGATCTCTTGAAGACCCACGAGAACCGGCTCTGCCCCATCGGCACCGACACCGACGGCATCTTCTTCGACGTCGACGAGCCGGGAGATCTCGGCGACGCCTGATCGCAATTGGTGCGTGACAATCGTTCGATTCTTCGAATATTATCGAACAATGGATGGAACGAAAGCCGTCGATGCCTTTGCCGCCTTGGCCCATCCCTACCGGTTGACCATTTTCAAGATTCTCATCCGGCAAGGACCGAACGGTCGTTCGGCCGGCCAGATCGCCGAATTCCTCGGTGTCGCGCCGTCGAGCCTTTCGTTCCACCTCGGCCAGTTGGAGCGGGCCGGCCTGATCCGTTCCCGGCGCCAGACACGGCAGATCTTCTATGCCGCGGACATCGAGGGGACGCGGCGGCTGCTGGCCTTCCTGACCGAGGATTGTTGCAACGGCCATCCCGACATTTGCGGCGAGATGGCGAGGCTGGTGGAGACCTGCGGGGGGTTCGGCATGGACGGTAGGGTTTTCAACGTATTGTTCCTATGCACGGGCAACTCGGCGCGCAGCGTCATGGCCGAATGCATCATCAACCGGGAAGCGCCGGAGCGTTTCAAGGGATACAGCGCCGGCAGCCATCCCTCCGGGAAAATCGATCCGGCGGTCCTCGCGCTGCTCGAGAAATCGAACTTCGATACGAGTACGCTGCGCTCCAAGAACTGGGCCGAGTTCGCGACCGACGATGCGCCTCAGATGGATTTCGTCTTCACCGTCTGCGACAACGCCGCTGGCGAGATCTGCCCGATTTGGCCGGGCCAGCCGATGAGCGCCCATTGGGGCGTGCCCGATCCGGTCGCTTTCGTCGGCAACGCCGCCGAGAAACGGGCCCAGCTCGGCGACGTCTTCCGCATGCTGTCGAACCGCATCAGCGTTTTCGTCAATCTGCCGATGGCGTCGCTCGACAAGCTGGCCCTGCAGAAACGTCTCGATGATATCGGTGCCGGGACTTGAGCCCGATGCCGTTAACCGCCGATCACCCCGCATGCAATGCGTGCGCCACCGCCTTTCGGCAGCTTGGGGTCGGTCGGTGTCTCGCCATGGGCGTGGATCATGATCGAACGCCCCTTGATTTCCGCCAACGTGAGCGACATGACCGGCACCGGCGTCGCCGTGTGCCCGGTGGCATCGACCTGCAGTTCCGGCAGGTCACCGGCCGGTTTGTGCATGCCGTGGCCGGCCGCACCGTGATGAGCCGCACCGTAATGGCCGGCGGCGGCGAGCCCGGCGACCTTCTTTCCGCCTTTCATGCCCGGTCGGCAATCACCGTTCTGGTGAACGTGAAAAGCGTGGGCGCCGGGCGTCAGACCCTTGATATCCGGATGGAGCATGATCCCGTGACCGCTGGTTACAGCTCGGATCGTGCCCATGGGTTCATGGACGCCGTCGACGGAGATGCGATGCACCTTGATCAGCAATTGATCGCCGGCAACGGCCGCGACGGACAAGATTATGACGAGGGCAGCCAGCCAACCAATACGCCGCATGTGTTGTCCTCTCTATCGACGAATGTATGGTGATCACCATAGAACGCGTATGGATATTTGAGAACCGTCAACATGAGCGGGCTGCGGCTATGAATACCCGCCGCCGAATGCTCGACCGAAGGAAAGAGGAATGACGATGACGACACGCGTGGCAATCAACGGCTTCGGCCGCATGGGCCGGCTCGGCTTCCGGGCCGGATGGGACCGGGACGATTACGACATCGTCGCCGTCAACGATCCCCACTGCCCGCCGGAGACGGCGGCCCACCTCCTCGAGTTCGACACCGTGCACGGCCGCTGGGACCGGGACATCAGCTTCACCGGGGACAGCGTCACCGTCGAAGGCAAGACCCTCGCCCACACGGCTGTCGCCCGCCCCGATGACATCCCGTGGACCGGCGACGACGTCGACATCGTCGTCGAGTGTTCCGGCAAGTTCAAAACCTCGCCGGAGCTGCAGACCTATCTCGAGCGCGGCATCAGGAAGGTCCTGGTCTCGGCCCCAGTCAAAGACGAGGGCGCGCTCAATCTGGTCATGGGCATCAATGATGGCCTTTACGACCCGGGCACGCATAACATCGTCACGGCGGCGTCGTGCACCACCAACTGCCTGGCCCCGGTGGTCAAGGTCATCCACGAAAACCTCGAGATCGTGCACGGCGTCATCACCACCATCCACGACGTCACCAACACGCAGGTCATGGTCGATGCGCCGCACAAGGACCTGAGGCGGGCGCGCTCCGGCCTCAACTCGCTGATCCCGACGACCACCGGCTCGGCAACGGCGATTACGCTGATCTACCCGGAGCTGACCGGCAAGCTCAACGGCCACGCCGTGCGCGTGCCGCTCCTCAACGGCTCGCTCACCGATTGCGTCTTCGAGGTGGCCCGCGACACCACACCCGAGGAGATCAACGGGCTCTTTGATGCCGCCGCGGCCGGACCGCTCAAGGGCATCCTCGGTATCGAGCACCGGCCCCTGGTGTCGACGGACTTCGTCAACGACCCGCAATCGAGTATCGTTGACGGCCCCTCGACCATGGTCGTCGACAAGCGCCAGGTGAAGATCTACGCCTGGTACGACAATGAATGGGGTTACGTGAACCGCATGATGGAACTGGCCGGCAAGATCGCCGCGAGCCTTTAACTCAGGGAAAGCCCGTCATGGCCGATGTGCGCAACTACATCTCGGTGACCGCCGCCTACTGGGCCTTCACGCTGACCGACGGCGCGCTCAGGATGCTGGTACTGCTGCATTTCCACGGCCTCGGCTATTCGCCCCTCGATATCGCCTTTTTGTTTTTGCTCTACGAGGCCATGGGCATCGTCACCAACTTCTTCGGAGGATGGATCGGCTCGCGCTTCGGTTTGCGCATCACGCTCTTCGCCGGGCTGATCGTTCAGATCGTGGCGCTAGTCATGCTGTCCCAGGTCGACCCGGCCTGGGCGCTCGCCTTTTCCGTCGCCTACGTCATGTGCGCCCAGGCGCTCTCAGGCGTCGCCAAGGACCTCACGAAGATGAGCTCAAAGTCGGCGGTCAAACTGGTGGTCAAGGGCGAGGGCCAGGGGCTGCTGTTCAAATGGGTGGCGCTGTTGACCGGCTCCAAAAACGCACTCAAGGGCCTCGGTTTCTTTTTGGGCGGGTTCCTCCTGCAAGTCTTGGGTTTTCAATGGTCGTTGTGGTCCATGGCCATCATGCTGGCCGCCGTCCTGGTCCTGACGCTGCTGACGCTGAAGGCCGACCTCGGCAAGGCCAAGGAGAAGATCCGTGGCCGCGAGCTCTTTTCCAAGACCCGCGAGATCAACTACCTGTCGGCGGCGCGCATCTTCCTTTTCGCGTCCCGCGACGTCTGGTTCGTCGTCGGCGTCCCTGTCTATCTCTACAGCGTCTTCGGCTGGTCCTTCGAGGGAATTGGTACCTTCATGGCCGCCTGGGTCATCGGCTACGGAATGGTCCAGGCTTCGGCACCCAAATTCCTGAGGCGCACGGAGGACTCCGGCTCCGGCGCCCAGGCCGCCAAGCTGTGGGGCGTCATTCTCGCCGTTTTGCCGGCCCTGATCGCGCTTGGCATGGCCTGGACCGCCGGAGAAGCGGGAGCCGCCGGCGATCAATCCGGCCTTGCACCCTTTGTGCTCGTCGGCGGGCTGCTGATATTCGGCGTCGTCTTCGCCATGAACTCGGCCGTCCATTCCTTCCTCATCGTCGCCTACTCGGACGCCGACAAGGTGGCGCTCAACGTCGGTTTCTACTACATGGCCAACGCCGTCGGGCGCTTGGGCGGCACGCTGCTGTCCGGCCTCGTCTACCAGCAGGCCGGCCTTACCGCCTGTCTCTGGACATCGGCCGCTTTGGTGGCCCTTGCCGTCGCCTTCACCCTGCCCCTGGGCGGGCGCCGCGCCGTGGAGGAAGCGGCGGAATAGGGAGACCGACGGGATTGGTCACGAATCCGGGCCGCGAGGACCAGATACGTCGTCCCGGCATCCCGGCAAATCCTATTCCGCCAGGAAACGGAACCGGTATTCGGCCTCCAACGGCCGGCCGCTGTCGTCTTCAGCGAAATAGGTGACGGTCACGGTAATCGTCTTTCCGGTCGGCTCCGACCACACCCAGGCCGGGCGCTTGGTGGTGAGCGATCCGCCGGCGGGCAGACGGTCCGAGCCGTAGAGCTCGGCGATGTCACGCAGCACGCCGCTGCAATAACGGCTGAAGGTCTCCCCGCCCTCGTAGCATTTCTTGTAGCCGAGCAGGGTGACGCCGGCGCGGCCCGACGTTTCGCTCAGCGTCACCGGATAGAGGAACCAGACCACGTTTTCAGGGACCGCTTGCGGTTTCGGCAAGCCGTTGCGGACCAACTCGCCCGCCGTCGCGCTCAGCACCGTGCCCTCGGCCGCCTGGGCCGGAGACGCCGCCGCCGGAGCCAACACCAGGAATACGCCTAGCAGAACGATCAACCGCATGCCCTATCCCATGATCCCGTCCGCCGATCGGCAGTATGGTGCCTTAGCCCGCCGTTGAACAGAAGAGCCCCGGCCGACGCGGTGTGGGTTATAATTGTAGCGAGCCGACAAACAGCCAGCGAGGCAAGGCCATGGTCAGGAAAAGCAAGACGGTGGTGCTCGAATGCGAAGAGGAATTCGGGCCCGAGTGGAACTGGATGCCGAAGAAGCTGGTCGACCTCACCGCCTGGGTCGAGAAGTACCTGGCCCTGGTGCCGGAGGAATACCGCGACAGCGCCTCATTCGAAACGGTCGGCCTCCGCGATTCCAAGCGAGAGTTCTGGCTCAACGTGAAGGTCTACTACTACCGGCCCGAGACCGACGAGGAGATGGAAGAGCGCCTCGCCGACGAGGAAAAGCAGAAGCTCGAACAGCAGAAGGCGGAACGGCAGATGCTGGAGGACCTGAAGGAGAAATTCAAAAACCGCTGAAGGCCCGGTTCGGCCGCCGTATCCCGGCAGGAGACATCGAGAGCTGACCTGATTGCGTTTCTAGCCTTTCCCGATCACGCACATTTCTGTTTCGCGACCGTTGCCGCTCACCGCAAACTCAGGACTGCCGCGCGCCCGCGCCGTGTTCGGTCGACAGGCAGGCTTTGAGCCGAGACATCATCGGGGCACGATGTTGGAATCCTTGTCTCTTGATCCAATATGTATCCGGAACAATCAACCAACATCATAGAGAGGTTAACGATGCGATCGCTTTTTTATGCACTGGTTTTGGCTGCTACCCCGCTTGTCGCTCTAGCCGGCGAAACCGTCAATTACACGGTTAACGGCGAAGCTTTCGAGGGGTACCGGGCCGAGGCGACAGGCACGTCGAAAGGTCTGGTGCTCGTCATTCACGACTGGGACGGCCTCAACGAGTACGAGTTCAAACGCGCCGATATGCTGGCGGAAATGGGATACGACGCTTTCGCCGTCGACCTGTATGGCAAGGGAAACAGGCCCGTCGAAACCGGGGCCAAGAAAGCCGAGACCGGCAAGCTCTATAAGAACCGTGAAAGAATGCGCAGCTTGATCCTCGGCGGCCTCGAAGAAGCACGCAAATCCAGCCCCGGCAAGGCGGTCGTGATGGGGTATTGTTTCGGGGGTGCGGCGAGCCTGGAGCTGGCCCGTTCCGGCAAGGCGAAGGATATTGCCGGTTACGCGACCTTCCACGGGGGCCTGAAGACTCCGGACGGCCAGAGTTACCCGGCAGACACGCCGCCCCTGCTGATCGCTCATGGCGGTGCCGACGCGGCGATTCCGATGGACCATGTAGCGGCGCTTTCGAAGGAACTGGAAAAGGCCGGCGTGACGTATGAAATGCAAGTCTATTCTGGCGCTCCCCACGCTTTCACCGTCTTCGGTTCAAACCGCTATCGGAAGACCGCTGACGAGCAGTCCTGGGACGCGTTCTCGGACTTCCTGAGCAGCCACCTAGGGAGCTCATAAACTTCACGACGCGACGATGGCTGGAGATGGCGATGCCGTTTCCGGCCCGTCGCATCCGGAAACGATCGATCCCGCTTAGGTCTCGGCAGGAAACAAACGAACCCGCTTTTTCCGGTGTCCGGTTCGTTCCTTGCGAATTTCGCTCTTGTGTTGCGCCGGAGATTGTAAGGAATACGCCGGGGCATTAGATTCAAAACAAATAACAAGAAAATACGGCTGCTAGAGCAACCGCTTCGGGAAGGTTTCATGGTGCTGCGCCAAGTCTCGCTCGACGACAAATATGACCTGGAGGAAGGCCGCATCTTCCTGACCGGCACCCAGGCCCTGGTCCGCCTGGCCCTGGTGCAGCGCCGCCGCGACCTGGCCATGGGTCTCAACACGGCCGGCTACGTCACCGGTTATCGGGGCTCGCCCCTGGGCGGCGTCGATAGAGAATTCAACAGGGCCCGCGGCCTCCTCGATCAGCACCATGTGAAATTCCATCCGGCCGTCAACGAGGACCTGGCGGCGACGGCCCTTTGGGGCGCCCAGCAGACCAACCTGTTCAGGGGCGCCAAGTACGACGGCGTCTACGGCATGTGGTACGGCAAGGGGCCGGGGGTCGACCGCTCCGGCGACGTCTTCCGCCATGCCAACTTTGCCGGCACGTCACCCCACGGCGGCGTCCTGGTGCTCGCCGGCGACGACCCGGCCTGCAAGTCCTCGACCGTGCCGAGCCAGTCCGAACACGCGCTCATGGACGTACACATCCCCATTCTCAACCCGATCAACGTCCAGGAGATCCTCGACTTCGGCATCATGGGCTGGGCCATGTCGCGCTATTCCGGTTGCTGGGTCGGCATGAAATGCATCACCGACAACGTCGACACGTCGGCCTCCGTCGACCTCGATCCGGTCCGTCTGCAGATCGCCATGCCGAACGATTTCGAGATGCCGGAAGGCGGGCTACATGTCCGCTGGCCGGACCCGCCGTTGGAGCAGGAGCACCGTCTGCAGCGCTACAAGATCTACGCGGCTCTCGCTTTCGCCCGGACCAATCACCTCAACCGGGTGACCATCGACACCGAGAAACCGCGCCTCGGCATCGTGTCGACGGGCAAGGCCTACCTCGACACTCTGCAGGCCCTGGACGATCTCGGCATCGATCAGGCGGAGGCCGAGCGCATCGGAATCCGGCTGTTCAAGGTCGGCATGCCTTGGCCCTTGGAGCGCGACGCGGCCCGGGCCTTCGCCGAAGGCCTGGAAGAGGTCGTCGTCATCGAGGAGAAACGCGCCGTCATCGAGAACCAGTTGAAGGAGCAGCTTTACAACTGGCGCCCGGACGTGCGCCCCCGCGTTGTCGGCAAGTTCGACGAGGGCGGCAACTGGGTGCTGCCTTCGGCCGGCGAGCTGACGCCGGCGCGCATCGCGCGGGTCTTGGCCGACCGCATCCGGCCCTTCTACAACAGCCAGACCATCGCGGCGCGGCTCCGCTTCCTTGAGGAGAAGGAGCGCGCGCTGGAGGAACGCAAGACCAGCATTCAGCGCATCCCCTATTTCTGCTCCGGCTGTCCGCACAATACCTCGACCCGGGTGCCGGACGGGTCGCGGGCCATGGCCGGTATCGGCTGTCACTACATGGTCACCTGGATGGACCGGCGCACCGAGACCTTCACCCATATGGGGGCCGAGGGCGTGCCGTGGATCGGCCAGTCACCGTTCACCGACGAGGAGCACGTCTTCGTTAACTTGGGCGACGGCACCTACTTCCATTCCGGCATCCTCGCCATCCGCGCCGCCGTCGCGGCGCAAGTCAACATCACCTACAAGATCCTTTACAACGACGCCGTCGCCATGACCGGCGGCCAGCCCATGGACGGGCCCTTGGACGTCGCCATGATCAGCCAGCAGGTCCGCGCCGAGGGCGTCGAGCGCATCGCCGTCGTCTCCGACGAGCCCAACAAGCACTCGGCCAGCGCCAAGTTCGCCGATCACGTCACCTTCCACCACCGCGACGACTTCAATGCAGTTCAGGTGGAAATGCGGAACGCCAAGGGCGTCTCCGTGCTCATCTACGACCAGACATGCGCCGCCGAAAAGCGCCGGCGACGGAAACGCGGCCTCTATCCGGACCCGCCCAAGCGCGCCTTCATCAACGAGCTCGTTTGCGAGGGTTGCGGTGATTGTGGCGTGGCGTCCAACTGCGTGTCGATCACGCCGGTGCAGACCGAACTCGGCCGCAAGCGCGCCATCGACCAGTCGTCCTGCAACAAGGACTTTACCTGCGTCGATGGTTTCTGCCCGAGCTTCGTCACCGTGCACGGGGCCGAGCCGCGGCGCATGCGGAGCCTGCAGGACGCGCCCTTCGAGGCGCTGCCCGATCCGGTTCCGGCGAAAAGCGACGAGCCCTACTCCATCGTCACCACCGGCATCGGCGGCACCGGCGTCGTCACCGTCGGCGCCATCCTGTCCATGGCCGCCCACATGGAGGGCAAGGGCGTCACCGTCTTGGACATGGCCGGTCTCGCCCAGAAGAACGGCGCCGTCTATTCGCACATCCGTATCGCCGAGAACCAGGACCGCCTGCATGCCGTGCGCATCGCCGCCGGCGGCGCCAACCTGCTGATCGGCGCCGACATGGTGACCGCCGGCAGCTTCGAGACCTTGGGCAAGCTGACGCCGGGCGAGACCCGGGCCGTGGTCAACGCCCACGAAATCATGACCGCCGACTTCACCCGTGACCCGGACCTCGGTTTCCCCGACCATGAGCTGGCGGAGGCGCTGGTCCATGCGACGGGCCCAGACCATCTCGATCTGGTCGATGCGACGCGCCTCGCCTCCGGGCTCCTGGGCAACGCCATCGCCACCAACATGTTCCTGGTCGGCTTCGCCTGCCAGAAGGGGCTGCTGCCGGTCGGTTGCGAGGCCTTGGCGTCGGCCATCGAACTGAACGGTGTCGAGGTCGATTTCAACAAAAGAGCACTGTTATGGGGACGCCGCGCCGCCCATGACCTTGCCGCCGTCGAGGCCCTGCTCGCCCAGCATTTCGACAGCACATCGAACGGAGACGCCGACGACACGCCCTTCGCCGAACGGCGCCGGCGCGATCTCGTCGACTACCAGGACAGCGCCTACGCCGACCGTTACGACGGATGGCTGGCACGGATCGCCGCGGCCGAGAACCAGGCCGCGCCGGGGCGGACCGAACTCTATGATTCTGTGGCCCGCTCGCTATACAAGCTGATGGCCTACAAGGACGAATACGAGGTGGCACGGCTCTACACGGACGGGCGTTTCGAAAAGGCGCTTTCCGAGCGCTTCCAGGACGGCTGGAAGCTGTCCTTCCACCTGGCGCCGCCGCTGTTCGCCAAACGCGACGCCCTGACCGGGCACCTGAAAAAACGGGAATACGGGGCCTGGATGTTGCCGGTGTTCCGTTTTCTCGCCGGCCTGAATGGACTGCGCGGCTCGGCCTTCGACATCTTCGGGCGCTCGGCCGAGAGGCGCATGGAACGCCAACTGATCGCCGAATACGAGGCGACTCTGGCGACCCTGATCGCCGGCCTCGATGCCGACAACCACGGGCTGGCCGTCGACATCGCCGAATTGCCGATGACGGTGCGCGGCTTCGGCCACGTCAAAGAGGCCAACCTGGAGACCATGAAGGCGAAAGAGACGGAGCTGTTGGCTGCCTTCGGCGGCGACGGATCGGCGGCGGCGGAAGCCGCCGAATAGGCTGGGTGCCCGGCCCCTACTGGTCGGGCAGATAGGCGTTTGACCACTTGAGCACGATGTTGAAGCTGATCGAGACCCGGGTTTCGTCCAACAGGTTCGGATGCACGAAGTGCATGAGCGCCGCCGGCCACAAAAGCAATAGCCCCGGTTCCGGCGTCACCGTGAACTCGGGATCAACATAGGGATCACCCTTGATCGAGCCCATGTTGAATCCCGGTCGCGGATCATAAAACGTGATTGCGTTGGGCCGGACGTCGGAACGCTGGCGGCGCTTGGCCCGGCCCGTCGGCATCTTCACGTAATAGGTGCCGCTCAGGTAACTGTGCGGGTGGTTGTGCGGATCGTGGTAGTCGCCCTGGCGGTTGACGTTGGCCCAGCCGTGGATCTGCCAGTCGACGGCGAAGTCGATACCGATGGCGCCGAGATACTCGATGACCGTCTGGTTGACCTCGGTGCGCAGCCAGTTGGTGGGCGGGCTGTCGATGTCGAAGGGATTGTTGTCGCGGTAATCCGTGGTCAGGTCCTTCGAGGCCCGGTCCCACTCGCGGACCAGCTTGAGGAGCTCGCGGTTGGGCTCCTCGCAATCGGCAACCACCTTGCGCACCATCTTGGTCGGCCACAGATCGAGGAACTCGGTCGTCATGGCAACCGAGACTACCGGTTCCGACTATTGCGATCCAGCCGGGCCACTATTCCTTGGTCGGCAGGTCGATGACGCGGCCGCCGTCGCGCCGCGGGTCGAAGTCGTAGCCCTTACGCACGGCGACGTTCCTGAGCAGCACGTTGAGCACCGTCACGTCGAAGGGATCGGGGTCGACGGCTTCGGCGTATTTGGCCTTGAGGCTGGCGAACATCTCGATCTCGTTGGCCATCAGGTCATCGGCCACCGCCTCGATCTCGCCGAGCAGGCGCTTGGCTTCCACGTAATTGGGCAGGTTGACCACCGCTCACCTCGCGTCTCGTTCTGCCGAATAGATGGCGACGATGCGCCCGACAGTCAATCAGAGATGCCGGTGGAGAAAGGTGACGACGTCATCCATGTAAGGACCGACCGAGAAGAACAGCGTATGACCATCATCCGAGTAGGGCGGATAAACGATGAGCTCGACGTCCCGGTCCAGGGCCTTGAGCCCGGCGTGCATCTCCTGCATCCCGGCGAAGGGATTGCGCCCGCGCGTGCGGCGCGAACCGGTGTCGTTCCTGGCGACCAGCAGCAACAAGGGCGGGGAGAGATCGCGGAGATCGCCGATCCTGTCTTCGAACTGCCATGGCGTCACGCCGCTGCCCATGATCACGGCGGCCTTCAAGGACGGCATGCGGTAGGCGGCCTGGTAGGTGAGCAGGGCGCCTCTCGAAAACCCGATCATGCCGATACGGTCCGGATCGACGCCGGGAACCGACATCAGGTAGGCCAGACCGGCGCGAACGTCGTCGCCGTGCCCGCGCAAGCTCCGCGTCGCCCGGCGGATCGGCGAGAGGGCGGCGAAACCGGCCGCCGCCAATGCCTCGCAGGTGGCCTCCGGCGCCCCGCCGATGGTGTTTCCGGCACCGCCGTGGTTGTAGACCACCGCCGGGAACGGGCCCGCGCCCTTGGGGACGCACAGATACCCCTTGAGGGTGAGATCGTCGGAATGGAAGCGAACGGTCTCCGCCGCCGTCGGCGCAACGCTCCACAACAGGGCCAGGCACAATGCCGAAACGAAACGGAACACGGTCAACTCCATCCATTAGCGACCTGGCCCAGGATAGACGGGGCATCGCGGACCCGGTGTGACCGAGCGCACAAAACCGTTCATCAGCGAGAACCGGCGCCGGGAATGGCCCGGCGCCGGCATTGTCGGCTTACTTAGTGATGGTAACGCGTAATCAGGCGGCGCGCACCTGTCCGAGGAAGCGGTCCACCTCCGCTTTCAGGGTTTCCGATTGATTTGACAGGTCCGTCGCGGCGCTGGCGATTTGACTGGCAGCGGCGCCGGTCTCTTGCGAGGCCTGGCTGACGCCGGCGATGTTCGTCGTCGCCTCGCGAGTGCCGGTCGACGCCTGTTCGACGTTGCGCGCGATCTCCTGGGTCGCCGCATCCTGTTCTTCGATGGCGGCGGCGATGGATGACGAGATCTCGCTGACCTCGGTGACCGTCTTGTGGATACCGTCGATGGCGTGAACGGTGCTTTGCGTCGCATCCTGGATACCCGTCACCTGACCGGCGATTTCCTCCGTCGCCCGCGCCGTCTGGTTGGCCAGGTTCTTGACCTCGGAGGCGACGACGGCAAAACCCTTGCCCGCATCGCCGGCCCGCGCCGCCTCGATCGTCGCATTGAGGGCCAGGAGGTTGGTCTGCTCGGCAATATCGGTGATCAATTCGACCACCTCGCCGATGCGCTGCGCCGCCTCGTTGAGGCCCTTGACCTGGCCGTTGGCGCTGGTCACGTCGGTGACCGCCTGGTTGGCGATGTCGCTGGCCCGCGTCACCTGCCCGGAGATTTCCCGGATCGTCGACGACAGTTCCTCGGCGGCGGCGGCGACGGTCTGCACGTTGTTGGCAGCCTGTTCGGAGGCGGACGCCGCGGCACCGGTCTGGCGGTTGGTCTGTTCGGCCATGGCCGACATGGAAGTCGCCGACTGGCTCATTTGCGAGGAGGCGGAGGCGACGGAATTGACGACACCGCCGACGCTGTTTTCGAAACTATCGGCGAGGGTGACCATCGCGTTGTGTTTCTCCTGTTCGGCCCGCCGCTCGATTTCCTTCTTTTCCTCTTCCATGCGCTTCACACGCTGGGCGTTTTCCTTGAAGACGTTGACGGCGGCGGCCATGGCGCCGACCTCGTCCTTGCGCGCCTGACCGGGCACCTCGACGTCGAGATTGCCTTCGGCCAGTTCCGACATGGTTTCGGTGATGCCTTGAACGCCGGTCGAAATATTGCGTCCGATCAGGAACCCGGCGATCAGGCCAATGACCGTAGCAATGGCGCCGACAACGTCCTATGTAGCGAGGGATTCGGGAAGGATCGGGCACAGGTCTCCGTCCGCCAGTTTGCGCTGGCGGCGTGATCGTCGTCAAGTTCGCCAAGTGGCTTCCACTCTTGCGGATGAAGCTCTCCTC